>Ga0214921_10000049_pt1 | contig 223590 bp, 188 predicted proteins | sample LL1505_MetaG_FD_177992 | JGI IMG/M metagenome (GOLD analysis project Ga0214921, IMG submission 177992) | Freshwater microbial communities from Lake Lanier, Atlanta, Georgia, United States - LL-1505 | ecosystem: Environmental > Aquatic > Freshwater > Lake | place: USA: Georgia | collected... | reverse complement strand
ATGTGCTTGTGACAATTACTTGGTAGTAAGTCGTTGCATTCAATACGGGCGGATCGTAGGTCGGTCCGGTTGCCCCAACAATATTGCTGAATCCTGCTACCGCACTTACCGTTGAGGATTGCCATTGATAACTTAGGGTTCCTGAACCGGTAGCCGCTGTGGTATTTGTAAAAGCAGGTGGATTGGCACCCGCACAGATGGTTAACCCGCCGGCAATAACAGGTGGCGTTATCACATTGATGTTGATGGTTGCTGTAAAAACTGTATTTGGACAATTGCCTCCTGGTGCTGTTGCCGTAACTGTGTAGACAACATTTTGCGCAGGACTTGCAACATTGCTCGTCAAGGTTTGAGAAAGAGGCAAACCACTTCCATTGGATTCACCTGTAACACTTGGATTATCAACAACGGTCCACGCAAACGTTGTCCCATTTGGAATAATCGTTATGGGAGGTGCGTTGGTTGGATTAATAGAGAAGGTCCCACCGTTGCAAATGGTTTGGGTGTAATTCGGGATAACCACCGCAGGAATAACGGTAACAGAAACCGTGAAAGGCGCTCCTTGACAACCGTTCACCGTTGGGGTGACCGTATAAATTACCGTTTGGTTTACATTGGTAACATTCACCAGTGTTCCGATAATTGAATCATTGGTACCATTTACCTCCCCTACCACATTGGGATTCGGGGTCGGAACCCAAGTATAGGAAGTCCCATTGGGAACGACGGTTGTTGGCGGATTGTTCTGCGGAACAATCACGAAGGTATTTCCACTGCAAATCGTAGCTGTTTGGTTCGGTACTACCGGGATAGGGTTCACCGTGATTGTTTGGGTTTCGTTATCGTTACCACATTCTGAGTTTGCAGCATCTAGTGCGACGAAATATGTACCCGGTTGGTTAAATTGAACGGTCAATTGGTTAGAACCATTAATTGGAACATTAACATCGCCCATAGAACCTGCTGCCACTTGATACCCTGCTCCATTCAACGCATTCGTAAAATTGATTGTCCAACCAAAATTATACGCATTACTGCATTGACCATTGTTGATGGAAAGTCCACCATTTGAGGTATTTGTGAAAGTAATGGATTGGTTTTGACAAATTGAATTTCCAGGATTACTAGTAAAAGCTGCGTTGGGAAGCTGGTTAACATTAAATGGACCAATGGTACTGGTAGTGGTACTATTACCACATGGATTCGTTGCTGTAACAGTAATCGTGTATGACTGAGCAACCCCATTCACACAGGCACTCGGTGAATATTGATGTGGAACACCGTTGGGCAATAATGGTAAATTTGGATAGGTATAAGTAGCATTTGGTGTACCATCCCCCCAATTGATAACATAGGTATTTCCTGGGGTTTGGTTAGCAAACGTTAGATTGTAAATCAACGGATTACATTGGGTTTGTGCCGACAAAGGTCCAAGCGAAATTGTTGCTGCTCCGTAACTCATTATTATGTAAGATGAATAGGTACAACCGTTTGGAAAGTTTACAATATACATAAGATTATAGGCCCCTGCAGCCGTATAATGATTTACAGGGGCATTATTAGCAATATTCTGTTGCCCGGGGAAGTTAAAAGGTTGGGCTAATAAATTTGATGTCCCCACAGGGAAGGTAGTTGTAGTCCCCCCAATCCCATTGGCTCCCCAATGAATCGTAGCTGTTGAACCCGCAGGCAAACTATTTGCATTGGTCAAAGAAATCATTGGACCAGGTCCAAGAGTGAGACATTGGCAATTATTGTTACCAGCTTGAAGCACAGGTATCCCATTCACAATATTCAATTGTGCGCAATTTCCTGATCCAAACGTTGGAACAATGGCTGGTGCCGCAGAAACATTGACAGTAATTGTAGTAGGTGTCAATGGAACTCCCGCACTTGAAATGTTAAGGGTAACGGTATAGGTTCCAGGCGTCGCGTAAGTTATACCCAAAGGACCCGGGAGGGATGAAGTTTGACCGTTTCCAAAATTCCATACGTAAACAGCAGGAGAACTTAGGATATTTGGGTTAACCGTAGAATTGAAGAGAATGGTGGAGCCAGCACAGACATTAACGGACCCGTTCACAGCTGCAGGAACGGTGTTAAACGTTGCGCTCTGTGAGAACAACATTCCCGGAACGACCATTCCAAAAAATAAATTTAGCCAAAAACGAAAACCCATTGCTAATTTCTCACGAAGATAGTATTTTTCTCAATGACATCAGACTGCTAAGCACAAGAAAATCAAAGTATAAAAGGAGAAAATACTAGAAATAAAGGGTTTCTCTTATATTGATTTCAACCCACCTCACCTAGGTGCGGTTTAAACACGCACCTAACAGGAAAATTGCGATTAAGCCAATACTTCTTTCACTTTGTCAGCTGCTTCTTGAAGCAATACCGCAGAATGCACATTCAAACCAGAATCATCGATGAGTTTCTTGGCTTCAACGGCATTGGTACCTTGCAAACGAACAATGATTGGAACAGGAATGTTACCAATGTTTTTGTACGCATCCACAATTCCTTGCGCTACGCGGTCACATCGAACGATTCCACCGAAAATATTCACTAAAATGGCTTTTACATTTGGATCTTTAAGAATGATATGAAACGCTTTTTCAACACGTTCTGCATTTGCTGTACCTCCTACATCCAAGAAATTTGCTGGGTTACCACCGGAAAGCTTGATGATGTCCATGGTTGCCATGGCAAGACCTGCACCGTTTACCATACAACCCACATTTCCATCCAATTTCACGAAGTTCAATCCTGCCTCATCCGCTTCTACTTCCGTAGGATCTTCTTCCGTTTTGTCACGCATAGCAACATAATCCGGGTGACGCATAAGTCCATTTCCGTCTAAGGTTACTTTTGCATCTACAGCTATGATTTTATCATCTGAAGTTTTAAACAATGGGTTGATTTCAAACATTGAAGCATCAATTCCTTCATACGCACTGTACAAAGCAGGGATAAACTTCGTCATGTTTTTAAACGCGGTACCTGATAAACCTAGGTTGAATGCTATTTTACGAACTTGGAATCCTTGTAAACCTACACGTGGATCAATAAATTCTCTGTGTAACAATTCCGGAGTATGTTCTGCAACATGTTCGATGTCCATTCCACCTTCGGTAGAATATACAATTACATTTCTTCCTTTCTCACGGTCAAGAAGTACAGACATGTAAAATTCTTTTACTTCAGATTCTCCTGGGTAGTAAACATCTTGTGCTATCAATACCTTGTTCACTTTTTTTCCTTTGTCGCTTGTTTGCAACGTAACTAAGTGACCTCCAAGTATTCCACGCACTTTATCTTCTACTTCATTGATTCCTTTTGCCAATACGACACCATGGGAACCTGTTTCTTGTACCACTCCTTTGCCTCGACCACCCGCATGAATTTGGGCTTTGATTACATACCAACTTGTACCTGTTTGTTTGGTTAGTTCTTGTGCAGCTGCTACTGCATCTTCAACGTTATCTACGACAACCCCTTCTTGTACGGCTACGCCAAACGATTTTAAAATTGATTTTCCTTGGTATTCGTGTAAGTTCATATGTAAAATTTTTGTCGCAGTAAAGTTAGAAATTAAGTTGGTGCAGAAACCTTAAGATTGTAATTTATTTTTCCAAGAACTTGAAATTTCTTTAGAGGCAAAAGATGCAGCTTTGAATGTTTTGATATCGGACCATATTTTTTGAATGCCATGAGTCAACGCGCGATGTTCTTCTTGCATTGCTTGATTGATAACGCTTGGGTCTTCGAAATGATGTTTTACAAAATTCGTATCAAAATCTCCGGAAATAAATGCGGGGTGTTTCAAAACAAACTTCCCAAAATCTAAGGTGGTCTTAACCCCAGAAATCTGGTAATTGTCGATTGCTTCAATGCATCTTCGAATGGCGTCTTGTCGCGTTTTACCCCAAACCACCAATTTTGCAATCATTGGATCGTAATAAATAGGGATTTCCATGCCTTCCACAAAAGCATCATCCACCCTAACCGATCTCCCTGTAGGAATTCTGTAACGATTTAAGGTTCCAATGTCTGGTGTAAATCCATTCAAAGCATCTTCTGCATACACGCGTATCTCGATGGCGTGCCCGTGAATAGCCAATTCATCTTGCAACAAAGGTAGACGCTCTCCTCTCGCTACCCTCACTTGCCATTCGACCAAATCTGTACCTGTAATTTCTTCCGTCACCGGATGCTCTACTTGCAAACGCGTATTCATCTCCAAAAAATAGAAATTCATGTGGGCATCCAATAAAAACTCTACGGTCCCTGCTCCTACATAATTACAAGCTTGGCAGACCTTCACAGCCGCCTCGCCCATTTCTTTGCGCAAAACATCTGTCAACACCACACTGGGTGCTTCTTCCACCACTTTCTGATGTCTTCGTTGTATGGAACATTCTCTTTCAAAAAGGTACACAGTATTTCCAAGACAGTCGGCAAAAACCTGGATTTCAATGTGCCTTGGTTTGAGTACAAATTTCTCCACAAACACCGCGTCGTCGCCGAAAGATGACCTTGCTTCACTTTGAGCGGTTTGCATTTGTGATTCAAATTCAGCTTCATGCTCGACCAAGCGCATTCCTTTTCCGCCACCGCCAGCTGAAGCTTTGATGAGCACGGGGTAACCAATCTGCGCAGCGATTTCCTTTCCAACCGCAACTGAGGTTACTGCCTCATCTAACCCTGGAACCAAAGGAACACCGAATTGTTTTACAGCTTGTTTCGCACGCAACTTATCCCCCATAACCTCCATGGATTCAGGGGACGGTCCGATAAGGATGATGCCCGCACTTTTTAATTTTTTCGCAAAGCCTGCATTTTCAGATAAGAAACCATAGCCAGGGTGAATGGCATCGACACCCAACTCCGCACATATCCTGAGGATTTCATCTTGACGTAAATAAGATTCTGAGGAAGGACTTGGTCCCACATAAACCGCCTCATCGGCTTCCAACACATGGGGTGAAAAACGGTCTGCTTCACTAAAAATAGCAACGGTTTTAATGTCCATTTTTTTCAAGGTACGAATGATTCGTCTTGCGATTTCTCCTCGGTTTGCAATCAGTACTTTATTCATGTTTTTCTTCTTTTTCAATTTGAGATGGCGGAACACTGTTGATTGCCTCACTTGGCAATTTTGTCTGTCTTTTTTTACGTTTCGATTGGAACGATTTGTTTTTCTTTTCTCTAAAAACATCTAAAAAGCTTTGCCAAATCACGAGGTCTTTACGGTCGTTGAAATCTTCATGGTAGGACAGGCCTGCGCCTTGGGTAAAAGGGCCACTGTTTTCCTTAACCGTATTCGTATTGGATCGGTTGAACGCATTCACTCGAAAGGTCCCCGATTCATTCACGAGGTATTCCACATTTACATCTCCCACCAAGCCACTGGCATTGCTTTGTGCACTGGTACTTGCATTTTGTACCCCAAAACTCCCTGAAACAATCAGTCGACCGTTTATAAAAGATTTTTGAACAGAAGTCGAAACATTCTCCGCTCCGATGTCCATTTTTACTTGGTAATTCTTTGACATTTGGGCCAAGGCACTGTTGATTTGGCTTTCAACAAGGTCAAGGGCAGCAGATTCATTTGCAGAAAGATTTCCTCTCAAGGGTTGAAATTTACTAAAGAGCATTAAGGAAAAAAACTGTCGGTTCAACTCATCCTTTTCCTCATTGATGCGATTGATTAAGACCTTCCCAGATTCGGGAGCCTTCGGCGTAGCAATCTCAAATCCAATGATGGGTTTTTCCAAAGTGCCCGTCAAATTAAGTAGACACTGAGCATCTTGTTTTTGAAGTGCTTTGTCCGTTGTTTCGGGACTCAGCTCTAACATGTTTGTATTTTTAACTTGGTGTGAAGCAATCACATTGATGTCAGCGTTATAGATATCCCCTGACCATTTAATGGAAGATCCACCCAAGATTTCAAAAGGTTTTCGCACCGGCCCAAGCGTAAAATTGTAAAGACTTCCTGGGGCAATGCTTAAATTACCTTCGAGGTTCATTTGGTTGTATTCATTTAACTTAAGGTTTAACCTCCCTTCTGCCTTGGCTTTGATTTCATCTTGCGTTTGATCATTGAACACCAGGCGAACTTCCGCATCGGGCGTCACATTGAAAGTCAAGTCCAAATTCACCCCTGTGAAGTCAATTTTATTGGAAAGGTCTCCTTCCAGAAATCCTTTGTTGACAAAATGAATGAGTTCTTCATCTTCCAACTCACTCGAGCCATACATGGGAAAGATGATTTTACTTCCTTTTCGCGTCGCCATATTCACTGTAACATCCAAACGAGATCCATAACCAGCAATGTTCGCCGTGCCTCTGCCATACGCTTTGCCATAATAGGAATCCCCTTCTTTATAGGTCGTATTCAACAGCATGAACTTGTCAATTTTACCGCTTGGATTGTATTTTCTGGAATGGGTATAATCTTCTTCAAAATCAATGTCAAGGTTGTAGTTAAACCCTTCAAAATTGGTATGAAATACCGCACCGTCGAGTGTTGCGATGTTTCCTTCAGAATCTGAAATGGGTAACTTGTTGATAAGGAAACCGTCTTTATCCACTATGATTTTTCCATTCATGCTATACCGGCAACCTAGGAGTACAAAATCAGCGGCTGCGTTTTTTAGGTACAGCATACCTTTCAACTCAGGAGCGTCCGGACTGCCTTTTACATCAATGTACCCGTTTAATTTTCCTTCAATTTTTTGCACGACATCTGGATCCATAAAAGCATTGGTATAGGCGATGTCTGTATTTTTAAAATCCAAACGCATTACCAAATTATCGGTTTCGCGGTCTAGTAAATATTGTCCGGAAAAATCCATGGTATTAAATCCACGGTATGCCAAGTCTCCTCTTAGCTTGATGCTTTTCGAACCTTCATTGTAATTTGCAAATACGTTGACATTCCCTACTTCTTCGTGGTCGAGGTATAAATTCGTGACATTTAGGTCGGAATTAAATTCAGCCGATTCGTATGGGTCTGAAAAACCAACCTTTCCGGTCACCTTACCTTCCAAGCGCACATCCAATTTTAGCATATTTGAAATGTCTTCTAAATCGATGTTGGTCAACAACAATGTCATCTGGTCGTTTTTGTTTTCAGACAGACATCCTTCCAACTCAATTTTCTGTCCTTTTTGGTCGCTGGAAATGACAAAATGATCTGTATTGAAATGGTTATTTTCCACGATGAATTCATTGTTTGGTTGAATGTTCCATTTGAATCCATTGATGGAGAACCACGAGTTTTGGGTAGTTAATTTGAAATCCGTAGCAGATAACATGTCCGTTTTCCATCCCAACTGGGAATGGTTCGTGGTTCCTTGGTCCCAACGCAAGGTTGAACTGAGTACGCCTGCAATGCCGGTGGTAACGAAGGAAACATCGTTAAAAGAAAGTGCGTCGGTAAGGGTAACTTTTCCGACTTCCAAATTGGCCATAACCCCAAGGTTATTTACCTTTTGATTCAGGGTAATGTCTTTAAATTCCATGCTGTCGTACACAATGCTCCCTGAAGTCAATTGAATGGCCATTAAATCTTGGTCTCCGTTGAATTGTATCACGGCGTTTGTATTTTTCGAAACGCTTAAATCCGGAACAAAGATGGCCAAAAACGACTCGATGTCTTTCACCTTTACCACAACGTCCAATTTGTTATTCACTTTACCTTTTGCAGGCTTATCCTCTTGAATAATGCTTGGAATTACCCGAGAAAACCCATGTAAAACATCGCCTTGAAGCGTAGCGAGGTCCATGGAACCATCTAGGTCAAAATCCAATATCGAACTTGTCAATTTCACGTGTTCCCAAAACTTGGAGTGATTGAAGACTATGGCCGCATCTGGAACATCAATATCCTTTCCATTCTCAGCATAATGTAAATCCGTAAAATCAATGTTGCCCTCAAACAAATCGAAAGAAGTTCCTTGGGTGTGCACGGTAAAATCGCCTGAAAAAGAAGTTTCTTTGGTTTCCGTAAAACCCAGCAACCCTAAATTCGCGGTCTCTAAACCAATGGTTAAATCATAATTTGGCTTTTTTGTCAGCGACGCCTCTCCATTTATGGTCATGGCTAAATTCGGATCCTTTATTTGTAAATCCACCTTCATTTTACCATCCTTCAGGTCCACGTTGTTCAATGCTATTCCCTGGTATTCATACCCACTGTAGCCCAAGGCGTTAATTTTTCCCTGGATTCCTGAGACAGAATAATGCGCTCCATCGACTTCTACTTTATTTAACTTTATCGTTCCATCCAAAAGCCCAAGGTCTTTTTCTCCCAAAATATCTCCAAGTTGAACTTGTTTTAACTGAATAAAATCTTGTTCCGCATCCAAGACATGCCCAGAGACCAATCCTGAAAATTCATCCAGTTGAAAGGGAGCAAGGATGTTTACACTTCCTTTTGCGGTGGTGATTTCTGTTGGATTCACTTTGAGTTTTCCCTCATTCAACTCAAGCACCCATTTACGCAATTGAAAATGACCTAGGTTAGCCACAACATCCCCTAGATTTAGGGTTTCGTTTTTTCCGGGGAGGTGGATTTGGTTTACTTCATTTACATCGAAATAGGCAGAACGGATGGTTTGTTTCACATTAAAGTCCGCCAAATTCGAAAAATTTGGCAGCTCCAAATCTGCCTTTAGAAAGGTGTGGTTGCGAATGCGAAGGTCTACATTTTTTATCTTCAATCGATTCAGCACATTGGTTGCCCTGCATGAAATGCGGACTTTTTCATTCATCCCCTCCATTTCAGGCACAAAATAAGCGATGTCGGCTAAATCAACCGTACTGGTCGCAATGTCAAATACAAATTGAACTTTGTTGTTAAAATCCTCAAGGTCCGCATCCGATGCATAGACATACGACACTTCGTTGGCGAAAACATCGGAATCATTCAACTTTATTTGGACGCCAGTTAGAGAAATTCCATTGGCATGAATTCGAACCTTTGCGGCTAATTTCTTTAACACCAATCCAGAATGATCTTTGGTCGAGAAATCGACGATGGTAAACTTTGTCTCAGGCCCATTGTTTTCAAAATCTGTCAAGGAAAGATTTACGGGATTAAAATGAAGGTGATTGTAATCGAGCCCGAAGAGCATTTTCTTTTTACCTAAATCATCGAAACGAAGTTCGGTCTCCTTCAGCGTCAACTTCTTTAAGGTAACCGAAAACGGAGCACTGGAGGTGCTTTTCGAATCCGAAGAAAAATAATCCAACAAAAATTGAAAATTCATGCCTCCCTCGTTTTTTTCGGAACAAACCCAAACGTTCCCTTTGTCTAAGATCAATTCTTGGATGTCGAGGTGTTCATTTCCAAAATCTGACACCAATACCTCAAGGCTTTTAATCTTCACCAGGTTTCTCCCTTTCAAATCTTTCACACTTACCCCATTGAGGTAAACACGGTAAAACAAATTAATGTCTACTTCCGCAATGGAAATCTTAGTGTTAAGCTCTTGGGATAAAAATGCGGTAGCTTCCTTCGCGAGGTACGTTTGAAACGTACGGGTACGAATTAAAAAAGCGAATAAAATCAACAGAATTAAAATCCATTCAAAGCAGACTCCTAAAATCGCACGCAGTATTTTCAGTATCTTTGGCATTCGCTAACAAAAATAGTTATTGACGGTGAATAAAACCCTTATTTTAGGCATTGAATCTTCATGTGATGATACATCCATAGCCATTTTGGAAGGGAGGCGCATCTTATCGAATCACACCAACAGCCAAGAAATTCATAAACTTTATGGAGGCGTGGTCCCGGAGTTAGCGAGCAGATCCCACGTTGAACACATCGTTCCCATTCTTTCCCTTGCCCTAGAAACGGCACAAAAGAAAATTACTGACATCGATGCAGTCGCCTTTACCCAAGGTCCGGGTTTAATGGGATCCCTGGTGGTGGGCACCTCATTCGCAAAGGGATTGGCATTGGCGCTCAACAAACCGTTGCTGCCGGTTCACCACATGAAAGCCCATATTTTATGTCACTTTATTGAAGGCGAAAATCCTCCACCGAACTTCCCTTTTATATGCCTTACGGTTTCAGGTGGACATACCCAATTGGTATTGGTGAAAAGTCCATTGGAGATGGAGGTCATTGGCAAAACCATCGACGATGCCGCCGGAGAGGCATTTGACAAGGCAGCAAAAATGCTGGGATTGGAATACCCAGGGGGACCTCTGGTTGACCAATTGGCAAAACTAGGAAACCCAGATGCTTTTAGTTTCGCAAAACCACAAATTGCAGGGTATGATTACAGTTTTAGTGGCTTGAAAACCTCTATTTTGTACCAACTTCAAGCGCTGCAAAAAACCGATGGAGACTTTATATCAAAAAACCTCCCTGATTTATGTGCCTCCATTCAAAAAACCATTGTGGCGGTTTTGATGGTAAAATTAAAAAAAGCACAAGCAGCATTTGGGATTAACGACATTGCCATCAGTGGGGGCGTATCGGCAAATTCAGGATTGCGAAAAGAATTAGAAAATTGGGCAACGGAAAACAAATCCTTACACATTTTCATTCCGAAAATGGAATATTGTACAGACAATGCGGCTATGATTGCCATGGCGGGAAGTTTTTTGTTTGAGGCAGGCGCATTTGGAGGACAAAGCCTATCAGCAGATCCGAAACTCCCTTGGTAAAAGTTTGGATATTGAATTTAAATCCTTAACTTTTAAATCCAAACCCATTCTTATGTTTATAGAAATCCAAGAAATTCAGAAGGAAGAAATTCCACAATGCAGCTTTAAGCAAACGATTGACCTCGAGCAATCCCCCGAATTGTTCAAGAAATTGAAAGATGCAACGAAAATGGGCAACAATGACCATCGAAAGGTTGAGATTGTCTTTTGCGATGACGAAGGACTGAAAAAAGTACACACCACCCTCTGGGCAGAGGAAGGAGAATTCATCAGCCTCAAAGGTGGTGTTTGGATTCCAGTTTCACGAATTGTTGATATAATTTTCTAAATTCGCGACATGCGCCGAATTTATATTTTTTGTTTCATTTTCTTCCTGTTTTCTTCCAACCGAGTCACGGCTCAAAACCATGTTAAATGGCAAATGTCCTGGGATGCTAAACGTCAAGGTGTGGTAATCAGCGCCACAATTGACCCTACTTGGCATATGTATTCGCCCATGACCGACCCCAATCTTGGACCGATTCCTTTGAAAGTAACTTGGGAGAAAAACAAAGCCGCGAAAACCGTGGGAAGTTTTGAATTTTTAACAACCCCAACTGCACACGAAGACCTCAATTTTGGAGGAACTGTCTATATTTGGGAAACTAAAATGGAAGGGTTTCAAAAGATAAAACTGAAAAAAGCAACCCAATTGAAGGCAACGGTTAATTACATGATATGCGATGAAACCATGTGCCTCCCTCCCATTGACGTACCCCTAAGCATACAACTCAAATTTTAAACATGAGAATTTTAGCAATTTTACTGATTGGACTCAGCATCCAACTTGCCTCATTTGCCCAAGGAACATGGAAAGAAAACATCAAATGGCGTTTTTCTGTAGAAAAAATTGACAGCAACCATGCTTACATTGTTGGTAAAGCTAGGCTATACAACCATTTTCACATCTTTTCTGTAAACCACGAACCCGAAAAGGCAGATTTTACAGGAACCCCAACCACTTTTTCCTTCATTTCGAACAAAAATTACAAGTGCATTGGAAAACTAAAAGATGGCAGCGTTCCAGAGAAATTCGTTGATGAATTGGGTACCCAATTGTATTTTCAAGAAGCAGCCACTTTTAAACAAAAAATCGAAATTTTATCCAATGATGCTTTTGACATTGAATTTACCTATTCATTTCAAATCTGTGATGCAAGCGGATGTATTTTTCCGCCTGCCCAGGACGCGTTTGTTTCAATAAAAGGATACACCAATGCCGTAGCTTCAAATGCGACAACGGCTGTAACCACACCCTCAGACAAGGATACCGTGAAAGCGTCTCAAAACGACGAAAACGGTACGCAAATAAAAACCAAAAAACCTTCCACGGAAAAACAATCCTCTTCCCTATGGTGGACTTTTGTTGCCGGGTTTGGCGGGGGACTCCTTGCTTTGCTCACCCCGTGTATGTTCCCAATGATTCCAATGACCGTGACCTTTTTTACCAAACAATCAAAAACACGTACCCAAGGAATCATTAAAGCACTGGTGTATGGTGCCTCGATCGTAATTATTTATGTTACTTCAGGTATTTTATTCACAGCAGTACTTGGTACCACGGGATTGAACGATCTCGCCACGAACATTTGGATGAACCTTGTATTCTTTACCATTTTCATGGTGTTTGCATTCTCCTTTTTAGGCGCTTTTGAAATCCAATTGCCCAGTTCTTGGGTAAATAAGATGGACAAACAAGCGGACAGAGGTGGGTACATCGGTGTGTTTTTCATGGCATTTACGCTTGGTTTGGTATCTTTCTCATGTACAGGACCTATCATCGGAAGTTTATTGGTTACCGCATCAACCACCGGGTCATACCTAACCCCCGCCATCGGAATGGGTGGATTCGCATTGGCATTGGCCATTCCTTTTACCCTGTTTGCAATTTTCCCAAGCTGGCTCAATTCCTTACCTCAGTCAGGCGGTTGGTTAAATTCCGTTAAAGTAGTTTTGGGATTGTTGGAAATTGCCCTTGCCCTTAAATTTCTTTCGGCCGTGGACATGGCTTACCATTGGGATTTGCTAACCCGTGAATGGTTCGTAGGAACTTGGTTTGTTTTGTTTTTTATCATGGGAATCTACCTTCTCGGAAAAATTCGATTCTCGCACGATTCTCCGGTTGAAAAATTAAGTGTACCTCGTTTTATGTTTGCCTTGGTAGCCTTGGTTTTCGCAGTATACCTCTTCCCAGGTATGTTTGGCCATCCTTTAAAATTAATCGATGGGATTGCCCCACCAAGAACCCATTCAGAAGATAATTTCCGATTTAACAATGGTGGATTGGAAACAGGAATTGTACAAGATTCTATTTCTGAAAAATACAATGCAGACATGCACCCTGTTGGCGATGGTTCCATCATGGTTTTTCATGATTTGGTAAAAGGAAGAGCCTATGCAAAGGAAAGAAACTTACCCATTCTATTGGATTTCACAGGACACGCTTGTCAAAATTGTCGTAAAACAGAATCATCCATTTGGACCAACGACGAAATTCGTCCACTCTTACAGAAAAACTTTGTTGTCATCTCGCTTTATGTCGATGACCACCAAGCCCTACCAAAATCAGAACAACGTTATTCTCATGCCTTAGAAGGAAAAATCAGAGACATAGGAAACAAGTGGGCAGAATACGAAGTTGAACATTACAAGAGTTTCCAACAACCCCTCTACGTTGTAACCGACGTGAACGGCAACGACTTAACCGAAGCCATTGGCTATACACCAAGTGTTGAAACGTACAAAGCTTTTCTAACGAAAGGAATTCGAAATTTCAATAAATAATGAAGTTATGCATTGCGGAGAAACCAAGTGTCGCAAGAGATTTGGCAGAAGTACTTGGTGCAAAAACACGTAAGGATGGCTATTTTGAAGGGAATGGATATTGGGTAACCTGGACCTTTGGTCACCTGTGCTCACTCAAAGATCCTGAAGATTACAATGCGAATTGGAAATATTGGAAACTGGAAGATCTACCCATTGTACCTAAAAATTTCGGAATCAAGATCATAGCCGACAACGGGATTCAAAAACAATTTCAAACCATCCAAGATTTGGTGGGAAAATGTTCCGAAGTAATCAATTGCGGGGATGCCGGTCAGGAAGGAGAGTTGATACAACGTTGGGTATTGCTCAAGGCAAATTGCAAAGTTCCGGTTAAAAGGTTGTGGATTTCCTCCTTAACGGATGAAGCCATCAAGGTTGGCTTTTCAAAATTGAAAGACGCTCAAGATTTTGACAATTTGTTTTCCGCAGGCAATTCCAGGGCCATCGGAGATTGGATGCTTGGGATTAATGGTACGCGCCTGTTCACCCGAAAATTCGGGAAAGACAAAATGGTGATGTCTGTGGGACGTGTACAAACGCCTACGCTGGCAATGATTGTTCAAAGGCAAAAGGAAATTAACGGTTTTAAAACGGAGCAATATTGGGAATTGAAAACGCGCTACCGCGACACAGAATTCCTATGCCAAATAAACCGATTAACGAACGAAGAAAAAGCCCTAAAAGGATTGGCCTATTTACAAGAGAAACCCTTCACCATCTTATCTTTTGAACAAAAAGAAGGGAAGGAAGGAAACCCAAGGTTGTACGACTTAACCGCACTTCAAGTGGATGGGAACCGACGTTATTCTTTCAGCGCAGACCAAACCCTGAAACTTGTGCAATCGCTGTATGAAAAAAAATGGGTGTCCTACCCACGTGTTGACACCACCTATCTTTCCGAAGACTTACACCCGAAAATCCCCCAAATTCTGAAAGGATTAAAAGCCTACACGAGGTATACCGAAGGCCTGCTTTCCGAACCCATTCCGATGCGTAAAACCATTTTTGACAACGAAAAAATATCTGATCACCACGCAATCATTCCAACGGGCATAGAACCCACGCACATGACAGCGGATGAAGCAAGAATCTATGACTTGATCGTCCGCCGCTTTATTGCTGTTTTTTACCCTGAGTGCAAAGTCTCAAATACAACCGTAATGGGTCAAGTTGACGAACTCACGTTTAAAACCACAGGGAAACAAGTACTCGATAAAGGTTGGCGTGTTGTCTACGATGAATTGGATTCCGCAAGCGCTAAAAAAGCAGAGACAGAAGAACGGGTATTGCCCATTTTTAAGGAAGGAGAAACAGGTCCACACGAACCCTTTGTCCACCAAGGAAAAACATCGCCACCAAAACCCTACACCGAAGCTACCTTGTTACGTGCCATGGAAACTGCAGGAAAACTGGTGGAAGACGAAGAAATGCGCGAATTGATGAAAGTAAATGGAATTGGAAGGCCCTCTACCCGCTCCGCAATCATCGAGACTTTATTCAAACGAAAATACATCGAAAAGAAAAAGAAAAACCTATACGCTACAGAAACAGGCATGCATCTTATTCACATCATTAAAAACGACCTTTTAAAAAGCCCAGAACTCACCGGACAATGGGAGCACAAACTTAGAATGATGGAAAAAGGACAGTACGACCCATCCCAATTCAAGGCTGAATTATACAAAATGGTACGAGAACTAACCGATCAGGTGATTTTCGATCATTAATCTATTTTGACGAAGCTACGAATCGCTTCATCATGCTTTGAAAAACATCGAATTTTATAAACACCTGTGCGCAATGCAGAAACGTTCAGCTCGGTTAACTTGTGCTGAAAATCTAAGCTGTTTTGCATTACCACACGTCCCGTTAAATCCGTTATTTCGTAAGCAAAATACGAAGCGTTTTCATCTTTTACCACAAGTATTTCCTGCGTAGGATTTGGATAAACATTGAGCCCACCGGCATTAAAATCTGACAATCCAGCGTTGTCCACCGTTGCGGAAAGAATCAAGGTATCGCTGCAATTTGCATTGGCTGCTATCAACGAAACAGGATAGGTTCCAGGAACTGCATAGGTGTGACTTGGGGCAGACACATTGGAAACAAAGCCATCTCCAAAATCCCACGTGTATTGATTGGCATTGATGCTCCCATTCAGACCCACCGTTGCTGTCATTCCTATTGCGCTCACATTCGCAACGGCTTGTACTTGGTCCATGATCAAATGAACGGGTACCCTAGGACTGATACAAGGATCTTTAACAATTTCCCAATCGTAAAAATAATAGTAAAAAGCACCCCCAGCGCTGGAACCGGTAATGGAAATCAACCCTGGAATTTGGTAAGGAAACACGGCACCCGCATTGTTTCGGTATAAGTTCATTTGGCTTCCACCCATTCGATAATTCACCCCAGGCTCCAAATGAAAATTCAAAGCAATTCTAGAACCTCCGGCAGGAATATTTAAGAACCTAGAATCCAATTGATTCCCACTTGCATCCCACAAAGTAATCGTTCTATCCCCCACTGCACCCGCATTTACCCAAGCAGAAACAATCGTTAAAGGCTCATTCACAGTGAAAATCATGTATTGGGTCGATGCGTTGTTGTGTTGACCTCCTGTACCAAAAGAATTGTTCAAGGGTCCCACGTATTGTGTAGGTTGTGATTCTACATTTTCCAACCATAAGGTATCGGTTTGCGGGAGAAACATGCTGTAGGTTCCACCATTCACCAATAGATTCCCATCGAATTCCTCGTCGTAGATTTTTATACTCCCATTGGCTGTTGCCGAAACGGTTACGGAATCAGGAGAACAGATAACCACATCGCTTGCAAGCGGCGCATCTGGTCGGTCGATTTGGATGTATTGTAATTGCGTCATGGTATCGGTACCGAAAGCATTTCCCGTAACCAAACTGACGGTAAACAATCCATCTTGGGTATACACATGCAATGGGTTTTGTAAATTGGATGTTGTCCCGTCGCCAAAATCCCAAGTCCAATTGGTTGGTCCTTCTGTCGTTTCATCCACAAATTGAATGTTCCCATCACAACTCGTTACGGAAGTAGCATGAAAATCCGTAATTGGAGGCGTTGAAGGGATGTGACAGGTCCATGTCATCACAAAACCAGCATTGTTCACATAGGTATCTGAGAAAAACTTAATGGTTACCGTACCGTAAGTAGTTTGGATAGTACCCCCGTTTGGCAGAGCATTACCCGTGTACTGACCAATTAAAGGACTCGAGGACGTTGGACCATCGTAGACATACAAGTAATCATAATCCAATTCGAAATCAAAAAGACTAAAGTTAAGGGTGACGTAAGAGGCATTCAAAGGTGCGATTACGATTTCACTGGTAACCAAATCCTGGTAGTTTGATGCAAGCCCTCCTGGATCGAAGAGCGTTCCTGAACAAGAATTTTGGGTTTGGTTTTGTCCCGCAGGATTCATGGTAATCGCACAAGGTAAATTCGGGTCCACATTGATGTAATTCAACATGGTTAAGGTATCTGTACCGCAAGCGCCTCCACTAACAATTAAGGACACCGTATATAATCCAGGGTTTTGGTATACATGGGAAGGATTCAGAGCATTTGAAGATGCTCCATCTCCAAAATTCCAAGTGAAAGTTCCTGCATTAAAACTTTGATTTGTAAAGTTGACCAAAGCTGGCGCTTGACAATAATTTTGGAATGCGGTTGAAAATTGAGCATTTACGGTGTAAGAAAAGACCTGTCCGACACCTACGGCGTACCAAGCGTTGGTCGTAGACATCACTTCTGGAGAACATGCACCGTATAAATCGATGGCAGCTTGAATCGCATAAAACCTCGCATCTTGGTGATCAGAATTAGGCGTGAGGTATACGGTCAAGTTTCTAAAGGCAATTCTTGAAGCTTTTAACATTCCAAGTGCAGGAACATTGTAGGCATTACCGATGTCATTGGTACCTGTTCCTCCAACCGTTAGCAAATAGTACCAATAATTCTGAACCCCAGAATTGGTATGCACCCCACCGTTGTCTTGAGATCCCGTGTAATAATTTGTACCCAAATAGGTATCAGGATCTGAAAACGCATTGGGATTGCTCATGCTTCTTATGCCATTGCCACTGGGTGTGGCATCTTCACCGATGACCCAATTGAGTGCATTGTTGTTTGCGAAAGACTCAATGGAAACCCCAAAAACATCCGAAAAGGACTCATTCAATGCACCTGATTCATTCGAATATACTAGGTTGGCTGTATTGCTTGTCAAACCATGTGTTACCTCATGTCCTGCAATGTCAATAGACGTCAAGGGACTAAAAACAGATCCATCGCCATCACCATAGGTCATGCGCTGACCATCCCAAAAAGCATTGTTGTAATTGGTATTGTAGTGCACATAGTTTTTCAACATGAAACCATTCCCATCAATGCTATTGCGGTTGTGGATTTGCCAATAATAATCGTACGTCATTTCCGAACCCCAATGGGCATCACCGGCGTATTGATCTTGGTTGGTGGTATTGTTCCAAAAGTTATCTGCATCTGTAAAATCCACCGCAGTACCATAATTTGAGGTATTGTTTAAGTCAAACGTTTGAATCCCATTTCCGCGACCAGATTCTCTCAATCGAAATTGATTGGCAAAATAATCCGCTACAATGGCCTTGTTTCCCGAATAAGCGGTTACCGCAACCCCATTGCTATCGGCTGTATGTATCCTGTTTTCCAAGCCAACGACGGCATTGGTGTGTGCATCAACATAAACCCATTGCCTGGATAGAGGCTCAGATGCGTAGACATCCATGCAATAACACAACTGATATCCTGCATTCCCCGAAGGTGTAAACCAAACCAATTCCGGAGCGGGGAAATAGGTTGCATTTGGATTTTCCGTCTCTCTCTGCAAGAGCAACTCCTCCCAGGTATTTTCCCATTTATAGGCATCTGCAGGTACCGACTGAAGTCCAGCAGAGATGGCTTGCTCTTTAGAAAAAGAAGGTGTTACAGAACCCTCCACACGTTTGAGATCCCCATTTATTGAAAGCAAAACCTCTCCTTTCATGTGAAACTTTAGCACACTGTGCTGCACTTGAATGCCTTTATACAAAACCGCATAATTGAAATGTGTCCACCCCAATTGATCTGAGTTCTTGTCATTTAATAACAGGGAATGGTCTGAAGTTAATCCAAAAAACACACGCGCGAACTCTGAATGCATTTCTGGCGACAAGTTGATTTTACCATCAAATTTGACGAAATCTACAAAAGCTGAGGGGTTCTTTTGACGTTGTTCAACGACATGACTTTGAATCTCTTTTTGGGTAAGGTTTTTTTGTCCGAAAATGGAAAGGGCACATAGAAAAGTACATAGGAGGAGTGAAAACTTCATAGCAGTAGGTTTAGGTGCCTAAAGATAGGCAACGCGACCGAGACTACATCTTATTTGGCGCAGTAATTCCTAAAATTTTCAATCCCCTTGAAATGATGCTTTGAATGGTGATCGCAATCTGAATCCTGGCCATTTTAAGGTCTTCATCCGGCTCATTCAAGATGGCGCATTGCTGGTAGAAAGAGTTGAAAGCTTTTGTTAATTCGTAGAGGTAGTTAGCCAAAACCGCAGGCGAATACGTAGTTGCCGCATCTTGCAAGGTAAAAGGGAACTGTTCGATGATTTTAATCAGTGGTATTTCGGCTTCAGAAACTTTATTCACCTTAAGATTTTCAACAGGAATGTCAGATTTTCGAAGCAGCGAAGTGATTCTCGCATGGGTATACTGAATAAAAGGCCCTGTGTTTCCCGTTAAATCAATGGACTCCTCAGGGTTGAACATCATTCTTTTTTTCGGATCGACTTTCAATAAAAAATACTTTAGTCCCCCCATCCCAATTTGCTCAAACAGTTGCTTTTGTTCTTGTGGATTCATTTCGGAAATATGGCCACGTTCTTTGGTCATTTCTTCGGCAGCAGAAACCATCTCTTCCATGAGATCATCTGCATCCACAACGGTACCCTCTCTGGATTTCATTTTTCCCGTAGGTAAATCTACCATGCCATAAGACAAGTGGTGACAGTTTTTTGCCCAATGAAATCCCAGTTTATCAAGGATCAAAAAGAGTACTTTGAAGTGATAATCTTGTTCATTCCCAACCGTATAAATCATTCCATTCAACAAAGGAAAATCTTTGTAGCGGTCAATCGCCGTTCCGATGTCTTGGGTCATATACACAGCGGTCCCGTCGGAACGAAGCACCAACTTTTCATCCAATCCTTCCTTAGTGAGGTCAATCCAAACTGAACCGTCTTCTTTTTGATAAAACACCCCTTTCTGAATGCCTTCCATGACTTGGTCTTTGCCCAAAAGAAAGGTGTCGCTCTCGTAATATAAAGTATCAAAATCAACCCCCATTCGCTTGTAGGTTTGCTTGAATCCTTCATATACCCAGCCGTTCATCGTGGTCCACAATAGGTATACTTCAGGATCTCTGGCTTCCCATTTTATGAGCATTTCTTTGGCATCGCGCAGAATCGCCGTGGAATTTTTAGCCAACTCCTTTATTTTGGCATCGAGGGCGATGACGGTTTTCTCATCCTTACCCAATTTGGCTTCGGCAAAACCCATGTATTTCGCTACCACGTCGGAAGGATACCCTTCAAAATCAGACGCTTCCCATTCGGATATGATTGCTTTCGCCTCTTGGTTTAAGTGCTTGTCGAATTCGACGTAGTATTTTCCGACCAATTTATCTCCTTTCAAACTTGTATTGAGCGGAGACTCTCGATCGCCGTGGTCGTTTAGGGGCGAAAACATTTTCCACGCAAGCATGCTCTTACAAATGTGAATACCCCTGTCGTTGATGACCTGTGTTTTGATGACTTGGTGTCCGTTTGCCTTGAGCAGTTCAGAAACAGAATACCCTAGAAAATTATTCCGAAGGTGTCCGAGGTGTAAAGGTTTGTTGGTATTTGGCGAGGAGTATTCCACCATGATGAGCGGCTTGGAATTCACATCACCAAATCCAAAATTTGGTTGAGTTGCAACGGTTTCAAGTACACTTCGCCAGTGGCTTGTGGAAAACTTGAAATTTAGAAATCCTTGAATCACCTCAAATGAGTCGATTTCAGAAAATTTAGAAGAAAGAAATTCACCTATCCGATTGGCTGCCTCAACAGGAGAACACTGCATTGCCTTTGCGAAAGGAAAAACCACCAGGGTGAGGTCGCCCGAAACTTCCTTCTTGGTTGGCTGAAACTGAATCCAATTGGGATCAATCTGAATGTTAAAAAATATGGAGCCCTCCGTTAAAAGGGAATCCCGCATTACAATTTCCATGATTCTTCTAGGGTATGTGCGACCGCATCGACAATTTCTAAGGCAATTTCGGCCATTTTATTTCCTGCTTTATCCAAGCATGGATTCACCTCTACCACTTCCAAAGCGCAGAGTTTTGGGGTTTTTGAAAAATTTTGAAGCAGTTGAACCGCTTCGTTCATGGTCAAACCATTTTTAACAGGGGTCCCTGTACCATAAGAAGTCAAATCTGGGTCCATTGAGTCGACATCAAAGGAAACGTAAATCAAGTCGCAGGCATTTAAATAACCTAAGGTTTCGTTGGAGATAACATCCACTCCTTTTGAACGAACTTCATCTACTGTAAAATTCTTAATATGGTTGTCGTTCATGAATTGATCCTCTTCGGGTTCGGTATCCCTAACAGCGATGTAGACCAAATCAGCAGGCTTCACAGCGCTGCATTTGAGTTGATTCCATAACAAAGACGTTTCAAGGTCAACATGATTTTTTTCGCAGGCCAAATTATCCATTCCCAATGCAGTTGCGATGGGCATGCCATGTAGATTCCCTGAGGGGGTTGTGTAAGGAGTGTGTACGTCCGCATGGGCATCGATCCAAATCACCCCAAGTCTTGCATCTGGATACGCTTGATGAATCCCACGAATGGTTCCACCCGCAGACGCGTGATCTCCTGCGATGACAAAAGGAAAGTTTCCAGCGGAAAGCGTTTTTGAAATTTCATTTCCTATGGTTTCATACACTTTCACCATCCCATCAATTCTTTTGGCAAGAGGAAATTTTATGGGACGATCGAGTAAGTGGTTGAAATCGCTCAAACAGGTCCATGGTCGATTTTTAAACAGTTGATTTCCTTTTTCCCTTGCGGCAATTTGCATTGCGAAAGGACCGAGAGAAGCGCCCCGGGTACCTGCCCCCAATTCAGAAGGATTGATGATAAATGATATGCTTTTTGTCATAAGAATCCCTTTTGAGGGGGATAGGACAAATATACAAAAAAGTTCAAAGGTCGGAGTGGTGAAAATCCCAAAGAATTTCCTTCGTTCATAGGATATGTCTATATTCGCATTCTGTTTTTAACTAGGTAACTGTCGAATTTTTATGAAACAGAGACCAATTTAGTGGATGTAGCTCATCCGCCACGGCGGAGGCTAGCGCAAGGGTGATTCATATTTAATGGGGATGTAGCTCAGTTGGCTAGAGCGCTTGACTGGCAGTCAAGAGGTCGTGGGTTCGAATCCCATCTTCTCCACTCTACGGGAAAGCACTTTCCGAAAGGAAGGTGCTTTTTTTATGTAGGCTTCCTTTCAGGTAATGAAATTTTCATACTTTTATAAATCAGTAACCCTCAAAAAGATTTTCCATGAGAACTTTGCTTACCACTCTTTTGACCCTTTGTGCATTTTCATTTTTCGGTCAAACCGTTTACTCTGTAGATTCAAAATACGATGCCGATGTTAAAATTTATGTCGCCAGTTCAAAATACGATGCCGACTTGTTGGTGTACAAATGTTCATCAAAATACGACGCAACCGACAATAAAGGACTTTGGTTTTTCGCAAGCAGTAAGTACGACGCGAAAAAGAAAGTGTTCTTTTGTGACAGCAAATATGACGCAGATCTTATTATCTATTTTGTAGACAGCAAATACGACGCTATTTGGAGAAACAGCGCGAAGAAAAACTTGATGTACTAATTGCTCCTAATGACTCAAAAAAACCTTCGGCAACTTCTCTTCCTTATACTCTTCCTTCCGTTTTCATTGTTTGCACAGAAGAAAAATAGTTCCTTCAGTGGTGAGATGCTGTTCAATGTGGAACGTGTTGCTCCTCCGGATTCAAGTCGTGAAATGGTATTGATTTACGCTAAAGACAGCTTGCTAAAAGTGATTAATTTCTCTACACAGTGGGGACAACAAGAACTTATCAAGCACATCAGTCGACAAAAATCATATCTACTTATTTCAACCACCAAAGGAAATTATGCCATCCGAACAGAATACACCAAAAATGTAGACACTTCCATGCATTACACCTACAAAAAAACTTTTGGTCACAAGAGAATTGGAGGATTTAAAGCAAAAAAACTCAAGGTGCAATTCTCTGGGATTAACAAAGATTTCGACTTCTATTACTTCAAAAAAATTCCCGCAAAATACGGAAGCGCATTCACCGATTTCCCAGGATTGGTAGCTGAATACTTTCTACCGTCCGACCAAGGATTGTTCAAATACACATTGACATCCCTCAAAAACATGGACCCTCCGCTTTCGCTTTTCATGATTCCCGAGAACTACAAAAAAGTATCCTTGGAACAATTTCTTGAGGAAATAGCGACGCCCTAACGCTGAATTTAACAAAGCGCTGTGCATATCAATCCAATCGTGAGATAGAACCCATTTCTTTGTTCGCTACCTTCGTACTTTACCCTAAGCATGCGACAAAACGAGTTTATTCCCCATGAGCCAGAAGGTCCTTTATACACAAGCGAGATAACGGACGATACCGCTGCGCAAAAAAAGAAAAAACCCAAGCCTAAAGCACCTAAAACCGAGTCGGGTACAAAGGAAAAAATTAACAGCACCGTTTCGTTTTTTAAATCAAAAAGATTCGTTTCTTCCGTTGGCGCTTTACTTACCCTGGGTTCTGTATTTATTTTCTTTGCGTCTATATCCTATTTTGTAAGCTGGAAAAACGACCAAGATGCCTTGTTGAATTATGGTTTTTGGGACTATATTTTTAACAACAACATACCCTCCGCCGACAATTGGTTGGGGAAATTTGGTGCGTGGACCGGTCACGTATTGATCTACAATTCCTTCGGTATTCCTGCCATTTCTCTTTGCTTTATCTTTTTTCTTTTTGGAATCAAACTTTTGTTTAACATCCAACTTTTCCCATTAGGTAAAACCACATTGGTGGTATTGGTCTACATGGTTTGGGGCTCTATTTTCTTGGGATTTTTTGAATCATACCTCAATTTTGCTGGAGGGGTGTTTGGAACATTTGTCAACGAATGGCTCAAACTCACCGTGGGAGGTGTTTTTACGATTGTCCTCGATTTTGTCCTGCTCTATATTTTCACCACCCTCCTATTCAATCCAAACTATGGAAGTTTGCTGGAAAAACTAAAACCTTCAAACCTGAAAGGCGATTACTTTGGGGTAAATGAAGAACCAGCCAAACCCAACAACGTCTATCAATCAATGGATGTTATTAATCCCATTAAGGAAAATGAAATTGAAGAAGACATCGTTTCAAATCCCATACACTTTACCAAAGAAAATGAATTGGAACTGGAGATGGAATCCGACATGGAAATAAGTTTCGGAAGCCCAGAAGCACCGCTTCCCAACGAACTGGAAATCATCGTTGAACCCGAAGCGCCAAAAGAAGAGCCCATTGTAAAAGAAAGCAGTAGAAACGAAGATGACATGTTGGCTGCACGATTGGTAAAGGAATATGGCCTATACGATCCAACCAAAGACCTTGACACCTACATCCTCCCTCCCATTGAATTGCTGAAAGACTACGGAGGAAGTGGGATATCGGTATCCAAAGAGGAATTGGAAGGCAACAAGGATAAAATCGTTGAAACCCTTTCCCACTATAAAATAGACATTGCGAAAATCAAAGCCACAGTAGGCCCCACAGTTACCCTGTACGAAATCGTCCCTGCACCGGGTGTTCGAATCTCCAAAATAAAAAACCTTGAAGACGACATTGCCCTAAGTTTAAGTGCACTCGGAATCCGTATCATTGCGCCCATCCCAGGGAAAGGCACAATCGGTATCGAAGTTCCAAACCTAAAACCAGAAATGGTCAGCATGCGCTCCCTCATCGCCTCAGATAAATTCCAAAATTTTCAGGGCGAACTTCCCATTGTTATGGGAAAAACCATTACCAACGAAACCTTCGTGTTTGACATGACCAAAATGCCCCATTTGTTGGTGGCAGGTGCTACGGGACAAGGTAAATCAGTTGGACTCAACGCCATTTTGGTATCCCTACTCTACAAAAAACATCCCGCACAAGTGAAATTCGTCTTGGTTGACCCTAAGAAAGTTGAGTTAACCTTATACAATAAAATCGAACGTCATTTCCTTGCAAAACTTCCCGGAGAAGCCGATGCCATCATTGTGGATACTTCAAAAGTGGTGAACACACTGAATTCCCTATGCATCGAAATGGATGACAGATACGAATTGCTGAAAATAGCAGGGGTGAGAACCATAAAGGAATACAACGAGAAGTTCATCGACAGAAAACTCAACCCAGAAAAAGGGCACAAATACCTTCCATACATCATTGTATTGATTGATGAGTTTGCCGATCTGATCATGACCGCAGGTAAAGAAGTAGAACACCCCATTGCAAGAATCGCACAATTGGCAAGGGCAATCGGTATTCACCTCATTGTCGCAACCCAACGTCCCTCCGTCAATGTCATTACAGGTATGATTAAAGCGAATTTTCCCGCACGAATTGCTTTTAGGGTGCTTTCAAAAATTGACTCAAGAACCATCCTTGATGCGTCTGGTGCGGACCAATTGATCGGACGTGGTGACATGCTTATTTCCACCGGATCAGATATGCTAAGGCTTCAATGTGGTTTCGTAGACACCCCAGAAGTGGAGGACATTTGTGAATTTGTTGGAGAACAACGTGCATATCCTAGCGCATTTTTATTGCCAGAATATGTCGCAGAAGGAAGTGAAGGAAACGGCGACTTTCAAATGGATGACATCGACCCCCTCTTTATTGAATCTGCCCGAATGGTTGTAATCAATCAGCAAGGATCCGCCTCTCTTCTTCAAAGAAAATTAAAATTGGGCTATAACCGTGCAGGAAGAATTGTGGATCAACTCGAAGCAATGGGAATCATTGGAAACTTTCAAGGGAGCAAAGCAAGAGATGTGCTGTTTACAGACTTGGAGTCACTCGATGAATTCTTGAAGCTTAAAGGCCTTCTTTAGTTTATTCTATTCATTTTTGTAGCTTTACTTCATTCAACCCTAGATATGAAGCACTTTTTTATCGCCCTGTTATTGGGCATCACGTTGACGAACTTTGCGCAACTTTCCGAGATTCCAGCACCCCTCGCAAAATATTATCACTCCGGGAAAGACTTTTCCTGGCACCATGAAGTGGTTGATTATTTTCAAACCTTACAATCCTTGTATCCAGAAAATGTTCGCTTAGAAGAATATGGTAAAACCTACGAAGGTCGCCCCCTTTTCCTTGCATATATTGGAAACAAAGAAACCATTCGCAACCTCGAAACCATCCGTAAAAACCATTTACAACATAGCCCCGAAGAAAAAACATCGATTGCGTGGTTAAGCTACAATGTGCATGGAAATGAAAGTTGTGGCACCGAAGCGGCGATGGAAACAGCCTATTTGTTGCTCACCAAAAACGCCGACTTACTCAACCAAACCCTCGTGGTAATTGACCCTTGTCTAAATCCTGATGGAAGAGATCGCTATGTGAATTATTTCAAACAATACCATGGAAAAAACACCATCCTTGCACTCGGAAGTGCGGAACACCAAGAAGAGTGGCCGGGTGGACGTCCGAATCACTATCTATTTGACCTTAACCGAGATTGGGCATGGTTGACACAAATCGAATCCCAGAGCCGCATCAAAGTTTACAATCAATGGCTTCCCCATGTCCATGTCGACTTTCATGAACAAGGAATGAACGAACCCTACTATTTCCCTCCAGCGGCAGAACCTTACCATGAAGTGGTCACCAATTGGCAGAGAGATTTTCAAAAAATGATTGGTAAAAACCATGCATCTTACTTCGACAAAGAGGGTTGGCTGTATTTTTCTAAAGAAATATTTGACCTATTGTACCCTTCATATGGAGATACCTATCCCACGTTCAACGGTGCCATTGGAATGACCTACGAGCAAGGCGGTAGCGGACGGGCAGGTTTGGGAGTCATCACTATGTTAGGCGACACCCTGAGTTTGGAAGACAGGATTTTACACCACATTACCACGGGTATTTCAACGGTTGAAACGGTAAGTAAAAACCACAATCGCATGCTCGAAGAATTTCAAAAATACTTTGGTAAAACATCGAAATTCAAGTACAACAGCTATCTATTGGACGGAAATGCGCCCAATGTACAAGCTTTGTTAAAATTACTCGATGCGCATGGAATTGCCTTTGGTTCTACTTCAGAACTGAAAGGTTCGGTGGTCAAAGGATACGACTACTTCACGCAATCCAACATCGATTATAAGGTTAAAGAAACCGACATTGTGGTCAACACAAACCCAGAAAAAGGAAACCTCATTCAGGTATTGTTTGAGCCCAGTACAAAATTGAGTGATTCTTTGACTTACGACATTACCGCTTGGTCCCTTCCTTATGCTTATGGCATTCCATGTGTCGCTGTCGAAAAACAAGTAGTTTCAGGAAACAGGAGCATTGCTAAAACTTCCAACAAAACAGCTGAAAAATGCTATGCCTACGCTGTAAAATGGCGCAACATTGCCGATGCAAAATTCCTAGGAAAACTTTTAGCCAAAGACCTTCATGTTTCGTTTTCAGAAAAAGACTTTACGTATGAAAATACGCTGTTTTCCAAAGGAAGCCTTGTGATCATTCGTGGTGAAAACCCAGGCATTCCAATCGACAAAATACTCATGGATGAAGCTTCCGCAGCGAATGTTGAATTAACCCCAATCTTTTCAGGGATGATGGACCAAGGTCCGGACTTTGGTTCTTCCACATTAAAGAAAATCCTACATCCGAAAGTGGGAATTCTGTACAATACGGAAGCATCTTCGCTTTCACTCGGCGAAATTTGGCATTTCATGGATGTTCAATTGGATTTTCCTGTTCAAATGCTTCGAGCAGACGAATTTAATGCAGCCGAATTCAACGACCTCAATGTTCTTTTCATCCCAGAAGGATTTACATCCAACTATAACGCAGATTTGAAGGAATGGATTAGAAACGGAGGCACTTGCATCGTCATGGGTTCTGCAGCCAGTAATTTCATGGAAGCTGATTTTGGAATGACCATTGGGACAGAAACCCCCGAGGCATCCAACTTGGCGCTTGGGAATTACGCAAACATGGAAAGAAGTTCAATCAGCGAAACCATCATTGGTGCCATTTATAAATGTGAAACCGATGAAACACATCCACTCGCCTTTGGCTATGGAAAGACCTATTTTACCTTAAGGCTTACGCCAGAAAAATATCCTTTTTCCGGAACCATTGTTCAAAAAATCAAAGATTCAAAAGGTTGGGTTTCAGGCTTCAGTGGTTATAAAGTGAAAGCCAAACAAGATTCAATTACAACCGTCGGCGTACAACCGCTGGGAGAAGGTTGCATCGTGTATTTTTTCGACAACCCCTTGTTCCGAGGATTTTGGGAAAATGGAAAATTACAAGTAGCAAACGCCCTCTTTTTTGTAAATAAAAACTGATTTTCACCTTTGGACAGCGGGAGGATTTCACTTCGTTTGTTAATTCCCTTACAATCCAAATGGGATCTCATCATTCAAAAACATTTATTCAGTAACTTCGCACAATGAAAAAAATATGCCTTACCCTTTTGCCTGCAATCTTGATTTGCTTGCTTTCTATTTCTTGTGAAAACAAAGAAGAAAAATACAAAGTGGTTTTTAAAAACAATACAGACGAAATTTCCTATGTGTTGGGTGCCATCAATGCAAAAACCATCGTTAATTCCGGTACAGAATCCTTTGAAAAATTGGATAAGGATGCTGTAATCAAAGGCTTTAAGCAAAACCTAAACGGCACACCCGCCGAAGCATGTTTGAGTACATTGCAATTGCTTTTTGGTCCCAATTACCAAGACTTTAATAAGAAATATGTAAAAGAAGGATCTCTGTGCATGGGAAAAATGACAGGTTATGCTTTCTATTACGACATCCGTAAACTTGGTGGCTTGGATAAAGTGAACTTTGACATGGTGAAAAAAGGTTTTGAAGATGGCATGTTTAAGAGAGATACCAACTTTCTTCAAGAACCAAAAATGCGTGAAACCATGCGGATTTTTATGACGGGGCTAAACGTTCAGAATGGCAACAAAATGTTAGAAAAAGCAAGGAAAATTAAAAATGCTCAAATCTTTGAGAATGGCATCGTCATGGAAACCATCGAGGAAGGGAAAGGACCGAACCCTGACCCAACCGATGACGTTAAAGTTCAGTACATCTTGACCTCCGCCTTGGGTGATACCATTCAAAATTCCTATGATGGAGATGGAAAAGGAAATGTAGCACCCATCCCCTTGTCACTTGCTGGTGGCGTAATTCCAGGATGGACTTTCTCCATTCCTAAAATGAAAGTGGGTGGAAAATACCGAATTTATGTCCCTTGGAACTTAGCCTATGGTGAACAACAAGGAAAAGAATCGCTGTGCTTTTTTGTTGAATTGTTGGCAAAAGGAAAAACCGGTACCTTTGTTAAAGAACCAACAATGCCTGTTCAATAACATGAAGCACCTAACCTTCCTTTTCCTATTACCCATTCTCCTTCTTACTTCTTGTAACGACAAGGTGAATTTACTTGGAGATTACCAAGAAACCGCTGTGGTCTATGGACTTTTAGACCATGCAGACAGTCTTCATTTCATAAAAGTTACGCGTGCTTTTATCGGTCCAGGAAGCGCAGTAGATTTGGCAATGAATCCAGACTCCAATTACTTTCAAACCGCAGATGTTCAAGTCACAGAAGTGTTAAACGGGATTGAAACAAGATCGTGGATTTTGCAAGATACCCTCGTTAATGACAAGGATACCAATGGCGCCTTTTATGCACCCACCCAAAAAGTTTATTATTTCAAAACCTTGACCACGGGGACTAATGAAGCCCAACAAATTTCAGCCAATCCCTTGTATTCTTCTTTACACAAAGATGCTACTTACAAACTCAAAATTATTGTTGACAACGGTAAATTTGAAGTGAATGGTCAAACCAAAATGGTACATGGACTTACATCGCCTGCAAATACACAGAATTTTACGTTTAAATTCGCCAACAACCCAGGTTCCTACTTAAATGCGGGCGTCTCTGCTGTGAATACCTTTGGAAACGCATACGTTGTAAATACACAGCTCAACATCTTCTTTAATGAATATATTGGGGTGAATAAAACCCGAAAAAGCTTCAATTGGACACTTGGAGAAGGCAGCATCACCCCCGGTGATTCTAAGACATTTACCGCATATGGGGAGACCTTCTACAACCTTATTAAATCTAATACAACAAACAATCCTGCCATAACCCGAAGGACTTTTGATGGAATCGAATTTGTAGTGACTGGCGGCTCTGAGGAATTGTACAATTACATGGTGGTTAACGCACCGAGTTCCTCCCTTGCGCAAAGCAAACCTACGTATACCAACCTAACGGTGAATAACAATAAAAAAGTAATCGGCATCTTTTCTTCGCGACAAACTTTGCGTTTTTACAGACCGTTTTTCACCAATGCTGCCCAAGCATACATTCGAGCCATTGACAAAAAAAGTACAAAGGAATTATGTCAAGGACCCATCACGGGGTTATTGCTTTTCTGCTCTGACCATCCCGGCGACAATGTTGTGGGTGCTTCCGAACCTTATGCTTGCCAATAAAACGTTATTCTGCTGATGTCAGAAAGGATTACGCTTTTTGCAGATGTCATTCTGCCAGTTCCCATTCGACAAGAATTTACCTATCGTGTTCCATTTGAATTAAATGAAACCATTGCCATAGGTCAAAGGGTGATTGTTCCCTTCGGGAAAAACAAAAGAATAACAGGGGTTGTCTCAAAAATCCACCCGAATGCGCCGGTTGAATACCAAGCAAAATACATCGAATTCATTCTGGATGAGATTCCATTAATACTGGAAAACCAACTGGCATTTTGGAAGTGGATTTCATCGTATTACCTTGCTCCCATTGGTGATGTACTAAATGCTGCATTGCCAGCGAACTTCAAACTTGCCAGCGAAACGAAAGTCGTAATACATCCTGACTTTAACCATAACCTTACGGATTTCAACGAAAAAGAAGTCCTGATTCTTCAAGCACTAAGCCACCGTGAAAGCTCAAATCTAAAAGAGCTCTCAGAAATTTTGGAAGTAAAGAACATTCACTTGTACATCAAAAGATTGATTGACAAAAATGCCGTCATCACGCAAGAAGAAATCAACCAACGCTATACCCCTAAAACAAAAACCTTTGTCAAGCTGAATTCTGAATTAGAATCAACCCGTGTTGCAGAAGTTTTGGATGAATTACAAACGAAAAAAAGCACCCAAGGACAATTTAAAGCTTTATTGCAAATCATACAGTGGTCCAATGAATCCAACGATCACCAAGGCTACATAGACAAAACAAGGTTAATCCAAAGTGAAATCAGCAACGCATCCATTCTCTCCCTTGAGAAAAAAGGAATCCTACGCATTGAAAAATTGCAAGTGGACCGTTTGTCTTTGTCAAAAGAAGCAACCATGGGCGCACCCATACTCAACGAAGCGCAAAAAACGGCTTTGTCAGAAATCGAAGAAAGTTGGGAAAGCAAAGACATTACCTTGCTTCACGGGGTTACAGGTTCTGGAAAAACGGAGTTATACATTCAACTGATTCAATCCTACCTTGACCTTGGAAAGCAAATCCTTTTTTTAATTCCTGAAATTGCGCTCACCACACAGTTAATTTTAAGATTGTCGAAATACTTCGGGAATCAAGTGGGCGTATACCATTCTAAATTCAACCAAAACGAAAGGGTGGAAATTTGGAGCAAGGTATTCGAAAACAACCTCCAAGAATATCGCATTATTCTCGGGGCAAGATCCTCCATTTTTCTTCCCTACCGAGATTTAGGTTTGGTAATTATCGACGAGGAACACGAAAGCTCATATAAACAACACGAACCTTCACCGAGGTACAATGCAAGAGATGCCTCAATTTATTTAGCGAGAATGCATGGCGCCAAGGTACTTTTAGGGTCTGCAACCCCCAGCTTGGAGAGTTATTACAATGCCCAATCGAACAAATACGGTTATGTCCTTTTGGATAAGCGATATAAAGATTTATCCATGCCAGAGGTTCTCATTGCAAACATTCGCAAAGAAACCAAACAAAAGTCGATGTCTTCACATTTTAGCTCCCTGCTTATGGAGCACATTAAAACGGCGCTAGATCAGGATGAACAAGTCATTTTATTTCAAAATCGACGTGGGTTTACGCCACTTTGGTCCTGTGAAATTTGTTCTTGGGTCCCGAAATGCGACCAATGTGACGTTTCGCTAACCTACCATAAACATTCGAATCAATTGAAATGTCACTATTGTGGTTTTGCAACACAGCCCATGGGAAGCTGCAAGGCTTGCGGTAGCAACAAGCTAAAAATGCTTGGCTTTGGTACAGAAAAAATCGAGGATGAAATACAGCTCTTTTTTCCAGAAGCAAAAGTAGCACGAATGGATTTAGACACCACCAGGTCAAAAAATGCGTATTCAGAATTGATAGAAAAGTTTGAGAACCGTGGCATTGACATCTTGATTGGTACCCAAATGTTGAGCAAAGGATTGGACTTCGACCACGTATCTTTGGTGGGGATATTGGATGCTGACATGTTGCTGAACCGACCGGATTTCCGTGCCTTTGAACGCGCGTTTCAATTGATGACGCAAGTCGCAGGGCGCGCAGGAAGAAAAAACAAACGTGGAAAAGCAATCATTCAAACAGCACATCCAGACCATTGGGTAATACAATTGGCAGCAGCGCATGACACACTCACATTTCTTAAAGGAGAAATCATTGAACGCGAGAATTTCAAATACCCTCCATTCTACAAACTGATTTTCATCACCTTAAAACACCAAGATGAAAACATGGTCAATTGGGCCGCAAATGCCTTTGCCACGGATTTGAAACTGGCATTTAAGGAACGTGTGTTAGGTCCGGAATTTCCAGTTGTAAAGCGCGTTCAGAACCTCTATCAAAAGGAAATAAAAATAAAATATGAAAAGTCATTATCCGATAAAAAAATAAAGGAGCACCTTATGATGCTCCTTGATAAATTTTACGAAAATGTGGCTTTTAAACCTGTGAAAGTCTCTATAGACGTGGATCCTTATTAACCCAAGTAACTTCTTAAGACTTTGTTTTTCGAAGTATGTTTCAATCTGCGAATGGCTTTTTCTTTGATTTGTCTCACACGTTCCCTGGTCAAATCAAATCGATCTCCGATTTCCTCCAATGACATGGGAGCCCTACCGTCTAAACCATAAAACATACAAAGAACTTCACTTTCTCTTGGCGTTAGTGCCAACAAAGACCTTTGAATGTCACTTCGCAAAGATTCGATCACCAAATTGCTTTCTGGGCTTGGCATTGAATCCCCGCTCATTACGTCGTACATGTTCGAAGAGGACTCATCACTTTCAACCAATGGCGCATCCATCGATACATGTCTACCATTTTGGGCCAAAGATTGTTTTACTTCTTCTGTACTGCAATTTAAGAACTCTGCCAATTCTTCAGCCGAGGGTGGACGTTCATATTGTTGTTCCAATTCAGAAAATGCACGGTTAATTTTGTTGATGTTCCCGATTTTATTCAAAGGAAGCCTAACAATTCTGGCTTGCTCTGCCAAGGCTTGAAGGATGGATTGACGAATCCACCAAACCGCATAGGAAATGAATTTAAATCCTCGGGTTTCATCAAATCGTTCAGCTGCTTTGATCAAGCCCAAATTTCCTTCATTGATTAAATCTGGCAAAGCCAAACCTTGGTTTTGGTATTGTTTAGATACAGAGACAACGAAACGGAGATTGGCTTTGGTTAAGCGCTCCAGCGCAGCCCTGTCACCCGTTCGAATGCGGCGAGCTAGCTCAACCTCTTCGTCTGCGGTTATTAAATCAACACGACCGATTTCTTGAAGGTATTTGTCCAAGGAAGCGGTCTCTCTGTTTGTAACTTGTTTAGCTATTTTAAGCTGTCTCATAAATTTGAAATTAAAGAAAGTGAAACCTCTAACGCACAAAGTAAGGAAAGGTTAGTTGATTTTGAAAAAAAAAGCGAAAATAACTTGTAAAAGTAGAAAAAACCAAATAAATTATGCGAGTCCTAAATTTTTACGGACCCGTAAAAGCACCGATTTGGCTACCTTGCGTGCCTTTGTGGCCCCTGCCAATAAGATTTCTTCCATTAAAGCTGGATTTGACATATAATGTGAATACAAAGCCCTTTCTTTTTCAAATCTGGTCAATATTAAATCCAACAGTTCTTTTTTCGCATGGCCATATCCATATCCTCCATTCAAATAATTTGTGCGCATGATGGAAATTTGTTCGGGATTCGCCAACAATGCATACAATTGAAAGGTGGTACAAACCTCTGGATTTTTAGGCTCTTCCAAGGGTGTGCTGTCCGAGGCAATCGACATGATTTGTTTTTTCAATGATTTTTCATCGGCAAAAATGTCAATAATGTTATTTCTCGACTTGCTCATTTTTTGTCCATCTGTACCCGGAATGAGCATCGTGTCCTCATTTATAACATCTTCGGGTATAACAAAGGTCTCTCCCATTTTTGCATTGAAGCGAGAAGCAACATCTCTGGTAAACTCAAGGTGTTGCAGTTGGTCTTTTCCTACCGGTACCCTTTCGGCATCGTACAAGAGAATGTCTGCCGCCATAAGTATTGGGTAAGTAAACAACCCCCCGTTTACGTCTTCCAGACGATCCGCTTTATCTTTAAAACTGTGGGCTAGGGTTAGTCTTTGATAGGGGAAAAATGTAAGTAGATACCACATCAGCTCGGTTACTTCTGTGACATCGCTCTGCCGGTAAAAACAAACTTTCTCGAAATCCAAGCCACAAGCCAACCAAGTAGCCGCAGTGGAACGGGTATTATGCGACAAGGTGTCCACGTCTTTAACCTGCGTCAACGAATGCAAATCTGCAATAAACAGAAAAGAATCATTTCCAGGAAGCTCAGACAATTGAATGGCAGGCACAATGGCTCCTAGAATGTTTCCTAGGTGAGGTGTCCCTGTACTTTGAATGCCTGTTAGTATGCGCGGCATATTTTAATTTTAACAAAAATAACAATTTGCAATCGAGGAGGGACAAGGATTTAAGATATTTCTGTAATTTTGAATGTGAAGGTTATATTTGGTATTTTATCGCTTGTTTGGAAGTTATACATTTCCATCGTGTTTTTTACACTCGCTATTATCCTCTACCCTTTTTTCCTGGTCGTGCTAAGTCTACCGAAATATAAAAAATTCAGCTTTAAGCTTTTTATTTTTTGGAGTTTACTGTTTCGTCTATTTTGTTTGTATCCCATTCGAAAAATTCAACATGGCAGCAAACCCAAAGGTCCATACATCATCATTGCCAACCACACCTCCTATTTAGACATCTTTTTAATGTATTCCATATTGCCAAGTTATCCCTTCGTTTTCCTTGGAAAAAGCGAAATTCTATCTTATCCGATCATCCGAACCTATTTTAAGAACTTGAACATTCCCGTTGATCGCAATAACAAATCGAAAGCAGGACAAGCCTACCTTGCGGCCACAAAAGCAGTTCAAGACGGGTATGGGTTGGTGATTTTTCCTGAAGGAACTTTTCCGACGGAAGATTTACCGCGCATGCTGCCTTTCAAACACGGAGCATTTAAGCTTGCAAAACAACTTAATGTCCCTATTTTGCCCCTAACATTTATGAATAACTACAAATTGTTTTCTGATCCCTCTGTGATTTTAAGCCCGGCACGCCCAGGCTTGTCGATTGTACACGTGCATCCACTTGTGACGGTTGAAACCATTCAAAGCATGGAAACATCAGAACTTAGTGATTACTGCTATGAAGTAATAACAGCCCCTTTGCGTGCTAAAAACCCCGAAGTTTATTAAATTCACACCATGATTGTCACCGAAGCTTTAATAGACCACCTTTCGCATTTAGCCAAGCTTGAATTCAAAGGCGATCAGCGAGATGCACTGAAAAAGGACTTAGAAAAAATCATTGGGTTCATGGACCAACTCAATGGATTGGATACCTCCGAGGTAGAACCTTTGATTTTTATGTCTGAAGAAATCAATCGTTACCGAAAGGATGAAATTGAGCGAAGCATTACCCACGATGAAGCATTAAGAAATGCCCCCAAAAAAGATTCGGATTTCTTTAGAATACCTAAGGTTCGAGGAAAGCACTCTTAGGCGATAAAATCCAATTTTTCTACCAATTTGTATTTGTTTTCCCTGATTTTAAAGTAGCCTAAATCGTAGCAAAAATAATACGTTTGTCCCTTTTGGGTTTGGTAGATGTTCGTATAATAATGAAAATTAAACCCCTCTTCCGCCAATTCAGCCCCTTGTTTTAAGGCTTGGTTTTTTGCAAGTAATTCGGAAATAATTCTCCTATTCTTTTTAAGAATGCGGTTGATCCTCCTAACATTTGCATTCACATCTTCATTCAATCGATTGTTGAAGGTATTTCGACAATAATCGGAACAGAACTTTTGGTCTTTCCGTCCTATTAATCCTTCATTGCACTCGAGACATTTCCTACTTTCCATATTGTTTTGATTAACAAGAATTAACACGTGAATCAAGGTAATAAAAACAAATAGTGGCAATTTTATCCATCAAATTTCTACTCAATGGAAAACGAACCTATTCAAACCTTAAATCCAGCGGAACAATTACGTCAATTGTCGTCAAAAATTGCCCTTGCCCTTCCACGAATTGATAAATTGAAAACAGAAATTTCCAAAAAAATTGTAGGTCAAGTTGAATTGGTGGATCGATTGATCATAGCCCTCCTTTCCAATGGACATATTTTACTCGAAGGCGTACCTGGTCTGGCGAAAACGTTGGCAATTAAAACCTTGTCTGAGGCCGTAGATGGCAGTTTTAGCAGGATTCAATTCACCCCAGATTTACTGCCAGCAGATTTAACCGGTACCCAAATATATCAGCAAAAGGCAGAGAAATTTGTCGTGAAAAAAGGACCAGTGTTTGCTTCTTTTGTTTTGGCTGATGAAATCAACAGAGCCCCCGCAAAAGTACAAAGTGCATTATTGGAAGCGATGCAAGAAAGGCATGTCACCATTGGTGATGAAACCTTCCCCCTACCCACTCCTTTTTTGGTGATGGCCACACAAAATCCCATAGAGCAGGAAGGAACTTATCCACTTCCAGAGGCACAAGTTGACCGTTTCATGATGAAGGTAAACATCGATTACCCTAGTAAAAAAGAGGAGCTGCAAATCATCCGGAATCATATGAATATGGGCGAAAAATCAAACGTTAAACCCGTAATTCATTTACAAGACATCGCTGAATTGAGTGCATTGATTCAAGAAATTTACATGGATGAAAAGATAGAGAATTACATTTTGAACATCATCTTTGCCACCCGTTTTCCCGCCGACTACAACCTGACTGACATGACACACCTTATACAATTTGGTGCATCGCCACGTGGAAGCATTCACTTAGCACAAGCTGCAAAAGCCCATGCATTTTTAAATGGCAGAGCCTTTGTCATTCCTGAAGATGTACAAAAAATGGCGAAAGATGTACTCCAACACCGCATCGGACTTACCTATGAAGCAGAAGTAGAAAACTTGAATCCAGGACAAATTATTTCAAAAATCGTTGGACGGATAGAGGTACCTTAACCATGACACGAGAAGAACTGGTAAAAAACCTTAGAACCATAGAACTCAAATCCAAAGGATTGAGCAGACATGTGTTTTCCGGCAATTATAAATCCGCATTCAAGGGTCGTGGAATGTCGTTTTCTGAGGTACGAGACTACCAAATTGGCGATGAAGTTAGAACCATTGATTGGAATGTAACCGCTCGTTACAATGCTCCATATGTCAAAATTTTTGAAGAAGAAAGGGAACTGAATGTGATGCTACTCATGGACCTTTCTGCATCTATTTATTACGGTACACAAGGGAATTCGAAATTTGACAAATCGCTTGAATTTGCAGCTACAATCGCTTTTTCAGCATTGGAAAACAACGATAAAGTAGGGGCTATTTTATTCTCCAATGAAGTGGAAATTTATATCCCCGCAAAAAAAGGTAGGGACCACGTTATGTTTCTCCTTGACAAAATGATTGCATTTAACCAAAAAACCAAAGGAACTCAAATCAATACCGCATTAAAAACCTTGCGAAACACCCAAAAAAAACGATCCATTTGCTTCCTCATTAGTGATTTTCAAGAAGAGAACTTGAAATTCGACGCAATGCATTCAACCCGAAGGATGCATGATTTAATTGCAGTAAAAATAAGCGATGTGGGTGAAAGTCAAATATCCATTCCTGCTTTTTATCAACTGGTAAACCCCGAAAATGGCAAAAAAACCTGGGTAAATGGATTTTCAGCTTTTTTCAAAAAAAATTACCAAAAAACAGCAATGAATCAATCTGAGTACATTGAAAGGGAAATGAAATTACATGGAATACCATTGATAAATTTAAATTCCAATCAAGACCTCATTCTTCCACTTAAAGCCTTTTTTAACCAACGAAAATGAAAGTTAGCAAAGCTTTATTCCTACTTTTTTTATTGTTTTCCATTTCCACACATGGACAACAAAAAGAAGTATATATTTCCAAAAAAAGCTTTGAGGTAGGTGAAATTTTTCAGGTACGTTACGAACTCACCTATCCCATAGGAACCACATTCGAATTTTACCCACCTAGCCAAACCTTTCCTTGTCAACGCATTGCAATGCAATCCAACCTCAAAGGAGAAACCTTTAAAGCGTTAGAAATTCTAAATTACCATGACAGCACCCTTTCTGAAGGCAATAATGCCAGGTGGTATGCAGATTTTCAAATGGTTGCATGGGATTCCGGATCACTCATTTTGGCTGCACTCCCCATTCGAATCAATGACGAAAACGAAAATTTTAGTGCCATACTCGTCGAATCTAACTTGGTAAAGCCCAAAAAAGGAGTTCCCTTGTACGACATCAAAGAATCCTTCGCTCCCTTAAAAAAGAAATTCATTTTCAAAGAATTCATGCAAGATTATGGCTGGTACATACTTGTATTTGTAGTTTTATTGGTCGGAATTTTTGTGTATCAAAAAAGAAAACATGCGAAAAAACCTATACCAAAAGTCGCCACCCTAAAAACCCAAACCCTTGAGTCAATTGAAAAAATTCATGAAAAAGCACATTGGAAGGTGGATCAAAAAGTACATTATACTGAACTTTCGTTCATCCTCCGATGGTACCTCACTTCCCGCTTTAACATAAGGTTATTAGAAAGAACAACACAGGAAGCTAAAATTCTATTGGAATTAAAAAAACTGGAACCCCACCTCATCGTTCGTATCACAGATGTTTTAAACCAAACCGATGCAGTTAAATTTGCCAATGTTCAATTAGCAGAAGAAATGCATGTATTGTTGATTGAGCAACTAAAGGAAATTGTAATACTCACAAGCCCAATAGAAATCGCTGATGTTTAAAAATTGGAATATCAACCCAACGGATTATGAATTCCAAGAACCCAATTGGTTTTTTGCGCTCATCCTTCTGCCTTTTTTAATTTATTGGATATTTTACAAAGAAAAAAGGCGGTTCGGGGATTTGAAGTTTAATGGATCGAACGAAGCCTTACAATCTTTTTATAACCTAGGCGTCAAAGCATTAAGAGGGGTTTACATTGTGTTACCCGCAACCGTATCGTTATTGTTAATCATTGCCTTGGCTAAACCATACTCGTGGGACCTTAGCGAGCATAAATACGAAGAAAATAAATACGGTATTGACATTGTCATTGCTTTGGATGTCTCACTTTCCATGTATGCAATGGATTTCTCTCCCAATCGCTTGGAAGCAGCAAAAAAGGTAGGAATCGATTTCGTGAATAGCAGAAAAGGAGACAAAGTGGGCTTGGTACTTTATGCAGGTGAAGCATACACCGCGTGTCCCCCCACCCTAGACTACCCTGTTTTAATTGATCAATTGGAACAAGCCGAAGGAATGAAGCTTGAACAAGGCACCGCAATCGGAACAGGCTTGGGTACCGCAGTCGTACAACTGAGAAACGAAAAATTAAAATCAAAAGTCATCATTCTTCTTACGGACGGAAGTAATAATTGGGGTGATGTGAGCCCACAAGACGCCGCTATGCTTGCGAAACAAAAAAACATTTGCGTGTATACCATAGGCATTGGTTCGAACGGAATGGCCCCAACACCCGTAATCACACCAGTCGGTATAGAATATGAATCTATGCCCGTCGAAATTGATGAACAAACCTTGACGGAAATTGCGAGCATTACCGGAGGAAATTATTTCAGGGCAACTGATGAAAGCGCTTTAAGGGAAATTTATAAGGAAATTGCCAAATTGGAAAAAAGAAAAATCACCCACAAAGTCATACAATCCGAACCTCCAGCGACCCCTTATGCATTTTTAAATTGGGCCTTTGTATGTGCGCTTGTTTTTATGGGATTACGGTTTTTATTGTTCCTTCCAGATGCCAATGATTGATTTATGATGTTCTTGAAAAAATACATACTGTCCTTAGCAGCTTGCCAATTGGTGATGGCCATTGCATTCCTTGCTGTTGGTTTTGTTACGGGCATAGGAAACCTCACCTCAAGGACAAGCCTCTTTTTTGCGAAACCCGAGTACTTAAACTTAACCTTCCTTCTGATTCCTTTGTACTTGGGTTTTATATTTTTCCAATGGAAAGGCTTCAGAATACATACAAACTTGTCGAGCACACAACATTCGAATCCTCCCAAAGTTTTATTTCAGTCAGTGAAATTCACGATTTTCACCTTTGGCGTCGTTTGCATCATTCTAGCAATGGCACAACCTGTTTATGGCAAAAAGAAAGTGGGAGGTGTGTCGCGAACCATGGAATTGGTTGTTTGTCTCGATATTTCTAATTCAATGAATACGAAAGACATTGAAAACACATCGAGATTAGACATCTCAAAACGCGCATTAAACGCTCTGATTGATCAATTGTCAGGAGAAAAAATAGGACTCTGTATTTTCGCAGGAAATGCCTTGGTCCAACTCCCCTTGACATCCGATTACAATACCGCACGCATGTTCATAGATGACATTCAAACCTCCTATGTTTCTGAACAAGGTACAGATGTCGTTGCTGCAATGGACATTGCATCAACCATGTTTAGCAAAGAACCCATTTCTAAAGCCATTTTGCTCATAACGGATGGAGAAAACCACCAAGCTCCCGAGAGTGAAATATACAGTTACTTGCGACAAGAGAAAATTCAACTTTGCATACTCGGAATCGGTACAGCGTCCGGAGGCCCTATTCCTGAAGACGTAAATTATCCTGAATACGGTTTTAAAAAGGACAAAGAAGGATTTACCGTAATCTCTAAAATGAATCCCACCTTTATTCGTCATTTGGCGGAGAAGTGCAATGGCACTGCAATCGTTACCAACGAAGCCTATCCTGACATCACGACGATATTAACAGAAATTAACCGCATGAAGCGTACAAAATCACGAAATTTGGACTTTGAAATCAGCGCTTCGGTTTATGAATATCCAGTTTTAGCGGGATTGATGGCATTTTTTGGTTGGATTTTAATGTTTAAGAGAAAAGCCTATGATTAAAAAATTAGTACCCATCATTTTTTTCATGGTTATGGCAAATGTAAGCGCTCAACGTTGGGTGGATTCCATTGAATTGGCCAGAGAAAACTACAGCCAAAAAAAATATGATGCGGCACTTGGGATTTATGAACGGAATGCCAAAGGAAACAAAAAATACCAAAAAATCGATCCGGAAGTTGCGCAATCCTACTACCGTGTTAGAGAATTTAAAAAAGCAATCTCCCGCTATAAATCCGCTCTTAACCAAACCAAAAACAAGGAGAAAAAAAGCAAGATTCATCACAACATTGGCAATTCGAAGTTCAAGCTCAAGGATTACAAAGGAGCCATCGAAAGCTATAAAAACGCACTGAAATTAAATCCAAACGATTCCGAAACAAGGTACAATCTTTCGGAAGCGCTTAGAAGAAAAAATCAACAGGAACGAAAAAATCCAAAGAAAAACGACCCAAAAAACAAACCTCCTAAACCTAAGGACAACAAACAGGACGATTCAAAAAATCCTGGAGACAAACCTAAAAATTCACCAAGAAAATTACCCAATAAGCAAGTAGAAAAGTTACTCGATGACCTTGCAAAGCAAGAGGGTGGTACCAAAAGAAAAATGCAAAAAGGTAAAAAAACCGAAAAAACCGATAATATTTTAAAAGACTGGTAATGAAAATGTGTTCATTCTTCTTGACCCTCCTCTCCTATTCATTTCTGTTGGGACAAAAAATAATTGTCAAATTAGAAGTGAACCAGAAGAAAGCCCAGGTCGGGAAAGAGATCATTGTTACTGTAAAATCGAACGTTGAAGGCATCATTGACATTGATTTTCCTTCGCAATTCGTTCAAGGGTACAATGTCATGAACGGCATGGAGCAAGCAATGGATTACGCCACGGGAAGTGTTTACACCATTTTTTATTTCTCACAAAATGGGGCCTTTAGAAAAGAAGGAACCTACATTATTGGACCCGCCTATATCAAAAAAGGTAGAAAAGTTTACAAGTCCAACACAATTTCCATTGACATAGAAAAAGAACTCGTTGAAAATACCAACGGAGCCGTTTCAAGCAAACAAATGAAACAAGCAGCCTTTGGAATCATAGAATGTAACAAAACAGAACTCTTTGAAGGTGAGCCCTTGGTTGTAAATGCAAAAATCTGCTCACGTTATCCTCCCACGCGGATTGAAGATTACCAAGCCTATAAAATCGAACAATCCCTTGACAAACATCCTTTAAATGGTGCGTCCCAACTCACAGCTAAAAAAGAAACCATCAAAGGGACCTCGATGTACACCATTCAACATGATCGAAACGTAATTTTCCCAAGTGGAAATGGAAACGTACAGATCAATCCCTTCAAATTAATACTACGCCAGAACTATGATGGAATCCCTGTCATTTCAACGGGTTCGGAAATTCGTGTTAAATCCCTTCCACCCAACGCACCGAAATCTTTTATCGGAATGGTCGGAAACCTTGAGGCATCAGCTAAATTCAATGGAAAATGTGAGGTAAAAGGCGATATTCTTAACCTAGAAATCATCCTAAAGGGAGCGGGGAACTTACACAATGCAGACGTTCCAAAACTATTACTTCCCAAAGGATTGATGAACTACGGATCTCCAAAAATTGAAGAAGATTTTACCTTTACAGCCAAGGGTTGCGAGGGAAAAGTAACCATTACCTATGCCATTCAATCGAAAAACAACGATCAGAAAATCATCAAAAGACAAGCAATTAGCTATTTTGACCCAGTCAAAGCGGAATACATTACCGTATACATTGATGGCCTTACCTCAAAAATGGCCTCGCTTTCATCACCTGTAGCTGAGAATAACCAAACACAAGTTATTCAAAAAAAACCAAGTGAACCTGCAAAAAGGCTTTCAACAAAAAATACCAAACCATCCTTTCCGTGGTTGGCATTTAGCATTGGATGCTTGTTTGTAATCTCAATCTCTTCCTTTCTGATTTTGAAAAAGACCAAACCGTCTCATCGTAAAGCAATAAAAGAAAATGCCTCAACGCCACAACAAACTTGGATAGGTTTAGAAAATGAAGCCCACAACATAATCGAAAGTGGTACCCTTGAAAAATGCGATGCATTGTTGCTAAAAGCAATTTCCTTGAAGGTTGGCAATACCACGCATGTATTCGATAAATCCAAGTTAATGACTTTGTTTGAAGAGAAATTTCCTCATTTTGATTCCAATAAACTTACCACCCTTTTCTCCAAACTGGAATCAGCAAAATACGGAATGAATAATTCGGAGATGTCTCAAATAGAATTGTCAAAGGAGGTGCATTCCCTCTTTAGAGCCATTAAAAACGCCTAAAGAATTTCATAGGTTTGACCATCTTCCACTGTTTCTGAATTCTGAAATATGGTTTTTGCTTCCTCTGTATGCTTTTGTCCATCTGGATAACGTGACGAGAGATGTCCTAACAATAAATTTTTAACACCCAACGATTTTGCAATCTGGGCACCATCCATTGCCGTGGAATGAAATGTTTGAATCGCACGTGCCTTCTCAGACTCCAAAAAGGTAGCCTCGTGATACAAAGTCGTTGTTCCAGTTAGATGAGATGCTAACTTTTCAAAAGGGGCTGTATCGGAACAATAACTATACATTCGATTCGGATGCGTCGGCAACGTAAAATCACTGTGGTCTATCTTGGTTCCATCCATTAACTCAAAATCGATTCCCTGGGAAAGAAATTTAAAATGTGTAGGCTGTAAATTAAAAGCCTCTGCCTTTGCTTTATCAACCTTTAAACGCAATTGTTTCTCCTCAATGCTATAACCGTAAGTCTCTATGCGATGCTTCAACGGAAAAGCCCAAATTCGCATTCCTGTATCCTCGAAAATCAAAGTTCTCTCCTTCGTTCTAACTGGAATGAATTCATAATTAAAATTAATTTGGGTATCACTTAATTGAAAAAATGTTTCCAAGATGGTTTGCAAGGGTGCCGGACCATAAACCTTTAACCCTTGGTTTCTTCCCAATAAATTCATGGTACTTAACAAACCTGGAAGTCCTAAAAAATGATCGCCATGCAGGTGCGAAATTAAAATATGAGAGATGCGTTGAAAATGAATACCAAATTTTCTAAGCTGCATTTGGGTTCCTTCGCCACAATCAATGAGCAAAGAGCGATTGTTACATGTAATCCATTGAGAAGCACAAGCCCTTTTTTGAGAGGGAATGGCCGCAGAACTTCCAAGCACAGTAATTTTAAACGAATTACTCAAAATCCGAAAGCGCTTCCGACAAGGTTGCAAAATGATTTAAAACACGATCCAATTGTGCAATTTCAATCATCTTTTGAACATTTGGTTGCATACCTACAAGGATGAAGGTCCCATTGGTGTCTTTACAAAGTCTATTGGCTACCAAAATGGCGCTCAAACCAGAAGAATCACAATACTTTGTCTTGGATAAATCTAAAATGATGGTATTGTTACCGCATTTGTTTTCAAAAGTAAAAACACCTTTTAGTTCAGGAGCGAACTGTGTGTCCAATTTCTCAATATGGGCTGTTACAATGAGTACTTCACGAAGCTTTTCGGTTGAAAAATTCATATTTTTACTTTTATCAAAAATACTAAAAAATCAACGTTCGATTTTCGATGCCAATAAATAAATTACCGCCATTCGAATTGCGACTCCATTTTCCACTTGATCAAGGATAATACTGTGGGGACCATCGGCTACCTCACTTGTGATTTCTACCCCTCTGTTTATAGGACCAGGGTGCATTACAACGATTTCTTTGTTTAATTCATCAAGAATTTCCTTGGTAAGTCCAAATTGCATAGAATACGCTCTTAAACTTGGAAAATACTGTATGTCTTGGCGCTCTAATTGAATTCTTAACATATTAGCTACGTCACACCACATCAAAGCCTCCCTTAAATTGTGACTCACTTTAACATTTAATTTTTCTATGTGCTTTGGTATCAAAGCAGAGGGCCCGCAAACCATAACCTCAGCGCCCATTTTTTGCAAGCAATAAATGTTCGACAATGCGACCCTGGAATGTAATATATCCCCAATGATTACCACTTTTTTTCCTTCAACATCGCCAAGCTTTTCCTTGATGGAATAGGCGTCTAACAATGCCTGTGTTGGATGCTCATGGGTACCGTCTCCTGCATTGATTACTTTGGCTTTAATGTGTTTGGTAAGGTAAAGGGCTGAGCCAGGAGATTCATGACGCAAGACAACCATATCCACCTTCATTGAAAGGATATTATTAACGGTATCCACCAATGTTTCTCCTTTTTTCAAGGAACTGCTTGAGGCTGAGAAATTAACAACATCAGCAGACAATCGCTTCGCTGCCAGCTCAAAAGACAACCGCGTACGTGTAGAATTTTCAAAAAACAAATTGGCAATGGTGATGTCCCGTAGGGAAGGAACTTTCTTGATGGGACGATTGATTACATCCTTGAATGAATCGGCTGTTTTAAAGATGATTTCAATGTCCTCTCGACTCAAATCTTTAATTCCAATAAGATGCGAAACACTTAGATTATTCATTTCCTTCTTTCAAGTATAAAACAACTTTATCTTCTCCATCCACCTCTTTCCAATTTACCGAGACCCTTTCGTTGTGCAAGGAATCAACAGATTTACCAATGTAATCTGCTTGAATGGGTAAATCCCTTTGAAAACGTCTGTCAATTAATACCATTAGCTCGACCTTTTGGGGACGACCAAATGCCAACAACGCATCTAATCCAGATCGTATGGTTCTTCCCGTGAATAACACATCATCTACCAGAACAACATTTTTTCCCTCAATTGAAAAATCAATATTGGTAACACTGGGAATAAGCGGCTTTTCTCGCCTGCGAAAATCATCTCGATAAAAAGTAATATCTAAACTACCGCAGAGTGGTTTTTTACTCAAAATCTCCCCTAATCTTTCTCTTAATCGCTCCACTACATGAATTCCTCGAGGCTGCATGCCTATGAGAACAGTGTTTGAAAAGTCAGAATGTTGTTCGATTAATTCGTGGCAAAGACGTGTAATGGTCAAATCCAATTGGTTGGAAGTAAGAATTACTTGATTGTCCATTAGGAGCAAAGATAAAAGTTAAATTCAATATGGGACGAAAAAATCCCGGAAGTTTATTTTCCCAAAATCAAACAAGTAGCGTATGCTTTAATCGCCAATCCATTGCCAAATGAATCCACCTGTTCATGCGTAGTCGCTTTGATAGAAACCGCATCCAATTCAACTTTCAAAATTTCAGCAATGACCGATTGCATTTCGGAGATATGGGGATTTAACTTAGGTTTTTCAAGTACCACTGTTGCATCCATATTTTCTGTACGATAGCCTTTTTTATCTAACAAATCAACGACGTTAGCCAATAAAATTTTAGAATCTATGCCTTTATACTGAGGGTCCTTGTCAGAAAAATGAAAACCGATGTCCCTAAGATTGGCAGCTCCGAGGAGGGCGTCACAAATGGCATGAAGAAGAACATCGGCGTCAGAATGACCCACCGCACCAAACGCAGATGGTATTTGAATTCCCCCGACCATTAAAGGCAGACCAATATCCAATCGATGCACATCTATTCCAAAACCCACCCTGATTTTCATGGTATTATTCTCCTGATTTCACAACCTTTCGGTCCCCTAAATACAACCGTAAAGTGAAACGTAAGGTATTCGCCAAAGGACTTTGACGACCATTTAAAGAAGCAAGATAAGAAAAATCAATACCAAACATATTGTATTTCAAGCTAGCTCCCAAATTCATATACTGTCTATTTCCTTTGTTGCGGTTTTCGTAAAATACACCTGAACGGATGGCAAATGTTTCATTGTACCACCATTCAAGACCTGCTGCAATGTTGAATTCAGTAAGTTCCTCCTTAAACTTTGATCCTTTAACTATTTCGTAGGTTCCGTCGTTGTTTTGAATGTAATCTCCATTCGCATCCTTAGCAACCACACCTGGCGCATCATAGAAGGACTGCAACATTCCATTAATCACCCCAACATCATTTGATTTACCAGAAATGATTGCACCCGTAGTTTTGTCGTATATGGCAGGCGATGGGACAAGAAGCTTTTGAATATCTACTGAATACGTTACCGTATTATAAGAGTCGTATTTTGCCTGGATTGCGTTTCCGATTTTTAAATTAATTGGAATGAAATCTCTTTTGGCCAATACAGAGTATGCTACTTTATTTCCAATATTGTTAATCGTGGTCGCAAACATGTACGTCGCGTCTGTTTTTCCGATTTTAACGCGGTCGTTGTAATAGGCAAACGACAAGTCAGCTGCCCCTACCTTACCGGCCTTTGTATTCACGCCTGCCACAGTGAGACCACCTGTAAGGTTTGAATAGGCAAATTTACCATTGATACCTATGCTAAAATGATCTGAAAGTTTAAACGCATATGCACCTGTTAATTCAAACTCACTGGGTTTATCATTTCGCAATACATTTCCCGAGGCATCTGTAAAGGTAATTTCACCCAAACTAAAATAACGTAAAGCACCTCCAATTGAATGCTTTTTGTTGAAGCGATAATATCCTGATAAATAGGATAAATGCATGTCATTCGTAAGTTGACGAAGCCAAGGAGTGTATGACAAACTTATTTCGCTGCTTTTTTGAGAAAAACTTAATCCGGCAGTATTCCAATAGACTGATGTTGAACTTGGACTTAGCGCTGTACCAGCATCTCCCATTCCACCTGCCCTTGAGTCAGGGGTAATTGCCATGAAAGGCAATGCTGTCGTAATGGTATTCAATTGTAAATCGTTCACATTTGCGCCACTATTTTGTGCAAAAAGAAGTGGAATCGGAGCAATGTTCAGTAAAAAAAGAAAGAAAATATTTTTCATCTAAAAATGATTCGGGGGCTAATATACGCAAATCGACTGCTTTTATTGCAAGGCTTATTTTAAAATAACCAATTTTTCGGTGCCCTCGGCCTTTTTACCATCTGAGGTTCTATATTCAAAATGATAAATGTAAACTCCTTTAGCCAAAGCGTCCCCAAACTCATCTCTACCATCCCATGAAATCCCCCGAATTGTAAATCCTTTGGTCAGGACATTCTCTGAGATGGTTTTTACCAACCTACCGCTTATGGTGTAAATTTGAATTTGTACATCGAGGTTATCGCATGACTGATTGTGTTCAATCATAAATTCAGTATGAGTAGTAAAGGGATTGGGGTAGTTTATCAACCTTTTGATACTTGGGTTGGCCTCCTCTTGAACTTGGAAGTTGATTTGTGCATCGGAAGGGTTGTTATTTACGTCCCAGATTTTCACCTTTAGTGTGTGTGCGCCTGCGGATAGTCCGCTAAACGGATATTTGACGTTCCCAGATTGATAGGTATTTAAGTCTGAAACATAATAATCGTTTAACAAAATGGGGTCTGAGGTTTTACCATCCAAAATCGCCGTTAAATCATGCCCAATTCCATTTCCTACAGTGTTCACTCCATTTTCGTCAAATATTTTTAAGAAAAGAACAGGGTTTTCGTCGGTATTTCCACCCATTACGAAATTTTCATCGTTTAAATAAACTTGCAATTCCGGACCTACCGAATCAACGATACCATTCGGATTTAGCCCCCCTATGTAAAAACTTGTATCAACACCGATCGCATCAATTGAATTGCTAAAAGCATAATAACTCAATTTTCCCAATCCGTAATTTAACGCGATGTCCTTTGGTACAATGAAGCTAAATTCAAAATAACCATTTACAACCGAAGCCTTTCCTTTGTAAATAACATTCCTTTGCAATTCAAAATTTATAACAGGTGAACTTGGATCTTGTGCCAAGGTTAAGTTGTTTTTAATTTTATCAAATACAGAAGGAACTACAGTGCCATTAAATCCTGTTAAGGGTTGGTTATTAAAATCAGTTACGTGACCTTTAACGGTTACTTTGCGCAAAGCATTTAAGGTGTCCTTGTATACCATTGGTTGACCATTGATGCTGTCAGTTACCACTTTGTAACTTGGAAGCGCCAATCGCAATGCAGGATCTCCGATGAGGGTAAAGCTTCTTTTATTATCGGAGGTTTGCGCTAAATTTTTTGTGTTTTGTACAATTTCCCCAAATGTTTTTGGAAGATTTTGAATATCCCTTTGAAAGACACTGTTGAAAAATGCATTCCCGACACTTGAATTCACGCCAAAAAATACGGACCGAGTCGTTGTCATCAAAGCGATTGCCGCGCCTGTTGGATTCAACGCTGCCCATTCCCCTGCTGAGACACGAGATGGGTCGTCATACTTAGTAAACTCACAAGTTGCTGAGACGAACAAGGTCAATGCATTGATGTTTTCCCAAGATTTGATTTGAGGAATCGTAACCACCCTTTCTTCCGCCAAACCGACCTCTCCACCATGACCAACATAATTCAGTACCAATGTTCCTCGTTTAACCCTATCAGATATTGCATCCAACGCATCGGGGTAACGTTGTCCACCTGCAGAAGTTTGTTGAGGATATGCATCCAAATAAATTTTATCGCAATTCATTTCGCGATGGTTTGTTTTGATTAAGGCATACTGTGGTTCAGTGTCGTTTTTGATAAAATAACCATTCTCTTCATCATCGGCAACTTGTGTCACTTTTGTTCGCCAATCGCCAAAGGTAGATTTGAGTGTATCGTCCAAACAACAATTGCCAACGGAAGATGAAAACAAATCTGAACCATTCATCATGTAGTGGGCTATTTTATCCACTTGTTGCTTTGCTTGGGTTTGATCACTAACCAATAACCTACCTATGCCTATATCCAATAAATCTGAATCATAAATGGCCTCGACGTCATCTAACATTCCATAAAAATCATCTGTTACCATTGCACTGATGTGATTTTCACTTTCATCTACCTGATACGTTAAAACATAATTGTTGTTATTGGCTACACGCCCCTTTGGGTCATAGGTTCCGTCCCCGAACAAGCACATGTACTTTAACATTTTAGTGCCATTTTGATTCGCTCGATCGTAAAACATCTTTGCAAATTTCCTGATGGCAACAGGATCTTGTGCTCCAGAGCTAAATTCATTAAAAATCTTATCCGTACGAACCACATGAACCTCAAGTCCCTGGTTTCGATGTAAATCTGCCAATCGTTCAGCTTGGGAGATAAAGTCAGGATGGGTGATGATAAGGTAATCTACTTGAGGCAAGGCATGTAAATTTTGAGGCGTTACGCTTCCAATAAATGTTGGCGTGTAAAACGTAAGGTTATTTGAAGCAACAAATTCAGTATAAACCTCCTTACACCAAAATTCGCAAGTGAGCCCGTTGTTGTTTGTAATAATTTTTTTCGGCTGATGTGGGGTGCTTAAATCCCAAACAAATCCACTGGTGGGGAAATTACTGATTTGGTATTTTGCTATCTTGGTTGTGTCTTGTTGTGTCAAATTTCTAAAACCAAATTGAGAAGCATAAAAAACCAAGTTTCGTCGACAATTTAATAAAATTCGATCCAAGTAAGTTAGTGTATATGCACTGTTTCGCGTAATTGAGACCAAAAAAGAAATTTCATTTGAAGTAGGGTTTGGATCGGTAAAATTCGAAATTGATTTATTGAAATCATATGGAGATACGGGTAATGTGCTTTGGTAAAGTAAGCTACCATTGCTGTAATACTTTTGCGATGTCCCAGCTGCTAACTGGGAATTAGACGCCAAAGAAACCTTATACTTTATTGGTTGTGTTTGGTCCAAATTGGGAATTGAAAATTGAAAGGATTTTGATAGTTCAACATCGAACAATTCACCATACCATCGTTTTCCACCACCAACCAAAGAAACCAAATCAGCCTCATGAAGATCGCGGTAATCATAGGTATTAAATACAATTTGTTCAGTTCCACTGGACAAATCGACGGATTGGATGGTAAGGGGATTTTTTGCGGCGTCTATATTAATAAAGTAAAAAGATTGGTCTGAATATGGATTTCTACGCTGTTCGAAACCCGTTGTACCACTTGGGTACCATTTATGTGGACCGTATGCGTAAAACAAAATATAGTCGTTGTCGTCAAAACTATTGTCATTCCCTCCTATAATTTCGATGGCATTCTCTGCCAAGTCGTCCGTATAAGGTGCTGAATTTAATTCCGGCAAACAGCCTTCTCCATTGCCAAAAACATGAATGTGCTTGGGATTAAGTCCACTGGTTTGAATTCCCATTGAATTCAAGAACGATTTATCTATTTTGTAAATTCCATCCGCAGTTACTGCGACTTTATACCATGCGCCAGATCCTGGTGCCAATGCGGAAGTTAGGGCAAAGTCTTTCTCCTTGGGTAAGTTCGGTTTAGGCTCAAGGGAAACGGAAAGTTCTGTGATTTTTAAGATTTGATTTCCTTTTTTGTAAAACGGTTGAATAAAGATTGATAAATAAGCATCTTCTCCAGCTTTTGTGACTTTCATCGAAGGATCAAATGATGTAGGAAGTGAGATACCCATGGTTTCTAAATACATTATATCATCCGCCGTAGCTGGGACTGTTTGAAATCCATTTAACGTAGGAACAAACCCAATTGATTTCACTCTTTCTAAAAAATGATAGGATGGGACGCCGTTGTCAGGAACATGATTTTGAATGGTAGGTATTTTTATAGGCTTTTCATTCAGAATAAACTCTGTAGACTGTGACCACGGAATCGTAACAATCATTTTCTGCCCTAAAAGCAAATAGGGAGCACAAAAAAAGAAAGTTAAAACAATAAAAGTGGATTTCATCATGGCGTAAATTTAAGACGAATGTCCAAAAACGAAAAGGCATTTTAATTATTTCAAATTAATTGCGATATTTGTAACCAAGTTAAATAAATTCCGTAATAGCGCCTCGTGAAAAAAGGATTAGGTATCATCTCATATCATGCAACGTTTGTTGCTGCGTTGTTGTTCGTTTTGATGGGCACAACCAACCATACCTTTGCACAGGACCCAACTTTTACACAGTTTTATTCTAATCCAGTATATCTTAATCCAGCCTTGGCAGGAACCACTGGTTGTCCACGATTCACATTGAATTACAGGAACGAATGGCCGCAATTGACGGGTAATTATGTTACGTATTCAGCTGCTTACGATTCATATGTAAAAGACATTAAAGGTGGAATTGGAATTATCGCTACGTATGACAGACAGGCGGAAGGAACGATTTCAACGACTATGTTAGGAGGAATTTACTCGTACAATTTGAAAATCAATCGCAAAGTTTCTTTGAATTTTGGGGTAAGGGCAGCATACATTCAAAAGTATTTAGATTGGGAAAAACTAACCTTTGGTGACATGATTGATCCACGACGTGGATTCATTTACCAAACAGGAGATGTGCCAAGAGGCGGTAAACGAGGTTTGTTCGATGCAAGTGCGGGTGCAGTTGTTTTCAGCAAATACTTTTATGGAGGATTGGCAGCACATCACATTAATACACCTGATGAGTCAATGATTTTAGGGGTTAGTAAATTGCCAATGAGATTGACTGTTCATATGGGGGGGACGATTCCTATTGGAAGGAGAGGAAGATATACAGATGGTACTACCATTAAACCCGCAATTATTTATCAATATCAAAATGGTTTTCAAGAATTGAACATCGGAGGGTACCTAAATTATGAACGATTGAATCTTGGTGTTTGGTATAGAAACCGTGATGCTATGGTATTTATTGTTGGTGTAAAAGCGGACAATTTTAGGGTTGGATACAGTTATGATTTAACAGTTTCTAAACTAGGAAATGGATTAACGGGAGGATCACATGAGGTGTCCTTTCAATTGGATTTAAAATGTAAAAAGAAACCAAAGAATTTTAGAAAAATTTCTTGTCCTTCTTTTTAATTGTAACTTATTATTAAAAACTGAATTTAACTTGAGCCTAAATAACTTAAATATGAAAAGTTCGTTAATCGCAAAATTCTCTTTTGTACTCATCGCGGTGGGTTTACTTGGAAGTTGTCAAAAGGAAACTTCCACTTCAACAGGTTGGGAATATAACAATGTCAACAACGGTGGCTTTGAAAAAGCCGACTTTGCTGAACAAAGAACAGGGCCAGGTTTGGTCATGGTTGAAGGCGGAACGTTTACCATGGGACGAACTGAAGAGGACGTAATGGGTGATCATAACCACCGCCCTAATAGATTTACAGTTTCTTCATTTTACATGGATCGTACTGAGGTTACCAATTTTCATTGGTTAGAATATGTTTATTGGATGAAAAGGGTTTATTACAAATCCTATCCACACATTTACAAAAAATCGCTTCCAGACACATTGGTTTGGCGCGATCCTCTTTCATACAGAGAAAAATTTGTTGATTATTATTTTCGTTATCCAGCATACAGAGATTATCCTGTAGTGGGTGTTTCTTGGATACAAGCTAATGATTTCTGTAAGTGGAGAACCGATCGTGTTAACGAATACATCTTAGTAGAGCAAGGTATATTGAATTGGCATTTCTCTGAAGTTGGAGATTTGGCATCTGGAACAGACCCGAAAAAGAAAGATTGGCAAAATGCCCCTGAAAACATGTTCAACACGGAATCCTACCTTGCAGGACAATATGACATTGAAAGAGGTAAAAAGGGTGCCGAAACAGATAAAGATGGGAACCCAACTTATTTAGGTTACACTTTAACTGACAAAAGTGCATCTAAGCCCGTTGATTCCAAAACTAAAAACCCAGTACCCAGAGATCCTTACATGTTAAATGATTTTGATCCTGTTTATGCTCAAAAGGATGCAGACGGGGAAAGCTATTTTCAAGGTAAAAGATTGGTTCGTTTGGAGGATGGGATTTTATTGCCAAAATACAGACTTCCTACAGAAGCAGAATGGGAATATGCTGCTTTAGGTTTGCTAGGGAATTTAGATCCAAATTCTGAAAACATAGACGAGCGTAGAATTTATCCTTGGGATGGACATTATGTGAGATACGACGAGGAACAATTTCAAGGAACCATTCAAGCAAATTTCGTTCGAGGAAACGGTGATTACATGGGGGTTGCAGGTGCGTTAAATGACGGGGCTGACGCCACTACACATGTTGACGACTACTGGCCAAATGATTTTGGATTGTATAACATGGCTGGAAATGTTTCAGAGTGGGTATTGGACACCTACCGCCCAATGACAAGTCAATTGGCTGATGGTTTTATGCCATTCAGGGGTAACGTTTATCAAACCAAATTAATGGTACCAGATGGCTTACATGATAAATCTGTTAAAACCACGGATAACATTTATGATGTACATGGAATGAAGGAATTCGTAAATGAATATGCTCGTGTACTCTATGCACGCCATGGAAACATCGAATTAAACTTAGACGATAACTACAAGTCTAACTACCTTAATCAAAAAGAGGCTGACAGAAGGTTAAAAGAGGTAGACAATGCTAACTTATTCATTGCAACCAACGGAAGTGTATTTACCTATGATTCGATTCAATTGGTTAGTAAATACAATGGAGATGGGAAAATTACCAACCGTAAATGGGAAGTAACAGGTCCTACGAAAGCAACTTTTGCAATGGATTCATTGACGAAAAAATCTTCAGAGTTCTCTGATACAGCATGGGTAGATTTCAGTCAACCTGGTAAATACACAATCAAAATGACGGTTACCAATGCCAAAGGGACTAAGACAACAGCTGAATTGGTAGATTACATTAACGTTGGAGATAAAACCCAAAAACCATATGTAAACAGCGACAAACAAAAATCAGGAATCAACTCGCGTCAAGATATGCGTAAATACCAATTCAATAGCCCAAGTAATTACTATACTTCTAATGGAAGAAAGCTTACAAGTCAAGATTGGGCACAATTGGTCGTTTTAGATGACATCAATGCACTCCTTGATACGGCCATCACCCTTTTCAACAAGGGAAATACAGTAAAAGCTTCAGCATATGTTGAAAGGGTATTTTTCAACAACAATTCTGGATCACAAGTATCGATTGTAGACTTTAGGGATAAAAACCAATACGATCCTGAAAACAGTGATTTGAATGTATTCGGAGTTTATATCAAAGATCCTGATGATACTACTGTTTACAAAGCTACTTCTGTATTCAAAGAGGATTATATGGAAACAATGTTCCCTAATTACAAACAAGATCAAACCATTACCACTTGGTTGGTTACCCTAAGAAATGGACTGTCTGATTACACAATCGAAAGCCGTGGGAAACAACGTTGGAGAAATGTTACAGAGGAAGAGAACATCGGACGTTTGAATTATCGTAAGGATGACTACATCGATTATTTGGATGGCGATTTAGAATCTTCAATTTACTTCAACAATATGAAAAGAAAAGAAGATATCAATTCAGGAAGATTGAGTGCTAAGAACACAATGTATCAAAGTCAACATGAAAATTATGACTTGAACAATGACAAAATCAACACGAATTCTTCTGGATGGCCAACCACATTGGTTTCTGATAGGTCAAAAGTTTACAAAGGAGGTTCATGGGCGGATAGAGCGTATTGGCTTTCAGCTGGCAACCGACGTTTTCTAGATGAAGACAAGGCCACTGCTACCATTGGATTCCGTTGTGCGATGGATCGCCTTGGAGGACAACGCAATTTGAATTATAAAAAGAAGAAAAGAAAATAGTAAGTATCTTTAAGCCTCGCAATTGCGGGGCTTTTTTTATGGAAACACTTTTTAACTTATACTACGAATGTACGGGTGTGTCTACTGATACTAGAACCGTATTGTCAGGAAACCTTTTCGTTTGCTTAAAAGGGGAGCATTACGATGCAAATGATTACATTCATAAAGCCATAGAAGGCGGCGCAAAGCATGTCATCTCCAGTTTTAAAGAAAAATGCAATGGCAAGAACATTCATTATGTTGAAGACACATTACGTTTCTTACAAAAACTGGCAAACCATCATCGCAACAAATTCGAGATTCCTGTCATAGGAATTACCGGGAGCAATGGAAAAACAACCACTAAAGAATTAATTTACGCTGTACTTTCTCAAGAAAAAAATACATTGGCTACGCACGGAAACCTAAACAATCACATTGGGGTACCGCTTACCTTGTTAAAATTAAACGCATCCCATGAAATTGCAATCATTGAAATGGGCGCTAATAAACCAGGTGACATCGCAGAGCTTTGTGAAATAGCAAATCCAACCCATGGAATCATCACAAACATCGGTAAGGCGCATTTAGAGGGCTTTGGAAATTTCGAAGGGGTATTGTCTACAAAAACTGCTTTGTACCGATCTATTCGCGATGTAAATGGAACCTTGTTTTACAATTCCGAAGACATTCATCTTTGTTCAAATTTACCAGAAAACACAACGAACATTGGATATTCCACAAAACCAAATGCAAGAGTACAAGGTCAAATCATCACAGCGTCTCCTTGCATTGAAATGTCGTATTCAATTGGAACGTTTGAATCTGGTATGATACGAACTCATTTATTTGGTGATTATAATTTTTTCAATTTTTTAGCGGCAATATCCATTGGGAATTACTTTGGAATAAGTCATGCAGCCATACGCAAGGGCATTGAAACATATGTACCGTCCAACAATCGGTCGCAGATTGAAAAAACGGATCGGAATACCTTAATAGTAGATTGTTACAATGCTAATCCTTCCAGCATGATATCTGCTCTCAATTCGTTTTCAAAGGTGGAAACGCTTGATAAGATCGTCATACTCGGTGATATGTTAGAACTTGGGGCGGATGCATTTGCAGAGCACCAAGGAATTCTATCCTTATGTAATTCCTTAAACCTGGAATACATAACCGTTGGTGCATTGTTTTCAGGTGCAGGATCTTTAAATGGATATGAAACTGTTCAAGAATTGATTTCATCCCAAAAACCAAATTCTTTCGAAGGAAAAACCATCTTATTAAAAGGCTCGAGGGGAATTGGGTTGGAGCAGCTGTTGACTTTTCTTTAGTTTCCGTATTGCATTAGGTAGCCTCTCAGAAACCCGTTGATTTCGCCATCCATAACCCCTTCGACATCGGATGTTTCGATATTGGTTCGTACATCCTTCACCAATTTATAAGGATGCATTACATAATTACGGATTTGGGAGCCCCACTCTATCTTCTTTTTACCTGCCTCAATTTCATTTCTTTTGTCCATGCGCTCCCTGAGAATGAGTTCATATAATTGGGATTTCAGCAATTGAATGGCTTTTTCCTTGTTTGCCAACTGAGACCGAGACTCAGAATTTTCGATGATAATTCCAGAAGGTGCGTGGCGTAGACGCACGGCAGTTTCTACTTTGTTTACATTTTGTCCTCCGGCGCCCCCTGACCTAAAGGTTTCAAAAGAAATATCTGCCGGATTAATGTTGATTTCAATGTTATCATCAACGAGCGGGTAAACGTAAACCGATACGAAGGAAGTATGACGTTTAGCATTGGAATCAAAGGGCGAGATTCTCACCAATCGATGTACGCCATTTTCTCCTTTTAGGTAACCAAAAGCAAATTCACCTTCGAATTCTATGGTAACCGTTTTCACACCAGCCACATCTCCTTCTTGGTGATTTAATTCTGTCAATTTATATCCATTTTTTTGTCCCCACATCATGTACATGCGCATAAGCATGGAAGCCCAATCACAGCTTTCGGTCCCTCCTGCCCCTGCGGTAATTTGAAGCACTGCACTCAAGGCATCTTCCTCCCCAGAGAGCATGTTTTTCAATTCAAGTTCTTCTACTTTGCTTAAGATTGAATGGAATTGCTCGTCAACTTCGGACATAGCTGCGCCACCTTCACGCTCAAACTCAGACAGAACCTGTAAATCATCCCAACCTACCCTTAATTTTTTATACCCATCAACCCAGAATTTTAACCCTCGAATGATTTTCATTTGAACTTCCGCTTTTTTTGGATCGTTCCAAAACTCAGGATCTTGTGTTCTTAACTCTTCTTCTTGTAATTGCTGAGATTTTTCTTCAATTTTCAGATATGCGTAAATGGAATCTATACGTTGGTTTAACTCTTTATTTTGTTCTGCTGTCATGGTACAAAATTACAAAACTTCAAAGAGTATCTGATTTACATAAAATTCCAATAAAATGAAGGAAATCACTATTTTTGTAAAAAACATACAAATGAATATACCTTCAAATTTAAAGTATACCAAAGAACACGAATGGATTTTGGTGGATGGGGAAATCGCAACCATAGGAATCACTGATTTTGCACAAGGCGAATTGGGAGATATCGTTTACGTAGAGATTGAGACCATTGGTGAAACATTGGACAAGGACGCCGTTTTCGGTTCTGTAGAGGCCGTAAAAACGGTTTCAGACCTATTTATGCCAATTACAGGTGAAGTGTTGGAATTCAATGATGCATTGGAACAAAATCCAGAATTGGTAAACAAGGATGCGTATGGTGAGGGATGGATGATAAAAATCAAACTATCCGAAACAAGCGAACTGAACGAATTGCTAGATGCAGAAGCCTATGCTGCATTAATAGGATAAATTAAAAGACAAAAAAAAGCCCCGCAATGCGGGGCTTTTTTTATACATCAATTTTGGCGTATTTCGCATTTTTCTCAATAAACTCTCTTCTAGGCGGGACATCATCCCCCATAAGCATGGAGAAAATCTGATCACATTCTGCTGCATTTTCTATGGTCACTTGGCGCAGGGTTCTTGCTTCAGGATTCATGGTAGTTTCCCAAAGTTGTTGGGCATTCATCTCACCTAAACCTTTGTATCGTTGAATGTTCACAGAGCTTTCCGATCCGCCCCCTTTCAATTCTTGTATGAGGCGATCTCTCATGTCTTCATTCCAAGCATATTCCGCTTTGGTTCCTTTTTTAACTAGGTACAATGGAGGGGTCGCGATGTAGATGTAACCGTGTTCAATCAATTCTTTCATATAACGGAAGAAGAACGTAAGGATGAGGGTTTCGATATGCGATCCATCCACATCGGCATCACACATAATGATTACCTTGTGGTATCTCAATTTATCGAGGTTAAGCGCTTTGGAATCGTCTTCGGTACCAATTCTTACTCCCAAGGCTGTGTAGATGTTTTTTATTTCTTCATTTTCAAAGATTTTGTATTGAATGGCTTTTTCTACATTCAAAATTTTCCCTCTCAAAGGAAGTATTGCTTGAAAATGTCTATCACGTCCTTGCTTTGCGGTACCACCTGCCGAATCCCCTTCGACAAAATAAATTTCACATAGTGCGGGATCTTTTTCCGAGCAATCTGCTAATTTTCCAGGAAGACCGCTACCGCCTAGTACATTTTTACGTTGGACCATTTCCCTGGCTTTCCTTGCGGCGTGACGTGCACGTGCTGCGAGGATTACTTTCTCAACAATTACCCTTGCTTCCGCAGGATGTTCTTCTAGGTACGCACTCAACATTTCTGAAACCGCTTGTGAAACGGGAGCAGTAACTTCACGATTTCCAAGTTTTGTTTTTGTTTGACCTTCGAATTGAGGTTCTTGAACTTTAACAGAAACCACCGCGGTAAGTCCTTCCCTAAAATCATCCCCATCAATCTCAATTTTTTCTTTAGCCAAAATCCCACTATCTGTAGCGTATTTTTTCAATGTATTTGTAAGTCCACGTCGAAAACCTGACAAGTGTGTTCCACCTTCATGCGTGTTGATGTTGTTTACATAAGCTTGAATGTTTTCCGTGTAGGAAGTATTGTAGGTCAACGCTACCTCTACAGGAATGCCTTCTCGTTCTCCTTCAAAATAGATTACGTCTTGTATAAGTGCTTCTCTGTTTCGATCCAGGTAGGTTGCAAACTCACGTAAACCTCCTTCGGAGAAGAAAACGGTTTTAACGGGTGCTTCTCCCTCAGGAACATTACGAAGGTCGGTTAGGTTAATGGTAATTCCTTTGTTTAGGAAAGCCAACTCACGCATTCTTGCTGCAACGGTATCAAAGTTATACTCCGTGTAATCAAAGATGGATGGATCCGGAAGGAAAGTCACTTCTGTACCCGTCTCATTCGATTCACCAATGACTTTTACATCGTACAACGGTTTACCAATTTTATACTCTTGTTGAAAAATTTTACCATCTCGTCTTACGGTTGCTGAGAGGTGAATGGACAATGCGTTGACACAAGAAACCCCCACACCGTGCAATCCCCCAGACACTTTGTAGGTATCCTTATCGAACTTTCCACCGGCATGTAAAACAGTCATTACAACCTCAAGGGCGGATTTTTTTTCTTTTGTATGCATCGCCGTTGGAATCCCACGGCCATTGTCAATTACGGTAATAGAATTGTTTTCATTGATAAAAACATCGATGCGGTTACAATGTCCGGCCAAGGCCTCATCAATTGAATTGTCTACTACCTCGTACACCAAATGGTGCAACCCTTTCACACCAACATCCCCAATGTACATTGCAGGACGTTTACGAACTGCTTCTAACCCTTCTAAAACCTGAATATTATCTGCTGAATAATCGTCTCTTTTTTCCGCTTCGCTCATACTTTATTTTGATAGAAAATTATTAAAAATTTAACCTAACAAAAATACAAAAATCAGTGCGTATTTAGCCACAGTCAAGGCTCTCTGAAGCCCAACTTATCAACAATATTTCAACGAAATTACTTTGATTCGATCCAAGAAATTATTTCTGGGTCAACCGGTGAAACATTGGGAGAAATCACCTTTTCTAAAAACCCATTTTCGTCTAAAAGGTATTTTTGAAAATTCCACTTTACTTCATTGTCTTCCAAACCATTTTTTGAAAGTGAAGTTAGAAAGGAATAAACGGGATCCATGTCTTTTCCCTTCACTGAGATTTTCGACATCATCGGGAAGGACACGCCATAATTTTTACTGCAAAACTGCGCGATGTCTTCATTGCTACCTGGCTCTTGGGAGAGAAAATCATTTGCTGGAAAGCCTACAATCATAAAGCCTTGGTCTTTATACTTTTTATAAAGCGCTTCCAATTCTTTATACTGAGGGGTTAATCCACATTTGGATGCCGTATTCACGACCATTATTTTTTTTCCTTTTAGGTCAGCAAAATTAAAAGGTTTGCCCTCGATGTCGGTAACGGTAAAACTGTGAATGCTCATTTTGGTCGTATTAGAAAGGTTTGAATTGCTGTCAACGCTAGGTTTTGTACTTGTGGTACCGCAAGCACCCAAGAGGTAAATGCCAAGAAAGAAAAAGATAGATTTCATAAGATTTTTTAAAAGTAACAAACGATAACCAAATTGGTTTTATCTCGTTAGAATTTCAGTGAAAATACCACTCATTTTATTAGCAATGGTTTTGATTCCATGGACGGCCAAGGGACAAGACTTCAAGATTTCGGGGAATTGGACCGGAATACTTACCGACACCTTTAATAAATCCTTGAATTCATACCCAGTTATTCTGCAGGTCAAAGCGATTGGAAACAGCGCTACAGGGGTATTTCGAATCGAGAAGAATGGAAACTTTTACCAATATGTGGTGAACGGTGATTTTTCCAACCTCAAGGATTTCAGTCTTCAATCTGCTTCAAAACCTTCCAGTTTTTGTAAAGGATGTGCCACATTTCCCTTTCAATTCAGCTTCAAGTATGATGATTCCTCAGGCTATGTCATTGGTGGATTTACATCTGAGGATCCAGATTTAATAGGCAAAACCTTGGTTATGGAAAAAGATCCAACGACTTATGAATTGGGAAAGACACTTTTGTTTGACCCCTATTTTGCCAAGCGATTTGCTTACAACATTCGAATGGGAATATCTTCAAAGGAGCGTAGAAAGCAAGAATTAAAGACTTTTCAATTCGAGCCGATTTACTTTGCCTACGACCGATATGAATTAGACAGCAGTTACCACAATTATTTAAAAAGGGTCGCAAAGGTTGTTTTGGGGCACAGTGACCTTAGGATTAAGATAACAGGAAATACAGACGGCGATGGGAGCGATGCGTATAACATACATTTATCTGAACAACGTGCCAAGGTCATACAAGCTTATTTGAAACAATGTGGTGTAAGCGTAGACAGAATTGTAATTGAATATGTTGGCGAAACCAATCCCATTGATCGAAATGATAACGAACAGGGAAAACAAAGGAACCGTAGGGTAGAAATTTGTTTTATATAGAGAGACTCTCCAACCTACTTTCAAGCAGCGCGATTTTTGTCAGCGCATCATTTTCCTTTTTCCGCTCATTTTCGACAACTTGCTCGGGTGCACTCCCTACAAATTTTTCATTGCTTAATTTGGATTGTACCGATTTCAAAAACCCTTTAGCGTATTTGATTTCCTCTTGAATTTTCACAATTTCAGCTTCAACATCGATGAGTTCACCGAAAGGGATGTAAAATTCAATGCCATCATGAATAAAGCAATGCGCACCGGTAGGTTTTTCCGAGACATAGGTGATTTCTGACAGGTTCCCCATTTTTACAATCACTGAATCCAGTGGATTTGAGACAGAATGAACGACAACCAAGTTCAATTTGACTTTTGTTGAGATGGATTGTTCTTTTCGGAAATGACGAATGTTCGAGATTACTTGAAAGAGGCCATTGAAATTTTCAATGGTTTTTTCATCGTAGGTTTTTACTTCTGGCCAATGCGATATAATTATGTCGTCTCCATCCGTTCTTTCACTTAGCGCATGCCAAAGTTCCTCAGTAATAAAAGGCATAAAGGGATGAAGCAGTTGCATTAATTTTTCAAAGAAACCAAGGGTGCTTTGAAGTGTTTTTGTATCAATGGGTTGCTCAAATCCGGGTTTGATTAATTCGAGATACCATGCACAGAAATCGTCCCAGATCAACTTGTAGATTTCCATGAGGGCATCTGAGATCCTGAATTTATCAAAATTATCATTTACGGAAACCAAGGTTTGTTGGTACCTTGATTCGAACCATTCGATGGCTAGCGAAGCATGTTTAGGTTGATCAAAATCTCTGTTTTCCCAACCCGAAACCAAGCGATAGGCGTTCCAAATTTTGTTTGCAAAATTTCTTCCTTGTTCACATTGTGAGGTGTCAAAGGGAAGATCGTTTCCTGCGGGAGAAGAAATCAAAATCCCCATTCGGACACCATCGGCTCCAAATTGGTTTATTAATTCAATGGGATCGGGCGAATTCCCAAGGGATTTAGACATTTTTCTACCCAATTTATCCCTTACAATTCCGGTATAATACACATTTTTAAAAGGTAAATCTCCTAGGTATTCATACCCTGCAATTATCATTCTTGCCACCCAAAAAAACATGATTTCAGGCGCTGTTACGAGGTCGTTGGTTGGATAATAGTATTTAATCTCCTGATTGTTTGGTTGGGTAATCCCATTAAACACAGAAATTGGCCATAACCAGCTTGAGAACCAAGTATCCAATACATCTTCATCTTGACGAATGTCTTTTTCCTCCAAACGGGTTCCTGTTTTTACAAAAATCAAATCCAAGGCTTCGGACGCTTCTTTGGCAACCACGAAATCATTGACTCCATTTCCAAAATACCATGCTGGAATTCGGTGTCCCCACCAAAGTTGACGAGAAATGCACCAGTCTCTCACATTCTCCATCCAATGCCTGTAGGTATTTTTTAATTTTTCTGGATAGAAATGTATGTTGTCGTTCATTACATTTTCCAGCGCAGGTTGCGCCAATTCTTTCATACTCACAAACCATTGTAACGATAGTTTGGGTTCAATCACGGCATTCGTTCTTTCTGAAAAACCGACCTTATTGAGGTGATCTACAGTCTTTACGAGGTATCCTTTTTCTTGTAGTTCTTTAGCAATTGCCTTGCGGACCTCAAAACGATCCATACCTTCATAGTGTAAGCCATGGGCATTTAAGGTTCCATTGTCATTGAACAAATCGATGGAATCCAAGTTGAACTTTTTACCCAATTCGTAATCATTGATGTCGTGAGCAGGCGTAACTTTTAGACATCCCGTCCCAAAAGTGGGATCAACATATGCATCAGCGACGACGGGTATTTTTCGATTGGCGAGTGGCACCCAAACACTTTTACCTACGAGTTGAGCATAACGAATGTCGTCTGGATTTACACAGATGGCTGAATCCCCAAGTATGGTTTCAGGTCGGGTGGTTGCGATGGTCATCCACTCATCATCCGTTTCATCTACTTTATATCGAACATGGTATAATTTAGAATTTACTTCTTTGTAAAGCACTTCTTCATCAGAAACGGCAGTAAGGGCCTCGGGGTCCCAGTTTACCATTCTTACCCCACGGTAAATTTTTCCTTTTTGAAACAAATCGATAAAGACTTGTATCACAGATTCTGAATATTCGGGGTCCATGGTAAAGTGCGTTCGTTCCCAATCGCACGAAGCGCCTAATTTTTTCAATTGGTCTAGGATGATGCCTCCATGTTTATCCTTCCAAACAAAAGCATGTTTTAGGAATTCTTCGCGAGACAAATCTGACTTTTGGATGCCCTCCAGTTTAAGTTTTTGTACCACCTTTGCTTCTGTAGCAATGGAAGCGTGATCTGTTCCGGGTACCCAGCAGGCATTTTTACCCAACATCCTTGCCCTACGCACCAAGACGTCTTGAATGGTATTGTTGAGCATGTGGCCCATGTGCAACACCCCTGTAACGTTGGGAGGCGGAATGACGATGGTATAAGGTTCTCTTTCGTCTGGGACGGAGTGAAAATAATCCTTTTCCATCCAATGCTGATACCATTTCAATTCTATCGCACCGGGTTCAAATGTTTTGGAGATTGCCATTCAGAAATTTTACGCAAAAATACAAATTACCTAAGATGTACATACAGGTTACCCCTATGCCGCGGGTGTTAGTGGGTCTTTTCAGGAAGGACAATGCCACGAATGGTAAGTACGACGGGTTCTGTTTGATCCGAACTAACCGTAATGGTTTTCACGAATTCCCCTACTCTTTTGGTGTCATAGGAGACACTGATTTTTCCTTTTTTGTTGTTCGGAATTGCATTTTCAGGTTTTTCCGCGGTGGTGCATCCGCAACTGGTTTGCACGTTTGTTATTTTTAAAGGTTTTCCAGATTTGTTCACGAAGGTAAAAACGAACAACTCTTTGGAATCATAGGGGATTTCGTTTCGTATGATTTCAACTTTATCAAACTTAAGTTGGTTGGTTTTCTTCGTTGATGTAGATACTTGTGCATTTAATCCAAAAATGACGAAAAAGGAGAGAAGGCAGAATAGATGTTTCATAAATTAATTTTGTTTTACAATATTACTTTAAATTTCGATTTGACGGTAGGTTCTGCGATATGATTTCCCACAAATCAACGAGCAAAGGATATGAATTTTCCAACCTAAAACCCACCTCCTCTTGTGGAACAAATTCTGCGATTTGAATGCCTTCCTTTCGTTGAGGCTTTAATTTATAATGATCCTCGGCTTTCATCGCATACCAAAAAGTTTCTTTCCAGACCACTTTCCCTTTTAGCTTATAGAGGTGAGCGGTTACCAACGGCTTTACATCGGAAATTTGCAACATGAGTTCCCCACATTCTTCGCGCACCTCTCGCAGCGCAGCTTGCATGGGGTATTCATTCGGTTCAATCCAGCCTTTAGGAAAATCCCATTTGTCATTTCGAAATATCATTAGAACCTTATTCTCATTGAAGACAACACCTCCTCCTGCTTGGATCAATCTAAAATTCGACTTAAACCGTAAAAAATCTTCTTCAGATTGAATTGGGATGCGGATGGTTTTTTCTTCGAGTTTATTGATTTTTTTCAACAATTTTTCGGAATCAAAACCATCTGAAAGGTCAATAAAATTGTCTTTTTCAGGTTGTTCATAACTCTCAAACAACAAGGTTTTGTTCTCCGTAAAAACTTTATATTTTTGCAGCATGATATACGACAAAGATAGTGCGCTTCGCATTGCTGGAGAATTGTTGAGAATAAAAGCGGTTAAACTTCAACCGAAGGAGCCTTTTACATGGGCCTCAGGATGGAAATCACCCATTTATTGTGACAACCGTAAGACACTATCTTTTCCGACTGTGCGCACCTACATTCGTCAACTTCTTGCAGAGATTGTGGAAGAAAAATTTGGTAAACCAGATGTCATTGCTGGCATTGCGACAGGCGGAATTCCTCAGGGAGTTTTGGTCGCGCAAGAATTGGGATTGCCTTTTATTTATGTTCGAAGCAACGTTAAAGACCACGGTCTTGGAAACTTGATTGAGGGTACCTATGAAGAAGGTCAAAAGGTTTTGGTGGTTGAAGATTTAATTTCGACCGGAGGAAGCAGTTTGCTTGCGATCAATGCATTGAAGGAGGCAGGCCTTAAAGTGAAAGGATTGATAGCGATTTTCTCTTATGGATTCGACACCGCGAAGGATGCTTTTGAAAAGGCCGAATGTCCTTACTATACAATAACCGATTACGATCATTTGGTATTGCAGGCGTTGGCTCAAAATTACATTCGAGAGACTGAATTGGAGCAACTGCGAAAATGGAGGGAAATTCCTTCTGAATGGAAACCATTGCCATGAGAATTGTAACAGAGGGATTCTTGGTTCATCATTCTATTTCTAACGTACACAGTTTTTTGACCATTCCTTCCAATCTGAATTTACTTTTACCACAGGAGCGCATTTCAGAATTTACCTCCGACGAGGTTTCTTGTTCTTTTCAAATTTTAGGTGGCATCAAAATCACCCTGATTTTAGGGGAAGTCACTCCTCATTCGATTCAATATCAGAGTGGAGAAAATGGACCGATGAAATTCACCCTGACCATTCACATGGATTCTACACCGACCACCACCACGGGGAATTTACAATTCGAGGGAGATGCCCCTCCGGTGGTTGCCATGGTTGCGAAAGGGCCGCTCACTGCATTGTTTACTGAAATGGCTTCGCGATTGGAGACTGCGATGGATACACAAGTGTGATTTCTTTGAAATCAAAATATTTTAACTCGTTGTCAATCTCTACCCCTAAACATCCCGAAGGATTGACTTCTTTTATACAGCCCATTCGCTGACCCCCTGCTACAATGAACTCCGAAATCTGGTCTTTTCGATACAAACTCTGCACATAATCGCTTCTTAATTTATCAATGTTTTGAAGGGCATGAAGGTTTTCGGTAAGGAGAAAGCACAATGCGTTTAGAACTTCATCCATTCGATAGGTCAAATTTGTTTCAATGGACATTGAAGTCGCATTCAATGAACCAAAATCCCTTTGATTTACATTTAAACCTATCCCCACGATTACGTTGGAAATCTTGCTTCCTTGCGAAGTTGATTCGATTAACATTCCTCCAATCTTACGGTCATTCACAATAAGGTCGTTCGGCCATTTTACCTCAGCGCTTAATCCAAATTTTGCCAACAACGATTTAAGGCATAAACTAACCCACCAATTTAAGGCAGGCAAGACTGATACTGACAGGTTGTCAGGGTTCCAAATAAACGAGCAAGTAAGGTTATCTCCCTTACTGGAAAGCCATTGATTACCACGCTGCCCCCTTCCCAGTGTTTGAAAATCTGCCAATACGACCGTCCCATTCATCACAGGACCTGCTTCGATTAGCTTGGCAGCAAAGTTGCTAGTGGAGTCGACCTCTTCTAATCTAAATTTTTGCGATCCAAAAATTAGCATATTTTAAGATGAACAATTGGAAACAAAGGTATAATTAAAATTATTGGATTAGTTTTGCAAAACACGGTTAATTGATGGCGAAAAAAATAGAACAATCACATTCAGAGATATTATGCAATTGCATTGTTGAAGGAATGCAAGAAAACAAAGCAAAAGACATTGTAATCCTGGACTTAAGAAATGTTTCTTCCGCAGTTTGCGATTTTTTCATTATCTGCACAGGTGAGTCCTCTACGCAAGTGGATGGAATTTCAAACTCAGTTACAAGACATACCCGTAAAATTTTAAAGGAAAAACCTTGGCACATCGAGGGTCAACGAAACAGCGAGTGGGTGTTGATGGATTACATCGATGTGGTTGCCCATGTATTTTACAAAGAAGCACGTGGCTTTTATGAAATTGAGGACTTGTGGGCAGATGGAATACGTACAGATGTTCCAAACATAAACTAAAGAAAATGGCAAACGAAAAAAAGAAAGGTGGTTTTTCAGTGTATTGGATTTACGCCGTGGCAGGTCTTGCATTTATTGCAATTCAATTGTTTTACAATGTTGAGTCACACATCTCAGTTCAGCGAAAAAACACCTTGTTTCAATTGATTGATTCAAATGGCGTCGCAAAAGTTGAAATCATTAATGGTTCTCGTGCAGACTTCAAACTGAACAAGAAAGGTTTAGAGATTGTCAAAAATTCAAAATCAGGTGAATACAAAAACATCTGGAAACAACTTAAAAAAGACAGTCCGGCAAAGCAAAAAGAGCGTACCCTCGAACTTAAAAACATTGGTGATTTAGGAAATTTTGAAACCAACTTAGAGGACAGGAAATTCGAATACGGAACAGATACGGAATATGACTATTTCGGTCAAATTTTTTGGTATGTCTTGCCTTTTGGGATCATTTTCCTCATCTGGTTTTTCGTAATGCGACGAATGACAGGTGGCGGCGGTGGCGGCGGTGGTGGTCAAATTTTCAACATTGGGAAATCAAAAGCACAATTGTACGACAAAGGTAAATCGACCAACATTACTTTTAAAGATGTGGCAGGATTGCAAGGCGCTAAGGAAGAAATCGTTGAAATTGTTGAATTCCTTAAACACCCGAAAAAATACACGGACATCGGCGCAAAAATCCCTAAAGGTGCTTTGTTGGTAGGGCCTCCGGGAACTGGAAAAACCTTGCTTGCAAAAGCAGTTGCAGGAGAAGCAAAAGTTCCTTTCTTTTCTTTGTCAGGTTCGGATTTCGTCGAAATGTTTGTGGGCGTAGGTGCTTCCAGGGTACGCGACCTTTTTAAGCAAGCCAAAGAAAAAGCACCGGCCATTATCTTTATTGATGAAATTGATGCGATAGGTCGAGCGCGCGGTAAAAACAATGGTTTCAACTCAAACGACGAACGCGAAAACACCCTCAACCAACTCTTAACTGAAATGGATGGTTTTGGGACAAACAGCGGCGTTATAATCATTGCAGCAACAAACAGAGCGGATGTTTTGGACAGTGCCTTGTTACGGGCAGGTCGTTTTGACCGTCAAATTTATGTCGACATGCCTGACATTAATGAACGCAAGGAGATTTTCCAGGTTCATTTAAAGCCTTTAAAACTTGAAAAGGATATTGACATCGACTTTTTAGCAAGACAGACACCTGGTTTTTCTGGGGCTGACATCGCGAATTTATGTAACGAGGCAGCCTTGACTGCGGCCAGAAAGGATAAAAAGAAAGTTGGTAAACAAGACTTCCTAGATGCCGTTGACCGAATTGTTGGGGGTTTAGAAAAGAAAAACAAAATCATTACGGTTGAGGAAAAGAAAACCATTGCCTTTCACGAAGCAGGTCACGCAACCATTTCTTGGATGTTGGAACATGCTTCTCCTTTGGTAAAAGTTACCATCGTACCTCGCGGACAATCTTTGGGGGCGGCATGGTACCTACCTGAAGAACGCAGCATAACCACCACTGAGCAATTGTTGGATCAAATGTGTTCTGCGCTTGGCGGAAGGGCTTCGGAAGAGCTTATGTTTGGTAAAATCAGCACGGGCGCATTGAGTGATTTAGAAAAAGTCACCAAGCAAGCCTACGCCATGGTCACCATTTATGGCTTGAATAAAAAAATAGGAAACATTTCTTTTTACGATTCACAGGGACGAGATACCTTTACCAAACCTTATTCAGAGGAAACGGCAAAAATCATCGATCAAGAAGTTTCAAATTTGATAGAAACGCAATACCAAAGAGCATTGGTTTTGCTTACTGAAAATAAAGACCATTTGATTTCTCTGGCAGAAAAACTGCTTACAGAGGAAGTGATTTTCAAGGAAGATTTAGAATCTATTTTCGGAAAACGACCATGGGATCCACTTATCGATTTACACAATGATTCGGTAAGACCGGTAGTAGAGACAGTGGAAAACGAGGCGCAAAAAAACAGCGTTGAAGAAACCCCTGAAGCGACGCAACCTGAGGAAGCAAAGAAATCGGAGGAGGAAACAGGGCCAGATTCCAATAAAGATTAGGTTCGATTTATTCAAGATTAATTTCAAAATAATTTCCTGTTAAGGCGCAAGAAACTTAATAAGGTTGATTAAACACACACCTGTTTTTATGCGTAACTTCGTAAAAAAAAGGATGACCAACCTACAACAAAGGACAATTACAGCATTGGTTTTCGGGTTGTTTGTGTTAGGATCCACACTCTACAGTCCACTTGCGCAAGGCCTTACCTTCAGTTTTTTCATGATTGTCGGCTTATGGGAATTCTACAAAATGTTTGACAGCCATTCGGTCGTTAAAGTCAGCAAAGAATTGGGTATTTTCATAGGGATTTTTATATACACCTTATTGGTGGGAATCAGCATGAAGTTCTTGCCCGTTATATCTATCACCGTAATTTTCCCGATGTTTTTCTTATTGGTTTTAACGGAGTTATGGAAACGAGAAGCCCAACCTTTGATTAACATATCTGTGCTTGTATTTGGCATCATTTACATTGTCATCCCTTTTTATTTGACCATTGATTTAAACCTTAGAAACAATCAATACTTACCAAGTGTGGCCGGGATGATTTTGTTAATTTGGACCAATGACACCATGGCCTATTTCATTGGAAGGTTCTTTGGCAAGCACAAGCTTTTTGAAAGAATTTCTCCGAAAAAAACCTGGGAAGGCAGCATTGGGGGCATTGTATTCACTGTTTTGGTGGGGTATTTTATTGGGACCTATGTGAACCAAGGACAAACATTCTTTTGGCTCATTGCAGCATGTATCATTGCCCCATGTGCCATATTTGGAGATTTGTTAGAATCCTTATTCAAAAGAAGTTTGGCGCTAAAAGACAGCGGGAAATTGTTACCGGGTCACGGCGGGGTTTTGGATCGTTTTGATGCTGCCCTGTTTACCATACCCTTCTTCTATTGCTGGCATATGCTTTATTATTATTGGTAAATTTGACCGATGAAAATTCACAAGGAAGGTAGAAATACAATAGCAATCGCGCTTTTATTAACGGGCGGATTGGGCTATCTGTTAGGCATAAGTGGTTTTCCATATTGGCTCATGGCCATTGGAGCGCTTGTTTTGTTGTGTTTCTTGTTTTTTATTACTCAGTTTTTTAGGATTCCCAAACGCCACAAATCTTATGAGGCGGATGACATTGTCTGTCCAGCAGATGGGGAAATAGTTGTCATTGAAGAAGTCTTTGAAACTGAATACCTTCAAACGAAGTGCACGCAAATTTCCATTTTTATGTCGCCACTGAATGTCCATGCGAATTATGTACCTGTTGAAGGAAAAGTACTTTACACACAGTACCACCCGGGCAAACATTTGGTCGCTTGGAATCCCAAAAGTTCTACTGACAATGAGCGAACCACCTTGGTAATAGAGACAAAAAACGGAGAAAAAGTTTTGATTCGTCAAATTGCAGGAGCCGTGGCAAGAAGAATTTGTTTTTATCCGAAGGTGGGTGATGATTTAAAGCAAGGGCAAGAATTTGGCTTCATCAAATTTGGTTCAAGGGTAGATGTATTTTTACCGCTGGAAGCGAAGTTGGATATAAAAATTGGGGATCTTGTTAAAAACAAACTGAATGTACTTGGAAAACTATAAAATTCACTACTTTTAAAAAAAAATACCATGAAAAATTTATTTATGTCTATCGCCTTATTAACCTTTATGGGTTCAATGGCTGCTAAAGTATATGCTTCAACTACTGAAGTAAAAATGGAACTTCGCGACGACGACAAGAAAAAGAAAAAGAAGAAAAAAGCTTGTTGCTCTGCACAACCGAGCAAATGTTGTTCAGCTGGTGATAAAAAAACCACTACAACCGACAAACATTAATCAAAAGGCCTCTCACGAGGCCTTTTTTTTTTATTGATACAAGTTTTGAAAGGCTTGGTTGTATTTTGCCAAGATGTTCTTACGACGCAGTTTCAAGGTAGGCGTGAGCTCTTCTCCATCTATGGTAAATTCTTGTGAAATCAACTTAATTTTTTTCAGTTGTTCCCAAGACCCAAGCTGTCCGTTCATTTCAGCTACTTCTTTTTCGATTCGCGCAATTACCTTTGGATTTTCGACAATTTCTTCATTCTTCATTCCTGTGAAATCCATGTCGTGGCGCTCGGCCCATTCCTTCACAAATGAAAAATTCGGTACAATAAAGGCTGCTGGAAATTTCTGGTTCTCTCCTACCACCATGATTTGTGCAACGAAACGAGATTCTTTCATGGTATTTTCGATGTACTGAGGGACGATGTATTTTCCGCCAGAAGTTTTGAAAATCTCTTTCTTTCGATCGGTAATTTTAAGAAATACTTCATCTTGAAAAGTTCCGATGTCACCTGTTTTCAACCAACCGTCTTCGGTAAAAACTTCATTCGTAGCTTCAGGATTGTTAAAATAGCCCAGCATTACATTGGGACCTTTTACCAAAATCTCTCCATCGGCTTCGAATTTCACCTCGACGCCTTCAATCAACGCACCAACGGTACCTACACGAATTCCTTTCGAATGGCAATTCACTGATATGACTGGAGAGGTTTCACTCATTCCATAGCCTTCAAGAATCGGGATTCCCGCAGCTAAAAATATCCTAGCCAAACGTGGTTGTAGGGCCGCGCTTCCGGAGGCGATTGCATTAACATTTCCCCCAAGGGCTTCTTGCCATTTCTTAAAAATCAGTTTTCGAGCGACGCTTAAACGACAACGGTACCAAGCTGAATTGTGCACATCATTATACTTTTCAGCCAAATTAACAGCCCAATAGAACAGTACTTTTTTAATGCCTTTCAGCTCTTCCCCTTTCGACATGATTTTATCAAACACCTTTTCAATTAGGCGAGGCACGGCAGAAAAAACATGGGGTTTAACTTCTTTAATATTTTCCCCAATGGTATCCATTGATTCGGCAAAATAGATGGCGCATCCGATGTACATGTAGAGGTAGTGTAGCATGCGCTCATAGATGTGACAGATGGGAAGAAAAGTCAACACCCTTGACTGGTTGTCGGCAGGAATCGGTTCCACACAAGCCAAAACATTGGACAGGATGTTTTTATGGGACAACATTACCCCTTTTGGATTTCCCGTAGTACCGGATGTATAAATAATGGTAGCTAAATCATCTTCCTTGACCTGTTGCATACGGTCGTTCACTTCGGACTCTGGAATGGACTCATACGCCAGTAATAGATTCGTCCAATGTGTGGTTCCTGCGATTGTATCGAATGCAAAAACCTCTTTAAGTTTGGATGCGTTGTCGCGAATTTCATTGATTTTTAAGGCTATCTCTTCATTTCCAACGAACATCAGAACAGCGCCACAATCATTTAGGATGTAGGCATAATCTTTTGAAGAAATGTTGGGATACAAGGGCACCAAAACGGCACCTATTTGTTGCACTGCGATGTCTAGGATGTTCCATTCCACTCTATTTGCGGAAGCAACGGCGATAAAATCTCCCGGTTTAATTCCATACTGTATCAAACCCCTTGCGTATTGGGTACATTTTGCCATGAAAGCGTGTGTACTCATTGAGGTCCACTTACCTTCGTGCTTTGTATTAAAGAGATCCGTACGAGGAAAATTCTTAAGTTGATGAGAAGGAAGGTCGAATAATCTTGTAGGTATAGCCATAAATTAATTTACGCTAAGATAACAAAATTAATAGGCGAAGTAATTTGGCTTCCAACGAACACGTGGTAAACACCTGAAAACTATGCACTTGAACCTTATGCGTTCAGTGTATTGAGTTTATCTGTGAAATAAATAGATTTCTCCTCTACGCTTGCCACAATGTTGCGAAAATCAGCTTTGGCTTTTCCTTTATTCATGGCTTCCAAAGACGCGTTGTAAAATGAAATGGCTTCTTCGATTACGGCCTCTGTTGCCTCGAATTTATCTTCATTGATTTCTTGAATATACAGACACTCGTCAATCACATCAAAAACCATCACATTAATTTCCTTTTTAAGGATTCTTTTATTCGCCATTATTGCATTTTTTCCAAAGTTATTCATTTTACACAACACTTCGTCTATACTTAAAAATCAGGTTTGTATTAATTGGCTAACTTTGTCACCATGTATCCTGAAATCCAATTAAAGAAAGGAAAAGAATTTTCCATTGAGCGTCAGCATCCTTGGATTTTTTCAGGGGCCATTTCAACGGATTGTAGTGCGTTAACCGATGGAGAATTGGTAACGGTTACGGATGCAAAGAAAGCGTTCTTAGCCGTTGGGCATTACCAGCACGCATCGATTGCCGTTCGCGTACTTTCTTTTGAACCATGTGTCATTGACTCAGAATTTTGGTTGAAGAAAATTGAAAATGCTGTACAACTAAGGAGAAAACTGGGCCTTTTCACGGACAGCAATGAAATCTGTCGACTTTGTCATGGTGAAGGTGATAATTTACCTGGACTTGTGATTGATTATTATGCAAAAGTCGCTGTCATTCAATGCCATTCAATTGGAATGACCCAACACCTTGAAGCGATTTCTCTTGCATTGCAACAAGTTCTTACATCCGATTTGATTGCCGTTTACAACAAATCATCGGAGACACTTCCCAAGCGTAAAGACGAGCAAGACGGCTATGTTTTCGGGGACTGCACGGTGCCACATTACGCAAAAGAAAATGGAATTACATACGCCATCGATTGGGTAAATGGTCAAAAGACAGGGTTTTTCATTGACCAGCGAGAAAACAGACGCCTTTTAGGATTGCTTTCACAAGGAAAAAAAGTATTGAATACCTTTTGCTATTCAGGAGGATTTAGTCTGCAAGCTTTGGTGCAAGGGGCTACCGTTGTAAGCTCGTTGGACAGTTCCAAGAAAGCGATTGCCCTTACAGAGGAAAACATTGCATTGAATCAATTTGAAGGGGAGCACCACGCCATCCTTGCCGATGCGATGGACTATATGAAAGAACTTCCGATCGATTATGACATCATTGTTTTGGACCCACCTGCTTTTGCAAAACACAGGGACAAAAAACACCAAGCGATTCAAGGCTATAAACGCTTGAATGCACATGCCATACGTCAAATTAAAAGCGGTGGGATGCTGATGACTTTTTCGTGTTCCCAGGTGATCGACAAGGTATTGTTTACGAATACAGTCATTTCAGCCGCCATTGAAGCGAAACGCAATGTTCGAATTTTGCACCAACTTCACCAACCCGCCGATCATCCCATAAACGCATTTCACCCAGAAGGTGAGTATTTAAAAGGCCTCATCCTCTATGTCGAATAAACTGCTTGACCTAAAATACAGTACCATCCTTCGCGTGGCCTTACCAATGATGGTGTCTGGTTTTATACAATCCATTGTGTTGATTACAGATACAGCGTTTGTAAGTCGCTATTCCATTCACGCGTTTGACGCCGTTGGAAATGGAGGATTGGCGTACATTACTTTTTACATGGTGTTGTTAGGGATGAGCGATGGTGCCCAAATCATCATGGCAAGACGGATCGGAGAATCGGATGGAAAGCAAGTGGGAAGAATCTTAAATGCAACGTGGATTGTACTCTTTGTTATGGCGATTGTGCTGTTTACTTTGCTTTACTTTTTTGTTCCAGACTGGATTGCATTCCTATCCAACAACAAAGAAATTGGTCGATTGCAGGGGGTTTTCATCCGACACAGGAGTTACGCCTTGTTCTTTGGTGTGGTCACTTTGGGATTGCAAGCGTATTACCTTTCCCGGGGAAAAACTTGGGTGGTATTAATTTCAGCCTTGCTTACCGCAACTTCCAACATTGTATTGGATTATTACCTTGTATTTGGCATCGGTCCTTTTCCGAAAATGGGCGTGGCGGGAGCGGCAACCGCATCGAGCATTGCCGACGGGCTTGGAATGGTTTTCATTTTAAGTTATACCCTCGTCTCAAAAGACCGAAAAGAATACCAAGTTTTTACACGCATCAAAGCCATCGGATACGAAATCAAAGAATTGCTTCGTGTGGGTACGCCTTTAATGATTCAAGGATTTGCAGGCTTGTTTACGTGGACGGTATTTTTCATGTGGATTGAGCAGATGGGACAACATGAATTAACGGTTTCTCAAAACATTCGCTCGATCTATTTCTTGGCTTTTGTACCCATTTGGGGATTTGCGGGCACGACAAAAACCTATATTTCACAATACATTGGAGCGAACAGGCAGGATGCTTTACCAAAAATTCAGCGGCGGATTCAATTTCTTACCTTGTGTTTTATGACTTTGAGTTTTCATGGCGCTATATTGTACCCAGAAACCTTGATTTCGTGGATCAATCCGGACCCAAGTTACAATAAAGACAGTGCAGAAATCTTGCGGCTCATTGTGGGTTCTATTTTGCTTTACGGGTTTATTTCGGTGTATTTCCAAACCATTCACGGAAGTGGTAATACGGTTTCATCAATGATCATCGAATTCGTGAGTGTTTCGGTGTACATCGCCTCAGCTTATCTTTTTATTAAAGTTTGGCATTTCGACATCTTGCACGTATGGACCATTGAGTATATCTATTTTGGAACGATAGGAACCTTATCCATTTTGTACTTACGCCTATTTAAGTGGAACCAAAAAATGATTTAGCATGGGATTAAAAGTTGTTTTCATGGGCACCCCTTTTTTTGCAGAAAGGATTTTAGCACGTCTTTTAGACTCAGCGCATGAGGTTGCAGCAGTGGTGACGGTTGCCGACAAACCTGCGGGACGCGGTCAGCAACTTAAGCAGAGTGATGTGAAAATTACAGCAAGCCATCACAACATCCCCGTTTTACAGCCTACCTCTCTGAAAGACTTGGATTTTTTGGAAACACTTCGGGCCTTCAATGCGGATTTATTCGTGGTCGTTGCCTTTCGCATGCTGCCAAAAGAGGTTTGGCAAATGCCAAGGTTGGGAACCTTTAACCTGCATGCTTCCCTCCTCCCCCAATACCGTGGCGCAGCCCCTATCAATTGGGCCATCATCAATGGTGAGAAAATATCGGGTGTGACTACCTTTTTTATCAATGAAGAAATTGATGCAGGAAAGATATTGATGCAGCAAGAAATCAACATCGATGCAGAATGGGACGCTGGAACCTTACACGATGAGATGATTGCCGTTGGAAAAGAATTGGTGGTAGAAACCCTGAATGAAATTGAAAATGAAACCCTTACGGCTGAACCCCAAGCATTCCCATCGAACACGCCTTTGCTTGCAGCGCCAAAACTAACCAAGGTAAACACAAAATTACACTTTGAAAAAACAGCCTTCGAATTGCAACAATTGGTTCGTGGACTGCATCCGTATCCTTCTTCCTATTGCCAGTTGCGAAACACAGTGAAAGAACAAACGCAGAATTTCAAAATTCATGAAGCAAAAGCAACCGAAATCCTTGTGGAAGGCAATGCCTTTCTAAAATCAGATCCTTCGGGAATTCTTTTTCCATGTGCTGATTTTTATTTGAGTGTTTCCGAACTTCAACCCGAGGGAAAACGCAGAATGAACCACAAGGAATTCTTGGCGGGCAATTCTTTATCCGCCTGGGAAATAGTGTCTTAAAAAAATTATTTTACGTTTCAAAAAAATTTAATGTTAAATTTTTAACATTCATGTTTGCATTATTGAATTACCATTATATTTAAACAGGTAAAAACGGAAATGGCAAACTTCAAATCCAATAAGAAAGAACTAGATGAAGAACTCGAAAGGTTCATCACTTTGTTGAGTGAATTGCTCCCGCATTACCACCATTTGCTTAAAAAAGAAGAGCTTTCCAATGAGGAATTGACGCGATTGGGTGAGATAGAACATTACCTCATCGGGGTGAATGCCAAAATCATGGACATCAAAAAGAAGCTGGAACAGGATTTATTCGGTCAATCTTTAGACACCTATTATCGCCTAAAAGATGATGCCCGCGCAGGGAATCCGCATGCGAAACTAAAATTGGAGCGAATGCGTGAATCTTTTTTAGTAGCCTTAAATTCAGGCGAAGTTGTAAACTTCAATTAACCTTAGCTTTTTCTTAACTTTGCAATGCGTGAGTGCATTCAAACAACCAACAGTAGCCGTCATCGGCGGAGGAAGCTGGGCAACTGCCCTGGTAAAATTGCTTTCCAACCATTTACCTAAGGTTTCTTGGTGGATGCGCAACATGGATTCGGTGGAATACATACGAGCGAACGGCCATCAACCGAAGTATTTGCCTTCCATCGCATTTCAAGCCAATCAACTGAACCTTTCTACCAACCTAAGAGACATCATACGCGAAGCTGACCTCATTGTACTGGCTACGCCTGCCGCCTTTTTACATTCCCTTTTGGAACCACTTACCGCCCAAGATTTTCATGGAAAAACAGTATTCTCAGCGATCAAAGGCATTGTACCGGAATTCAACGCCATTCCAGCGCGCTACCTGCACAAAACCTTCGAAATTCCTTACGGCAATATTGGAATCATCTGTGGTCCTTGCCATGCGGAAGAAGTCGCCCTGGAAAGGCTGTCTTATTTAACCATTGGATGTGAAGCCATCGAAAAAGCCAAAGCACTCGCCGCTCTTCTTCAATGCGAGTACATCGTTACAAATGTGAGCGAAGACCTATTTGGGGCTGAATTTTCAGCCATCTTAAAAAACGTATATGCCTTGGCATCAGGTATTTGTGATGGACTTGGGTACGGTGATAACTTTCAAGCGGTATTGGTTTCCAACGCAATTCAAGAAATTGAACGATTCATCGATGTGGTAAACCCAGTGCACAGGGATGTAAAAAGCAGTGCCTATCTCGGAGATTTATTGGTCACTGCGTATTCAAAATTTTCTCGGAACCGGAAATTTGGCTATTTGTTAGGTCAAGGTCACACGGTTGAGGCAGCAAGCCTCGAAATTGGAATGATCGCCGAAGGATATTATGCCGTAAAAAGCTTGGTGGAAATCAACCAGAAATTTAAAGTGGATTTACCCATATTGAATGCCGTTTATCAAATTATTTATGAAAACCAACCAGCCAAAACGGTCATTCAAGCCCTTACTAAAAAATTGAGTTAGCCATGAAAGTATTCAAATTTGGAGGTGCATCTATGAAAAGTTCGGATGCCATCGTTAATGTAGGCAACCTGGTTCAAAAATTCGAGCATGACCCTTTGATCCTTGTGGTTTCAGCCATGGGGAAAACAACGAATGCGTTGGAGGCAATTTTACATTCTTTGCAGACCCAAAACGAAGCAAATTACTTTCACCAAGTGGAGGAACTCAAGGCGTTTCATATGTTGATTGCAGGTGGATTGTTCCGTGAGAAGCAACACAAGGTCTTTCAAAGGATCGAGAAAACATTTGACGAATTACAAGACCGTTTTACGCAATCCATTTCGGATCATCCTGGATTTGAGTACGATCAAATCATTTCCATTGGAGAGTATCTCTCCGCAAACATTCTCACCGAGTATCTTATCGAATTGGGAATGCCTTGCGAATGGATGGATGCGCGACAATTGGTCCGTACAGACCACCATTACCAAGAAGCGAATGTTAAATGGGACAAGACAGAAATGTTGATTCAAAATAAAATCAAAGCCATTGAACACCGATCAAACATTTTTGTGACCCAAGGATTTATTGGGCATACGGCAGAGGGATTCACAACTACGTTGGGCAGAGAGGGATCTGACTATTCCGCAGCGATTTTTGCTTACTGTACGAATGCAGAAAGTGTCACCATTTGGAAGGATGTACCTGGCATGTTGAATGCTGACCCTAAATACTTCGAAAAAACAAAATTGCTACCTATCATTTCCTATAAAGAGGCGATTGAATTGGCCTATTTTGGGGCAAGTGTCATTCATCCGAAAACCATAAAACCTTTACAAAACAAAAACATCCCCCTGTATGTCAAAGGTTTTTTAGCACCCGAAGCGCCGGGAACAACGATTCAGGAAGAAGGCGACAGAGACCATTTGATTCCCTCTTTTATTGTAAAAAAGAACCAAACATTGATATCCATTTCGGCGACGGATTTTTCTTTCATTAATGAGGATGCATTGGCAAAGATTTTTGACATTTTTTACACTGCTCGCATCAAAATCAACTTAATGCAAAACTCCGCCTTGAATTTTTCGACTTTGGTAGATGCCGACAAGGTTGAGATTGACAAGTTAATTCTACGGTTGAGTCCAAATTACAAGTGCAAATACAACACACCCGTTGAATTGGTTACCATACGCCATTATGACGACCATACCATTCGCCAAATCACGAGAGACAAAGAGATACTTATTGCACAGCGATCTCGGCAAACGGCGCGATTTGTATTAAGGGGATAAATACCTATTTTAAGGTATAGGGAATCATAGACTTCCGTGTTATTTTTGTTGTATGAAATTGAATCTTCTTTCATTGGGTCAAAGCGCCATCCTTAAAAGCATCAGCAATCCGCTTTTTTCTACGAAACTTGCAGAACTCGGATTGATTGAAGGAACAAGGTTTTCTCTGATTTTAAAGGCCCCTTTCAACGGTCCCATTGCCATTCATTTTGGTAACACTACCCTTTCCATTCGAAGTGAGGAAGCCAATTACCTATTGGTCGACAAGGTTAAGTAAGGGTTTGATTCAAAGCTACCTCCTATGAGAATCGCACTCTTTGGCAATCCCAACACAGGTAAAAGTTCCCTTTTCAATCTTTTAACCGGTTTAAAACAGAAAACAGCTAATTTCCCGGGGGTTACGGTAGAAAAAAAGGAAGCAAAATTCGAACGAAACGGAGAGATGCACAGTCTTTTCGATGTACCGGGGATTTACAGTGTCTACCCGAGATCGAAAGAGGAAGAAGTGGTATACGACATTTTAAAAAATCCCAGTGACTTAAACTATCCAGAACTTGGCATTGTAATCATCGATGCCGCCAACTTACAGAGGAACCTTTACCTTTTCACCCAATTGTCAGACCTTCAAATTCCATTGGTGTTGGTCTTGAACATGCAGGACATTGCGGCAAAGAAAGGAATTGAAATCGACCTGGCCACCTTTCAAAAGCAGATTCCAAATACCCCCATTGTATTAATGAATGCCAGGGTCGGCCTTGGAAAGAATCGCTTGTTGGAAGCCATTGATTTACAAATTAAAGAAAAGAAAGTCAACCCCATGTTTTTAGAGGGGTACCAAATGCTATCCTTAGAGGACATCGCAGCACAAAAAAAGGAAGCTGAAGACCGTTATAAAAAGATTGACTTTTGGCTTGAGGAGGTCGTTACACAAAAACCTTTGCCCCAATCGAAGTCAAAATTAGACGCAATGTTAACCCATCCCTTCTTTGGGTATGCAATCTTTTCTTTGATCTTGTTCGTTATTTTTCAATGTGTTTTTACGCTGTCCGCTTATCCCATGGAATGGATAGAAATTGCCATACAAAAAGCAGCAAATGCAAGCAGAAATGCGCTGCCCCCTGGTGTATTCACCGACCTCATTTGTTCGGGTGTGCTTCCTGGATTAGGGGGGGTATTTATTTTCATTCCCCAAATTGCTTTGTTGTTTTTCTTTATTGCCATTTTGGAAGAAACCGGCTATTTAACCCGGGTTGTTTTTATCATGGACCGCATTGTGAAACCTTTTGGATTGAACGGAAGAAGCATCGTTCCTTTGCTTTCCAGTATGGCCTGTGCCATTCCAGGAATTATGGCTACCCGTACCATCCCAAGTTGGAAAGAACGTACCATTACCCTTTTTGTCGCACCCTTGATGAGCTGCAGCGCAAGGATTCCTGTCTTTACCTTGTTGATATCTTTGGTCATACCAAAGGAAAGGATTTTGGGGATCTTTCAATTGCAGGGTTTGGTCTTGTTTGCACTCTATTTTTTAGGAATGTTTTCGGCTTTGGCGGTCGCATGGGTAATGAAGCAGTTACTCAAAGAAAAAAACCAAAATTTCTTACTCATGGAACTTCCAGATTTCAAAGCCCCCGTGTGGCGAAATGTTGGAATCACAGTCTTGGATAAAATAAAGCTCTTCACTTTTGAAGCGGGAAAAATCATCGTTGCAATCTCCATTGTGCTTTGGGCACTTTCCAGCCATGGTCCCACAACCGAAAAAAAACAGGCACTGTCTTGCCTACATAAAACAAGTCGTTACCAAAAAGCTTCCATGACCGAAAAGCAAAGCATGGTTGAATCGGTAAAACTTGAGCATTCCTATATAGGTATTTTCGGTAAGACACTGGTCCCGGTCATTAAACCTTTGGGATACGATTGGAAAATTGGGATAGGTTTGATTACCTCTTTCGCTGCACGAGAGGTGTTTGTGGGCTCTATGGCAACCATTTACGCTGCGAATGAAACCGAGAACAACCTAAGTCTGCGCACTAAAATGAAGCGAGATCGACATGAAAACGGTACCCTTGTCTATGATTTAGGCACAGGAATTTCACTGATGGTATTCTACGTTTACGCGCTCCAATGCATGTCGACCTTAGCCGTAGTGAAACGCGAAACCAAAAGTTGGAAATGGCCCATCCTTCAAACCCTTACGTATGGTGGCATGGCTTATTTGATGGCTTTCCTTTGCCAAATCGTTTTTTGATTCCATCTTTGATTTCTTACCTTCGTACCATGATACAGAACCTCCTTGTCATTTTATCTGTGGTTGCCGCAGTCGTTTTTTTACTGATGAAGTTCTTACCCACCAAAAAAAACAAGACAAAAGGATGCAGTTCGTGTAACCTTAACACCCCATTTGATACCATCCAGCATGACCAAAACCTGTGAACTGTATAAATACAATCCAAGCTTTTATGCGACAAAGAGGGATGAGATCGGGTATTTCGCTTCGGATTTTCTGGATACTGAATTAGACGACGACCATGTCTGTTGGCTGAACATCGCCGATTTATCAAATCATCTGTCCATAGGGCAACTGTGCAACAAACTGCACATCGATAAATTAAGCATTGAAAACATCTATCAATTCTTGCGCAGACCGAAGGTCGAAGAATATGCTGATTACATGTTTTTCAGTGTGATTTTTGCAGAGACAACCTTAGCGCCTGAGGAAAACATATCTCAGAATCAAGTGACTTTTTTTCTGGGGGAAAATTACCTTCTTTCATTTCAAAATGGACTCAAAGGTTATTTTGATGACGTCAGAAACCGCATCGAAAAGCCCAGGGGAAAGATCAGAGCCAAAAAATCCGATTTCTTATTGTACCGTTGTATGGAGGCCATTATCGACAATTACCATACAATCATTGACGACGTCATTCTGGAATCAACGTTGATTGAAGCGCGTTTGCACACCGAAGAAGATAAAGCCATGCTTCACGACATCGAACACCAAAAGAAAAAATTAATTCAACTGCGAAGAATCGCAAGGCCCATGCGCGATGTTACAGAGCAATTGAATTCTACAGAAAGTCCTTTTATCGAAGCAGAAAACCAGCGCTATTTTCGAAACTTGAACAACAGTTGCGGCCATGTGATTGAAGAGATTGAAAGTCAAATTCAAATTTTAGATGGTATGGCAAACTTTTACTACGCTGCCCAAGGACAAAGGATGAATGAAATCATGCGAATTTTAACCATAGTAAGTGCCATTTTCATTCCGTTGACCTTCATTGTGGGTGTGTATGGGATGAACTTTGACAACATGCCTGAACTTCGAATGAAAAATGCGTATTTCGTGGTTTTGGGGGTCATGATCAGCATCGGGGTAACCTTGTTTATGTATTTTCTTCGCAGAGGGTGGGTGAAAAGGAGCGACTACTCCCTCGAAAAAAACAAACAAAAAAAGTAAACCAATTTTCGAATTCACTAAGCCTATCCATGCCGACTTTTGAAGAAAACACCTTCGTCCTCGAACAATTTTACGACATCATTACGCCCAATAAAGTTGAAATGTTTGACCGCATTGCGAGCGAGCGCACGCGTTACCTAACCCTTGCGTTGGAGGACGTATTCCAAGAGCACAATGCTTCCGCCGTGATTCGAACGTGTGATTGCTTTGGCATTCAGGATTTACATGCCATTGAAAAGAAACACAAATATGTATTGCAACGAAAAATCGCCCTAGGGGCAGGACGTTGGATTGATTTGTTTCGGTATTTAGACCGTGGGGAATCCACCCAAGATTGTATTGATTCCCTAAAATCAAAGGGATATGCCTTGGTTGCGACCTCACCCCACCTCGATGCGTACACCCATCACAATCTTCCATTAGACAAACCCGTAGCCCTTTTTTTCGGGACAGAACATCATGGGCTGAGTGAAACCGTAATGGAGAATGCAGATTACCACATGAAAATTCCAATGTATGGTTTTACAGAGAGCTTTAACCTTTCCGTTTCTGTGGCACTGGTCGTTCAAACCCTTCGACAACGCTTGACGTTGTCTGACATCCAATGGAAATTAAGTGAGGCAGAACAGGTTCAACTGAAGATAGATTGGTGTGCGGAAATATTAAATGGTGGAAAATCATTGGAAAACAGCTATCGAAAAGCTTTTTTAGAAAAAGAATTTTAACTTTGTTAGACGTTAAACGAAACACACGAAATAAATAACATGGGAAAAGGAGATAAAAAGACCGCGAAAGGTAAACGTACCATTGGGTCTTATGGCAATACAAGAAAAAGAAAATCTGACCTACCTGCAGTGGTAAACAAACCTAAAGCAGTGGCAGCAGCGCCTGTAGCTGAAGTTAAAGAACCAAAGGCTAAGAAAACAACCGCCGCAAAGAAAACAACAACGAAAAAGGCAACTGCCGAATAAGAACCTTAAAGCTGTCCGACGACGGCTTTTTTTATGCTTTAAGTTTTAGTTAACATTAAATTAGATTATCATGAAACATAATTTTGGAGCCGGACCTTGCATCTTACCACAAGATGTTTTTAAAGAAGCTGCACAGGCAGTATTGGATTTTAATGGATTGTCCATTTTGGAAGTCTCGCATCGACACAAAGATTTTGTAGCGGTCATGGACGAAGCCATTGCTTTGACAAAACAAGCACTGAATGTACCCGAAGGGTATTCTGTGATTTTCATCCAAGGAGGCGCAACGTTAGGATTCACGATTGCTGCATTGAACATGGCACGAACGCACAAAGCGGCTGGGTACATGAACACAGGTACTTGGGCAACCGGAGCGATCAAAGAGGCTACAAAAGTTGGGATAGATGTTAACGTGTTTGCAAGTTCTGAAGACAAAAAATTCACCTACATCCCTAAACAATATGAGGTACCAACGGACGTAGATTACATACATTTCACCTCCAACAATACCATTTACGGTACGCAATTCCATGCATTTCCGAAAACAGATTTGCCTTTGGTTTGCGACATGTCTTCTGACATATTTTCTAAGGAAATCAATGTGGCAGACTTCGACCTCATCTATGCGGGCGCTCAAAAGAATTTAGGCCCTGCGGGTGCTACCCTATACATCGTAAAAGACGAGGCATTGGGCAAATCCACTTCTCCTTTCATGCCTACGTATTTGGACTTAAAAAAGCATGCTGACAAAGATTCTATGTTGAACACACCACCGGTGTTTTCGGTGTATGTAGCCATGTTGAATTTAAGAAACCTTATTGCCAATGGCGGGGTGAAAGCCGTAGAACAGAGAAACCAAGCCAAATCCAGTTTGTTGTACAACGAAATCGATCGAAACACCCTATTCAAAGGTGCTGTGGAAGTCGAGGACCGTTCGCACATGAACGTAACCTTCTTGTTGCACGATGAATCTAAAGCAGCGGAATTTGACAGCATGTGGAAAGCAGCCGGCATCGTTGGATTAACAGGTCACAGATCAGTGGGTGGTTACAGGGCGTCGCTTTACAATGCGCTTCCTCTTGAAAGTGTTGAAGTTTTGGTAGCGGTTATGAAAGAATTTGAACAAAAAGCATAATATGAAAATCCTTGCAAACGACGGCATTTCAAAAGCAGGTCAAACCAAATTGGAGGCTGCAGGCTATACAGTCATTACAGATAAAGTGAATCAAGAAGATTTGATTTCATACATTCAATCCAATGAAATAGCGATGATTTTGGTACGCAGCGCCACTACGGTTCGCGCGGACATGATTGACGCTTGTCCTTCCATCAAACTTATCGGAAGAGGGGGCGTGGGTATGGACAACATCGATGTTGCGTATGCACGTGAAAAAGGAATTGAGGTAATCAATACCCCAGCATCTTCCTCGCAATCCGTTGCAGAATTGGTGATGGCACAGATGTATTCGGTTTCAAGGTTTCTGAACGATTCTTACAAGAACTTAGGAGAAAACAATTTTTCTGCACTGAAAAAGAACTACGGAAAGGGAATTGAGCTTCGCGGAAAAACACTTGGGATTTTAGGTTTCGGAAGGATTGGACAAAGCCTTGCTTCCTATGCACTGGGTACAGGTATGCGTGTGATTCCGATAGGAAAAACCATAACCACACACAAGGTGGAGGTGAGCATTGGGTTGGACAGCACGGTAAGCGTTGAATTAACCACCGTTAACGACTTAGCATCGGTGTTGCACGAGCTTGACTTCTTGTCAATCCATGTGCCTAAGCAAAAAGATGGAAGTGCCGTAATTGATGCCCATGCATTCTCAAAAATGAAAAAAGGCATCCGAATCATGAATGCAGCCCGCGGTGGGGTTATCGATGAAGAAGCATTGTTGGACGCGCTCGATAACGGAACGGTTTCCTTTGCTGCGTTGGATGTTTACAACAACGAACCCAACCCAAATCAAAAGTTGATTTCTCACCCGAAAATCGCTTGCACGCCACACATAGGCGCAGCGACCTTAGAGGCACAAGACCGAATCGGGGAAGAACTCGCAGACTTAATTACTGAGAAATTCGGAAAACACTGACCGAAATTGCTGTAACGAATTATTGAATTTCGATGGAAAGGATGTCATCTCCTTCGCGGATGCTATCCAATACCTCTAACCCTTCGATTACTTTTCCAAAACAAGTATGGTTGCGGTCTAAATGCGCGGTATTTTCCCTGGAATGGCATACAAAAAATTGAGATCCTCCAGTATTTCTTCCTGAATGTGCCATAGACAAAACACCTCTGTCATGACGTTGAAGGGTTCCGTCCAACTCACATGGAATTTGATACCCCGGTCCACCTGTTCCTGGAATGCCGTTTGAACCTTCTTTGGAATTTGGACAACCTCCTTGGATGACGAAGTTTGGAATCACTCGGTGCCATCTCAGTCCATTGTAAAATCCGTCGTTGCTTAGTTTTACAAAGTTCTGTACGGTTAAGGGTGCATCCGTATCAAATAATTCAGCGATCATCTCGCCTTTTGATGTTTTAATGTGGGCTTTCATAGGTGAATATCAATTTTTGCAAATATAAGAAAGGATTTTTGTTGAAAACTACGTTAATAAGAAAAAACCCTCGAGAATTAATTAACAATTCAGTAATCGTAATTTTGCATAAGTAAAAGAGTTACATAGAATGATTTTATCAGGACTGCTTCGGAAAAAACTTACGGAAAATCAAGTGGCAAATATCTTCATCAACGGGATGTTTGATTCCATTGACAAGGGTTTTGATTTGGTGGTTGGCGTAATCAACGATGACACCGCTTTTATTTCTGCCCCTTCCATCCGCGAGCAAGAGATTCATGAGTTCGCTTTGGTCATCATCACCGGAAACATCATCGAAATCGAAAGACAATTTGAAGGACACCTTTCCGAACGCATTCTTAAATTGGTCTATGAGAAACTGGCTCAAATGTACAAGATGGAGACCATGGAAATGCACGCCTTGATTAAGGAATATAAATCCTACATGAATCGGGTAAATATTCCTTCCAAGACCACCATTTACGCGATGTCGAAAGCCATTTTTCACAAATATGGTTTGAACGTTTACCAAGACGACTACTTCAAGCGCATGAACACACCCAATCCCATCTTTCTAAAAAGAATGGATGAACTCATGGTCAATTTCCTTTGGAATTGGGATGCGTTTTTCAAGAAATACCGGCTTTAAACCAAGCGACTTACTTCACAGCCATTCCATAACCAATGTATTTCCAAGAATCAGGAAAAACTCTGTTTAACAGCACTTGGTCAATCGTTGACAAAAAATTTCGCTGACTTTCATTTCTTCCAAAGGTTCCAAGTACACCGGTTGTCTTGATTTGGGCATATGAAAAGTCTTGCAGCAGTTCTTCCATTTCCGGTAAAGAAACGTACCTCCAAGAACTTCCCCAGTTGACAAATCGTTTTCTCAGTTGTTGGTGAAAAGGGGAGGCAATTAAATTCTCTGCAAACAAAAGTTTCCCGCCTGGCTTCAATGCTTTATGTATTTCTTTGAAAACCTTTTGTTGAATCTCATAGTTGTCGTTTCTCCCGATCCCTCCGATGATTGATTTGAATACAATAAGGTCAAAATGATTTTCATAGGGAATGTTGCTTGCGTCAATGTCTTGGTAGTCAATGAATGAAGTTACACCATGGCGCAAGTGCAGCGGTTCCGCCGTAATTTTAACATCTTTCAGGTCTGAGCAAAGCGTGGTTTTGCCTTTTAATGCCAACCAAAGCGAAAGCCCACCTTCTCGCCCACCCAGTTCCAAGCCCTTTTGAATGTTGTCCCATTCAATGTTTTCCTCCCAATAGGAGAGTGCAATTGACCAAGATTTCACATCCCATTGTATGATGTCTTTTCTTAATTCTTTTACCATCATGCCGTCGTTTTAGGTTGCTGCCAAAACTTTGACCACTTGAAGTGTCTTAGGGTGAAAACAGCTTGCTTTAGGTTACACGAAAATAACGAACAAATCCGATGAATCAAAGAAGCTAACACACCGTTTTGAATGCCAAAACCGTCTTTGGCCCATACAGCCATCCAGAAAAAACAAGGGAAGAAATCGATTTATTTAAGCTCCAGAATTACGCCATTGAATTCATCTCCGGATTGCAGTTTCACTTCTTCGTTTTTGTAATAATAAGGCGTCCATTTTTCTACCATTGCCTCATCTTTCGCATTCCAGTCAACGGCTTTATACCCGTCGGGCAGAATGTAATCATTCAGCGGTTCCTTTCTATCCAAGTTCGTCGGAATAATTGCCCAATACATCCTTGAATAATCGAATGCCCCCAAATCAAAATGATAGGAAATGAGCTTATGCTTTCTATCCGCGGAGACCTTCTCTTCAAGGATTACCAAGTTCTTGTCGGTTAAAAATTGTTTCTTCTCGGCGTTGCAAGCGGTCAAGGTTAGGAATAGAAAGATCCAAGGTAATGTTCTCATGGCATTGTGAAACCGAGTTGGCATGATGGGATGGGGGTTGGGCATGCTGAAGCGAAACTTTTGCCAAATCGCTGTTATCATTAGCCATTTAATTAGATTGTGTCACCGGTCAAATGTTTCCTTCGCTTTTTTCCAATTCTTTTTAAGTATCGGCCTGCTAACACTTGTGTCACCGTTGGATGGCTCACCTGTAAAGTGGCAAAATTTTTCTGCATATTCTGGATCGCAGTATTTACTCCATGATTTAAATGCTTCATAGCTCATTGGTTTCTCAACATTGAATGGAATTGGTGCTCCAGTCCGAATACAAAAACCTGTTTGCTTGTCGGGAGATTTTGAAAATGTAGGTTTTGTCTCAACTACTTTCTTTTCTGTTTTAGGTGGTGTGTCAGCCGTAACCTTTTTAACTGTTACTCTGATTTCTTCACTTATTGTCAAAAGTCTCTGAACTTCTTCAAGTGTTGCATTATAGAGGTCTGCGTCTTTTGCCTTTGAAATGAAAATTCCCATTTCATTGTTATTCTGTTGAGAAAACTCATACAAATTCATTGAAGTAATTATGGCTTCGTTCTCATTTATGTAGCATTTTGCGTGAAGGTTTTTGCACAAACTTGTCCGAATGCCAATTTGGCCTTCTAACCAATTATTCTCTTCAAGTTGCAATTTGTTTTCTCTGTAAACTATCCGTATGTCACGCTTTTGAATATTTAAATTACTCAGGTGTTCTTTAATTCTATCGGTAAACTGCAAGTAAGGGCTAATAAGGATTAGTCTGTCTTTTGTCCCCTTGATTAGTTCTTCTAGGTGATAAGAAACTCCTGTTGTGTTTAAAAACTTTGCCATAAATTATCATCGTTTATGTATTGTGGTTCTTGTTAATTCTTTCTGATCAATTGATTTTGCACTAAATAATTTATGAATTGCTTTGTAATTTCTTTGGTTCTGGTTGTTATATCTTGTTCCGTAAAATCGCTATTGTTTGATGCTAAATTTTTCAGCTTGGTTTTTTACCAACCTTTTATGGTTGGGTCATTTAGTTCTAATACATAGTTTTTTAAATTCTCATTTAAAGAATTAAAGTATTCGGGAATTTCAGGATAGTACATACAATATTTTTTGAACTCTCCATTTTTATCATAAGCGTTTTTCATTTGTTCGGCATCAAATTTAAAATTATACCAAGAGTTAGTTTGTGATGAAAACTGCGATAACTCTAAAATGTCTAATTTGTACTTTCCTTCTTTTACTGAAATGTCTATTACATATTTTGTAGGATTGCATATTTTGGTACCAGAAGCATTTATACAAATCAAAGAATTACTAGAACCTTCAATTCTAATGTAATCATTTTCAATTTCTGCTTTTATTACTTCTTTCGGGTCTGCATATGTTTTCGAAATCCATTCTACAGTTTTTTTATAAATTTGAATTGCTGTTTTGTTTTCTAATGGCGTAACAATATAATCGGTAAGACCTTCTTTTGTTAGAGTAAATTTATTTTCTTGGGCAAAAGATAAATTTGTAGCAAAAATAACTACGAGCAAGATGTAAATATTTTTTTTCATAATTTAATTTTTTATGTTTTTTTTTATAGTTTAGTTATTGTCACAAATACCTTACTGAAGTCTGTGAAATTTTAATTCTGAAGACTTCCGATTTTTTGTTTCGAGATCGAAAAGTTTGTTTAGAACCATCACTTTTAACAAATAACTACGTCACATGGTAGCATTTATTCGAACTGTTCAATTGTTTTTAAAAGTTCGTTAGAATAATTAAAAATTTCGTCCAAACTTTGAATTTCGTTTTTAGTTTCCTTTTTGTTCTCATCCAAAGTTCCAATGAATTTTTTTCCACCATTCAAATACAATCTACAAATTGCCTTTCGGTTATTATCGTCTAGGAAAATAGCAAAATAAGATTGAGCATCTCGATACGTTATTCTTGAAACAGGAATTTTTTGTCTCAAAATAGTTTTCACGATTAAAAACCCTTCAAGTTCTTCTTCGGTTGTATTTATTTTACTAATATCTGAAAGATTTTGTTCAGGTGATATTTCGAAAGAATTTTCTACTTTATTCTTCTCATCTTCTTTTGATAATGCAGTTTTTAACCTTTCAGTAATTAAATCACTTATGTATTGTTGAATAGATTTTTTGGTCAATTCCGTGAATTGCTCCAAAACTTTTTCTGTCACTCTTCCAATATAAACTTTACTAGCAAAATATTTAACAAATTCTGCACTGGGTTCTGTTAGTTCGTTATTTAGCAAATGTTTAAGCTCATTCATATACTTCATTTCACTTGCCGTATTTACGATACTTTCAACATCGAAATTTGCTTTATGAAATTTTTTCAATTCTTCTATTTGATTGTCTTTAATATCAATAATGTTGAACTCCAAAAATGGTTTTTCATCCATTTTATTTGGAGCAACTAAGTCAGAATAAAATCTATATGTAATTCCATTTGTTAACAACCCAAATTTTGCTTTCGAAACGTGAAAATATCTTAACAACTGTCCATCGTGAACATTTAAGTTTTGCCTCCAATCTTTACATTCAACTAAAATTGTTGGATGCCCATCCTTGAAAATAGCATAATCAATTTTTTCACCTTTTTTTATTCCAATATCAGCAATAAACTCTGGAACAACTTCCAATGGATTAAATACATCATAACCTAAACTTTGCAAAAAAGGCATAACAAATGCGTTTTTTGTCGCCTCTTCTGTTTGGATGTTGTCCTTATGTTTTGCTCGGTCAGCTATCAACTTTAGTTGGTCTTTCAAATCCATTTTTTTTATTAAAATTTAGTTTATAATTCTTTGCTTATCTTACTTTAAATATTAAAGGCCTTTTCTGTTACTCCCATTCCACACCCCGCAAAATCACTCCGCAAACGCCGCGGCGGAGCGAAAAAAAAAACATCTGTATCGACGTAGGCTTTTGTTGAACACAAGATTGCAGTGTGAATGTACGCGAAATTTCTTTCTGGGATGTTAAAAAATAGGGTGTAAAAGGGAAAATTTAGGGTTTCACCTATTTTTTGTAGGTAAGAGTACAAGCGCAGACTTACAGGAATAATAAGAGTTCTATGCTTGAAAGATCGGGCTGCTTCGCTTAATTCGCTGCTTCGGTCTTCTCCTTTAGCAGTTTATTCATCCAAAAGGAAAGCAGCAACACCACGCCCCCCGTAATGAAGGCGTATTGTGCCAATTGCAGGTAACCTTGCGTATACCCCGTCAACCGCTCGCCAATCGATGCATGTTCATCTGGGCTTACCATCCGCGAACCCAAAATCCCCGCTACGTATTGTCCATACGCCGAAGCCAAAAACCACATCCCCATCATGATGCCCCACAAATGCTTGGGAGACAACTTGGTCATCAACGAAAGTCCAATGGGCGACAAGAAGAGCTCTCCTATCGAAATGACAAAGTAGGCGAAGGTAAACACCACCAAGGAAGCCAAACCTGTTCCATTTAAGGTAAAGCGAAGGAAATAGAACATGTAAAAAGAAATCCCCAACAGCAAAAAGGCAAGGCCGAATTTCACAAAATAGTTGGGTTCCATTTTTCGCTTTTTAAGCCACAACCAAAACAAACCAATCAAGGCGCTGAACAGGATCACAAAGAATGAATTGGCTGAATTGTTCACCACATTCGGGTCGATTTTTAAACCTGCCAAATCATCACTGAGTAAATCCCTGGCGAAAAGACTCAAAGACCCACCGCTTTGCTCAAAGAACGACCAAAAGACAATCGACAAGAATATGAAGATCATTGCAGCGAGCATTTTCTTGATTTCTGGCCATTTCAAATTTCGCATTTCAAAAACGAGGTAGAGCAAGGTTACCGGTCCTATGATGTACATGAATAAATCGGTGTATTTGGTATTTTGAATCATGATGTAAATCAAAGGAAGTGTCAGCAAGGTGCCAACGTATACAAACCACTGGTTTCGTTTGGCATTTGGATTTTTGGTAGGCATCAATCCGATGGGACCCAACCACTTTTTGGTGAGCAAGAAATTTACCAAGCCTATGGCCATAAAAATCCCAGAAAGTAAAAATGCGATGTTCCAACTGTATTGTTTACCCACATACACGCAAATCCCACCGCCCAACAAAGCCCCGATGTTGATGCCTGCATAGAACAAACTGAATCCTGCGTCCCTTCTGCCATCGCCATCCTTGTACAACTCCCCAACCATGGTGGATATGTTTGGCTTGAAGAACCCCGTACCCACGATGATCAAACAAATGCCTGAATAAAAAAAATGATGGGCATCAATTCCCATGACCACACTGCCAGTAATCATGAGGATTCCTCCCCACAGCAATGATTTTTGGAAACCCAATATTTTGTCCGCAAACAATCCCCCAATGAAGGTAAAAGCATAGACAAAAGCTTGTATTGCGCCATACTTTAGGTTTGCTGCTTTTTCAGGTACGAGCAAGATATCGGTCATAAAAATCACCAACATGCCTCGGTTTCCATAGAAACAGAACCGTTCCCACATTTCAGTGAAGAACAAATACCAAATTTGTTTCGGGTATTTCCCTTTAAAATCTTGAATGTCTGCCAGTGTTTTCATACGGTGTAAAATAAAAAAGACCCCTGAAACAGAGGTCTAATTGATAAAAAGTGAGGCTTAAAGCACGTTGTTTTCGCGCATAACTTTGTTCAACCATCGCAACATTAGGAACAGGAGAACGGCTGCTGCCATCACCAATCCAAAGTTCAATAAGAAGAAGTTTTGTTTGCTGTCATCTCCAAACCCATCCCATAAACTGGAAAGCATTCCGGACAGTTTGTTTCCAACGGAAATGGCAAGGAAATACCCTCCCATCATCAGGGCCGTAATTCTGGGTGGACTCAACTTAGACACCAAGGAAAGTCCCATCGGTGACAAGCACAATTCCCCAATGGTAATCACTCCATAGGATGCAAGCAACCACAATGAACTTGCTTTGATGGTCAAATCGTTGGTTGCATACACTGCGCCTACCATTACCAAAGCTGACAATGCGGTAATGATCAAACCGATGGCAATTTTTGTTGGCGTGGATGGTTCGCGTTTTCTGCGACGGAAGAAACCCCACACACCCACCATGACCGGAGTCAACACAACCACCCAAAATGGATTGATGGATTGGTAAAGTTCCGTAGAATACAACTTCAAGTTCGGAACGTCTTTTTTCACATCGGAGAACGCAGCGTTTGTCGCTAAAAACTCATACACCCGCATGGAAGATTCAGTCGCGGAGATTTGGGCAGTGATTTCTTTCTTTACCTTTTCATCTTTTTCTTTCGCAAGGTCTTTTGTCAAATCCTGAATGCTTTTTGTGGCCAAAGCTGCCAGTTTCTTCAATTCAGCCTTTTCTTGGATTACATTCGGCAATTGGGATTTTGGCGTTGCGTACAAGGCATTCAACACCCTTCTGTCGTTTGCAAAAGTATCTGCCTGAATGGCTTGTGACAATTCTTGTGCAACAGGAACAACCACCAAGGTAGGCACGTCCTTTTTATTGAGGTTTTCAAAATATTTATACGACTTGTCGAATGTTTCCAATTTCATGGTGCATTCCTTAACCTTCTGTAGATCTTCTTTAGATTTCTTAGGCATCAAGTTTTGAGTGGTATTGAAGAAATCAATGTTCGAAGCAAAAACTTCTTCTCCATTAGAAACAACGGCGCTGTTCTCAAGTTTCTGGGCCATTCCAATTTGGTCAGCCGGTTTCGTGATGGAAGAAGACATTCCTCGGTCGGTATAATCTTCTGCCCACGTTGTTAAGGCATCCCCATTTTGGTGAAAAATTGCAAAGAACAAAATCACACATGCAAATACCGCTAAGAGCGCTTTGATGGCACGGCTTTCTTTTGCTTCGGATTTAAAAGCGAGGTAGATAAAAAACAAAATGACAGGCAAACAACCGATGATAAATGCATCGTTGGTGTCTGTTCCTAATAAATTACCAGGAATGATGTATCCGATGATGCCAAAAACAAACATTGGCAAAACCGTCATTCCTAGGATCTTCATGGTAGACATGTCCCCTTTTTGCAAAGGTTTTACAACGTCATAGGTTTTAATGTGTCTGTTTCCAATCATGAAAACGATCACCCCTACCAACATCCCAACGCCTGCCGCTGCAAATGCATAACCCCAACCGTAATTGATTCGCATAAAAGCAGCCACGAAGTTACAGATGAAAGCACCAATGTTAATTCCCATGTAGAAGATGTTGAAGCCCGAATCTTTTTTACTTTTCAAAGCATCTTCGCTGTAGAGATTTCCAACAAGCGTTGAAATGTTCGGTTTAAAAAACCCATTTCCCAATATGATCAGAAAAAGTGCGGCGTAAAAACTCGGAATGGTGTGCATCGCCAACATGAAATAGCCAGCCGCCATCATAAGTCCTCCCATGACAATGGAACGACGATATCCCAACAATCGGTCCGCCAACAATCCTCCAATGAAAGGCGTTAAGTATACCAAACCAAGGTAGGTTCCATAAATATCAGATTTCAACTGAGACGTAAAACCCATCCCTCCATTGTTCCAACCATCCAGCATGTACAAAGAGAAAATTCCTAACATCAAATAGTAACCAAAACGTTCCCACATCTCGGTTCCAAACATATACCAAAGCCCTTTTGGATGGCCAAACATCATTTGGATTTCATTTTTATTTTCGGTGTTCTTCATAGTATTTTAATATTGAGTGAGCCGAATATAAGAAAATTTAACGGAGTGAAAAGAAATAATCATGGGTTTACTTTAATTTTGAAAACACGATGCCTTATTACAATTCACACACGCATGCCACGCAGTTGGGCGAAAAGGCAATCGTTCAAGCACCCATGCAAAACCTTCAAATCCCTCACTCGATAGGCGTTCACCCCTGGGAAGCGGACCAATGGAAAGATACCCTTTTGCCTTCTCTGCTTCTTCACCCAGAATGCCGAGCCGTAGGCGAAATCGGACTGGATGCGTTGAAAGGCCCATCGCTGGCCATTCAGAAGCAGGTTTTTGAGGCACAAATCCTTATGGCGAATGCCCATCGAAAGCCCATCATCCTTCACGTGGTGCGCGCTTGGAGTGACTTTTATCAAATCTATGCGAAACACACCCCACAAACCCCATGGATTCTTCATGGATTTAATGCACCAAAACAAATCAAAGAAGTACTGAAACGCTCCCTCTACATTGGCCTGGGTCCGAGCGCCTTTGAAAATCCCAACATGCTATCCCAAGTTTCCAATCTTCCAAAGGATCGCATTTTATTAGAAACCGACGATTCCCCCATGCCCATTTCCGAGGTCTATTTGCGGTATGCGGAAGCTTGTGGAAGCCCATTGGAAGACGTTGCTTTGAAAATCGAGAAAAATTTTCTTGCTATTTTTGGCCCATGGTAAATTGGCTTTCCCGAACAGAACTGTTAATTGGCAATGAAAACATCGAGACACTTACGAAGTCACATGTATTGATTGTCGGACTCGGTGGCATTGGGTCTTTTGCAGCCGAATTCATTGCGCGCGCTGGCGTGGGCATCATCACGTTGATAGATGGCGATGTTTTCGATGAAACGAACAAAAACAGGCAGTTAACAGCCTTAGACTCTACCCTCGGAAAAAACAAAGCGGTGGTTTTGGCCGAAAGAATCAGGGAAATAAACCCAGATGCCCAAATCAATGTGTTGGAAGAGTTTGTGCTACCCGAACGCGTTTGGGAGATTTTACAAGCATACCAACCGGATTACGTGATGGATTGCATCGACTCTGTGAGTCCAAAACTTGAATGGATTTTGGCTTGCAAACAGTTGAAGATAAAAATCATTACCCATCTTGGCGCCGGCGGAAAAATAGACCCTTCCTCGGTTCAAGTAAAAAATTTAGTCGACACCTACAATTGTAAACTGGGCACCCACATCAAAAAGCGAATGAAACGCAAAGGCGCTTCCTTGCGAGGCATTAAGGCGGTTTTCTCCTCAGAAATTCAAGATAAAAAGTCACTCAAAATGACCGATGGCGCGAATTACAAAAGGTCTTTCTATGGCACAATCAGTTACATGCCAGCACTTTTTGGACTTTTTGGTGCCTCTGAAGTCATTAGACACCTCATTGATAAAAAATAAATACCTAACTTTAGGAACATTTTAATTTAACATATGAAAAAATTATACTTCATTGCTATGGGACTTTTTGCGTTTCAAAGTGCACAGGCCCAATTGTTTTCTGACAATTTTGATTCGTATACGGTAGGACAATACCTCGGTCCACAATCGCTCACTTGGTCGACTTGGTCGGGTACGGAAGGTGGTGCGGAAGACGCTCAAATTACAGCCACCCAATCGAGTTCAGCACCCAATTCAATCTATTTGGCCTCAAACGCTGCGAATGGGGGTCCTCAAGATGTGGTCTTAAAATTTGGGCAGTTGTACAACAGCGGGATTTTCACCCTTCGGAATAAGTTTTACATCAACAATGCGAAAAAAGGGTATTACAATATCCAGGGCGCCATGACCATCGGTAACCTTTGGGCATTGAACGTAAACATGGATGCAGGCCAACTGATCATTGACGATGGAATAACACCCAATTTGGTGGTTTCCACGTATCCACAAGCAACCTGGTTTGAACTTAAAATTGAAGCAAACTTGACATTACACGTATGGAAAGCCTATGTAAATGGAAATTTAATTGGAACTTGGGTAAACGGTGTAAATTCCGTTGCCTCCGCAGATTTCTTCCCTGTACAAAACACCCAAATGTACATCGACGATGTTTCCTTCAACCATGTCCCTTTTGTGGTTCCGAATGTAAATGCAATGGTTGCTGACCTCAACATGGGCGCTGAAATCGCGACGCAAAGTGCAGCACCGACCGTGAAGGTTGTGAACGGAGGGACAACCCCCATCACCTCGATGAAAGTGGACTTGATTTACAACGGGACAACACAAACGCAAAATGTCACTGGAATCAATTTGATTACGGCTGGGGTTTACAATGTTGTATTGCCTACAACCACATTGGTAGCAGGTGCCCAAAATGCAGTTGCGGTTGTCTATAATGTCAATGGCGCGATGAATGACAATGTATCCAGCGATGACACTTTAACGGAATTGGTGGACCCTGTGGTTCCTGCCGTTGGTAAAATGGTCGTTGGAGAAGAAGGAACAGGTACTTGGTGTCAATGGTGTCCAAGAGGCGCAGTATTCATGGATATGTTTGAAAACAAATACAACGATTTCTGGGCAGGGATTGCGGTTCACAATGGAGACCCAATGACCGTAGCCGACTACGATGCTGGGATTGGAACCTTGATAGCTGGATACCCAAGCGCATTGGTCGATCGTTTAGGCGATGTAGATCCTTCAGGAATGTCCCCAGACTTTTTCACACGCCTTCAAACGCCTCCCGTTGCAACGATTGTAAATGGTGCGAATTGGGATTCTGTGACACGCGTTTTGAATGTTTCTGTAAAATACACCTTTGCCCTGGCTGCAAATGGGAATTATAAGTCTGCATGTGTGTTGACGGAAGACAATGTAACCGGTTCAGGTTCAGGATGGAGTCAATCCAATGCCTATGCCGGAGGAAACAATGGCGTGATGGGCGGTTTTGAATCTTTGTCTAATCCAGTCCCTGCCGCACAAATGACCTACGACCATGTCGCACGCGCGATTGCCCCTTCGTTCTCAGGATTTGCAGGAATTTTCCCAGCAACGGTAAACGTTGGCGATGTAGACATCGTGAATTATACCTTTACCCTTCCAGCGACTTGGGATGAAAATGAAATCCACATCATTGGGATGATATTGGATCCAACCGGCAAAATTGACAATGCAGGAAAAGCAACCATCGATGAAGCCGTAGCCCACGGATTTGAGACCGGACTGAATGCAGGTATTTCTGAAAATATGAATGGTGCTTTGGATGCAGCCGTGCAATTGGTGCCAAACCCGAGCTTCGGAAATACGACTTTAATCCTCAACTTAAAACAAAATTCCGATGTAGGTATTTCTGTGGTAGACGTGAATGGTAAAATCCTTAAAAAAGGTGATTTCTCGCAACTATCTGGCGCACAAAGCATTGCATTAGACGCTCAACAATTGAATGCAGGGTTGTACTTAGTGCATGTGAACATCAATGGGAACCTTACCACCTTAAGGTGGATGGTTGAATGATTTAGCATACTGGATTTCAGGGGACTTTGGTCCCCTTTTTTTTGATTAAACATTTACAAGCCATCAGCTGTTTTGAACATATGAAGTTTTCCAAACCTTACATTTTTGCCCAATGGGCCGCTTTGATTTCCTTGTTTTTGGTCATCACCGCAGGAAGTTTCGTACGCATTACCGGATCAGGAATGGGATGCCCCGACTGGCCAAAGTGTTTTGGACAATGGGTCCCTCCTACTGAAGCCAGCCAACTGCCCTCGGATTACTTAACGATTTTTCAAGAAAAGCGGAGTAAAAAAATGTTGAAATTCTGCAAGTTTTTAAATGCCTTGGGCATGCATGAAACAGCGGAGAAAATCCAAAAAGATCCGAACATGTATAAGGACGAACCCTTCAATGTGGCAAAAACCTATACGGAATACATCAACCGTTTGCTGGGTTTTTTGGCAGGAAACATCATGTTGTTGGTTTTTGTTTGGACTCTGATACGCTATCGAAACCGGCAATTGGTGCTTCTTTCGGCAATCAACTTGGTTTTTATGGGCATTGAAGCTTGGTTTGGTTCCATCGTTGTGGCAACGAATCTTGTCCCTTGGACCATCACTGTGCATTTGTTTTTCGCCTTATTGATTTTGTTGATTCAGTTGTACATCATCTACCGCATTTCCCCAAAGTTTCAAGCCAAGATTCAAATTGAGAAAGCCACTTTAATCATTTGGTGGATTGTGTTTGGAATTACCTTCTACCAGATGTTTTTAGGTACACAGGTTCGAGAACACATAGATGCATTGACCAAACAAGGCTTGGGCAGGGATGCTTGGAGTGATTATTTTGGGTGGGAATTTTTGATTCATCGAAGTTTCAGTTGGTTGGTCTTGGTCTTGCTGGTTTATTTGGGCGTTAAGAATGAAAAAGGGCCAAAAATCCGCATGGTTCGTTGGGCTTTCGTCACCCTCGCGATTGAATTGTTTGCTGGGGTTTTACTGGCCTATTTTGACTTACCCGGACTTGTACAGACCGCCCATCTCATCTTTGCAACGGTGCTCTTTACGATTCTTGGAATGGGGATATTCAGGTTTAGAAAAATTGCGTAACTTTAGTTCGCAAAAACCAACTATGAAAAAAACCTACGCCATTCTTTGTGTATTATTCAGTTTTTCTGGATTCGCACAAATCACCATCGACCAAAGTGACATGCCTTCTGTGGGCGATTACATTCCTCGTAAATCAGATACCCTGTCGGTACTTCCCGGTCCTGGTGCAAGTGGACCCAATCAAGTATGGAATTTCACAGCGCTTAGCAATTATGTGATTTCTGAATACACCAACGTGGTTTCTGTAGCCTCAACCCCCAATGGCAATCAGTTTGGAAGTTCAAACATGGCCATGACCAACGACAATGCAAGCTACCTATACTTCAATAAATCCGCACAAAGCTTTACAACGCAAGGTCTTTCTGGAGATTTGTTAGGAACGGGAAACATCAACGCACCCTTTTCCCCTGATTTAACACTGCACCAGTTCCCAAGGACTTTTGGTTCAAGTTTTACCGATGCTTATGCCCTAGACGTTACCGTGCCTGGCGCTGCCATAAACCCAATCTTAAACCAAATTAATTTCAAAAGGTCTTCAATTGTGAAAGACACCACCGATGCATGGGGACTCCTAACCACCCCTCATGGCACCTACAATGTACTTCGCGTGCATACCATGGAAATTTCTGTAGATTCGGTTTGGGCGCTGCCTATTTTTCCTCCCACATGGAGTTTGGTAAGTACAAGTTCTGATACTTCCCATAGCTATTCTTGGGTGGGCAAAGGCGGTAAAATTGCGATTGCAGAAATGACATTTGATACGCTTGGCATGCCGAAAACATTCACATGGTCTGAATTGGCTGGCATCGGTGTAGGCTTGGAAGAGACAAACAACGAATACTTTCAAATCCAACCCAACCCTACCCGCGATTTCTTCACGGTACAAAATGTACTTCCCACCGAAATTCAATTGTTCGATAATGAAGGACGTATGCTGACACTCAATGCTTCAATGATCGGAGCCGATACACAGGTAAATGTTTCGAATGTTCCTTCAGGGGTTTACTTTGTGAAAATCCAATCTGGGGGTCACGCAGCTTGTCATAAACTCATCAAGCAGTAAATTTTGCACATAAAAGCCTTATAAATTTTTCCATGAAAAAAATCATCCTTCTTAGTCTTGTCCTTTGGGTCGCCCAAGGAACTTCTTTTTCCCAAGCCTACCAGAACCTTTGGATTCCGGATACGCTTTCGGGTACGGTTTTTAACCTCAACATTCGGGATACTTTTGCGCAAATCGTTCCCACAGGAAACCAAACCATCACAGGGGGAATCAATGGGAAAATTTGGGGTCCTACCTTGTTTTTTCAAAAAGGGGATACCGTTCATATGAATGTGAATAACCAACTCAACGATTCTACAACCATACATTGGCATGGCATGCACCTTCCTGCGGTTATGGATGGAGGTCCTCACCAAATCATCCCTCCAGGGACGCTATGGCAACCTTATTGGAAAGTGACCAACAACGCTGGGTTGTACTGGTTTCACCCGCACTTACACGAGATGACCATGGAACAAGTGACCAAAGGCATCGGTGGATTGATCATCGTTAGAGACCCCATCGAATCAGCACTTGCCTTGCCGAGAAAATATGGCGTGGACGACATTCCCTTGGTACTAACAGACAGGGATTTTTCTGCTTCCAACCAATTCAGCGTCGTACCTTACGGTGACAGCATGATGGTGAACGGAACCTTACGCCCACAAACCACAATCCCTGCCCAAGTTGTGCGACTTCGCATCCTTAATGGTGCCATTGAGCGTTCATACAACATTGGTTTCAGCGACAACCGCAGCTTTTCGGTCATCACTTCTGACGGAGGATTGCTCAACAGTCCGGTTCCTTTGACGAGATACCTTCTAAATGCAGGAGAACGCATTGAGATTTTGGTGAACTGTACGGGTCAATCTGGCACAAACTTCGACATGAAGGCCTACAACGCTTCTTTGGCACAGAACATTCCAGGCGGAGATCAATTTCCCAATGGTCCCTTTGCCAATTTCCTTCAACATTCAGACTTTAAAATTCTGCATTTAAACGTTGGAAGTCAAACGGCCAATCCAATCACGAGCATTCCAGCGACCTTAACGACCAATGTATTCCCTGCGGAAGCAAGTGCCAACATCACACGCGTCATCACCCTTACCGACAGCAATGGTGTGGCGGGAACAACCGGTCCCACTGCGTTTGTTATCGGTCATGCGTTGTTCAACATCAACACGATCAACAAAACGGTGCCTTTGAACAACACAGAAATATGGGAATTGAAAAGCACCTCCAACTTTGGTCACCCCTTCCACATTCACGACGTAGAATTTTACATTCTTACGAGAAATGGCGTTGCGCCCCCAGCCTATGAACAAGGGTGGAAAGATGTGGTATTGGTAAAAGCACAAGAAACCGTAAGATTCATCGCGAAATTTGAGGACTATGCGGACAGCCAACACCCGTTTATGTACCACTGTCACATTGCATTACATGAGGACGAGGGGATGATGGGACAGTTTGTCGTTACCGATAACGGAAGCGGATTACAAGAGAACAATGCAGAATCCTTGGATTTTAACGTAGTACCCAATCCCGCACATGGAAAAATCTTCTTGTATTCAAACCAAGAACTTCCTAAACCTTATTATGTAAAGATTCTAAATGCTGTCGGCAAAACAGTTAGGATGTTGCCACAACCGGACATCACGCAAGGGATTTCATTAGAAGGACTTGCTTCTGGGGTCTATTATCTGATTTTTACAGAACCGAAAACAAAGGTTGAAACCACACGGAAATTTATTGTGGAATGATGCGCGCCCTTTTTGTGGCTATCCTATTCTCTGTCCATTTCATTGGGTTTTCACAAGTTACACAGCCCACTTTTTCAAATAAAATCGAGGATTTCTCTCTGTTAAATGTGGATCATTCAATGGTGTCCTTACGCGATTACCCGAAGGCCAAGGGATTTATCATCGTATTTTCCTGTAACCATTGTCCCTTCGCGAAACTCTACACAGAACGCTTGAAACAACTTCATGAAATGTATGCAAAAAAAGATGTGGTATTGCTGACCATCAATTCTATGGATACCTTGGTGTATGACGAGGAGAAATTCGTTTTGATGCAAAAGAAAGCCAAAAAGGAGAAGTATACCTTTCCCTATTTGTACGATTACACACAATCGGTGGCAAAAATGTTTCACGCGACGCATAACCCACAAGCTTTTGTCATTTGGAAGGTTCAAGAAAATTGGGTGGTACAATACCAAGGCGCATTGGACGACAACGGAGAACACCCTGAAATGGCGCATTCATTCATTCAAGACGCGGTGGAATCCTTGTTAAAAAACGAACCCGTAAGCGTTCCCCTTACCGAATCCTTCGGATGCAAATTGTATTTTAGAAAAGAGTAAATTGGGTAAGGGTTAAACTACCTCAGCTGGCAGTTCGTCTTGCATTGACTTTGGGGCTCAAACGGATAACAATTGATTGGGTAAATGCAGTGCATTTCAACCAAACGGAGTGAAGTCGTTGCGTTTTGCAGGTTTTTTTCTGCTATTGTGGTTTGTCTACCACGCAACGAACCGCATATCCATTTCCCTTGAGGTTTAGCTCGTGTTCAGTAAAACGGTTCAACTCAAAATCATTTATGACGTGGTCCCTGTCAAAACTCAACCCGATTCGATGCGCGTGCTGGCTTTTTCTTTTGTTGTTCAAAGAATTCGTTGTCCAAAAATTTGTGTACTTCCCAAAACTTTTGCCATCGTTCCAATAAAAGGAGGCACCCAATGCAGCGTATCGGCTTCCTACGGGATAGGCATCAAACCCACTCGCCTCCGTAGAACGGTCTTTTGTATCACCCTCCCACCCGTTGTCAGACATAAGAAATTCATCCGCGGAAAAGATGCCACCCGCGCTTTTAACCAAGCTTGCAAATTCTGCAACATCGGGAACATGGCAACCCAAGGGGGCAATGCCTCTGGCATCGGTAACTGCGTACCAATTGTAGAGGATTGTATTCACATCCATGCCATTTTCATCTTCATAATAACACCATGCCGGTTCTTTGTTCTCACTGGCTCGAATCCAATCGTCCGCACTTTGTGCTTGGAACATTAAATCTCCATTTCGAAAGGTTTTCACCCTAAGGTTTTCAGCCATCCAAAGGGTATTGTCGAGCGCTACGCAGGCATAGACGTTGGTCTCAATATCAACGACGGTTTGGGCCGTGACGGGCACACAAAACATCGGCAGAAAAAAACACAAACAATTAAAAAGATTTTTTTTCATAGGGTAAGTTTAGTTGTAAGGTGAATGCAAACCGCTTCAAAGGTTACGGAAAACGTAGGGGTTGGCGCGCAGAAAAAAAACTGTTACCAAAACCGAAACGAGCATTGTACTCCTAAACAAACCGCCTATGAGAACCTTCTTTTTTTGCCTCCTTTTTGCCAACATTTACATGGCAGCTGAACCCCTAAAAACGAATGAAAACAAACCCTTCAACGAATTCGATGCCTACATTCGAAATTGTCCAGACCATGAAGAGAACAGCATTCAGAGCATTGCGGCCTACATTAACCGAAGTGCAAAAACCGACCTCGAGAAAGCACGAGGGGTTTATGTCTGGTTAACGGATAACATTTCCTACAACGACAAGGGGTACAATTCACATAATTTCGGAGACAATTCTGCGGAGGGGGTACTAAAATCAAGGGTGGCTGTGTGTGCTGGGTATGCTGATTTATTCGAAGCCATTGCAAAAAACACGGGCATCGAAGCCATCTCAATCGTAGGTTATGCAAAGGGAAATAACTATGAGGAGGGAGATCATTTCAGTGAATCAAACCATGTTTGGAACGCGGTAAAAATTGACAACGCTTGGCGGATCTTCGATGCGACTTGGGGAGAAGGAGGCGGAGTAAAAGACAAGAAGGGACGGCTAAAATCCATCAAAGAATTCAATGATCATTGGTTTAATGTTTCGCCGGAGCAGGCCGTTTTCACCCATTACCCAGAAAATCCGATGGAGCTCTTTACCACCCAAAAAATAACCTTGGAAGATTTCGAAAGTTTACCAGATGTATCTCCAGATTATCTTCGACAAGGGTTTCTCACTGCAGAGGAAATCTTGGCAAAATTAAAGACCAAGAAACCCATCATTTTACCTATTTTGTTTCCTGTGGACGGAGAATACAGCATACGGAAAGCACCGAAAGAACGCACCTTAACCATTGGAAAACTGATTGAATTTGAAATCGAATGCAACGAACCCGATTTAAAATTCTTCTTACTTGATGAAAACCAAATTTGGAAACCGCTCAAGCGAAACAACGGGAATTACATTGAGCGCTACACGCCAATGGTTTCTGGCGACCTAAAAATCATCGTTCAATCCTCCTCAGGTACCTACGTTTTGATGCGTTACATTGTTGAATAACGGTAGAAAACAGCTTGCGAAACTAGCTTCCGTACCTCTCCCCACCCTAGGGAAGTTATCGTGCTGTGGAGATAAAAAAAAGGAAAAGCACCGTTACAAACGGATTACTTTTCCTTCTCTTTGAAAAAATATAAAACGTGTTCAGTGAATTACAACTGCTGGAACACAATCTTTATAAACATAGTTTAAAAATCTGCGTGCGCTTTTCTCGTAATGGTTGGGATGTTGTATCGAATTCCACTGGTAGAACCTATTCCTGGACTAAATTTAACACCCACCTTAGGTATTGAGTTAAACGACAATTGAGGACGTAGTTCAGAATAAATCATCCATGGTTTCCAAAACGCACGTTTGGTCCCTAGGCGGAAATTTATACCCAGCGGCACATAAATATTTGCTCCCCAATTCATAGGATTCTTATAGGTTTCACTTTCATGCGTGTCTGTTTGGTTACCAGTATACGAGCCATACCCTTGATAACTGTTCGTGTACTCGGTAAAATGCAAGGTGGTTTTTGATAGGTAAGATAATCCAAAAGACATTCCTGCCCCTGCAGAGAATGCCCATCGTTCGCCTGCATTCATCTCCCAAACATAGGCTACTTCTAAGCGAATTTGTTGGTTACTGTAATTTCCATATACATTTCTGCTCAGGGTTGAATCTACAAAGGTCATGCTTCCATTTTGTGATGAAATTAAGGTGTCCACCACATGTGATTCATAATAAGAACCATAAGCACTCATCAATTGATTGGAGAAATTGGATATTCCTAAACGCAAGGTCCCTTTGCATTTAGGTAGCGATAATCCCACCTGAAGGGACTGGAACGTTGAGATGTTTTGCATACCCATGCTGAACGGATAGCTAAGGTTATAGTATCCCATTTCACCCTGATAGTTACTGAAATCCTTCGTTAAAATTGACGATCCGGGCGCCAAAGGAGCAAAGTCAGTAATGTTTGACGGAGTGAAACCAAATTGTCGGTAGGCTCCGCTTGATAAATGTACTTGCGTAACTTTGATTTGGCTTAAACTTGTGAAGGATACCCCAAGTAATCCTAGAATAATAAGTGTTTTTTTCATTGTTTTTTTTTTGTTTAGGGACTCGTAACGTGCTAAAGTTACATTTAGTATTTAAAAATAGATTTTTCCCTGTCCCTCTGTCCCTGAGTGACAGCGCAGGATACAAAAAGAGGTTATTAGTCTTTAAGATCGAATGATTTTAATAATTCTTCAGGCGCTATCTCGAGGACTTCACACAAGGCCATAAATAACCTTATGTTCATGCTCATGGTCCCTTTTTCTACCCGCTGAATTGATTTTATTTCACAATTAACCAAACAGGCAAGTTCCAATTGGGTCATTTTCTTGGAAGTTCTTTTGGCTTTAATTTTCTGACCAATGTAAAACAACAGATGTTCATGCTTATCCACGAGTCCAAAAATGGACTATAATAAAAAATAGTTTAGCGACATTATTGTCTTTTAAATCTGATTTGTTGCCTATTGCGCAAAGAACTTTCAGTTGTGTGGAAAATTCATGGTTGAAACCCTTCCCTTGGAGGAACCTTTTCACTGGAAGAACACTGAGTGGAACGCCCATTCTATTTTTTTTTTACAATTTACGATATTTTCACAAGACATTTATGTCGTATTTAATTTTTATTATTATTTTTACCCAAAAATTAAAAACAAGTTTATGAAAAAATTCATTTTATTTATTGGCCTTGGTCTAATCCTAGCAACATTCAATTCTTGCAAAAAGGCAGGATGTACGGACCTTAAGGCAGACAATTATTCGTCAAAGGCGAAAACAAATGACGGTAGCTGTACGTATTCAGAAAAGCTCATATTTTGGCAAAATTACGCCTCTACACAAACTTGGGGTGGTTCCGCAGTGCTTAAAATTTATGTTGATGGTGCCTACCTAGGTTCTTTCGCTACCTCGGAGTATATTGCTACAGCTCCAGATTGCGCTTCAAATGGTCAATTGAATAAAACCATTGATTTTGGAAATTCAACTACTAAAACCGTCAATGTTAAGGTTTTGGATGAAAACAATTACGAATGGTACAACCAAAATATCACCATGAACGCAGGGTCATGTACAACTTACCAAATTTTATAACTTATTATCGACTCATATTAATTTAACTAATCAAAAATGAAAAAAATAATTACCTCGTTTCTATTCATCATTGTAATGTTAAGCTCCTTTGCTCAGGCTCCCTCTGAAAAGTGTGCAACAATGTCCAATTTCAACAAAAGGGTATTAAATGATCCTTTGGTTCAAGATCGAATGAACCAAATGGAGGCCGCGACGCAACATTGGATTGCTAATCATCCAAACGCTTTGAAAAAGAAAGGAAATGCTAAAAGCTTAGCTTCAGTTTATATTCCCGTGGTGGTTCATGTTCTTTGGAACGATCCAATAGAGAATATCTCAACGGCTCAAATTCAATCTCAGATTGATATCTTAAATGAAGATTTTAGATTGCTCAATGCAGATTCCTTAGATCCTTCCCACCCTTTTTGGGCTTACACTGTAGATTCTGAAATTGAATTTTGTTTAGCAAGCTATGATCCAAATGGGAATCCAACCAATGGAATTGTTAGGACATTTACAAATGTGACAGCGTTTGATGGAACCACCCATGATGAGAAGTATACAGCGTCCGGGGGCAGTGATAATTGGGATCCGACAGAATATTTAAACATTTGGGTTTGTAATTTAGATGCATCAAATGGGACCTTAGGGTATGCTACTTTCCCTTCAGATTTAGCTACCACTCCTAATGAAGATGGGGTGGTAATTCGATACGAAGCTTTTGGTAACATAGGAACTGCAGGAACAGGAGGATTCAGTGCAAATGATTTGGGGAGAACAGCCACACATGAAGTAGGACATTGGCTTAATTTAAGACACATTTGGGGAGACGCTCAGTGTGGGGATGATTTTGTTAATGACACCGAAATTGCTGAAGGCGAAAATTATGGTTGCCCATCTTTCCCTCATAGACCTAACAACTTATGCGGATCTGGTCCTGATGGTGAAATGTATATGAACTACATGGATTATGTGGATGATTATTGCATGAATATGTTCACCTTTGACCAAGCAGATAGAATGTGGGCTGCTTTAAGTTTGGAAAGAAGTGGTCTTTTAACATCAATGGGTTGTGCGGATCCGTCTTCGGTTAATGAAGCCAATTTGCAATTAGGATTTGAGGTTTACCCAAATCCAAGTTCTGGTGAAGTAACAATTGGTTGCAAGAAGAATGTTGACATTAACGTAACCGTTTATGACGTATTTGGATCGAATGTTAAAACATATGAGGGTGTAAACCAATTTCCGTTTACAATAAATGTGAATGATTTGTCAAATGGCATCTATTTTTTCAAAATAAGTAGTTTTGGCAAATTCATCACTAAAAAGGTAACCGTCACAAAATAAAATTCAAGCGAAAGAATTCTTTATTTGATAAAATAAACAATTATGAAAAGTCTAATAACGCTCTGCATCCTATTTTCTCTTTTTTCCTGTAACAGTGCAAAAAATCCAAGTGCTGGAAACAAAAAACAAAAAGAGTCTTCAAATTCTGTTTTATCGGATACTGTATTTCGATTTGGGGTTTCATTTATTAGCATTGGAAGTGGCACCGATAAACAAGCAAAACAAAAGTTCAATCAATTCATTCAAGAATTCAACGCCACCAATAAAATCAATTTGAAGGTTGAAATAATTCATTGGGGAAGAGAAGGTGAAGTTGATTATTGTTTTGGGTTAAATGAACTTGACGTAAAATCCCAAGCGGACTTTATTTCTCAAGTGAAAGGTATTCTAGGTAACTCTTCGTTGGTAAAATGCTACGAAAATGAAACATGTAAACACCCGCGAAAAGGTTGACAACGTAGCTTATTGTATCCATAAAAAAGATAATAATCCAGTTTTAAGTTTAAGTGAAAAGGGCATCATTCCATGGTGCCCTTTTTTTGTATCCAATTTTTTAAAGAATTCAGTAAGGAAAATATTCACCTGCTAATTAAGGCCAAAACATGAAAAAATAAATTCATTGGGCTTTACATTCATTTTTGTGGCCCTTGGCCCCTTCCTTCCTGAAAGGGAGGGGGAGCAGGGGGTGCGAATCGCTATGATTACCTTTGCCGAAATCCTTATGGTTTTAAAATGTACATTCCTTGAAAAAAGACCTATATTTGATTTAAGATGACCCAACAAATCGAACATAAGCTTCAAGAGATCATTTTACTCTGCAAGGCACATCAAGTAACATCTTTTGCCATGTTTGGTTCGGCTGCAAGAGATCAAATGCACACGCACAGTGATTTTGACTTTCTGGTTCAGTTTTCAGAGGATTTAAATGTTTTGGCCTACGCAGATAATTACTTCTCTTTACTAGATAAACTCAAAGAATTATTTGGAAGTAAAATTGACCTTGTCACCCTAAAATCATTGAAAAACCCTGTGTTAATAGAAGAAATCAATCGTTCGAAAGTTGACCTATATGCAGCCTAAACTTCTAAAATATATACTTGACATTGAAAGTATTATTCAAGCATTCAAATTTCTTCCGCTAAAAATATCATTGGATTGCGAAATATTATTTCTCATGCATACAATTCGGTCGAGCCAGAAATCCTTTGGGGGATTATTCAAAATAACATTCCTATTCTTGGTCAAGAGATCAACCAATTGAAAAATTCGTAATGTCACCGCCCCTGCGTCCCTGTCCCTGAGTCTCATGGAGGGGGGAAATTCAAAAATAGCGTACACATCTAAACAATAATCTCAAATTCGTGTTTAGGAAATGGGTTTGAAATCACGATAAAAAATGGAACAAGTCGACATAGATCGCATCATTGAAATGGCTTGGGAAGACAGAACACCCTTCGAAGCGATTTTTTCACAATTTGGCCAAACAGAAACTCAGGTAATTGCATTGATGCGCAAGGAGCTAAAGCGTAGCAGTTTTATTTTATGGCGAGAACGTGTGAACAGTGGGGTAAGCCTAAAGCACGCTAAAAAACGCAATCCAGAAATTCAACGCTTTAAATGTACCCGTCAAACGGGCATTTCGATGAACAAAATCAGCAAGCGATAAATGAATTTCCCTACCAAATATGCAGAAATTCTCGACCGAATTGCGCAAATAGATCCGATAAAGTACGGCGAGACACGTAATTATTTGGCCGGGGCCGTAACCTACCTCTCCCCCTATATTTCGAGGGGTGTAATCAGTACAAAAATGGTCTTGGAAGCAATGCTTGCCAAAGGGTATCACCTAGAAGACATGGAAAGTTTTGTCAAAGAGCTCGCTTGGCGTGATTACTTTCAACGTTTGGGACAAGTTCGAAACTTGGCTTTAGATCTCAAATTTACGCAAGCAGATGTGGAGCATCGAGAGATTCCGTCTGCGGTCGTGAATGCACAAACAGGTATTCAAGGCATAGACCACGCCATAGAAACGCTTTACAAACACGGATACATGCACAATCACATGCGTATGTACACTGCAGCCGTGGCAACGAACATCGGAAAATCACATTGGTTGTTGCCTTCAAAATGGATGTATTACCATTTGTTAGACGGCGACTGGGCGAGTAACCGCTGCAGCTGGCAATGGGTATGTGGAGCGAATAGCAATAAAAAATACGTCGCAAACCAGGAGAACATCAATCGCTTCGCAGGCACGCAACAGAATGGGACCTTTCTTGACACACCCTATGAATCTTTGCCACCAAAAAAAATTCCTAAAGCGTTGATGGAAACATGTGAAATACAGCTGGAGACCCTTCTTCCTACCGCTGAAAAAATTCAAGTGAATGGCTCTCTTCCAACGTTTGTTTACAACCCCTACAACCTCGATCCAACATGGCACCGTGAAGAAGTGGGCAATCGCATTTTATTACTCGATCCTGTTTTTTTTAAGGAGCATCCTGTAAGTCCAAATGTTCTACAATTCATTTTGGAACTTGGAAAGAACATTGAGAACCTCCAACTTTTTGTTGGCTCTTTCAAAGAACTCACGGAAACCCATTCATTGGGTGAAATTTTTTTCAAAGAACATCCCTTGAATGAGGGTTATGCTGGAACAGAGGATCCTAGGGATTGGATTTCAGAGGAAATAACGGGATATTTCCCCTCTTTCTTTGCCTATTGGAAAGTGTTGAACAAAGAACTCCTTCAAAAACAATTGCACGCATGATCATTGATTCTTCACAACTCAATCAATTTGAGAATCGCTACCGAGCGATTTTAATCAATTCCCTGGCTGGTATTAAGCAAGCTTTTTTGATTGGAACAAAATCGTTGGACGGAAATTCAAATGTGGCCATTTTCAACTCATTGGTTCACATTGGGGCGAATCCACCCTTGTGGGGATTCATTTGTCGGCCAGACACCGTTCAGCGCGACACCTTACGCAACATCCTCGAAACGGGACAATACACCCTGAATATGATTCATAAAGATCATTCCGAGAACGCACACCAGACATCGGCAAAATACCCCAGCAATGTTTCAGAATTTGAGGCGTGCGGTTTCACCGAGCGAATTATTGAACCTTTCACTGCTCCTTTTGTCGAGGAAGCTCCGATTAAAATAGGGATGAAGTTCGAAGAAAAAATAAACATCGCCATCAATGGAACCTTACTCATCATTGGCAGCATTCAGTACATCGAATTGGATGAACAGTGGCTATCGGATGACGGATTTATTGACGTTGCAAAAGCGAATACCTTAACCTGCGCGGGATTAGATGCCTATTATGAAAACAAATTTTTGCATCGTCTGTCCTATGCTAAACCTGAGAAATGGCCGAGCAACATTTAGACAAGCCGGAAATCGTTGTGGTTTGGTTTAAGCGAGATTTGCGATTTACAGATCACGAAGCCTTGTTTCAAGCCCAAAAACAGTCGTTGCCCATCCTTCTCCTCTATTGCTTTGAACCAACGGTCATGCACTACCACGACAGCGACGTAAGGCATTGGCGTTTTGTATATCAATCCTTACGGGAAATGAATGCGAAGCTTAGCGAACGGAACGCACAGCTTTACTATTTTCATTCGGAAGCAATTCCATTGTTCAGTGAATTACAAAAAACCTATCAAATTCAAACGATTTTCTCTCACCAAGAAGTTGGAAACCGTTTAACTTTCCAAAGGGATAAAAAAGTACAAGCATTTTGTAACGCACATCACATTAGGTGGAATGAATACACACACAATGCGGTTCAACGAGGTGGAAACACAAGGGTAGGTTGGGAAAAAAGATGGAAGGCCATCATGGAACAAAAGCCTTTTTTAGCCTCGGAAAAGGATTTGAATGTACTTGCGCTGGATACGACCACCTATCGTCAGCTTAAAGGCGTTGATTTGCCAACCGATATAACCACTGACCATCCTAATTTCCAACCTGGCGGAGAATCTTTTGCATGGAAATACTTGGACAGTTTTCTAAAGACAAGAGGCGTAAACTATGCAAATCACATCTCCAAACCCGCTTTGAGTCGGAAAAGCTGTAGCCGCATATCACCCTATTTAAGTTATGGAAACATCAGCATGCGGATGGTGTATCAATATACCATGCAGCATTACAAAACATCGACCCACAAACGTGCCTTGACCCAGTTCATTTCTCGTCTGCATTGGCATTGCCATTTCATCCAAAAATTTGAAGATGAATGTCGAATCGAGTTTGAACCTTTTAACAGGGCCTATCTCGGCAAAGAAAAACCTAAAAATGAATCCTATTTATCCGCTTGGCATGGTGCGAAAACGGGGGTGCCGCTTGTAGATGCTTGTTTGCGTTGTTTAATCGAAACGGGGTATGTCAATTTTCGAATGCGCGCCATGTTGGTTTCTTTCTATGTTTTTAACCTTGGTCAAGATTGGCGTGAATTGCATTTTCTTGCGCGCCTCTTTTTGGACTACGAGCCCGGAATTCATTACCCACAGATTCAAATGCAAGCAGGATTAACAGGAATGAACATCATTCGGATCTACAATCCAATCAAAAATTCAAAAAAGCACGATGCACAGGGCGAATTCATTCGAAAGTGGGTACCTGAACTCGCTCCAGTTCCCGTTGAATTTATACACGAACCTTGGTTGCTAAGTGAGATGGAGCAGACGCTTTATTCCTTTCGCGTCGGGGTGGATTACCCGTTTCCCATTGTGAACCTAGAAGAAACGCAGCGTTCTTCAAGTGAAGAAGTTTGGTCCTTTCGAAAAGAAATCGCCGTTAAGAACGACGCAAAACGAATTGTGAAAAAACATGTCAACCCAAGAAAATGAAACAGCGAAAAAAGAGTGATTTGCCGCAAAAAGTCTGTTTGACCTGTCAGCGTCCCTTTACCTGGAGGAAAAAATGGGAAAAAGTTTGGGAGGAAGTCAAATATTGTAGTGACCGATGTAGAACGAATAAACAACAAGCATGAACGTAGGGCTTATTTTTCCGCATCAACTTTTTGAAGAAAACCCACTGCTTCCAGCATGTGAAATCATTTATCTGGTCGAAGAATACCTGTATTTTCGACAGTATCCTTTTCACAAACGGAAAATCGCTTTTCACCGGAGCTCCATGAAGCAATATGAAGACTGGTTATTGGTGAAAGGAAAGACGGTAAAGTACATTTCAAGCAACGAAGATATTTCCGACATACGTCACCTGATTCCTTACGTAAAATCCCTAGGAAACCCAACGCTTTATTATGTCGAAACCACAGATCAGTGGCTGGAAAAACGCATTTCCCTAGCGTGTCAATCCGAAGAAATCAAGACAGTTAAATTTGGGAGCCCGATGTTTTTAAATGACATCGAATCCTTAACTGCGAAATTTGGATCCAAAAAGAAATTGTTTCAAGCGGATTTTTACAAGCAACAGCGCACACAACGCAGCATTTTGGTGGACACCAACCAGCAACCCCTTGGGGGGAAATGGTCTTTCGATGAAGAAAACCGAAGTAAGTTTCCAAAGAAAGGCATAGCTCCTGAGATAAAAATTCCCAGATTGAATGAACGAGAACGGGAGGCAAACGCATATACGGAAACTTATTTTTCCAAGAATCCAGGTAAATTGGGTGGTTGGATTGAATATCCAACCACCTTTGGAGGGGCAAAGGAATGGTTACAGCGCTTTTTTACCGAGCGCTTTGCGGACTTCGGAACATATGAGGATGCCATTGTTAAAGATGAATTGGTCTTGCATCACAGTGTGTTGACGCCAATGCTGAACGTAGGACTTTTGACCCCTCAGTTTGTCCTAGATGAGGCACTTGGCTTTGCTGAAAAGCACCACATCCCAATGAATTCATTGGAAGGATTTGTACGTCAAATCATGGGTTGGAGGGAGTTCATTCGCATGGTTTACGAAATCAAGGGAAAAGAAGAGCGCACGCGAAATTATTGGGGTTTTAAACGGAAGATACCTGCCGCTTTTTGGAACGGAACCACTGGGATTGCACCCATAGACATCACCCTAAAAAAAGCAATTGATACCGGCTATTGTCATCACATTGAACGCTTGATGGTACTAGGGAATTTCATGTTATTGTGCGAATTTGATCCTGACGAGGTGTACGAGTGGTTTATGATTTTTTTCATAGATGCGTATGATTGGGTTATGGTTCCTAACATTTATGGAATGAGTCAATTTGCCGATGGCGGGATGATGTCTACCAAACCGTACATCAGTGGCAGTAATTATTTGATGAAGATGAGTGATTACGAAAAAGGAGATTGGCAAGCGACTTGGGACGGTCTTTTTTGGCATTTCATGGACAAACAACGGTCCTTCTTTTTATCGAATCCTCGCTTGGGAATGTTGGTGCATACCTTTGATAAGATGTCGACGGAAAAACAAGAAATTCATTTGACGAACGCTAGAAACTATTTAGCCTCACTCGATGAGATAGGGGTTTAAAAAAGAAACCTTCCGTTCTACTTTCCCTTCCCTGGGTCCGCAGCGGACCCAGGGAAAGGGAAAATATGTGGGCGAAAGGTCTGAAATATCGAACCAACTTAGGCACGATATTGAGCGAATCGCCAATTCAACTTTGAAGATTTAATATCGGTTCAATTTATTCGGATGACTTCATTTCTGAATTAAACTTGAATATTAATTCAGACCCTTATAAAATATAAAAGCCATGCTTATAATATTCTGAATTCGTCAATGAATTGGTGCATGACATTGTAATCACTTCTATAAGGTTGCAAGAGTTAAGGGCTACACACCAATTATAGCCTGGATCCCAACCATCATCAATTATATCATTTAAAATACCTCCATACCAAAAGGGATTGCATGAAAATGGTGTCAATTCTAATAATTTGATATGACTAGCATCCTCCGGTTTGAATTCAGGGTTTGGAAGACCAGTTTTACTAAACGAAACAACACGGCCAATGATTTTTGGAAAATCTATGTTTTGTATAGTTACACTTGAAATAGATGTAACAATTATGGACGTGAAACTTGACTGATCCATTATAATTGTATCTCCAACCTGACAGTTAAAATCCATCAATACTTTTGGATTCAGATCATTTATATTTTGATAATACAATCCTCTTTTCTCTTCAAATGAATATCTATAATAACCTTGAATTTGTTGCCATGGAGTATAAAGGAGGGTGTCATAACAAGGAATTTGGCCCAGAAATAAGGTGCTTTTTTCAATAGAATAAAAATACTTATCGCCACTTTCAATACCTGGAATCAATCTTAATCTGTGTTTTTGACAGCTATGATAAGAACCACAAACTCCATTCCATGTAGCGAAGTTAAACTCAATTTCTGTTTGATAATTAGTAAATTCAGTAATAAACTTTTCCTTTAGTTTTGAATCCTCCTCAATTTTGCTAATATTCTCTTTTTTACAAGAAAATAATATGAGGATGAGAATAAATATAAAATTCTGCTTTTTCATCTTTTTTTTCAAAGAACGAATTATTTATTCTTTTATTTAATCGCATAAAAATTGAATTGGCTTTTTTTTAATAACCACAAAATCCATTTGGCGGATACACTTCTCGCCCATTAAAAATTGAATAGAAAAGTGAATTTTTTATACATGAGAAGGTTGCCGTGTATAAAAATGTCGATTTTATTTACATCATAAAAAGATAATAAGCAGATGTTGCCTTTTAAGATTTGGCAAACATAATAAGTTGCTTTAAGTCATGACGATCAGCCATTTGAATAGCGTTGATGTATGCTTTTCTTTTTTCATTAGACTTCACTAAACTCGAGCCACCCCACGTGAGGAAAGGTTCTTGATATAGTTTTTCCATGATCAAATCGGCCATTAAACGAGAATGTCTGCCGTTGCCATTGGCAAAACAATGAATACTCACTAATTTATGCTTGAATCGAACGGCAACCTCTTCTGGAGTAAAAATATTGTTTGCATACCAAAATGTGGCGTCATCTAATAGTTGTTTCAGTTGAACTGGAATCAAATAGCTTTTAATTCCTAAATTCTTCTCAGAAGTTCTAAAAGATCCGGCCCACTTCCAAACCTCACCATACATTCGTTTATGCAAATCTTTGATGAACTTCTCGGAAAACAAATCTTTGGAATGTATTTTTTTACCCAATGTCCATTGCATAGCCTTTTCGATGTTCAATTGCTCAAACTCGTCAAGCTCCTCTCGAGTTGTTATAGACGAAATCTTCAATCCTTCTGATTCTTCTTCGCTCAGAGGCGTCTTGCCGTCAAAATAATTGATTTCTAATCCCATAGATATTTTGGCATTTCAAATTTGATCTCAGCTGTTTTCTGAGTGATCGCTTGTTCAATTCGCTCTTTTGAATTTTGTTGATCTTCTAAAGACATCGTGGTATTTGCCCGCATGACAATTTCAGTAGCCAATTCTTTAGCGCGTTCTTCAATCATTTGTTCCAAGCTTCCATGTTTGGCAATAAAGCCATAGACCAATTTCAAGTCCATTGCATTTGCCGCATCTTTCAAAGAATTTAACGTAATAGTACCATTTGCTTCGCGATCTTCTATTTCTTTGACACTTTGAGAAGAAATTTTCAAGCGATTGCCTAATTGCCGTAACGACATTTTCAAGGATGTCCGAACGGTGTTGATCCATCCTTTTGATGGAATAACGTTAGACTCTAACGGTTTATTCACCGCTAATTTCTTATCAGTTTGCTGAATAAGAAGTTGTTGTTTGGGATTTTTCATAAGGCTATAACCTAAAAATATGGTGTAAATATAAGGTTATAACCTGAAATAAAAAATATTATATAAGGGCATAGCCTTAAAAAAAATTGAAAATTATAATAAATAAGGGTGAAATGTTCGCAATTTTGCATTTATCGAAACTTGCAGAAAATACATTTTTCGATACATTTGATTGAATCGGAGCAAAAAGAAGTTTAATTTTCAAAAAGAAAAAGCCCCTTTTTGAGGGGCTTTTAGGGTGATGTGGGCGAAAGGTCTCAAATATAGAACTTGTTAAGGGAGGATTTGGAGCAATTCAATTCACTTGAAATTGGAAACGAAATAATTTAGATAGTCATAAAGTTTGGTTGACAAGTAATACGGCATGTTCATTAAAAAGTACCTTTTATCACTTTTGGTTTTATGCTCTTCAATGCCAAACGTACCGGCATACATTCTAACGGCATACGGATGTGGTGCCGCTTCTATAAATTGATGTAGCGATTTTAGTTTACCCTCTTTGCCTGATTTTATTTCAATGGGAATGACCATTTTGTTAAACTCTACGACGAGGTCAACTTCTGCTGAGGATTGATTTTTTTCGCGCACCCAAAAAATTGGTTTGACAGATTTCCGTGTGTTTAACGACATCAGTTCTTGTGCGACTAAATGAGGAATGATGGCTCCTTTGTAGGCAGAATTCAAATCTTCCATGGCAAGCATTTCTGCTTGAATGTTCAATTCATGATTAATCAGTCCCGTGTCAAGAAATTGAAGTCTTGGAGATTTTTTTAAATCTGGTAGTATCGGAAGAGAAGTATCAGTTGTTGGGTATATAAGTTGAATTACTTTTGCGTCATCAAGATTCCGAAATGCTTCTCCGACCTCCCTTGAACGGTAATTCGAATTGCCGAAATTTTGAAACTTGACTCTCGAATCCAATCCCAAATGAGCTGTTGACATGATGTGTCTTATTATTCGTGCTTCAGAATTATTACTCGCATATTTGACAACATCCTCCTTATACGTTTCCCAAATACTTTCGTAAATCGTTCGTAAATCTGCTATACTTTGCGTTTCTGCGTATTTCTTTACTACTTCAGGCATACCACCAATAATGGCATAGCGGTTAAATAAATCCAATAATGTTTTATGTGAAACCTCCTGTATTGGAATTGTATTAAGTTGTTCTAAGGCAACCGTTTTCTGAATTGCATGAAGGAATTCAGGATAATTGATTGGAAACATGTACAACATATTTACCCTTCCAACTGGAAAACTACTCACTTTTCGCATGGCATGTTCAAGTAATGAACCAGCAGCGATTACATGTATATCAGGTTCATTCTCATAAAAATACCGCAACATGGAAATAGCCTCTGGTGATTCTTGAATTTCATCAATGAAAATAATCGTATCTCCTTTTTCAGCTGTGGGAATGTTATAAGAGATAAATAATGAATCCACGATGGTATTGATCGTGTTAAAATCAGTAAAGAACCTTTTATCTCCTGCAATTTCCAAGTTCAGCAGAATTTTATTTTTATAACTTTCAGCAAATTGATGAATCAGTGTAGTTTTACCTACTTGTCTTGCTCCTCTTAAAATCAAGGGCTTTCGATCCATCCTTTTTTTCCAGTTCAAAAGTTCTGAAAAAACATGTCTTTGTATATTCATCCTTCATTCAATTAGACATCAAATGTATCAAAATAAAGGTAATAAATTAAATAAAAAGTAATAAAATAAGGGTTAAATGTGATTTCATTTGTAATGAAATCAAGGTAATGACGGGTAAAATACCTGGTGACACAATGAAATGAAAAACAAAAAGCCTCTATTTAGAGGCTTTTTGTGGGCCAAAGGTCTGAATTATCGAACTTTTTGAGGGAGGATTTAATTAGAATTATTGAATGGGAGTTTACGTTAATCAATTCTATATAAGTGCGAGAAGGAGAAGGCGAGTGCACAAAAGAGATCTAACTATTGCAAAAATGCCCAATTAATGCCCTCAATCCACTTATCAAACAGCTATTAAGAATTCCTTTAGAATTTAACATGTACTTTTATCCAATGAAGATTCTACTAATAGAAGATGAACAATCATTGAGAGAATCAATCGAGATGTATTTAAAAACTGAAGGTTTTCTTATAGAAACAGCAATCGATTTCATTTCTGCTTCCCAAAAGCTGGCTGATTACCAATATGACTGTGTTTTAGTGGATATTACATTACCGTTTGGAAATGGTTTAGATTTAATTCGGCAGGTAAAAGCACAGCAATTAAATGTTGGAATTATTATCATCTCTGCAAAAAATTCAATTGAAGACAGAATCCTTGGACTTGATTTAGGCGCGGATGATTATCTATCAAAACCCTTTAGTTTGGCCGAATTAAATTCACGCATAAAAGCGATAATTCGAAGAAACAACTTTAAAGGAAATAAGTCGATTCAACTGAATGAAATTACAATAACACCAGAGGAGCGAGTTGTAAAAATTAACGATGAACCTATCGCACTTACCGGAAAAGAATTCGACTTGTTATTGTTTTTTATCATGAATAAAAATAGAGTCGTTTCAAAAAACACAATCGCTGAACATTTGTGGGGTGATGACAGTGATCAGATGGATAGCCATGATTTTATCTATGTGCATCTTAGAAATTTAAAAAAGAAATTAGGTGAAAAAGGTTGTAAAGATTACATTCAAAACATTTATGGTATTGGATATAATTTTAATCTTGATGTATGAAATTACTCCATAAAACAACACTTTATTACGTCATTATAAGTATTCCTTTAGTTGGACTAGCTGCGTTTTTATCTTATTTTGTTATTAAGTCAGAAATTAAAAATGGTGCAGAAGAAGTATTGTCCACTGATTATCAAAATGCCAAAAAGATCATTCGTTCCTACAAGCACCCTCAAAATATTATTTTAAGTTCTGATGGTTTGTCCAAAATAATTTTGAGTAACAAGCCGCTTGACAAAACGATATTAAAAGACACACTCATTTTTGACCGAATTGAAAAAGAAACAATTGAATATAGCATCTTAAAAAGTAATTACAGGTACAAAAACCAGCTGTATCAAATCGATATTGTCAAAAACAACATGGAAGCAGACGAGCTTCTTGAAGGCTTGTGGGCAGGTTTTGGAATTCTATTGTTATTTCTTGGAATTGGCTTTTTCGTAGTGAATTTGGTCATTTCAAGAACGATATGGAAACCTTTTTACTCTACAATCCATCAACTATCAAATTATCAACTTCAAGGACACAAAGAGTTTCATCAGAATTCTGCGAGTACGTTCGAATTCGAACAGCTTAACTCGGCCCTGAATGCCATGACGAATAAAATCTATTCAGATTTCATACAACAAAAAGAGTTTGCTGAAAATGCCTCACATGAAATGCAAACACCACTTGCTATCATCAAGGCAAATTTGTCTGTATTAATGCAAGCACAAAATCTTTCAGAAAACGAGATGAATGCAATTGAGTCGATTGAAAACACTGTCAAAAAATTATCCTCCTTAAACAGAACATTGTTGTTACTCACTAAAATAGAAAACAATCAATTTACTGAACAAAAATCAATCAATCTAGCCGAATTAATCAAGCATCAATTAGAGAATTATAGCGAACAAATTGATGCGAAAGACATCACACTTGACCTAGATCTTCAGACCTCCATCTACCGAGAAATGAATCCAACTTTGGCGGATATTTTAGTAAGCAATTTAATTCATAACTCCATTCGACACAATGTAATTGGAGGACAACTTTCAATCGTCAGTGATGCGAATGGCTTTAGCATTTCCAATACAGGTGATCCATTGCCTTTTCCTTCTTCCGAAATGTTCTTGCGATTTCGTAAAAACACTGCGTCCATAGAATCTATTGGACTTGGCTTATCGTTAGTTAAAAGCATTGCAGAAACATACAACATGAACATACACTATACATTTTCAGACCAAGAACACACGTTTAAACTAACATTCTAAAATATGATTTACTTTAAACATTTCGCAATCAAACGAATTTTAATTCTCGTATTCCTTTGCTCGTCACATTTACTTTTTGCTCAGTTTTCTTTGATAAGCATTTCTGGTAAATTAGTGGATAAATCAACCAAACAGCCCTTGCTATATACCAATGTGCTATTAAAACAAGCATCGGATAGCATCTTTGTTACTGGCTCAATCAGCAATGAAGAAGGCCTATTTCTATTGAGTAATGTGAAACCAGGAAATTACTTGATTGATATAAAATCGAATGGCTACAATTCACCCTTAACGAGCTACTATGTTGGTACTTTGTCAGAATTTTTAGATGCTGGAACATTTGAACTTGAACCACTAATAAAAGAATTTAAAGAAATTACGGTTACAAGAAAGCAAGAAGAAATCAACTCGAAAATGGACAAAAAATCGTATTCGGTTGAAGAGAATGTGAGTCAAAATGGAGGTTCTGTTTTACAAACGATGCAAAATCTACCAGGTGTTACCGTTCAAGATGGAAAGATTAATTTACGCGGAAACGACAAGGTAACCGTATTGATAGACGGAAAGCAAACAGCTCTAACAGGTTTTGGTAATCAAGCTGGATTAGATAATATTCCAGCATCCGCAATTGAGCGCATTGAAATCATCAACAATCCATCAGCGAAATACGATGCTAATGGAAATGCGGGTATTATTAACATTGTTTACAAAAAAAGTAAACAGGAAGGGTTCAATGGAAAGGTTGGTTTAACGGGTGGATTAGGGGCACTTTGGATTAAAAAAGCAAATTTACCAACGGTCCGAGATCAGTATCAATTTACCCCTAAAATTAATCCTTCACTCTCACTAAATTATCGTAAAAAAGATATTAACCTCTTTTTTCAGGGAGATTACCTTTATACACAAACGCTGAATAAAAATGAATTTACAACTCGAACGTACGACGATGGAACCATTTTACATCAGCAATTGAAGCGCAATCGAAATACACATTTTGCAACTGTAAAAACAGGTTTTGATTGGACTATGAATGTGAACAACAGTTTAACTGTGTCAGCTTTATTCGGCACAGAGAAAATAATCGATAATGGAGATGAAGTCTTTTTCAATCAAGATTATACCCTTAGAAATCGGATGTGGCAATTTTTAGAAGATGAATTGAAAACTACAGTGATGGGAACTTTTGGTTATCAGCATAAATTCAAGCAAGTAGGTCATGTTTTAAATGCTGGTGTCAATTATACGTTTCATCGCGAAAATGAAAAATACTTTTTTGACAACATTATGCCAACTTATAACGGTCATGATTCCTTCAAATTATTGTCAGACGAGCAAGTAATTGATGTCAATATCGACTATATAAAACCGTTAAAATATGGCCGTTTTGAGACAGGCTTAAAATTCAGACAGCGCGGAATTCCAACGAATATGCAATTCTATCCTGGGTTAAATTCGCCTTTAGACACAAATGCTGGCGGTTGGGCAACATACAAAGAAATAATTCCTGCACTATACGGGAATTACATTTTTGAAAGCAAGAAAATGGAGCTTGAATTGGGTTTAAGAGTTGAGTATGTCAAATTGCAATACGACGTAAATCCAGAACACAATACCTACAAGAGCAATGGATATAATTACACACAGCCTTTTCCAACGTTACGATTGGCTTACAAAATAAGTGACGCCAGTAAGATTTCTTTTTTCTATAATCGCCGTGTTGATAGACCAAATGAAGTGGATATTCGAATTTTTCCAAAATACGATGATGCTGAAATTATTAAAGTTGGGAATCCAGCATTAAGACCACAATTTACAAATGCCTTTGAAATAGGTTATAAAACACGTTGGAAATCTGGTAGCTTTTATAGTGCTCTATACCATAAAATTTCTGATGCATCAATTACAAGAATATCTAGCAGTATAGCAGGAAGTTATTTAATCTATGCCATTTTTCAAAATGTAAATAAGAGCTATAATACAGGAGTTGAAGTTGTTTTGAGTCAGAAGATTGCTCCTTGGTTTTCATTCAACTTTAGTATGAATGCCTATCACAATCAAATCAATGCTTTTACAGTGGTAAACTATTATCCAGTTCAAAATACATTTTCTGCTGACAAACAAGAAATATATTCAGGTAATGCCAAATTAAATAGTGTTTTCCACTTTAAAAATAAAATTGACGCTCAATTAACAGCAGTATATTTAGCCCCAGATTTAATTCCACAAGGAACAATAGCAGCACGTTTTTCCTTGGATATTGGAATAAAAAAATTAATCCAAAAAGACAAAGGAGAAATTTTTATTAATGCTTCTGATTTATTGAATACAATGGTTATCAAAAAACAAATTCAAGGAAACGGATTTTCTTATGTAAGCTCAGATTATTATGAAACTCAAGTAATTCGACTGGGTTATAGCTATAAATTTTAAAACAAAAAATCATGGAAAATATCAATAAAGTAGCGAAAATAACGCTGATCTTTTGGATTCTTAAGATTATTGCCACCACATTAGGTGAAACCTTTGGAGATTATTTATCAATGACCTTGGAACTTGGATACTCAATTGGGATAATAATTACCTCAGTTTTCTTTTTGTTGGTTCTTGGAATTCAATTACTGATTAAAAGTCATATTCCCGTAGTTTTTTGGCTTGTGATAGTCGCTACTACAACTTTAGGTACAGAAATTTCTGATTTCATTGACAGAAGTCTTGGACTTGGATACACTTTAGGAAGTTTACTTTTGCTTTTTGGACTAATACTTACTTTGACTTTTTGGTACATTAAGTTTAAAAACTTAAGTGTTTTTCCTATTTATGAAAAAAACAAAGAAGTCTATTTTTGGATTGCCATTTTATTTTCTAATAGCCTAGGAACAGCTTTTGGTGATTACCTTATTGACATCATTGGTCTCACTTATTTTGCAGGAGCAATAGTAACAGGGGCAGTTATTTTCATTGTTGTATTGTTGCATTATCTCACATCCATAAATCATATTATTCTTTTTTGGATTGCATTTATTTTTACTCGACCATTCGGTGCAACTTTTGGTGACTTCTTAACAAAACCTATAGAAAAAGGTGGTTTAGAACTAGGGACACTAAATGCCTCTGCTTTTTCCATGCTACTGATGATTCTAATTTTATTAATTCCTATAATTAAAAGGAAAAAAATTAACTAAAGATTCTCTTAAGTATTCCCCAATATATTTGTCCTATAAATTTAAACTATAAGAATATGAAACATGTAATTTTTTTCAGTGTCAGCTTACTTACATTAAGTTGTACAAATGCTCAAAAACGAACAAATGGTGAAGTTCCTCAAAGTGTTAAGGATGCATTTGCTGCGAAATACCCAACAGCCAAAGTTGAAAAATGGGATAAGGAAGCAGCAGGTTATGAAGCTTCCTTTGTAATGAACAAAATCGAAATGTCAGCAAATTTCAGTAATGAAGGTGTTTTTGAAGAAGTAGAAGAAGAAATTAATGCCAGTTCACTTCCAAAGGTAATAACAGAATATTGTACAAAAAACTATCCTGGTCACAAGTTGTCTGAAGCCGCAAAAATTACTGATGTAGCTGGAAAAGTAACATATGAAGCTGAAATGGCAAAAGGTAAAGAACATTTCGATGTTATTTTTGACGCTAATGGTGGTTTCGTTAAAAAGGGTGAAACTGCTTCTGAAGATGAAGAAGATGAGGATTAAATAAAAATTCAAATAAGACAATATCCAGTTTAATAGTGATTAGACTGGATATCTTATTTTAACCCAAACATTTCTTTTTAAATGTACTTCTTTACATAAACAGATAGATTTATGAAACAACTTATTTTATTTTTTGGATTACTTATTTCAAATTACATAGCTTGCCAAACGGTAACAATAAGTGGAACTATACATGATTTTGAAACCGGCGAATCTATTATTGATGCGAGTATTTATTCTACAAAATATAAAATAGGTGCAACGGCGAATACTTATGGGTTTTACTCTTTGACCTTGCCAAGTGGAGATAGCTCGGGAATTGTTTTTTCCTATTTCGGATATACCCCAATAATAAAGAAGATTAAATTAAATCAAAATGTTGAAATCAACATTCAGTTAAAACCACGTGTTACAGATCTTAAGGAAGTTGTTGTTTCCGTAAAAAAATTAGATGACAATGTAGAAAAAGCGGAAATGGGTGTTATCGATATACCAATTCAAAAAATTAGAGAACTACCTGCTATACTGGGAGAAACAGATGTTTTAAAAATAATTCAATTATTGCCAGGGGTACAATCAGGTAATGAAGGTACTACAGGCTTTTTTGTTCGTGGAGGTAATGGCAATCAAAATTTGGTGCAATTAGATGAAGCAGTTGTTTACAATCCAAATCATCTTTTTGGACTTTTTAGCACATTTAATACACGTGCATTGAATAAGGTCACGCTAATTAAAGGTGGATTTCCAGCTCAATATGGTGGTAGATTGTCTTCAATATTAGATATTTCAATGAGAGAAGGGAATAATCAAAAATACAAGGTAGAAGGTGGAATTGGAATAATTTCTTCTAATTTAACAATAGAAGGTCCCATAGTTAAAAATAAAGCATCATTTATAGTTTCAGCTAGACGAACTTATTTAGATCTTTTGATAAAACCTTTTTTACCGAAAGGTCTTTCAACAACCTATAATTTTTATGATCTAAATGCAAAAATTAATTGGCAAATCACTAAAAAAGATAGAATTTTTCTAAGTGCATTTAAAGGAAATGATCATGCAGCGTATACAGAAGCTAGCAGTCTGAATTATGGTATAAATTTCGGGAATACGACAGCCACTTTAAGATGGAATCATATTATAGGACCAAAATTATTTGTGAATACATCTTTAATTCATAATACGTATATTATGAATTTATCAACGATTCAAACAAAATATTTCGCCCAAATTTATTCGGGAATAAAAGATGTAAACGGTAAAACAGAATTTCAATATTTTGCAAATTCTAAACATAAAATACTATTTGGAGGGAATTACATTTATCACACATTTACTTCAAAAGGGAAAACAGATAAAATTCCAAAAGACTTAATTGTTACAAGTCTTAATACCAATAATACACCAGAAAGATATTCAAATGAATTTGCCATTTATATTAATGATCAATATACGATTAGTAAAAAGATAGGGTTAAATGTTGGAGTCAGAATGCCAGGTTTTATTTCTAAAGAATCAAAATATTTTGCCATTGAACCAAGAAGTACCTTAAAAATTTCCATCGATTCATCTTCATCAATAAAAGCGGCATATACAGTTATGAATCAATATTTACATAGTGTAGCGAGTTCAAGTGCCTCATTGCCCTATGATTTGTTAATTCCTTCTTCTAATATTACAAAACCTGAAAGAAGTCAACAAATTGCATTAGGTTATTTTAGAAATTTCAAAGAAAATAAATTTGAAACTAGTGTTGAAATGTATTATAAGACGATGCAAAATCAAGTTGCATTTAAGGAAGGAACACAGCTTTTAGAACAAACAAATATTGACAGCTCGTTAATCTTTGGAAAAGGTTGGAGCTATGGTGCAGAATTTTTTCTCAAGAAAAACTCCGGCAAATTTTCTGGATGGGTTTCTTACACTCTTTCTTGGACTTACCAGCAATTTAAAGATTTAAATTATGGTGAAAAGTTTCCATATAAATATGACCGAAGACATGCTTTGTCTGTTGTTGGAACATATGAATTATCGGAAAAATGGACTTTATCGGCAGATTTTGTATTTTCTACCGGTGGAGCATATACCTTACCTGTTGGTAAAGTAATTGTATCTGATGGAGGAAGCTTATATGATGGAGTTTATTATTCTTATGACCAAAGAAATAATTACAGACTGAACGCTTATCACAGGTTAGATCTTGGTGCAACTTACAGAAAGACTAGAACTATTTTTAAAGGAAAACTACCAATGGTTTCTGAATGGGTCTTTAGCATTTATAATGTATATAGCCACAAAAATCCCTATTTCGTTTATTTAACCGTAGATCCGGTTACACAAAAACCTCAAGCAAAACAAGTTTCCTTATTGCCAATTATACCGAGTGTTACATATAACTTTAAATTCTAATGATGAAAACTAAAATATCCTATCTCGCTATCTTCATTTTTACACTATTATTGTCTTGTCAGAAAGATATTCAAATTAAAACGCTTCCTTATTCAACTCAATTATCAATTGAGTGTATTTTAACACCAGGTCAAAAACCACAATGTTTTGTGTCTTTTAGCGAAGCTTTCTTTAGTGATAATTCTACTCCCTCAGACCTTTTCGTTCATGGGGCTGTAGTTACAATTAATGGGGTTACCAATGATGCTTTAGTAGAAGATTCAACATATGATAAATTCAGATGCAGATGGGTACCTTTTTATAGAGGTTCAGTATTGCCAGTCATTGGAGAAACCTATACATTAAAAGTTGAATACAATGGTCAAACTTATACTGCTACAACAACAATATCTCAACAACAAGTGTCAATAACAAATACTTCTTATGTAAGTGTTTTTCATGATGTTTATGGGGAACATGAAGGAGTAGTTCTTGATTTTACAGATATTGCTGGTTCAGAGAATTTTTATCGCTATCAAATGAATCGTTTTATTGACAGCAGCGTATATGGAGCATCTAATTTAGGACTTATACATAGTCAATGTACATTTGGGGAATTCTTTCATGTTAAGGAGTTTGGCAGGTCAGTTTATTACGATAAAGGAATAGATGGACAGTCAATGCAATTCGTTGTAGAACCTGCTTTTAAGCATAAAGCTGGGGATACCGCTTATGTAATGATACAGTCCTTAGATGCAAAATCTGCAGCATTTTTTAAAAATATTGATCAGCAGAAATTATCGCAACTTAATCCATTTGTAGAACCTGTGTTTTTACAAACACAAATACCCGGATGTATTGGTGTTTTTGGGTCTTCTGTAGTATCTGATTCTGTACTATTTGTTTATCCTCAGTAAGATTAATCATAATCCAACGATTTTAACTTATAAATTTTACCATAAAGAAAAAACCCTTACTTAACCAATTGTTAAGCTAAGGTTTATCTTTTATGGTTGTGGTCCCACTTGGAATCGAACCAAGCACCTACTGATTATGAGTCAGTTGCTCTAACCGAATGAGCTATAGGACCAAAATTTGCAAAAAACCTGATTTGACAATCGTTGTCCTCTTGCGAATCTCCACTTTGAGGGATGCAAAAATAAGACTTTTTCTCAAAAACCACGTAAGTTCTGTCCCTGTGTTAAAATTTAACCGCAACACCTACATTGCCCATAAAAGAAAATTGCTCAGAATTCAGGATTTCTTTACTGGCGACAAAAACTTTTGGCTCCATCCGAATGGAGATGTTTGAGGTGGGTTGGAAATCCAAGGTAGTGGAAAAACCGCCAATTTCTTTTTTCGCACTCGTACCGTTGGTTAGGCATCGGTTGTGCGGATCGAGATAGGTTTCTACTCGATTTGCCAATGCCCATTTGGTTGCGAATTGATACTTTGCAATTACCTGCCCAGCTCCCCAAAGATACCCCGCCTCAATTCCTAAATCTATCGTTGAAATGAAAGTCCACTTGCCCTTCACGTAGGAAGCATTTACATGTTGGTAGAACCGATTGATTTTCATTTCATCAGGGTAAACGGAGCCATAAAAAGCAGTATACATTACAGAAAAATCGGGTGCGACATTGTATTTGTAATGGAATCCAAAGGCCGGTCTTTTGATCGCTGGGTCGAAATAAATACGTTGCCAACCGTTCAACACATGCGCCCCAAATTCATGCTTTTTGTTTTCGGAGGTATACAACAACCTCACCCCGCTTAGGTAATAAGGCGAATTTTCAGCCACAATGCTGCGGGTTAAGGTTGGACTGTCGGATGAAACCATCGTTTCATAGCCAATAAAAGAATTGTAAATGCCCGCATCCAACCAAAGATTCTTCTTTTTTAGCAACTTAAATCCCACATAGGCTTCATTAAGGGGTTTTGCCCAAAAGGGTTCAGAAGAAAGATTGTAGGTCACATAGTCCCCATTCATAAGTCCCAAAGTAGAATGAAACCGCTTGGATTTAAATTCTGTACGAAACAACAATAGGTTGTTACGCACCCTACGGTTGAATTTGTGACTGTAGAGGAAATTAAACTTGTAAAGTCCTGCATTCGTTTGATAACCCAAATAAAGGTCGCCAAAACCAGAAAAGGTAAGCGAAACGCCAGGATGCTTTTTTGCATGCCAAGTGACCTGCCCAAAAGAGACCAGGGGAAAGAGAAGTAAAAGACAAAAACACAGTTTCTTCATGGGTATAAAATTAAGAACTTTTGATTCTCGATAGTCCAGAAATCTTCTAAACGGAATTGAATTCGTGGTTTTTTATTCCTTTTTAGCGAGCGATTCGCTACATTTGGGTTAACCTTTGTGCCATGAAAAAAATCACGCTTTTACTCCTTTTGTGTTTTGCAAAACAAGGCATTGCCCAAAACTGGAACCATTATTATGGGAACATTCACGCACACAGTGGCTATTCAGATGGGAACAAAGACAGCGTAACTTCGGGCATGTCAAAGCCATTTCAGGACTTCGAGTATGCAAAACAATCACTTCACATCGATTTTTATGGCATCTCGGAACACAACCACTACGGAAGTGGAATGATCAATAAACAATATTATCACAACGGGGTAGCAGATGCCCTCAATGCAACGGTAGAGGATACGTTTGTGGCCATGTATGGCATGGAATGGGGCATCATTGCGAATGGCGGACATGTACTGATATACGGTTATGATAGCCTCATCGGTTGGCAAAACAACTTATACGACGCCTACGTTGGAGAATTTGACTACACGGGTTTGTGGCAAACCATCAACAGCAAACCCAATACTTTTGGTTATTTAGCGCATCCGCAAGGAAGCGATTACAATGGCTTATTCACCGTTCAAGCCGATTCCGTGGCAGATGCAGCCATCGTTGGTTTGGCATTCAGAAGTGGCCCTGCATTTTCAACGAATTTTACCTACAGCAACCCAACCAACTCCTCTTATTGGGCAAGATACACGGATGCTTTGAAACGAGGCTATCACCTTGGCGTCGGACTTGACCACGACACCCACAACAGCGTATTTGGTCGATCTCAACAGGGTCGCTTGGGATTGTTTGCGGGAAAATTGACAAAAAACGACCTGCTCTACGCCTTCCGAAAAATGCATTTTTATGCCTCAGATGATTGGAATTTCCGTCCAGACTTCAAGGTCAATGAGCAACCCATGGGAAGCATCATCACGCAAGCGGGAAACCCAACGGTATTTATTGATTGCATTGACTTTGACCTCTCAGAAACCGTAGCAAGTATTTTTATTTACCATGGCATACCTGGAAGTGGTCAACAAGCAACCTTGCTAACCCAAGCAAATGCTACCACAACCCATTCCTTTACCCACAATATACCAGACGGAAGTACCTATTACTATTATGCAAGGATTCTTCAAGGGGATGGCGACGAGATTTTCACTTCTCCCATTTGGTATACCCGGAACGACGGTCAAACCAACGCAGCACCGGTTGCGAATTTTTCCGCCTCGACATTGCTTGCATGTGCAGGAGAAGTAATCCAATTAAATTACGAAGGAACAGGCATGAACAACACCTATTTCTGGTCCTTTTCTAACGGTGCCACGCCAAGTTATGCCACAGGCAGCAATCCTGTAGTTTCCTTTGATACAACTGGTGTTTTCCATGTAACCTTGTATGTTGAAAACAATGCAGGCACCTCTTTTTACAGTCAAGACATCACCATAGAAGGATGTGCTGGAATTTCAGAAACCGCCTCGGGTTTCAAAATATACCCAAACCCAGCAACGCAAGAACTCTTTATTGAAACCGAAAATGTTTCAGAAAAAACAGCATTGTTTAAAGTCTACGATGCTTTCGGCAGAATGGTAAAGGCTTATCCTTTGGAATCCAAAGCAAAACAAAAGGTAGACATCTCCAACATTCCTACAGGTATGTATTCCGTTCAACTTGAATTGGACAACGCCCAATACTTCGAACACCTCTGGATACAGAAATAGTTTGGAAAGGCTTTAAGCTTCTTCCGTAACCGTTAATTTCTTTACCAATTTTCGTTTCGAAAACCACGCTTTAACTCGGTCAACGGTGTCGTACATCAAAGGAACCACGATGATGGTAAGGAACATTGAACTCGTCAACCCACCGATAAGAACCCAAGCCAAGCCATTTTTCCATTCGGCCCCTGTACCCTTTGCAACTGCAATGGGAATCATACCAATTACCATGGCGATGGTCGTCATCAAAATGGGTCTCAAACGCGTACGCACGGATTCCAACAAGGCTTCTCGTGTACTCATTCCATCCTTTTTCAAATGGTTGGTGAAATCCACAATCAAGATGGCATTCTTCGCCACGAGACCGAGGAGCATGAGCATACCAAGCATGGTGAAAATACCCATGTTAGAGGAAGACAAACTCAAGGCCAAGACGGCACCAATGAGCGCGACAAAGATTGAGAAAAGGACAATGAACGGGTAGACAAAATTGTCGTAAAGCACCACCATAATTAGGTAAACGAGCATGAGGCCGATGCCCATTGCGGTACCCAAGGCACCCATGGATTCCTTTTGACGTTTTACCTCCCCACCCCACTTCATTTTCACATTTGGATTCAAAGGTTTGTCTTTCAAATACGCGTCGATGTCCTGCGAAACATTTCCCGCTGCACGACCTAACACCCAACATCTCAGGGTTGTATTGTTTGCACGGTTTTTTCTTTCCAGGGAACCATTTCCATTTTCCATGGTTACATTGGCAAATTCTTCCAATCGCACTTGTTTTCCATCATTCGCCACAAAAGACATGGATTTAACGTCCCCGATGTTCTGGCGGTCGTAGCTGTCCATCATGATTTTAATACCAAACTCTTCTCCTTTGTCATCATATTTCACATCGTCGTTTCCTGTTAGTGCATTTTGCATTTGCATCCCTACCATCGCAATGGGCAATCCAAGCTGTCCCATTTTTTCACGATCCAGTTCAATTCGAATTTCCGGGGTGACGTCATCGGTAGAAATGTAAGCATCTTTAGCACCTTTAATCGTGTCCATAAATCCTTTTAACCTTCGGGCTTCTTTGATCAACAATTCATTGTCATTTGAGGATAAAAAGATTTCTATCGGGGCCTCTTCAGATTCAATCATTCCAATGTTCAAAGCTTTGACTTCAACCCCTGGATGAGATCTTTCAATTTTTTTACGCACCTCTGTCATGTAATTGATGGTCGGGTATTTTTCCTGCATTCCATGAATTAATTTCACAGTGATTTCAGATTTGTATTCTGAACCGAAAGAGGCTGCTCCCATCCCGGAACTTGGACCCCCAACATTTGAAAACACAATGTCAATGATGTCTTTTTGGGCAATCAACATTTCCTCAATTTCGTGGGTCACCCGATTGTTTTCCTCGAAGGTGGTGCTTTTATCAAACTTCAACTTAAGCATGAACTTTCCTTCATCGCCTTGGGCCACGAACTCTTGTCCTACAATACCTAAAGTCATGGTACTAAAACTGGCCACAAAAATGACAAAAATACCTAATGCCGTTAGCCATTTGTGTTTCAAGGACCAACTTACCAAATGCACGTAGGCTTCTGTAAATTTTTCAAGACGGCCTTCAAACCAAGCCAAGAATTTATAGAATGGATTCTTCTTTTCCTTCAGGTTGACCTCTTTGGCCATTCGGGAAGCCAACCACGGCGTAAGGGTAAAACAAACAAAGAGGGACATCAGTGTAGAAATTACCACTACGATGGAGAATTGCTCCAAAATATCGGCGATTACACCTTCAATAAATACTACGGGAGAGAACACTACGACATCCACCAAGGTAATGGCGAGGGCGGTAAAACCAATTTCATTCCTACCATCCAAGGCGGCTTGGCGTTTGTTTTTTCCCATTTTGAGGTGGCGGTAAATGTTTTCAAGTACAACAATGGAGTCATCCACCAAGATTCCAATGACAAGAGACATTGCCAAAAGGGTCATCAGGTTCAACGTGAATCCCAAAGCGTACATGGCGATGAAGGTAGAAATGAGGGATGCAGGTATGGCAATGAGTACAATCAAGGCATTTCGCAGGGTGTGCAAGAAAAGCAACATGACCAAAGCGACCAAGAAAATGGCCAGTTCAAGGTCGTGTTGTACGGCATTTACGGATTCTAAGGTAACATTTGAAGTATCGGTAGCGATGTTAAACTTCAACCCTTCGGCTTTGAATTTTTCTTCCAAATCCTTGAACCTTGCTTTGGTAAATTCAGACATTTCAACGGCATTGGCATCGCTTTGCTTTTTGATTCGGAGGCCAATCCCTTCCACACCATTGAGACGACATAGGGACAAACGGTCTTCCGTATTGTCTGCAACATCGGCAACATCACCGAGTTTCACAACGGAGGTTCCTGAGGAGCTTAAAACCAAGTCTTTCAATTGTGCAATGGATTGAAACTTCCCAGAGAGCCTAACGGTCATTTGCTCGCCGGTATTTTTCACTTTCCCTGTGGGAAATTCCACATTGGCTGCAGCGATGGCTTGGTTGATGCTTGCCAAAGAAAGTCCATACAACTTCAACTTTTCCTTATCCACGTTCACGCGGATTTCACGTTTTTCTCCACCAATTACTTGTACCTCGGCAACGCCTTTTACTTGTTTAATTTGGGGAAGGACTTGTTCATTGAGCAAGGTCATGAAGCTTCGGTTGTCCATGTTGGTTGCCACGGCACTTGCTTGAATGACAGGCGAAGCGTTGGGCTCAATTTTAGCTAAAACCGGTTTACTGGCATTGTCGGGAAGGTTGTTTTCAATGGCATTGATTTTACGTTGTGCATCTTGCAGCGCTGTGTTGATGTCAACTCCGTTCTTAAATTCCATCAACACTACGGAAGCATTTTCCAAGGAAAAGGATGTGACTTCGTCTAGGTTTTCAAGCCCACTCAATCCGTCCTCGAGGGGTTTAGAAACTTGGGATTCCACGGTTGCAGGAGAAGCACCTGGATACGTTGTTGTGACGGTTAATACCGGAGGAGAGAAATCCGGCATCAGCTCATAGCTCAATTGGTTGTAGGAAATCAATCCTCCTCCAATGAGAATGATAAAAATAACAATGATAAAAGAAGGTCTTTTTATCGATAATTCCGTTAAAGTCATCTTATTTTGAAATTTTTACGTTGCTATTGTCTTTTAAATTTATTTGTCCTTTCACCACGATGATGTCGTTTACGGAAAGTCCACTTCTCACTTCCAAAAGGTCACCTTCCGATAGGCCTGTTGTAAAGGATACCAATTTCACTTTGCCGTTTCTAACCACGAAAACCTGTGGATTTTTCAGGGAACCCACCAATGCCTTTCTTGGAACTGAAATCGAAGTGATTTTTTGGTCGCTTTGTAACACAGCGTAGCCATACATCCCAGCGCGTAATTGTTGGTTTGTATTTTTAAGTAGAATTTGAATTTTAAAATTGTGTGATTTGTCTGCTTGCACAGCAATGTTGGTCACTTTACCTGCAACATTATCTGAAAAAGCATCTGCTTTGATGGATACTTTGTCATTCACCTTAAACTTGTTGATGTCTCTTTCCGGGACACTGATGGTTAACTTCAGGCTTGATATGTCGGTAATTTCTATCACCGGAGAACCTGATCCAATGACAGATCCCAAATCGATGTATCTTTTCGACACAACCCCTGCAAACGGTGCGCGAATGGTGCAAGCGCGAAGCTGTTTTTCAAGCTGTTTCTTTTGAACCATAGACGCTTTAATTCCCAGTTTTGCTTTCTCCGATTGAACTGCAGGCACTGCATTTTGGTTCGATAAAGTAGAATACCTTTGGTCGTCATTTTTCTGTCCCTCGATGCTCACTTCAAGGTTTTCGATTTGCAAACGAATCATTTCATCATCCAATTTGGCGATGAGCGCACCTTTTCCGAGTTTGTCTCCTTCTTCAACGTTCATGGCGATGACTTTTCCGCCTCCTTCTGCACCGATCGTGTTTTGACGAAAGGCTTCAAAAACCCCTAAATAGTTAAATTCATTTTCGAAGGTAAACCATTTTGGATGATCTACTTCTACCAATACCGCTGCGCCAACTTCTGGAATGTAGATTTTGTCTTCCACATTTTTTTTGTTGGTCATCAGTTTAAAAACAGCTAGGATTACCAATACAATGGCAATGCCTCCTACAATCAATACATTTTTGTTCGTTTTCATGACTTGTGATTATTTTATACTACTTATGGATTTTAAAAAGCTCAGTTCTGCTTGTCGCAATTGAAGGTAGGCACTCACAACATTTGATTGTGCTTGCTCCAATGCATTTTCGGATTGTAACAATTCATTGGTTCCGATGGTTCCCGCTTTAAATTGAGCCTCCGATGTTTCAAATACTTTTTGGGAAAGCCTTAGTTGTTCTTGGCTTAGGGAAAGATTAGACGTTTGCAAGGTAATTTCACGCTCAGCATTTTGCGTAGCAAGGTTCATTTGATTGGTTACCAACTGTTCTTGCGTTTCTAACTTCTCCTTGTTCATTGCATTCATCTTAATTTTGTTGTGCTTTTCGAAGCCGTCAAACAAGGTCCAATCCAAGCGCAATCCAAGAAATGCAGAACTAATTCCAATCCGAATGTCATCGGCAGGTTTCATGTTGTAATTGTAATTGTAAGAAGCGTAAAAATTCAGACTGGGCAAGTAGGCCATTTTATTCCCTTTCGTTTCCTCATCATTCATTTGCTTTTGCGCGTTTATCAAAGCCAATTCCGGGCGATTAATCGTGGTTTTATCCACCAAAAGCGATTGTTGTATCACCTGGTCATCTTCCACATTCATTGGGCTTTTATCGTCCATACCCACCAGTATTTTCAACAAACTCTGCAGTTGTAATTTGGTGTTTTCTAATTTCAAGATGGCATTTTCCAAGGAGATTTTGTTGATCCTCAATTTATCTGTTTCGGTAGGGATCACTAAACCTTGTTGGTACAATAACTCCATGTTTTGAATCAATTGGTCAATGTTTTTGACATTCATTTTCAAGTATTCAATTTGCTTGGAAACAGCTTGCAATCCAAAATAGGTGTTGGCAATTTGAGATTTCACTTCCTGTTGTGCCACTTGGTATTGCAGTTCCACAATTTGCTGGTTGATGTCCAAAGCACTCAACCCAAAATTCAACTGAGGATTGTAAAGCACTTGCGTAAGCTGAAGGCTGTTGCTAAGGTTGTAAGGTACCCCAAATTTTACTTGTGCATAGGTTCCAGGAGGTCCCCCGAAAAAATCTGCGGGAACAATTTGCCCCGGAATGATGGCATTGTACTTATAGTCTCCGGTGGCGGAGAGGCGTGGCAGACGTGAAGACAAATAAGCCTTTTTTTGCACCGCATTGATCTCGATGTCTAAACGGGCATTTCGCAAGGTGGGATTTGCCGTGTCTGCCATTTTGAGTAAATCATTTAAGGTGAGCGTTTGGCCCATTGCACTCACGAAAACAAGGGATAGCAAGCCTGCTAGTAGTAACTTCATTTTATTGCTTTTGAATCATTAAGGAAAAGATAATTAAGTATCATTTGGGTTACATGGTTTTTGTGCGCCTCTAACTGACCATAATATGCCACTTCGTCCACGTGGTGAATGACAGACATTAGGGGTTTCGCCATAAATGGATATTGACAATTAGACATGATGAGCAAGGTGACATTAAGCATATCCATTTGTCGCATTTCGCCTGATTTTTGAAGTTTCGCTACTTCTTCAAAGACTCCGGACTCCATCACTTTTTCCATCACGGGTTTGAATCCTTCAATGGCTTCTGGGTTTCTGGAAAGTTCGTTTAGGATGAAAATGGGTATTTCTGGATTTTTGGTTAAAAATTCATACTCTCGCTCGATAAGAAATCTGATTTTTTCACGAATGGGAAGGGACCCATTAAAAACTTGCACCATGGATTGCATGAATTCAGCCATCACAGAATCAAAAATGATGGTGAATAATTTACTTTTTGACCTAAAATAGTAATTCACCAAGGCAACATTCATTCCTGCTTCTTTTGCAATTTCTCGAGAAGAGCAATTTGCAAAGCCTTTTTTTACGAAGACCTGTAAGGCGGCTTGTTTAATTTTTTCTTCGGCAGTACAGTTCATTTCGCTTTCGATGGTGCAAAATTAAACAAGCAAATTAAACAAATGTTTAAATCAATGAATTAAAAGTGTTAAAGAATCAAAAAATCGGTTTGACAACACCCTTTTGGGCACATCAAACTTTAGATCCGTATGAATTTATTGGATTAAGACTTCGCTTTGGATTTGTTATGGTCCGACATCATGGCTTGAATCTGGCGCATGGTGTTTTCCATCCCTTGGGGGCTACCGTCTAAGAAAATCGTATTTCCCTTACCATATTCCGCAAAATTCTTAATGGCTTCTGTCCACATTGAAAAGAGAATCACGTTGGTATCCAAATTTGCTTGTTGCATTTGTTCTGCAGCCTCAGACATTCCTTTTGCCACTTCTTGACGAAACAAGGCAACCCCTTGTCCACGCAACATGGCCGCTTCCTTCTCCGCTTGAGCTGAAATTTTAATCGCATTCCCTTCTGCTTCCGCAGCCTTGGTTTTGGTAATTAACAGGGCTTGTCCTTCATTCTCTGCTGCCGCTTTAAGGTTGTTCGAAGCCACCACTTTGCTCATGCTTTCCATGATTGCCGTATCAAAAGTGATGTCATTGATTTGCAAATCCAAAAGATGGTAACCCCAGGCTTCAAGTGTGTTGTCGATTTGGTCTTTTACATTTTCCACCAATTCATTCCGAAGGCCTAAAATCTCGGATTGTTTTTGACTTGCTACATAGGAACGAATCGAACCTTCAATGGTACGAATTAAAGCCTGCATTAAATCTTTATTGCTGATGAACTTAAACGCGACCTTTTTGATGGTTTCCTCATTTTCATTTTGCACGGAAAACAGCAACATACTTTTGAAATAAACATTTGCTTGGTCGACGGTGACTGCCTGAAATTCCAATTCAATGCTCTGGTTTTGAATGGAGATTCTTTTGTATACTTTTTCCAACAGAGGAATTTTAAACCGCAGTCCTGGTGCTGCGCTTCTTTTGTATTTCCCAAAAAGTGTGATCACTGCGACAGTGCCTTGGTTCACGGTATACAGGGAAGTTATTACCACAACAAGGATAACAACGAGAAAAATAATGGGGATGCTCATGGTTTTTTATTTAAATCGAGTGGTTTTTGAATTGGCGCTTGCACAGTTACAACTCCGCGACGAATGGCAAGATAACAAGAAAGTGGAAAGCAGCAAGATTGCAAAAAAGTATTTCATTATTTATAAGGTTTTTGTCCGATTACATTTCCATGGGGATTGTAGTTGCAAACGAAGTACGTATAGCCCGATTTTCCTTTGGCACAACCGCAACCGACTTCAGTGGTATTTTTCCAGATGACTTGGGTGTAGTGACCGGCAATTGCGTAATCATCCCCAATGGGCTTGTACTCAAAATCTTTTTTCTCGTCGGTCCAAAGGCTTACGCCATACGAAAGGTCGTCTTCGTAGCTAAAATAGGCTATGTTTTCGCCAAATTCGTTGTCTGGTCTATGGTGTATTGACTTGTCTTTTTTCGCCAAGGTCATGGCCCAGTTTTCAGCCAATTCGGATAGCTCCTCATTCCAAGTCAGTTGACTCAACTTTAAGGGTCGGCGAAACGCATTGTGCGCTTCTAAGATTTTCGACTTTTGCGCTTCGTCTATTTCAATGGTTTCTTGACTAAACACTTGCACAAGCACAGCCATCAGAAAAAGTACTAAAAATGGGATTTTCATACGTTTAGATTGAAATTAAAACTGACCTTCGTCATAGTAAAGTTAACCATAAATAATTAATTTTACCCACCATGAAAAGAACGAAACAACTATTTTTTATCCTGCTGGTTACACAATGTTTTTCCTTGGCTGGATGGGGACAAACCGTAAAAAAAACTGCCTTCGAAAAAGGATCGTTTTACTTTTATTGGGGATGGAACCGTGCTTATTATTCCCCCTCTACCCTTCATTTCATGGGAAACAATTACGATTTTACGATGTATGATGTCGTAGCCGTTGACCGCCAATCCCCTTTCTCAGCCGACCTTTACTTGAATCCAAAAAGAATGACCATTCCGCAATACAATTTTAGGATTGGGTATTATTTTAAAAATGACTTACAGATTTCCATCGGTGTCGACCACATGAAATACGTAATGTTGCACGACCAACCCACCACAATGAACGGATACATTTACAACAGTGGAACTTCATACGATGGGGTGTACAACGACCAAGACTTTACAATTTCACAAGATTTCTTGAAATTTGAACATACGGACGGGCTGAATTACATTAATTCCGAATTGCGAAAATCCATTTCTCTTTATTCAAGGAAATACTTTCAAACCACTTTCTTATTTGGCGGAGGTTTGGGAATGATGCTTCCAAAAACCAACACAACACTGTTAAACAATCCACGCTATGACGCTTTTCACATTTCTGGTTATGGTGTAGATGGATTGGCTGCTTTGCAATTGAATTTCTTCAAATACTTCTTCATTCAGGGAGAATGTAAGGTTGGGTTTATCCACATGCCTGACATCCGCACCACCATGAACGCAAGTGACAAGGCATCCCAAATGTTTATCTACAATCAATTCAATGTGAATTTCGGGGCGCAGTTTCCGGTAACGAAAAAAAAGTAGGTTAAACGAAGGCGCTTATTTCCCCTCTTCGATAAAAACTTGAATCTCTTCATTGAGTGGATCCAATCCCTCTTTAAGTTGGCTCAATAAATTTCGCCAGTTCCCATCGGGACAAAAATGCAGGAGGTTTTGATGTCTTTCCTGGGGGATTCCATTCGGATACAATTGCTGGTGTACTTTTTCCAAACGACGTATTTCTTGCTCAAATTTCTGCTTGTGCTGTCGTTGCCATTTCAATTTATAGGCATCCAAATTCGCATTTAGTTTCGCAATCTCTGCGCCCGCCCACTTATGCGCATCGTTACCCATTCCTTCTACACCCTGGGTTAACACCTCAACGAGTGAAATTGCTTTTTGATCTATGGAATGAAACAGTTCTTCTTGCGCACCATCCGACTTTCGTACTTTTGACACCTGTTCTTCAAGTGGAGCAAATGCTTCGTGTAACGCACCTGACGAAATCCAAGATTGCTTCACAATGAAAGCGCTGATTCTTGTCTGCAAAATGGGAAAAGCCATTCCAAATGACTCAAAACTTGACTTCAACTGTGTCCAATAAGCCAACTCTCCTCCTCCACCCACATAACACACGTTTGGCAAAACAAACTCTTGATAGATGGGTCGCAACAATGCATTCGGGGAAAAGGACCCAGGATGCTCATGGAGTTTTGTTCGTAGATCTTCTTCCGACACGCTTTCCTCTCCCAACTTAAACTGGCTTCCAACCTCCTCTACCCGTTGTCGATTTCCAAGGGAAAGGTGGAATACGTTGATGGGGCGTACAAAAACCTGAGGTTTCTTGTGAAAAGCAGCGAGTCGCGTGTTGGTTTCGGATACTTTAGCAGCCAATGTTCTTTCTGTTAACTCCTTTTCAAACAGGGGAATGGCTTCTTTTTTAAGGGTTGGGTTGTCCGCGTCCAAGACCACAAGTCCGAAAGTTCCAAACATGCGATTGACCCATTTAAAAACATGTTGACCGTATGAATCTCCTTGAGAGAGGTTAAACAATTCTTTGAGGTCATCTTGTAATTCAGAACGAAACAAGTCAAACACGGCCTGATAAACGGCACCTAACCCATCGGTTGAAAAACGTCCTACAGCCCCACTTCCCAAGCAATCCCATGTGAAGCTTTGCTGGAAAACATTTGATGTTTTTATCTCATCAAAATCATGGTCTTCAGAAGCAAGCCAAAACAAGGGGACATAATGAATTTCCTGTTGCCGCGCATTCAGTAATTCACACAGGTTAAGCACATGAAGAATTTTATAAACGAAAAACATCGGTCCTGACATCAGAGACAGCTGGTGCCCGGTTGTGATCGTAACCGCGGTTTCATTTTGAAGCAATTGGAGGTTCTTTGCAACAGGCTCCTCGATTTCAATTCCTTGGTATTGTACCTTTAGGGAATGACACAAGGTAGCTCTTTGATCGGAAGTAAAGGTTTGGATCCTATCCTTGGCTTGAATCTGTAAGTTTTCCGCTGAAAAATCTCTTCCCAGAAATTCGTTTTTAAAATCTTGCGATTCATTTTCAAGGAGGGGCGGGAAACCAGGTATTAACGCTCTTTGAATACCCACTCGGGTTAAGGATTTCATCCTTCAGCTAATCTTTGAAGGTTTACAAAATTGGCATAGGCTCCGTTCATGGCAATGAGGGAATCATGGGTTCCTTCTTCTAAAACTTTACCGTCTTGGATGACAATGATTTTATCTGCCTTTCGAACAGTGGAAAGTCTGTGTGCGATGACCACTGAAGTTCGGTTCATCATCAATGTATCGAGGGCATCTTGCACCAGTTTTTCAGACTCTGAATCCAATGCTGAAGTCGCCTCGTCCAGGATTAGGAAGGTTGGGTTTTTTAAGATTGCGCGGGCAATGGCGATGCGTTGTTTTTGTCCGCCAGAAAGTTGGATGCCACGGTCGCCTACTTGTGTATTCATCCCTTCGGGGAATCCGTGAATAAAATCCCAAGCATTTGCAGATTTCGCCGCGTTAAACACCTCTTCATCCGAAGCATCTGTCTTTCCAAAGCGTATGTTTTCGAGGATGGTGCCTGCGAAAAGGATAACTTCTTGGGGTACAATGGCAATTTGCGACCTGAGGTGCGTCAGTTCCATTTCTGTACTTTCGACATTGTCGAAAAGGATTTTACCTTTCGACGGATTGTAAAAACGTAATATCAGGTTGGTAATGGTTGATTTACCTGCCCCACTCGACCCAACGATGGCTAAGGTTTGGTCTTTTTCAATTTTAAAATTAATTCCATCCAAGACTTGTACATCGGCCCGTTGTGGATATTCAAAGCTGACGTTTTCAAATGCTAAGGACCCGTTCAAGGTTGGCGTTTGGGTTCCTTTTTGGGTTTCTGGTTCTGTTGCGGTTTGAATGATGTCTACCAAGCTTTCTGTAGCACCGATGGCTTTTTGAATGCTGGCATACAAATCAGGAAGGGAACCTACGGAAGCTCCCATCAAAATGGTAAACAAGATAAACTGGTAAAACCCTTCTTTAGCCAAGGTTGGATGGGGTCCTTGTGTCATAAGCATCCCTTGCCAAACGATAAAGACAATGGCCCCAAAGAGACAGAAGATGATAAAGGACACGAAAAAACCTCTCCAAATCCCACTTTTCACATTTAGGTCCCTCAGGTATTGCGTATTCTTTTTGAATTTTAGGAGGTTAAACATTTCATTGGTATAGGCTTTTACATTCGCAATGCCTGTCAATGCTTCTTCCACAATGGAATTGGACTCTGCTGTAAAATTCTGCGCATCCTTGCTTAGTTTGCGAATGTATCGTCCAAAAAACACCGCGATGATGGCCATTACGGGTACGGTTCCAAGCATGATGAGCGACAATTTCCAAGAAATAAAAACCAAGAATACAATCCCACCGGTTACGATTACGATTTGCCTAAAAAACTCAGCGATGGTCGTTCGCATGGTTTCTTGAATTTGCGTAATGTCTGACGAAACCCTTGAGGTCAACGCCCCAACTTTATTGGTGTTAAAGAAATCCATTGGCATGAAAATCATTCGTTGAAAGGCATCGTTGCGGATGTCTCGCAATGCGTTTTCGGTGACGTTGTTAAACAGTACGACGCGAAAGAAGGAGAACAGGGATTGAACCCCAAAAAGGATAAACAGGGCAATCGCGATGGAGGTAACGGAATTGTTGGCAAATGCAGTGGAAGCGCTTGACATTGGACCTGCCTTAGGATCTGTTCCCAACAGCGAGCCCATGAGGTAAGGAAACAACAAACCCGCTGAAGTGGATAGGACCAAGAAAATCCAACCTATGAAATAGGTAAAACCATAGGGTTTAATATATTTTGCCAACAACCAAGCTTTTTTCCAGCTGTCTTTGGTTAGCTTCACTTTTTCGGTAGGTTCCTGTCGTTTTTTAGCCATAATGTATTCTGTGCAAAAATACATAGCTTTGTTGAAGCGTGGGATTTTTTATTTTTTTTTTCTCAAAAGAATTTGAAATATTTAAAAAAGCCCTATCTTTGCAATCCGAAATCCGGAGCTATAAAGTAAATTACGATGAAAAGAACCTTTCAACCGTCACAAAGAAAAAGAAGAAACAAACATGGTTTCCGCAGCCGTATGGCAACCAAAAACGGTCGCCGTTTATTGGCAGCAAGAAGAAGAAAAGGCAGAAAGAAACTTACGGTTTCTGACGAACCTCTACACAAAAGATAGGAACAAACCAATTATACCAAACCCTGGCCTCAACGTCAGGGTTTTTTTTTGCCCTAAACTTTTTTCTGGAAGATTCGGAAGTGATTTCGAGAAAAGTCCCAAGGAAAAGTGTGGTGATGATACAAAAGGATAATACCGAAGATACTACCCAGCCCCCTCCTACTTTCCTTTCTGGTACGCATCGTGTAAACCTTCGCCGCGCAAAATCATAGGCATACACTTTTCGATGCGGGAGGTGCGTGTTGTTGGTTGTTTGGGCTGCGAAAAATGCAAAAGATACGCCCGCTGTCTGCCTGGTGTCAAAGCATAAAATGCATCTTTGAAAGTGGGGTGCTGGCCAAAGGCTAAAAGCAATTCATCCGCCACCGGGTCTGCTTCGGTTCGTTTCTCCACTTTTTTTCCTGCTTTCTCCAACGATATCGCCTCAAGAATAAATGCCTTGGTTACATCGCGATGGAGAAAAAAATCCGCTAAGGTCGTAAATCGAAGTTGCCGACCCGCCGTTACATTTTCCGTCTGGCGATGCAAGCGGTTCTGTTCATCGGTTAACAAGGAGCCCTTCATAAACATAATGCCACAGTATTCCATAAAAGCATGAATCAGAAGTACATTCTTTCCATTGACTGTGTAGCATGGTACTGACCATTTTAATTCTTCGGTCAAGTTGCACTCCAAGACCAATTCGCGCATCGCTACCAAAATGGCTTGCCATCGGTGAACGGTACAATTTGGGGTCCCACCCTTGCTGCATCGCCCACATCCTTCGGCGAGATACAAGTCTATTTTCTCATTCATTTCAGCTCATTTTTAATCATTCCTGCAGCAACCGTCGAAAATGTATCTAGGTCATAAAGTATGAATCGCTCCCTCTTTTTTGCCAAGGTATGTTCAAAGCAACACCTTTCCTTTTCAAGGTGTAAATCAACCTCCACCATGTCATTGATTTCAATTTGCGCCTGCTTCCAATCTACGTGAACGGTTGTTTCAAAACTTCCCGATATCAAACCAAAGGTGTTTTTTGATTCATTTATTCCCTCAGACATCCAACAAACCACAGCAACAAAATCCCGCGCAATGATGGGACATGAATCCGCGTAGATTCGATCTCCTTTTTGAAATACAGGCATGCCATCCATGGAGAAAACCACTTGTTCCCCTTGTTTCATCGTTTGTAATGAGATTCCATGCACATTCAAAGATTGCAGTCGTGGAAGCGCTATCTCTTTGTGAAAAAGGGGATATTGAGGATCGTAGGTACCGGAAACCACATTGGCAAAAACATAATTTTCCATGAGACCTTGAATTTCCAAAACCAAATTTTCAGGGGAAAAATCCAACGGAATTTCAACCGCTTCAATCGCCTCAAGTAAAGCCCCTCCCTTGTACCAATCCATTTTCACACTTGGGTGTACGATGTTGTCTCCATCGAGGGCGCAGACTGGAATAAAATCCACTTTGGGTAAATCCGGGAAAGATTGTAGGGCCGACCATAGGTCTTGTTGACATCGAATAAAACCAGCCTCCTGAAAATCCACTTTATCCATTTTGTTAATTGCAAAAATGACATAAGGCATTCCAAGGATGGCAACAATTTCGATGTGCTTTAATGTTTGTGAGGTAATCCCTTGTGTGACATCCACCAACAAGATGGCCATTTGACAATTAGAAGCGCCGGTGAACATGTTTCGGGTATATTCTTTATGCCCTGGGGTATCTAACAGTATGAATTTCTTTCGCTTGGTCGTAAAATATTTATACGCCACATCAATGGTAATACCCAAATCTCTTTCTGCACGCAAGCCATCCGTAAGCAGGGCTAAATCCAAAACATCCGTCGCATTTAACGCTGTAAGTTGTTGCATAATGTCGGTGGAAATGGCATTGCTATCCAATAACATCCTTCCGATGAGCGTACTTTTCCCATCGTTGACACTGCCTGCTGTAAATACCCTTGCTATTTCCATTAAAAGTAACCTTGTCGTTTTCTGTCTTCCATGCCTGCTGGGCTGATTCTGTCGTCGAGTCTTGTTGCCCCGCGTTCAGATATTTTGGACATTTCCAATTCTTTAATCACTTCTTCCACGGTGGTTGCGTTGCTGGCAATGGCAGCGGTACACGTCATGTCGCCAATGGTCCGAAACCGAACCCTGCATTCCACCAATTCATCTCCAGACTCCAATCGCATGTAAGGATTAAACGCCATCAAAGCGCCATCTGGCAACACCAAACAAAGTCTTTCATGGGCAAAATACAAGGAAGGAAGTTCGATGTTTTCTTGAAGGATATAATTCCACACGTCGAGCTCTGTCCAATTGGAAAGCGGGAATACGCGTACATTTTCCCCTGGATGAATTTTTCCATTCAAAAGGTTCCAAGGTTCAGGTCGTTGTTGAATCGGGTTCCACTCCCCTTGGTCATTTCGGAAAGAAAAGATCCTTTCTTTGGCCCTTGCTTTTTCCTCATCTCGGCGTGCGCCTCCAATGCAGGCGTCTATTTTCAAAGCATTTATCGCATCAAGTAAGGCAACAGACTGCAAGGCATTTCGAGATGGGAATTTTCCTTTAGCGTCTGGTATTTTGTGGTTTCTAATGGAATCAATGACCGATTGTACATGGCAATCCAGTTTGTATTTTTCGACAAACTCATCACGAAACACCATGGTTTCTGAGAAATTATGTCCCGTATCAACATGCAACAGTTTGAAAGGAACTTGCAAGGGATAAAAAGCTTTCATGGCGAGGTGCACAAGACAAATGCTGTCTTTTCCCCCGCTAAAAAGCAGGTAAGGATTTTGAAACTGGAAGGCAGCACTTCGCAGGATGGAAATGGCCTCAGACTCCAATTCTTTTAAATAATCCATTTTCAAAGGTATAACATTGAGACAACGAACCTCTTGGTTAAGCAACATTTAGATGCTTAAAAGGAAGAAAATTAATGGACCAAAGTAGGCGCGGCGGCTAAAATCTCAGCGTGTGTACCCTCTTCAAATTTCTTGAAATTGTCAACAAATTTCTTGGCTAAATTTTCCGAAGTAGCGTCATAGGCCTCTTTATCCGCCCAAGTATTTCGTGGGTTCAAAATCTCTGAAGGGACATTTTCGCAAGTAGATGGGAAAGACAGGTTGAAAATAGGAAGGGTTTCAAACGCAACGTCATCGAGTTTGCCTTCCAATGCTGCTGTAATCATTGCCCTTGTGTAGGAAAGTTTCATTCTTTGTCCCACGCCATAAGACCCACCTGACCAGCCTGTATTGATTAACCAAACTTTAATATCGGTACCATTGAGTTTATCGCCCAACAATTTAGCATAGGTTGCAGGATGCAGCGGAAGAAATGCAGCACCAAATCCGGCTGAAAACGTAGTGGTTGGTTCTGTAATCCCAACTTCGGTACCTGCTACTTTTGCCGTATACCCCGACATGAAGTGGTACATGGCTTGGGCATTGGTCAAACGTGAAATCGGAGGCAACACCCCGAATGCATCTGCCGTTAGGAAAAAGATGTTTTTCGGCGAAGCACCCAAGGATGGATTCGCTGCATTGTCAATGTGGTAAATGGGATAAGAAACTCGGGTGTTTTCTGTTATGGAACCATCTTCATAGTTTGGTACGTTGGAATTTTCAACAAACCCGATGTTTTCTAGTAGCGCACCTGTTTTGATGGCATGAAAAATTTGAGGTTCTTTCTCTTCGGAAAGGTCAATGGTTTTCGCATAACACCCTCCTTCGAAGTTGAAAACTTCATTTTCCGACCATCCGTGCTCATCATCACCAATCAACATGCGATTCGGATCAGAGGAAAGCGTTGTTTTTCCTGTTCCCGAAAGTCCAAAAAAGATGGCTGTATCTCCTGCTTTTCCAATGTTTGCGGAACAGTGCATGGACAATACATTTTTTTGATGGGGAAGGATAAAATTAAGTGCTGAAAAAATTCCTTTTTTAATCTCTCCGGTGTACCCTGTCCCACCAATGATGATCATTTTTCGGGTAAAGTTCAAAATCGCAAAATTTGATTGACGGGTACCGTCACGCTCGGGATCTGCTAAGAAACCAGGTAGACAGACGACATGCCATTCGGGCGAAAAATCTTGAATTTCCGAAGCTTCAGGTCTAAGGAACATGTTGTAAGCAAACATATTTGACCAAGGATACTCAGCCACTACACGCAAACTCATTTTGTAACTTGGGGAAGCGCAGGCAAAGGAGTCTCTGATGAACAATTCTTTTCCCGCCGCATATTCCATCATTCTATCCAACAAAGCATCAAATTTTTCTGGAGAAAAGGGAATGTTTACATTTCCCCACCAAACTGCCTCTTCGGTAATTTCATCCTTCACAATGAAACGGTCTTTAGGAGATCTACCTGTAAATGCGCCTGTGTTAATCGCCAACGCGCCTAGGTTCGTTTCTGTTCCTTGGTTTCGCTCTAACGTAGCTTTCGCCAATTCTTCAGGGGTTAAATTCCAGTATTCTGCAGCAACTCCTTGTAAACCAAGGCTCACTGTCAAATCAGAATTACTACCGTAGTTTCCAAATTTTGACATCTTAAATTGATTTGATATTGGCTACAAAATTAAGATTTTATTAAGCCTAATTCTACAAGCAAAGGTTGTTTTTACGAACAAGTACCCCAACAAGGTGTTGAGAAAAAAACATAGGTTATGTTCATTTTTTTCTATAAACATGCTTTTTCTTCTGCTTTTCTACTTCATGTAATACAAGACATCCCCCCTAAAAAACCTTCGGATTATTCGTAAATTCGCATCACATGAAAAAACTTTTACGCGTCATTCCATTCTTCACATTGGCCTTAGCTTTGGGATTCTGCTCCTTAAATCAATCCTCAGAAGATGCTAATCAACTTCCTGCCTTGCCCAAAAAATGGTTGCATTCCTCGCTTCGTTATTTGAACCAGATGCCAAAAAACGCACAAGTACTCGCAAGTGATTCAAACATCGTTTTACTTAAAAACAACCACGCAACCCTTCCGTTCAACGACCTTATGGTCAGCACCACTTACCTCACCCTAGGGGGAAACAGTCAGCCTTTTTTACAGTCCATTGACTTGTTTGATTCCGGTGAAATCCTTACCCAATTCGATGCGTTAGACGTGGAGAAAATCAAAGACATACCGTCCGACCGAATCGTTTTAAGCCTTCATGCTTCTCATCCCGATTCATTGGAGATTGATCCAAAATGTTTGACAGCCCTTCAGTGGTTACCTCGTGCTAAAGAGCTTATCCTGGTTGTTTTCGGAGCATTTCCAAAGTTGTCCCCCGCACAAATGTTAATCTTTGACGCCATTGTGTACGCCCCTGAAAACCATCCTGTAATGCAAGACAGAACCGCTCAAAAACTGATGGGCGCCTTACCTTTCACAGGGGTTTTACCAGAAAACATCGCAGGTCATACAAAAGGATTTGGAATGTTAACCAAACCCAATGGTCGCTTAAGTCATTGCAGTCCTGAAGAATTGGGCTATTCGGGTGAAGCCTTCAAGAAAATTGACCAGATTGCATTGAATGGCATCGAAGCGGGGGCATATCCAGGTTGTCAAATTGTAGTGGCCGTGAAAGGTGCAGTGATTTACCGGAAATCCTTTGGAAAAACCGTCTATGGTGGCGAAGGTGAACCCATTACAAACACCGATCTTTACGACATCGCTTCCATTACAAAAATTGCCTCTTCCACCCTCATGGCGATGCAGTTAAATTACCAAGGTAAATTGGATCTCGACGAAACCGTTGGGAAGTATGTCCCCGAATTAACAGGCAAGACAGAATACAACAACATTGTCCTCCGAGAAATGATGACACATCAAGCGGGCTTGGTACCCTTCATTCCATTTTACAAAAGGACCGTTCGAGAAGGAAAACCCTCCTCCACCTATTATTCAAAAGAAAAAAGTGGTGAGTTCACCGTACCCGTTGCCAAAGACCTCTATTTGAGACAAGACTACAAAGACAGCATGTACGCGCAAATATTTTCAAACCCGTTGAAGGAAAAAAAATATGTTTACTCTGACCTTTGTTATTACTTCATGCAGCCCATTTTCGAAAAAATCACTGGAGAGAAGCAGGATGTCTATGTTCGCAACCATATATACAATTTGATGGGACTTCGCTACATCAATTACTTGCCGCTTGTTCGCAACCCAGGGGTACGTGTTGCACCCACCGAAAAGGAATCTTACTTTCGAAACCAAATGATTTGTGGTTATGTACACGACCCGGGTGCCGCAATGCTCGGAGGTATAGGCGGTCACGCAGGGGTTTTTGCCAACGCAACCGATTTGGCTTCCATCATGCAGCTTTTCTTAAACAACGGAACCTATGCAGGGCAAACTTTTTTCGATGAGACCACGCGGGCGTATTTCACCAAAGCACAGTACCCTGGCAACAAGCGAGGCATCGGATTTGACCGTCCCAATGCAAGTGGCGGGGGAACTTGTGACGAACTGGCATCCCAAAAAAGTTTTGGACATTCTGGTTTTACGGGGACCTTGGCATGGGCAGACCCCGATAACGAAGTGGTCTTTATCTTTTTATCAAACAGAGTGTATCCAAGCCAAGACAACTGGAAATTGCGCGACATGGGCATTCGTACACAAATCCAACATGTTGTTTACGAAATTGTAGGGAAAAACTAAGATTTAACCCGGTTAAAAGCCATGGCTTTCAACATCCATTTTGGTAAGAATTTACCATGTGGCTGGTTTTTTAGGTTAATGTACCATCCCAATTTTTTCATAACCGGCACTTTGTGTGTCTCCACAAATTCAATCAGGGTGCCATCTGCATCTTCGATGTAGGAAAACCTTCCCCCAGCTTCTCCCATGTCAAAGGTATTTGAACTGTCAACCGTAAAGGGGAATCCTTTTTCTTCACATTGTATTTTTAGCGCATCCATTCCTTGAACGTCAAAACAAAGGTGAATAAAACCCCAATCTCCCCAAAACCTATCCTGAAAAATTTTCTTAACCTCTAAACGCTCGGTCGTTTGAACCAATTCTATGGAAGTCGGTCCCAACAATTTTGCAAAAGGACCTTTTCTCGCTTCCGTATGGATCAAACGCACCCTTCTACATACTTCACCGCCTCCGGGTACGCCATGAAAATCTTCAAAAGACGCCTGTTCGTCGTACACTTCGGTTTCATATTTTAGTACATCACGGTATAAATGGAGGGATTTATCGAGGTCTGATACGCCGATGATGACGCCTGCAACCCCACCGCATTGAGACGGATGCCCTGTATTCCCAAACCAACCTGTACCCTCAACGATTTGAAATAGGTTGCCATTCGGATCCTTAAGGAAGAAAGCATAACTTCCATCAGGGGTTCTTTGCGGTTCAGAAATCACTTCGGCTCCCATCTTTTTCATGTATCGATAAGATTCACGAACATTTTTGGATTTGATTTTGCACGCAAACAGTCCTAAATCGCCCAACTGGATGTCGAAGGTTGGTTTTTCTGTATTTCTTGAAGTAAACTGCCAAATCTCAAAACCTCCGCCCCCATTCATGCTAAGGGCCAAGGTAGCGGTACGCGCGTGAACTTTTCCTCCGGTATATTTTGTCATCAAAGGAGCTTCAGCGGCCTCTTCAAATACACGAACGTCAATGCCAAACATTTTGCGGTACCATTGCCAAACCTCTTGTACGTTAGGTACACCAATTCCCATTTGTTGAATTCCGCAGATAATAGGTTCCATGCTTTCGTTTTTTTTACAAAAATAAAAATTCTAGCGAACGGCCCTTTCATTAAACAACACATAACCGAAACTCACTTGGAAATTCCAGGGTTGTATTTGCAATGGAAAATAATTCAAAGTAGCGCGCAGGGGACCAACAACGGAGTGGTAAATGAGGCTGGTAGCGCCTACCCATGTATTCCCTTTGAAGGGCTTCGAATACTGAACGCTTCCGTCACTCAGCTTTTCAAGTTGAAGAAAAGGTTGGTAATAATATAAATCAATTCGGTATTCAATGGCTTTACGAATGGGAAAAACCAAATTCACGCCCAGCGCAACATGTTGTGGCGATCTGTATTCTTTAAGAAAAAACGTTTCGAGATCCGGTAAGACCGAGAGGTTCGGCATGGCCAAAAGACTGGCCGTATAGTTGGCAAAAAGCGACTGGGAGTTAAACATTCCCCTTGCATGAAGGCCCATGTGGAAATGAGGTTGGGTTAAAAAATAATATTGAGACTCTACGCTTAGGTTGATCCAATCGTGTTGTTTATTTACAATCGTATCAAAAAGCGATGTTGTCCCTGGCGTCGTGTTCTCTTCTGCGGAGAGGTATTTAATTTTAGCACTTAAAAAATGACCTTCAGAAGCAAACTGCTTTCTATTCAATGCATTGTCAACGATTTCATAGGAGACCAAGGAACCTCGCAACTGGGTCATGTCAGCAGTGTCTATGCTTAAGAAACTGGAAGTTTGATAATAGTTATCTTCCAAGTTAAACCATCGAAAATCGAGTACAGCTTTGGAATTGTTTAATATCGGATGTTTGATTTTCACGCCGTAATACATTTCATTTTGCACCAGAAAAGAAGGTTTTATGTCTTCAAAAAAGGTGGCGAAACTGCGGTAATAATCCCATCGATTCATGACAAAATAAGCAGATGCAGAAATGGGTAAAACACTCGGTATGTCAAGTCCAACCTCGCTTTTTACAGAACCGTAGAATTTCCCGAAATAACTTTCTGCATGCACGAAGGAAGCCACTTCGCCTAGGTGTCTGTAGGTTAATCCCAAGAAGCCCGTATTCACCGGACGGGAGGATAGGTGTCCACCGACATCCAATTTAAAAGGTTTTGCTTTTCGAACATTAAGGTTCAAATGATAGGTTGAATCCTTTTTAAGGGTAAGGGTCGGAAACAGGTAATCAATCTGCTGGGCAGCATACAAGCGATAATAACGGTTTTCAAAATTTTTCAGCGAAACAACTTCATTCTTGTGCGAGCGAATCATGGACGCATCAACATAATTCACTTTGTCTTTTTTGCGTAGATCGGTTGTAATTGAACTGATTTGTATCGGCAGTATGTTGGCGCGAAACAAGGCACGCCGTTGTGTTAAGTCAGGGGATTTCACATCATCGGGCAACATTTTTTGAATGGAGTCAATGTATTTCAGCGTTTGAAGATATCCCTCTTGGATGGCTTTTTTGGCACCGTCAAAATCAAAAGTGCTCACTGACATTTTAGGTTCAATGATGATTCCTTCGCTACAAGGCAAGGTATAATCGGTCGGTGTTCGAAGCATGTTTTCCAATAAGCCCATAAAATCTTGGACATCCGGTTTTTTGGCATTTTCGGATACATTGCTGCCAATGATAAAATCTGGGTGAAAATCATGGTACATCACATTGACGGGAAAGTTGTTGTAGAGTCCCCCATCAAAATACACCACGCCATCAATTTTAATTGGGTTGACATAAAAGGGATAGGTCATAGACGCACGTACGGCAGCATTCAGGTCACCTTTGGAGAACGTAACAGATTTCTTATTGACCACATCTGCAGCCACACATCGGTAGGGCACAAAGAGTTGGTCAAAATTTTTGTTATTCGATGCAGATGGCAACCCCATGATTTTTAACATTTCGCAGTCCAAGAAGGAAGGCGTCACCAAATTCATAGGGATGGAGGTTTTAAGCAGTGAATCTGGGCGAAATGGGAAGGACAACATACTGGCGTCAGGCTCTTCTTCCCGGAAGAGGTATCTTCTTCCCGAGGGAATTTCCCCCATGGTCATTTGTTTAAATTGGGTACTCAATACATAGGCTTCCATTTCAGCAGGTGAATACCCACTTGCATACATGGCACCTACCAATGCGCCAGCAGAAGTTCCACAGACATAAGAAATGGGGATGTTGTTTTCTTCTAGGGCTTTGATCACACCAATGTGCGCAAGCCCAGTTGCGCCACCACCACTCAGCACGAGACCTACTTTAAACTGTGCAAACGCATGGAATGACAACAGGAAAAAAAATAAAATAAGGGTATGGTGGAGGGTACGCTTCAAAGTTGTTCTTTTGTACAAAAATAATTGCAAAATCGACGTTATGCCGTTGTCGGAATCAGAAAGTCATCAAAACTTAACAATCACCTTAAAATGTTTTTACGGCTTTGAAGCCGTACTCAAAGAAGAATTGGAAGAATTGGGGTACAAAAACATTACCCTTTCCAACCGTGCCGTGGGACTAAAAGGGACCTGGTACGATGTCTATTTCCTTAACCTGCATGCTCGGTGTGCGATCAGTGTGTTGGTAGAAATAGCCCGTTTTCCTTTTCGAGAAGAGAAGGACATCAGCCATGCCGCCATGAGCATTCAATGGTCAAACTGGTTTAATGAGCAGCAGACATTCGCTGTGAAAGGCGCAATTCAAACGAAAAAAGTTAATAATACCCACTATCCCTATTTATTGGTCAAGGACGCCATTGTGGATCATTTTCGAGACAGTGGAAAAGAACGCCCGAACATTGACATCAAGCACCCTAAAGTGGTCGTTGATTTATATGTAACAGACCATGAAGGCATTATATCCATCAACACCAGCGGACTTCCGCTGTTTCAACGTGGGTACCGAAATTCTGTGGGCATTGCTCCCTTAAATGAAGTGGTGGCTGCGGGATTAATACGTCTTTCGGGATGGGATAGAAAAACGCCATTTTACGATCCTTTTTGTGGCTCTGGCACCCTACTTATAGAAGCAGCCTTGTTGGCTTGTGACATTCCTTCTAACATCGAAAGAACACATTATGCTTTTAAAAATTTAAGCTCCTACCAACCCGAAATGTGGGAAGAAATTCATGGGAAAGCGCAAAAGGTGATACGGGCATTGCCTTGTCCAATTTCTGGCTCAGACCACTCCGATGAAATGGTCTTAAAATGCCGTAGAAACCTCCGCGGATTTTCGTTTGGAAGGTTCATAAACATTGAAGCAAAAGATTTTAGGGAGGTGGAAAAATCCGATGCCATCAAATTCATTGTGACAAATCCACCTTATGGAGAAAGAATAGAAATTGAAGAGGCAGACATGTACGGGCACTTTGGGAGTTGGTTGAAACACGAACAAACTGGAAGCACGGCATGGATCATCAGTGCTTTCGACGAAGGAATGAACCGAATTGGGCTGAAAGCCGAAGCGAAATACCAGGTTTATAACGGGGATTTGGTTTGCAGTTTCCGCAAGTTTGTCACCTACGAAGGGAGTAAAAAATAGTAATCCCGGGTGATGCAATATCTCCTAGGAGCACACGGTATTCTCATGGTTGCGGGATAAATCCCGCAACCAGATGTAGCATTTTATCGCTCTTCGATGTTAATGTAATCTCTTTTGGTGAAACCTGTATAGATTTGACGAGGACGACCAATTGGCTCTTTGTTCTCCGTCATTTCTTTCCATTGCGCGATCCATCCTGGCAGGCGACCCAACGCAAACATTACCGTAAACATATCGGTTGGAATTCCTAAAGCTTTGTAGATAATGCCTGAATAAAAATCAACATTTGGATACAAGTTTCTCGCTTTGAAATACTCATCCTCAAGTGCTACTTTTTCAAGTTTTTTAGCAATGTCAAGCAATGGATCATTGATTCCCAATTTGATCAACACCTCATCACATGCTTTTTTGATAATGGTAGCTCTTGGGTCAAAGTTTTTATACACCCTGTGGCCAAAGCCCATTAAACGGAAAGGATCTTCCTTGTCTTTTGCTTTCGCTACCCACTTATCGACGTTTCCGCCATCTGCTTGAATTTGCTCCAACATTTCAATTACTTCTTGGTTTGCACCACCGTGTAGGGGACCCCAAAGTGCAGAAATACCTGCAGAAATAGTTGAATACAAGTTGGCATTCGAAGAACCTACGATTCTTACCGTAGAAGTTGAGCAATTTTGCTCGTGGTCTGCGTGAAGAATTAACAAGGTGTTAAGTGCTGAAATAACGACAGGATCAACATGAAACTCTTCCGTTGGCATGCCGAACATCATGTAAAGGAAGTTTTTTACATATCCGTATTCGTTTTTTGGATACATAAATGGATGACTCAAAGAGTTTTTGAAAGACCAAGCCGCAAGCGTAGGTAATTTCGCAATCAACCTATGAACGGTAAGGTTTTTCATGTCAGCGCTTCGATTTGGATCCAATGACTCCGGGTAAAAGGTAGACAAGGATGAAATCATGGAAGACAATACGCCCATTGGGTGTGCCTTTGCTGGATACGCTTCAAAGAAACGTTTCATGTCTTCGTGAACCAATGTATGCTTTTTAATGCTGTTCTCAAATTCTTCCAATTGCTTGGTCGTTGGCAAAGCACCATAAATCAATAGGTAGGAAACTTCTAAGAAAGTCGCTTTTTCAGCCAATTGCTCAATTGGATATCCGCGGTAATGCAAAATCCCCTCCTCTCCGTCTAAGAAAGTAATGGAACTTGTTGTTGCCCCCGTATTTTTATATCCTGTGTCCAAAGTCACATACCCAGTAACATCTCTAAGCTTAGAAATATCGATGGCTTTTTCATTTTCTGTTCCTACAATAATTGGCAATTCGTAAACTTTACCGTCCAATTCTATTTTAGCGACCTCACTCATACATTTATTACATTAAAATTTCCCGCCTAATTTACTAAAGAAAATTGGTTTGAATCATTGAATGTGAAGAAACTTCAAACAAATTTCACATTGCTTTACAATGGCTCCTTATAAATTTTTCAAAATGTAATCATACATCATTGAATATAAGTGGTTTCGGGTATTTCCACCATAGATCCCATGGTTTTTATTCGGGTATGCAAAAAAGTCAAATTGCTTGTTTGCTTTCACCATAGCCGTTACCATGTCCAAGCTGTTTTGGAAGTGCACATTGTCATCCGCTGTCCCGTGAATCAACAGGTATTTACCGGTTAGTTTCTCACAATAATTTATAGGTGAATTGTCATCGTAACCCTTTGGATTCTCCTGTGGTGTACGCATAAATCGCTCTGTATAAATGTTATCGTAATACCTCCAATTGGTAACAGGTGCAACGGCAATTGCCATTTTAAAAACATCTGATCCTTTGGTAATGGCTGAGGACGACATAAATCCCCCGTAACTCCAACCCATGATCCCAATGCGCGTTTTGTCAACGTATGAAAGTGATTGAAGGTATTTTGCTGTGCCAATGATGTCTTCGGTTTCGAGTTTACCCAGTTGCAGATAGGTACATTTTTTAAATGCACTTCCCCGAAATTGTGTCCCTCTTGGATCCACTGAAACCACCATGTATCCACTTTGCGCAAGCAATTGGTGGTACATAAAATTGTTTCCATCCCACCGATTCACTACTTCGTTGTGGCCGGGTCCACCATATACGGTCATGTATACAGGATATTTCTTTGACGCATCGAAATTCTTAGGTGAAATCACCCAAGCATTCAACGCGGTACCATTCACCTCAAATTGCTTGAATTCTTTGGATGGCAATGACAATTTTGCCAGTTTTTCAACCAGTTCATGGTTGTCTTCCAACACCCTAATCACGGTTCCTTCAGGATTGTACAGTTTCAATACGGGCGGTTGGTTTGACGTGGAAAAGGTACCTACAAAATAAGTCATCCCCTTGGTGAAATCCGCTTCCATGGTCCCTTCCATGGGAGAAAGTGTTTTTAAGTCTTTGCCCATAAGATCGGTACTGCACAATGTTTTTGAAATGCCTCCTTGGGTGGATTTGGTGAAGAAAACACGAGATCCGTTTAAAGAAATGCCATATAAATCAATCACATCCCCTTCTCCCGAACCTACAAGCGCAACCGATTGATCAAACCCAATCTTATACATTTGATTGTAGCCCGATTTTTCGGAGCAAATCAACAAGCCTTTGTTTTCAGGTAAAAAGAAAAGGGTTTCATTGACGTCCACATAGGTTTCACTGTGGTCGATAAACAATACAGTATGTTTTGGGGTTTTTCCCGAAAAATCAAAACGATGGTATGTCAAGGAGTCTTGGTGCCTGTTCATGGTTTGCAGGATGAGGTCATTGGAGACATTGGACCATTCAATCCGAGGAATGTATTCGTATTTCCCTAAGGACAAAGGTTGTATTTTGGGACGTCCAACGTTTACGATGTGCGCTGAAACTTTTGCATTGTCTTCTCCCGCTTTTGGGTATTTATATTTATAGGTATCAGGATAGAGTTCTCCGTAAAAATCAATGCTGTAATCTTTCACATCTTTTTCGACAAACTTCAAAAAAGCAATGTTTTTAGAATCGGGTGACCAGTCGTATGCTTTGGTTATGGAGAATTCTTCTTCGTAGACCCAATCAGTGGTACCGTTGATGATTTTATTTCGTTTCCCATCGTTGGTAAACTTGGTGAAACTGCCGGTTGCAAGGTTTTTAACGAAGAGGTCATTCCCATGGATAAAAGAGACAAATTTTCCATCGGGGGAATATTCCGCCAAGGTTTGCGGTGAATGTTGTTCTGAAAGTGGCTCAAGTTTTCCCGTTTTTAGGTCCAGTAGAAAATAAATGGCCGTATAACTTCTTCGGTATATTTGGGTGATTTGGGTCATGATCAAGACCTTAGACTCATCTTCATTGAAGGAATAATCTTCAATTTCAATTGGTTTCCCTTTCCAAATTAATTTTTTTGCATCAATTAAAAGGGTGCCTGCCTCTTCGGGCGCCAAGATTGAATAGGTCAATACGGACCCTTTTCCATCCATGCCGGTATAATGCACTCCATCCTTTAACGAGTTGAATCCTTCGAATCCCTTGGTTCTGTATTCATAGGTTTTCCAAATGTTCGATACGCTGATGTCTTGCGCATCGACGCTAACAATCAGGAATGAGAAAAATAAAAAGTAAACTGCTTTCATCAAAAATATATTTTCACGAAAATAACACATTCTCCTAGGAAAAGAAATCTTAATGTTTTCTTAAACTGTCTAGGGGGGCATTAATTAAAAAATCATGTTTAATTTTACACGTTGAATAAATATAATTCTATTATGAAAAAAATCTTTACCCTATTGTCTTTGGTGCTTTCACTTTCTATGTTTGCACAATCCAATTGTTCTGAATTGTTTATTTCCGAGTACGTTGAAGGTTGGTCAAACAACAAAGCGTTGGAAATTTACAATCCCACCAACCAAAGCATTAACCTAAGCGGTTATTTTGTGGTAAGGTATTCAAACGGTGCTGCAACAGCGACTGTAGCAAATGCAGTACAATTAACAGGTACCATCGCAGCGCACAGCGTGTATGTTGGTGTTATAGAGAAATTAGACACTGCTGGTACGGGCCAAGAGGCTCCGGTTTGGGATTCATTGCAAGCGCGTGCGGATGGTTTTTATTGTGCAGTATACAATACGTCAAATGCTTGGTATTGGAATGGAAACGATGCAGTGGTTTTAGCCAAAGGTAACCTTCAAGGATTAAGTGCTTCAACGGTTATCAATCCAGCAAACGTACCTGGATTTGCCTTGGTTGACATTTTTGGAAAAATTGGTGAAAACCCTGCAAACGCAACAGGTTCTTCCGCAGGAAATGACGGTGCTTGGTCATCTACCTTCCCTTTTAACAACGGTGCTGGTGCGCAAATCACAAAAGACCATTCTATGATTCGTAAGTCTTCCATTCAAAAAGGAGTGGTAAGCATGGTTGCGTTTTTTGACCCATTGTTAGAGTGGGATTCCATTCCAGCGGTAATCGTTCGATTGGATCAAAATGGCGATACACTATTCGGTCAAAGCGGAAATCCAATTTTAGACGGTAACTGGAATTCATTGGGATACCATAACTGTCAATGTAACCCTGCTTCCAATGAAGAAATCGGAGACCTTGCATACAGCATCTACCCAAATCCTTCAAACGGTGCTTTGTATATTAAAAATGCATCTAACATCAAGAATTTTCAAGTAATCAATGCAATGGGTCAAGTATTATCTACCCAAAACAATCCGAACTTGGATTTCTTGTCCTTCCAAATTGATGGCGCAAGAGGCGTTTATTTGGTAAAAATAAACACCAAAGACGGACACCAAGAAATTCGAAAAATCATCATTCGATAATTAAACATCCCGCTCAGGCGGGATTTTTTTTGACCTATGAAAAACTTTATTTTCCTTACCTGCTTTGTCTTTTCAATTGCCATTGCACAGGCTCAAAATGCGAAAGTCAGTGGTATTGTCACAGAGAACGCTTCTAGTCAAGTGGTTTCTGGTGCTAAGGTTGAATTGAAATCCAAAACCAATGGCAGTTTTGTAAAACGAGCGTTGTCGGAATCCAACGGGAAATTTGAATTTACCGAGGTTCCCTATGGCGATTATCGTTTTACGGTTACCCTTATGACTTTTGATACCATTGTAAAAGATGTGAAAATCAATAAACCAAACCAAACCATTGCTTTATCAATGTCGGGAAGCCTTGAATTTGAAGAAGTAAAGGTCATTGGAAACTTGGTAAAAGAAGGGGTTGTACCCGTAGCCGTTACCAAAATAAGTGCGCAAAAAATCCAAGAGGAGTTAGCTTCACGTGATTTGCCGATGTTATTGGCAGGGACCGCAGGGGTTTATGCAACGCAACAAGGTGGCGGAGACGGCGATGCCAGGATCAACGTTCGGGGATTTGACCAAAGAAATGTCGGTGTCATGATCGACGGCGTTCCAGTAAATGACATGGAAAACGGCGCGGTATATTGGTCAAATTGGTTTGGATTGGATGCCATTACCGCAACCATGCAAGTGCAAAGAGGTTTAGGAGCGACAAAAATAGCGATGCCGTCCATCGGAGGAACCATCAACATCATCACCCAGGGCATAGGAAACAAAAAAGGGGGAAGCTTGAAACAGGAATATGGAACGGGAGATTTTTTCCGTACCTCCTTGTCTTATAACACAGGCATTTTAAAAGGAAATTGGGGACTCACCGCTTCTGGTTCTTACAAACAATCCAATGGTTGGGTGTATGGAACGCCAAGCCGAGGGTTTTTTGGATATTTAAAAGTTTCTAAACAATTAGACAAACACTTATTTACTTTGTCTGCTTTTTCAGCGCCACAACAGCATGGACAACGTTATTTTCGACAACCCATCCAATATTGGAGTGAGGACCAAGCCAATAAGCTGGATGTTACCTTAGATTCAACTGCTTTTCTTACCGATCTGGGATTAAGGTACAACCAACACTGGGGATACCGCACTGTGGATGGCAAACAAGAGGTAATGACAGAAAGATTAAATTTCTATAACAAACCTCAAATCACCCTTAAAGATTTCTGGAAGGTCAATAAAAAACTTTCGATTTCAAATATGGCGTATGCATCCATCGGACGAGGTGGAGGCACCGCATTGTTTAATTCTTCCGCCATCATTCGAGATTCTAACAACCTGATCAATTGGGATGAAATGATTAAAGAAAATAAAGTGAATTCCTTATTCGGTACCCCAAACATTGACCCAGCGTATTCTGCGACCGAAATCAAAAGCTCACAAATCATCGTTGCAAGTATAAACAACCACTTTTGGATTGGGTATTTGGGACAATTCAACTATGAATTCAACAAACAACTTCATTTGTCCGGTGGTATTGACGCTCGCTACTACAAAGGATCCCATTATCAAGAAGTGAAAGATTTATTAGGGGGCGATTATTACGTTGACATGTCTGATAAAAATGCAGCCACCCCAATGAAACGCGTTGGAGATAAAATCGCCAAGAATTTATTCAATGTGAACCGAGACGGAATTGTTACCTGGGCAGGGGCCTTTGGACAGTTGGAATATGAGGGCAAAAAAATCGGCGCATTTATCAACCTTACGTCGATTGCCAATGGATACAAAGGGGTAGACTACTTTCAACGAAAAGAATTGGATTTAGGGGATACCGTGCTTTCCATAGGGTATTATGATGTTGTAACGTACAATGGACAGGCCTACAATGCTTTTTCACCTGGATTGGAATATGTCAAAACAAAGTGGAAGGTTATTCCTGGATTTACATTCAAAGCAGGTGCAAACTATAAATTCAATGACAATGCGAACGCATACGTGAATTTAGGATATCTAGACAGAACCCCAATGTATTCAAATGTGATTGACAACAATTACAACAAATTCTTTGGTGAAATCGCAAATGAAAAAATTGCCGCCTTCGAAGGGGGATTCAATTTTGCCAACAAAACTTTCGGGGTGAATTTGAATGGTTATTTCACAAACTGGAAGAACAAACCCTTTCCGTATGGAGTTGCTGTGCCGGATCCAAACGATCCTTCTGAAAGCATTTATGTAAACATTAATGGAATGGATGCCATTCACTATGGTGGAGAGGTAGATTTTGCATGGAAAATCACTTCCAAAATCAGTGGTGATGTGATGTTCTCGGTTGGGGATTGGACCTGGAACTCATCCGAAACAGTGGTTATTCCTCAATACGGTTCATTGTCCTATACGTTTAATGCAAAGGGAGTCCATGTGGGGGATGCTGCACAAACGGCTTTGGCTGGATCCATACGTTATGAACCTATTAAAAATTTGTATTTCAAGGCACAAATTCAATACTTCGACAGGTACTATTCTGATTTCAATCCTTTTTATACACAAGGCGTAAACGGGGGAAGAGATTCTTGGGTCATGCCCTCCTATTGTTTGGTAAACATCTTTGGAGGTTATCGATTTAAACTTAAAGAAGATGTACTTTTACTTTCAGGAAGTATCATTAACCTTTTAAATTCGGCTTACATTTCGGATGCTTCCAACAATGGCAACGGAGTTAACAAAAACTTTGATGCAACTTCTTCCTTGGTTATGTTCGGGCAAGGGTTGCGATTTAATGTTTCACTGGCTTATCAATTTTAATAATATGAAAAAAATTCTACTTTCCTTAAGTGTACTTGTAGCAACGTTTGCTCAGTCACAAACCATTCAACAAGTAAGAAACTTGTCGGTGGGCTCTACCGTTACCGTAAAAGGAGTCGTTTCGAACGGCACAGAACTCGGTGCAATTCGCTACATCCAAGATGGTACGGCAGGCATTGCCTGTTATGGAAACAATTTGAGCAGCGTTGCCTTAGGGGATTCAATAACTGCGACAGGGGTATTGTTTGATTTCAGTGGGTTGTTGGAACTTTCTCCGACCACCAGCTTTACAAACCACGGTCAAGTTTCTCAAAATGTACCTCAAATCATTCCCATTCCAAGTGCAACGGAGGCCCTAGAAGCGCAACTGATTACCATTCAGAATGTAACATTCGTTCAAACAGGTGCTTTTGCCACTGGAAACAGTACGGTACAAATCACAAATGGAGGAAACACCTTGGATGTTCGCATCAATGGTTCAACCAATATCGATGGCACCAGCATTCCAGCGGGAGCGGTAACGATTACGGGCTTGCTTGGACAATTCAATGCAAACTATCAAATTGTACCTAGATCTTTGGCAGACATCGTTCCCTACGTTGCGCCTTTACAAGAAATCAACGTAAAACTAAACGGTACAACCGCTTTAAACAACTCAAGCTATGTAATTGGAAACACGGCAGCGAACACCCTAACCATCGAAAATTCAGGAACTCAAAACCTTACTGTTTCATCCGCCACCCTTGGTGGGATCAACGCTGCAGACTACACAACCAACCTTACTACCGCTACCATTCCAGCGGGTGGATCACAGAATTTCAACTTAAATTTTGCACCTACGGGCAATGGTTCAAGGGTAGCAACAATTTCCATTGCCAACAATGACAACGATGAAAATCCCTACCTAATCAACTTGGTTGCCGTGGGATTAGACAACTTGGCTACTGAGCCTACAACAAACCCTACGAACCTTACTTTTTCAAACCTTCAAGCCTATACCCTTTCAGGAGCTTATACCGCAGGTACCAATGTAGAAAAATACCTTGTATTGTGGTCCAAAGGTGCTGCTGTTTCAGGCATTCCTGTGGATGGCACAACTTACGCGAAAGGTGATATCATTGGAAACGCTAAAGTTGCTTACGTAGGTTCAGGTACTTCCTTCGTACCAAGAGGGGTTCGTGCAAACATGAATTACCATTTTTCTGTGTATGCATTTAACGGTCCTGCAGGATTTCAAAACTATAAAACAACGTCTCCGGCTACGGGAAATACAACCACTACAGGATTGAACATCGGGAATTACTACAACGGAATCAACAGCCAATCTCCAACTTTCCTTGCAGATTTGTCCGCTTTGATTAACCCGCATACAATGGTCACCTACTTCAATTACAAACAAACTTTGTTGAACCAATACGAAGCATGTGATACGACCAACGGACAATCCTTTGTTACGTGTGTTTATTCTGGTGAAAACAAAGTCTACAATGATCCTTTCGATTGGACAGCAACTGGGTATTCAAGAGAACACTCCTATTGCCATTCTTGGATGCCAAGCTACCCTTGTGACAATCCTGAACTACCCGAATATTGTGACCAACATAATTTATACCCAACGAATCTTGCCAATGCGAACTCTTACCGAAGCAACCTACCTTTGTTAGACATCACAGGGAATACAGTATTCACATACCTTCTGGGGAGTGTTGGATACAACGGAAACCAAATGTGTTACGAGCCAAGAGACGCACAAAAAGGAAATGCTGCCCGTTCTATTTTCTACCAAGCGACTTGTTACAATGGCAACAATGGTTTAAACTGGTCTTTGCCAAATTACCAAGATCAAAATTCACTTAAAAACTGGCACTTTAACGACTTGCCTGATTCGTACGAAATTGGACGTCAAGAATACATTTACAGCGTTCAAGGAAACAGAAATCCATTTATTGACTCTGTAAATTATGTGTGCCACATCAATTTTGCAAACATGTCCTATTTAGCAGAAAACTGCTCCGTTGGAATTGACGAGCAATTGGCAATGAACTTCTCTGTATTCCCTGTACCAAGCAACGGTAAAGTCTATGCCCAGGTAAATGGAACCAACATTCTAGGATATACGATAACTGACATGCAAGGAAGAATCGTAATGCAAGAAAATAAGATGGAAGTACCTGTTTTAATTCTTGAAGGAACGAACCTAATCCATGGAAACTACGTGTTAGAAGTCAGTACGCCATTTGGAAAAACCCGCGGAAATTTTATTAAAGAATGATCCTTCGGTTTTTAATTCTCATTTGTTTAGGAGCAAGTCTTAGTGCTTGCTCTTATCATTTTACGGCTGGCTCAACTGCGAAAAATGTCCCATTGGAACCTACGTCCGCAGTGGATTCAAGTGTGCTTCGCTTCATTCAACCTTTCAGCGATTCCCTCGCGGCACAAATGAATATGATTTTAGGCAAAGCCCCTGTAAATTTCATCGTTAGTGTACCCTCATCCAATTTAATGAATTGGAGTGCAGATGCGCTTTTTGTAGAAGAAACCAAGACGGTAAAAATGTCGGAGCCTGCCATGGTGATTTTAAACGCTGGTGGTTTGAGAGCAAGCATCAACCAAGGCACGGTTACGGTGGGTGACATTTATAAATTGATGCCATTCGACAATACCGTTGCGTGGGTTCGGCTTCCCATTGACCGAATTGCAGAGATTGAAAGCTTCTTAAAAACAAGTAAAGGTTTGCCACTTTCAAATGCAAGCTACGTAAAAGGAAAACTGACCTTAAACGGTCTGAATGAAAACCATACCCATTTTTGGGTGATTACCTCTGATTACTTAGCCAAAGGGGGGGATAAAATGAATTTTTTCATGAATCCAACTGAATTCGTAAGCACCAATCGAAATTTGAGGGATGTCTTCATGCAAGCAGTAAAATCACAAGGTACCTTAGTTGAAAACACGGAAATCAGATTTATCCCATGAACAGAAGATCATTTGTACAAATCGCAGGACTTAGTACGCTGGCAACCTTATCGGGGAATCTAAATGTGCATGGACAAAGTTTCAAGAAAGGAAAAAAAATCACCATCCTTCACACGAACGATACCCACTCTAACATCGATCCTTTTCCGATGAACCATGCGAAATATCCCGGCATGGGCGGTGTCGCAAAACGTGCCGCGTTGATTGATAAAATTCGACGGGAAGAAGAACATGTCGTCTTATTGGATGCTGGAGATATTTTTCAAGGCACTCCTTACTTCAACCGTTACCATGGGGTTTTGGAAATGCAATTGATGTCGAAAATGGGTTATGACGCCGCCACCATGGGAAACCACGATTTTGACATTGCATTGACCGGTTTTAAAAATGCACAGGCATACGCTGAATTTCCTTTTATCTGCTCGAATTATGATTTTAAGGAAAGCATCATGGCCGACCGAACGCTTCCCAACGTAATCCTTAAACGAGGGGCTCTAAAAATTGGAATACTGGGCGTTGGAATCGACTTAAACGGATTGGTTCACGGTTCAAATTTCGAAGGGATGCGCTACCTCGATCCAATTGCTACGGCAAATGCAGTAGCAAAAAAATTGGTCGATAAAGGCTGTGACCTCATTATCTGTCTTTCTCACCTAGGATTTGAATATGGAAATGCTCAAATTTCAGACAAGGTACTTGCTGCCAATACCGAGAACATTCACCTGATTTTAGGGGGACATACCCATACCTTTCTCGAAAAACCTTTTGTGGCAGAAAACCTACAAAAACAACCCGTTCTTATCAACCAAACCGGTTGGGCAGGTTTGTTTCTGGGACGGATAGACATTGATTTCGAAAAAGGAAGATTCAAGCAATCAACCCTTTCGGTGATTTAATTACATCCACTTTGCCGCGAACACCTTAAAATCGTGTCGCACCTCGTTAAAATTGGTTTCAAAGAAATCGATGAATTCTTTCTCCGTTTGATGATAAGCCATTTTTCTGTGGTCAACCGCTACGGGATTTGAAACAATTTCTTTCTGTAGCTTATCTTCATTCAACTGAATGTTATGAGCCAATAGGTCAATGTTGTTGCGTTGAACTATAAACTGGTTTTGATAATGCTCAACTTGCTTTTGAACATCCTCTGCCGTATTCTTTTCCGCGACTTCCCCCAATAGGTTTTTAAGGATTTGAATTTCGGTTTTGTAAAAATCCAAACGGTTCTTCCAATCTGTGTTCTCTTCGTGCTGGTTGAAAATGTTTTCTTTTTGGTTCATGGTATTATTTTCTTACAAAGATGCGCTTAGTTTCTTCCCAAGAATATGAGTTTGGTCAGCTTTTAACAACTTCTTAAAGGCTTCGATTTACCTAGGAAAATTCACATTGAGTTCACATTCTTGTTAAAAAAAGACGCTATTATTGCAACAAAATTTTAAAATGAAAAATATAATAGGCCTTCTTATAATCATTTGTTTTTCAAATAGTTATGCGCAAACAAGTGTTTCACCTGTGGAATGCATTGCACCTTTTTACCACGGCGTTGCTTCGGGGGATCCTTTAAGTGACCGGGTTATCATTTGGACCCGAATTACCCCTCAAGATTTTGGACAAACGTTAATGGGAACCTACCATGTAGCAACAGATGACCAATTCCAAAACATTGTACAATCCGGCACTTTTTCTACCGATTCTACGCTTGATTTCACCGTGAAAATTGATGTTATTGGTTTACAGCCCAATACATTTTACTACTACGAATTTGAACACATGGGTGCTTACAGTTTGGTAGGTAGAACCAAAACCCTTCCTGTTGGCAATGTACAAAACATGCGATTGGCCATGGTCTCTTGCGCCAATTTGGAGTCTGGCTACTTCAATGCCTACGAAGCCATTGCGAACCGCAACGATGTGGACGCCGTCCTTATGCTCGGTGATTATATTTATGAATATGAAACTGGCGGATTTGGTCCCAATGGGAACATTGACAGAACATGGGATCCTGCAAATGAAATCATCGATTTAAATGAATATCGCTTGCGGTATAATTCATACCATATGGATTACGCCTTGAGAAAACTACACCAAAATTTCCCTTGGATTTGCATTTGGGATGACCATGAAACGGCCAACGATGCTTACAAGGATGGCGCACAAAACCATCAAGCGAACGAAGGACCTTGGAATGTGCGTAAAGACAATGGAAAACGCGCCTATTTCGAATGGATTCCCATCCGTCCCAAAGCACCTGGAAATCAGCAAATCTATCGAACCTTTGAATTGGGTAACTTGGCCAAAATCATCATGTTGGATACCCGTTTGGAAGGACGTGAAGTGCAGTTAAACGCCAACGACGCCAACTTCAGCGATACCGCTAGAACGCTTTTAGGTCAAACCCAAATGACCTGGTTGAAAAACGAACTGAGTACCACCACCCAACCTTGGAAAATTCTTGGAAATCAGGTAATGGTTGGAGCCGTAAATTTACTTGGAACCCCTGTAAACACAGACAGCTGGGATGGCTATCCTGCAGAACGACAAAGGCTTTTCAACCATCTAAGCAGCCAAAACATCGACAATACAGTGGTGCTTACTGGAGACATTCACACCAGTTGGGCCTTGGATTTAAAAAATGGAAACACCCCAGTAGGTGTTGAATTCGTTACCCCAAGTGTCACTTCACCGGGATCGCCCATTAATCTTTCTGCCTTGATTACGGTCCAAAACCCACACATCAAATATGTTGAATTAACCAAAAAAGGTTTTGTCTTGGTAGACATTGATACCAACCGCGTACAAGGAGATTGGTACAACGTCAGCACGCTTGATCAAATGGATCCAACCAATGCCTGTGTAAAATCATATGTCACTGCGAACGGAAGCAACAGTTTAACCCTAGCCAATTCACCTGCGGTCGGACATGGTCCTTTTTTAGAATCACTCGCATCGCCTTGCAGTCGCTTTGCTGGACTACATGATGCCAACCAAGGAATCGTAGTAGGTGTTTACCCAAATCCCGCAAGTCAACTGTTAAAAATCCAAAGTTATGATTTGGATATAACTTCCATTGCCGTGTTTGGATTAAACGGTGAAACGATTGCCACTCCTTTTTCAATCAACCCATGGAACAACGGAATGACCATCACATCGGTTGACATCAGCAGCTTAAAAGCAGGAAATTATTTTCTTCGCATCCAGACTGGAAATCAAAAATCAGCGGCCTTAAAAACCATTTCATTCACGAAATTCTAAGCTTTTTTCATGCAATATACCCGAAATTTAATTCGCTCGCTTTTCATCTTTATTGGTTTTACCACAACGGTTGGATATGCACAATTGACCTGTGGCACAAGCATATCTACCCTTACCAACTCGCAATTGGGCGACATTCCAAGCAATGTTTCTTCTTACACTTTTGCAGCGGGTGTTTACAACATGCCCTACAATGTATTTATTGCCAAAACATCTGGGAATGGGCCAAACCTCTACCCTTATGGCAGTGTTTCGGTCTGGGTGGGAAAGGACAACAATGTGAATTTGGATTCTGTGGTGGTAGAAATCACCTTCACCAGCGACGTTCTGGGTGTAATGTTGGACTTCGGTGCCATCAACAACAACTCTGACGGGGAGGAACAAATTCAACGGATTTACCCAAAACTTTCGAATGGACAGATATTAACCAATGGGGTTACGTATGTGTACCAACCCGGTGTACCCACGGGAACCGTTTCGGGAACCTATTTTGTAAATGGCAGCAAAACCATCCGCGCGTATTCGGGTAATGCAGACGACGGGAGGTTGACCATTACAGCGACCACCCCTTTCAGAAAAATCAGGTTTACCCAAAAAGAAATTACTGCGCTCAGTGTATCTGGACCGAATGGAATTTTAATCAAGCGAATTTCCTACTGTCCTGCCATTCCAGACATTGCGGTCTCAAGAAACAATGTAAACATTGCCATGAATGGCACGGTACCTTATGGGACAACAGGATTTGGGTCTCCGGTAAGTAAAATCATTCAAATTTCTAACCAAGGAACGGCAAACCTAAACCTAAGCTCCCTATCACTCCAAAATGGCACCCATTGGAGCATCATGAACAATGTTGCGAATGTTGTCGCGCCTAACGATACCGTCTTTTTAACCGTCGATTTTAATCCTTCGGTGAGTGGTCCCTTAACGGACCAATTGCAAATTGTTTCCAACGATTGGAATGAAGGAACCTATCTTGTTAACTTAACGGGGACGGGCTTAACAGCGAACCTAATCGCCCAACACCAAAACATTTTGGTTCCTGAAAATGGCACCGTCAATGCGCCTTCAACCTATGTAGGTCTTTCCATTTTAGATTCCATTTACCTTCAAAATACTGGCGTAAGCAATTTAATCCTTTCGGGCATCACCTTAAGCAACGGCACATTTTCCTCACAGAACCTTGGAAATTTAACTTTGGCACCTGGTGCAGGCACATGGTATGTGTATCAATTTACTCCCTCTGTGGTGGGAAACCAATCCGGAACCTTTACCGCCAATTCCAACGATCCTACCTCACCTTTCATCCTTCAATTGCAAGGCATTGGAATCGCGCCAAGCAATGTACAACTCAACGCGTGCGAGAACCAGCTACCCCTCCTCTATCATGGGAATACCTATGCGAATTCGGGGAATTACAACGAAATTGTTACCGGTGCAAATGGACACGATTCCTTGACCGTTCTAACGCTTTCCACGTTGCTAATTGACAGTACACAATCTTCGATGGTTTATTGCTCGGCTGGTGCGCCTTACAACTGGAATGGACAATTACTCGCGGCCTCAGGAACTTATCAAGCGACCCTTACTGCCGTTAATGGATGTGATTCAGTGGCGACCTTGTTTTTCACGGTTCAAACCAGCCTTCAAAACACGGTCAATGCCATGGTTTGCCAAGAAGACTTTCCCTATTTCTACGCTGGACAGCAAATCAACGCTGCTGGAACTTACATTTTTCACAATCCCACCCAGAACGGTTGTGATTCAATCGTAAACTATGTCGTAAGCGCCTATCCCATTCCAAGCAGTTTTCAAAACCTATCGGTTTGTGAGAATGATTTTCCCTTCTTTTGGAACGGCATGTCCATTCACCATATGGGCTCGTATTCATTTACAACTTCATCGGTGTCGACAGGTTGCGACAGCACAGCGCATGTAAACGTCGTCACCTTGCAAACAGACACGGTACACCAGAACATGACCTTACCCACCAGCGCCTTGCCTTATGCATGGGGTGGACAACAGATAAATGCAGCGGGAACGTACACTTCGGTCCTTCAAAACATGATTGGCTGTGATTCTGTTCGTTACTTGCATTTGACGGTTACGACGCCCACCATGGCACATTTAAATGTACTGTTTGAAGGGGTACAAGAGAACAATCCTGGAAACCACACCTTTCCAAACATCATCATTCAGTCGAGTGTAACCAAGAACATCACCCTTCAAAATACGGGATTCCAGACGCTTACAATTTCAGGGATTCAACTTTCAGGTGGGGAAGCCATCCTACAAAACGCGAACATTTTAACCATTCCAGGCGGAGGATCGGCTACGTTTCAGGTAAAGTTTCAACCCACAACCATCGGTGCCAAAAGCAATGTGATTACCATTTTTTCAAACGATTTAAACAACCCACAATTTGTCATTCACTGCAATTACAACGCAATCAACGGACCTTCTCCAGACATCCGATGCTTATACAACAACAATTTCCTTGTAAACGGAGCAAACCTAAACCTACCGAACGTAAACATTCCTTTTGGCACACCCTACGCCTTCCTCTTTGAAGTAAAAAACATCGGTCAAGCCATTCTGAACATCAGTTCCATTACATGTTCGAACGGATCCGTGAATCCAAACTACAACCACCAGATGGTATCGAACGCATCGCAGTTTATCGCCACCACTTTTAATCCGATTGCTTCCGGATTACAGACCTTCAACATCGTAGTTAATTCAAACGATGCCAACGAACCTGCTTTTCTTATCCCCGTCCGGGTAAATGTAATGGTCCCAGCCCTGCCCCAACCTGAAATCCAAGCATTAGAATCAGGCGTAAACATTTTGACCCAATCTACCTTGAATTTCAATTCCACTTCGGTGGGACAGTACGCGAGCATGTTTCTTCAAATCAAAAACATAGGTACAGCCAATTTAAACCTAACGAATATCCAATTCACCAACGCTGTCTTTTCGCTTGTTGGAAATTTACCACCGGTACTTGTCCCTAACCAATCGGTAAACTTAAACTTGCGATACACCCCCATTCAAATTGGAAATGCAAGCTCGAATCTATTGATTTCAAATAACGATGCCAACGAAAATCCATTCATCCTTTATTTAACCGGTACTGCGCTTCATCCTACCTTACCCAATTGTACCCAATGCAATTCATTGTCTGTAAACTCCAATCCCAAGCACAAAGCTGAATGGGTTGATGTTATGCCAACCTTTGAGTGGCAGCACGAAGAAGGCGCAGGAATTGCCTATTACCAAGTGATTGTAACCAAAATTAGTGGAAACGGTGCTTCAAATAACCCCGTAGCGGTTAATGGAAATTTCACAAACACGGTAAACCATCCCACCACCTCTGTAAATGCAAAGCTACAGATGTCGAATGCGTTGTCCCACAATAGCGAATACATGTGGTTTGTGACCGCATACACCTCAAGTGGTATGCCTATCAGCTGTTTTACACGAACTTTCAAAACCATTCCTGTACCAAACATTATCCCACTCACCTGTTCACACCCTCCAGGCGTAGCCCCTTTTGGAACCAAGATTGGCGCGGTGAGTAATGTACCCATTTATAAAAATGGTGGCTGTGAGCATGGTGTTTACAACAAATGCAGTACGCTGATCCCAAGTCAGAGTGGATGGAGCTATGGTTGGCAATGCGTAGAATTGCCGTCGAGGTATTACAAAACCAAGTACCTCATCAATTGCAGTGGCGGAAATGGGAAGGACTATTTCGATGTCCATGTCCAAGGCAATCGAAAAGGATTTAGACAACTGGTGAATAACCTTACCACCTCTGCTCCTCAACCAGACGACATCATTACGTTTATGCGTGCGGATCCAAACTCTGCGGGACATGTGGCGCTGATTCACAAGTTTACCCCTGCATTTAGCGCAAATACACAGAATTACACCTTGAAAATCTTCCAAGAAAATTGGGGAAGCAATCTTTCACAACATTTAAGTTACGATTTGCCCTTGAAATTCATCAATGGAAAATGGAAAGCAAGTTCGAGTTACCCAACGACGCGTGGATGGGTACGTGCCAAACCTGAGGTTATTTCTCCAGGAGCAAACAACGCCATTCCGACGATTGTCACCACTACCCCCAGTTTCACTTGGGCCAAGCATAACAACATCAAAGGCTACAAGGTTAAATTGTATCGTTTGGTAGGAAGTTGTTATCAAATCGTAGGAAGCCCTATACAAATCACAGGTAACCACTTCAGCGGGCAAGGATTCCCAGCTTTGGTTCCCGGCGCTACCTACAAGTGGACGGTAGAGAACATCTTTTATAACAATGGCGCCACCTATTTTGCGGGAACCTCAATCCCTTCCTCGGCTGTAAAATCAGTGTTGAGCGACAATTACTATTTCAAAGTGGCAAATTCTGCAGTAGCAACGAATCCACAAGGGAATGTAAATGTCGCAGGCGGCAATTTATCACAGATTTTCATACAAACCATTGCCTCTCCGGTAAATGGCAGCGAGGTGTTTTATAAAAATGATGAAGATTGGTTGTACCTCGAATCTACCCATGGGAATGGGACTGCAGACATCCTTCAAGAATTTACCCCCATGGCTGGAGATTCTATGCGCATCGAAAGAACCGGATACCTTCCTTTGCAGTTTCAAGTCACGAATCGAATGCTCAACGAAAAAATGCTGATCCCAATGTTGGAGACGCATCCAAGCATCGTTTTCAAAGTGGAACACCTTTCTCAGCGGGAAGAAAACACAGCGATCTTAAAAATCACTGGTAAAAACTTCACTGGATATAAAATTGCCATGGAGGGCGATTTCGTCACACCAGAATTCACCCCTTGGGATAGCATTCAATACCTTGACCTTCACGAAGGAATGAATTACTTTGAATTTATGGTGTTCAATGAACAGGATACAATACTCATCTCGGATAAATGGTTGAATGTAAATCCTGCGGAAGAAAAGCTGAACGTTTTCTACCATGCCCGAAACAAAGCCGCTTATGATGTGTATGTTGATGGAGATTTGGTACAATCTGGAAAATCCGATGGGGTTCTTTCCTTGCCAGTAAGTTCTTACAATGTAACGTTTCATGCGTTTGGTTACGCTCCTCTGCGCTTCAACATCGACAGCGATACGCTATTGACTTTGGCACCTGAAAAATCGAGTACACAATGGTTTGATACCCTCGTTATGAATGGAGAGGCACGTGGACATTACCTCGGCGGAAACCTAAGTGTGGATTTGGCAGCCAATACCTACATGCACATCGGAAAAACAGAAGCAAAACCAGATTCAACCTACCAAACCTGGAGTGAAACGTTGCTTTTGAGTGAAAACCAAAGTGCGTATACGGTTTCATGGATTTTGGATTACCCGAGCCTTCCGGAAGCCTTCTTGGTGAAAGTTGTAACCAATGGAAATGTGGTTTACCTCAACGGCAATCAGTTTGGGGACAGCATTGTGTTCGACAGGGCTTACCAAGTGTTAAAACTCGTGGGATGGAAAAATTCCGCAGAGGTGACTTTGGTCCAAGGAAACATGGAATCCAACGCTTCGGAACCTGAGGATTTCGTGGTATTCCCCAATCCAAGTTCAGAAGCAACGGTGTATGTGTATTTGAAAGACCTTTCCGAGGGACAAACCTTACAAATCTACGATCTCAAAGGAAACATGGTCAACACCATCACGCTCCAAGGGAATGGAAAAGAAATTTCCGATGTGGAGATTGCACTGTTGCCGAAGGGAATTTACTTCTTTGAAGTGAAGATAGACGGCACCCGAAATGTAAGGACTTTCGTTAAGATGTAATTACTTCCAGTAGACCAGGATCAAAGCTGAAACAATCAAAGTGAGCAGGTTGCCTAAGGTGTCAGAAAAGAAAACTTTCCAACTTTTACCATCCATCGAAATGCGATGTAAATCCTGGGGAATGTAAAACCCCACCCATGTAAACAAGGCACTCATCATGGCGGCGATGAAGGGTGGAACAAACGCCTCCTCGTAACCCCAAGACCTTGGGTCCCATGCTGCGATGTTGTGTGAAAAAACAAAAGCCATTAAAAAAGTTCCTGCCAAACGGATTGAAATGCTGATCAAACATTGAGAAACCGATTGCGCTGTCACAGGGTCTTTTTTACTTTGATTTATTTGTTTGAATAAAAATACATGCCATAAGGTTCCAATGATAAAACTGGATAATGCGGCCGTGACAATGGCAAATGCATTCAGATGAAGCTGGGGTTCCATGACAGATTAATCTTAATCCAAATAAACTAATGAATGAATTGGTCTAATCGATTTAAAGTCCGTTTGCGGCTTTACGGTTGTTTAGGTCAAGGTAAAGGGCTTCAAACTTCTCCTTTAACTTTCTGTCTTTGTTAGACAAATCCAATTGTGCTAAGGCAGCAAACGCTGCTTCTCCATTTTTTGAATCTCTCAATGCAAAGTAGCACTCCAAAAGGTTGAAGTAAATGGAAATCGTGATGTCTTTGTCGATGCGCGCTTTTTTATCCATAACATCCGATTCGAGCAATGTTTGCTTAAACGTATTTACCGCAGCCGTTAATTTCTCATTTGCCAAAGTTGGATTTGAAGTCAAAGATTTAAGTCCTAAAGTTGCGTTGTTATACGCTTCGGTTACGTCTGGATACGCATCATTTTTTGATTTCACATAATCCAAAGAAGTTACCCTTGTGGTTACTTCATAGGCAATGCGGTCATTCACCAAGTGGTTGATAAACTTTAGGTTTTCTTTCAATAAAGCTTCTTCGGTAGATTTCACTAAGAAGGAAAAATCGCTGGAAGGGGCCGTTTTAGATGATGGTGACTTGTAGGTTTTGAAATTGGTTAATTCAGATGGGGTAACGAAATAAATTTCTTGGTTGTTTGCGCCTGTCACACGAACAGACATTGGGCAACGGTAGGTGAACTCGATGTAGTAATAGGTAACATTGGTGGTCGTTGACACATTGTTTACCCTAGAAACCTCTTGTTTCACTTCGGATTTGATCACTGGCTGAGAATTTTCAAATCCCTGGATGTTTACAACATACGTAAGTCCGTTTCCTTGTGCTTTGGTAAAACCATCTAAAAATAAATAGGTTGAAGCCAATGAAGCATAATCGTAGGTTGTTTTCAGTTTAGGAGCGGCAACGCTGCGACGGGAAGGTTGTGCTACGTATTCTTTAACCGGCTTGTTGTTCTCGTTCAACAATTGCTTTTCGATGATTTTTGTCGCGGTGGACTTTGTATTGTAAGCTTCCATTGCTTTTGCATAGTTGTCATCCGCAGCTTTTTGACGCGCTGGATAATCTTGCATTTGACGTTGGTAATCCGCTTCTGCCAATGCTTTTTCTGCTTCGTAATCCGCTTGCAATTTAGCATTTTCTGCATCCGCTGCGGAGGTAATCATTGAATAATAGCTATCCACCTTTGGTGAGATTGGGTTGGTTGGCAATTTTACGTAGGTATAGGTAACATCCTCAGATTTTACAGATTGAGAAAAAGAAATCCCTACAAAAGCTAACATTAGAAAAAAGAAAATTTTATTCATCTTAAAAATTTGTTTCAAATTAAAATCAATCACACCACTCGGCGAATCAGGTGCAAAGTTATTTTATTTTTAATAAAAGGATTGGGGTTTGAGTGATTTAAGACAAACTTAACAAACATCATCGACGCGATGCATTTTTGAAATGCGATTTATATGTACTGGCAAAGGAAAATAATGGGCGTTATTATTTACGTTTCCTTAATTTTCTCCTAATCTTCAATCGCTGGTCTTTAGCTAATTTGGCCAAAAAAAAACATGAAGCACTTTACCTTACTTTTGGCTTTGTTCTTGGCTTTTCCATTCTTCGCACAAAACAATGTTGGTCCAGGAAACTGTCTTGATTTCACCGCAAACATCAACAATGCCAACCACGTAAACATGGGCGCGTTAAGCTGGCTTAATACCAACGACTTTACCATTGAATGTTGGATGAAAGTAAATTCAGTGTTTGATGACGAGTCCTTTTTCAGCAATAAAAACTGGGCAAATGGCAACAACACAGGCTTTGTCTTTGACGTTCAAGACAACGGGAATAACATGAAATTCAATTTCAAAGACCCCACCAATCCTCGTAAAGATTTGACTGTTGCCGTCAATGTCCTCAACCGCGATTGGTTTCACTTTGCAGGCACCTACAAACGTGGCGGGTTTTTCGTAGTGTACATCAATGGGGTGGCAAAAGACAGTTTAAATGTTTCTTCCATCACAGGGTCTTTCGCCAGTCAATACACCTACAAACTAGGCCAAGACGGTACAGGAAACTACACCTACAATGGTGGCAATCCTCGTTACAATGGTAAAATTGATGAGTTTAGGATTTGGTCGAACGTTCGCACACCTCAACAAATTCGCGACAACATGTGTCATTCATTGACAGGATCGGAGCCTTCCCTATATGCTTATTACAACTGTAACGAAGCACCCAATGCAAATTTGAACGACCTTACTGCCAACAACAACGACGGCATTTGGGTAAACAGTGTAAACGCCAACTACACCCTTTCCGGCGCCCCCATCGGTGCTTCATCGGTGAATAAATACGGTGCAAGTTTAACTGCGGATTCACTTCAAATTGCTACCGCGGCAGGACTCTTCAAAATAAAAGATTTCAATGCCCTCACCGGCATCCACTTGTATACCGTTGGAAGTACGCCGACGCTTTCGAATGGCCTAAACAATCTGCCAGGAAATACGACCTATTTCGGCGTATATGTTTGTGATACCAATAACAGTGTTACCTACACCTCAAAATATGATTACACAGGTTTTGCCTCAGCAACCAACGACGAGAACAACCTCATTCTTTTCAACCGAGTAAAAAATGACGTTCAACCTTGGGCCAATTGCATGGCTGTACAGAATGCCGCGTTAAATCAAATGATGAAAATAAATGTAAAAACCCGAAGGGAATACCTGCTTGGAACCACCACGGGATTGACCTGTCAGAGTACCGATTCCATCTATTTGGTTAGCGCTACGCCTACTTCTGCGAACATTGCTTGGCAATCCGCAGGAAACCACTGGAATGTACTTTGGGGCGTTCAGGGTTTCAATTTGAACAGTGGTACCGCGATCAACAATACCACAACAAATCCTTACAACTTTACCAACCTAGCTTCAGGTGTTACCTATGAAATGTATGTACAAGACACTTGTCAAGGAACGGGCGCTGGCATTTGGATGGGACCTTTTTCATTCTCGGGTGAGGTTTGCATGAATCCGAGCCAATTGAATGCCATCAACCTTACAGGTTCTGCAGCTACCCTGACCTGGACAAACAATACGCCTTCTGCTTCGACTTTCGACATCGAGTGGGGATTGCCTGGCTTTACCCAAGGAACAGGAATTCCAGTAAATGGGGTGAATTTACCTTACACCTTGAACGGACTCGGCGCAAACACAAGTTATGCGTACTACGTACGTACCGTTTGTGGACAAAACAACACCAGCGGATGGGCAGGACCTTTCGTGTTCACCACTACAAACAATGCAGGAATCTCAACAGAAACCATGGGCTTCAAGGTATATCCAAATCCTTTCAAGCAATCATTCACGCTTCAATACCCCGAAGGAAGAACCTTTGACTGCAGCCTAAAAAATGTTTTGGGACAAGAAGTTCCTTTTGCCGTGAAAAACAATGGAGTCGGCGTAAGCACAATCGAAGTATTGTCAGAATGTACCGGCATGTACATCCTTGAAATTCTTACCGAAGGAGGAAAGGTGGTTACAAGGATGACCAAAGATTAATGACATTCTTAATTTAGGATTAACATTCCTTCGCTTTTTAACAAATAAATTTGACCAAATAATTTAACCTATGAAATCACTTCTACTCATCGTTTGTTTTGGCCTCAGCGCATTGGCTTTTGCTTCTCAACCCAGAAAAGTACTAATCATCGGAATTGATGGTGTACGCACAGACGCTTTACAACAAGCGAACACACCAAACATTGACGCGCTCATCGCTTCTGGATTTTATACCTATGAATCTTGGCATGAAGGAATTACCGTTTCTGGCCCCTCTTGGTCAACCATCATGTGTGGGGTTGAATTTCCAAAACATGGCGTAACCAGTAATTCTTACTCAGGAAGCAATTACAACCAATATCCTTACTTTACAAGACACGCGAAAGATTGTTTACCCAACCTTTATGAAGTACAAATTGTACAATGGGCACCCATGAGTGACAACGTTTACAACGATGGATGGGACCAAAAAATCAAGGTATGTGACGGATGTGGTGCAAACAGTGTATCCGCTGCCCAAACCCAATTGGCAAATCCGAACCTAGACGTTTTGTTTGTCTATTTTGATGAGTGTGACCTTACGGGGCATTCCACTGGTTTCAACCCAGCCAATCCAGCATACATCAATGCCATCCAAACGGTTGACGGACACATTGGATCTATTCTTACGGCATTGCACAACCGTCCCAATTATGCCAATGAAGATTGGATTGTTTTGATTACCACAGACCACGGAGGAATTGGTACAGGTCACGGAGGAAACACAAACTCTGAACGGAAAATTTGGTGGGTAGGAAGCGGAAACAACCCTGTTTCTAACCAACTTACAAATGTTCAAGACCCAGGAAGCTATGCCATCGGAAATCATGATGATGTAGTTGCCTTGAACAACCCTTCACAGGCTGACATCGCGGTTACCGCACTAGACCACTTGTTCAGAGGTACCAATTGCAATCCAGTTGATCCTTCTTGGAACTTGGATGGTACTTCTTGGTTGGATTCCTTACACTCTGAACTCCCAGCAAGCGTTGAAGAAAACAACCTAACCGAAGATGTGAAAATGTATCCAAACCCAGCAACCGATATTCTTTCTTTGTGGTTTGAAAATGAATTGAATGAAGATGTTACGTATGTAATTTTCGACATGCAAGGAAAAGAAATGCTGAAAGACAACAACGTTGCCATGATGAATGCCAATAAACTGAACGTCGACGTTGAAAAATTGAAAAAAGGAAACTACCTTTTGAAATTACAAGTGGGTTCGAAATCCATCGTTAAAAAGTTCTCTGTAGAATAATTCATCGCAATAAAACCTTTGTAAGCCAGCAGGTGAATTTGACTTCAAACATCCCTTTCGCCTGTTGGGATTACAGAAAAAACATACCGGCCCACCCCCTCTCCCTTTTTTCGACCGAGATTTTATGCTGCTTGATGACTTAACAAGGTGGCAATCATTTAAAAACGTTTCTCACGCACTTAAGTCGCATGCAAATCCTACAAAACCGTAAATTCATTTTCTTTCTTTGGTCATTTACCGCAGCGTTCTTGGCTTACGCCTCGATGTATGCCTTCCGGAAACCCTTCAATGCGGCAACCTATGAAGCATATACCGTGTGGGGAATGCCCTTGAAAGGAGTTTTGGTGATGAGTCAAATTTTTGGCTACATGATGTCAAAGTTCATAGGCATCAAAGTGATTTCTGAATTGACCAAAGGTCAACGCATAAAATTAATCTTGGGACTGATTCTCTCGGCGCACATTGCCTTGTTGGGTTTTGCAACCGTACCTCTGCATTGGAAGTTTATTTTCTTGTTTTTAAATGGCATTCCGCTCGGAATGGTTTGGGGCGTGATTTTCTCCTTTTTGGAGGGACGAAAACTTACAGAGCTTGTCGCCACGGGCATTGCCATTGGAGCCATTGTGTCTTCAGGTGTGGTAAAATCCATTGCACGTTACCTCATGGACAACCCCATTTTTTCGGTACAGGAATTTTGGATGCCTTTTTCCACGGGATTGTTGTTTTTGCCCATCTTATTGCTTGCCGTATGGATGCTTAGCAAAATCCCCGACCCAAATCCCGAAGACATCCAACAAAAATCCAGAAGAAAACCCCTCATGGGCAAGGAGCGCAGAAAACTCTTAATGGCCTTTCTTCCGGGCATAGCCAGCTTGGTATTGTTATACGTTGGGCTTACGGTTTTTAGGGATTTTCGGGACAACTACGCCGTTGAAATTTTAGAACATTACCATTACACCAATGCTTCCCTCTTCGCGAACATGGAATTGGTCATCGCAGCGATTGTACTTGGGACCTCATCGCTTACGGTGCTGTTTCGCAACAACAAAATGGGATTTAATTTCTGTCTTGCGTTGTTCGCGAGTGGTTTTTTGGTAATGCTGCTCACCTTGGGATTATTCAATGCCGGGAAAATCTCAGCGTACCAATTGGTGTTGTGTTCGGGATTGGGAATGGCGATTGGATATGTTCCTTTTCAAATTGTGTTGTTGGAGCGTTTCATAGCAGCCTTTCGAATCAATGGAAACGTGGGGTTCCTGATGTATTTGGCGGACAGCATCGGATATTTGGGAAGCGTGGGGTTGATCCTGTTGAATGGCGCACAGGTTTTTGTATTGCCGGAATACCAGTTGTTTAAACACCTCATTCTCATCTGCGGAGTCAGCGGATTGGTGCTTACCACGTTTGCATATTTCTATTTCCGCCGGGCAGGGAAGGTACTTTAACCCATAAAAAATAGGGGAAACCCTAAATTTTCCCTTTTACACCCTAAATTTTTCATCCAGCCAAAGGCTTTTCGCTTAGATTCGTCCAAGGAAGTTTGTTCGCAAAATAACTTCGTCAATACATCCATTGGGGGGGGTATAGAAGCAGGTTTATAGCGGGTATAAGTAAGTTACCGGCAAGCATAACACGACACAGCAAACATTAAAACAACAAGAATAATATTGGACAGATGACAGTAAAACCCAAAATCACAGAACTACTCAAACGACTTAATGACGGAGTAATTGAAAAAGAAGAAGTAATATCTTTATCAGTCCTTTCTTCTGTTGCAGGAGAAAGCATTTTCCTTTTGGGTGCTCCAGGAGTAGCAAAATCATTGGTTGCGAGACGACTTAAATACGCATACAAAGACGGCAGTTCATTTGAATATCTGATGAACCGCTTTAGCACGCCTGACGAAATTTTTGGACCTGTTTCAATCTCACAACTAAAAGACCACGACAAATACGAGAGAATTGTAAAAAACTACTTACCGACTGCAACAGTGGTATTCCTTGACGAAATTTGGAAAGCAGGACCATCCATACAAAACGCTCTATTGACAGTTCTAAATGAAAAAATATACCGCAACGGAGAGCAAGAAATAAAAGTGCCAATGAAAGCACTCATTTCAGCTTCCAATGAGTTACCAAGCAAAGGCGAAGGACTTGAAGCACTTTGGGACAGATTTCTTGTTCGTTTAATCGTTGAAGGAGTTAAAGACAAACAAAGTTTCAACGATATGATTTCAAAGACATTGAATTCATACAACGACACTGATGGCGAAGCATTAAAAATCACTGATGAAGAATACCAGAAATGGAACAAACAAATTGATGAGATAGAAATTCCTGAAAATGTTTTCAATGTAATTCACGTTATCAGAAGTTTCATAGACCAATACAATCAAAGAGAAGAAAACAAAGAAAATCCAATTTACATATCAGACCGCAGGTGGAGAAAAATTGTAAGACTTCTTCGGACTTCTGCATTCCTCAATGATAGAAAAGCCGTTGACTTGATGGATTGCTTTTTAATCAAAGATTGCCTTTGGAACGAAACGGAACAAGTACAAGCTGTTTCGCAGTTTGTTAGAGATGCAATTCAAAAGCACGGTTATTCTTTAAAGTTCAATTTCAAAGGACTAAAAGACGAGCTAGAAGAATTTAAAACAGAAATAAAGGAAGAAACGAAGTTTGAAAAAGACACAAGAGTTGAAACACTTGTAAATGCAAGAAACGATTACTTTGAAATAGTTGGTTTCAACAGTGAAAACAACCTTATAAGACAGATTGATTTCAATAGTTTATCAAATAGCAATGAATCAGTTAGACTTTATTATTACTATGAATATTATAGTCAAGTTCGGCAAAACCGAATTTCCAATATTAGAAAGGGAAATTCAAAATTTAGCATCTTCATAAATGATCAAGAGTATAAACTAAAAACGACTACCAAAGGAGAAAAACGCCAAATCACAAAAAAGCCACACAAGAAAGTTGAAGAAGATTGGGACGGTAGTGTTTCCAAGTATCTTGAAGTTACTAATAATCAAAAAGAAGAACTAGAAACGTATAGAACAAAAGACCTACAGCATTTGCGAACAAATCTTTTTGTCAATCCTGAATTAGCCAATACTGTAGAAAGTCACTTGACATCGACAAAAAAAGAAATTGAAAAATTTGAAGTTGAAATTCGAAAAATTCAAAATGACTATAAAAAATTGAAGGACGAAGAAATTGTAATTCAATAATGGATAAAGATACGTTTGACAGATTTATCCATTTTGGCTCTATTGGCGATAAAAGGTCTAGGGAGCAAATTGCTAATGCAATTTATTCCCAATTGCAAAAGAAATCAGAAGAAGGCATTGGCTTCGCCAATGCTTATACTGATAATTTTGCAACCGCTATTGGTGAAATTCTTTCTAATCCTACAATGAAAGAATTATGCTCTAAAGATCCCGAACTTGCTGAAAAGATAACTCAAGATATTCTTGATTTCCTTAACAAGACCAAAAAGCAACTAAATAAAACCACAAATCCATTTGAAGAAGAAATCGAACTGAAAGACGAATTTCAGCAAAGCAAAAAATCGGAATTTAAAAGCAAATGGGATAAAGTAAACCCAACTATTAAAGAAATTTACGACAAGAAAGACTTTGATGCAACTTTCTACGAAAAGGAGTTTAAAAGAAGTTTGGACGAAAAAATCAAAGACGAAAAAGACAAGCCAAGTTTTGAAAGTGTAAAGGAACACTTTAATGAGAAGTGGGACGAACTGCTTTTTAAGAAGCAGACAAAATGGGAACTTGAACAAATCGAAGCCGAGAGAAAAAAGTTTTGTGAAGAACTATACAAACGGATTGAAGAACTAAAAAAACTACAAGAAGCACTTGAGCCATTCACAAAAGAATTAGGACGGCTTTGGGATATGAGCAAAGGAAATTGGCAAAGAATAAACCTTGATATTCTAAAGCGATATGCAGAACTGTTACAGCGGGATAAAGGATTGAAAGAGCTTGCCGAAATGCTTGGAAAGATGCGTCAAGCTGAAAGGGAGTTTGAAGAAGAACTCTTTGCAAACATTCAACTAAAACCTGAATGGAAGGTCGAACACGCAAGCAAAGCCGACCTTATCGGAATTCACGAAAGTGATGATTTAAGCAGTCTGCTTCCTTCTGAAACCGCTTTACTTGCCGATGAAACAATGCAATCTGTATTCTTTAAAAAATTTGCGGAAAAGAAACTTCAAACATTCGAGTATCAGGCAAAAATGCTTTCTTACCGTGAAGAAGAATATCAAGACAAACGACAAAAGGAAAAAGAAGAAGCCAAAGGGCCTTTTATCATTTGCGTTGACACAAGTGGCTCAATGCACGGAACACCTGAAATAGTTGCCAAAACACTTTGCTTTGCCATTCTAAAAATCGCAATTCGTGATAACCGAAAGTGTTATCTCATTTCATTTTCGACAGGAATTGAAACGCTTAACCTAACTGATTTAAAAAATTCATTGGATGAGATCATTTCCTTTCTTTCAATGAGTTTTCACGGTGGCACAGATGCAACTCCAGCAATGAGAGAAGCTATTAGAATGTTAACAACTGAAGATTATAAAAAGGCAGACGTGATAATGGTTTCGGACTTTGTAATGTCTGCATTTGACAAAGCAACGCAAGACCAAATTAAATCAGCCAAAGACAACAAAACTAAATTTCATAGTTTGGTAGTTGGTAACAGTCAAAATCCTGCGACAGTAAAGGACTTTGATAGTAACTGGTTTTACGACCTAAACAATCCAAACAGCGTATTGACGCTAATAAAAAATATTAACGAACTATGACGACAGATAGAATGCCAGCCGGTAACAGCACCTACCCAAAATTGGCGGTTCAGTGGTTAAATGAACATTCTACCTCGCATCAACATTTGTGGTGGCTTGACAGTTTTGTGCTCCGAAATCGCCAACTTCTTAAACCCGCAAAACGTTAGCGACATCACCCACTCCCATCCATTCCCAATAAACTCCTAAATTAAATTTGATTAATAGTAACTTATAAGTTACATTTGCGTCATGAATCAAAAAGTCCGCGAAGTTGTAGAATTTGAGAATCACTTTAGTGAATTCCTTAAGAAGCAACCCGTTAAGGTTCAGAACAAAATATTTAAGATAATCGAAGCCATAGAAACACTTGAAAGAGTCCCGAGCAATTATTTGAAAATGCTTGTTGGAACTAATGGGCTTTATGAAGCACGGATTCAGTTAGGATCTGAAATTTGGAGGGTATTTTGCTTTTTTGATAAAGGAAAATTGGTCATTTTGTTAAATGGCTTCACAAAAAAGACCCAAAAGACTCCCAAAAATGAAATTGAAAAAGCGCTGCAATTGATGCAGAAATATTATGACACAAAAAAGAAATGACATGAGCACAAGAGGATGGAAAGAAATCAAAAATGAAGTATACGGTAAAAAAGGTACTACTCGTCGTGATGAGTTGGAGCGTGAATTCGAGACATTTAAAATCGGTTTGCTTCTTAAAAAAGCACGTGAAGAAAAACACTTGACACAAGAACAACTTGCGGATTTGGTGGATAAGAAAAGAACTTATATTTCTAGAGTTGAAAATGATGGAAGTAACATGACGTTAAAAACATTATTTGATATCGTCGAAAAAGGATTGGGTGGAAAAGTAAACATCTCCATCCAAATTTAAATAAAGACGCACGCTAACAGCTGACAAGGCGCCAACCCTTTAATATTGCATCGAAAAAAAGTTTAATGTATTAATACATCCCATAACAACAAAGAAGCGCAACATTCTGGTTTGTTGCCTATATGCAAACCGTTTAAACACCTTATTCTCATCTGCGGAGTCAGCGGATTGGTGCTTACCACGTTCTCATATTTCTATTTTCGCCGGGCAGGGAGGGTCTTGTAATTAAGGTTTCCACCAAATCTCTTCCATTTTCCCCTATCTCACCTTGAAAGTAAACGGGACCGGGTTTGACGTACACTTATCATTTTTAATTGTGTAAAAGTTAATGTTAAATTATCACTCAAATCTGAGAACATAACTAATTTTGCCTTTCATTTTAAAATTTTCTTATGAAAAAATCTTACAAAAATTCAATTTTAGGCGCAGTGTTGTCTATTGCTGGGTTTGCTTTTACAAGCTCAGTTATGGCACAGGCCGTAATTACTCAAACCTTCACTTTTTCGGGAGGAATTCAAGCATTTACGGTTCCCTGTGGTGTCACAAGTGTCACCATTCAAGCATGGGGTGCCGAAGGAGGTGCCGGTACTACCGGTGGTAATGGAGCAACGGGAGGTCCAGGCGGACTTGGAGGATATGCAACCGGCGTTTTAAATGTTGTGCCCGGTGACGTGCTAAACATGTTCATCGGTGGGCTAGGTTCTGCACCCGCAGGTGGGTTTAACGGCGGCGGCAATGGGGGTTCCCAAAACGCTGGCGGTGGTGGTGGTGCAACCGATGTTCGTATCAATGGTACCTCAGAGGCAAACAGGATAATCGTTGCTGGCGGTGGCGGTGGCGGCGGACGTGCTGGCTGTGAGGCATCATCCGTCGCAGGAGGCAATGGCGGTGGAGGCGGTGGTCTTTCAGGTGCAAATGGTACTGACGCACCTACATCAGGCGGCGTAGCAGGAGGTGGACAAGGAGGGAACTATTCAGGAATCCAAGGTGTACAGGGCTTGGCAGGTATTGGATGTCCAGGATTCAGTGGTAGCCATGGTGCAACCGCTGTTTCAGGCACTGGTGGTGTAGGTGGCGCAGGTCAATCTTGTTGTTGTTTTTCTGCGAATAGCATTCCTGGAGGCGGCGGAGGCGGAGGCGGATACCTCGGCGGAGGCGGAGGCGGAGGCGGTTCAGCGGGAACATCTGGTTGCCAAGGTAATGACAAAGGCGCAGGCGGCGGTGGTGGCGGCGGCTCTAGCTACACTGTTGGATTGGCTGCAAGTTTGGAAACAAGCAACACATGGTCTGGAAATGGACAGTGCATTATTTCTTACAACAATCCTTTACCTTCCGCGCCTACCTTGGCTCCAGATACAATCTGTGCAAACCAAGTGAGTGCGATATCAATCACACCTGATACCCTAGCAACCAGTTATACATGGGCTTCAACCGGTGACATCGTTATTGTGAGTGGTCAAGGAACTACAAACATTACCATCTCTTCTTCAGGTGCAGGCGGTACCCTTTCAGTTTACGCTTCAAACGTGTGCGGAGATGGTCCATTAAGCACCGTACAAACCATTACCGTCTTGGCTCAACCTATGGTAACCATTACTGCTTCAGCAGTAAGTGTTTGCGAAAATGAACAAATAACCCTATCTGGAAACAATGCCCTAACCTATTCTTGGAACAACGGCGTGATTGACAGTGTTGCCTTTATCCCAAATGATACAAGTTATACCGTTACCGGTACCGATACCAACGGTTGTACAAACACAGCAACCCAATCCATCGTCATCCATTCTTTACCATTGGTTACCTTGTCATCCACAATGACCGGTACCTTCTGCGGCGGACAAGACGTTACCCTAACAGGAACACCTGCTGGAGGCGTTTACTCCCAAGTTTCAGGTCCAGCCTCAGCTTTGATTTCAAATGTATTCAACGCACCTTCTCAAGGCGCCTGGACTTTAGGATATACCTTTACAGATGCAAATGGATGTGTAAACAATGATACAATCGCTTTTGTCATAGACTGTATGGTTGGATTAGACCTGATCAGCGCGAATGGTAAAATGAATGTATATCCCATTCCAAACAACGGGAATTTCACGATTAAAAGTGATTTAACCTCAGCAGGAACGCTAGAATTATTCAATGTTTCAGGTCAATTGGTATATTCACAATTAATTGATAACCTATCTGAAAAAATGATTGAAATTAAAGATTTAACGCCGGGGATCTACACCGTGAACATTAAATCTGGAGAGCAATTGTTTTCTGGTAAAATGACCGTTACGAAATAATTTTTTGTAATACTTAAGCATAAGGCTGTTCCTTCCAGGAACAGCCTTTTTTTTTGAATAGAAATCAAGAAACATTGAAAACATCATGCAATCCTCACCTTGTTAATGCACAAGGAACAAAAGTTGCGGATAGCTTAATGTCGGCTTGACCTTTTATTCAAACGCAGTGGGTTCTTTTGTGCATGGATAAAATCAGTTTTAAAATATCATTACCGATATTTCTTTTCTCCCTTGCGTGCCTCGCGAATTTTCACGCCCAAAAAACAAATAAAGTCCTGATTCTTGGCATCGATGGCTGTCGAGTAGATGCTTTGGAAAAAGCAAATACGCCGAACCTTGACTCCCTGCGCTCCCATGGCATTTTTTGCAGCACGAGCTGGCATTTGGGAAAGACAAAATCCGGTCCGGGTTGGTCGAGCATGCTCACCGGCGTGTGGGACCCAAAACACCGCGTTCACGACAATCGCTTTTCTAACCACAACTTCAAACAACATCCTTTTTTCCCTAGTTACCTAACCAAAGAAAACCCAGCATTCACCTCTGCCATCATCGTGGGATGGAAATCCCTCTACCACATCTCGTCGAAATTCGGTTGGGGAGAAAGCCATACCGCAAAAAACGACGACGGATGCTTGTTGAAAACCAACGAAGTACTCCAAAACTCAAACCCCGATGTACTCATGATCCATTTCGACAATGTCGATTTTACTGGGCATACTTCCGGATTTGAACCCGACAACGAGAAGTACATCCGCGCCATTGAAACGGTGGATGCCCAAATTGGAAAACTGCTTTACGCCTTGAAAAACCGTCCCGAATACCTCAATGAAAATTGGCTTATTCTTTCAAGTACCGACCACGGAGGTACCGGCCTCAATCATTCTGGAAATTCGGTTGCCGAAAGAAAAATTTGGTGGTTGGCCTCTTCGCCCTCGTTACCCGTTCTTGAAATTACCGCCACAGACCCAGGCTCTCTTTTCTACCCAGAACTTCCTTTGAAAAGTGAATTACCTACGCAATATCCCGCCATTGTAGACATCACAGCCACTGCCTTGGACCACTTGCTTCCCGGTGGACTGGATCCTAAAATCCCCTTGGATGGGAAATCTTGGCTGCACCTCAATCCACCTCAATTTCCTGAAACATGGGGCGCGTTTACGGTCTCAGAAAATGACAATAAAGCTATCTTTACCGGAAAGAACCTTACGATTCAACAAACAATAGATACCCGAAAAAAATGAAAAAAATTAAAGCAGTAATCTTCGATTGGGCAGGCACAATCATCGATTTTGGATGCATGGCCCCTGTGCAAGTTTTTGTCGAGGTATTCAATGAATGGGGCGTTGCCATTACCCCAGAAGAAGCACGTACACCGATGGGATTGGCTAAAAAAGACCACCTCATCGCCTTGTGTAACATGGAAAGAATTCAACAAGAATGGATTGCCACCCACGGTCAAAAACCTACGAAGGAAGAAATTCAGAAAATGTACGACCTGCTCGCCCCAAAAATGACCGACCTCGTCAGTGCTTTCGCCAGTCCCATTCCGGGGGTTATAGACCAATTGGCAAAATTAAAAGCCATGAAAATTAAGTTGGGGTCCACCACAGGGTATGTCACAGAAATGATGGAAAAAATAATTCCGCTCGCACAAGCAGAGGGTTTGAAGCTCGACTCCATTGTGAACTCCTCCGACTGCAAGCAAGGAAGGCCAAGTCCATTTATGATTTTTCGCAACATGGAAAACCTTGGGATTTACAGCGTAGACGAAGTAATCAAAGTTGGCGATACCGTTGCAGACATCCAAGAAGGGTTAAATGCCGGGGTTTGGACCATCGGAATCACGACCACGGGCAACGAAGTAGGATTGAACTTGGAAGATTGGCTCTCACTCACTTCCCAAGAAAAGGAAAACTTGCGAAACAAGGCAGCAGATAAACTGTCTGAAGCCGGCGCACACTTCATCATTCACGACATGCGAGAATTGCCAGAACTGATTGATGAAATCAACTTAATCCTTGAATCCGAGCAAAATTTAGCCTAAACATGCCTTTGTCGTTATGCTTCTATTAATGAGAGGTTAAGCGCACTTCAATAGATATTTAACGAATATCCCCGGTCCCATTTATGTCAATCTCGTTGCTTAGCTTCGTAAAAAACTACCATGAAAAAAGCCATTCTATTTGTATCTATTGTTCTTATTAACCAATATATCGCAATTGCGCAGTGCCAACCTGCTGCTGCCATTACCAACATCTACCAACCTTTGGGTGCTTTACCGCTTCCTACCGATGGACTTTTGAAGCCAAACAACTTTTTCGCATATCCAGGTCAAACTTTCAGCCAAGTCATTACCGCTTTAGCGCCACAACAAACCACTGTTGACAATCCAATTGGAATTCCGCCCACCATCACCGTTACCTTAAATTGGATTCGCATTACCAGCATCAACAATTTACCGGCTTGGGTTTCTTATCAATGTGGTGGACAATTGGATCCCTTAGACCCATGTAAAATGGCTTACCCAACTTGGAGTTGTGTCAGCGCCTATGCAAATACTGCAAACGGAAAAGTACCCATGAATGAAGTACCCGGTACCATCTACAGCTTGGATGTAATCGTAGATGCCAATGTTTCCGTATTGGGTACTCAATCAAACTACAGTGGAGGAAGCATCAGTCTTTTCATTTTAGACAGCATGACCAACCAGTTGTCCTTTGATGCCTGTAATGGAGGAACCATATCGGCCAATGCTTCGGGAGGATTCAACGATCCTGGAGCCTTTGTTTACACTTGGAGCAACGGTTCGACTTCGGAGAATATCTCGAACGTGCAAAACGGATGGTACAGCTGCACAGTGCTCGACCAAGTTACTGGATGGACCGCAACCGACAGCGTATATGTCAGCGGTGTGAACCCAGCCATTACCATTTCCGATGTAGCGGTTAACCAACCTACCGTAACCAACGATGGCGCAATTTCCGCTTCTGCAGTCGGAGGAACCGGTGCACTTACGTTCGCTTGGACGGGTCCAAATGGTTTTACAGCACAAGGCGCGTCCATTTCAAACCTCTTTGGTGGGTATTACGTTCTTGTGGTAACCGATTCGACAGGTTGTACCAAAACCAAAACCTATTACCTCAGCGCATTGGGTTTAACATCCTTGGAATTCACGAAAAAAATCAACTTGTTTCCCAACCCTGCCAAAGGGATGTTGAATGTGAAAGGTTTGAAAGAAACGGGGGAAGACGTTACCATCGAAATTTATAGCCTTTCGGGTATTTTGGTGTACAAAACCACCCTTCAAAACCCATCAACAAAAATTCAATTGAACTTGCCAAGAATGGATGCCGGAAACTATGAAATCCACATACAACAAGGAGAAACCCTTGCGGTAAAGAGACTGACCATTGCGGGGTAAACCAAGATTCTATTAATTTCGCCACATGCCCTTGCTCATCCCCAAAGAAATTCAGCTTTTCGTACTGGACATGGCCGGTACCACAGTAGACGGGACTTTTGCAGTACACGACAGTTTGGTATTGGCTTTTCAAGCAAATGGATTTGACATCAATCGAAGCATTGCAGGAAATGCCATTGCGGTACCCAAACCCTTGGGCATTGCAGCCATCCTTTCCCAGCATTTCTCCATAACAAATGCCTCATTGGCCCAAGACATTCACACGCGTTTTCTCTTTCACATGAATGGACATTACGAAACCCATCCTGACGTAAAGGAAATGGAAGGCAGTACGGCATTGTTTGAACACTTGAGAAAATGTGGAATTGGCGTGTATTTAGACACAGGTTTCTCTCGGGTAACCGCGGACGTAATTCTCGAAAGGCTCCAATGGAAAAACAAAATAGACGGTAGCATTTGCAGCGACGAAGTGCTCAATGGCCGTCCGAGTCCAGACATGGTTTTCGCCGCCATGGAAAAAAACGGCACGCGCGATCCTAAACGTGTGGTAAAAGTGGGAGACACCCCTACGGACATGCAACAGGGAAAAGCAGCAGGTTGTGGATGGATCATTGGCGTAGACGCGGGAACCTTTCCTAAAGAAGACTTGCTGAGCGCTGGTGCAGACGTAATTGTAAAAAACCCGGGAGAAATCATTCCCCTAATCCAAGAAAGACATGTATGATATAGCCCTTATTGGAAGTGGTGTAATGGGCACCTTTCACGCATACCATGCCGCGCTCGCTGGAAAAAAAGCAGTGGTTTTTGAAAAAGACCTTCAACCCATGGAAGCAAGCGTGCGTAACTTTGGGCAAGTGGTTCCTTCGGGATTCGCACCGGGAAGATGGCATTTCTACGGACGGTATGCCACCCAACTGTACAAAACCCTGCAGTCTAAATGCGACATTGGCATCCGAAACCATGGATCCATTTACATTGCAAATACACCAGATGAAGCACAATTGTTGGGCGAATTGCAATCACAATTTGCAAACGTGGGATACCATGCAACGGAATTTACCAAAGCCCAAATCCTCGAAAAATGGCCTGCAGTGCAAGCGTCCTATGCCACAAGTGGGATGTACTTCCCACAAGAAGTTTCTTCAGAATCCCGCAGGATGATCCACGGACTTCACGCCTTCTTGAAGGAAACCATGGACATTGAATTTAGGTACCGCACCCCGGTTCAAGAACTGAATGACAAAGGTTCTCACGTAGAAATCACCACCAGCCGAGGCGAAAAATTTCAAGCCGAAAAGGTGATCGTATGCAATGGAAGTGATTTTAAAATGCTCTTTCCCGAAACCTTCGAAACCGCAAACATCGAAGTGGTGAAGTTACTGATGATGGTCACCCAGCCCCTCCCAAAAATCCAATTGTCCGGAAACGTATTAACCGGATTAACCATTCGCAGGTATGAGGCCTTTAAAAATTTACCCAGTTTTTCTAAACTAGACCCAGCAGCAGTCAACCCCTTGGCTGTAAAAAATGGCATTCATATACTTTTCAAACAAAGGGAAGATGGCAGCATTGTCATCGGAGATTCCCACCATTACGCTGATGTGAAAGAGAGTGAAAACCTAGGTTTCGACATAGATGTTGAAGTAGGTGAAATCATCCTTTCCGAAGCAAAGAAAATCATCAACCTTCCCTCATGGAACTTGGCGCAACAATGGAATGGGTTCTATGCACAGATGAAGGGCGACGAAGAGATTTTTGAAGCCCAACCCTCCCAAAACATCCACATTTCAACGGCCATTGGGGGAAAAGGAATGACCGCATCGGCAGGGTATGCAAAAGAACAAATTGAAAAGTTATACAACATCGTCTTCGACGATGCACATTTAACCGAACCACAAGCCTAAACCATGAAAATAAGATCGATCTCTTTTTTAATTTTTACCTTGCTAGCTGCCGTTTCTTTGGGACAAAAAGGAAGCGTTGAGGGATATGTAAAAGACAACCAAGGACCGCTTCCAGGCATTAAGGTTTACCTTCAAAACACCGAATACAAAGTCGTAACAGATTTAGAGGGACGTTTTTTATTCAGCAAAATCCCCGCAGGGAAATACACGTTGTCCATCAACGCGGCGGCCTACAACGAATACCAATTCTCCTTCTCCTTGGAGGACCCAGAGCACAAAGTCCTCGGCCAAATTCAATTGAAGGAAGGTAAGGAAGTTGCGGATGTTGTTTTGATTTACAACACCAAAACCTCAGAACAAAAGGCCTTAAACATGATTAAAAATTCGCCCGCTGTGGTCACCATCGTTTCGGCGGACATCATTGCAAAATTGCCCAACAAAAATGCATCAGACGTGGTGGCTCGGGTACCCGGTGCATCCATTGTGCGAAACAAAGGGGAAGGAAGCAACATCTCTTTGCGCGGCACGCCCTTGGATTGGACAGCGACCTTTCTCAACGGTGACAGACTTCCGGTAGCAGACGAAGACAATCCGACGCGGTCCTTTGAATTTGAAATCCTTCCTGCAGATATGATTGAATATGTATTCGTATCCAAATCCAGCACCCCAGACATGGAGTCCGACCAAATCGGGGGAAGCATCAATTTCATTTCTCGAACGACTGTAAAACAAAAAACTTTTAAATTAAACCTCGCAGGCGGATACAACACCTTGGCACAAAAACCCATTGGAACCTTAAACTTCCTTTATGGAAACCTCAGTAAAAATAAAAAATGGAGCTTTCTTGTAAACGGCACCAGTTATGCCCGGTACTATGCCGCAGATGCGTTCAAAATGATTTACGGAAGCAATTTCAACCACAGCTTAAACAGGTATGAATTAAGAAAATATGAAGGTACACGAATGAATTTATCTGCCAACGGCGCCGTAGAATACAAACATTCGGATCGTTTCAAAATCGGTACACACCTGATTTACAGCTTCATGCAAGACGATAAATACCAAAAAAGACAGAGTTACAATTGGTACGAAGGTTCTGGTCAGCGGATTCGCTTGCAAAACATCCATGGAAAACTCAACCGTCAACTGTTTGGGGGCGATGTTTACACGGAACTGAAAATTTCTCCGGTGCTAAAAATGAACTTCAAAGTAGCTACCTACGACAATCAATTTTGGTATGGCAATGTACCTTACGCAAAGAACGACCCAAGAAATGGCTATTTTATCACAGAGTTTATAAGTCCACTACTTGCCTTCACTGACCAATCCTATGTAAGTTTGTATGGCCAAACCATTGACCCAAATGACCCAGGAGGTTTTCCCGCCAAATTGATTGGGCCTGATGATCCTTACGGAAATGGCGACAATCCAAATAACATTCAGCCGCAATTTGTGACCATTTTCGGAGGACAAGCCCTTAAAGCAAGTGATTTCGAATTTTATCAAAGTTATACCGAACGAAACAAAACCCGAGAGCGCGACGCAATCATCACACAACTCGATTTCGAATACAAACCTTCCAGCAAATTAACCGTGAAGTGGGGAACGAAATTCCGCAACAAAGTTGGGTACCGTCACATCAGCAAACACGAATGGTTCAAGGATTATTCAATTCCGGGGAACAACAACCCCTTCTTGCTGAAAGATTTTGAACATGCGCCCTTCAACACAAATCCTGCAGGCTTCCTTTCCCCACTGGGCGCAAATTACGAAGGACAATTTTTTCCTTTTTTAAACAGCAACAACCTTTCCTCCTTTTTGATGGATTCCATGTATTTGATGCGAGAAACATTCATGAATAAACTCAACCAAGAATACCGACAATGGGTGGGATCAAACTACGAATACAATGAAATCCAATCCGGCACCTATGTTATGGCAGACTACACAATAGGAAAACTCTCCATCGTTGGAGGAGCGCGTTTTGAGTACACAAAGTTTCAGGAAGTTTCAGACACCCTAACCGATGCCTTGGCTTTCGACAGCTTGTCGGGGAGTCAATACAACATTCCAGAGCGAAGGTCGGTATCAAGGCATTACCAATTCCTACTCCCTTCGGTGAATTTCACGTACCGATTAAACGAGAAAAACAACCTTCGGGCTGCGTTTTCAGAAGCCATGAAACGTCCTAATTTTGAACAAACAAAACCTGGTTTCGCAATGATTAAATACAACGATTTGATTTATATCTTTGGGAATCCCAACCTCAAACCCACCTATGCCTTTAACTACGACGTTGCCTATGAACACTTCTGGCCGGGCAAAGGAATGTTCTCTTTAGCGGCCTTTTACAAAGATGTTCACGACCACATTTTCACCGTTACCACGGCTGACATCGATCCAATATCTGGCATTATGATTAAAAAATATGAAAATGCTTCTAGGTCTAAAGTCTTTGGAATGGAAATGACCCTCATTCGAAAATTCGATTTCCTTCCAGGCATACTCGGCGGATTGGGGACCAACTCAAACCTCACCCTTTCCGATTCACGCATGAACATTCCGGGGCGACCCAATCAGCAAAAAATGACCGAACAAACCCCGTTGATTTACAATGTGGGACTCACCTATGAATACAAAAAATGGAATGCTCGACTGGCCCTGAACTACATTGGAAAACACCTCAAAGAAGTGAACCTTTCCTCCATCGTTGGGATAGGTTTGTTGCACCTAGACGATGATTTCGATACCTATGTAAATGACATTTACAACCTTGATTTTCAGATTTCATATGCTTTGAATGACCATGGAAGCATTTACCTAGAAGGCATGAACCTCTTGAATGCGCCCGAACGAAAATACATTGGAAAGGAATGGAGAAACTTGCGAACTGAATACTATGGAATGCGATTCCAAGCTGGCATTAGACTCGATTTACAATGAAACTTTCCTGGATTTTAATTCTGCTTCCCTTGGCAAGTGCCTTTTCACAAAAGCGCGCAAACGTTCACGGAATGGTTAAAGACTCTTTTAACCTCATTCAAAACATCGAAGTGCAATTGCTTCCTGAGAAAAAATTCATTCATACCGATGCCTCTGGTCGTTTTGACTTTGAAGAAGTTTCCTTTGGAAATCACACCTTGGAAATTCATGAGTTCGGCTTCTTACCCTTCCGAATGGATGTCCTGGTGAACCAACCTGACCTTTGGCTCGATACCTTAATGCTATCGATTGACCGGCGGCAAGTGGCTGTCGAAGTAAAAAGAAAAGCCAAGGGAGAAATGAGCGAGTTGATAAAAACAAAAAAAAGCATCTCCATTGTAACCATAAAATCGAAGGAAACACTCGATAAACTTCCTAATAAAAACGCCGCAGACCTCGCTTCAAGGATGCCCAGTGTGATGTTGTTTAGGTCAAAAGGAGAAAGCAATATGGTTTCGTTGCGTGGTACCCCCATTGATTGGACCTCTGTATTGATTGACGGTGACCGTTTGCCCGTTGCTTGTGAGGACAACGCAACGCGCTCTTTTGAATTCGAAGCCTTCCCATCGGATTTCGTGAGCGAAGTAATCGAAGTGCGCTCCGTTACACCAGATTTTGAGGCAGACAACATCGGCGGAAGTTTGAATTTTTTAACCCTAGAACCAACAGAAGAAAAAACTTTACATGTGGATGCTTCTTTGGGATTCAATTTCAAAGGGAACAAGCCTTCAGGAGATTTTAACTTACTGTTCAGCAACCGAAGTAAAGACAAGAAATGGGGATATTTGGTGAACACGACCTATTTTGGGAGAACCTATGCAAGTGAGGCCATTAAAACCATTTTTGGAAGCAACCTGAACCATGGCGTAAACCGATTGGAACTCAGAAAATACGACGGATTTAGATCCACCTCGGGTGCTCAATTTGCGGTTACCTACCAACCTTCCAAACGCTGGGAATGGAAGTTAAATGGGTTTTGGGGCAGAATGACGGACGACAAGCACATGAATAAAATATCCTTCAATTGGTTTGAAGACAATGGCCAAAGGGTACGCTTGCAAAATTGTGTGGGCCTATGGATTCGGCAAGTGGAGGGAGCATCGCTGAATGTAAAAGTAAGTCCAAACGCAAAAACAACCGGAACCTTTCGTCTTGCAGGTTACCTTAATCAATTCAAAAGTGGACCCGTTCCTTTCAATAAAAACGATCCGAGAAATGGTTTTTTTGTCACCGAATTTCAAAGTCCCGAACTCAGTTTCAACGACCTTTCTAAAGTGGATTTGTACGGTCAAGCGGTGGATCCAAATGCGCAAGATTTTATATTGCTGAAACTCATCGGCGACGACAATCCCTATGGAAAAGGGGATGATCCTTTGCGCATACTGCCAAATTTTAATGGTACACTCAACGCCAACGATTTTGAATTCACCCAAAGTTATACAGAGATCAACCGCACCAATGAAACGGATCCCATTGTGTTTAAAAACGATTGGGAATACCTACTCAACGACCGTTGGAAACTGCAAGCAGGCATCAAATACAGGTTTAAAATTGGCGAAAGAAGCCTATCGAAACACGAATGGTTCCAAGATTATTCTGGTGGTAATTCCAGTCCTATTTTGGTAAGCGATTTACAAACAACGCCCTTCCAAACCGCATCTTCGGTATTTCTTCTGCACGAAGTAGGATCCACCTATGCACCATACCAGTACGATTTTCTAAACGCAAATGGATTGAATCAATTTCTGAGTGAACACGATGATAAACTTCGAGAGGTAGCCATGAACCCGCTTAATTTTGAATACAACCAATGGGTTGGATCGAGTTACGATTACCGCGAACAACAAAGTGCTGCTTATGGCATGGCCACGTACGCAGGAAAAAAAATCGCAATGCTCGCGGGGGTTAGAATTGAACACACATATTTGGTTCAATCTTCAGACACCCTCACCTCCACCATCGCGTTGGATACTGCTAGCAATACCTATTACAATGTGCCTGAAACCCGCACCCTTCGAAAATCTTACATTGGATTTCTTCCTTCCATCAACATCAACCATTACCTCTCTGCTTCTACAACCCTTAAATGGGCGATTTCACGAACCATGCACCGACCTAATTTTGAGGAAACAAAACCCGGACACGCGGTCATACGTTACAATGAAATGGAATATACCTTCGGGAATCCTTCCCTGAAACCTGCCTTTTCGTATAATGTTGATTTTACCTACGAAAAATACCATGGGAACCGAGGTTTGTTTTCTGTGGGAGCGTATTCCAAGTACATCAGGGACCACATTTACACGATGTCTGCCTTGAATACCGATCCAATATCTGGCGTAACCATTCGAAAATATGGGAATGCACCTTGGTCATGGGTAGGCGGGATAGAAATTTTATACAATCGAAAATTTGATTTTTTGCCCAACAAATGGCGCAATTTGGGCGTCCGCTCTAACCTGACCCTTTCCATGTCGAGAATGAAAATTGAAGGACGTCCGGCCAACCAAGCCATGACAAAACAAACCCCTGTACTTTATAATGTCAACCTTTTTTACGAAGGAAAAAAACTTCAATGCAATGTGGCGCTGCTGTACACGGGAAGGTATGTGAGCGACCTCAATCTCACCTACATCAACGGTGAATTGTTTCACAAAAACAGCGATTACGATACGTACGTGAACCAAAATTATGCATTGGAAGCCACCGTTTTGTATGCCATCAACGACCATTTAGCCTTGGAAACTCAACTGACGAACTTGCTTAACTTCCCAGAACGTAAATCTTTAGGAGCCCCTTGGCGTTCCAGCTATGTAGAATACTACGGTGCAAGGGTTCAACTAGGCGTTACTTGGTCGCTGTAGTCTTTTGACTTTCCTGCAGGGCGTCTTGTCCTGATTTGTAGAGGTAATACCCCATTGTGAACACCGCGAAAGAACTGAATACATGCCATAGAAAGTGTGTTCCTTGAGGTAAGAATGGGAAAGGATTTGGGGTCGGATAGTCCAACAATCTAAATATCAATGCTGAGATGAGGAAAAACAGGGTGAGTAAAACATAGCGGGCGTGGCGCCATTGGTTTCTGTAAAGCGACCAAATAATAGGTATGAGGAAAGCACTACCCGAAAACAAGTACCCAATGTTCGGCGCTAAAACACGGTAACCTTGTCCCAAGGTCGTAATGACCAACACAGCAGACGCATAGAAACCCAAAACACACAAAATCCCAAAATACCATCTACGCGTGATTTTTGTCCAAAAATAAACAGACAAAGAAAGCGACATAAGCGCAGCGGGAAGCCAATCGAGCATTAGGAAGACATTGGAAGTCCTGTACGCATGGAAAAGGGTTGATCCTAACCCATTAAGAAACAGCAGGGGCAGAATTAACAATATGATGCGATGCTGCTTATACCTTCCCCAAAGAAAGACAATCCAAAATACCACGGGAATGAAGAAAAATAAGGAGGAAAAGGCATTCCACGGTTCGTGAATGTGGGAATCATAGACAAATTCATTGTAAATCGGTCCTCGATCCTGGATGATTTCCATCCTTCGCTGTATCTCTAATGAATCAATCACTTTGTAAAGTTAGGATGAAAAACCCATATTGCCCTTCCGAGATCCTCAAAATGGAAAAGTTTTACGGTCTGGTAGCGCATTGCTTCCCCCTGGATGCACTTTTTTATCGAGATTATTGAACACATTTTGTACCTTCATATCCCCTTATCACCGAAACATGAAAACCTTACTTTCCTGGATTGCAAACACCAATGACTTTGAAGCAGGTAAGGTCTTAGAAACAGGTCCCACAGCGAATTACCACAAGTACTTTTTTAAATCAGACCGACACCTTTTGTTGTCCTCCGCGCAGGGCGACGATACCCGGTCAGAACTCTTGGTGAACTACCTGAAAAGAACCTATCCCGAACGCACCATCGAATTGCGCTACATGGGCATCTTAGATCCAATTGACCACCGCGAAATACAAGGAAAAATAAATCCTTTCCTCATCGAGTTAAGGGAGGACCAGCTGGACGTTTTTGTTTCACCAGGGAGCCCTGCCATGCAAGTGGTTTGGTACCTCAGCCATTTGTCGTTGAACCTGAAAACTACCCTTTACCAAATGCGGGAGGCGAAGCATACCAAAGCGAAAGAGAAACCTGAATTGATAAAAATTGCCTTCGAAAAATCTTCCCTGCCAGTGACGGCTATGTATCACCAAGAGGAAATCCAAAAGAATACTGGAGAGGATTACTTCATTACCCCCACCATTAAGAAAATCTATGAAAATGCAGCGAAGGTTGCTCAAGTGGATGGCGTAACGGTACTGATTCTTGGTAAAAGTGGGACAGGAAAAGAAAACCTTGCAAAGTACATTCACAAAAATTCGATCCGCAATGAACAGGCTTATGTAACGGTAAACTGCTCTGCCTTCAGTGATTCTTTGCTGGAATCTCGGTTGTTTGGGTACAAGAAAGGGGCTTTTACCGGAGCAGACAAAGACACCCAAGGATTGTTTGAGCTCGCTGATAAGGGAACCATTTTTCTCGATGAGATAGGTGACATCTCTCCCTACATGCAACAGGTATTGCTGCGCACCTTGCAAGAGAAAGAAATCATGCCCTTGGGGGGAAAGGCAAAAAGGGTAAATGTCAGGGTGATTGCCGCGACCAATCAAAATTTGCTGAAATTGTGTGAAGAAGGAAGATTCAGGTGGGACCTTTATTACAGATTGTCTGTGGTAGAACTTGACCTCCCCACCCTATCGGAACGTGGCAAAGCTGACATTAAGGGAATGATTGACCATTTTCTAACCCAAAAAAAGAAAGAATTACACCGTCCTAAAAAACTCCAATTGGACAAAGCTGCCTTGGAGATTCTTTTAAATTATTCATATCCCGGAAATGTGCGCCAACTCGAAAACATCATTTCTAGGTTGTATGTTTTTAATGAAGAAACGGTTTCTGCGGATGTACTTCCCAAGCGACTGAAACAGCGACCATCAGACCAACCCATGAAGATGGAATACATAGAGAAGGAACATATGATCAGGGTACTCAAACATTTCAAAGGCAACAAACGACAAACAGCCCTGGCCATTGGGTGGTCCATCAATACCTTGGCCGCGAAAATGGAAAAGTATGGCATTACGACTGAGGGGTAAGGGTAAAAAACGGGGCTTCGACATGATTCGACAGGCTCATCGCAAAGCGCTCAGCCCACGTTTTTATTTTTGTTTTTCACGTTAAATTCAACCGCTACCTGAGTCCGACGAGGCGGACCGAAGGGGCGGTTCTCTCATTGCTTCTTACTCCTGCAAATCGACAATGCTTTCAAAGCATCAAAATCTCCTTCAATTAATGCCAACTTTTTCTTGTGGGTCCATTTTTGAATTTGTTTTTCCCTATAAAAGGCAACATCAATTCTTTGGAATTCTTCATAGTAGACCAATTCCACAGGTAAATGTTTTTTGGTATGGTTGGCACCAAAACCTGCTTGATGCTGCCGGATTCTTATTTCAAGATATTTTGTGCTTCCAGTATATAAACTACCGTTACTACATCTTAAAATGTACATATATCCTTTCATTGATTGATATAATGTGTTAAAAAACGGGGCTTCGACCAGTCCCGCGCTGCGGAACGCTCAGCCCACGTTTTTATTTTTTACCGCTACCTGAGCAAAATGTAGCGAAGCATAATGCCGTCGAAGGGGCGGTTGTAAAACGGGGCTTCGACCAGTCCCGCGCTGCGGAACGCTCAGCCCACGTTTTTATTTTTTACCGCTACCAGAGCAAAATGTAGCGAAGCAAAATGCCGTCGAAGGGGCGGTTGTAAAACGGGGCTTCGACCAGTCCCGCGCTGCGGAACGCTCAGCCCACGTTTTTATTTTTTACCGCTACCTGAGGCGGACGAGGCGGACCGAAGGGGCGGTTCTCTCATGTAATCAATCCATTTTATAATGTGTATTATTCTGCGTTATTTTTCAGATATTGATATACATTTTAGCATTTTTAATTGAATTTACTGGCTATTTCTCGTTGGCATATCCTTTGACTATGGCGCGACACAAACCTTTAAACTTCAAAATTCATGTTGCAAGAAATCTCAAAAATCAGTTTAGAAATGAAGAAAAAAAACGAGGTTGCCTTCGATCAATTTCGGTATGCATTGTTGTCAGCCAACATTGCCCAATTGAACCAACTGTTGGATCCTCGAGGGAGGTTTTTTGGAAAATTAAGTAAGGCCTGTGCCATCGCTAAAATCAGCAAGTATTTCTACGAAGAAACCAGGGTCAATAGGTGTTTATGGCCAGAACTTAGGGAAGGATTTAGCTTGGATGCTTTTCCGGGTGAGCATGCCATCGAGTTTAGGCTTTTAGATGTCAATCCTTTCGAAGAAGAAGGCCTAAGCGATTATACATTTGGAGACCCACCGCGCAAAGAATTCAAAGAAATTGTCTTTTGCTTATCGCTTCGGTTTAAAGATGGAAAAATCACCAGCATTCGCTTTCCCAAAAAAGTGATTGCTTCCATTTCAAACCTCCAATTATGTAATTGACATTGCCACTTGCCATTGAGAAAATCTTTCTAGGTTTGATCGCCCACCTAAACAATCCCGCGTTTGCGGGATTTGCCTTTTAATTTTGTAACCAACCTTTTCACCCTCGTTAAAGGGACATAATCATCCAGAATTCTGTGTTTGCAGAAGCCAACCGACCCGGCAGGGCACGGTGGAAAAATGATGAGAGGTGCGCACCTAAAAGAATATGCAATCACAGCTTATTCTGAATGATTTAATTTTTTAACCCGCCGCAAGGCATAAAATCATTTTGTATGAAACGCTTAAAAAACCTGTCCGGAAAAAAAAGAACCGTCGGAAACCTTACCGGCATCCTGTTCACCCTTGCTGTTTGTTTATCGAGTAAAGAATCCAACGCCCAATCGATGGTAATCCCTCCAGATTATATAGAGATGAGCGTCGCTAGTACTCCTTGCAGCAAAATGTACAGCCGCTCGTTCGACACAAAGCACAATGCCATTCGTCGGCACCTTGAGGTGCTAGAAATGAACAACATTGACACCAACCGAACGAAAATAGTCTACGACTTAAATGCACCTATTTTCTCCCATTTTTCCAATAGGGAAAACTACGATATCATCTATTTAACCTATGTTCATTTCAACGAAGCTACAGGGACTTACAACAGTACCTTAATGGAATGTCCCAACCAAACGATGGCCGTTTTTGAATCTGATGGCTTTGTAATGCAGTATGAACCCAGCAAGCGAAGAAGACATAGACACTAAACTGCTTTACACCTTGTATTCAACGCATCCATCATTGGGTGCGTTTTTTAGGGTCATGAAACTTTGTTCCGCATACATCAGAAAGACCGATACCATTGTATCATGGGCAGTGGAAAAAGTTCTCCGTCTACGGTTGCACCACCAAAACCAAATTGAACAGCCTTCCCTTCGGATTGATGCCAACGGAGGCCGGGCACAACCAAAGCAACCAGTGGCTGATAGTAGCCATAAGGATCAGATTGACCAGAGGGTAAAAGTATAAACGAATCAAAAACAAAACTGAGCTTCGAAGATATTTTTGCCATACCCGCAACGCTGGTCATAGGCCTTCCTGATACATCACCTTCTAAACTAAAAGCACCATACCCCCCAGAAAAGGCAATGTTTCGCTTTCTGTCTCCAAAGGACAAACTGCCAAAAGGGAGCACGCCGAATGAAGTTGGTGCAAGCCAAGATCCTGTCCCTGCCAAGCCTCCTATGGCCAATTGCGCGCGCGAACCAAGCTCAAAACTTTTTTTGAAACTGGCAATGATCGGGCAACCTATCCACGTTGTCATAATTCCAACGCCTAAGTTGTTTCCCAAACCAAATTGCAAATCGGGCCCAAAGAAATTCCATTGAATGTAATGCTCTCCTTTTTTAATAGGCAGGCCATTGGTGGTAAGAAAATATCGGGTGGCAAACTTATCCTCTCCAACATACACACCCTTGGCATTGAAATCATTTGAATTGATTAAGACGATGGCTTTAATCGTATATTGAGGGATGTACAGTTTTCGCAAGTCTTTGGTTTCCAACAAAACCTCGCGTTCATCTTGGGATAAGATTTTTCCAATGAGGTCCCCTGCATTCGTTGTCACCACCCTGTAATAATTCGTGTCTATAGGATTGGCAGGAACGGTTTGCGCATTTAATTTTACTTGAAAAACCAATAAAACGATGATAAATATTATTTTTTTCATTTCTTTTTTTGCCCAAAAATAAACACATGCCGTCATCAACTACAATCGAATGTTACAATTGATGTTTTAGAACTTGCGAAATTCGAAAAAAGCAAAATTTTAAAGCACCCTCACCCTACGCTTCTTCTTGCTTCGCTTTTTTAGATTTGCGGTACAAATAGGTTTCGTAGATGAAGCGCTTTGCAAAACGAACTTGCTTGTCGGCATTGACCAATTTCTTGTAGACATTGGCATTTACACCAAAATATTCATAGGTGGAACCATCGGTAAATGTGATTTCCAACAGCAGTCCTTTGTGCTTGTAGTCGGCAATCCCACATTCTGTTATGGTTACCATGTATTCTTCCAAATTGGCTTCCTTGGTTTCTTGCGCAATGCTTACCAAGAAATGGTATCCATCCACCACCTGACGCCCCATCAATGTGGCCTCTTCTTTCATCGGATCACCCTCTTGGTATTTGTCAGGATGCCATTGCTTTACAAGCTTTCGATACTTCAATTTCAGTTCAGCAAGATCGATTTCTTTTTCAATCTCAAAAAGTTTCTTGTATTCGTTGATGCGTTTCATTTCTCTCGTTTGTCGGACCCTTTCAACAGAAATCGGCAGGGATTTTCAATTCAAGCGCGAAGATATGCATACAATTCGAGGGGGACTATTTTTTAAGAAGGAAAGTCCTAAGTTTAAACCTTTGATAACATCAAAATTCAAATGCTCAAGAAAGGAAAGTGCTTAATTGGATTAGAATTGACTCAACTCGTTTTTCAAGCGATCCACCTCATTTTCCCAGGATTCTACCACCTTTAATTGATTCTCAATTTGCGCCTCCTTTTCTGAAAAAGTGCGCAAGAAATGGAATTCCTGAATTTTATCTAATTTGATTTGCGCTTCCTTCAAGTTGTTTACGGCAATGGCATACCTGCGATTTAACTTGTCGTATTGCTTTTGCCTTTCCTCTGCTGCAATGCGTTCTTCTTCTGCCCTTTGTTGCGCATCCTCAAGGGCCTGCTGTTGATTTCTTTGTTGTTCTATTTGTTCTTGCTGGGTTTTTAACCTTTCCTGCAATTCATTCGCTTTCGTCTTTTGATTTTCATTGAGAATGAAGGCAACCATGCCAATGACTACGACCCCAATCACTGCGTAGATGAGGGAAGACTTTTTAAGTAACTCCGCATTTTTTTTACCCATATCCCTTGGTTTTTCTTGTGGGTCGCGATGGGGTGGTGGGGTATCGTTTTTTGGTATAAAGGGTGGGGGTTGATTTCTAAATAAGTCCGCCAATTCTTCGATGGTACCCGCTTCTTGCCAATCCACCTGTCCGTCAAACCAAAGCATGGTATCTCGGGTAATGCGAATCTGGGCTAGGTCTTCCTTGGTGTAAGGTCCCACCTGGCGACCGTCTTTGTGTAGATAATATTTTTGCATGCTAAATGAGAATCAATCTGATTTTGTTTTTGTCAATCAAAAATAAGAAAAGTCTGGAAACAAACTTTCCGGTAAATCTTTCAAATGGGTATGATTTGGGATGGAATTCCAGGGATAGAGAGAAGGGTTAATGGGAGGGTGACTTAATGTCAATACCGACTAACCAAACAGGAACAGTGATTATTTTTTCAAATTCTTGAATGATCCGAAGCGTTTTATCGAATGTAACAATACCATCTGACAAGCTTTTTTCTAATTTACCCGTTGGAACAATGTATACAAGGCAATCAATAGAATTCTGAACGTTTGCCTTCAACACTTTGAAAAAATCTCTGTATGCCAGTGCCCAATTGCCAAATTGAATTTCACCAACAATTAAAGGCGGAGAAAAATCATCTTTTTTGATTGGAATATTAACTCCTACGTTTTCGGAGGTTATCAAGTACTCAGCATATTCTTTTAATTCTGGGTTCTTGTCAAGAAATTTATTCCAACGTTTAAAGTTATCGCTGTAGTGAATTTCGCCAAAACAAATATTCCTTAGCTTAACAAGATTGACCTTATGATTGATAAGGGCAAAATCAAAACCACCAATAGATGATTTACTTGCACTAAAATAAAACACCCCCATTTCCTCACTCACTTCAAATTTAAATTCTTTGTTGTAGGATAAAAGACGTCGTATTTCCTTGTTTAAATCATCTGCTTTTATAGCATCCGATTCCCTTCCTTTAGTGAACTTGACACGTTCAGTTAAATCAATTTTTGCGTCGAAACTATTTTCCAGAAATGCTTTTACATCCTTATGTGCTGTCAATATTTCATAAGCATGATGATGAAAATATTGCTTACTTATAAATAGATTTTTTTCTTCACTCATATTATTCTTTTATTCAATTCGACACCTACCCTTTCCACGACTCCAACCACAAGTGCATTACCCATAAAGAACGCCCGGCGTGCAGGACTTATTGCAACGTCTTTTTCATTTGCAATCCCTAGTAAAGTGTGATTATCTGGAAACATATTCAATCGTTCTAATTCCACTGGGTGTAATCTCCGCAGTTCCCCATCAAAATCAATCAGGTGTTTAAAACGAGAAGCTCCTGGTCCCCCTTCACTGGTAATGATTGTTCGCGAAGGTTTTTTTAGGTCATCTGTAAGCGAAAGCGGCCCCTCTTTGTAATAAAATTTTCCCTTTGAAGAAACACGTTCCTCTGATTTCCTGCCTTTTAGGTAAATCCACTTATCCAATTCTGTTTGTAATTCTATAACATCACCTTGACGCTTCAACCTCTGGTCAATTTCAAACCCTGGCTGCGTAATTTTAAAAATTGTTTCTTTAAGAAGTTTTTTTGCATCCAAGAAATAACTTGGTTCGGACTTCATTTCTCCATTTAAAAGCACATCGCCAAGCAATTGATTCTTTAGGCTATAGTTAACAAATGAAGTTTTAGGGCAATTTGCTTTGAAATCAGACATCACAACACGTCCATTTTTCATAATACCAGCATTTAAAAACTTACCTTCATTAAAGGAATTTGACAGTGTCTCTATGTTTTTTTCAAGTTCAAAATCAATAACCTTATCTGTAAAAAAACAAGGAAACGCAGTAGCAAAAACCCCTTCAGATTCAATCCATTCCAAGGGTTTATTTACTTTAATGTTTGACGTTTTATGATAAGCCAAAATATAAACCCTACGTCTGCGCTGAGGCATTCCGAAATCTGCTGCATTAATAACCCTCCACTCAACAACATAACCAAGTTCGTTCAACGTATTTAACATAATTGCAAAATCTCTTCCACGCTTAGTCGTTGGAGATTTAAGGAGGCGATCTACATTCTCTAAAAACACAAGTTTGGGACGTTTTACCTTCAATATTTTATGAATATTCCACCACAAAACCCCTTTTTTTCCTTCAATTCCTTTTGTGTTTACTCCGGCAACTGAGTAATCTTGACAAGGAAAACCGCCAACTAGCATGTCATGATTTGGAATAAGGTCATCCACTTGATTATCTGAAAATTCAGGGGAAGCAACCGTATTCAAGTCATAAGGATAATGATAAAAACCTTCAGTATTTGGCCAATTCCTATGATAAACTAAGTTCGCTTCTTGTAAATCACCTGATTTTTTTGAACTCGGCTCCCACTGATTTGACCAAACAATTTTATATGGAGATTCAAAGGGTAATGTGTAATGGCTGGAAGCACTTCTCCCTTGCCAACCTTCCAATCCCAACCTAAAACCTCCCACACCAGCGAATAACTCTACAACTCGAATTTCTTTCATTTTATAAAATTAAGTTTTAAACCTCGTAATTTTTTTACGTTCTTTTTTTTTTTTGAACAAAAGGAATGCATTCCGTTACCTTTTCCATAAATCTCATCCTTAAGTGACTTGACATGAAAAAAACACCCAATGGAAGACCTGAAGTGGGAATGGATACGGTTACGCCAATTGAAAAAAACCGCCTGCCCTTTGTGGTGGGGTCTCAGTTTGGCTTGAATCCTCGCATTCATGACCTGGAAGGCTTTTTTAATGGAGAAAAATACATTGCCGTGCTAGCAAAATCACTGCTTTCCGGAACCGTAAACGGTCTTCACATCTACCACATAAAAGAAGGTGAAACGCACATTAATTTTAATGCCATAGCCGTCTTCAGGTAAAGTAAAATTCAATTCGCCTACGTATAAGCGACGATGTCTCTAGGTCATTATAAAAAAGAGCTGCGATCCACCAAAGCGAATTGCAGCTCATAGAAATAGGGGTTTGTTGCTAATTATTGGATCGTTCTACATCTGCGGCATGGGGTACCGTAATCCATTGTGAATAGGCCACATCATAGAAATTAAAATAGGTGCCAGGCGCTAATTTCTCTATAATGTCAATGCTTTTGGTATCGGGTGGCAAGGCAGGAAAAACCAAGGTATAGGTGTGGTACTGCCCTTGTTTTCTGAAATGAAGTTTGTTGGGCGCAATCGGAATCCCAATCGCTTGTATCAAGGGGTATTTCTCCGATGAGCCTTTGGGTTGGATGTAGGCGTCTCTATCCATTTGTATCCATCCCCCGTTGATGTAATACGTGGAGGCTTTGTAAATAAAATCAATGCGCGTAAAAGCATCGTCAAATTCTATGCTCTTGACGCGATGTTTGTTTTTATGGTCCATTCCATTTGGATTGTAAAGTTTTAAAGGGGTCTTTACATCAACGTCTAAGTCCATTTCTTGCAATTTTTCAATGTTAATTTCCATGTTGTTTAATTTTAGAATACAAAGTAAATCATAGTGTCCGTATTATCCATACGGAGTAAAAAGAAAAGTGTATATTTAACAAAATTTTTCTAAATGAACTTAAGTAAAAGTGCTTTTCGCAGGTACAAAGTAATCGATGGAATGCTTAGGAATTCCATGCGAAAATACCCTACCATCATTGAAATCCAAGAGGCATGTTATGTAAAACTGCATTTTAGACCCTCCATCGAAACCCTACAAAAAGATATGGCAAACATGCGGGCGCCCTACCCAGATGGCTTTGACGCGCCCATCCAATATTGTAAAATCAACAGAGGCTATGAATACACCGATCCAAACTATACCTTAACAGGCATAACCCTTAGGGAAGATGAAATTGATGCAATTACAGATGCATTGGACCTCATTAAGATGATTGGCGGATCAAGAATCAGCCACCAATTTAACCAAACCGTAGAGAAACTGTTTTCTTTCACCCTTGACGGAGGAGCATCCTTGAAAAACCGAAGACCTTTTGTACAAATCATGATCCCTCCCGTATCAAGAGGTTTTGAACATTTTGATTTATTTTATGAGGCCTGCAAAGAACGTCAGACCATTTCCATGCTTCATTTCTCTTATAACAAGCGCACATTTACCCACACGTATTTTCATCCGTTTCTCATCAAGGAATTTGAAAATCACTGGTATCTTATCGGGTTCTCAGAAACCCATAAGGCAATTAGAACCTTTGGCCTCGATCGCATCAGCGCGCCCCTAAAAACAAAAAAGAAATTCATTCATTCCGAACTTTCAGAAATTGATACCTATCTCAATGATGTATATGGGGTATTTCCTATACCGGGCGCACAAAAGGAAAAAGTAAAGATTAAAGCAAGTAAATTAAGTACGCACTATTTTCAAGCCTATCCCTTACATGAAAGCCAGGCAATTAAAAAGAATCCGTCTGGTACTTCAGAAATCAGCTTTGAATTGATTCCTTCCATAGAACTTGCTCAATATTTCTTGTCTCGCGGCAGTCACGTCACCCTGCTCTCCCCTACTTGGTTTGTTAACTTTACAAAAGACCTTTCACAATGAAAAACAATAAAAAATCATACGTCGTTCATCCCTTATTTGAAACTCAAAAAAAAATCAATCCCGTTGTTTTACGCTTCATCTTAAGCAATGAATTCACCAGGGTTGATTTCGGTTATGCTGCCCCCTGGATGTACATTAAAGGGGGGTGGATTCACATAGCACCTCATGCCTATTTAGCCATCGACGGTTCTCCCAAAAAATATGCACTGATGCATACCGAGAACATCCCCATCGCGCCGCAAAAGCATGAATTTGAAACCACTGAGGATTGGAAAGTTTTTAGTTTGTTTTTTGAACCCTTGCCCATCCAAGATTGCGTTGTCAACCTCATTGAAGAAGAGAATCCCTCAGAAAACGATTTTAACTACTATGCACTTAAACTGGAAAATGTCTTGGACGTAGAAATCATCCCATAAGGAAGAACACCCGGCCCTCACAAATCTTTCAAGCGAACGCTTCAAGTGCGCAATTTTCGTAACTTACGGAAATATACGATCAACAAACATCCCCTCAAATTCCATTTACGAAACCCAGAAAATGAAAGAACCCCTAAAAATTCCCTTTTACGCAAAAACCGCACTCATTTTTATCAGTTTATTCGCATTCGTATACACCTTAAGCATCGCACAAAACATCATTGTTCCCATTGTGTATGCCACCCTTTTGGCCATTTTAGTAAATCCCTTGGTGAATTTTCTTTGTCGAAAAGGCATCAACAGGTTCGTGTCCATTATGCTCACCGTTTTGATGGCCCTCTGCCTTGTTTTAACGCTCTTTTATGCCGTTTACACACAAGCTTCGCATTTTAGCGATTCCTTTTCTCAAATGAACGAAAAGTTCATTGAAAGCAGCAACGAATTCATGAATTGGATTTCTAAAAAGACAAACATTCATACCTCCATTTTAAAAACATGGGTCAATGAAATGCAGAAAACAGTGTTAAACAATCTTGCACTTAAAGAAAATTTCACACGGTTTAGCAATGTAATGGTTACCGTGTTTTTAATCCCCGTCTACATGGTGATGGTGCTTTATTACAAACCACTTTTACTGGATTTTATTCGGAAGGTGTTTCGCCTGAAAGACCACAACGCTGTTGAAGAGGTCTTGTCTAACGCAAAAAAAATCATTCAAAATTACCTCGTTGGACTTTTCATTGAAATGCTCATCGTTGCGATGTTAAATTCAATTGGATTGTACATCATTGGAATGGAATACATACTGCTTTTGGCATTGTTAGGAGCTTTTTTAAATCTCATTCCTTACCTTGGTTCCATCATTGCAACTGCAATTTTTATGCTGGTGGCCTTGTTAACGAAGACACCGATCTACATGCTGTATGTTTTTATCCTGTATACAGTCATTAATTTCATAGACAACAATTTTCTGATTCCAAAAGTGGTTGCGGCAAGGGTTAAAATCAATGCACTTTTTTCCATCATGGTCGTGATCATTGGAGGTGCGATTTGGGGTATCGCTGGGATGTTCATTGCCATTCCCATTACGGCAATTGTAAAAGTCATCTTCGATCACATTGACTCCTTAAAGCCCTTTGGCTATCTTTTGGGTGAAAATGTACCGGAAAGTCAAAAAAATCCGCTGAACTTTATTAAAAAAATCTTCAAAAGACCCAAACCAACTGCGTTGTAAAGATGGGAATGGAGAAGCAGGTGGATTCTACAATGGAAAGAGGGTTCATGCGCCTTCAATCGGATCACAACCTAATCTTCGTATAACCTCACTTCCTGCGAATCAAGATTTATAAGAATTGCCAATCCATGTTCTGGATCCCATGAAGGACGAAAAACCACACACGCTGTATCTTCTTCGTATTTTTCCTGATTCAAATAAATCGCTTGCAGTTCCAAGGTAGGAAGAAACGATGCGAGTGTATCCAAATTCGTTTTAGAAAAATGCGTGTCAAAATCCCACAAGGATTTAAAATAATCGTGTGCAACTTTGTAAATAGCCTCACCCACTTCGGGGCCGCAATCCATGAGTTTTAGGTATCGCTCACGGTCTTTGTTTGCGATGGATTTCAACTGTTCCTCGCCGCCGCCAAAAACAATAGGAACGATCTCACCAAAGCAATGTACGTGTCTGTGCGCGTGAAGACTTGGCCAATATCCATCCGTATGTAAAAGTCCGATGCTTCGGTCAAAATAGCAGTTATCCTCATTTACCAAGTCTGCTTCTATTTCTTTGTAATCGCTTGAGAATGCCCGTTGTTGAAAATCTGTTAGGCTTTCAAATAAATAGGGGTTAAAAACACGTTGGTTATTCACATAATGACCGAAATCCATTTCGCCCTGTTTGTATGGGTCCAAAACGTTGAGGCTGATTTTCCAAACAAAATCAATGTTGTCTATTATTTTATAGAAATACCTCTCCATGCAAACAATTTATTTGTGTCCAAAATTAAGCATTATGCGCTTCCAGTCGACGCGAAACATGGGTTGTAAAACCTTTGTAATAAATGTTTTGAGGATTACAAATAATATAAACTGTATACATTTCCACACCAACTGGCTTTACCCATAAAAGCAAAAACCCTAAGAAACTTGATACTTCCTAGGGTTTTCTAATCCTCCAGCCATAGAGGCTTCTCTTTAAACGAACCGTTTCGCGGTCTGGACGGGATTTCCGTTTTACACCTTAATACGCCTGTTATTCAATAAGTTATATGTTCTTTAAGTTTCAAAAAGTGACCGATTTAGTAACCGAACTTTTAAACTTTTTTGCGCTAATTTGAAAGAACTCTGTGGTACAAATATATGCATTTATTACTTAGTAAATTCATTTACGCTCAAAATGTATCATTTTAGTTCGTATTTAGTTGAGTTTTGAAGGGTAGGGATTTCCTAATCAATGATAAATTGCTTGACTGTTTCAATGTCTATTCCAACGTGTTGTGCGAATTCTTCAATTGTGATGAATTGATGGGATTGCTTGTTTAGGTTTTGCCTGATAGTATGGAGCAATCGCCTGGCATATTTCTCACTTCTTCCGGTTATTCGCTGTACATCTTTTGGATAGACACATACTCGTTTGGGTATTTTCATACTCTATCTATGCTTTATCCATACACTATCTAGGGAGTATCTATACAGTGCTAGAATGCAAAGTTAGGATTTTCAAATGGCTATAATTTATCCTTTTACGGACAATTATGCACGTTTCTTTCCACACGGACATGCCTATGGTGATGACGTGTTTTGACTGCTGTACTTTTGATTTATCTGATTGAACTCGCGAGGTAAAAAGATAGCGGTTGAGAGGGTCTCAACTTTGAATTATTAATCAAAATACACTTTAAAAATGGCAAAGCAAATTGGCATTATTAAGTTGAAAGGCACAATCGGAGATTTGTCTTTCTACAAAACAAAAGACGGTCACTTGGCGCGCGAAAAAGGTGGTGTTGATGCGGAACGAATTAAGAACGATCCTGCGTTTGAGCGTACACGTGAAAATGGAGCTGAGTTTGGAAGTGCTGCGAAATCCGGGAAACTGGTGCGTGATGCTTTCCGAACGTTGATGATGCGTTCTTCGGATGGTAGGGTGACTTCTCGTTTGACGAAGTTGATGTCTGACATTCGTGCGCTTGATACTACGAGTGCTCGTGGTGAACGAAATGTGGCGGTTGCAATTGCAGATCCTGCTGCTAAGGATTTGTTAAAGGGTTTCAACTTTAACAACCGAGCAATTTTGGGAGCTGTGTTGTATCGTCCTTTTGCAGTGAACACGGCTGCTGGTGAAATCGCAATTCAGGGGCTTGTTCCGAATTTGCATGTGGCGTTTCCTTCGGGAGCAACTCACATGGCGTTTACGGGTGCCTGGGCAAAAGTTGATTTTGCAACGGACACGTACAGCGTTGAATTGACGAACACGGAAAACCTGGTTATCGATGCAACACTAACAGACTTGCTTTTAGCAGCTGGTACTGCACCGACCGGAACGGGAACTGATGTGTTTTTGTTGATGGTTGAATTTTTCCAAGAAGTAAACGGCGTTCAGTATTCGATGAATAACGGAGCATACAACGCCCTTGCCATCGTGGATGTAGCGTAATCATTTTAGAAAATGGGACGACAAAAACGATGGGATGATCTTTCTTCTGTGGGGGAACGCATCCAACAAGAAACACCACCTTTCTTCAAAAAATTACGTGCGCTTGGATTGATTGTAGCTGCAATTGGAACATCCATTGTGATGGCACCGGTTGCGCTTCCGGCACTACTTACAACGATTGGGGGTTACCTCATCGTAGGTGGTTCGGTGCTTACGGCAATCAGTCAAGCGACGGTTGAAGAAGGGGAATGAAATGATTATTCTTTTGTGTGGGACAAAAAGAAGGTACGCAAAGAATTAATCTTACTTTTTAGCATTGCCCTAAAAAGTAACAAAAAGGTCTAGCACTGGGAAAAATCACTTACCCTTCAATGGCTTGAATCTAAAATTTTAAAAACTCGTCGCCCAGAGGGTCTCCTCAGACAGTTCAAAATTTTTGCGATTCTTCACCATGTGGGTCCCAAGTAATTTTTCCAATGTGCAATTGTAAAACTTATAAATTCTAAACAAAATGGATACTGGAATTTTAGAAAATGGCTGCACGAACAACGACTTTTTGTTGAACGTAAAAACCAAGAAAAACATTCGATTCAAAGCAGGAGCTGATGTAAGCTCTAGCGTGAACATCATGGATGTAAGCTTGGATGAGGACGTAACAGAAACGCACGAGTTTTTAGGAATAAGCATTCGCTTAGGCTCAAAGACTTGCCCGAAAGTTGATCCAGTTGTAGCAAGCAACTAGTTTTTAACTTTTTGGCATTGCCCCAAAAAGTAAACAAAAAGGTCTAGCGCTGGAAAGATTTGACTGCCCTCATCTTCCTTGTTGCTAAAATTTCTGAAACTCGCTTTCGTGCCTCGGCTCAAACAGGCAGAAATTTAAACGCAACTTCGTCGTGTGGGTCCCAGTCGAATCTTTCAAGGCGCGGTGGATTTATGGGAGAATTTCGATTCTTTGTTATTGTTTCAAATTATTAGGTAAAGTCAAAAAGAAAACCACTTCAAAACTAAAAAAGAGAATGAAAATTTAATTGTATGCAACACACGCACGATCATACCACAGCTTGGGGAACATTGTCGGGAACTGCTTTGACAGTTTTAGCGACTATAAATTCCATGGATATAGTAAAAACCGTGGTTCTGGCCATCATAGGTGCCAGCGTGAGTTTTAGTGTGAGCATGTTTTGGAAATGGGTATGGCGGTTCTTCAAAGAACCAAAAGAAAATTGATTTATTGTAAAATGTTCGAATGCTCTCGGGAAACCGGGGGCATTTTTTAAATCTTAGAAAAATGGAAAATGTTATTGAAAATGGCTGTACCAATTCTGATTTTTTATTGAATGTGAAACGGAATGTAATTCGGTTTAAAGCAGGCTCGGAATTGAGTTCAAGTGTGAATCGTATGGATGTAGATGTCAATGAGGATATCACAGACGAAGCCCATGAATTGAAAATCACGCTAGTTCTGAAGTCGGAACGATGTTCGAAGTAAGTGTATTGGAAAGCAGAACGCCACCCGATAAGTTGGCGTTTTTTGTTATTATTTTGTTGAACGGTTTGCAGCAAACCGAAGAGCTGAACTTTTACACAGAACTTGATTTGAAAAAGTAATGTTTGATTGACCACAAAACTTTCTTTGGAACACCAAACCCCGCCTCTTGGGTAGGTGCTTTTATCTGTTGGGCATTTGTATCTTTCAAGCATTAGATTATTATTTTTTCGAATATAGTTTTTAGTTCAAGCACTTTAGACGAAGTTCCAAAGGCTTCTTCCCTTTTAATCCATGAATGAACGAATGAAAGCGCCCTACTTTTCCATTTGTTTTTTTATTCATTAAAATAATTGAAGTGTTTTAAGGTTTGCATTATATTAATGTTTTGCGAATTTGCTGATATGTTTAGTGCGCGCCAAATAGCGTGTCTCAAATTGCCAATGAATTTTGTCCAGATTTTCTTATGAAAACTTAACTTAAAGGAGTTGTCTTAGTTTGAACGTTTTAGTATATTTGTATCATGATAGTGTCAGAGAATCTTGTAATACAGCAACCTCTTTTTCAATTCATTACAGCTTTCAATAACTTTAGTCTTGGAAAAGTTGTGTGGGAACAATATCAAAAGTTTGCTGTTCCTACCATTGAAAATGCTACACTGTCATTAGAACAAGCTGTAAATATTATCCCCACGTTTACTCCTGCAGAAGCTATTAAACAAAAAGAAATTATTCAAGCTGTAACTTCAAATGTAAAACCATTACTTGAATTTATTGAAGCGGAAAAGGCAGAAGAATTCTCGCAATTCAGAAACGCTTCATTGGCATTTTTTTGTATTCTTGAGCAAATTGAAAAGGAATTGGATAAGGCAGCTAGTCAAGATGATACTGCTCGCGCTGTATTTCATCATATGACACGTTCAAGGAAAAATCCAGCAATTCTTAAATACCTAAAATAATTTTAATGCCTCAACAACGAGATATTATTATGGTGTATTATGAGTTACCACAAGGAGTTGAATACCACCCGACAATTATCATTTCTAATGACGCAATTCATGAAACTGAAGGCATTTATTATGGGGTAATGTGCTCTGGAGAAATTCAACCAGAAGAATTTGCATTGGAATTAATTCCGGAAATGATTGTCGGAAAAAAACCAATGAACAAAAAAACTTTTGTCAAAACACATTTAATTCAGGCTTATACAGAGAAGGAACTTAAAACACATATAGGCTCTGTCACTTTAGATGCCTTTAATAAAATCAAACAGAGAATAGTTGAGAGTCTGTTTGACTCTCAATAAATTTCCTAGACTTAAGGCAAGTAATTTTCTGCATTTTTTTGTTGGAACATAGCTATCTAGAGAAGTCGTTGTCGCGCATATTGAACATAACGGTTTGCACCTATACGAGCGGCACAGCTCTTTGTGAAAATTATTGAGACGAAGTTAAAGTAATTTCTTTTAAGTTTATTGTTGGTTCGAGGAGATATTTTATGCTGGCGCATTGGTGCTGTTAGTGGCTTTATACTTAAATTTGTGAAACGAAGTATATTTTTCATTATTTTTAAAAAATAAAATTTCAAGTTTATGTTTGAATTAGAATTAAATATTTATAATGTAAATAGAGCCAAATTACAACAAGAATATCCTACAGGTGGTTACGTTGTAATTATGGGAGAGGAGATTTTAGGAGTTTGGCATGATAGAACTGATGCTTTAAGAGCAGGAATAGAGAAGTATGGAAATGTCGCATTTTTGGTGAAGGATATTAACGAAAGTGATATCCGAGTTAATTTTACAAGAAATTTAATGTTTGCATAATGCCAGTTTTTCCAAATCGAGTTCCAAACTTACAAAATGTTGGTCCAATTATAGAAGTTGTTGTTTTTCCGCCACAACCTATATTCAATAAATTAAGACAAGAAGGTAAAACACCCCCTAGTAGAAAATTAATTGCCCTTATAGATACTGGTGCAAGCGGTTCGTGTATTGACGATCCAATTGCCAGTGAATTAGGTTTAATTGCTAGAGATGTTGTTTCTGTACAAACACCTTCAGGTGAATCTCAACAATCCGTTTATGATCTTGGTTTCGCAATGCCTGGGCTTCAAAAGAGTATAATTCCGATCATGGCAATAGGTGCAAATTTAACCAATCAGCCTTATGATGCTTTAATTGGACGCGACATATTACAATCATGCACCTTAATTTATAACGGGTGGGATAATTCTTATCAACTACACATGTAATTTTACATTCCGATTACCGCTAAATAATTTATACACGCTAAAAAAAATCGCAGTTAGATACAACCTTATTTGTATGAGCGAATCTCTACTGCTGTTCACTAAACACCTAATCGGATAGCGCTTTTTTTTTATCTGATCATTTGATGACCGATTGCGATTTTGAGTTGTTTGATGGATTGGGTTAGTTTGATGTATTCTTTTTCTTTTTGTTGAAGGAGCTGAAGGGCTTGAACATTTTTGCGGAATTTATCCGGGAAATGGATAGCATACTTTTGCCCCTGGTGGATGAGGTTTGAAAGTTCCTTTTTGCGAATGAAGGGAATTACTGAACCGCACAAAACTTGGTGAAATCTGCGACCTTGCCATAGGGCAAAGAGGATCCAGTACAAGCTTTCTTTTTCTTGTTCTGTTTGGCAAATACAAACAAAGCAATTCGGGCAAGGCTCTGTAAGTGGTTTTCCGCTGTTGAGACCTTTACAAAGAATGAAGAAATGAGGCTCGGAAATATTGTTCTCCGGGCGAAACGATTTGAGTTGAAAATTGAACATAATTTAGGGTTAAAAATTATGCTCAGCGGGTTTAGCGCTTCGCGCACACTAATAATTCCAAAAGAAAAAAAGGAAAAAAAAAGAAAGTGCTGACAGAGGGCACGGAATGAGGTAATGCAAGGTTTTTGGTAAAAAAATACTACCCGACTACATACAAGGATTAAGAAGAAAAACCAATAAATGGTATTTTATTAAAGTATAGTAGGAAATGAGAGAAATGAAAGGGTGGAGATTATTTTCTCAAAACCCGAAGGGCTTGACCTTGAATGAACGAATGTAGTTGCCCTAAATTTGCATTTATTTTTTATTCTTCTTTCTAAAATTGGGGCTGGGCAATGAATGCAGTAAGACTTATTAGTTTATGGTTTTGAGGCTTGGCACCGTGGTGGGTTTAGGAGCACAAAACTGTCAATACACCACAAAAGTTGATGCGAGGTAGAATGTTCAATTAACCACTTCACCCGCCATTGAGCCAAACGCCTGTTAGCGGTTCGTTTTTTATATCAATTCTTCTATTTTTTCGGTCGTTAAGTTGTCGTTTATCCATAACAAAACCAAATTTACGGCTTTGTCAACGGTTTCTTGTGTTAGAAATAATGCAATAACAAGCTCGGGGACTTTTCTTTCATTGTCATAGGTTATGTTATCTAGCCAAGCAGATATTAAATATTTCTCATTTTCATTTATTGATGTTTGCATAACTTTAAAGTCATCCTGAATAATTCTAATCGCTTTAGTTTTATTGTCATTTATAAAGGTAAATATTGGGTTAGCGTCATAAATTTTTTTACCACGAGCGTCAATATTTTTGAAAACCTCTGATTCCTTAGTCAGTTTAAGTTTCAGTTTAGATTGAAGTTTCCTCTTCCAATAACCCTGATTGAGGTTATAGATTCGTTTGTCTTCAGTGAATTTGTCAAATAAAAGTTTCTGTTCCATTTTTTCTTAGGGTTGTGGTTGGGGAGGGTTATCCATAAAAGCAACGCCTGCATTAACTTCTATATCAATTCTGATTTGTCTGTTCCTAAAATCGTCATAATATGATTTTTTCATTTGTGCTGAAACTCCGCAGCTTGGCGTTGTCAAAATTCTATTTCTGCAATCATTTAATGCTTGTGCTCTAAGATTTCGTTCTGCATTTGTCAGTTGAGCATCTAAATTGTCAACACTTGCAATACCCATACTCTTGAAATGGTCTGTTTGTATTGCCCAAGCATCTGACTTTTCTGTTCCTCCACCTTGTGCTTGTATTCGTCCTCTATTCATAATTCTTCAATTTAAACTGGTTCTTTTACTAATTCGTCAAGTTCTTCTTGTGAATAATTTGTAATTTTTTCTTCTGCTCCAACAATTTGATTTACAAATTCCAAAATTTTAGGTTTCTCAATGTTCTCAATGTTTATTACATATTCATATGCTGATAGGGGCTTCCCTTTTCCTATGTCGTGTTTGTAATTGTTTGAGACTTCAAAATTGTAAATTGAAACATACCTACTTGAAAGTCCTTGACTCTTAGCATTTGCATTTTCCACTTCTTTCCAAATTTCTTCATTTAATGTCCAAGCTGAGTTTGCTTTTGGATTTCCGTCTTTTTTAAGTTTAGGGGTATATATTGGTTTGTCATTTTCATCGGTTGTAAGTTCATATAAATACCTTGTATCGCTGTCGTGTATAATATGTTGTTTTATATTAAAATGCGTGAATATTTTTTGAAAAAACGGAATATTGTTTTTAGAACCAGTATTTGTTACGAAAATGTCTTTAGCTGGATATTTTGTTGCCAACAATTCTCTAATGACAATCGCTTCTGTATCACCTTCAACTAAAATTACTTCGTCAGCAAAAAAACTTTCACAAATATTTGGGTCAAATCGGTTAATCATTTGAACCATATTTTTCTGTTCATCAATTTTATTAAAAATATTTTCATCCACTTGATATAAACTTGTTGTGCCTTCTTGGTTTCTAATCATTCGGACTAATGATGTGTGAGGTTTAGAGATGTCAATAAGGGAAGGGCTGTGGGAAGCACAAATAATTTGGAAACTTGAATTTGTGCAAAGGTCATAAAGTACCTTTCTTAAAAGGGTTATGGCTTTTGGATGCAAATAAATTTCAGGTTCTTCAAATAGTATTAGGTAATCCTTTCTGTTTCCATTTGCATTATTTTCTGTTGGCAATTCATTTTTTACAACGCCTAAAAAATTAAATAATGTTTGTCTAATTACACCGTGTCCATGATTTGTGAAATCTTGTTTAGTGTCTGGAAATCTTTTGTCCTTAATAACTACAGAAAATTCTTTTTCAAGAGAAGTAGATAAATCAAATTGGCTACCTTCAATTTGATTTATTTCTAATGTCAAGTCAGGAAATATTTTTTGAAAGTTGTTATTTGCTTGAATGCTTTTTTTTGAGATTACATCTTTTGACAATATCTTATTTTGTAGCATTTCTATTTCTGTCAATACTTTTTGATATGCTTCTGCTTCTTCATCTTTTAATGTTTTTAGAACACTTTTTTGGATTGTCTCTTTGATGAATTTTGTTAAGTCTGCTTGCGTTGGTAATGCTGGTATTCTTACAGGTGTTGGAGCTTGCTTAGTAAAATGTTGTTCAAGTCCGCCAAAACCATTTAATACATAGTCGTTTGTGTTTGGGTCAAAAGTTTCTTTTTGTCCTTCTTCATCTGCTTTTTCCCAAGTTTTCCTAAATCTAATTTTATTCTCTGCGTCAAACCATTTATCAAATCCTTTTTTTGCAAAAATCTCATCATCACCATCATCTTTAATGAAAGTGGCTAATATTTGAATTGACTTTTTTTCGTCAAAACCTACAAAGTCACTTAACACAGCTTTCTGTTTTGGAGTTACTAAATACTCATAAGCAGAAAGTAGCGAAGATTTTCCTGCGTTATTCTGACCAAATACAAAAATTATGTCAGAACCTTCAAGGGATAGTGTAACATTGTCGCCATTGATTGAACGAAAATTTTTAACTGTAATCTCTAATAATTTCATTATTTATTCACTTAAGGATGTTTTGTTAAAATGACCGCTAACTTTTTTATATGCGCAACAATCTTTCGCAAATACAGCCATTTTCAGTTTTACTTGCGAAGCTTTTAGCTTAATTGCTAAATTACAAACAATAAAAACATGTGATTTTTGTAAGAAATGGTCAACTTGATGTAAAACGAAAGCAAAAGAAATGCTGAATTGCTTATTGAATAAATGAATTGGTATGTTTTGGGTTTTTTTGAGTATGATGAAAAAATAGTATCGTTACTATAAAAAATAGTACAAATACTAATTTATCGTGGTAAACTTCCCCGTTTTTCAGACAATTTAAAATCATTAAATTTAAATTGTTTTAGTTATGAAAAAATCAAAATTCTCAGAAGTCCAAATCGTAAAAATTCTTAAGGAATACGATGCTGGCAAACA
>Ga0214921_10000048_pt1 | contig 225080 bp, 314 predicted proteins | sample LL1505_MetaG_FD_177992 | JGI IMG/M metagenome (GOLD analysis project Ga0214921, IMG submission 177992) | Freshwater microbial communities from Lake Lanier, Atlanta, Georgia, United States - LL-1505 | ecosystem: Environmental > Aquatic > Freshwater > Lake | place: USA: Georgia | collected... | reverse complement strand
ACTTAACTCTAGCAGTTAAAAATTCAGCAGCGGCACCAGTGGGAGACAAACTACAAGTGGCGCCAGGCTCCGTTGGAACCACATTTGATGACATTGGTTTTGACACATTTGTGTTTACGCAAACTATCCTGAGTCCGTATCCTGTGGACTTTGCTGGATTTGGTACCAGCTTGAACATTGATGACACAGCCGTGAACCTGGTGGTAGGTTCACCACGAGGCACGTTATATTTGATCACAGTGTTTGACCTTACCACTGATACTGATGGCAACACAATAGAAACTGACTTTGACGAAGGTGCCACTGATTTCTTTGATCAGACCATACAAAGTGGTGCAGTATACACTTACGATTTATTGTCAAGTTCAAGTTCCTCTGTGACAAACCCTGACAAATTTGTGTTTGGCCAACAGATCAGCAGTCCAGATATAGCATCATACGATCGATATGGAACTGCTGTGAGCTACACTGATGGCGTGTTGTTTACTGGAGCACCAGGCAACGAATTTGGAGACAGCACCCTTAGCGCCAATTATGGCAGAGTGTTTGTTAGTGTTAATCCTGATCGAGTGCCTGCATGGACTGCGCTGAGAGTTCAGCAGCCTGTGGTCGACATTAGACTGTTGAATTCAGTGTACAGTTATGATCGCATAACTTCGGCCGTGACACAATATTATGATTTCTTCAATCCATTGCAAGGCAAGATATTGGGCGCCGCACGTCAAAACATAGACTATATTGGCGCAATTGACCCAGCCAGTTACAATGTAGGTCCTGTAAATATTCGCGGCACAACCTGGGGCGCAGGTTATGTGGGTGAGACATGGTGGGATACTAGCACAGTGAGATTCATTGACCCTGGCCAAGATGATATTGTGTATGCAAGTCGTCGTTGGGGACAAGTGTTCCCAGGCAGCACAGTAGATGTGTATCAATGGGTAGTCAGCTCTGTTCCCCCTGTGGCTTATGCTGGCGAAGGCATACCATATGATACAGCCAGTTATGTAGTGAACACTGTGTTGAGCCAATCTGGAATTTTCAACACTGAATATTATTTCTGGGTGCGAGGTATAACTGCAACAGCCACACAAAAAGGCAAAACATTGCCTGTTAGCACAGTGGCCAATTACATTGAAAATCCCAGAGCCAGTGGTATAACTTATATTGCTCCGATCAACGCCAGCACCATTGCATTATACAATGCAACTGATTACATAGAAGCTGAAGACACTGTTATCAGCATTGAATTTGATAAAGAATTCAACAATGATAACGTTCACGTTGAATACGAATTAATTGCACAAGACAAAGCAGACGCCTGGCTCAGCAACAATTTGTATCGCAAACTACAAGACAGTTTTTGCGGTGTAGACACAGCCGGCAATCTCGTGCCAGACGTAAACCTTGGCCCAGCTGAAAGATACGGTGTGCAATTCCGTCCAAGACAAAGTATGTTTGTGGACAGATTTGCTGCATTGAAAAATTATCTGGTTCGTGCCAATACTGTTTTGGCTCAATTCACCATATCAGAAAATCGTACGTTTGTACTGTTGAACAGTCGCGAACTTGAACCCAGTGCTACAACCACAGTTGATGGTGTCACAACTGTTAACTGGAACAAACGTGTGGCTAACTTGGAAATTTTAGGATTTCAAAAGATTGACGAAGTACCATTGGGTTACAAGTATTTGGTAGCAACAGACTCTAGAAATCGTGGACTGTGGACAATTTATCAAGTGATAGAAACTATCCAGTCCATTGGAACTGTTAGAGAACTGCAATTATATCGTGTGCAAAATTATGACACACGCCAGTATTGGAGTTATATCAACTGGTACCTACCTGGTTACAACAGCAGTGCAAAAATCATTGCTGAAGTTCCTAATTTTGCTTCATTGTCCACGTTAAACGTGGCAGTAGGCAGCAGTGTAAAAGTCACAGCCAATGGCCAAGGAAAATTTGAAATTTATATACGCACTGTCACTGGATGGGATCGTGTGGGCCTGCAAGACGGTACCATAGAATTTTCAGCTGAATTATGGGACTATGCATTAGGAAGATTTGGATTTGACGTTGAAGTATTTGATGCTCAGTATTTTGACCAAGAACCTGTGATTGAAACACGAAAAATTATTCAGGCCATCAATGAAGAATTGTTCATCGATGAGTTGTTGATCGAACGCAATCGTGCATTGACATTGATGTTTAATTTTGTGCTCAGCGAATTTGGCGCTCCTGAATGGCTGGTAAAAACTTCATTGATTGATGTTGAGCACAGAATTCGTGCGCTGTTGCCATTCCAAAATTACAGCCGAGACAACCAAGAATTTGTGCTAGACTACATTCAAGAAGTCAAACCTTATCATGTGTCTATCCGCGAATTTAACCTGCGTTACAACGGGGCTGACGAGTTTTTTGGAGACATGACTGACTTTGATTTGCCGGCATACTATAACACTACATTGGAAATACCACAATTTACCAGCCCAATACTGTTGCCCTATGATCACAGCACTGCATTCAACAGTGAAACCAACAACCTCAGTGATCTGCCGTCAAATTCTACTGTGTGGGCAGATTGGCCTTACAGCCAATGGTACAACAATTATTTGTTGGCAGTGGATTCCGTAGTCATAGTTGAAACAGGTTCAGGATACAGTGCTCCTCCGTTGGTGATTATCACTGCCAACCCCAATGACCCAGCTCCAACACAAGCCGCTGAAGCCACAGCAGTATTAAATGGTGCCGGACAAGTTGTTGCCATCAACGTTACAACTTCAGGCTCAGGATATAGATCTACTCCCACAGTGACATTTGAAGGTGGCAATGGATCAGGCGCCGCAGCATATCCTCGAATGACCAACGATGTTGTGCGTCAATTCCGTACTGTAATCAGATACGATCGATATCAGTATCAAACAGCCGTGCAAACCTGGAGTTCCAACGGCACTTATGAAAATGGAACCTTAGTGCGTTATGACGATCGAGTGTGGTCAGCAGCCAATGCTGATGGCAGCTCGGCTGTGGTAGGACCCACATTTGATTTGGAAAATTGGCAACTAGTCAACGCCGCAACTTATGCTTATCCAGGCAGTGATCAACACACTGGATTGTCTGGTGTTGATCGTACCATGGGCTTGTATGTGCCAGGTGTAAATTCACCGGGATTAGAATTGCCATTGCTGGTAGATGGCGTTGATTATCCAGGTGTGCAAGTTTGGGGCGAGTACTTCCTTGACAATCGTCGATTGGATGCTGATTATCAAAGCGAATTTGCTGACATTTATCTTGGGACTAGATATTCAGACATCAATGTTGATGGTGGAGAATTTGTTGGCCCTTATGAAGGACACGCACCTGAAGAGCTGGTCAATGGTGCAGAGTACGATACCATGGACATGCGCATTTACACACGGCCAGGATCGGACTGGACGTTTGACGGGCACGGGTTCCAGGTCAGTACTGTTCGTTACACATATACCCCAGCAGTTACTGATACCTATAGCTGGGCTGATGTAGTTCAAAATGCTTATCAGATTGTTGTGACCAATTTGACCACTGGTCGCGTACTGAGTGAAGACATTAATTACACTGCTAACTGGGCAGATCAAACCATTACCATTATTTCTAACGTTGCTGATGGGGAATTGATCAACATTGATGTGTATGAAATTGGCGGTGGCAGTCAATTGTACAGAGGAAATTTTGTTGGTGCAGATGTCATAGCAGATGACAATACATTGCTGGTACCAGTGAGTTATGCACAAATGGTTCAAACATACGTGTTTGTAAATGGATCTCCAGCGTCAACTCCTGAACTAAGACCATACACAGCAAGTATCCCTTGGAATTTAAACAACACTTATCAAAGCCTTGACATTGTGTTCAATGACAATGAGATTACAATTACCAACACGGATGGAGTTTACAACTCAGTGACTTGCAACAATGCATCAGCATTGATTGTAGGACAACCTATTGTGTTTTCTGGCACAGGATTTGGCGGTATTGTAGCCGAACAAGAATATTATGTACAGGCCATTGCCAATGGCACACAGTTCTTTATCAGCACTGAGGCCGGAGCAACAACACCAACCACATTGCTCACAGCCACAGGATCCATGACTGGCAGTCCCACAGGCACATATTATCGAGCCATACAAACTGTGATCCCAGGAATCCAGTTGACCAATACCAACTATTGGTTGCCGTTTATTCCGACACAACGTACTTTGGTAACAATACCAGACACATTGACTGCCACAGACGGCATAGCAATTTTGGTGCTTGGTGATGCTACCAGTATTGCAGTAAGTGAGACAACTGAATCAGGCAATGCTGTTGTATTGACCAGCTCAGTTTCGTCATTGTCTCTGGGACAAACAGTCACATTCTCAGGATACAGTCTGGGCGGTGTGCAAACGCAAACTGATTACCAGGTATTGACCATCAATGCTGCTGCCAATTCAATTACCATAACTGAAGATGGATCAACCCCGGTTGCATTGATTGATGATCAAGCTGTATGGACTGGGGAACTTGTTGCAAAATTTGTTCCGACAGATTATAGATCCTGGAGTACTCCAGTAACTGAAACATTTGTAGTTGATGACACTATCAGAACCAATGGATCAGTTATGTTGTCGGCAGTGCCATCAGGAACTAATCCTGCCAATATGATTGTCAACGTCAATGGCCTAAGAATAGTTGGCCCAACAGACATAGAATGGATTGGCGATGGCACCACAGCCAGCTTTGGATTGCCACAAAGATTAGGCACCAGCTTTTTGCAATCTACCATTGACGCTCCTTATGATATACAAGTTTGGGTAAACAATGTGTTGCAGAAACAATCGTTTGGCGCCCAAACTGGAACTTATAGTGTGACCAATTGGACTGGCACCAATACACCAGGCCGCCAGGTGGTGTTTGATACTCCGCCAGAATCTGGCGATCAAATTTTGATTGCAGTTTCGACCCTGGCCTGGACAAACTTTGCATATGATCCTTCGGCGCCAGCCTTTACCAACAAATTACAAATTGTACCTTTGTTGAACATAGGCGATGTGATTGAAGTTATTACCTGGAACAACACCGGACAACAAAATATCTGCACCTTGACTTTCCAAGGTCCTGTGGTAATTTCAGGCTCAGAGATTGTTCAAGCATACGATACCACAGACTATGACAGTCCCACATTGAACAATCCATTTGAGCCACTGCCTGGCGAATTTGATTTCCAAACAGGAACCACAATATCCAGCAATGAGTTTGATTTGTTGAGAGACAACGTCGTAGGCAGTCGTTTATGGGTCAATTTGGATGGTGTCAGATTGGTCGACGGACGAGATTTTACTGTGTCTGGGCAATATTTGATTTTGGCGTCGGGCACAATAAACAACAGTCAACAGTTGGTGGTAACTGAATTTACCGACAGCATAGTGCCCGATGCAGCAGAATTTAGAATATTCCAAGACATGCGTGGAGTGCAGGCCACATACAGAATGACCCCAGAAACTACCACAGTGCTGGTGCAAGATCTTTCGGCTACGGCCGACATCATCTACGTTAAAAATGCTGCCGCACTCAGCGAACCAGACTTGCCTGGCGGTGTGTTTGGATTGATCACAATTGGCGGAGAACGCATCATGTACAGAGAGCGAGACATTGTGGCCAACACAGTTTCTGGACTCATGCGCGGCACAGCAGGCACTGCTGCCGACGGTCACTATACAGATGAAGCAGTGTATGACATTGGTCGTGGCAACTTGTTGAGTTCAACTTATCAAGATTACATTGTGAGTGACAGCACATTGGCCGACGGCTCGACCACACTGTACTATGCACCCAGCATCAACATTTCAGACTTTGGTGACAGCAGTTCAATATACACAGAAAGCATTGAGGTTTATGTGGGCGGGCAACGCCAATACAATTACAGTCAAACACAAGCCACGTCACAATACCGTTACATTGTGACAGATTTTGGACCATTGGCAATAGAATTTATTGTTGACAATGACCCGGTGAGTCCATTGCTACCACCAGCTGCAGGCAGCGAAGTTACCATTTTACAACGTCGTGCATTGAGCTGGTACGAGCCAGGCGCAACTACCGCAAGCAATGGTGTTGCATTGCAAGAAACTGACACAGCGGCCGCAAGGTTTTTGTGCAACAGATAACACGGATAAATAAAAGACCATGTCAAATACAGCACCAAAACAGTCAACAGACACACCGCAAAAAACAACGCCGTCACGCCGCCCCAACGAAACTGGCAGCATCAGCGTTCAAGCTCACATGCGAATTTTTGATCCAAAAACACAAAAAACTTATGTGGAGGGTCGAGCATGATTCAGCCCGGACTGTGTAAAATTGAAGGGTTTGTCAAAATACATGACCCTGTTACGGGCGAAGTCCTTGTGGATAAAAAGAATGCAATTCACTATGAAAATATCAGTTTGGCCATGGCTCAAACGCTGAGCGATCGCAACACTGGCTATATCTATGAAATGGCATTTGGCAACGGAGGTAGTAGTGTAGACCCCACAGGTGTTATCACATATTTGCCCCCAAATACCACAGGTCAAAATGCTGACTTGTACAACCAAACTTACGCTAAAGTAGTGGATGACAATTCAGCTGCCGACACAGATCCCGAAAACAACAAAATGACTCCATTGCATGTCAGCGGCAACGTTTACAGCGATATTCTTGTGACTTGTTTGTTGGATTACGGTGAACCACCCGAACAACAAGCGTTTGATAATTCAACCAACTTCAACGGTGAATTTGTGTTTGATGAGCTTGGGTTAAAAACATGGAATGGATCAGCTGACAATTTACGTCTAATTACACATGTGATTTTTCACCCAGTACAAAAGAGTTTGAATAGACAGATTCAAATTGACTACACCCTGCGTATACAGACGCTGAGCAACATAAATGCTGTATAAATATAGAAACTAGGAACAGGTAACTGACATGGCATATACAATCAATCTAACCGACGGAACAGTTTTTGCAACTATTTCAGACGGCACAATCAACACATCAAGTTCAATGATCTTGGTGGGTAAAAACTACGCTGGCTACGGCGAGTTTTTGGATGAAAACTTTATACACTTGTTGGAAAATGGATCAAACACCACAGCACCATCAGCACCGTTGACTGGACAACTTTGGTGGGATAAAACCAACAACTTGCTCAAAGTCTATAATGGGTCAATTTTTAAAACAATTAGCGCAGCCACAGCATCTTCTACTCAGCCTTCCAGCAACGTCACTGGTGATTTATGGTATGACACCACAAATCAACAATTAAAAGTTTACACTGGAGCTGCCTTCCTAGTGGTTGGCCCAGGGTACACCAGCGCACAAGGCACGTCGGGCGCTATTCCTGAAACAATTTTAAACAATGTTGGGGCCACACGTTATATCACCAGCTTGTATGTAAACAATGTGCGAGTGGCCATTGTGTACGACGGCGCAAGTTTTACCCCTGAGGCTGCACTGCTTGCGGCTTTCCCCACAATTTATCCTGGCGTGACGCTGAGTGCTTCAGTGTCTGGCGCAGTTTTTGCAGGATCAGCCACTAATGCACAGTTGTTGGACAGCTTGGACAGCACTGACTTCATGCGAGCCACAGCCAACACAGCCACAACCGGTCGCTTGCAGGTGAACAATGCCAATGGTATCTACATCGGTACTTCCAATGCGGTCAACATCAGTCAAAGCTCAAATGATGGTGTAATCGCCTCTTCCGTGAGTACTGGCAATTTGATTATTCGTACCAATGTCAGTGGCACAACATACACTGTGGCAACTGCATTGGGAGGCAATGGTGCATTTGCCATTGCCAATGCAGCCACAGTGGGCAGCACACTCAGTGTCACAGGTAATACCACAGGCGGTAATTTGCTCACTGGTGGACAAGTTTCTGCTACTGGTAATATAACTGGTGCTAACTTTATTGGTAATGTGATTCCCCCTGCAGGAGGTGCTGTGAGCACAACCGGCAACATCACTGGTGGTAATTTTATCACCTCAGGACTAATCAATACCAGCAGTACTTCAAATACATCAATCAGCACCGCCGGTAACATCCAAGGCAGTTACTTTTATGGCAACGGTTCAACGTTGTCTGGGCTCAGCGCCGCGGTATCAGTTACCAAATTTGTCAATGGCACGTCTGAAGGTAACATTGGTTCATCAGGCGGTAACATTGCATTCCAAGTTGGTGGAACCGCCAATGTTTTGGTGCTGACATCTTCTACTGCATATTTTGACGCTGAGATCAGTGTGGACGGCATCCAGAAAACAGGAAGCAATGCTGTGGGCAATATTGGATCTAGCGGTAACTACTTCAACCGTGTGTTTGCCACAGCCACCACAGCCTTGTACGCCGACGTTGCAGAACGCTTTGCTGCAGATGAGTTATTGGAACCTGGCACAGTTGTAGAATTGGGCGGCTTGAAAGAAATTACCCGATCTCAACAAGATTTAAGTGAAAATGTATTTGGCGTTATAAGTACAAGACCAGCCTATACCATGAATGGCGGAGCCGGTGAAGACGACACGCATCCTCCAGTTGCAATGACTGGCCGTGTTCCTGTCAAAGCCATTGGTATCATACGCAGAGGTGATAGACTTGTGAGTGCTGGTTCGGGTGTGGCTAGAGCAGCCCAACCAGGAGAAGCCACAGCATTCAATGTGATTGGCCGGTCATTGGAAGACAAACACTTGGAAGAATTGGGAACAATTGAAGCGATTGTTACAATCAAATAATTAACGTAGGGAACAGGAAATGACATATTCATCAGGCGGCTTAATCCAAGCAACAGATTACAATGGTTTTGTTAGCACCACAGTGGGTGCCAATATCAATGCAACTTGGAACACAGCATATGGACAAACCGCACTGTCCACTGTGACATCCACTGGCACAGTTACTGCCACACAATGGTCACAACTGGTCAACACCCTTACGTCATTGGGAACCCATACAAATACCACTATTACTTCAAGAACTGCTCCAGTGACTGGAAACACCATTTCTATTTTGGCCAATGTCAACACTGACATTACCAACGTTTACTCCAATCGAGCCAATGCCTATGCTGTCGGCTCACAATACACTGCCTGGACTGGTACCAATAGCAAAACCGCAGCCACGTCAGGTGCAAATTGGACTATTACTTTTACCAACACTGTGACATGGGCAAACAGTACAGCAGCCACTAACTTTTTCAATGCTGGCGGCTTGGTCAAAATTGACGTGGCAAAAAGTTCAACTGGTGCCACTGGAGATCCAGAATGGAATGACTTGTCCACAACATTGTGCGGTGACATATATATTTCTGGCGCAGCCACTAGTCATACCATTGCTGGTGTTGCATATACTGGAACAACCAAAGTTGGCGGAACAGGTACACCTACTACACTGAGTACTGCCACTGGCTGGGATGCTCTTACAGCAGGTGCTGCTGCTACCATTGTGTACAAACAGTTTGCTGATACTGCGCCCTACACTACAAACTTTATTCAACACAGCATTGCCAAAGGCGCCTCGTCAAACGTGTTGACAATTACCACACTGTGGTCAAACGGTGACAGTGATCCAATCACTGGTGGTACAGCCGCATCGGGCGCCACGCCAGGTACAGCACCTTGTACCATTGTTACATATTTTCCACCAGAAACAACCACACTCACCAATACCTGGGGAACACCCACCGTGGCTGCCACAACAACTTAACCAAAAGGGGCAACAGCCCCTTTACTTTTTTCCGCTTTTCCTATATAATGCACTATGGATACTGAAGCCTTGGTTGCTCACGCACGAGCCCGATTTGATCATGCAGCCGCTAGACGGGTGCTAAAAGAAAAGTACGAAGCACGTATGGTGTTTGCCTATGCTGGTGGTATGTGGAGGGCAGGCCCTGACTTGCTGACCACACTGCTGGCCTGCGCACAAGACAAGGATGTTGTCTTACTTGACTTGTATGAAACTCCGGTAAAAATTACTGTGACAGAACTATTTGCTCTAGCACACGAACGTTGGCAAGAACAAATGAACGCATGGAAAGTGGAATGGGACGAACTAAGCAAAAAACGCTGAGCCAAGGTGTCGTGATCTTTGCCTTCAACAACGAGGCCACAGATTACATTGCTATGGCAGCATGGAGTGCAAAAAACATCCGTCGCCACTTAGAATTGCCTGTGGCTGTGGTTACAGACAATCCAGAAGTGGCCGCCCAGTACAAATTTGAGCACATCATTGTAACTGCACCGGACGCTGGCGGGTCAAGACATTTTGCTGACTACAACGCCACAGTAACCTGGCACAATGCTGGACGAATCAATGCTTATGAACTGTCGCCTTTTGATCAAACCCTGGTGCTGGACGCTGACTATGTTGTGGCCAGTGATGCCTTGTTGGATGTATTAAAAATACCGCAACAGTTTGCAGCCTTTCGGGATTCACTTGACGTAGCCAACTTGACCAACCTTGACACATTTGGTGCGCATCACATGCCCATGTGGTGGGCCACTGTAATGATGTTTCGCCGTGGCAACATCAGTCAATACATATTTGATAGCATGCAAATGATCCGCAACAATTGGCAACACTATCGAGACTTGTATGGCATCCACCAAAGTAACTATCGCAATGACCATGCTTTGAGCATTGCCCTAGGCCTGGTAGCAGGGACTGAACAATCAGTGCATGAGATATATGGCAGCATGGTCAATATCATGCCTGAGCCCCGATTGACTTGGATTGAGCAGGATCATTATGAAGTTGAATACATCAATGCCGATGGTCAGCTTAAAACTATGAGTTGGCGGGGCATGGATTTTCACGCTATGGGTAAAAAGCATTTGGAGGCCATTGTTGCAGCCCATTGATGAACAAGGTTACTTAATTGTTGCGGTCAACAGCGACACTATTGATTACCAGGATTGCGCCCGCACCTTGGCCAAGACCATACGCTACTGGGATCCGTCAGCACGTATTTGTCTAGTCACAGACCGTGCTTACACTGAACCCTTGTATGATCACTACAGACAGATTGTGCCTAATGCCAACCCATTTGCCAATGATGCACAACTGTTTAGACTCACACCATTTCGTGAAACCATCAAACTGGAAGCAGACATGTTGATAGTGAGTCCCATCGACCATTGGTGGACTCAGTTTAGACATCGTGATGTAGTAATATCAACAGGCTGTAGAGATTGGCAGGATAATGTCAGCACAGCAAGAAACTATCGACGAGTGTTTGATGCCAACAACTTGCCTGACGTGTACAATGCTGTCACATATTGGCGGCGCAGTGAAACTGCCAAAGAATTCTTTGGCTGGGTGCGTGATATATTTGCCAACTGGGCAGAGTTTAAAAAACTCATAAAGTTTCCAGATGAAGTTCCATCTACAGATTTGGTGTATGCCATGGCTGCTGAAATCATAGGACCTGAACGTGTGACAATGCCATTCAGCACATACCCAAAGATTGTGCATATGAAACGCCACATAGCAGGAACGCATACTGAACACTGGTTGGATGAACTGGTGTGGGAATATCAAGACTTGCGACTACGCATACAAACTGTGCCACAAACAGGTGCATTTCATTACAATGTCAAAGAGTGGCGAGCATGACACCTGAAGAATTAATCAAAATGTTTCAGGCCGTGCTTGACCCACCGCCTCCATTTTATCGTTTGTATCATGACGCTGATGGCTTCCCATTATTCTACAGCATGGAGGATCAGCCTGGTACATACATTGAAATTGATCAAGCAACTTTTGCCCGCAGTCCTTCCAACGTGCGTGTGCGTGACGGGCAACTAGTAGAAGTAACTTGGAAAACTACAACAAAATTGGTTCCTGGCAACTCTGGATCCCCTTGTCATCCTGACAATGTCGCTGTAATCGTTGCTGAGAGCCGACCTCATACCAAATGGAGTAAAAAAACATATGAATCAAATTGACATTGCAGACCTAGACTGTGTATACCTAAGTTATGATGAACCTGAAAAAGAAGAATTTTGGGTAAAGATCAAGAACATGGTACCATGGGCCACAAGAGTAGACGGCGTAAAGGGCAGTGACGCCGCACACAAAGCCGCTGCCGCTGTCAGCACCACTGAGCGTTTTATACTCATTGACGGTGACAACATTCCTGATTCTGCCTTCTTTAACCAAACGCTGACATTTGTGACACCAGACTGGGAACAAGCGGTGTTTCGTTGGCGAGCAAAAAATCACATCAATGGCCTGATGTATGGCAATGGCGGTTTAAGTTCGTGGACACGTGAATTTGTCAACAACATGCGCACACACGAAGCCACCGATGGCCGTGTGGAAACTGAAGTAGAGTTTTGTTTTGATCCCTTGTACTGGCCCATGTACGACTGTTATTCGACCACATACCCCAATGGATCCGCTTTCCAAGCATGGCGTGCCGGATTCCGTGAAGGTGTAAAAATGTGCCTGAACAAAGGTGCCAAACCCAGTGTAGAAGAATTTCAAGAACAAGTACACAAAAGAAATTTAGATAATTTGACCATATGGCACAACATTGGTGCAGACGTCAACAACGGTCAGTGGGCCATGGCCGGTGCCAGACAAGGCACATACATGACCATGCTCACAAACTGGGATCACAAACAAGTTCAAGACTTTGATGCACTTGCAGAACTTTGGAATAGTGTGAAAGATTCAGACCCACGATTGTTAGGCGGACGTGTGGCAGATGATTTGTATTCACAATTGGACCTGCCCATGGCCATATTTGAAGGTGAACAAAGCAAGTTCTTCAAACATCACTATCGTAGCAACTGGTCAAATCGTGGTGTCATGGTGAGAGAGATTGATGTTATCCGTGAACAAGAAGGCTGGTAATGAACAAAGGTGATGAGTCCATAGGCACCAAAAGCAAGTTCTTGAACTCTGCTGAACAGATGAAAGCACAATTAGGACCTGCACTTTGTTTGGCCAAATGGAAACAAGTCAGCTTTCACTTGCCCACTGGACTCAACAACTCATGTTATCATCCACCCCTGCATGCTATAGATGCAGATGCAATCAAAGTCAACCCCAGCGCATTACACAACACTGCTCACAAAAAAACTCAACGTCGGATGATGTTGGCAGGAGAGAAACCCACAGAATGTTCTTACTGTTGGAACATGGAAAATGAAGGTAAACTCAGTGATCGTCATTATCGGTCAGGCGAGCCTTGGGCCGCGGTGGATTTTGAATCAATAAAGAACAGCACAGGAGAGGAAGATGTTATCCCCAGTTATGTTGAAGTTAATTTTAATCACGCTTGCAATCTCAAGTGTAGCTATTGTAGCCCTCAGTTCTCAAGCTCATGGGCAGATGAAATTTCGCGCTTGGGTGCTTACCCTACTAGTCGTCCACACAATGCTCCTGAGCACTTTGTGGGCCAACGTAGACCAATTCCAGTTCGAGAGTCCAACCCTTATATTGACGCCTTCTGGTCCTGGTGGCCAACTCTGTATCCACACCTAGAACACTTTAGAATGACTGGTGGAGAGCCACTGTTGGACAAAAATACCTATCGTGTGTTTGATTATGTGTTGGCCAACCCCAGTCCCCGACTACACTTAAATGTCACAAGCAACTTTAGTGTAGATGAAAAGTCGTGGCAAAAGTATCTAGCGTACGTCAAACAACTGTGTGATGGTCGCATAGAACATTTCATGCAGTATGTGAGCCTAGATGGCTGGGGCGAACAAGCTGAATACATGCGGCACGGGTTAGACTTTGAACTGCTATGGGACCGAGTAAATCAATTCCTTACAGAAGTACCCAATTACAGCAGTCTCACATTTATCATCACAATGAACAATTTGAGTGTGACCAGTTTGGACAAACTGTTTGCTGGCATACTAGGACTGCGTAAGGTATACAGCAACACATATCAACGTGTGTGGTTTGACACGCCTGTGTTGCGTGAGCCTGCTTGGCAAAGTCTACAGATCTTGCCCGAAAGCTACGCAGAGAAGCTGGAATGGTTGTGGGCATGGATGGTACGACAAATTGAAACAGAAGAGGCACCATTCAAAGGATTCAAAGACTATGAACTACACAGACTGGATCGCGACATTGCCTGGATGCGGTCAGCACAGTTGGCAGATCACAGTGTGGCAAAAGCAGACTTCTATCGTTTCTTCAGCGAACATGATCGTCGTCGTGACACAGACTTTTTGAAAACATTTCCAGAGATGAGGTCATGGTGGGAGGAGTGTGCATACCATGCTCGGCAATCATAAAATCATTGTAGACCCATGGTGCGGAATTCCTGAGCTATTTAACTCAATGGTTTATTCTAGCTCAGTTGATTTTTCTGACCAGGTGAACCAGGTGATTGAGGATGGAATTTATATTTTTGGTCGAGCATTATTCTACAAAAACTTTGATTATATACAAGAGCTAATTGAAACAAAACGTATAAAAGTAGTTTATAGTCATCCTTTTGAAGGATCAATAACACTGGCTTGTGATTTGTTAGAAACTGGAATAGATGCTATTGCTAAACAAAAACAATTTCTGATTATTGCTGGTGCTGAACTAGGGCATGAGTATGCATGTCTAGCCCACGAAACTTTTTTGGTAGAAATCTATAAAAATGAAAAAAACAAACCGCAGTGCGCTAGAGTCAACGAAATATATAACAAAACCAGTAAGCCTTATAAATTTTTGTTTTTGAATGGCATGTATCGATGGCACCGCAAGTACCTAATAGAACGATTTAAAAACAACAATCTAATAGATCAAAGTTTATGGAGCTGTCTCGATCGCAACATGGCTGATATACATTTACTAGACAAAAAATATGAACTATCGGAGTATCAATCTAATTTAGATGCCAGTGCGCTATCTGGCTACGACAAGTTTTTGGAAGTTAAACGTCACTTGTTCAATGGCACCTGGGGTGATGGACAACTAGTTGCAGAACCTTATATTGACACGTATTTTTCGTTGGTAACAGAAACTGTCACGGATTCTTACAGTTTTAGGACTGAAAAGATCTGGAAGCCTATTGCAATAGGGCATCCCTGGATTGCAGTGGCTAACGCCGGGTACTACAAAGATATTCGTAATCTAGGGTTCAAAACATTCGAACACTTGATAGATGAAAGTTTTGATCTGATCGAAGATAAGCAACAGCGACTAAGTCGAATAGCCGAAGTCGTTGAAGATTTATGTAAATCAGATCTTGATCAATTTCTTAAAGAATCACGTGATATATGCATATACAACCAGCAACATTTTGCTGATACAGCGATCAAAATTCAACAAGAATTTCCTGAACGTTTTTTAAATTTTTTAAATCAGAACATCTAATGCTAGGACAACATAAAATCATTGTAGACGAGTGGGCCGAAGTATGGGACTTGCTCAAACCATATGCCGATGCCAGCTTTTGGCAGTGGCCCACGGAACTAGATCCTGATGCGATATACATTGTAGGCAGAGTTGTACTAAAAGAAAACTGGTATCCCATAACAGAGTGGGCCACCAAACATCCAGGTCATATTGTATTTTCCAATCCTGCCGAAGGCAGTGAAACCATACTGCTACAACTTCGTAGACTGATGATAACAGAATATGTTCGTGACGGACGCATCGGATTACTAACATCCGGAGACTTAGAACCTGGGTGGAACTACTGCAAAACAGACGGTTACTTTTCTAACATTGTAGAGTATCTGGAAAATCTTGATGCCGCCACGCACAATGTACAAACACAACACAAGCTCTATGATTTTTTGTTTTTAAATGGACGGCTGCGTCCACACCGCAAGTATCTAATAGATGCCATGCGTAAACAGGGATTGTTAGATCGTGCGCTATGGACCAATCTTGGCGATCATGTGGAGATGACTTGGAGTAGTGCATTACACACTCAACCTGATGAACCTATTAGATTGTTGCCCCCTCAATATGAAATTGCTCGTGCAGTGCCCAACATGAGCACTGTGACAACAGGATTTGTAAAACATCATTTGTTTGGTAACACCTGGGGCGATGCTATTGTAAATCCACGTGCTTATGTAGACACCTGTTTTAGTGTTGTAACAGAAACCATATTTGATTATCCTTACACGTTTCGTACAGAAAAGATTTGGAAGCCTATAATCATGTGTCATCCATTTGTTGTGGCAGCCAATCGAGGATACTATAGAGATTTACGTAGTGCAGGTTTTCAAACATTCGGGCACCTGATTGATGAAACATTTGATTTAATAGATGACCCCACCGATCGTGCCAATAGAATTGTTGACGTTGTTGCTGATATATGTTATAATGGTGCTGCCAGTTTCTTGGAGGCAGCTAGATCTGTTTGTAAATACAATTATCAACAACTTCGCGAACACAATCGTCGTGAACGTGCAGAACTCCCCGAACGGTTAACCCAATATATAAATGAATGATTTAGAATTTAAACAACAGGTATTAGATCCTGTGTCCTCAAGTTTTTGTGCAGCGAAATGGTACAATGCTACCATTTGGTTAGGAAGTGGGCAGACCACAAGTTGCCATCACCCGCCAGCTCATTTGATTGACGTTGATAAAGTCAATAACAACTCTAGGCTGCTGCACAATACTGACCAAAAGAAAGCAGATCGTCGTGACATGGTCATGGGCAAACGCCCTGCTGGTTGCGAGTACTGCTGGAAGATTGAAGACATGGACACCAATGCTGTGAGTGACCGTGTGTACAAAAGCAAAATTTATCCCATAGAGGCCTTACATGAAGCAGTCAACACTCCCGTCCAAGATGACGTTAATCTTAGAACACTGGAAATCAGTTTCGATCGCACTTGTCAATTTGCTTGTTCTTATTGCAATCCTGCTTTTAGTTCCACTTGGGTCAATGATATACGCAAGCATGGACCCTACAACGGGTTGGTTAGCGATGGTAGGAACCACTTTACTCACACTCACGATAGTGCTCAACTTTATAAATTCGGTGAAACTAATCCGTACGTGGAAGCCTTCTTCGACTGGTGGGAACGAGACCTCCACCGCACTCTCCAAGAACTCCGAATAACCGGCGGTGAGCCCTTGATGTCGGGCTACACCTGGAAACTGATTGATTGGTTTAAACAGAACCAAGGTCGTAGCACAACACGTCTGGCCATCAATTCAAACCTGGGTATTGAACTGCCCAAGATGATGGAGTTTGGTGCCGCCATTCGCACCTTGCCTGACGTGGAAGTATATACATCAATGGAAGCAACATTTAAGCAAGCAGAGTACATACGTGACGGCTTGAACTATGACCAATGGCTGCAGAACGTGTTGTATTTGTTGGAGGGCAAGTTAGTAAAGGCCTTGCACATCATGTGTACCATTAACGCATTGTGCCTGGACAGTCTTGTGGATCATCTCAACATGATGTTGTATTTGAAACAACGCTATGGTCGTGACCAAATCAACTTTACATTAAATATATTACGCTTTCCTAGTTTTCAAAGTGCATTGGTATTACCAGAAGAATTGCGCAATCGTTATCGATTACAACTGCAAGCATGGTTGTTCCACAATAGTGAAAATCCCTGCTTGCACGAACACGAAGTCAACCATGTACAACGCCTGATTGATTATTTAGATATTGTTAAAACTCCACACAGTGAAGCATTTGAAATGCCCAAGTTGTTGAATGACTTCAAGCAATTTTACACACAATATGATCAGCGCAGAGACAAAATCTTTGCTAGAGCATTTCCCAACCTAGCAGAATGGTATGATTCAATCAATAATTAACAATCTTAAAAAACAATACAACGTTGTTGATGTTGTTGATCTTAGCAGCTGGGATCAAAATTATCAACAAAGTCAACAATGGCTAGAACAAAAATGCCAGCAGTTGCATCGTGTAGAGTACACTCCTGATGAACGCATAGTTTTTTTACATTCAAAAGACTATTATTCATCAGAAAATAATGTGGGATATATTTTAAAAAATTTACAAGTGATATTAAACGAAGTTGATATTTCAAATGCATTTGTGATAATTGTTTCATCTAATCCTGACATCAACCAAGAGATTGAATACATTAACAAAATCAGTCAAGACGCTGTGCCAGTCACTGTAATTAGATCTTCAGAAGATTTTTCTAAAATCATGCTTGCCCGTTCTCCAACAAGTTTGAAAGAAATTTATCAATACGGATCTGTGAATCCAATGAAAATTAATATAAATGATGTCACTGACAGAGAAAAATTCTTGTTGACAGAGAGTAAAACATTTTGTATGTACCCATGGATACATTTGCATGCCTATCCAACAGGTGAAGCATACCCCTGTTGTCATGCTGAAATGAAAGTGGGGAAAATAGGTAATTGTCATAGCCAAGATCTTAAAGAAATATGGAATGATACCGCATTAAAAGTGCTACGCAAAGATATGTTGAATGAAGTATCAAACCCAACATGTGGTCGGTGCTATGAACAAGAAGATAATGGATTTTTCAGTGGACGACAAAGTGCCAACAAACATCACGGACATCACATTGATTTTGTGCAACAAACCAAAGATGATGGACATTTAGATATTTTCAAAATGACTTACTGGGATATTCGATTCAGTAATTTATGCAATTTAAAATGTCGCAGTTGTGGATATATTTTTTCAAGCCAGTGGTATCAAGATCAAGCCAAGTTAGCAGGTAACATCTGGAAAGAACAAAATTCAGCTTTGCTGTACGCTGGTCGTACAGAAACAGACATGTGGGAACAACTAGAACCACATTTGGATTATGTGGAACAAATATATTTTGCTGGTGGTGAGCCACTACTGATGGAAGAGCACTATCGTATTTTAGAAGAACTTGTTCAACGCAAAATGTTTCATGTGAGATTGATTTATAACACAAACTTTACACATACTGAACTTAAAGGCAAATCAGTATTTGAATATTGGAAACTGTTTGACAGTGTAGCAGTGGGGGCAAGTTTGGATGCTTCTGGGCCACATGCAGAATATATTCGCAAAGGTACCAATTGGTCTGTGGTAGAACAAAATCGTCAAGATATGTTACGCACATGCCCTGAGGTAGATTTTTATATTAGTCCCACATTAAGCATTATGAATGCGTGGCATCTGCCTGATTTTCATAGAGACTGGGTTGAGCGCGGCCTTATTAAGGCCCAAGATCTAAACGTAAATATTTTGCAAGACCCTGCATATTACAGACTAGACATTGCACCTGCAGAATACAAACAACAATTGGAAGAAAAGTACCTAAAACATTTAGATTGGTTGAAGGATAGAGATCCTCTTCACCGTGCCACGGTGGGATTTCAATCAGCCTTGAGTTTTATGAAGGCTACAGATAACACACACTTGATTGACACATTTTGGCGTAAAACATACGAACTAGATAATATAAGAAAAGAAGACATCATGAACATAATTCCAGAATTAGCGGCATTAAAATGAATATACCACACGATAAATTTTGCGTATTACCCTGGATCAGCCTTGAAGCTTCGCCAGTGGGAACTTTAAATCCATGTTGTCTTGCCGACGACGACATTGTGGACAATGAAGGCAACAAATTCAAATTGGACAGTGGCAATTTTAATTTTACTGAAGTACAGGACTCCAATCACATGCGCCGACTGCGTGAGCAATTTCTTGCTGGAGAACAACCACAGACCTGTCGTAAATGTTGGAATGAAGAACGTGCTGGTCGCACCAGCAAACGAATGCATACCTTAAAACGTCTTGAATCTCCAATGGCTAAACATTTTTTATCTTCTGGAACAGATAAAGAATGGACTTTGGATGCCAAACCCTTGATGTTTTTGGATTTGAAACTGGGTAATATTTGCAATTTAAAATGCCGTATTTGTGGTCCCTGGAGTTCAAGTCAATTTGCCACAGAAGAACTCAATAACATGGATCCCAAAGAAGATAAGAAAAAAACTTATGCTTATCAAATGTTACGTGCTGGGGCATGGCCTAGGGAAAATGTTTATTTTTGGAAACAAATTGATTCAGTGTTATCCAACATACGTTACATTGAATTTACAGGCGGCGAGCCATTTATGATTGACGAACACTTTGACATGTTGCAAGGCATTGTTGATCGAGGCATTGCGCACCAAGTGGAAATACACTACAACACCAATGGCACACAATATCCTGCACGGGCCATGGATATTTGGCCGCACTTTAAAACTGTAGAAGTAGCATTTAGCATTGACGACTTGGGTGCCCGCTTTGAATATCAACGCACCAATGCAGACTGGGCTGTGGTATTAGACAACATTACAAGTTTTCAATATTTAAAAACTCAAATGCCTAATCTGCAATTACAATGTTGTAGCACTGTGAATGTGTTCAATGTACGTTACATTGATCAGTTAGCCCACTGGATAGCACTGCAAAAGTTTGATTTTGTGTATTGGAACATGATGCATGATTCTTGGTACTTCAGTATTGCCACTCTGCCTGACACTGCCAAAGCAGGTATTGCAGAGCATTTGCGCTCAGCAGATGTGCCGATTGAGTACCGTGAAGAGTTTGATCACATTATAAATTTCATGCTTAATGGTGCAAGTACAGATGGGTTCATGTTGCGCATGAAAATTGCAGACCTGGATCGCAAACGTAATCAAAACTTACGTACAGTTGAGCCTGAATTTGCTGACTTGATTGATTACCAATGAGCCTGTGCATGGCACCTTGGGTGCATACCTACTTGAGCCCATTGACTGAACGGCGCATGTGTTGTGCATCAAGAGAACCTGCACAAAACTTTCGTCAGTACATAGACACTGAATCTGGCAGTAACAAATATATTCCCATCACACTGGACGAACATTGGAACTCGCCACACATGATGAGTGTGCGCAGTCGCATGATGGCAGGTGAAACTCTGCCCGAATGCGAAGTATGCAATGACCGGTTATTGAACACTGATGTTTACCGCACATATTTTTGGCAGTTATTCAAGCATAAGTACCCTGACATTTGGGAAACCACAAACACAGCAGGCCACACTACCATGCGGCCTGTGAGTTGGGATTATAGATTCAGTAACTTATGCAATTTCAAATGTAGAACCTGTGGTGACATGTTGAGTAGTGCATGGGAGTCAGAACAACGACAACACAACATGATTGAGTGGACGGATCCCAACAACAACTGGATGCGTCCCGAAGTGAGATCGGCTATCAGTGCATTTCAAGACAGTCAGATTGAGCAGGAGTTTGCTGATGCTGTGGAACAGCATCGTGTTGAAGAAGTATACTGGGTGGGCGGCGAACCACTAATGTACGAACAACATTGGCGTTACATGAAACGCATAGTTGAATTAGGGGATGGGCCAAGAGTATATGCTAGATATAATACAAATTTATCCAGAGTGGATTATCGAGGTGTTAACTTATATCGCGATATTCTCAGCGGGTTGCGCGATTGGCAGATATGTGCAAGTCTCGACGGTACAGGCGCAATTGGAGAATACATTAGAACAGGTCTTGAGTATGATCAGTGGCTTGAGCATTTTGGTCAAGCAGTTGAGATCCAACGTAACAGACGTCAAGTACGAATTGACTTTACGCTCACTCTGCCCGGAATGTTCGAAGTTACACGCATTAAACAACTTGCCCAAGAATACGGAGTCGAAGTCCTTGCTAAAGTAATGTTCTCTTTCTCGCCTAACATTGTGATGAGTCCGTTGGCCTTGCCTAGGACATTGTTAGAACCTTGGATCGATGAACTTGTTCCTCAAGTGGATGGTGCGTTGCGTGACATGCTGACACAGTTAAAAACACGCCAGACTTTTGAAGAACAATGGCCAGATACTTACCGTCAAGGTCTTGCAAGTGGCCGGGATCGTGTGTTACAATTAGAAAGCATACGCACACAACGGATCACAATGGAACAAATACTTGCTGATCGTCCCGCGGTGCTAGAATGGTGGAACAACATTGCTTGATCAAATCGAAATAGTCCTACGTGGCGCAGACAATCTTACGCTGTATATTGATGTCACAGACAATAGCCTTAGTCGTAAATGGCTTGCCGCATTAAATGATATCATACGCAACGACTTGCATTTAGAAAAGAACTATTGCTGGCTGGGATGGACCGAAAGTGAACGCACAGCCGAATATATAATTGATCAGATCAATACCAGCATTGCCGCAATTAACACAGCCAACTTAGGATATACCATCAATGATCAGTTCACAGTAGAAGGCACAATACAAGACAACTTGGATGTCGACCATGAACGAATGAATTGGTTGCATCGTTACTTTGAAGATCTTCAGGGACACTCAGGACACATGAGCCCATATTGGAAAAAAGCAGATGCACTTGTACGGTGGCACATACGTCAACTCAATTTACTGTGTCACGAATACGAAAGTCTTGTGCTGAGCATGCGCAAAGTTATACAAGCGCCCGAATGGCGGAGACCCAGCCAGCTGATGTGTTGGCTCAATGCGCCACGCTTTGAATTAGACTCAGAAGATTATGAACTGTTTGGAATCGAAACATTGAATCGCAAAATGGGCGGAGTATATGTTGGCGTAAACAAAGCGGTCAGTAAAACACACTGGGAAGTATTCAATGACGAAGGCAGCGGAATAGATCAGCTGATAACAACCAGCATGCGTAATCAAATTGAAGCCGCTGGCGATTTTGATATAGAATGGGCCAGAGACCCAGGTGCATATCATTGGCAAATAAAAAAATTAACAGAATTTCGCGCATGGTTGATAGCAAATGGGTTTAACCCTGAGGATCAATCTCTAACCATTGGACATCCGCAAGTAGCGCAAGTAAATCTTTCGCGCAGTTTTGGCACATTAGATTACAATCAAATTTGGCAGCAACTTGCTACTCACCTGGACGTTTACAAAATAAAAACCAGTGATGTTGAAGCTAAGTACGATTACAGCTGGAAAGATGCAGATTACGCTGAACAACAAATAAGGAGACTACGATGAATTGGATGCGCAATACCTACCACAAAATTTTTCAAAAAATTATCTATTATAAAAGATTAAAAGAACATAAAAAATCAGACCCTTACATTTATAAATGACACAACAGATAAAACAATTTTATAATTGTATCGGTTTCCCGGGAAAATATACCATTGATCAATTATTGAAATATGGTAACCCTATAGAAAATCCATATTTGCGCACAATTGAATCTCAAATTAACAGCAATCAAAAAATATTAGATGCAGGCTGCGGAACTGGGCTGACCACAAATTTATTCTCAATGAGACATCCAACTTGTGAATTTGTTGGAGTTGATTTTGCTAACTCAATTGATTGGGCTAAATCTTTTGGTAAACAACACAACATAGTCAATGCAAAATTTATCAAACAAGATCTATTAGACATTGACTTCAATGAATCATTTGATATTGTAATATGCCAAGGTGTATTACACCATGTACCTGAATACAAAACAGTACTGTCTACACTAAAACAGTTGGTGAATCCAGGTGGTAAATTAATTTTGGGGTTGTATCACCCGGCTGGTAAGATAGTTAAAAAATTCTTCAACATTGATTACAAAAGCAGCATATTATTTCAGGATCAAGAACTAAATCCTTTTGAACTTAGTTTTACATTTAAACAAGTTCAGCAGTTGACTCAAGAGTTTGATTTTAAGCAAGCATATCCCCAGTTACTAAATAATTTTAGCTTGCCAGCATTGTTTAATTACAAGAATGGTGGCCTAGTAACTTACATCTTTGAGAAAAAATCATGACAAACTTTATCAAACGAATTTGGGATAGAATTACCTTAGAAATTCGATACAGAAAAAAATTAAAAGAACTTCGCAAACGAGATCCCTTTATCTACAAATGAATAGCTGGGCATTGATGTTGGCGCTGTCGACTCATTTGGGATTCTCAGGCGATCATAATAATATACACCCTCACATAAGATACACATCAGAAAATTCTTATATCACAGGGGCATACTATAATTCTGACTATCGGCCCAGTGTTTATGCAGGACGAGAATTCAAGTTTGATTTTGCCACAGTAGAACTTGGCGCTGTCACTGGATATAGTTCTACACCATTGGCTCCTTTTGTTAGAGCAAAAAAAGGTAATTGGTGGGTTTCTCCAGGTTACGAAGTTGATAGCAAGCGTGTTGGTATTGTTGTGGGATACGAGATAACTTTCAAGGAGTTTGGAAATTAATATCCTAGGTATCTCAGCCGGCTATCATGATGCCGCGGCCACAGTGGTCAATTCACAAGGTGACATTGTATTTGCCGGGCATGCAGAACGATATAGCAAGAAAAAGAATGATGCTGACATTAACCTTGGCCTAATCTGGGACGCATGTGGCGATGTTGGCATTGATCATGTAGCCTACTACGAAACACCATGGAAAAAACAACTGCGCCAGTTGTATGCAGGGCAAGGTATTGAGTGGAGCAAGTTGACCACTGGACAAGTTTTGCAACAACAACTACGAGGATGGTTTTCGCACATGCCTTATAGTTGCTACAGTCATCACCTCTCACATGCTGCTGGTGGGTTTCAAACGTCACCATTTGATCGTGCCACAGTGGTGGTGATTGATGCCATAGGCGAGTGGGACACAATTTCAATCTGGGGAGCAGAGTATGATGGAAAAGGACAAGCAAGATACCGACGATTGTGGGGACAACGATATCCGCACAGCCTGGGTCTGTTTTATAGTGCAATTACTCAGCGTGTGGGCCTACACCCACTAGACGAAGAATACATTACCATGGGCATGGCAGCCTATGGCAGAGACAGTTATAACCATGTGATGGAAGCAGTACTGCTACGTGATGCAGATGAAATAGAGTTTGGATATAACTTACATACCGGGGTCAGCAATGACTTCTTGGGCAGTCTTAGCAATGAAGACATAGCCGCCAGTGCTCAAACCCTGCTGGAACGCTTGATAGGCAATGTCATGCAACGTGCCAGAGACTTTGAGTGGTCAACCAATCTTGTGTATCAAGGCGGTGTTGCACTGAACTGTTTGGCCAATAGAAAACTAGGAGAATACTTTGACAACATCTGGATCATGCCCTGCCCCGGTGACGCCGGCAGCAGCCTCGGAGCCGCTGCTCTTGCGTATGGTAAAAGGCTGCATTGGAACAATGCTTACCTTGGGCATAATATCCCTGGCCCTTATCCTGTTGATGATCTTGTCCGCAGTTTACTTGACACTGGCATTGTTGGAGCGGCCTCTGGCAAAGCTGAATTTGGTCCCAGGGCATTGGGTAACCGGAGCCTACTGGCTGACCCCCGAGGCAAAGAAATCAAAGACCGAGTAAATGAAATCAAACGACGTCAGAAATTCCGACCTTTTGCCCCTGTGGTCCTGGCTGAACTGGCTGGCAATTATTTTGATATGCCTAGCGGTTGGCATACTCATAACTACATGCAGTCAGTAGCTCGATGTCGCCAACCTGATGCCTTTCCTGCTGTGTGTCATGTTGATGGTACTAGTAGAGTACAAACTGTGGGCAAAGACGGATCAGGAATAAGACAGTTGTTGGAAGCATGGTATACCAAAACAGGTTGTCCCATGTTGCTAAACACCAGTTTGAACATACGTGGCGAACCCATGGTCAATGATCGAGCAGATGCAGATCGTTTTGAAACAAGATATAATGTAAAGGTATATTCATGATTAAATCTACAAAAACAAGATACAGCGAAAATTTCAGTTACTATGATACTGATGAAATGATTGGGTGCAGTTTAGAGCGCTACGGAGAATACAGTCAATTTGAGTTGGAATTTTTATTGTCCATGCTGAACGAAAATTCAGTGGTCTATGATGTGGGAGCCAACATAGGTTACCACACCACGGCATTTGCCAGTGTGGCCAAAAAAGTTTATGCGTTTGAACCTCATCCTAAAAATTATGCGTTGTTGGAACAAAACACCAAAGATCTTGATCACGTTTACATTGGAAAATACGCAGTATCCAACAGCAATACCACATGTTATATATCAGACTACGATCCAGAAATCACAGGTAATTTTGGCATGGTCAAAGTGATCAATGATGCCAGTGGAATTGAAACCACTGCCATAACTCTGGACACAGCTGGACTAGACTTACCAGACATGATCAAGATAGATGTAGAAGGTTCTGAACTGCAGGTGTTGCAAGGATGTAAAACAATTATACAACAGAAATGTCCAGTGATTTTTTACGAAGCACATGAATCAGATCAACTGCGAGAAATATATGAATTCTTGGAGCCAATGGGCTATCGATTTTATTGGGCACAGATCAACAACTACAATCCAGGCAATTTTGCTGGCAACATTGAAAATGTATTTGGAACATCAGGATTGATGTCTATAGTGGCCTGGCCAAAGACATTGACAGAATTGCCACTGACGCCGGTTCAAGGACCCAATGACAATGTCAGTAGATTTTACGCCAAGGAGTTGACATCTGATGAATTTTGAAAAATTTCAACGCTATGAACAACAGGCATTGAGCACTGTTTACAGTGAAGTGCCGGGCGGGTTTCACGATCAAATTATTCCTGAGTTTGCTCAAAGGTTTTTACCTGAGTTTGATCTGCAGTCCGATGCTGGTATCATTGACATAGGATGTGGTGCAGGACTGTTTGCGCAGGCTGCACACAAATTGGGATACTCAGATATCACGGGAGTCACACTCAGTGCTGACGATGTGGCTGCATGCGAGTTGGCTGGTTTAAAAATAAAACATGCTGACATGAGTGACTTGCCTTGGGCAGATGGCTCTGTGGATTTTATTTGGTGTAGGCATGCTTTGGAACACAGTCCTTATCCGCTGTTTACATTGTACGAATTCCATCGTGTGTTGAAACCTGGCGGCCAAGCGTTTATTGAAGTGCCAGCACCTGACAATCAACGCACCTGGATGCACGAAAACAATCCCAATCACTACAGTATATTGGGCAATAAAATGTGGCAAGGATTGTTCGGCAAGGCTGGATTTGAAACTCGGGCCCACTGGATCTATGACACTGATCAACAGTTTGACGAAGGCCTGGTCAAAGAAATTTCTTTGTTGTATGGTATCAAACGTTTATAGATACGTTTCCAACCCACCGCGGCGCCGGATGTCTTGTGTGCAACAACTGATGCCACCGTCCCAGAAATAACTGTGTCGCAATTCTGAGATAATGGGTTCTATTCTGTGCTTGCGACAGTAGTCAAACACTTCTTTGTTGTATGCTGAGAAGATCACGTGCGATTCATCTAGCACCAAGCAGTTGACATCAAACACAGTTTCAGCAACAAAGCCAGTCCACTTGGTTAAGTAGGTGTTCACAAAGTCTGTGAACTCTGGTGTGGGTGTTTGTCCTTGCACATACCATGCACCCGGGCTAGATTCATACTTGAACTTGCCAACTTCCATGGCAGCCCATATACTACTATCCCAAATCTTGCAAACATCCCAGCCTGGGAAGTCTGCTGCCAGGTTCAAGTTTACATCGTGCTTGCTACTCAACAACACACCTGGCTTTAATATAGCAAACACAGCATCGCCATGGCCATCTGTGATAGCTTCGTGTATTCTATACTCAGGTCCCAACACATTGTCCACAATCCAACGTGTTTGATCTGGCCGTAAAAAGTCTGAGTTGTCAAAGAACACGTCACGGCCCACACGTACAATACATGACGCTGACGCTTGATTGAGAATGCAGTTTTCGTCCCATCCTGTGGGACCATGTGGATTGATCACTGTGCCGCCGGCCTCGGTGTATTCGTTGCACAAGCCATCTAATTCCTGCATGGCCAACACACGCAACAGTTTGTCTCCCAACGTAATCTGCCAGTCTCGTGGAGTCAATGGAGGCAGCGGAGCTCCTTGCCCTCCAATTTGTCCTTGTTGAAATTGATGCTTGTCAGGCAAGTCAGGTCTACGCACTTGAGCGCCATAAGTCTCGATGGTTTTTTGCAAGTTGGCCAGGTCCTCTTCAGTCTCTGAGAGAATTTGCTGTAATTGATTACGTACTTGTGCGTTTTCAATAAAGTCAAAGTAGTCTGGAGTGTATGCACGACCCACAATGACTTCTTCAAGTGGTTGCCAGCTGGTGTAAGAGTTAATGGGATTCATTGATGTCCTTGATTAGGGTATTTAAACGTTCAGTCTTGATGGCTTGAAATAACTGTTGGTTGTGTTCTATGTCAGCTCTGGCCTGTTCAAACAATGCAGGCAGTTCTGATTGAGCAAAATAAACTGCTCGAGTCAACGCCATCCAACGTTGTGTATGGTCAGGTTCCAGATCGTAACTGTTGTCCAACACTGAATCAAATACACGATAGCCCAAGTCACGTAGCACCTGCAAACTGCCTGCTGGACCCGCTATAAAAAACATTTGTCCATGTTTGATGGGCTTGAATGTTTTTTCAGTTAGAAAGGTTCCGCCACTTTGATCAGCATCAAAATGTGTTTCTATCACAATGTTGCAATAACTGTTGACATGATACTTGGGCACAAGTGTGCTGTGGTCATTGCGCTGGTCATGATCCAGTTCATCGCTGACGTACGGTGCTGTACGCAAAAACTCTTCAGTGGCAGTGCGCAGTCCGGCAATGGCATCAATTTCAATGGGACACTCTGCATCGTCAAACTCACCTGATTCACAATAACTCCAGTATGAATTGTTCAGTAAGTCAAGACTTTTTAAATCGGCCATGGCCAAGGCACGCCATGATTTGTGCAGTCTGTTGAGCACAGTGAAGTCACGCTCTCTTGGCTCGTGGTGTATTTTCAGTGGGGAGCTTGCCCGGTTGCGTTGATAATACCACAATTCAAAATCTGTAAAGTAAACAAATCCTGGAACATCTCGGGCCGCAGTATTTGCACTGACAAATTTGTAACAGTCGTTGTGTAAATTATGTTTGGTGCATAGTTCGTCTAGTCTAGTTTTGATATGCCAAGGATTATCACCTTCGTGATAGTAAAACAACACACGCACATTGTCAGAAAACAATTCTGTTCGTATGCGCTCAGGCATTAGTTCAAAGTAATCAATGCCAAAATCAAAGAAACTCAAGCCCACGGGATAAAATGCATCAGTGGGCCATTCAGAGTTAATGTCCGTGATGTTTAGTTCAACACTGTGATGGTCACAGTATTCTTGCAGTCTCAAAGGAATGGTATGTGGCCAGTGTTGGCCAAATTCTCTCCAACCTTGTGTGTATGGCACAGCCTGGTGGCGTGCCAAAGCAGGATATATTCTACCTCGAATGAGTTGGTCAACGACTAAATTTAAACTCATTTAACATGTCCTTTAGTTCTTGCCACAATATCGCTTCAAATCCACCATGATAAAAATGATTCCAATTGTGCTCAATTATTTCATGTGCAGATTCAAATATGTCTTGGCGATGTTCTTCTAATCCTTCTAACTGTTTCAATACATGGGCAATTTTTTCTATGCGTCGAGAATCATCAGGTTCGTCGTCATAACTTTCATCCCACAAGTCACCAAACGTTCGAAATCCATAACTGCGCAGGTACTTTAAACTGCCTTGTGTGCCCACAATTACAAACGGCATGCCCATTGCTATAGGCTTAAAAGTTTTTTCAGTCAAGTGATGTCGTCGTCCCGTGGCCACTGTTTCAGTAACCAAGTATAACAGACTTTCAGCCGATTGATCAAATAAATCGAGCCAACATGACTGCATGGGATGGCCAACTTCATTTTTAAAATTCAGTGGCAATGGCTGTTGTGCAAACACTGTTTCTATATCAGAATACTTTGTTTTAAGTGGCTGCACAGCATCCATGATTGATATGTTTTCTGCAGGACACACACTAGGGCATGATATATGATTGTTGGTCATGCCCAGTTGGAATATCCAGTACAGCATTTCCAATCTGTGTTGACGTTCTCCTGCCACAATGCGATTGGGTGCTAGAAATGTTTTTGAGATAGTTCTTTGTTGCCATGGGGTGATCAAGAAAGTTCGATCATACCCACGGTACCAATCCAGTGCAGCCCAGCCGTGAAAAAAATAATAATAACTTTTCCAGTGGTATTTTTTACATACAGCATCTACAGTATCACTGTCTCGCTCACTGGTAATAATACTGCCTACAGTACAATCCCCAGTTGATTTTTGTGTGTATCCAGCTTTAATTGCTGCCTTGTCTTTATTGTTTAATCCATTGCACCAATCGTGCAAATCAATATTTTGCGCAATAAGACATTCAAATGTGGCAGTATGTATGTTCAAATGAATAGGTTCTTGATCCCATAATAGTGTATAATTGTGTTCAGGTATATCATCACTGCCATAATTAACTAGACTATCAGGATCAGTTCTACCAAATGGTTCGCAAAAAAACATTCTAACACCTGGATGATGACGCTCAATCCAAGGCCAAAATGTGTTGTTGTAAATTTCATCTATTCTAATCATGTTTGACGTATTTTATTCAGGTAAGAAGCCAGGCCAATTTGCGCATGAGCGTCGGGCTGACAGCATTGAGCATGCACAGAAGTTGAGTCGCACTAGATATTTCTGGTGGATACACTACTTAGCGGACCTTGATGCATGGGACTGGCTTTTTGAACCGCTGCCATGGCAAGCCGATCAACGGCATGCATGGCCCAGCCAATGGCAAAAAGATTCTGGTGTGTATCTTGTACCGCGTGAGGGCTATGTAGACACAAACTATCATACCACTCCAACAATACAACGACGCTCTGACGCTGAGTCTTGGACCATACCGCCAGGACTAGATACCTGGGATACCAGTTGGCATCCAGATCCTGTTGACCCTCCTTATATCTATCAATTTGCCACTCAGTGGCATGAACTAGGAGGACCCGTGTATCGTGTGCTAGGTGCCGCTGATACCAAATACATCAACAGCCCCGGTGCAAAATTATTGCCCAAACGTGACAAACACTGGCACAGCAAAACAGATTGTGAGTGGGACTACAGTTGGCGGCCGCATCCCAAAGACCCACCCTACATCTATGTGTTTGGTAATCAGTGGTGGAATCCTGAAGTCATGCCCACCATGGAATATCATACACCGGGCGCTGTAGAACGCAAGTATATCACGCATCCTCGAGCAAGACTGCTACCGACTCAAGACTGTTGGCACTCAGTGGCCGACTGTGCGTTTGATTTTGATCGCAGTTGGTGCCCCGATCCTGGCGATCCACCTTACATTTATGTGTTTGGTAATCAGTGGTGGCCAGCAGAAGTCATGCCCACAGTAGAATACCATGTGCCAGGAGCCACAGAACGCAAGTATGTGAACTGGCCACGAGCGCAACTACTACCCACCATGGCCAATTGGTCAGTGCCCGATGGCGTTGAAGGTGTGGATCACAGTTGGTGTCCTGATCCTGGAGATCCTCCTTACCAATATCAATTTGGCACACAATGGCAACGCACAGGTGGTGCCCGATACACTGTGCCTGGTGCGGTAGAAGTCAAGTATGTTGTTTGGCCTCGTGGGACAAAAACATCCAAGGATGATGCATGGACTGTGCCCGACGGTGTGGACACTGGGACCTTTGATTGGACCTGGCACCCCGACGATACTGATCCGCCATTTACGTATCAGTTTGGCACACAGCATCAACGCACTGGTGGCCCGCAGTACACAGTACCAGGGGCAACAGAAGTCAAGTTTGTGGATCAAATACGCATCACCACAGATGCCAAGTCTGCCGTGATATTTGAAATTGATCACTTGTGTGGCTCAGCTGGTAAAATTGCCAACACCATTCGCACAGTGCGTTATTTTGACAACTACCGAGACACACTGATACGCCTGGCCAAAAGCATAGGCAATCAACATGAGTTTGTTTGGGTGTGCTCCAGCATTTGTGACTATACCAACTTTGACTTCTCCTGGCATCCCGAACAGTGGCAAGCCACCATGTTGCATGTGTTCCAATCCAACGATCAAAAGTTTGGTGACACTTTCTACATGCATGTGCCTACATTTGCTGTGAGAGCAGAAAAGAAAGAACTACTGGAGTGGTCAGATGTAAACTTTGTTGATGTCAGTGTACCACGCAGACCCATGCCTGTTATTGTGCATGACAGAGACAGTCAAGTTGATGCTGTAAAGAACACTGAATGGACAGGGCCACTTGCTACATTTACCAATCACGATTACGTGCCTGGCAATCTTGTGACTGTGCCACTGTGGCGCAAAGAAACCAAAGCCATTGTGCCTGTCAGTAGCGGTGCTGGCACAGTTGTGGTGCCACGTGTGGCTGTGCCTTACATTCGTACACAGTTGTATGACTACCCGTACATAGATAAAACACAACGTGTACTAAAAGATCCGCCCTTGGACATTGTGTTCATCAGCAACGGTGAAATAAATGCTGAAGACAACTGGATGCTGTTGGAAAATCGAATTGTCAACTTAGGAACAAACCATACAAACCATTTGCACAGAGTAGACGGCATTAACGGGCGTGTGGCAGCATATCACGCAGCCGCCCAAGCCAGCACCACACCTTGGTTCTTTGCTGTGTTTGCCAAGTTAACCATTGACTTCAAGTTTGACTGGCGTTGGCAACCTGATCGTATGCAACAGGCCAAACATTACATATTTCACGCACACAATCCTGTGAACGGATTGGTGTATGGGCATCAGGCCATGATTGCTTACAACAAACAACTGGTGTTAGAGAATACCGGAACGGGCCTGGACTTTACACTGGATCAACCTCATGAAGTTGTACCTATTATTTCTGGCACCGCCAACTATCATGAATCAGACTGGATGTGTTGGCGCACTGCATTCCGTGAAGTACTCAAACTCAAGGCCAGTGCTCCAGACGTAGAAAACGAACACAGACTTAGAACTTGGCTTGGTGTGGATCATACTGATGGCGCTTGGAGTCGCAAAGGTGCAGAGGATGCTGTGGAGTACTATGACTCAGTTGAGGGCGATCCCAAAGAACTACAAAAGAGTTATGAGTGGTCCTGGTTGGCCACTTATGCGTTTATGAAACGATCTCTAACACCGAATCAATAACATACTCAACTTCCAGGTCTGTTAGTTCAGGATAGATAGGCAGGCTTAGACATCTACGTGCCAGGCTGCTGCCGGCACTGAGCAAGTCTGGACACGGATAGTGCTGGTATGCTGGTAACTCGTGCATGGGTGTTGGGTAGTGTACTTTGGTCTCAATACCACGCAAGGCAAGGTTGCGTTGCAAGATATCTCGATTGTCCACATGTATCACAAACTTGTGGAAACAGTGCGTATTGAAGTTGCTGTCGTCAATTAAACAAGTGATCCAAGGCTTGTGCTTTAGCATCTCCATCCAGTGTTGAGCAATAGTACTTCTACGTTGTTGCCATTGATCAATGTAGCGAGTTTTTACCAACATCTGCGCACAATCCGTTTCACTCATTCTGCTGTTGGTGCCTGATTCAGCATGTTTTGTATGTTTGCCATTGCTGATCCAGTTTCTAGCAAATTCCATCAGGTCACGATTGGCAGTGATCACAGCACCACCATTGCTATAGTTGGCTAGATTTTTTGTGGGATCGAAACTGATGGCACAGTCACCCACACGTTGACAGTCATTACTGAGCCAATGTTGTGCGCCATCTTCAATGATGGGATGAGTCAATGCCCATAAACTCTGTGTCATATTCTGCACAGATTGACCGTACAGACCCACTCCGCATATGGCTTGAATGTCTGTGTTGTGCTCAAGGCGGCTCAAGTCCATCGCACCATATCTGTCAGTGTCCACAATGTGCAAGTTCCAGCCTGCTCGTACAAATGCGTTGAGTGTGGCAGGATAAGTCAGTGTGGGCACAGCTACAGTGGGAATATCAGGACGTCCTGACTGCAACATATACCATTCAGCAATGATCTCCAAGGCCTGTGTGCCTGAGTGGCAGGTCACAGCATAGGGTTGGTGATTGCGTCTAGCCAGCCAATCCTCAAACTCGTAGGTGTAGTTGCCACTCATGAGAGTTCCTGAACGCAACACTGTATCTGTTGCATCCAAGATCTCAGTGCGGAGATTGTTATACTGTTTTCGGATTCCAGTAAATGGAATTGTCAAGCCACTCATAATACTTTTGGAATCCTTGTTCAACATCTACCTTGGGGTCAAAACTCAAGATAGTTCGGGCACGGTCGATATTCAATGCACCGCGACTGGGAAAGTCCTCATCTCGGTCCTGCACCTCAATGCTGCCTCGGCCCACAATTTTCACAATCATTTCTGCGGCCTCCAGTAGACTCACACTGTGCGACTTGGTGATGTTGAATGTCATGTTGCGGCACATGATACGTGTTGCGGCAGCAACAATGCCATCTGCGGCATCATCCACGTAGGTAAAGTCCAAGGTTTCGTTTGCTCCATTAACTCGGAGCACTCCGCTGCGCATTGCTGTGAGCATGAATTTTGCGATCACTCGATCCGCCACGTCAAGTGGCCCATAAACAGCACTGGGACGAATGATAACATACTCAAAGCCACAACGACGAGCATAATCTTTTACAAGTTCTTCTCCACATAATTTCAATATTCCATACTGTCCTTTGGGATGGCATGGGTCATCTTCCAGTACATCATCTTCAAAGTCTCCGTACACCATGCTGCTACTGATGTACACAAATCTTTCAATGCCGTGCTTTTTGGCACTCTCAAGCATGTTGACCAGGCCTTTGATCATGACATCGGCAGCCTCAGTTGGCTTATGGTTCACGGCTTTTTGCCGGGGATAGCTGGCACAGTGAATGATTACTTTTGGCTTATGATTAAGCACAGCCAAGTCACAGGTCCAAAAGTTTGAAATATCAAAGCACTCAATCTTGGTGTCTGGAGCAATTTTTTTCTGTCGTTCCGTCATCAAATAGTCAAGTTCGTCTTGAGGAATGAAATCGTGATACGTGGTTTTTGTATCTAATATAACCACTTTCTCATCACGTGCTTGCAGACGTTGTACTACGTTGTGCCCAATAAGGCCTAGGCCGCCGGTTACTAAAAATGTCATAGATATTCAGGTTCTTTCATTAAATGGCATTGCAAGCCCAGTCTTGGAAACTTCGAATCAGTCTCAAACCACACATCATGCGGTTGTTGTGCATCAATCAGCGCAGGTGAATCCACTCTCATTCGATCAATTTCTGTCAACTCATTTGAGTTCAAGTAACTTGTGCCACCCAAATGATTTACATGTGTTTGGCCATTGGAATTTTTTGTTTGAAAAAATCTGTTGAATGTGGTAGCACAGTTCTGTATTGGCCAACTGAGTTTGAATCTTGCAGGAGGAGTATCTAGATGTGGCCCACAACAATTTTGATTGATTCCAATGGTCACTGCCAATGATTTGATCTGTAGTTTTTGTTCTCGAAGCCAGGTTTGCAACAATGGTGTGGCCCTGACAAAGTCTACCACAGGAACAGGATTCCAGAATACAGTGGCATTGTCAACATCAAGAACCAACTGCACGTATTTGAGTATTTCTTGATTGATTTTGTTGTAGTTGTCACAAGGTAATTTTTTATAGCAATTCATTTGAACTTCAACTTGAAAAATGTTTGATTGGGCTCGCTGAGTCGGGCTATGATTCGATATTGATGACCATAACTACTGTGGTCTACTTGGCGAATCCAATACGGTGATTCCACGGCATGCTCCATCACAAACTTGCCTGCTTCGCTTTCTTGCCATTCCCAAAGCGGTTGTGCCGCATACAAGTCTGGATCTTCTACATCGCCCATGGTGAACTCATGTACACAGATATCAGAAAACCGTACAACATTGTTGTCGACAATTTTGTATTCTGGGGCTTGGTATTGCTTGTATTCAGGGTATTGGTCGCGTGTTGTTGACATGCAACATTGTAGCAGATTACTCTGCTAATGTCGATGCCATTGGGAAAATTGCGGCAATGGCTTCTGCACAGGCTCGGGCCACTTCCTGATGTTCTTTCTGTGTGCCATGGCCTGAACGCAATTCAATAAAGTGAATCCATGACCTCAAGGTACCATTCATGTACAAGCGACTGCTGATCATGCCTTCGGGTAACACAGCACGGGCCTGTTCCTTGGCGATACCATTGTCGATGGCCCAGTTGTATGCTTCAATGGCCGCAAGTTTAACCCTGGTCTGCGCACGTTCCCAACCCATGGCCAGGTTACGTGCCTCAGGTGTGTCCTGTACAACCTCTATACTGTTCTGTCTATTTTTTGTGTCTTGCAGTCGGGCTTCGCGTAGTACGAATTCAAGATCCTTTGTTGGGTCAGCATAGCGTTGGGAAAACTCTTGGAAGCTGAAACTTCTGTGTCTGAGGATTTGTCGCGCAATATCTCTTGTTGTCGTAATTTCCATGCAAGCTGAAACCATTTCAAGGGGACTCCAGTGCTGGTGTCGGACCAGGTACCGAATGAGTTTTTCACTAGTGTCTGTGTTGAATTGGTTGGAGGGATTGCTGACACGGGCGCAGTACGCAATGAGTTCTTGTGCATCTGTAATGCCTTGAGTTGCAAATTCCTGGGTAGGTTGACTGTAGCTGAGTAAGCGAACATTCATAGATCTTTTAGTAGTTTGTCGGTTTCGGGTTGTACAATGGTAGCAATGGCACCAACATCAAGAATAAAATCAACGTCACGCACTGCATCTCCCAGTTCGGTCAAAGTTCTTGTCATCACAGTTTCAATTTCGTTGAAGTCAAGACCTTGACGTCGTAGCATGCTCAAGTTGATGGTGCGTTGCCGCTTGCCTTGTAACTTGATCACAACTTTTTTGATACATTCCAGTGGTACATCAGTGATGTCAACGTCGTCAATGATGTGTTCCCACCGTTCCAGGAACTCATCACTGAACTGCATCAGCCGCTGCCTTCTTGCGACCGCGAGTTTTGGTCGCAGCGGGTTCAACGGCAACAGCCACAGGTGTAGTTTTAACAGCCTTCATGTTCACAGCAGGAAACATTTTTTGTGCTTCCTTTTTCATTCTGGCAGCTTCGGCAACCAAGCCCTTGGCGTCTGCTTCCATTTTCTTGGCCTGTGCCAGCATGTTGGCTGCCAGTGACTGATCATCTAACGCACCCGAGGCAGGCGCAACCAATGGTGTGACCATGGCTTCGGCTTCAGCAAGTTTGCCTGCTTTGAATGCCTTCTCAGCCTTGCGTTTTACAGCAGGGTCCACAAAACCAGCATTGGCATCCAGTTCCTGCATGCGTTTAAGAGCATCGGCGCCTGATTCCATTTCTTTTACAATGCGATTGAGTTCGTCCAGTTTGACGTTGCTTTGTGCTGTGGGAGTGATAATGACTTGGTTGGTTTGAATTTTCTTCAACATGCCTTCATTGTGCAAGGCCTGTAAAATAACTCTGCCATCGGGCAACAGGTTGCGGTGCAACACATCGGCCAAATTGGGTGCGGCTTGTCCAGGAGCACTTTCCAAAATACCCATAATGGTGTTATGAATATGTGTTGGCAATGTCTCAGGATAAATCACCAGGCACATGTGGTCCTCGCCAGGTAGTTCTCTAAATATGATTGCAACCTTGCGGTCACCGTGTCGTCCTATGTGTTTCAACATTGTCATGCTCCTTGTGTGGGTTCAGCTGGTTGTTGTGCTTCAGCTTGTTGTGCTAATTGTGCTTGTGATGCAACCAAGAAAGCAGTGAGCTTGTCATAGATGCCACCTACAACGCTCAATTCAGCAGCCTTGTAAGCGCCACGTTCAGTGGCAGCTTCGATTAAATTTTTGAGTGATGCGAGATCAGCCAGGGTAAGTTGAATATTTTCCATGCAAATATTTAATACCAAACCACCAGGGGGTAAATTTTTATGGATTATTTTGGAAGTATTCTTCGGCTCGTCTTTGCGCTTCTGCTTCGCTCACGGCCCATACAGTGACCATGGCAGTTGACCCCACAATTTCCATGTCAAACGGCACTGCCCCTCGAAACGCAAAATCTTCAGGAACATGCACTTTTACCACAAACTGTTCCAGGCGTTTGATCCTGTTTATGATTTGATCAATGGTGTTCACGGTCTTTGCGCCAGTCTCTACGTGCTATGTGTGCTTCTTCAATGCACCGGCTGATCAACGGCCACACATAAGGAGCCACCAAGCCTGCCATCAATCCATACACAAACCATTCAAATTGTATCACGCTATGCGTCCCAGCACAGCATACATCAACGAATCCATCAAGTGGTCGTATGCTTGTCCTTGCCTGCGTAGGTAGTAAATCTGCTCTACCAGTTCTTTGGCATTGACATTGCCTTCTGGGGGCAATGCACCTCGTGAGTCTAATTCTTCCAGCAAATCATCTGTGTCAAACTCTTCGAGATCAACCTCTACTTCAACTTCTGTGTAAACACTTTTATACACCATTTAAAACTCCTTCATGCGTCGAACATCTTTGTGCTGAACAATTATAACATTCTTTACAACACCTTCCAAGCGTATAGGCAAATCCAAGTGTATGCTGATCCTGGGACCTTGCACAGGATTGATTAGTGTGTCATTGCCCACAGAGCCTGCAAAGGGAATACCGCGATAATGACCAAACACCCTGTCGCCTATGTGATATTCAGGCTGGTATGCAATACGTTCAAAGTATTCAGTTTGATTGCCCATCAGCGACTAATCAAAAAGTAAATTATTACGCCCAACACAATACCTGCTATCATGCCCAATGCAAATATCATTGTCGCTCCACGCAGAATAAAAATACACCATCAGTGAGTCCATGAGCTTTCAATATCTTAGACAGGTCTCGGCACTCTTGATATGTTTTTGTTTCGGCCAACTGAATGTATTTGGATTCAGGTGGCGCAATGTCAACTACAAATGCAATAATCAATGCCCACATGGTTACACCTTGGTTCCAAATTCAATCAACAAAATAACCACCATTGCAACGATACTGCCCATTATTCTTCTCCTTTAACTTCTTCTACTGGTTGGTCAGGGATGTTGTCTGTATCGCCGTCTTTGGCATGTACAAATCCCAACGCCAACATCTCGCGCTCTTCGTACTTGGTGCAGTGGGCACGGAACACAAACAGTCTCAATGTAAGATTATCCCGGCTGTAATAGACTCTATAACTCACACGTTCCACATTCAATACTTTGGCAAGATCGTCCAGGGTAAAACTTTCAGGCCAGGCTTCGTTCACACTGGTTCGAGTCTTTTCAAAGTAAAAATCTTGCATACGCTGTATGGCCGAATCTTGCCCCCAAAATGCGTTTTGCTCGCACCATGCCGTCTTGCGGTCCAGCATCTCCAAAGTGATTTCGTCGGTCATTCTTCAACTCCAAAGTGTTGTCGAATCATGTCGTATGCTTGTCCACGGCTGATCATGTCACGCAGGGCAGGAAACAATGCCACATAACATTCCCGGACCATTAACTCGGTTAACTTTTCTGTGTAATAGCGTGGATACTGATCGTAATCAGCACCCTGATCTATCAGATCGCCAGCATAGATTTCAGCCTGTTGAGCAAGTTCTTTAATTCGTTCATTCATAGTAGATCTCCAACATCCATGCTCGCCACGCCTGTGTGTTTGGCTTCATTCTTCAACTCCGAAATGTTGTTTGATCTTTTCTACTGCAACATCCTGTCCTTCGACTAACCCTTTGTCAAACTCACTCATATCCTCATACGGTTCGTCTAAAACTGGCTCACAAACGTTGATACATTGCTGAATCAATAACTCGGCGAACTTTTCCCTATCAAATTTGGCATAACTGCTGGTATAACCTTCGGGCCCTACCATTTCTACAATTGATGTAGCCTGTTCAGCAAGTTCCTTAATTCGTTCGTTCACTTTTCATCTCCGTTAGTGTGCTCCACATGCGCTGTTTGTCATGTTGAATATAGGCACCCGCCACCATCAGCATGTTATGAGCATGGTCGATATCATGTGGCACAACCACCCGTCGACCCTGGTATAGATCCATGAGTGTAGCTTCAAGTTCTTGAATCCAATCGTTCATTCTTCGACCTCAAACCATTCTTTGATAAATTGTTTAGCGCCGGCTGCACCACTGGCTTCTTGAGGACGATTATGTTCTAGCAATGATACATCTGCACAATCGCACATACGCATGCATTGCCGGATCAATAATTCGGCGAACTTTTCAAGTTCGTCATCAAGAGCGATCCACACAGGTTCCCGTGCAATCTCAGGCAGCAATTCATAATCTATTTTAGCCTGTTCAGCAAGTTGTCGAATTCGTTCGTTCATTCTTCAACTCCGAAATATTTTTTGATAGCATTCATATGATAGTCTTCGTTGTAGCCACCGACATTTTTTACGGCCTGGATACATTGCCGGATCAATAACTCGGCGAACTTTTCTAAATCAGGATATTCTAAAATTGAAGTCCATGTTCCATCTTCATTCTTTACTATCTTTGCTTGTACAGATTGCTCTTTTAATATCCCAGCCTGTTCAGCAAGTTCTCGGATTCGTTCGTTCATTTTGTCACCGCCATGTTAATTTGAACACACCGAGTACGGTATGATACTGAATCAGGCAAACTCTTTTGTAAGTATTCACACGACGGTAGGTCTTTCAAAGGTGGACTATAAGTTACGCTACCACCACCGTGTGAATCAACAAATGATGTAACCAATACCCAAACTGCGGCTGAAAATACTGCTGTGTTCATTCTTCAACTCCGAAATGATGCCCAAACAGGCAGTATACTTCAAACCACTTGGCAGGCGGATTCTCAATCCAGTAGGAGTTGACCCTGAACGAAATCTCCCAGTCACGTGAGAACTGAAAATGCCTAGTACCAAATCTAATGTTAAACCAAAGGTTGCTCACGCTTCAACTCCTTTGACGCAGGAAATTTTATCTGGACTGTAGATCATAACAAAGTGGCCAACACCAAATGCTCCAAGGATGCCTAGAGCCACAGTGAACGCACCTACAATAGCAAACACGGTTTTCATTCTTCGACTCCGAAATGTTTTTTGATTCGTTCAATGGCAATATCTTGCCCTTCAACTAACCCTTTGCCAAATTCAGTCATATCCTCGTAAGGTTCATCCAGTGTCGGCTCACAAACTTGGGCACATTCCTGCACAAACAACTCGGCAAACTCTTTAACAATCACATCGTAATCAAGAATATCGTCGTCGGCATTTTTCATACATTGTTCAACATAGCGGTCATACAACTCTGCAAGTTGTGATTGTTGGGCAAGTTCTTGAATTCGTTCGTTCATTCCGGCACTCCTCAATCTTCCTTGTTCTCGTCGTAGTAGGCATGTGTGCCCCAGGGTGGAACAATGGTTGTGGTACCATGCAATATCCAGGTGGTGTCGCAGTATTCGGCGTCACCCCATGAACCAAACGGGTAGCCGTCTGTGAACACGATGAGTCGGCGTGGTGTGATTTCCTCTTCCTTCAAGTAGGTGAAGATACAATCAAAATCAGTACCACCACCACCGGACACTTCATAGTCAATCATGCTGTCAAGATTGTCCGAGTCATATTGTGCAGGATTGTATGCTTCGGTATCAAATGTCACAACATGAATCTTGTATGCAGGGAACGAGTCCATGATGCCTTGGATTTCACTCAAGAAGTCCTTGAGCATGGATTCCGAGATTGAACCAGATGCATCCAACATCACTGCAATGTCAATCATTTCATCGGGCTTTTGGCCGGGCATGACTGCATCCATGTGCCAACCTTTGCGGCTGGCCCGCATCCAGGTGTAGTCGGCTTTGATGGTGCTCTCCAAGTTCATGCGCAAGATCTCACGCCAGTTCATCTGGGGTTCTGTCAGCTGTTGGATCAGTCGCTTGACACCTGCGGGCAAGTTACCAGCACCGTCCACAGTAGCGGCAGCCGCCAACATGGCTTCTTTGATCTCGTCCTTGATGGCCTGTTTTTCTTCAGCGCTCAACTTGGGACGACCCTTGCCTTCACCGTCCTCGTCGCCGTCACCTTCGCCATCACCGTCCAAGTGCTCGTCAATCATTTGATCCAGCAATTTGCCAATGTCAATCTTTTCAGCATTTTCGTACAAGGCATCGTACACTTCTTCCGAGCTCATGCCGTCATACTTGCGGTCATACAAACACGGCACACTAGTGATCTTCTCACCCACATTGTGCTTTACCAAGTCACCATTCACACAATAATCATTGGCAATGTTCCACAACTGTGGGTCACGATCACCGCGGCGTCCAAAGTGATCATATACACAATGCAACACTTCATGTCCAAACAAAAACTCAATTTCTTTGGGGCGCAACATCTCAATGAAGCGAGTGTTGTAGTAAAAATTGCGTCCGTCTGTTGCGGCAGTGGGACACCACTCATCAGCATTGACCAGTTTCAAACGTGTTGCAAGGTTGCCAAAAAAACTTGCTTTCAGCAACAAACCCACACGGGCTGAAATCAATTTTTCACGCACAACTCGATCCAGTTTCATGTCCATGGGACCGATCAAGTTGGCAAATTTCTTTGCGTCATCTTTTGTGGCAGTGGTGCCTGCTGTGGCATGTAGTACGTCAGGGTTAAAATAGTGCATGCGATTCCTTGTTTGTTTCATGTATTATAGCAGATCGTGAATTAATGGTCAATGTAGTACTTGAGTATTACAAATACTTTAGTATGAACCATGACTGTGCGTACTCTGTGTAGAAGTCCAAATGCACTTGCTGTTCATAGTGGTGCCCTGGTGCATCCTCAATTTCCTGTGATTGAAGCACGGCCCACATTTCCCCCAGTTTGCGATTAGGTACCAACCCACGATGGTCACGTGCGGTAAAACCCAGTTCACGCCGCATCACATGCCGCATGCGAATGGAAAAACCAAAATCCTGTTCCAAGCGGTCCAGTACCTGAGCCCACTCATCGGGATTGTGAAAAATAATGAGATTCTTCTTTGTGGTCACCTTTAAGGACATTCCAAAATCTCCAATGCTTGTCGTACAGTGCGGCATCCTCGTCGCTCATGATGTATATGACTACAATGTTTTTGCCACTCAAATAGTCCCAACGGTCTCCATGGTCTCCCAAGTTCTTTCTGCACCAACGAATACGTGGAACAGCATCAACCCGGACATGATATTCATGACGCCAGTGTTTCATGCAGTGCCAGAATGTGCAAGTTCAAAAAACATCAACTCTTTGTCCGAAGCCACGTAGATTCGGTAGTTGCGATACTCAGTGCTGTAAGCCCACAACAAGTTTAGATCATCTGATTGATGGCTTTCTGGTATTCGGTCATTGAGTTGTTCAGCAATTTCATTCTGTGTTCGGACATCTGTGCTGTAACCATAAGTGCGGTTGAACCAACGTCGGGCTCGATCAAACTCCAGCACACCACTGCTGTAATCACCCTTGGGAAACTCAATGGTGTACCGATAGATCTTGCTCCAAGCATTGCGACCATTTAATTTGACAATTTCGTAGTTCATAGAAAAAGGGTGGCGCAGTCACAGCCCTAGTAGACTGCACCACCCACCCCCAATCAGTTGGCTTGCAAAATGTACTTGCCGTAGCGGCTGTGGAACTCGTCAAAGCACTTGATCTTGGTGGGTTGCATTGGCAACAAGTAAGTTGTCAGTGCAATACGAGCACCCAACACCACCAGCTCAGTTTCAAAGTTCTTCATCATGTATGTCAAAAAGTTGTTGGACATTTCATGGAACTCTTTGTCGCCAACTTTCTTTTGCTCGATGGCGTCTTTGAGTTCGTAGCACATGGAGATCACCAAACTGTACATGGCACTCACCTCTTTTACATTCAAGTCAGTGACCTTGCCACTCAAGATGTCCGAGGGCTGTGGCATGCGTCCAGACACTTTGCGGTGAGCCTTGAACTTAACTGCAAGACCCTCGCCCACAGTACCTGCAATCAGGTTCATTTCTGTGTCCTCATCACATTCATCTGCCAACAACTCACTCACAAAACTCCATGAGCGTGGTGTAGCAAACGCACGTGAACTGGACTTGGCATCAAAATCATACAAGTCTTGCTTGGCAAAACTCAAGTAACCCACCACGTCCTTGTGGATGTTGTTTTTAACAGCCCACTCTTGCCAAGATGCAAAGTCCACACGCATTTCTTGGTGAACAAAACGATTTGCCAGTGGAGTAGGCATGCGGAATGTGACACCTTTGTCACTCTCACGGTTACCGGCAGCAACCATTACCACATTGTCAGGCAGTCGATACTTGCCAATGCGTCGATTCAAAATCAACTGATATGCGGCACTTTGCACTGACGCTGGAGCCGAGTTCATCTCGTCCAAGAACAACACCACCACAGGGTACTGGCTGGCAGTTTCTTCATCGGGCATCTCCACAGGAGGAGCCCAATCCATCTTGCCGATGTCTTTGTTGTAAAACGGAATACCACGAATGTCTGTGGGCTCCATTTGACCCAGGCGCAAGTCAATCATCAAGCCACCAAGTTCTTCGGTGATGCCAGCCACAACTTCGCTCTTGCCGATGCCGGGAGGACCCCACAAAAACATAGGGCGCTTTTTCTTAAACGCATGCATGATTGATTTGCGAACTTGGGCACTGGTTACTGTACGTGCATCTGATACTGCTGACATGGGCTGTTTCCTTTCGGGGGTTAAAAATAAGTTAAGTCGTTATTGTAGCTGAAGTTGAATTTGTGGTCAATTGTAGCCTGTTGCAAGTCTGCAACGGTCTTCTTCAATGGTGTCAGGATCCATTTGTTCCAGGGTGTTGTACACCCAAGCCAATGGAACGCCCAACACCCTAGCAATCACTGTGGGGTGGTCGCCGTCTTCCAACATGTTCTGAATGTCAATGCTGATGTCGCTCATGCTCATCTTGGTTTCCTTTATTGTTTGGCCAACAAATATGCTGTCAGTGCCGGGCCTTCAACAATGCAACATTCTCTTCCAGGCTTGGTTTTGTCCCTGACCAGTTGGTAGTGCCCACGCAGGTAGTTCATGCCAATCATGTGGCCTTTGGTCTTGGTGACCTTGTACAAGACACCGTTGTAAAACACTGCCGAACCCACGGTGATCTCACGACCAATCACATCCTGTGTCATTCAAAATTCTCCTCAATCAATTGGTCATCAATTTCGCCCAGCATGTCGTATAACAATTCATTGATCTGATTGAAGTCCACACACTCGGGCTCATAAAGTCTACGAAACTCAGTCATCTTTTTGGACAATGCTTGAACAGCATCAACCAGTTCGTCGAATCTGGCCTCAGCCTGTGCTAACTTCTCGCTCATTCTAATTCCCCAATATAAAATTGTTCAAACATCTCTTCCTCGTCTCCAACTGCCATCATGATTTGGTTAACTGCTCGGCTCAATTCCACAAGGTCATTAGGATGTTTTTCAATATGCTTTTGAAGCAATTCAACTTCCTTTTCCAATCCCCACCCATCTAGACAATCAATGGCATCTTCAATCTGAGCACGTAGTTTGTCAGGAGTAGAAACATCATAAACACGGATGTCACCGTGGCTTTTCCAAATTAGAATTTTCATTATGCTGTCTCCCGGTCCATGATGTAAGTGAATAAAACAAATTTTGCACGGTTCAGCAGTTGGCGCTGATCTTCGATGGTGTTGAAGTCAGGCTGTTCGTATGCCATCATTTCCTGTGCATCACTCATCATTGACGCCACAACCATAGCAGGTCCTGAAAAACGGAAAGTGCTACTGGATTCCACTGCTTCACGCATCTGCGCTTCTGTGCAACCGTACATGCCCACTTCACGGATTTCTTTGGTAGTAAGTCCTTCAAACGCTTTTCTCATCACTGGCTCCTTTTTGCTTTGTATGTGACTATTATAACAGTTTGGCAATTATTGGTCAACCGAAATAGCATTCAACAGCGTCTTCAATACCTTCGTCAAAAGTGTCGCCGTACAAGCCCTGGATGTCCTGGGCAAAGAACTTGGCCAGTTCTTCTTTGGAGGGAGCCTTGCCATTGATCTCTTTGGCATACTCTTTGACTGCTTTGACAGCAGATTTTGGAACAGAAATTGTGATCTTCATTACCGGCTCCTTTTTGTTAAACTATGCCTATATTATAGCAAATTGGGAATTTCTGGTCAAGTACTACCTAAGTATTACATTAGTCCAGCAGGGTCATGTATGCTTCTGCATTGTGCTCACGGAACCAGTCCAGGGCTTTTTGTAGCATTTTGTAGTCACCCACAAGCTCACAGCCTTTGAGGTAATCGTACACTGCAACCTCATCAGGGGAGAGCACACAAGTCTCACCGCTGAAAAAATTCTCAACCATGACAGGCTCTGTGTCCAGGACCATGATGCCGGGAAACTGTTCTTTGATCGATTTCATTGCTGGCTCCTTGTTGTTACAATATGTCCATATTATAGCATTTTGGCAATTATTGGTCAAGAAAAACCCTGCACAGGGCAGGGTTTTAAAAAGTAATACTCAAGTATTACATTGCGGGACCGTTGCCATTGCGGAAGCCAATGCTACCACCTTCTGCCTCAATGCGTTTGTACACATCATCCAACAAGATAGGTGCAAAGTCAGTCTGCTCCACGCACACACAATGATACCGTACGTCAACTTCACCGTTGATCTTTACACGACTGGCGTGCAAGTGTCCGTGAATGTTGGTGCCAAATCGACCCAACGATTCTGAGTGAATTGGGATATGACTCAATATCATTCCGTTCATGACATGGTATGCTCGCAACTCACGAAAGTACTGTCTGTATTCGTCATCACGGAAAATGTCATGATTGCCACGGATCAATACTTTGTCCCCGTTCAACCTGGCCAAGGTGCTCAATGCCTTGCGGTTGATTACTACATCGCCCAAGTGATACACCTTGTCTGAGGGACGCACACGATCGTTCCAGCGACGGATCATTTCTTCATCCATGTCGTCAGGGTTGTCCCAGGGACGCAACTTCACAGTGGCGTCATCAGGGTGAGTGAAGCGGCACACACCAGCGTGACCAAAGTGTGTGTCACTGACTAAAAATACTGCTGGCATGTCATGCTCCTTATGTTCGTTCTCGTTTTACTCGTCCAATGCGACTTGCTTTGTTCCAGTCATATGCAACACCATCTGGGCAAAGCCCATCCTGCACTGCATCAACGCCAAAGCGCCCGCATACTTCAAATCCTGGCCCACGTATAGTCACAAATGCACCTACAATTTTGGCAAATGCCATGGCTTCGTCCAGTGTTGGACACGAATTCAGTGGTAACCCATTTTTGCTTATTATTTTATACATTCTCAAATTATAACAGTTTGGCAATTATTGGTCAAGTACTACCAAAGTACTACACCAATCCCAAATTGTATTTTCGCAAATCAACGTGAAATCTCACACTGATTATGTGTCTGGCTTTTGATGTATAGTTAACAGGTGAATGTATTTCTCTGGTGTTAAAAAATGCTGGCCGGTCAAGACAAACTGTTTCTTCAAGTTTTACTTGGGAAGGATCAAACAGTGTTGCTGGATATTGATATTGATCACGACCAAATGTCACTGTGGCGCCAGTTGTATTCTGAGCGCTGTAAAAATTCACATAGGTCTGATTCCAATTTGCTATGGGAATATTCAGTGCCCAAGGATATTCTGTATCATCTGTGACAGAATCTCTATGCGGTGTTGTACCAAATGTTCTTGCTTGAGTGGTGGCAAATGCAATGTATTTTACATGTTGCCAAGAACAAATAGTTTCAACTGCATCAACCACACTTTGAACATGCTGCCAAGTATGAGCAAATCTAATGCTATGAGCTTCATTTTCTTCCAAAGCATATTCTGCGGAATTTACAAAATTCAAAACGTCAGACTGAATCTGTGACAAATTTGGTAGGTCAACAAATTTATAAAACATAAATTATTTACTCTACTTTTTTCCATGTGTAGTCGCCTAGCCATTGCACCTGGCAAATGTATTCGTATCCCTCAGGTCGGCCAGTGTTCCAGTCTGCAGGTCCAGTGTGAACTAGCCGTTTGCAGTTGTGTCGATGGTCTTCAACCAACCAGTAGATCTGTCCATGGTAAGTTTGGAATTCGTATTTTGCCTCACGAACCTGATCGGTTATGTTCAAACGGTGTTGTATGTCCTCAGCTTGGCGTTGCAACACTGCCACCAGTTCCATAATGCGATCATACTCTTGTTGAGCATGCATACGTGCCGCATTGACCATGAGGTCTTTTTGATTTTGAACCGGTACAAGGTCAAATTTGTGCCCACCAGCTTCAGTGGGATATGGCATGACATTGCGGTTAAAAAAATGCACCAAGGTGTTGCCAGTTTCCGAATCAAAACTGTCACGTCCCCGGGCGCTGTTCTTTTCATCCACTGTTACAAGGGTTGTTGCTTGTTGCGGCGTCGTGGTTGAACTTCTGTTTCACGATAGATATAATCCTTGCCAATCTTGCCAGCTTCAATTTCCAGCATGGCTGTGACGCCTGCACTGTGTGGAAATTTAAGTGTGATTTTAGGCAAGTCACCACGACTGAGTTCTCTCATGCGGCGGGCGCCAGCTAGGATCAAATTGTATCTGTTGCCAATCATCTCCACTGCTAGTTCTGAGTTGAGGCCGGCTGTTCTGTCTGCTGGGTGCTTCATGGTTCTTCCTTGGTTGATAATCCGTTTGAATGTCGATCTGTTTGTTGTTCCAAGTCTTGGAACAAGCGTTTTTCTTGTTGTGTCAGTTTGTCTTTGTGTGTCTTGCGTGGGTTGCCACACAAGTAACATTGCGGGTTACCACAGTCCATGGCATGACGTTTTGCAAGTCGATGTGGTTGCTTAACATCTGAAGTACTATTGTGTGCTCGAGCAATCTTGACTTGCCTGGCCACAGCCACATCAGTTTTGTGTCGCCGTCGGCTGTTGACAAATCGGGCTAATTCGTTGCTCATCCACCACGTCCCACTGCTCGTTGCACAGGTCTCCCTGCTACCACAGGAGTGCCAGATTTTTTGGTTTTGCCACTTTTGCCTGTTTTGGTTTTGGCATCAGGATGAGCAGCCGCGTGTTTTTTGGCTAATGCGTCTTTCAACGTATCGGTAAATTTTTTAGGTTCAGTTTGTTCAGTCATACTGTTATTTACATCCTTGGCATACAGTATAACAAAGAATCCATTGTGTGTCAATGAAAAAGGGCCCATTGGACCCTTTTGATCAAGCGTTTAAAACTTTGGCAACCGAATTCATTACGGCTGCAATTCTTCCAATGTCACGAAGCTGTTCAACTGTGTAACCTTCTTGCTTGAGCGTTTCGTAGTGTGCTTTCACACAGAAGTGACACTTGCCCACAATGCTGGCAGCAAGGCTAAACGCCTCAAAGTTTGATTTGGTAGTTCCACCATGTGACGCAATAGCATTCATGCGCAATCCTGCCGGTAAACCTTTTAATGCAGGATCATCTGCCATTTCAACATATGGATACCATACATTGTTCTGTGCCATGATACTAGCCGCTGTCATTGCTGACTCTGCATGTACTGGAGCATCTGCTAAAATTACTGATAGGATTTTACCGTTACCAGTTGCAGCCAGTGCGGCCACAGCACAACCCATGGCCACATCTGCATCCAAAGTACTACGCAAAAGAACAGCGTCAAGATTTAACTTGGTGTCCTTGGCGTAGTCTGGCAACGCTTCCTTTACGGAGTCAATGAATGCCATTACAGTGTCTCCCCGCCCACAGTACGGTTACAAGCACACAGTTCGCCAGTTTGCAATGCGTCCAAAATACGCAAAGATTCTTCTGGGCTACGACCAACATTCAAGTTGTTCACAGTCACGTGTTGGATCACATTGTCTGGGTCCACAATGAATGTAGCACGAAGTGCCGCACCTGCTGGTGCAAAGAACACACCCAGTTGTTCAACCAAACTGAGTTCACCACGCTGTGTGTCAGCAAACTGAATGTGGGTGATCTTGCTCAAGTCTTCATGACTACGTTGCCATGCTAGTTTGCAGAACTCATTGTCTGTGCTACCTGTAAGCAATACAGCATCACGGTCAGCAAAGTCCGAGTTCAACTTGTCATAGGCCACAATCTCTGTGGGGCAAACAAATGTAAAGTCTTTGGGATAGAAAGCAATCACTTTCCACTTGCCGGCAAAACTCTCATCTGTGATAGTAAAGAAATCATCTTTACCAGGGTTGATTCCGGTCACTGCAAACTTTTCAATTTTATCGCCAACTGTTTTCATTTTATCTCCTTGTGTTAATGAATGAAATACTAAGTCTATTAGTATTAACACTAGTATATAGCATGTCTATAGTGGAGATCTACGGTTTTTGCCATTGTATTTTTTAATGTTGATGTTTGGCATTTTCTATTGCGTTTTACCAAAATTTATTATATAATATATCATGAACAACTTTCCTGCCTGGCGCAATGGAACCTATTGCAATCTTGCCGATCTCTCCTTGAGCATCATGGATCTGGGTGTGGTACACTCAGATGCCACCTATGACGTGTTGGCAGTCAAACATGGCCGAGCATTACAACTCAATCAACATATCAACAGATTAGAGAACAGTTGTCGTGGTTGGCGATTGCCTTTGCTGTACACCAGTGAAGAATTAAAAACCGTGGTGGCAGAGTTATACAACCGTAGCAAATTAGAATCAGCGTTTGTTTGGTTTGTGGTCACAAGAGGTATTCCTGATTCAGGTAACCCTAGAGACTTAACCCGTTGCAACACACAAGTCATGGCCTATGTCAAACCCTATTACGGATTCAATGTGGCCAACTCTGCTAGACTGTGCTTGAGCACAACTCAACGAGTTCCTTCAACATCTATCAATCAGAGTTACAAAAACTGGGCCTGGCAAGATCTAACACAAAGCCAATGGCAGGCCCAAGACCGTGGATATGACAGTGCAGTGCTGTTGGATCACAATGGGCATTTGACTGAAGGACCTGGATTTAATGTGGCTGTGGTCATTGATTCAGTCATACACATACCACGACAAAACGTACTGGGCGGAATTACCATGCATCTTGTGCAACAGTTGTGTGATGCTCATGGTATCAACTATAAATATTCAGACATTGATGCGGGCATGCTAGAAGCTGCCACTGACATGTTTGTTACCAGCACAGCTGGAGACATTGTGCCTGTTACTGAATTTGAATCTCAAAAGTTTTCAGTGTCACCTGAACAGTACACACTGAAAAAACTCATACAAAAAGCCTGGACACTGGATGGTTATTCCACACTATTACGTACCGTTTGAATCAGGGAACATTTATGTTCACCGAGTCACTGCACCCAACAATCAACGTGCTGTGATAATCTTACCTGGCCGTTCAATGAGTGGCAGAAACTTTTGGCATTTTGATCCAGGCACAGGTACAACACATGCTGAACAATTGGCTGAACAAGGTGTGGATGTGTACATGGTAGATGCTTTGGGATTTGGCAACAGCACAGGTGTGTCGCGCCCTGACTACAATAGAATTTACTTTGCTGAACAGATTGCGGCTGTGACTGAAACCTTGCCTGGGTACAATAACATTGCCGCACTAGGCTTCTGCAACACCACCATGGTCCCACTGGTGCTGGCTGCACAAGGCGTGGTCAATCGTGCTGTGGTAATGAGCCCTACGGTGTTTGATACCACCTGGTGCCAACAACACCCTGCTATGATACGACTGTGGCAACGTACTGCTACTGAATCGGGCTACTGGAGTACCAGTTTGGATATGCTGGTAGAGCAACAACTCAATAAAATCAGTGATCGTGAAATAGGCAAGCCACAGCGTGTGGATTCTTGGTACAAGGAAATGCAAAGACTCACACAAGACTATACTTCTTACAACTTGGATTCGTGGACTGCACCTAGAACATGGTGGTTGGACAGGATCAACTGGCCCTTGTTGCATGACAATCATGGCTTTGATGTGGACGCATTGGCCGGGGTGCCAATTTTGTTTACTCGTGGCGAACATGATGTGGATGTTCCGCAAGATTGGTTTGATCGCGCATGTGAATATTTTGCTATGGCTGAGTTGCAAACGTATACCATACCCGGTGCCACACACTTTGCACTGTGGGAACATGGTTATCAGTCAGCACTGGATCGTGTTCGGGAGTTCTTACTAGCATGATATACGTTCCAGATTCAGTGGGTGAAGTGTTGTACAGTCCACTGGGCCATTACACTGTGGGCGACAGTTGGTTTTACTCAAACCGAGATGCGCTGGAAGCAGGGCATCGCACTGGTCAACCAGTGTCTTGGCATTACTATGATGATGTATGGGCTCAAGCACATTCAGCAGGACACTGGCGCAATCAAAGTTTGAAAGAACTTTACTATGCTAGAGCAAGACAAATACGTGAACAGTACGACTATGTGGCTGTGATGTTCAGTGGCGGCTGGGATAGTCGCAATATCATTGAAAGTTTCTCAGCACAAGGCCTGCGCATAGATGACATCATTGTGTTCGTCACACAGGAGTTGGAAAATTCAACACCATTCAACAATTTGAATCCAGATAACTGGTACGGAGAAATCAAGTATCATGCCGTTCCCTATGCTGAACGCTATGCACATGAGCATCCAGGCACAGGTGTAATCAAAATAGAGTGGTTGGATCGTGTAGCTGAGTCGTATAAAGACGCAGAACAAGTGTTCAAGGATAGTCGTCCCAAACCAGGTGTGTTCTTTGGACGTTGGCTCAGTGTGGCCACCGATGCGCAACTGCAACGGCGCATAGGCAATCGTCGTGCCGCACTGATGTTGGGCTTGGACAAACCTTGTGTGATGCAAACAGGCAACACCTATCAAGGCTTCTTCCCCGAAGGACTGATACGTAACTACACTTACTGCACTCGGAGCAACGGCTTTCCAGACAATGTAATTTGGGAACCGTTTTATTGGACACCAGACCTGCCTGAACTGGCCATACGTGGATGGTATGAATTGATTAATTTGTGTAAACAAGATCCTGTGATAGCAAGAGCACACAATCAAGCCACCAGCGAAAATGATCGGGCTGAATTAAAGTTCAGCAGATATGTGCAAGACACCATGCGGTGCCATTTGTATCCAGGGTTCGATTCGCGAGCCTGGCAAGCAGACAAACAAGTGGACTATGGATTTTTTATGCAGTTTGAACTGCCAGTATTGCGTGTGTTGGAACAACAGCACCCTCATATTCGCACTGTGTTAGGCGAGGTGCTGAATGAAGTTGCGCATCGCATTGGTGAAACATCTCTGTCTATAGGAGACATTACCAACGGTGGACTAACTCCTTGGGTTGATAAGACACTGTATGACAACTACACAGTGCTAAACTACAAGACTTTTTCCAGTAAGCCTGTAGCATTAAATGGCCAGCCCTGACGGGATCGAACCGCCACCGCTTGTTTCGAAGACAAGCATGATATCCATTTCACCAAAGGCCGTTGTCTGGTGCTGATGGCGGGGATTGAACCCGCGACCTCTCCCTTACCAAGGGAGTGCGCTACCACTGTGCCACATCAGCTATTTTTGTAATCAGCCAAAAGCTGATTTTTTAAAATGTTCAATCGATTGTTACTGGATTGATAATCAACTCCAGATTGATTATCAATAGGCAATATAGATTCAATGTTGGGATCTTGTTGATCAATTATTCCATTGTGTATAGATTGTGAATAGGCAATACACCAGTGGCTCGGACCTTCAATCATGACATGATAGTATTCTAGGACATCTCCAGCAGTTATGCTGTGGTGGACTTCGCCAGTTAAATGTTGATCTTGTGGTTCCAGCGTTTGTAACTGACCATTTATCTTAACAAGCCACTTTGGATCACCAATGGGCTGAAACAATGAATAGTAACCAAATGAGTCAATACCTTCGCTGTTGGTTATCTTGGCAGGATAACTTACCCTAGCTCTTGTCAAAGTCAATGACCCTTTAAGCATTTTGATGCAGATGGTCCTGGCTCCCAAAAAAGAAGTTTCAGTGCTGAATGCGTACTGCGTTGGACCAAGATCAGGGTGATCTAAATCAAATTGTTCAACGCTTGCAAATGGGTTGTCGATTGTTTTGCCATTAATACATACCTCAAATTCAGCATCACTGCTTCTTTGCCCATGCACAAAAAGATACCTGTGCCCAGAGATAAATTCTTTTGGTAGATTGATCATACAAACTTTTTAGTTGGAGCGGACGATCGGGTTCGAACCGACGACATTTACCTTGGCAAGGTAATGCTCTACCAACTGAGCTACGTCCGCAATATTCTACGCCGCCCGCAAGCCTTTGAATCTGTCGGCAGCATAGCTGGCTGCAAAAGCCTCAGGCTTCACAAAAGGAATCACATTACATGTGCCTTTGATGTAACCGATGGCTTGGCTGACAACACAACTTGATCCGTGCATTTCGTCAGGGTTGATGTCCAAGTGAACTTCAACATCGCGCCCTTCCAACACTTCTGCCAGTTTCAAGTACAGTTCTGAAACTTTGTAAACTTCAGTCATGAGCCGCATGGCCGGCTTGGATGCTTTTTGATCCCACACACGTTCACGATGTACTTCACCAAACAGTTTGCAACCGTTGTTGCCGTTGATGTGAACCACAATGGCCAACACATAGTCAGCCCACCATGCACCATCAATTTTGATGCGTTCACTGTCGCATCCAAGATAGATGCGTGTTTCTGGACTTTGAGTCCGGATAAATTCGGCCACTTGTTCTATATCAAGTTTTTTCATATACACTTTCAAGGTTATTTATAGTTGGTCGGAATAGCAAGATTCGAACTTGCGACCCCTTGCACCCCATGCAAGTGCGCTGCCAGGCTGCGCCATATTCCGTTAAAAATCTTCAGTCACTGCTTGTAAATCTTTGATGTCACCAGGCTTGGACTCTTCATCATACCGCACACGGCCACCATAGTAGCCGTTGTGACTGTTGCGTACTTCTAAGTCTATGTAGCCACGGTCTGTTTTTATGGTCCAGAAACCATCTTGCACAACTTCGTAGCCATCTTCGTCGTCGCGATCATCAGTCCAGCCTTTGTCTTCCACAGCAGTTACCATGGCACCACGCAGGACATCGAACAAGTTGCCTTCGCCCAGCACAGTTTCTACACCGTTTACGTGATTGAACCACACAGCGTTGCAACAATCGTTCTCTGTGCGAAAACAATAGTAACGTTCATTGATGTCGCGAAACACCAAGGCCCAAGCATCTTCGCCTATGAACAAGCCATTGATGCGCTTGCCAACCAATACGTTAAATTCACTCATCACTGACTCCTTTCTTGATAGTGGTGGACCGTGGGAGAGTCGAACTCCCGATGCTGCCATGCCATGGCAGAGTTATCCCATTTAACTAACAGCCCGTGTGTGTATTGTAATTGATTTTGAATTTGTTGTCAATTGGTGCCCTGGGTGAGACTCGAACTCACACTGTACACCCCCTCAAAGTGGTGCGTCTACCAATTGCGCCACCAGGGCATTAGGAATGGTACCCCCACTCTGATTCGAACAGAGAACAACTTCTCCTTTTGAGAGAGACGACTTTACCGATTTGTCCATGGGGGCAGATTTGTGGTGGATGTTAGTGGAATTGAACCACTGACCCTCACCGTGTCGAGGTGATGCACTACCGCTGTGCTAAACATCCTGAATTGGTGCCCCAGAGGAGACTCGAACTCCTAAAATACGGCTTCTAAGACCGGCATGTATACCAATTCCATCACCGGGGCATTAAATACAATATGATTCCATATGAACTACGAGACACTGTGCAGGTGCTGTATGCCGCATTTAGCCATGAACCCTACAGGCCCAACCGATCATGGACCACAACCAAAGAATTCACAGTGAATCCTCTTTACCAACACACTGTGCCTCAATATGCAGACGATCCCATATTTGAACCACAACAACATGAGTTTGTGTTGGATAATACATTTGGTGGCTCGAGACGGGATCGAACCGCCCACACATAGATTTTCAGTCTACTGCTCTACCAACTGAGCTATCGAGCCATTGGTTGGTACCTTGTGACGGGATCGAACCGCCGACATTCGCCGTGTAAAGGCGCTACTCTACCGCTGAGTTAACAAGGCGATTTTTGGTGGAAGCGGTGAGATTCGAACTCACGGACCCTTTCGAGCCGTCTGTTTTCAAGACAGGTGCAATCAGCCGGACTCTGCCACACTTCCTTTGATTTATTGATGTTGGCTCAAACAATTTGGACACAAAAATTTAACATTGTCTGGGTCAAAATTCTTTTGATTACCGTCATGGTGAAACAGTTGTAGTTTCAACGGACGGCCATTGTAATCAGCAATGCCGCAACAAACACATTTGTACTCTCTTCTTTTGACTGGGGTTGTTTCTACAGCCAGTTCAGGAGGAATACCACTGTTGTACTCAAGATATGTGCCACCAGGTCGATTTTTGATTCTGTCTTCCAAAGTTAGTTCTTTGAAAGTTTTTTGCGACTGTCTTTTTGACTCAACCACAGAACAATTCAAACTGCAATATCCTGGAGTTAATTTTTCTTGTGATCTAGAATACGCAGAACGACAATGTTGGCAAAAATACTGATTGTAAATGGACATGCTATATTTATAGACGATCACTACTGCTTTTGTTGAGCCCGTAATCTCATGCCTATCCAAGTGCCACAAAACGCACCTAGCCCTGCAGGAATCAGCAACCAGTAATTTGTTGTGTAGTTGATCACTGCTACGCAGGCTACCAAAAATACAACAGTGGCCCAAACACTGGCAGCCATCACACGTTCATCTTGTACTGCTTTTAGGTAGTAGGTATAAAAAATATCTGTGAACAACACAGCAAAAAACGTTAAAACATATTCCCACATAGGTACTTTCTTGTTGGAGCAACGGACTGGATTTGAACCAGTGGTTTTCGGGATTTGCAATCCCGTGCATTGGGCCGCTCTGCCACCGTTGCATTACATGGTCTCCGATGCAAGAATCGAACTTGCGCCACATGGTCCCAAACCATGAATGATACCATTTCACCAATCGGAGTAAAAAATTAGACCGCAAGTACAAGGGACCTAAACCGTCAAGGGGTCGGTATTACTTGCGGTCTAAATGGGGTTCTTGAGTTTTGTCAACTTCAACATAACGTACGGACTGCATGCTCTCAGGTAGAGTCCAGTTTAGATCTTTCCAGTAGCGATGCAACAGGTTGTTGATCAATAATACTAGACCGGCCAGCACTATGATACCACAGCTCAATAAAATTACACATACCAAAAAGGTTGCGGCACTCTCAATTGTCATGTTGTTTCTTTCTGTTAAAGTGGAGCGGGATAGCGGATTCGAACCGCTGACGAACAGCTTGGAAGGCTGACACTCTACCCCTGAGTTAATCCCGCATTGTGTAATTATACAACAAACATCAAAGTTTGTCTACGTTGTTTGGCAGGGGAGATGAGATTCGAACTCATGATACTGATTTCAAAGACCAGTGCCTTAGGCCTCTAGGCGACACCCCAACTGAATTGGTAGCCAGTGGTGGTCTCGAACCACCGACCCACGCCTTATCAAGACGTTGCTCTACCCCTGAGCTAACTGGCCAAAACTTGGTGGTAATAGTTGGACTCGAACCAACGGTGGGTTGCGTATGAAGCAACTGCATTAGCCACTATGCTATATTACCATATAGAAACACACTATTAGGAATTCAACCTAAGTCCGGCGACCGGTACGACGCTGTTAATGTGTTTTTATATGGTAGGGGCACAGAGAATCGAACTCTGATTAATGGGTTAAAAGCCCACTACTTTAGCCGTTAAGTTATACCCCCATAGGTTTGTCACTCTTGTCACTACTCATGACAGATCTCCTTTGTAAAAATTTGGTGCCCCACGACAGAATCGAACTGCCATCACAGGATTACAAAACCAGTGTAATGCCATTATACTAGTAGGGCGGATATCAAGCCTTTGCTATGATCTTTTGAATTGTTTTCTTGTAGTCCAAGGCACGTTGAATCTTTGCACGATGTTTGGGTCTGGCACTCTCCAACAGTCGGGTCAACTGTTCTACATTCATTGGACCAAGTCTGGGCTTACCAGTCTTGTGTTTCAATGGGTCGTTGTGTGTGTTAAATGCTGACATTGCGTTTCCTTTTTTATTTGGCTCCCTCGGTTCGGATCGAACGAACGACATCTTCATTAACAGTGAAGCGCAACTACCGCTGTGCTACGAGGGAATGTTCTTGGCGGTGCGACTGAGACTCGAACTCAGAACCCGGATTACGCCGAGCGACAGATTAGCAATCTGCTCTAATACCATTATAGGACCGCACCTTGTGAATACTTATACTGACTATGGTGGAGGGTAAGGGAATCGAACCCTTAACTCATGCTTGCAAAGCACATGTGTTCCCGTTAGCACCAACCCCCCATTAACTTGGCTCCGGTGGAGAGAATCGAACTCCCACTAACGGTTTTGGAGACCGCCGCACTGCCATTATACTACACCGGAATAAATTTCAACACACTGTTGCCAATGTGTGTATCGAAGCACTCTTCATGGATGAACCCACTTGCCCCAAGGCCCGAGAATGCTTCGATACTCCGGAATTTTACCACTGGCGTTTTCACCACCAGCTTCCCATCCTCCGGGCCGCCCACATTTGTAGTTTAGAGTGATACCGGCTCGCGTTGCCGTTGCACTAAATGAAAAACCCCGGAGTGTTTAGTTCCGGGGTTCTTGTTAGGTATACGAATATAGTCTAATCAGAACCCCGGTTCTCCTGGAATGCTGTTGAATGAGCCATTGGCCAACAGCCAGGTTGTTGCCTGGAGTGTTTGGGGCTTGGACATTGAACAGAATTGTTGTTTCATCATAGTTCCTATTATAGTTTATTTATCTTTTGTTGTCAACCACTGTGGCTGAAAATGTTTTTCTAACTGGTAATAATTATCAAGCGGTCCACCTAATGGAAATGTAGTAGCCCACATCTCACCGGTGTCTTTGTTTATCAAATCAAATAATTCTTTTTCGTTGTCAAAATCTATTTCTTTGAGTGACATATCAATTTCAAACTCATAACGATTCCAAAATTCTTTCATTGAAAACTTCTCTTTAGAAAAATTCAAAGGCATATTTTTAAATTTTTCAAGAAAAATTTCAGCTTGAGTTTGATTGGAGGAGTAGTATTTCCATAAGTCTGTAACTCCATCTACATTTAATGCAAATTTGTTCACAATTAAATTTTGATCAATGCACTCTTGAAAGAAGTCAAACATCGCTGGATACTCAGCACATATAAATTCTGTCCACGATCGAACAGCAACAAAATCACATTTTTTTGTTGGCCTGCAATAAACTTCAACGCATATCAAAGCAATGGCCAAACGTCTCCCCAAACTCCACCAGACTCATTATCTACAACATAGTATTGTGGAAATTCTTCATCAAAGTTTATTTCTGTCAACTCAATTGAATAGTCAAATTTATTTTGATCCCAGAATTTTTTCATTGAAAAATCTGCAGACTCACTCAATAATTTTTCTTGAAAAATTTCGGCATTTTCCATATTGACAGCATAGTATCTAAGCAAATGATTGAGATTTCGGTCATCATATGGCTGCCAAAACATCGTATTCAAAATTAAATTTTGATCCACAAACTCTTTAAAAAATTCAAATAACTCCGGGTGTGGTGATTTATGAAAAGTATAGAAATTGTCAATTGCTTCTTGTTCGTGGCCCACCATCGGTTTTATTACCGTGTTAATTGCTATCATAAAAACTCCTAAAATTTGGTTGCGGAGGACGGATTCGCACCGCCGATCTTTAGGTTATGAGCCTAACGAGTTACTGCTTCTCTACCCCGCGTTATTCTTTTATTTATCTTGTGTTGGGGTGCATGATGGGATTCGAACCCACGCATATCGGAATCACAATCCGAGGTCTTGACCGCTTGACGACACGCACCATGTAGAAACACTCTTGATCTCCAGCTTACTAGTAGTGATCAACCTACGTTCAACCTTCTCAGATCCTGCGTCCAGTTTAGAGTGTTTTTACATGGCGCGACCAGAAGGATTCGAACCTCCCACCCCTGCGTTCGTAGCACAGTGCTCTATCCAAATGAGCTATGGTCGCCGATTGAATTTGAGAGCCTACGTCACTTTTATCGTAGATTTATTCAGGACCTACCGGCCGCCTAGCCTGACCTCGCTCGCGATGGATATCACTTGGGTACCTGTCCAGTTAGCAACCAATCTGCAGGGATCTTCCGATCCCCCGGGAGTTGAACCCGTCCCCTTTTACTATTTCGGTAGTTCGAACTTACCTAGATAGCGTGACTGCGCTTGCTGACACTCTCAAAAATGATATTGCGTTAGATGGAATCGAACCATCGCTACACTGGCAATTCCCACCATACAATTTTCATTGTGTGGGCCCTTGCGTACTGGCCACTATACTATAACGCAAAAACTTGGTGCAGACCAGAGGACTCGAACCTCTGCGGCAACTAGTATTAGGCACCAATAGATGCCCGCCCTATCCATTATCTGCAAAACTTGGCGGTCCTAGGGGGTAACGATCCCCACTCTTACGGCGTGACAAGCCGTCGTGCGTCCATGAACACTTTAGGACCAAATTCTTATAGTCAAGCACCGAGAGATGCTCAATTTATGCGTCCTCCGCTAAGAGTGCAACAGCCGATAGCAGTTATATTAGGATCCGTTCCCGGCCGGTTGGACCCGAATAGCGTAAGCGTCCTTACACGATACCTGTATCGATGCTTGACTATAAAAACAAAATTGGTGGAGACGGATGGATTCGAACCACCGCGCTTTTTAGGGGCCAGATTTACAGTCTGGTGCAATCAACCACTCTGCCACATCTCCAAAATTAGTACAGGCTACTTGTGTGTCGACAAGCCCCTATTAGGACGTTTATTCATCGTAAGACATTTTTTCGTCAATGTCAACGTTGCTCTTTCTGGTTTTTGCAATCACCCACTTCGTAGGCCCAGTGTTGCCCCCCGTTTAAGGATGGAGTTCCTCGACAACTTGGTACACGGTACGGGAATCGAACCCGTCTTACTAACGTGAAAGGCTAGTGTCCTAAACCGATAGACGAACCGTGCATGCTATATGAAAATACATTAGGGAAGTTCTTGACACGCATCACCAACTTGCGTCAAGACCTCATTACGGGCCCAGTTGTTCCGTCGCCTTCCTGGAGTTTGATAGTTCTTGCCCTTTGACTCGATGGTGTCTCGTCATACTGTAGAACCCTCCTGCTTCATGGGTATCCGGCTTGCGCTGTCTGGCCTTCGTTCACCCCTAACGGCTAGGTAACCCTAATGTGTTTACATATAGTACCCTGTAACTAGACAGGGACTACATGACAATCAAAATTTTAACGAACCTTTCAACTAGTCTCGATCGACTGTGCTGTTTTAACCTGCGGAGGCCGAGTCTACAAACTCGCTTCGTGTCCCTTGGTTCCAACCCTTTTTGCATTTCTGCGTGGGTTCTTACATTCGAGGACCGCCTTGCTTTCTAACTAGTCTCTAGTATAACACCTTGTGCTATTCTGGTCAACTTGTTTTGCAAAATCCCTTCGCTTTGTAGGGTCTTTGCAAACTTTGCTGTGTTGCTTTCCTAACTAGTCTCTAGTATAACACCTATCCCATTATTGGTCTAGCACAAAAAGAAAAACCCGCCTAGGTGGCGGGTTTTTGCTTGAGTAGTACTTTTGTATTAGGTACCGCTCCACCCGCTGTTAGTATAGGCCAGCGCCTCACGTGCATAATCGTGTAAATCATGTGAGGGTATCTCAAAGGACAGTTGGGCGTTTTGCTTGTTCATAGTGTATTATATATGATGAATGAAAGAAAGTCAACGATTTTTAAATGTCTTTTGCCAATTTATGTTCTTCCGGGCGGAAGTTTTGTGGTGCCCAACTGCTGTTCAAAAGAACTGGGTCCTGCCAGTTCAGGTGGCAAGGGTGGCGGAACATAACGTTCTCGTGGTGGCTTCCGGCCAAATATGGCTTCGTGCCTTGCAGCCAGTTCTTGTTGACTGACCACTGACGGACGGGGTCGTGTGCCTTTGCTCATGTTGTTCTCCTCAATAGTGTAGTATACACAAAGACAAAAGGCCCGTCAAGGCCTTTTGGGTTGTTTCTGTTACGAGGTATTTCCTACCCTAGGCAGTGTTTAGGCTGCCAAAGCGAACTGTTCGTCGTTTGCATTTACGTTTTTTGCTTGATTAACGGTCATCGCCTACCGTGCTGTCCACTCTGTTACTTGTTGCCCTGTCGAAACTATGCAGGCCCGACATAAAGAAACTTTGGAATACCACCGTCAAATCCTGTAAAACGATATCCCAGGTTAGGAATATCCCACAGTAAAGGTGCCCAACACACTCTTTTTACTGTGTCATCTTTGTCTACTATAACAAAATACTGTTTTACTTTTTTTGGTTTCATCAAATTTCTTTATGGTGGACCTGGGGGGATTCGCACCCCCGTCCAGAACACTTTTCTCTCGGCTTCATACAGCAATAACTTTAATTACCAAAAACTTGTGTAAACACTCGTCCCTTGTAATTAAATGTCACAGTTTCACCTTGTTGTATGACAACTGGTACCATGTCACAAACTTGCTTGGTCACTGTTTGTTGTTGATCTTGTCCAATGCGTTGTCCCACCGAAGCGCCAATGCCGGTGCCCAACACAGTGGCCACATCGCGACCAAACCCACGACCCACTTGATGTCCGATTACACCACCAGCCACAGCACCAATCACAGTGCCAACGCCGCTGTTGTTTTCAGTCACGTTGACTACATGACATTGTTGTTGTTGCACAGTAACATACCTGGGCTGGGCGCCCACCACATACACATCTTGTGCCAGAACTGTACCAGATACCAATAACAAACCAAATAACACTTTTTTCATAACTGCTCCTCAACACCTTCAAAAATTTGATCAAACCACTCCTGAGCTTGTTTTTCTGTTTCAAAATACGGACTCACAATGTGTCCGGTATCACCCACATAAAACCAAGTATACGTCCACATCTCAGCATCTCGATATTTGACCAAATTCATAGCAGTCTCCGGTTGACTGTTATTTACACAAACTCCAGGCTTGACCGATGTCTACAGCTAGATTTTGATAGCTTGTGAACGTCACTGCTAGTATTATAACAAAACACAAGTTTACAGTCAATTTCAACATGTTCATTTTGACACTGTCAAATGCGACCAAAGCTGCCTATGATTGTCCAATGGTTCGGGATCAAAACGCAAACTAGCCGCAACTCTTAATTTGTCATGCTGTGTTTCAGGTCTATGCAACACATTCACATTGATCCAACGTGGTACGTTGGCCTCGCAGCGATCAATTTCTATCAAACTATCAGCAGTTCCTTCTATTGCAGTTCTTGCAGATTCTACGCCTATCAAATAATCGTCAAATTCTTTTGACTGTGTCTGGCCGTCGTACCAAACAGTATAGGTACCATCGCAGTTGATCAAAGGAATATTCAACGCCACTTCTGACTCAGCGTCTACATGGGCGGGAAAATGTTTGTCTATCACAACAGAAATAAATGCCAATACCTTGAGTGAATCTCGTAGGTTTAATTTTTTCAATTCTTTGCACAATGTTGGACAGTACTGATCTATGAACTCGTTGTTGCCCGTTTCCATGTATGTGCTGGTATAAGGAACCAAACTGAATTCTTTGCTCAACTCAAACAATGTTAGTAATTCTTTTTTGATAATCGGTAATGCATCAACACTTAAATTTGGCTGTTGATACAGCCAATCGGGGGTAGCATTGGTGTATTTGTACATGCTGTTATTCGCTGTCGGGATCTTCAATCACACGCCATCCCAGGAGTGCCAAATCTGCGGCTATTTCGTCTGTGACTGTGCCTTCGCCCACAAACTCAGTGTCTTCTTTGGGACCAATGCCTGAGCAGTACCAGTTCATGTAGTCTTCGTTGCAATCTCTAAAGTCAGCCACAACACCACCAGCGTAACGCCAACTACAACTCCAGTGCGCATCTTTCAGCACCAGCCAAACATCTTGCTTTTGAAAACTGTTGTTGCACATGGCAGCATACAAGTTCTGTGCGTAGTTGTCACTGCCACGCACCTTGCTTACAAACCACTCGGCCTGGCTCATGTCATATTCCATGTTGTTGATTTTAAACTCATCACTGGCTCGGCGCTCGGCTTCTAATCGAGCCACATTGGCACGAAAGTCATCAAAGAAGTCATCTTCAGTGCCTTCGCTGTCATGATGTGGTTCAATTTTGATATCGCTCATGATTGTTCCTTTGGTACGGGTGGAGAGACTTGAACTCTCACGCCTTAGCGTCTGGGCTTAAACCAGGTGTGTCTACCAATTCCACCACACCCGCACTGTTGTATTTACTGGTCCGGCGTGCAGGAATCGAACCCACATTCAAGAGGTAGAAGCTCTTTGTATTATCCATTATACTAACGCCAGTGTTGGTGGGCTGACTAGGAATTGAACCTAGACTCAATCGATTATGAGTCGACTGCTTTACCATTAAGCTATCAGCCCAATAATGTATTGTAACAGGAATTTTATTTATAGTCAACCCAGAGTGGGTTAGGTCAGCAGTTGGTTGATAACGTCTATGGCCATTTTGACCAAGTCCAAATCAATGCCCATCCTGTGCGCTATTTCTGCGGTGCTGAGATTGCGTTCTAACAGCTCGCGTACTTGATTGATGATTTCTCGCTTCATGTATATATAACGTTTTAGCCCTGTGACCTAGCTAGAGCAATTTTGCCTAACTGAACAACACCCACGCCCATACCTTCACAAATAGCCAAACAGCAACCAGATAACCTGCGCCCACAGCGGCATTTGCAATGACGCTGACCCAATCAAACGGCTCTACTTTGGGTGCGTTGAATGGTTGCACTACAGCCGCGCCCATGTGCAGATCAGTGTGAGCCAAGTCAGTCAGCGGTTTGAACTCCGACAGCATCTCGTCAGTGAGATCGGGCATGTCAAAGTCGTCGTCAACGGGAGTGGTGGCCATTATTCTATTCCCAGTGTGGCAGGTGCGTGATCCAGTCTAGCACTGTATTCATCGCTGTAAAAGAACGCATCTGGGTCTGTGATTGTGATGCTCAAATCCGTGTGCGCCAAATCATAGTCCACAAAATTGTGTTCAGCATCGTACACACGGAAGTAATATTCGCCGTCATGGCCGCGTATTAAACATCCTTCAACGCCGGTGGCTTTTGTTGCTGTCATAAATCTTCTCCCCAAGTTCGGTGCCGTTCAGCCACCCATTCTAGGCCATCATAGTCCTCTATGTACCAGTTGACATCATCAGGAACGTCAACAACCTTGAGGTTGGCATGACGTCCGCTGGCCGCATCGCCCAGCTCTTCAACCACTGCCACTAGATAGGGATCATCACGAGCCACATCACGATCAGTGAACACGGTTTCACTGTATGCGGCATTGTGTGCGGCACGTTCTGCCAGAGTCATTTCATGCCAGTTGTCTGGGCTACCTTCGATGCGTTGTTCTGGTGGCACCAAGTAGTAGTTGAACGGGATTAGAGTGCTAAACTTTTCAGTTGCCTCAGTCCATAACGGTGTGCCACACTTGTCAAGATATGACAGCACAGCCTCGTGACTGAGGCCAAACCCACCATAGCATCGATTTATCACAATTTTAGTCATAGTTCATCCTCGTGCCAGTCAACAGCATCAGTCTCAATTATCACATGTCCGAACTCAAGTTGTCCGCCTTGTGAGCCAGTCACAAACGGCTCGGCAAACTCTTGCACAGCACCCAAGTCCAAGATGTTGTCATACTTGTGGGCACGAATATCTGACATCAAGATACAACCAATACTTCCTGCGTCCACACTGTATGTATGACCGTATTGATCATAGTACTCGCCGTCACCGTAGGCAGTGCTGTAGATGGCAAACCTGCGGCCATCGGGCAGTTCAAATTCCCCGTCAGCAATCTTTTCACCTTGTATGATGATGTTGCAAAGTTCACGCCACTCGTCATTGTCCATAACGTAGCACAAGTCACCAATGTAGTACTTTCCTGCGGGCATCATGTCAGTATGTTTCCTTTATGATATCAAACTCTGTGGCGGGCCATTGTGCCTTGAACCCGTCAGTTTTGACGTAGGCATTGTAGTCACTGGCATTGAAAAACACTTTGCGAAACACTGCATTGAGTCTGCCTTTGGCAGTGATTGTGAGATAAACTGATTTTGCTTTGCCTGCCATTATGCTGTCTCCCGATCAAATTCACAACCAACGTCTGCCCACAAGTCAGGGTTCATCATGTCTGTGTGGTATGCACAGATTTCTTCTGCTTCGTCTAGTGTGGTACACCGGTCCACTGTGGTGCCAGCATACGCACCTTCCGCAGTGGTGTCCCAACGAACCACGTCCCAACGATGCATTTTGTCATTGTAATCAACTGTGAATTTCATTATGCTGCCTTTCTAAAATAACCGTAGGGCAAGCCCTGCGTGAAACAAAAATACTCGTCATCGCCATTGGCGTGTTCGGCGTCCATGAGCCAGGCAATCACACGCTCACGGTCAGCGCCAGTGTGCATGAGGCTGGCTACACGATCTTCAAACTTGACAATGGCGTCGGCTTCAGCAGTCTTGCGGTCAGCCTCTTCACGCTCAATCACACTGCCCAGGCTTGCAAACTCCTGTTCGAAGTCTGCAAGGGTCCAAGTGCTGGTGTCAATACCGCGGGGACGGTAGCCGTAGGCGTCCTTGTACATGTCCCAATAAGTGCATTGGGCTTGCTCGAGCGCAGTCATGTCTTCCCAACTTTTGAACTGTTCCATTTGCGGCTCCTTTTTGCTTTGTATGTGGTTATTATAACAGTTTGTGAATTATTGAGCAACCGATTTCACACGCACATCAGTGTTCAGTGCAGGTGTATACTTTTGTATTAACTCGCGCTCGAGCTTGTGTGCAACATCTTTGCCACGTACAATGTCCACGATTGCGTAGTTTACAGCGGCTTCGCCAGCGGCACGAATTGCTTCGTACAGGTTCCAGCTCTTGTCTTCAGTGCGGGCGCGGTAGATGTGCTTGTTTACACGACTACGAAGCGACATGTTTATGGTGCGCTGAGTTTTAGCGGTAATACCAATGTAGTACTCCAATCCAATTTGGATTGTGTACACAATGTGGGTTCGATCAACACGTTTCTTTCTCATCATGTGTGTATTATAGCATTTCGGGCATATTCGGTCAACCGAAAAGTAGTACTATAAAAGTATTACTAAAAAAGTATTACCATTGCACAGCATTGGTTTTTTGACCCAACTTAGCCCGCAACAATAAGTATTGCATATCTCAACGGTAATTAAACAGACTATGAAAATACTATTCAACGGCGACAGCAACATGAGCGGAGAAGAACTTGATGATCGTTCTTTGGGAATCGCTACACAATTATCTTCCATGCTTGGCGGCCAAGAAACCAATCTAAGCCTAACAGGATCCAGCAATGACCGCATCTATGACACCACCATGCAGTATGTACAAAATCAAACTGCACCGGACTTGATTGTGATAGGCTGGAGTGAGTATGCCAGGGTGCAATGGTTTGTAACAGATGAAGGCCGTCCTGAATGGATAGAAATAAACAATTTAGGCATTGGAAGAAGAACCCCGCCTGCTGAATATCTAATGCGGTTAGAACACTGGAACCAATCTACTTTGAATTTAGATTACCGCACAGGCTTGAGTTTGTACTGGCATGAGCGAATTTATAATTTGCACAAATACCTTGAACACCTGCATATTCCACATGTGTTTTTCCATGCTTTTCATGATTTCAAACTGCATTGCACACAGTATCATTTGAATTGGAATAACAGATTCATGAATCCATACGATCAAGATTTGACCTATGTTCATTGGTGTGCCCGCAACAACTACAAAGAAATCACGCCTGGATGGTTCCATTATGAACCTGCGGCACAACGTGCCTGGGCCGAACGTGTGGCCAATCACATCAAGCAATACAATATTGTATAAATTTGTTAAATCAGTCTACTAAAAAACAGTACCAAATCCAGGATTTGGCCAGTTGACAGCGTTTGGATTAATTATATCAAACTTGTCTGTATCAATTGGTCTTGCACCGGGCTGATAATTTTGCATTGAGTCTGCAACCAACTCGCCCAAGGCCTGGTTGTTTCGCATGTTAAAATGATTGATTCGTTGATCAGTTAACATAAATTTTTGCGTAATTTCTACGTCTGTGCCCGTGGCTTCGCCAAGGCTGATATGCACCAGCGGCGTAGTAAACACAATACCAGGAAGTATTTTTTTAGCAATATCCACATTGTGAGGAAATGCACAAAAATGCATTTGTGGCACATGTTGAAATGTTCTAGCTATTTCATGAAACCATTGTTCTTGCGCCCAAAATTGATAGTCCACATCCATTAGATCCAATAACCATGTCTTGTAGGCTTTGGCTGCTTTGATCTTGCCCTTGTAAAATTGATTTTTATCAGCTGGTTGATAATCTGGATTTGCCATTTCTACGCCTATGTCCCCACTGCCGGTGTTGTATCTCCAACAATCGGTGTGACAAAATATCATAACAGCTACATTCTCAATCCAATCAGGGTTTGATGCTATATGATTAAATAATTGTAATCGACTGTAATACCAGCTGACTCCAGCATATCCAAAACTGTAAAGATCAAGTCCAAGTTTGGCCGCAGACACATCCAACCAACTACATCGGTCAAGATCACCAAGAATAAATTTTTGTTGACGAGACCATTGGTAAAGATTACCACTGGGACCACCCCAGGCACTGCAATAGCTGTCACCTACAAATACTATATTTTTCATAAGCCTGCATACCATTCAGAGAGACGTGGAAATGTTTTGACAAAATTTTGATTTCTTCGTTGATCGTATTGTGAGAAAAAACTCTTGAAATCACGACCCAATGCTGCCACGTCAATATTTTGCAGAGTACCTGCATATTCAGTTTGCGTGTGGGTTATCTGTGTTTCTTCGTGTGGTACTTTGACTTCACGTAGATATGTAGAATATCGTTTGATATGATCTAATTCAATAGGGTCAAACAAACTAACAATATCTCGTTGCTCTAAAAATTTATCAATCTCTTGGCTGTACTCCAAGCGTAATGCGGACGGTAAAATTACAACATTTTGAAAAGTGGGAAAACGTACCGGGTTTACAGACAACATGAGACTATTTGTGTTATTGGGATTGTGTGGTGCATTGCGTTTGCGGTCGGCCAACCAATACAAAAAATCTGTAAACCCATCAGCACTGGCCGCACTCAGTGTACCACATATACCAGTCATGGCAATCACTCCAGAATTCAATACATGATCTATATTGTTGTTCCACAATTCCCAGTCCAGGCCATCTCTCACATATTCAATTTTTTTCTCGGTGCATTCACCGCTGGTAAACAACCAAATTGGCACACTCACACGACTGCAAGCATCCAAGAAACGCATGAGTGTGTCTTGATCGTAGGCCAAGTTTGTGGTCATTTCAACTCGGCAGTCAGCCTCGCCTGCGTGTTCAGACAGCCAGTCCATGAGTTTCCAGGTGTGGCCTGACATCATGGGTTCGCCGCCGCTGATGCGTATCTGCTTGATGGTCTTGTGCAAACTTGAATCCCACCATTTGAAAAATGCATCAGCATAGGGATTTGCATCGCCGTATTTGTAATCAACAAACTCATTGCCATTGGTTTTGTAATGGTTGCGGTGATCAGTTGGCAAGTTTTCGTATGGTCCATTCTGTGTGATGTCTCGGGCCCAAGTTGTGCTAATGGTTGGAGCACAATAACTGCAACCTAGATTACATGTACGGTCAGGAACAAACTCCAAATAAGTCAAATCAAAATCGTCATCGGCACTTTGATTAAATGCTGAATCCAATTGTTCGGGAGTCATTTGACCTCCCCAGCTGGTCCACACTCGATCACTGAGAGCGTCTGGATCAGTGTCTTCCATTACCCAGCAAAATTGGCAGTTCTTGGGTCTCAGCCCTTGTTGCATCATGGCACGTTCTTGTTTTTTTATGGGAGTGTTGTGCATGGCCATGGGATTTGCGGCAATAGCATCTACATCAATGGCATGTGGCGGATTGTGATGGCAGCTGGTGGTCCAGCCTTGGCTCAACCATACACTGGCGTTGTACCATTTGGATCCACAAAAAGTTGCACTCTTGGAGTCCAAATTTTCAATTTTCCATTGCTTCATTTTGTTTATATCCATGCGTTGCCTTGTTTGTGTGTATTTAATTAGTACCCCAAACTGTTGATAAACTGTTGCATGTTGCCATGTAACACAGCCATCATGGCTTCTTTACTACCAAACATTACCAATTTGTTGAGTTTGCGATTGTTGACCATGTAGTAAGGACAGGTCATACGTCGATCTAATGCAATTAAGTTTTTAGGTGTCAACAATTTTTCTGGCAACTCAAAAGAATAACTGCTGAGTTCCAGCAAATTTTCAAACACATAAAAGCCTTCGTAAGTGAGCCTCAAGCCACCGTCATCTCTTATGTTTTGCCACCAGGTGGCCATGGCCTCATCCAAGGGTGGTGCATCGGGATAACGTGTTATGAGCTCTTGGGTAAGGACCAGCTTGTTTAACATTAACTGTAACTTTTTTGAATAACCTCAAATATATTTTGAGCATGTTGTTTGCTTAGAAAAAGTTGTTGATTGTGATTTGTTGCTTGTAAGATTTCATCATGCGCAAATCCACTAAGTGGCAAATTAGTCATTGCGTGTTTACGTACCTCATCAATGACATAATTAATGGCCATTACTGGAGACATTATTTCATCATATTGTTCATCAAATGCCGAGGGAAATGTTTTGTAACCCAGCATTCTCAATAACTCTAAACTGCCAGGGTTGCCACAAATCATAAATGGTACACCCATGTAAATTGCACGAAAAGTCTTTTCAGTCAAAAATATATTGTCGCCTATGTTTTGGTGATGTGTTTCATTTACTATTTCAAAATCAACATCGTTGTACAACGATGTTGAACTCAACCAATCCGTCCCGTGGTGTTTGTCTGCATCTGGATAACTGCCTATGATTTTGTTGACTTCACGAACATGTCGTTCTATTCTTGGAAAAAACTTTAATCCACAAGAGTACAATGGATTTGTTGTTAATTCATCTAATGTTCTGCTATGAGTCAATGGCCAAGATATATGCCCATGATGAGCAAGCTGAAGATGTTCTAGCCAGGCTGTTAATAAAAATCTTTGGGGCCTAGGTCTCTTGTTTAAACTTAAAAACTTGTACTTCTTTTTCAACAATGCATCACGTGGTACGGTGGTAATACCACTGACCTTGATTTGGCTTTGCAAGGCAGCTTCAAACCATGGGTAAAAGATCCATGACACACGCTGGTCTACATGCTTTTGCATAGTAGGGCTGTACGCACCCAGCACTACTTTTACTGATCCATGTCTTTGTATACCTAAAAAATTTAAATGAGTACAAAAATCATTTTGCCACTTGGCAAGACTAACTGCGCCAAAAGTCTCATACACCATGACTACCAACAGGGTCAACGTACCATCATTGATTTGGTCAATAATAATGGACGGCAAAGTAATAAAACCATAATGCTGTTCTGCCTGGATATCATTTCCATAGTGCATTAAGTAATAGCCGTGTTCTGCTATTGGAATCTGTTCATTCCACATACAAATTTTAAAATAATTTTCTGAATTTGGTATTTGCTTTAATTGCTGGACAAACATGTCAGTGGTCCAGCCATGCTTTACTAAAGAATCACTTTTTATGCCAGGGAAAATATTGTGTTGATTTTTTTCATGAATACTGACCACCTTACCGCTATCATCATGATGCGCATAGATTTTGATCATGGATAGACCTTGTCCCCTTGCATTAACAGCACTACTGAAAACTTGTCTGTTCGGAATTGTGTGTTGAGTTTGCGAGCCAAATTGATAGCGTGTCCGGGGTTGGAGAACGATACTTTTTTGTACTTGGGCCCGGGAAACTGTGTGAGCAAGTTGCTGGTTTTCAAATTAATGGGCTTGGTATCAAAGAACACTGCCCACACGCCTTCACTAGCCAGCACTTGCTCAGTCTTGTAAGTTTGTTTGTTGGTGTGCTCAATCAGCACTTGCGGCTTTGGTCTTGACATATTAAACTCCGTGTTTATTTATGCCAATAACTATGCAGATTTAAAACTGCCCCCGGTGATTTGTAATTCTACAACTTCGGGCCCACTTGCGGATTTTTCACGCATTTGTTCCAGTGTGACCAATAATTTGGTTATGTCTGCGTGTAAGTCTTTAGCATCACGCATGGGCATGGTGAAGTCTTTTTGCCCCCGTGCTTCATGTGCTTTGATCGAATCCACAAATCGATGTATGTGCAAGCTCATTGATTGCCTTTCAAATAATCAACTGCTCGTTGACAACGTTCAGCATCATCACCAAGAAACCCCAGGCCACGATTGCAATCATGGCACAACCATGCTCTGAATTTTTTTGTAACATGATCATGATCACAACACCAGGCACCAGATCTCATACCGCCGCGCCCTTTTATTTGTTCGTAGCCACGTTGACAAATAGGACATTGATGATCGGGGGGAGGAGGTGCAACTTCGCGTCTGAGTTGTTTTCTAACTTGGTCCAGGGCTTTTTCACAGGCCTTGCATTTGCTTCTAGGATACTTGGCACCATTGCTTTTGCTGTACAGTGACACTGGCAGTGTTTGTCCGCACCCGTTGCAAACTTTGGTTTTTTCCTCAATCATTTTCTAGTCAGAAATGGCGACAACACAGGCGGGTGCCAACCCACAGGCTTGAGTACCTTGCCATCTTCACGTTTGCGAACCTTGCCTGTATCTCGATCAATCTTGGCAAAGTTGGTGGCCATGACTTCCCGCCAAGCACCTTCTGCATCAGCACCCATGCTATGTATGGCACCAATAGTGACCACAAGAATATCAATAAGTGCATCTAATGTTTCTACGTTATCACCTGCTGAATATGCAACTTCCAATTCTTCCAATTCTTCTTTAATTAAATTAAAGTAAAGTGCAAATTGGTCTTTGTTAAAACCGTCGACACTTTGGTCGCAAGCCCGCATGAATTTTTCTTGATCACGAAAGGGATTTGTCACGTGCTGCCTCCTGAGTATGAAATGGTCCTTGATATTGATAACGTTCCAGCACAATCAACTTGGGGTTACGCAAGATCTTCCAGGCACGATGTTGTTTCACAGCATAATAACCTGCGGCATACCAAGACTTTGATTTGCGTTCTTTGGTAAACAGTGGTAATCGGTGTTTGACATCCCACATGGGATTGTATGCCCTGCAACCTGTGGCATATCCATGCACCTGGTCTGGCGCTGGACGGGTGGTCTTTTCGGGCGGCGCAAATTCAATGTCGACCTTTTTGCGTACCATGGGAATGGTCTTGAACTTGCCAATCTGGTCCAGGATACGCATGGTATAGCCATCGGGCTCAGCTTCTAATGCACCAATCTTGAGATTGTCTTTTTTTAGTATCCAATATTTTTTATCAATTACTGGCTTGGCTTCTATCATCTAATTCTCCTATATATTTTACTAATGTATCAAACATGGTTTGATATGCCCCATCTCCAGGATGTATCCATCCAAAATTTTCATTGGTTTTCCATATACTCATTCGATAATCAATCATTTTTTCAATCTTAAAGAAATTCTTTAAAGAATTAGTGTCACGCAAATTGAATTTTTTTGTCAGGTACTTCTGAACAAGCAATGGCCTTTGCCATGTGTCATAATAAATTGACTGATCAGGTTTAAATCTTTTGTCAACGATGCCAGTCCAGCATGGTAAGAGATAATCTATATTGGTAGGTATGTATTTTTTGCATAATTTGCTACATCCTGTAAACAATAAAAATGGTTTATTGAGTTGTTTTTGAATTTTAGACAGTTGATTGTAGAAATCTTTACACAAATTTTCTGTAAAATCATTTAAATTTTCGTAGTATTTGATTTGATTTATTTTGTGTTCATCTATTAACAACGCCGCATCGGGCATACAAAAATTTCTCAGCGGGTCAGTTTGACAAATTAAAATCAAATCCGAATTATGGATTATTGATATTTGTTTTTCTAAAGTAGCAACTATATCATTGTTAGAACAACCACTCTCAGAAAAATTGTCGGCAGCAATACCATTGTTTTTAAACAGTTGTTGAAAAGTCATACTTCCAACAGCTTCGTGTCCAAACTGAGTAAATCCCACGGAGATATCTTCGTGTTGTTGTAATTTTTTAAAACTATTAGCAGTCCAACTGTCCCCAAAAATGGCAACAGATTTAACTTGCATCTAAAACTCCTTTGTAAGTTTCATTCATCCAACGACCCACTTGTTCTGCATGATCGCTGAGTTTGGTCAGCTCGTATCGGCCACAGAACCGTAAAAAGTGCGCACCCACCATGCCCACATCTCTATGACTAACTTGCTCACGTATGGCTTCGTCTACCACAGCTTTGACTTCATCAGGTTGTGCAGTGAGATCAATCAACACACGATTGCGTTCATAATCTTCTAACACCTTGTGTTCCACTTGTTCATGATCGGCCCAACGTTGCAACATGAGATTGTTCCACGCATAGCCTTTGCGGTCACGATCTTCAAATGCTTCGGTGAGTCCCACTTGGTTCTTGGTGCCTTTGAGTCGCACACCCGGGTATGCTGAAAACACATTGTCACCAGGATCACCACGCATGCACTTCAAGAACAACACCCAACGTTGATAGTCAGGAGGTGTGACAAATTCTGAATTGGCTTTGCCAACCTTGATCTTGCTGTTGCTCTCAATGGTAAAACTCAAGTGTTTGCCTTTTGCGTCTGTAACACCCTCAGTGCTGAACAAGTAATCGTTGATGCCATTGTACAGTTTGACATTGGGTGCAACCAATTGCACAAAGTCTGAATCTGAGCTGACAATTACGTGTTCGTCTTGGGGGTGTAAAGCAATCCAACGTGCAATGATATCGTCTGCTTCTGCTGTGGCACAACGGACGACACTACAGTTGGTTCGTGTAGACAAGTATTTAGTCAGCTCATCATAGGTTTCCCAGAACAATTTGTCCTCTTCTGCTTCAGTTTCGCTCATTTGCCCACGTGCCACAGCACGGTTGGCTTTGTAGGGCCGGTAGTGATCTTTGCGCCAGCTTCGACCTTCTAGTGCGAAAACCACGTGATCGGCGCCAAATTGTCGAGCCACTTTGTTAGCGCTCATTATAGTCAAGTGCAGGGCAAACCCCAATTTGGTCCATGTGTCTGCGGCACGATGCGCTTGGTGCCGCGCACGGAAAAACATGTTGCTAGTATCAATCAGTAGGTAGCGCATCTGTGTTCACCAAGTTGTTTTGCTTGATGTATTGTAACACATAGTTGGCCCAAAAGCAATGGCCTTTGGCATCAAAATGGTACCATTTTGTGGGTACATGCCCATTTTGTTGTAAAATGGCATTGTAAGATCCTTGCCTATTGTAAGGTTCCATATAACTTGTGCCCCAATCTAGATGATTTTGGATATCATTAAAGGTACTGTGCCCACTGTAAAACAAATGAGGAACATTTAAACTTTGTAGTTCGGTGTGTAATGCCCAAATCTTTTCATGTGCTTCTTGAGTTTTCTTTTCCCAATTTACACCAACTATATATTTTTGGTAGCGTCGACGCCATTCTTCAGGTACCATGTCTGCACCCGATGCATTGACTTGATACCATGTGCCATCATCGTGTAACCATTCTTCTCGTTCCCAGGTGGTCCATTGTATGACCATGAATGTGTTGTTCAATTTTTCAGGATTGTTTGCTATCCATTCACGGGTAGTTCTTAAAATTCTATCATTGCTGGCTGAAGATTCTGCGTCACAATACAATGTCATACCGAGGTCACGTGCCAAGTGGGTACACCAGCTTGCTTCTAAATTTACAGGATGTGGACGCCGTCCCAAATGATACAACTCGCCATCGTCCTCGGCGAACCCATAGGGCAAAACAGCTTCGGCGGCTGCGGTGTTGCTACATCCGTTGGCATACAATATCATCTTGGGCTGGGTCCACCTGTGTCATCTGCACCCACTGGTTCCCATTCTTCCAGTTTCTTTTTTAAAGATTCAGCATTGGCCACACGCTGGCGTAGTTCACTGCTACTAAAAGAGTGATCACGTCCGTTGAAGTGCAATTCAATATCTCGTTTGTGACAAATTTCACGTCCGGTAAATTCACGTCCTTCGTATTCTACACCCAGTATACGCACATCAATGGGCAGGATCAACAACAAGTCTTCTAGATCTTTTTCTGTGTTGTACACCCAAACTTCGTCCACATACTTGCACCCAATCAGTTGCAGTTGTCGTTCTACAATGCTTTGCACTGGACGATTCTTGTTGGGCCGATCCAGGGTGGGGTCGTTTTGCAATGCGCAAATCAAATAGTCGCATTCTTCTTTGGCTTCACGCAACATGGCAATGTGGCCAGCGTGTAACAAATCAAAAGTTGAGGCGGTAAAGCCCACTCGTCTTCCATCCATCATATCAATATCCTTAACTTATTTCACTGCGGCCATCACCAATGTCTCGAGTGTGTACATAACCATTTGCTGAGTTGCGCATGGCTTGATCCTGTTCCCATGTTTCCATCACAACGTGTCTGCACACATTTTGGAACCAACGGTCCACAATGTCTGAGTCTGCGTCTGTGGGTTTCATCATGTAACCGGCTTTGACCAGCCTGGCAATGAATATCTCGTTCCAATCCAATTCAAATGCACCTTGGTGCAAGTTGGTAGGATCGATGTCCATTGTTAAAATAGCCACATAAGGTTCATTGTTCTCTGTGGCAATTTGTTTGGCAGTTTTTTCTGGTGCCCGGGGCACACGAATAACTTTTTCTTTTTCCTCTTTTACAGGAGGCGTTTTCTTTTTTGTTAACCAATCCCACATTTCAAATGCTCCATCTAGTATCATGCCAGGCTTGCATATAAATGCATCTGCAAGTTCAATTTGAGCCCATGCTCAACACAGTAGCGACCGGTGTATTCGTGATTGGCTTGATTGGCTGTCAAGTTCAACAAACCAGGCTCCCAGAAACTGATGACCTCATCCACTGTGCTACGTTCGGCCATGGTGATTGTGCCCTTTTCTGCTCGCAACAGTTTGATCCTTTGTGGGAAATCGTTGTACACATTCATTGGACTGCAATAGATTTCTTTTTGGGGATTCACACGCTTCCATTCATGTGCCCACTCAGGAATACTGTTGTATGGACTATCTGCATCTGCTGTCATAACAAACTTCAAGCAGTCTGCACGATCCAATATGGTTTTGCTTGGTGCAAGATATTTAGTGGCAACACCGTTCTTTTCCATGCACTTGGGACTGCATACCAGCGTGACACCCTCGGGCACAGCAGTTTCTGGAATGCCATTGCTTTCAACTTGTACAGCCTTGAATCGCGGTAATTGGCGACTCATAAACGCTGAAATATTTTCTTGTAACAACGGTTCGCCACCGGTCATTACCAACACCACACCTGGATGGCCAATACCATTGTTGGCCCAGACAGGCACAGTTTTGCCTTGCTTGCCCCAAAAGTCATTGACCGCGGCATGCATTTTGTTTTCAAGTTGATCGAATGTCAACCAGTCACCATCATCAAAGTATGTGTCACAGAAACTGCAATCCAAGTTACATTTGGCCAGGCGTATAAACAGCGCAGGCTGACCTGCATACGGACCTTCACCTTGCAGTGTAAAGAACATACTGGTTACAAACAAACTGTCTGCGGGTGCGTCCTTAAAATACTTCTTGCCAATAATTTCGTTAGTTCCAAACATGTTGCATTGCCTTTATAATCTGTCATGCATTTTAACACGAGTTCTATCTTTTGTCAATACTGCATCCAAACAATCTTTTCATTTTGCATCAGGATAAAATTTGTCTAATGCCTTGTTCAAAAGACATAGGCTCATAGTCAGGCATGATACTGCGCAGTTTGCTGATGTCGGGACGTCGATTGGTCACTGATCCAGGCATGCTGGGCAACTGTTCAAACTCTGCATTGGCATGGCCCATTATTGCAGCAATGGCCTTGACTGCATCACCAATTGAAATTTCACGATCATTGCCCACGTTGATCACTTCGCGATTGCAATTTTCAGCAACAAAAATACTGGCACGAGTGGCATCACTGACATGACAGAAACTGCGTGTTTCTTGTGCGCCAATAACAGAGAACACACCCTTGCGTATCTTGCTGATTTGATCGCCTAAGAAATGTCCTTGCTTGCTGTTCTCGCCGTACACATTGAAATATCTAATGATCATGTAAGGCAAGTCTGAATTGACCAAGTAGTTTTCTGAAGTGATCTTGGCCAGTCTATAACTCCAACGTGCATTGTGAATGTTTTTAATCAACACATCAGTGTGCTCTGGCACAGGACTCACAGCATCATCGGCTACAATTTCTGAACTTGAAGCATACACCAAACGTGTTAGATTCTTGCACTTTCGAGCAAAATTAAAAATGTTCAAATCACACACAAAGTTATTTTCCAACACCTTGTTGGGCATGTTGTAGAAGTTGGTGGTACCGTTGATGGCACCGTAGTGATAGATGTAATCAAAGTCTGTGGGCAAACTGTTGATGGTATCAACATTGTTTAGATCCATGGGATACCATTCACTGCAACTGGGAATGGTTGTGCTACGACTGTGATTGTCCACCGCATACACAATGTGACCGTCATTGATCAACTGTCGACAAAATTCTGTGCCCAACAAACCTGAAGCACCGGTTACTAGTATTTTACTCATTTGTTTATTTTCTCGTTGTCTTTGATGGTGGCCGTGATCAGGTCAAATTCAAGTCCTAGATCACGTACCAAGTTGGCCCAGGCAGCGGTGTCCTTGGGCAAACAATGTCCGCCGAATCCTCTCAGGTTGTCATTGCACATCAAGTATGCTGGATTGAAACATTCTCTTTTGATAATGGCATTGTAAACATTGTTGTAGTCCAAACCTAGTTTGTTACATACCTCGTAGGCAATATTGGCAAAGATAATCTGCACTGAATGATTTACATTGTTGAAGTACTTGACCACTTCGGCTTCGGCTGGTTTGACACACGACACTGCTTTGGGAAGATTCCCGTGTATGGCCTTGACTGTGTCAAAGTCCTCTTCACGATGACTGCCAATGATCAACAAATCATGATTGTACATGAAGTCGGCCAAGGCTGTTTTGGCACGTAAAAATTCTGGCACACTGCAAATGCGTAAGTTAGGATGAGCAGCAGACAGTCGATCGCTGGTGCCGGGTACCACAGTGCTTTTGATTCCCACTAGGCCTTGGTATCCGGCGGTGTCTAATTCGCTGATGACTTTTTCCACAATGCTGGTGTCGCAATCGCCATTGTCAGCTTGATTGGTTGGCACACAAATGAACACACAGTCTGTGCTCAATACATCATTCAGCGTGGATCCTTCATATGCTGGATCAAAGAAACTCATTTTGTGCCCTAGATGTGACAAGCCTTCATACACTGCCTTGCCCACAGTGCCTCGACCAATAATACCAATTTTCATTTATTTCTCCTTGGAATAGTTCATATCAACCACTTGATTTCTTGTAGTTGATGCAATGTTTAAAATTTCTCTAGCCACGTCAGCTGGTTCCAAACATGGACCAGCGACATCAGTTCCAATCATGGCAGTACGAGTTCGCACAGGATTGATCAAACTTACACACACTGTGCTGTCTAAAAAATATTCAACTGCACCCTGCCATAAGTTGTACACTGCTGCCTTGCTGGCCGAATACAACATGTAGTTCTTGCGACCAGAACTGTAAGCACTGGATCCCACCATTACTACATGCACTGATTTTTTAGGTACGTTGTTCATATAATGCTGTATAACGGCCCAATTAGAACCAACATTGACATCAAACGTCATGCTGTGAGGTTGGGTATTTGTGCGGTCAAAATGACCTGCACAGTTAACAACCACATCCGGTTGATGATTCATCAACAACTCACTGACTGCATTGTAACTGTTAAGTTGTGCAAAGTCAATCAATTGTCTGGTTACAGGCACCACAGTGTATCCAGCTGCCAAAAAATGTTCTGTAGTGGCTGTGCCTATGCCGCCATGTACCCCAAATACAACTGCTTTAGGCATCGGGAATGATTGAATCTACACGCACAGTGTCATTTTCGTAGTCTTCGCCGCCACGTGGACCTTGTGCAAATGCAATCAATGTGCATCCTTCGGCACCGGTACGCCATGCATGTATCTCATTGGGTTTGCTGATTATCATATCGCCGGGGCCTGCTGTGATCACATCAGCTGGTTCTGTACTGCCCACCGGCTTGGAATAGTAATCCAATGATCCAGACAACACATAGGTATACTGTGTGGTCAATTCATGATAGTGATTGGCACGAACTGCACCTGGAGTGTTGGTAATGATACAAGCAGAGTTTACGTTGATATGATGAAAAATATCTGTGATGGTTCCTCGATTGTCTTGGAAACTTCCCAGACCTTTTTCATTGTTGTTGTAGATGTTGTAGTGTTTCATTGTGAAATAAACTTTGTGTTGGGATTGATTTTCAACAAGGCTTGTTTGAGTCCGGCGCTGATGTTCCAGCTCAGTATCAGCGCAATGGGTTCAGCATGCTTGGCAAACTCTTCGTCACCCCGGATGGGAATTCGACTCAGTGGAGTGTACTTGCCTTGTTTGTGCTCAGAACTGTCAGTGATGCAATGCAATGTGGATGAGTTTAATCCGTGCCAGTTCAACCATGTGTTGGCTTTGGCAGCAGCCCCCACACCAATTATCACTGCATCAGGAGACACCACACGCATGGTATAAAAATTCTGTAACCATGTGTCTCGTTGCTGTATCATTTGTTGTTGCATGACTTGATATCGTTGCACAGAAAACAATCCGTCGGCAGTTTCTTGTTCTATGGCTTGTTGTATTTTGACAGACATTGACTTGTTGCCCACTTGTGCAAACACACGTATGGAACCACCATGGTAATCCACATGCTCAAAGTCCATCATGGTCATGCCAGCTGCTCGCAACAGGTTCCAAGAGCTTTTTACAGTGAAATAACTCACATGTTCATGATATACTTGGTCAAATCGTGCGGCGTCAACCATGGCTCCCCAGTAAGGCAGTTCAAACACAAACACACCGTCGTGGTCCAACAACTCAGCCACACCACGAGCAAAGCTCACAGGATCATTGGCATGATTGAACACATTGTTGGCAATGACCAATTTGGCCAGGCCGTGTTGAGTGGTTATTTGTTCGGCCACTGCAAGATCAAACACAGCATTCACACAAGGTTGTCCCAGTGATTCGGCCAGGTCGCACATGTATCGGCTACTGTCAACGCCTAGAGTAGGCAGTTGATGTGATCTAAATTGATTGATCAAATATCCGTCATTGCTGCCAATTTCTACAACCAGCCCTTGAGGCCGACATTTTTCAACAATAGACCGTGCGTAACTGTCCCAGTGATCTCTTGCAAATTTTGAATTGCTGGAAGTGTAACTGTAACTGTACAAATTGTAGCGTTCTTCAGCGTTGCTGATGTAGCGCAGTTGAATTTGTCCTGACTTCTCATTCATATACACATGCAATGGAAACACAGGTTCAGACAAATGCAACTGATCTGGTCTTACGAATGTGTCAGCATAAGGATGTTGCCCTAGATCTAAAATCTTGGTCACTGCGTTTTTGGAAATCAAACAATGATCAATTGTTTGGCTTTGCATCATGCTCATGAATTCAGACCAATCTTTAGTTCAGCAGGAAAATATGTTTGTTGTTCTACTGCAATGGGAAATTGTATTTGTTGTTTGTTGATGTCGTTGGCCACTAATTTTTCCCAAGGATCTTGCCGGCCTTCCAGCACATTTCTGAAGAATGTGGTACTGTTGGGATCAACTGAGTGCATGTATGTTGCCAGCGTTGCACAATCTTTCATGCGTTGATTCCTCCAGGTCTCATGATGAAAATCTCTAACATCATTGATGGTATTTTCAAATCGCACTTTGGGCACAGGCGAAGGTTGATGAATCACATCAATGTCGACAATTTTTACCATGTCCAACATATAAGCCATTTGACTTATTTCAGCGTCAATCATCTGATGTCGGCTCAATGTGCCCAATAGTTCATACCATTTGTGTGGCACAATGGGGAAAATACTGTAAGGGTGTTCATGATGCGTATGCACTTTGAGTATTTGAAACTCAGCGTTGTGGTTGCGAATCACTGTGTCCCATCCCTGGGTGACCATGGTTGCATCATCATTCCAGACAAAATACCAATCAGCGGATTGTTGCTTGGCCAACAGATTGTAATACACATTTAAGTTTTCATACCCCATGGGCTCAAAAATCATAGCACTGTATTCAATGTCATTTTCGGCCAACCAAGGTTGTATCTCTTGACTGAAATAGTCAATGCCCTTGGCATCGTCGCGGTCAAAACCAACCAAAAGATATATGCGATCTTTGTTGTCTGCTAGATCAAACAGTGTTCGAATACTGCGAAACAGCATGTCAGTTCTTGCCCGCGTGGGAAGTAATACGGAAATGTCAAAATCATGTGTGCTCATGGCATTATATAGTTGTTAAATGTGGGTATATTAAAATTTGCCAGCTACAGTGTCACACAAATAAATCTTCGTTCCATTCTCTATGACCTTCTCGGAAAGCCATGTTACTTTGTGTTTCACGCACCTCTACACGATAGCACCAAAGACGTTCAGCTTCACCTGGGCCCCAAAAGTCAGGAATGTAAACGCCGTTGACATATTTGTACAGCTGATCAGCAAGTCCTTCGCATCCTAGTTTAGGTAATATAGTCAACTTGGCAATGTTTTTGTTTTGCATTTCTAAATACAATTCTAGTTCAGGATCGTCTTCGGCCACTAGCAATGTATGATCAAATTGACTTTCCAACACACCTTTGAGTTCTTTTAAGCCGCCATAGTCAGCGGCCCAGTTACGTGCGTCTAAGTTGTCAGTGCCAAAATAAAACTTCATACTAAACGAATAGCCGTGTATCAAATTACAATGGCTGTCTGCTCGCCACTGCCGATATGCGCATGGAAATGCATCGTGATATTCTTTGGTTGATGTGTATTTGTATGTTACTGGTGACATGCTTTTTCTCCTATGTTAATTTTAGCATAGGCAGCAGAATTTGTATAGCGGGATGATGCTCAAAGACCGCTTAAAGAAATACTTATGCTGGCTGTTGATAGCCTGCGGCTTTGTAGTTGGCTTGTCCAAATACGACTCCACGTATACCGCCCACAGGATCAGCACAGTCGCCATGGCGTCGGGGAATCAAATGCACATGTGGATACATCACAGTTTGGCCAGCGGCCTCGCCCATGTTGATGCCAATGTTGAATGCATCACATTCTCCATCTCGTACCAGTCTACGACCATGCCGCATGGCTGATTCAAAGCAGTCTGTTATCACTTCATCTGTATTGTATTGCGGCACAAACAACAAATGTCCACGAGCCACAGGATATCGATCTTGGAACACAGAGACATGGTAGTCGCTATATTCTCCAATCTTGAGGTCCCAAGGCGCAACACCTGCTGCCTGCGCTTCTTCTAGTGTTTCATACTTCATTGATAATCTTTCTTTTTTGACCACGGCGTCGAATATCCAAGGTTGAACAATGTATTCCTGAAGCCCAAAACTTTCTGTGTCTCAGCGGTGCTACATAACATTTTACACTAAGTGTTGCCAAGAACTCAAACAGTTCGGGCATGTTGTTGTCAAACACAATATTGTGCGAATCAACTACCAATACATTGGTATCAAACGCCACAACCTGTTCGTATCCTTTGCTGGGATCAAGCAGTCGGTCTATCGGTGTAGCAGGATCAATACTTTCCTTGGGAAGATACTGATATACCTCATGCACAGTTTTGTCACGCAAACATTCAGGAACAAACTCACGATCAACACAGATCACTGTGTCATCGTCAATCATGAAAAATCCATGATCAATGTGTCCCCAGTTGTGCATGGCGGTACTAGTATTTTCTACCACGGTGTCTGCAGGCAAGTTTCTGCGCATCCATTCTAGCCCAGATTGAGTGCCTGGGCCTGTGGTATTGGTAATCAGTCTATCGCCACACTTGAACATGGTAGCAGTGTGCCACAACAGTTGATTGTGATACAAGTGATTGTAAATTAGCGATCCTTGATTGCTCCAATTTTTATCAGCAGGTAAGTTGCGAAGATTAGGTGGCGGCTGACTGATCCAGTTATGCCCTTGATCAAATAATCCTTGAAAGATATTATAATAGCCGAGACTGTCAAAATACCTGTCATTCATGCTGGTATAGGTTTGATACACTGTATCGCCATACACTAGATATTGATCTCTTGGCACCATTGGACTGGTAGGGCATGGTACTGAGAATGTTGCTAAATCTACACTGTGTGTACTGGCATGTACTTGCGGACGGTGTACCTGTACACCCAGTCCTTGCAATAACACTGCTAGATTATTGAGATCTTGTTTGGTTTCCGTTAGTATGTTGTTGAACTTGTGTTGTAATGCGGGTTCAACAAACCAATTGAGAGCACCAGGAGAATAGCAGTTGCCTACTATGACTTCTTCCAATGGATCCCAATCAGTCCATACACTCATTGCTCAACTTCAATTTCTTCTACAGCATTGTCATAGCCGCGATGGTAGTCATCGGCATCAGCTTCGGCATTTTCAACGTCGGCATATGGATTGAAGAAATCTTCTCCTGCCTGGGCTGAATTATAACCTTGGATATAAGGTGCTTCTGCGTAGAGTTCTATTTTTGATTTTTTCTTAGGCATCAGGTTCTCCTTGAAATACTTCGCCGGTGTCTTCATTTTCTAAACGCAGTGGTCCATGGAAATGATATTCAGTGTCGTCGTTTGACCAACCCAATTCTTCCATGCCTTCGTACCAGTTTTCGTCCCATGCTGTTTCAATGGCTTCGCGCTCTTCATCACTCATGCCATCTGGAAACTCCCAGTCGGCCCAGCAACCATCATCCAGGCTTTCTAGTTCCCAGTCATAGTCGCCGCCGACTTCGTAGCCGTCGGGATTTTTTAAATCAATGTCAGGTTTTTCATCGATTTCGCAATAGAAGGTGCCCCAGCGGTAACCTTCTTCACGTACAACAGTGACTCCATCTTTGGTCCAGATAGACCGTTCAACAGCAGACTTTTTGTATTGGGTACTGAGTTTCCAAGTGGCCATAGTCTACTCCTGATTAATCGCGTTCCATTTCGGCTGCTTCTTTGATCAACACAACCAATTCTTCAATGGTAGGTACCATGATTTTGGCTGTGCGCCAGTCGTCGTCTTTGCGACCACCAACTTCAATCATGAAGCCATTGTCGTACATATTAACAGTAAATGATTCATTTACTTTGTCCAGCTTGTCGCTGAGTTTGGTAATTTTCTTTGTAGCCATGATTTTTCCTTTAAGTTAATTCTACCACTCTATATTTGGAAGCAGGATAGTGTTCCTGCAACCACTCCAACAACCCTGGTTCCCAGGGCAATTTTATTTCACCTGTGATGTTCGTAATGTACATAATTTTCTCCCAAGTTATCAAAATTGAAGTTTAAGTTCATTTACCATTTTGTACTCACCTGTTGCGGTGCCCATTGCAGAAACTTTAAATTGACTGTGTCGACTCAGTTGATTGGTATATGTAATTCTTGCATAGCCGATGACCTGATCCTGTACAGTTAACTTCTTGTTAGTATACACAATATTGCCTGACATGTCAACACTTGTTGGTATTTTAGCACTTACATGACCACTCAATGTTACCGGTTTGATGCCAAAGTACACTCCGGTATTTCCCATTGGTGATTCAGGATCAGTTTTGTATCCAACCTCTGTCCAGGCAGCCAACATAGGACTGACTTTGGTAACCAAGCCAGGGTCAATGCTGGTGGCCACATACATCAAACTGGCCTGTGCAGAAAATCCATTTTTGCGATAAGTCAATACATTGTCTAATATACTGCTACCAGTGATTTCACCCCATGCTCCGGTAAAATTAATCCAGGGATTGGAATTCAAGTGTGTGTATTGTGCTCCTAATGAAAAATTGCCCTTTTGATAGTAGTTGGGTATGCCCAGGGTATATTGCAATTGACTGGTACTTGAAGTTTGAGTGTTGTAGTTAGATCCTACTCTTATGTCACCAAAATTAGCAACCGGACCGTTGATTAAATATTCGGCTTGACTGGTCAACGTGTCTTGTTCGGTGAATCCCACACTTTGACTGAACGCACTTGGCCGATCAACATGCATGGATCCAAGATTCACAGTAAAAGATCGTTTTAAGTTGTCAGTTACCACTGATTCGGTTGAACCAAAGTTCACTCCACTGATGTAACCAGATATGGACTTGATACCACCGGCAGTGGTTAAACTAAGTGTGCCCGACGGTGTCCATAATGCATCGTAATCAATTACATTGCCACCAAGATACTTGGCACTGGTCTGGGCCAGCACAGCATTGGCCTGTGGTACAGTCATGTATGGCCATTTTTGCAATATTAAATTAATGGCTGTTTGCGCAGTTGTCACTGACTGACTGCCTAATTCGCTCATGTATATCGCTAACTGTCGATCATTGGCTTGATTGATAAAACTCACCGCACTGACCAAGTACAGTTTGCCATTGGGTGCCTTCAGCAGATTCACAGTATTGCCCACATTCTCTGCGCCTTGGATAGTGTTGACCTGTGTGGCAAAATCAGTCATGATATTTTGATATGCAGCCACATATTTGCCATCAGAACTTTTCAACAAAAATTGTGTGCTGTTGTTAACACCAGTCCAGTCCGAACCGCCGACCAATATGTCTTCTCGACCATCACCGTTGAGATCTAGAAATTTTGGATTATAACAAACATAGGTGTTGGTGTCATATCCTACCAGCACAGTATCTGTTACATCAGAAAATGTACCTTTGCCATCATTCTTTAAAAACTGTATCTCACTGTACTTGTAGTTGACAGTACCTAATCCGGGTCTACTAAAAATCAACACATCAGGGATTTTGTCATCATTGAAATCATACGTCACTGCCCGTACATTATGACTGCCGGGCGCGAACCCATGGCCTGCCCATTTTGGTAACTCAAATCTGGGAGTAGGTAAGGTGCTGACTTCGGTGAAATTTAGTTTGTTTCCTGAGTCAATTGCCCATGAATATAACTTTGTGGGATTTGTTCCAACATTGGCACGAGCATCTGTGACTACCAATTGCCCTTGACCAGTGCCCATAAAATCACCAATGGCCACACTACTACCAGTGTGCAGTTGCATGTTAGTTGGATCTTGTGTGTACACATTGAATCCGCTGACTTTGTTGTTGAACGCTAATGTAGCGTTGGGACCATAATCAATGATGGCAATATCAGTGTAACCATCACCGTTGAGGTCGCCAATGGCTGAATCATGTGACCAAATATTTGCTGTGGTTAAAACTTGTCTCTCAAAACTGGTGCCAGTGTTGCGGTAAAAATAAGTGGGACCGTAATGTTGCATGTCGGTGCCAGTGTTCAGAAACATATCGTTGCGTCCAGTTTTAAAAAAGTCCGCAAACTTTACACTGGGTTCAGACCCTAGTATAATATTGGTATCGTTCGGAAACCATTGAGCAGTTCGATCAACCAACTTATTGTTTTGCCAGGTCAACATACTGAGTCGAAAGTTGCCCCAATCAGACACTGGAGTAGGTTGTGTCATACGACCAGCAATGATCAAGTCTTGCCCGCCAGTGCCGGCAATATCTGCGGCAAACGTATCAGCTACAGCCCATTTATATCCGTTGTCAACCACATTGACCAAGGGATCAACCACAGCCTGTAATACCGGAGTCGAGTATGGAACTTCGGTTCTAACATAAAGATTGGGAGTACTTATGTACGGATCACTTTTGACTGTGACTGACGAACCGCCGCCGCCGCTACAGGCGGTCACAGCAACAACAATCCCAGACATCGAAATCCAGAGCACGATTCTCTTCATGACAGCAATACCTAAAGTTACAATTAATATGCCTATTGTAACAAATTATCAATTTGAAGTCAATCTTAAAAAGTAGCACTCAAGTACTACTTTTTTATCAGCGAGGTGCAAACTCTTGTTGCAATTTAATATTGTCCATGAACTCTTTTTTAACACTGTCATCCGTTTTAAACGCACCTCGCAACACAGTGGTCTGTGTCAACGAACTATGTGCCATAATGCCACGGTTTTCACAGCATCCATGCACTGCCTGAATGTACACACCAACATCCTTTGACGCAGTTGCTGCCATGATTTCATTGGCAATGTCTATGCACAGTTCTTCCTGTAAAGTACCACGCCTAGCACACCATTGAGCAATGCGAGTATACTTAGATAGACCAATGAGCTTGTTGGCAGCGATGATTCCAATATAGGCGACCCCACTAACTGGTTGATGATGATGACTGCACATACTGCGAAGTTCACTGCGTACAACCAGCATGCCTTCATAACGGTCTGCTGAATCATTTGGAAATGCTGTTGCGTCTGGTGCTGGTTCATATCTTCCTGCCATTATTTCGTTGTAGTACATTTTAGCCAGGCGCCGTGCTGTGCCTTTTGAGTTTGGATCGTTTTCTCTGTCAATTAGTAACGCATCTAACACACCTTCAAATGCCACTGTGGCTTCGTCAATGAGTTTTTCTTTCACTGCTTCGCTCATGTAATCGCTGATGTTGTCGCCAGCCCAGAAGCGTTGACCTCGGGCTTTCATTTGTTCTCTAAGTATTTGTGATAAATTTTTGCTGGTATTCACAGTTTCTTCGTCGTTGCTAATATATACTTTGTCGTAGCCCATTTATTTCTCCAATACATAATTGTACAGTATTTAGATTGTGTTGTCAATCTATAATAATAATTTGTCTGCAGTCTGGATAAACTATCTGTCTTGGTGGTTGGCTGGTGTATTGATTTAACAACTCCAATCCACGTTCAGCTTCTTCTATTGTAGGTCGATAATGATATCCGACCTTAAAAGTTTGTTGTGAGACCCAGGGCGATGCAGTTAAATCTCGTCCATCGTAACGCATGGCCAACAAGTTGTGATAAGCTTCAGCATCATCCAACAATATTGCACCGCCACGCCCAATAGGCAAGGGTTTGTCATATCCAAAACTCACGCATTGTATCTGTCCTGGTCGATACATGTTGCGTTCTAAGCGTCGAGCACTGTCCCAGATTCGTGTTTTTCTAAACCGATATTCGCCTACCCATTGAGCAGGATCACCTACTTCGTACGCATATTTGATACCTAACTTGTGCATGAGCATGGGTATGCTCAAATAGGTAAATGGGGTGAATGCACAAAACTCCACCCGGTCATACCGCATGCACAATTCAATGGCATGGGTACAACAGTCAGTCATCACAGCATATGGCGCACCAGTGAACTGGACCACGGCTGTTTCAAACTCAAGTATCTTTTCGAACATACCAGTTCCAGGCGTGTTGAATCATGTCATCCAGTTCAAACTGTCGCCAACCTTCCCCAACCCGGCCAAACTTGGCAGCACTGGCAGTGAGCACAGCAGGATCACCCGGCCTGGCTGTACCCATAATCACTTTCAATTTCCGTCCAGTCACACGCTCGGCTGCGGCAATGATTTCTCGATTGCTGGTTCCGTTGTTGGAGCCTAGATTATACACACCTGAGGCAATGTCATGATAGATAGCCAGGCTGTGTGCTCGTGCTATGTCTTCCACATGCACGTAGTCTCTCACACAAGTACCATCCGGGGTGGGAAAGTCTACACCATTTAACGTGAACTCGCTGTCATCTCTAAGGGCTTCCAACACTCTGGCAATGATGTGTGTGGCACCCGGTGCTTGACCATGCCGCTTCTTTGGATCAGCACCACAGGCATTGAAATAACGAAAACTCACACAGTTGAGATCATAGGCACGATGATATGATTCCAACATCATGTCCACCATGAGTTTGCTTTGACCATATGGTGACACAGGTTCAGCAGGATCAACTTCGTGTACAGGCAACATCACAGGCTCACCGTATGTGGCTGCACTGCTACTGAAGATAATCTTGGTTTTTGGTAACGCCCGGCGAACAATTTCCAACAATTCAAATGTGTCTACCACATTGTTTTGGTAGTACAAGGCTGGATCCTTCATGCTGGGACCAACCAGGCTGGCACCGGCACAGTGTACAATGGCGTCAGGGAGTTCTTGCACAATCACACTGAGTGCGTGTTTGCTGGAAAAATCTTCCTGCACAAATCGATCACACACACCTTTGAGGTGTGCTGGCAGTGGGTGGCGATCAATGCCAATCACACGTTCGCCTGCGTCTTTCAACAGCAGTGCAGTTTGGCCACCTATGAATCCTGAGATGCCTGTGACAACTACTGTGCTCATTCGATTTCCTTGAATAATGGCATACTTTCACTCAGCATTCTAACAAACTCTAAGTTAGTTGGAAATGTGTCCAATGTATCTTTGTGATTTGTGATATTAATTTTAAACGGGCCCGACCCTGATTCTAAGCCATAGAAAAACATAGTAGTAGCACCTTGCTCTATTTGATTTTTGAAGTGTTCGTTAATCATTCTTCAACCTTTACAACATGATACTTTTCTTCAGCCACGTGATCACGATATCTATTGCCTGCACGATTCCACTGCTCACCATTACCAAGCAGTATATCAACGATGCGATCAACAGTACCATCAGTCCAGTTAGATATGAGACCCATGTTGTGATGTGGTTCTCGTAAAAGGTTTTGCATTTTGTGATAAGCATCATCTATGCTCCAAGGCACATACAGCCTGTTGGGATCATTTGAAAAAGTTTCGGGGAAAGATCTATAAGCAGGATACAACACATTACAGCCCAGAGTATCTGCTTCTGAAACTGTGTTAGACACCCAATCTTGTAACGCACAATTAAACAACACACGAGTGTTGTTGAGATGTGCATAGTATTCGTTCTTTGAGATGTTGTCGTATATCTTGAGTTTGCCGGCTGCTTCCATGGCCCTGGCTCTAGTAACATATTCTGGATTGTTGCTACGCAATGGGCCACCCGAATAGATTGCAAACTCGCAAGGCTCTGTGGTAAGTTCACCATACATCTCAATCAAGTCCATGAAGAAGCCTGGTTGCTTCTCTTGATCCCAACGTGCCGCAAAGCCCACTCGTCTTGGTCGATCTGCAAATGGTCGAATGTTGCTGGCACCACCAATGCGTTCCAGCACTTCCTCTTTGCCAAATGCCAAGCCGGAGATGTTGTAGATTGGAGCAGTCCAACCTGCAATACGCATGTGAGCCACCATTTCTTCATTGGTGGCTAACACGCCAGTTACAAAGTGGTTGACCATTTTTTCATACGTTGCCATCCAGTTCGCCATGCCCCACACATGTACAAAATCATCAGGGTCAATGGCCTGAGCAAGACAACGAACATAAACACGGGGACGCTGGCTAGGATCAATTTGATCCATGATGTAAGGGAGACTTTCGATACCTGGCTGAAACATGTCTTCAAAGTAGACCACATCTTCATTGGTGACTTCTCCATTCTTCATGAGTTGAACCAAGTTCATCATTTGGCTCATTGAAAAGTAACTGCGACCATGCGCATCCAACACCTGTCCAACACTGATGCTTTGGGTGTTGTCAATGGTGACACCAGGTACGTATACCACATCCAAGCCTCGACGTTCAAACACACGTCGATTCCATTCAGTTAGTTGCAGTGTGTAACGGGCCTCATAACTTTCAAGGCCCATGTAGTACAACTTTCTCATGTGCGATATCCTGCAAAGCGACGAGTATCTTCGTCCCACATGTTCTTGGCATTCTTGCCTTGATGCCACTTGTTGAATTGTTGCCATGCATAACTCTTGAAGTTATACAAATCGGCCTCGTTGTAACGATAGCCATAGTCCTGACAGAAGTCCAAGTACACTTCAAGATCCTCTTGGATCTCTGTGACTTTGGGATTGGGTTTGAAGGTGGGTCTTGCCATGGTGTTCTCCTTAGATGACAATGTTGAGGTTGGGTCGGGTTAGTTCGTATTTGATCAGTGCGCCATTTTCGCCGTCTTCTGCGACTTCGATATGTACCACACGACCAGGATAGCGTGATGCTATCTGTATATATAGGTCGTCTGCGATCATCTCGCAACTTTTATGATCAAGGCTTAAAACAGAATTGTCACTGCTATACAGCGATTCACACCAGCGTTTGAATTGGATGAACTCAAGATCTCGGTCGTTGTGGAACACATCAATCCACACCCGGAAATGAAACATGTGACGATGAGGATAACCAAGGAATTGTACATCAGCAAGGGCAGGATCTGTCAAGGCAGCAGGATATTTATGGATACCTTCCCGTTGCCATGTGACCCAGATTTGTCGCTGTGCGTGTTCCATCACACGTTCTGCTTGGTCTCTTTGTTCTTGGTTCATGATTTCAAACTTTCAAATGTTACAATTTTGCCCAAGGCGTCACCAAGGTCTTGATCAGGATGTACAATGTGCAATTCACAAGAGTGATGATCTTTGCGTTCATCATATCTGTTGTATTCTACCATCATGCCACCATTGGCACGATACACAGTGAAGTTTATTCTGTGTCGGCTGGCGCCGATGCTGTTTCGATCTTCACTGACCATGATTTCATTTTTTGATGTTGATGGGTTCGCCCTGGTTCGATTCCAAGACTCTTGAACTTTGTTAGCAAACCAATTATCAAACCATTTCATAATTCTCTATCACCTTTGTAATCATCCCACGACGTAAATGTCTCACGGCTCATCAGGCTGTGTAGACTGTGGCACCAGACGCCGGGATTGGTAGCGTCAAAGTCCTTGTCATCTATTTTTAACATTGTATTATAATTCCACAGTTTTGTATACGGCACACTTACTCGAATCTGTGGAATAAAGTTGCGGTAGTCACACAATGAACCATCATTAAATTCTTCCACTGCGGCGATGGGAATGTCCAAAGTGCAAAGATATCCAAGGTCCAAAAAGTGTGTGATCATTTCTTCCCATGTCCGCCAGTCTGCAGGAGTTTGAGGATTGAAACTGTGGTTGGCACCAAAAAAGATGTGTTGGTCTACATTTTCTAACTTGGCAGCAATAGCGTCCACTGATTGTACACCTACCACAAACAATGTGCGTCGACCAAATGCTGGTGTGCGTTCTACTTCGGTTCCTGTAAAGAAGTTGACATCATCATGTCCTGCTCTGTTCATACTGTGGCCTCCAGTCGATCAAGTTTGGTTGAATCAAAATCTTCTTGCTCAGTCTGCTCATATTCAAACAATGCATTGAATTGTGTACGTGCGTTCATGGCTTTTTTGCCTTTGAAGCCACGTGTGCCCACAATCTCCATCCAATAACCACTGTAGTGTTCAATAATGGCTTCACTCTCCTCACGTGTGGACGCGGCAAATATGGCTTCCACAATGTCTTCGAACTTGGCATAGTCGCCGCCTTGTCGACGCATCATGGCAGGATGTTCTCCGGCATCAAAGCGTCTGTTGGCTTCTTGCACAGCAGTCAAGTGCATCCAAACATTGTGACCCATCAGCAAAGCATATGAGAAACTATCCCACGACGTCTTGCCTTCTTTACCATTTTTATTAACATCTCCGGGTGCATAGATACAGATGTCTTTCATCTTCAGCATGTCGCTGATTGGACTATCTTCCCAGCGTGGATAGATGCCATCTGCAAGTACACCATCTCGCCACTTGCGTGTGTCTGTGGCATACTTCTTGTCGTCTGCTGACGGTGCCATGCGATACGACCATTTTGAATCATGTTCAAACACATTTTCATAGTACACTTGACCATTGGCTGTGGCGAGGAATGGACTGGCACAATCAAAGGAGATAGTAAATTCGGGATTAGCGTATTTTCTAACTGCTCTTTGAATCACGGTGAGTAGCACAGCCCATTCCAACTTTGATGTGCCCAAAAAGTGCATCCAATCATGTATGCCAGGTTGCAACAATCCATCGTATTTGAGTGCGATTAGACGTTTGAGCACCAAGTGTACATCACACATGTTCTGACCACCCATGGCCCACCCATCAAAGTGTGTGTCTGGGTACAGCACAGGGTCACAGTATTGTTTCATGGTTTGATACCATGTTTCTGCTGATGTGTGGTTGTCACCTTGTAACACGTTCAAGAACTTAGCACCACCGTTTTTCTTTCCTTTACGATGAGCCATGAAGTACTCATTGTTGTACTTGGTAGCATCCACTGCTTCTTCCAGTGTCTTGATACCGCAAGCATCGCTGGCTTTCTTGTCATGAATGACCCAGGTAGGGATATCAAGGATCATACCGTAGTCGCTGATCGTGTCCAACCATTTAAGAATAGAACTACGTTTCTTTTCAGCCTTGGCACAGCCTGAGTTGGCTTTCCAGTCGCCTTCCCACAGGCCCTTGGCAATCTGGAATCCACCTGAGTCGCCCAGCATGAACGTGCCTGGCTCGCGATTGCGAACCATGTCCTCTGACCAGTCTTGTTTGTTCAAGTCCAAGTTGGCATGGCCGCCTGAATACAGACTCCACCGGTATGGGAACAACGCCTTTTGGCTGTTGAGCCAATTCATTTGTTCCATGTCTGTGAGCCCTGCAGGAAAACGTGCAGGATCCACATACGGTTCGTTGCGTTGCTTGCCTACAAATGTGGCATAGAAACCTGATATGGCTGGTAAGAACACAGCGTAATCATTTTGTTTGGCGGTTAAGTTATCCTGCAATTCGGCCCCACTTGATTTTTAACCAGATACGCTCGTGTATGTAATAATCTACACTGAGCATGATGTGTAGAGCTGTGGCAAATCCTGTGGCCGAAGCAATGTCACCAGTAAACAACCAAGTCCAAAATATAGTAAACAACCATGCGGTTATTCTATACGTGATCATTCTTGTCACAGTTCTAGCTTTGGTTTCCATTATTTGCTTTGTGCTGGTAAGATGTAGTTGTAAACAGCCACGCCTGAATCCACAGTGATCTTGGCAGCACCGTCATCACTGATGCGAATAGTTTTGTCCCCAGTCAGGGCCATGATGGACATGAACTGTTGAGCAGGCCAACTCCAAGCACGTTTCAATTGACCGTTGACACCTGAGTGGAACACAAAGTTACCAGCGTGTGTTGAATGGTCACCAAAGAAGAACTTCAAGTCGCCATTTTCGGTCCGGGCCTGGAAGTTGGGCTCTTCGGCATTGGCCTGTGCTTGCATACGCAATTTTTGGATGGCAGCCACAGTGGGCTCAAATTCAATGTGCCATGTCACCCCTTTGAACTTGGGTGTTTTGAGTTTGTCGTTGACAATTTCTGCTGCCATGAAACGATATGTGTTGCGGAAGTCTCCTCCAGCATTTTCAAACTCAATGCCATCAGGAGCACCTGTGGCCTTCTTGGTCAGTTTGAGTTTGGCATTTTCCTTGTACTCTTGCAAGTTCAACAAAATTTTCAACTTGTTCAAGTTGGGCATGCCAAATGTGCCTATAAAATCTGGATGTGGATTTTTGAATTCACCTTCTAACACCACACTCAAATCTTCTGCCACGCCCACAATGGCTGTGCTTTTGTCATCGCCAGTGATTTTGATCAAGTCAATGCAGCCAAGATCATGTGTGTGTTCTACCAAGTCTTTAAGATAATCTCTCATGTATACTCCTATGTTGTATGATTATATAGATTTTTTTACTGAATAGCAATTATTTTGGCCAGGCTCTGACCACCCCTAATCGATTCGATTTCGCCGGGTTTTTTAATTTCCAACCAGGCAAGATTGCCCTGTCCACAATATCTGTCCAAAATTTCAAATCCCAATGAACTTGCATGTGATACAACTTCGATTCCCGGTGTGTAGCACATGAAATTTTTTTCTGCAAGCGCTACTCCTTGCCGCCAATCACAATCATTGAAGGTGAACAGTGCGACTCCGCCAGGTCTGAGCTTGGCGTAAATTTGGTCAATGTATCTGCGCAACACTGGCATGGGTTTAAAATTAAAATAGTTGTAGGCAAATACAAACCCAAATTGACCGTCTGGCAACTGCCACATGGCATTTTCGTTTGTGTAATCGTCGATAGCATAGGGACGTAGTCGTCGACGATACTCTGGAGTAAATTGATTTAATGCAGGTTCTAGCAATTCTAAATTTTGATCCACAACGTACAATGGATCCAATGGCACCAAATGTTCAATAAACTTTTCTAACCCTGGTCTGATGATTATTCCAGGCACCCGCCAATCTGTGTATCGTAACAGCCTGGCTCGCAAGTATGCTTCACTTTCAGAGTCAATGGCCAGACGTCTGTTTAAAATGTATTCTGACGTTTCATAACCCATTTCATCTTCATACAGTGCAAGACTTTGCTGATATTGTGCAGGTTCTAATTGTGCAATTTGTCTGCGTATACTGTATTTGAGTTCTTCCACAGTTTGTTGCACATCAGCAAAACTGTCAATGACTTGTTGCAGTTTGTTGTTGATATCATCACTGAAATTATCTATCTGCACTGCATGATTTGCAATGGTATGGCCAATGGCCTGGAATCTGTTCATGGCCACCGCATATTCCGGCGATAACGCATCGCTGTCTAACAAATTCAAATAATCAACTAAGTCGCTTAACTTCATTCGAAAGAAAATAACGAAGTAAATGTGTTTTCAGTGTTGGTGGCTGCTGCCAGGTCCCAGTCCAACACACCTAATAAGTTGTCAATCTTTTGATCCACCACAGTGGCTTCCATTTCTGTGTCATCAAAAGGCAAGTCCTTGAACCATTGCGGCAAGTGCATCTCGTCTGTGGGATAGCCAATTGACGTCCAGCCCAAGGCATTGCTTCGCAGTTTGCACACAATGGTCTTCATACCATCAACCACCTGCATACTGTAATTGTCTGAATTCATTCTGCGCAAGTTGTTCCAGTTCAGGGCCGCACGTACATGTCCGGGCATGTTGGCTTTGCCCAGGCGTTCTTCTTCCTTGCCGTACTTGGTCAAGTTGTTCACACGCTTGGGCGAGCCTTTTTCCCAGCCCGGCCGCTCTTTGAATTCATACTTGAACTCACGCACACGTTCAATGATTTCTTCACGTTCAGCACCAGCCAGCACTTTATTTAGAATTTCCAACAAGAAGTCTTGAATAACTTTGGGGGTATCACTGCGCTTTAGATCCAGGCCAGTAGCCTTGGTCTTGCCAATAGCACCGTTGATGTCCAGTCGTTTGTTTTCAATGTCAATGGCGTTCACAGCATAGCGTTTCTTGGTGATGAACAGTCCGCGATCTGCTACAGTTTCACGTCCGGCTTTGATCAACTCGCCCATGTCTCTGGGACAGTGAAAAGCACGTTCCATAAATGCCGGGAACGAGTCGTTCACCTGGTCAGCAATTGAATCGTATAACTGAATACAGATTTCCTTTGACCATTCCATGCGGCCTTCGGCAACTTCTTGTTTCAGCACAGGCCATGCTGAGAAGTAGCAGGAGTCTGTGTCACCGTAGATTACTGCTTTACCCATATGATCATATTCACCTGTGATACATTCATTCAAGTGCGCATCCATGTGTTTGGCAATACTTCGACCGGTCAAGGTAGTTGATTGGCCAATTCGCTTGTCAAAAAAGCGGCAGCCAGGATTAAGAATAGCGCCATACAAACTGTTGAGATTAATCTTTTTAACCAGTTGACGTTTGTCCCAGAAAGCAATCTCTTTGGCATCCTTGGCCTCCTTTTTCTTGGCCTGCATTTCTTTGCGTTCGGCATACCAGCGTTCCAGCAAGCCAGGAATAACGCCTTTCTTTTCGTAGGTGAATATGGTACCATTGGCACTGAGTATCCAAGGTTGGTTTGAGTCAAACAACATGTACCAAATCTCAGCACCCGAGTGTACAGTCTCCTCACCTGACTGCCAGTCAATGGTGATCTCTGTGCCACGCTGTTGTTCCATCACAGCAGTGTATTCTAGACTGGCAAACACACCTTCCCATGCTGCCGCAAATGAGTCACCCTTGGCCATTTTGTCTTTGATATACCGGTCTGTCATTATGGGACGCAGTTGACCTATAATGGTTTCTGGCCCCATGTTCAACGCACGAATTGCACTGGGATACAATGAATTGATGTCCACAGACCCAATCCATTCATGTAATCCTTTTTTGGGATATGCCACATAGGCACCTGCTGCCTGTGTGTCCTCGTCAGTGAGTCGTTGCTTGCGATTGGGCACAACCATGCCACGTTCATGTGCTTCGTTGATAATGGCCTGCTCAGTCACTGCCACAGCACCCATTGTGGTGGCCAACAGCACAGTGTTGGCATGTGCCAGTTCGCTGGCCAGTTCCAAGAAACGTAATTTCTTGTCCAGTTTGTCCAACAACAATGTATCTTGTCGGTTGTATTCAATAAACTTTGGAAAGTCGTTGTTGTACAATTGATCTAGTGTGCCTTCGTATTGTGTTTTGCGTTCACCCAGTTCGTATTCAGCAATGGCATCCAGGCTATAACTATGACGCTCTTCATAAGTGTATTTGCGATACAGTTGCATATAGTCCATATGCACACGACCCACCAAGTCATAAGTTTCTTGTTCAGCACCAAAACGTTCAAACATACGTTTCTTGGGAAACTGCCCCCACAAACAAAAACGTCGGGTGTCGTCTTTGCTGAGTACTCGTGTCACACGGTTTATTGTGTAGGGTATGTCATAGCCTTCTGAATTCCAACCACTCAAGATGTCTGCATCTTCGATTAGGTCCAGGAACATCTTCACCATGTCTGTTTCAGATTCGCACAGCACAGTGTTCTCAAATTCCGCACAGATCTCACGAGCAGTCTCTGCACTCATGTGGCGTGGTGCCACAACAAGTGTCACAAGTTGCTCCAGCCAATCCAGATATACCGATATAGCAGTGATGGGATTGAAAGGATCCTCCACAGGCGAGAATCCACGCACAGCATCAAAAGCAACTTCAATGTCAAAAAATGCTGTGTGTAATGTGGGGGCGTCTTGGTCTCGGTAGTTTTCTTCAAAGCAACGGAATATGGGATTTATGTCCGATTCGTAGATCTGTCGCCCGCTTTGTGCTCGGACTTCCTTGCGGAATTCTTTGTTGTTGCGGGTACTGAACCTTGACACTGGCGTGCCGTAGATACTTTGGAACTTGCCTCGGGGGTCGTCGTAGTAGAACACATAATTGGCAGGATACTCTCGATACTGCCGTTTGCCGTCGCGGCGTTCTACAACATGAATGCGATCGTGTTCACGATCAAATAGTGCGTCAATATAACTCATTGTTCTCCGTTTGTGGCCGGTAAGCCATGATACATGTTCGTAACGTGAACGACTCGCTGTTGTTGAAAACAGTATTTATAAGGTCTTGCCTACGGTTTCAAGAATTGTTTCCAACAGCTCTTGATCTTGTTTGGTCTTGCCAAATTCGGCCTTGTGTGCCACTCTAATGGCTTTTTTCAGCACAGCTGGTTTGATTTCTAATTCTTCTGCCACAGCCTTGATGGTATCGGTCAGGCCACCTTGAAGGGTATCAATCTCGTGCATCACGGCCATACCTTCGTTGATGATTTGAGTGAGTTTGAGTTTTTGCTCGCCGTTGAATGTTTTGGTATCCATGTATACTCCTAAAACACTAGTATAACACAAATTTTGGCATTGTCAATGGAAATTTGCTCACTTTGACGATCACGGTAGCGAATCGCTCACGTCACCCAGCAGCCGGGCCACACGGTCCTAAGGTAGGTGTGTTCTTAAATATCCTGTTTCATTCTACGATACAGACTGCGTCCAGGATCAAAATTTTGGCTCCAGGTCAGAGACTCTGCCAATCCCAAAGATTTATAATATTCTTGTTGCTGTTGTGCAGTGGGCTTTTTGCCAGCTGGTGCTGCTGTGGCTGTTGGTTTGGTTGCAGTTGGTCCAACATTCATTGTGGTCTTTCCATATGCAGCAGGTCCTCGAGCAAAATTGGGTGCAGGTTTGGCCGCAGCCGGCTTTTGTTGCATGTATTGTGCCATACCGGGAAGTTGTGCCAAGTTGCCAGCATTGAATCCAGGAGGACCCGAAGGCGCGGCAGATGATGCTGGAGCCGGGGTAGACGCCACAGTAGGTGCAGGTGCTGGTGAAGCAACATCTCCCATGGCCTGTTGTGCAGCAAGAGCAGCAGCTGATTGTTTGGCTTTTCTAATTTCTTCAGGGCTTTGCGGTGCGGTTGGGCTAGATTTTAAAGCAGGCTCTGGCGAAGTAAGTTCTGGTGCAGGTGGCTCTGAGTCTGGTGTGGGCGCTGTTGACTGTGGTTGCGCATACTTGGCTTTGAGCTCGCTAGGAGTCCAGGGTCGTCCAGTGGCAGGATTGATACGACCAGTACCAGTGCCCAACTGTTTTGTCTTGGGGGCATCGGCTGTTGCTGGTGTAGCGGCGTTAGGCGTGACTTCAGGACTTGCTGGCGTTGTAGTCGCTGGTGCTGACCCAGCGGCTGCTGCTGATTTAGATGCTGGTCCAGCAGGTATTGGTGCGCTTGAAAAAGCAGGTGTTGTTGGTCTTGCTAGGGCTTTTTCTTTGAACGTGGGGACGCCCATGGTCTTGTACACAGTGTCTAATATTTGTGGTGCCACCCCGGCCTGAGTCATCACATTGTAAACTTGGTCACTGTCTGTGGGTGAACCAGCCTTGAGCCATGCACTCTTTAATTTGTCAGCAGTGACTTTGGTGGTGAGATTGGTACCCTGTGTTTTGGCCCAGTCAGCAGCCTTGCCAGCAGCCTTGCCGGCAGTGCCTTTGATGCTGTCCCAGATGCCTTCGTTGAGTTGTGTGGCGGCACTGAATATGAAATACAAGTCTGCATCAGTTAATTTGTGACTGGTATGAACATTGAGTGATTCATAAGTTTTGTCCGCTGCGGCGGCAGCAGCGGCCGCTTTCTGAGCAAGAGACTGTGATCCGGACATAGCCTGTCGCATAGCACGAGCGGCTTCGATATTTCTTTGCTGATCTCCTGACAACAAATTCAATGGTACAGCTTTGCCATCTATGGTCACTGGTACACCGCCTTGGAATGTTGCTTGGTGAGCACCGGGTGGCAATCCCATTTTGCTGGCAATATTATTCATCATGCTGGCCTGCGATGTCAATCCAGAACCATCTGGTGTCAATGCAGAAGCTTTGCCTATTTTTGCCGCATACTGTTCTGGACTCAACGATGATGTGGGATTTTTAGTCATGTAATTATCGTACCCACGCATGTCGGCTACATCTCGTCGGAATGCTGCAACATCAGGATCCTTGGGATCAAGACCACCGCCACCTTGCGGTGTTTGTGGTCCTCTAAAGTAGTCAGCAACCTTGCTGGCCCCATAGGCCATTGCGCCAGTCTTAGCACCTGAGTAGGCGGCACTGGAGAACTTTTCACCTTGCAACAGTTTGTCCACAAGTTTGAACAGACCTAAGGCAGCGGCCCCACCTACACCAGCTCCTGAAATACCTGCGGCAGCAATCAAGGCCGAGTAAATCAAACTCTGTGCCACAGGATGTGCCTTGGCAAAGTCACGATACTTTTGCACGTACTTCATCACGCCCTGGTCACCACCAGTGGCTTGTTTTAATTTTTCTGCTGCCGAATCATAGGCAGCATCCACACTCTTGATAGGACCAGAATTTTGTACCTTGGTCTTTAAATCTTCCCAGGCTCGGTTGACTGCTACAGCAGCGTCTTTGCCCTTGCCAACCATGGTTCTGTTGCCACCAGCAGCAGTAGCGTCTTGTTCTGCGGATTTGAACAATTGATTGATTTGATCAACTGTGAGTTGGGCTTCCACAATGCGTTGGCCAGCACTTTCCCACAGCTTGACTGTGTTCACGCTGTCACGGTCTAGGCCTTCATACAGATAATTTTTTTTTACTGCGGCACAAGATTCATTTAAGCCTTGAATCACACGTTGGATTTGTTTTAATTTTTGATAGTTTTGTTCAGCTTCGCGGCCACGATAATAAGCATCACCTTCGGCGTAGTCGTAATTGGGGTCACGGCGCTGTTCGGCTGCGGCCACTAATTCGTCAATGTTGGGATACTTGGCGGTTAAATCACGTTGGTGTTTTTCAGCATCTTGTGCAGGAGGTGTGTATGGCTTGATTCTAGCATCAGCACGTGCCAGGCCCTTTTCTCGCTTGGCAATGGTTTGATCAGCAGCGGCAACCGCTGCAGGATCGTCACGGTCAAAGAACTTGTTTATCTTGGCACCTGCTTGACTTAGTTGTGCTTTTTTACGATAGTCACCTAGGCTGACTTCGTTCACACCTTGTTGACCCATGGCCATTTTAACTCGCTGTACCACTTCATTTCTAAATTTTTGTGGATTGGAAGATGACCAACCATACTCGGCGTAATTTACTATGGTCTGTGCATCCTTGGGATTTAGATTTGGAAATTCCTGCATCAAGTCTTGTGCGTTATACTGTCCATATTGACGCCAAATAGCATCGTCATCCATTGAACTTTCTGGCAGTTGTGGTTTGTGTCGTGCATGAGTACTGCGTGGTTGACCAGCTCGCTCTCTTGCATCACCACGTTCATCGTGACCTAAACGGGCTTGGATATTCTGCTTGACTGAACGATTGCGGTTACCACCGTAGCTAGGGTCTAACGGATCATTTATGTCTTGACCATGTGGCATATCTTCCACCACGCCAGGCGTGGCAAACGTAGTTTTCTGTCCAGTGGTTGTTTGATCTTGTGGCTGCCCGCTCATGGGAGATACTATGGTGTAACTACCAATTTTGGTATAATTTTGATGCGCCAACTGATTCTTTATGTTTTGTGGTTGACCCAATTTGTATTTTTGTGCAGCCACTGATAAATTTATTTTATCTAGAATTTTACCTTGTTGATCTTGTACCACTACAACAGGATCTGGTGTGTTTAATTCCAACTGACCTTCTGACACACCTTGATCCACTGTGCCAATATAGTGATGGTCATGTACTTTGTAACCTTTGCGGCGAAGGTGTGCAATGGCACCGTTGATGGCTTTTTCACGGTCGTCACCTTTGACACGCACAGTCTTTTGAATAGTTTCGCCACGCTTTGAAACCATGGGGTGGTTGGGGTCAGTCACTGTGAGACCAACGCGGTGTGTGACTGGGCCTGTGTTTTCAAACAAGGCAGATGAGTTGTTGGTGAATAAATCGCTTGTGATCATGATTATCGTTCTTCTATGTAATCTGCATCTGAGTTGCGTTGCTGTGCTCGCTGTCGAGCTTGATACAACTTCACTGCCATGCCAGCGTCATCCAGGCTCTTAAAGCGACTGGGCAATGCACGTTCTCCATGTCGAATTTCATAGCCCGAATTGTCATCGCCCCAGCATTCCAGTGCCGCACCGTCGGCCATTTCAAATGTGGCCACAGGTGCTTGTGGTGCGCTGAGTGTGTTGTCTACATCTAGTTCAGCGGCGTGTGCTACTTCAGTGTCTCCAGGATCTGACGGTCCGTGAATGGCAGCAGGATCAGTGTCAATTTCTTCGTTTAAATCTAAGTCACTGTGATTGAACGCCATGTAACTATCACCGTTGACATCGCCGGCACGTACAAGGAATACCCCAGCATCGTCATCACCACTTTCGTCTTGACCAATTTCCCAGCCCATTGCAGACAATGTGTTTTGTGCCTTGGCCATTTGTTGTTCCGTTCCATTCCACCACTGTGCAGCCAGGCGTCGTAGAATTTCTTCTTCGTCGGGTTCGCGGTCATCACCACCTGGTGGTGCAAACTCTTCAATCTCTTCTTCGGCCTTGCCTTTTTGTACAGCGTCCTGAGCTTTGTCTTTTAAGTCACGGTCAACACGTACCTTCTTTTCCAGTCGATCCAAATATGTTGTTAGGTCTTTCTTGACCTTGCTCAACATGTCTTCTTCAATTTCTGCCATGGCTTCTTCAAGCGCAGTTTTTTTAGGCTCTATTGAATCACCCACCATGTATCCGTCCATGGGATGAGCAGGATCTGTTTTTGAATCCAAGGCACGAATGTGTCGTGGTTTGAACAGCGCAGGCAGTTGTGGTACTTTTTGTTGCGCTGGACTCAACTTACCTTCCACTGTGGCCAGTCGGTCTAATATTGATCTAATGTCGTTGCTCATGCTCTATTGTCTTTCAGGAAACTTCTCAGCATCCATGCATGTTTCTGATGTGCATCAATGCGTTCTGCAATAAAGTTAGCAATGCCTTGTTGATTTTCTTGTTCGGCAATGGCGAAATTCTCGTTGAGTAGTTCCAACAGCTGACCATTGTTGGCCAGCAGTTCTTCGATCATGAGTCTGGCTCGTGGGATTTTTGTTTGTCCTTGAATGATGCTGAGTTCAGCAAAACGTTCAAAGCTGCCAGGTGCGTAGTCGCCCATGGCACGTATGTATTCTGCGGTTTTGTCTATCGAACCGTCGTAGACCTCTTCATACAGGTTGCCAAAAAACTCATGCAGTTGAGCGAAATCAGGGCCTTCCACGTTCCAGTGAAATAACTGAGCCTTGATACTGAAAGCATATTCAGTTGCTAATAGAGTTTTTAAACTGTCCGCGAGCATTTTTATTCCTTTTGTATTCCTTGGGCGTGTTAGGCGTAGGATCTGATCCAGTTACATATTTACCTGACAACATGGAACCTCCAGATCTTGACACCACGCCCATGGGCATGCTCACAGGTGCAATGCCACCTGCGGCTGAGGCGCCTGCTGACGCTGATTCCACAATTTCACTTGCTCTCATTTGATATCTCCACGGCTATTTCACCTTGATATTCCATTATTCTTCCAGGGCCTGCAACAACTCTGTAATTACGTGCTTTGATCCGACCATTGGCATTATCCACAGTTTCGAATCTTATGGGGTAAACACCAGCTGGTGCAGATATCTGAAAGTTTTCTTCCAAGTAACAATTTTCCCAAATCCATGTTCGTTCTGTGAACAGTTCGTTGTTGACATAGGCTCTGTAACGAAAGGGCTGCTCATGAACTTTGGCAGTGACGTCACATTCTACTCTAACAAAAAATGTTTGCATAGAAGTATTTAGCGAAATCTACGTGGATAACTTTTTGGGGACTATTTGCCGGCCACTGCCAAGGCGGCACCTTTGTTGAAACTGGGACTGTACAGGCTGTTGGCTTGACGCAGGCCCTTGCGTTTTGACCACTCATATCCAGCGCGATGTCCTGAACAGTCTTTGGTGCATTCTGATCCTAGGAAACTGAGTTCGTCTAGTTGTTCTTCTGCCACACCTAGCTTGCTGGACCATAACAATCGACCTTCTTCTTGTGCTATACGATGTATGTTAGTGCCTGACTTGGTAGGCTGTATGTCATAGTTGTCAAAGTGAGAAGCAAGTTTTTGTAGTATTCTTACCACCGCAAGATACTGATCACCCACAAGGTTGTCAGGCACAACCACCAAGATGTCAGTGTCGCTATTTCTACGATGCCGACCTGTGGCACGACTACCATGAAACCATATTTCTTGTGCCATGGGTAATACTTTCTGTATGGCATCAACCACTGGCTTTCCAGGTTGTTTGCCTTCAGCAACAAACTCTTGGGCTCTCATTTTTTAGGCTGCACTGCTGTGGGCATGTTGCGATATTGTCGCTTGGCGGGATCGTACACAGTTCGCATAGGGCCCAGTCCGGCTAACTTTTTAACTCTGGCAACCATGGCATCGTATTCGTCATCGTAGTCAACTTCCTTAGGGTCACGATAGTCTGCACCCTTTTGTTGCTCGCCTTCAGTGGTACGATCTGGTAACTTTTTGTAATTGCTGTGCTTGTCTGCTGAGTGAAACTCTTTGGCAACATCTTGACTGATGCCAACTTTCTTGGCAAACTTGGGATTGTGTGCAGCCGCTGCCATGGTACGGAACTGTGCTTGGCTCACAGACTTTTCATCCAGTACATCGTCATCGTGTTCATCATTATCATGGTCGTTGATGCTGACATCACTAGAGTGGAAACTGTGCTTGCCATGATTGTACAGGTTGACAACAACAAAACGTTTGTCTTGGCCAAAGCTGTCAATCACGCCAGTGGCACCTTTGAGATTGACATCGCCACTAATGATCACATCGTCGCCTACGTGCAAGTTTTCTGCACCGTACATCACGCCTTCTGCCACATCTGGTTGTTGTGATCCACGAATGGCCTGTAACAGTGCTCGTGCAACCACACGGTCTTTTTCTTTTTCTTCTTCAGGTAACTGAGCATAATTTTGTTTCATCAACTGTGCTCGCTGTTGAAGTTTGGCTTCTAGTTTGCCGGCTGCTGCCAGTTTTGCTGTGTCATCAAACTGTTCAGGATCTTGTACAAATGCCTGTGCAGTAGTGTTCCATCCTTTGTGAATAGCATCACTGATGGCTTCAATGTCTGTCACACCCTGATCAATCATTTGCTTGGCATAGGCAGCTGACTTCAAATTGGCTTGCCAGCCAAAGTTGTTGCTGGGTGTACTACGTCCATACCCATATGCTTGATCCAAGGCCTCATCACTGATGGCGGCCAATTGTTGAACTGTGAGTGGTTGCCCGGCATTTTCTGCTATGCTCTCAGCAGGCACACAGTTGTTTACACGCACGCCGCCCTTCATCTTGGTCTTGGGATTGCCAATCTTTTTGCCCTTCCAGCACTTGGGGTCAAGGCGCACTTTTTCTTCGTTGAACAGGTCGTATAAATTCATGATAATATATTTAGTGGAACATCAAGAATTGGTTTGCCACGTCCAGTCTGCTGGCGCCTAGGTCTCCATGCCCTGCAGGAAACACTACAACGTTCCATTTGGGTGCAGGGCCTTCGGGTATGCGGTTCATTTCATCGTATGTGATCACAGTGTCGGGGTCAATGTTGTATTTTGCGCCCAGTTCTTGACGGAACTGTTGCCACGCCTGGGGACTGCGAACCTGTGTACGTCCCTTTTCGTCCTTGACATACTTGCCCTTGGCATCTGTCACAAACAAATCACGGAACATGTCCTTGGGCAATGTCACCGCGTCTTTGACATGTTTGCCAGCATCACGTTGCAGTTGAACTGTTTTGACTTCACGACTCTTGGCGCCAGGTGAGAACTGTTTGACCACGTTGTCGGGTGTGTCAGGGTCTGTTACTATTTGTCCCATCTTGGTGTAGAAATAGAACTTTACATCTGGATTGTTCTTGGCCACATCCATCATGAGATTGTAGTATTCTTTGGAGAAGAAGTCGCCAGCATCATGTATGCGCACCAACAACTTGATGCCGTTTTTGCTGGCTAATGCAGCGGCTTTTTTGACTTCGCCGTCAAACTTCTCCATGTAGTCCGAAGGGTGGTTGACCAAGAAGTTCAAGGCCTGTGCCGCACTCATTGAACTGGCTGGGAACATCACATAACCACCTTTTCTAGCATAGCAGTAGGTTTGGCACTCGCCAGCACCAGGGCAGGTTATCACTTCCACAAATTCGCCTGTGTCTTCATCCACCACAATGCCACTCAATGCCGGCAGTGTTAGGTCATATGTGATGGCGCCTTCTTGTTTGCTCTTGGCCATTTTGGCATTGGTACCCAAGATCTGTCTTGGCGGCTGCATGATCTGACTTTTTAAATCATCCAAATCCCATTCTGTACCACCGTCATCTTTGGTAATGGCTTTGACATTGCTGCCGTGTATGATGGGTCGGAACTTGTCGGCTTTGGTCTTGGTACCAGTTTTAACACGACTCAAGTAGTCTTGCATGTCTTGGTTGCTCCAAGACTGTTGTGGTGCATCCAGTTTGAGTGCTTCGTCTGTGGCACCGTGTTCCACATGCAATACTTTGATGGGGAATCCGCCCAGTGTTTTGCCACGTTCAGCGGCTTCTACAATTTGTCGTATTTTCATTTTCTTCGTGCCTTTGCTCTACCAGCTTTCATGTTGGCCAGCCAGTGGGCCATGCGTTGTTTCTCACCTGATGAATGTTTGGCTGTGTTGCGCAAACTACTAACACTGGCCTTGGTGTTCACACCCATGCGCTTACTGAGTCCTTTGCGGCCGGGATTTTTACCGTCTGCAAAGTTTTCTGCTATGGTTCTAGTCAGTTGATATATAACCACATCGCCTTCGTCGCTGACCTGAGCCTGATAACCCCAGGTGCCAGCATATCGTTGTACCAGTCTGGTGTATAACTTGGCACGGCTTTCTGGATTGAAGTGTTCAACATCGTCTGCGTCCATGTCCACTGATTTGCTTGCTGAGAAACTTAGTCTTTCGGGTTTGTATTTTTTAATGTATTTTTGTATAGCATCCAACACTGTGGCAAAGATACGCTGTGCATCGCCCTCGCCCGTGACTTCTTGGCTGTTGTTTCTGTGGAATTCAACTTGAACGACTTCGTCGCCTTCTCCGTCATATTCTTGATTGAACATGATGTTGAGATATGTGCCGTCTGGTAATTTTGTGTTTAGATCAACGTCACCATAATCGCTTTTTTCCCACGTGCCCTTGTAAGGGTTGTCAAAGGTTTCCCAAACTCGAACATCTTCTCCGCGATGCTTGTTCCAAAAGCCTGCGCCTGCATCAGTTTGATCCCAACTTCTAACAATGGTATAGCCCTGGCTTTTGATATAATCATACATGACACGGGCAATACCTTGGCCTTGATATTTCTCATCCACAGAGAGATCTTGCGGATCCAATTCTTTGTTGTCGCCTATGTTGAATCGTACATGTCCTAGTACCTTGTTACCCCAGTCATCAAGGGCATCAACTACTAACTCATGTCCGCTTTTGATTACTTTCAAAGTCAACCCTTCAAACTCCACAGTGTTGGCTTCCTTGACATCTTCTTTGACTATGGCTGGCACTGTTTCATCACCCAGCAAGTTCAGCAAAAATGTTCTGTGATGTCCATCTTGCAAATGATATGAACCATCTGGCAGTGCATACACTGTCACAGGGTTTTGTTGTACAAATTGTCTCAGTCGTTGTTGTGCCGCAGGATCTGCTCGTAGTGCATCCACCATTTGACGCATGGTCATGTCTGGCGATACCTGCATGCCGGCAGCATGAGTCAACACATCTGCTGCTTGTTCGGTGTTGACACCTTGGTTACCAATGGCACCGTTGGGTCTGCGCACGTTGGCAATGGGAAAATTCTCAACATCTTCATCAAGAGGTTTTTTGTATAGAAATTCATGTGCTCTCATAACACCGCCAAATATTCTTTGAATTTGTTGTGACGTTGTTTTACAACATTCATTGGTTCGTCAGCATTGATTGCTTTGACAACTTGTGTGGTATTGTTAAAATCATTGACTTTGGGCCTAACTTGATTTTTCCAATACCACAGTGCAACTTTTGCTGCCACATCCAACTTGCTGGCCAAGTCAGGATTTCTTACCAGTCGGTCATCGCCAAAGATTTGTTGGCTGGCTCTGGTATAGTTGTCACGTCCGGTCAACTGAATGAACCCACGGCCTTTAAATCTTTCTCCATCACCTTTGACTGTATTGCCTAATCGTCTTGCTAGAGTACGATTTTTTTCATAATGATCAAATTTTTTCTTAGTGCCAATTTCTTTCATGTGTGCAAAGTTTGCACTTTCGTGTCGGGTCTGTGCCATGAACTGTGCCAGTTCAGAACCTTTAAGTCCTGCGGCTTTGGCAGCAGTTTGTAGCGCGGCTTCTGCGTCAGGATTGTCGCTCAATAATACAACACCTTCGTCATCATCTGGAAATTTAGGTAGCATTGATGAGATTTTATCTTTTAATGTTGGTGCAGGAGGTGCCACTTTTACAGGTTCTTGTTTGACTGTGGGTGTTACAGAGGCAGGCATTTTACTAATAGGCCTAGCATAATCGGGTACCAGAACCTTTTGTCCTATCTCTAGCTTGGTATTACGATCCATCTTGTTGAGTTTGTATATCTCTTTGGGATCTGCACCAGTTTGTCTTGCTATGCTGTAAATTGTATCACCAGGCTCGACGATTTGTTGAACCATAGTTGGTGCTTTTGCTTGAGCCCCCATGGCCATTGTTCCTGCCAAAGCCGCAGTGGCCAATGCAGACTTTATTCCTTCTTCTAAGTCATCTTCATGTAAGAATGTGTCGGCAAATGCTTTGCAACTGTCCCACAAGTCGTCATTTTGTGTGACACCTGTAACAAAGTCAGCATCCTCATCATCGTGCTGTGTGGGGTCAATGTAACCACAATACACTTTGTGTATGCCCGCACTGTTTAGTAAGTCTTTGCAACTCTCGCCTGCACGTTCATCCATGGGGCTATTGCAGGGACTCAGTGTCGTGACCACAATGCTGCCTTTAGGAATGTCACCGTGCTGCTTGCGGTACTTGTTGATGGCCACACGTTCAGCATGTCTGCGTGTGCCATCAGTGCCGGGTAAGTTGATGCCGTACACCTGTTTATTGTCAGGATCAATCACACAGGCAGCAACCATACCGTAACGCTCAGGATCCGTTTGTTGCCCTCGCTCAATCATAGCACAACACTTGGCCAGCACACGATCCAGTTTCTCAGTGTTGTGTATTTGGTAATCGCTTGCACTCTCGTCAATGTCTTCTTCGCCAGGCTCATCCAAGTCGTGTGTTTTTAAACCCAGTTTTGTGAGTTCATGACTGTACATGTTTTCTAAATCTTCTGAGCCAAATGCAAACACTGTACTTGGAGGACCTGACCCTAGTTCACCAGGTTTGATACTGCCTAAGTCTGATATCTTTTGACCCAGTTTGTACCAGTCGTACATGTCCGATACATCTACTTTGATTGTGCCATCTGGCATTTCGGGCGGAGTCTCTGGACCCAGTGGTTCATTCAAGTCTCTATATCGTCCAGGACCTTGACTGGGCTGTGGCATCTTATACTCACGCAAGTTCACAGTTTTCATCAACAAGCCTGGCTCGCCATTGCGGCCTGTTTGCAATGCCAGCTTGTTGGCTTCTTTGCCAGTCTGTCCTGGCTTGATATCCACGCTCAAGGCCATGGCATACTGTGGCATGGCTGCTTCTTTTTTATTTTTAGGAATGTATCCTGACGCACTTTCGTCCAGTGGGGGCAATTCAAAGTGTTCAGGATGTGTGTTGGCCCAGTCACGCATGATTATGCCAGCTCGGGCATTGGCATCATTTTCCCAGCGACTACCAGTTTCGCCTGCATTTGGAGGCAAGTTGCCATGCTGTTGATTTTGTGAGCAGTGTACCAGTTCATGTGCCACAGTACGCAACACATCCAGGATGTGACGATTGGGCATGCTGACGTTGAGTGTGTGGCTTTCGGGGTCATAGCGGCCAAAACTGTGATTGTTGGTGCTCCATTCAGGATCAGTGTGCAACACAATTTCGGGCATGGGATCAATGCCCAGTTCCATGGCAGTGTGTTGAATAAAGTCGTGTACCAGGGTGTCATCATTGTCTTCACAGAACATTTTGGTACTGGCAGCAACACCATCTTCACTACTGTAAGGTTGACCTTGATGGCCTTCTTCCAAGCCTCCCGACCACGGCTTCATTGGTTTTCTTGCTATTTGTTTGATTTTTTCTTCGCGTTCAGCTTCGCGTTGTTTTCGAACTTTTTCGTATTCATCATGACTGTGAAATACTTCTTGTTTTTGTGGTTTGGCATCTGCGGCAAAGGCAGCTCGCATGTCTGCCAAACTGGCTTCGTCAACTTCAGAACCATAGCCATAACGAAATGGCGTTGCAGGTGCTTCACGCAAACTGAGTTCACGATCTTTTTCGGACATCATTGCATCTTTTAGCGCACCAATACAGCCCTTGTTGCGCAACAGTTTGAAAGAGATATTTTCGCAACCAAATTCACCGTGCTGTTCAAGTCCGCTTTTGCGCATGGCTTTGATCTTGTCCCACAGTGTGCTAATGGATTCTAAATTTCGACTTTTGATTGCGGCGTGTATTCTAGCATCCAAGTCAGCTGTTTTGTCACGCACACAAGAATCATCTATCTGCGCACGTTTGCGTTGTGGTATCTGACGCCATTCCGAATCTTTGATTGAGTAAATGCCTTGACTGTGGTGTGCTTGATCCGCAGGTTGCACATACAATTCCACATCAGCACCGCCAATTTTTATGTTGTGCTCGTCGTTGTATTGATATTTTTTAGCATTAAACAATTCCTGATACACAGGATTGTCGGGCATTGCTACAACAAGGTGTAGATCAATGTCTGAGTTTTTTGTGTAGGAGTAGGCTGCGTTGGAGCCTGATATGGTGATATCTTCAACGTTGAGATTATCAACACCCAAGAATTCTTGAAAGTCTGCGGCAATGGCCAGCAGTTTGTTGCGCACTTCTGGCAGTAAATGCTCGTCTCGCCCCCAGATTCTGGGATTGAGACGGCGGTGAAACTTTACTGCGTCGCCAAGATTGTAAGAGTCCAACTCATGAATATTCATAAGTTGTATTTACCGTTACACTGCGGCAGCGGCTTTCTTGCTCTTCTTGCTACTTGCCATTACTTCAGGCTCTACAGCAGGATTGGCATCGCTGATTAATTCATGTGTTGCCTCGGGGGCAGCCACGGTGATAGTTGGCTCAAACATCACTTTGAGATCCTTGTACAGTTGCTCGTGTGTGTTGTAGTCAAATGTGTATGTGCCCACGTGGCGCAACAAAATACGCTTGTCCACAAACACTTGTCCACCCAGATCACGCCAGTTTTCACAGAATGTCCAGTCTTCTGAATAGTAGCGGTTTTCACGCACAGCAGTGTCAAAGTAGGTTTTCATGTAGGGATTGAGTTCTGCGGGCAGGCCAATGTCGTTGTTGAAAGGTCTAGTGGCAGGATGTGCATCTAATTTTTCAAACACATCACGCTTGATCAACAAGAAACCTGTGCCAGTTTTTGTGACTTCGATGTGTGGGCTGTTGGGGTCTTCTACCAAGCCAGGAATACCGTTGACACACCATTTCACAGGCAGGCTTTTCATAGGATACAATCCACCGATGACGTCTTTTTGTGCATCCAGCATGACCAACAAATGCCAGGGTTCCCAGCCAATGTCAGCGTCAATAAACATCAAGTGTGTGCTTTCTTTGTTGTGCAAGAACTTGGCAGTGAGTGTGTTACGTGCGCGACTGATCAATGATTCATTGGTCATGGTTTCCACAGTCCAGTCAATGTTGAGTTGACGGCACATGTTGGCCCATTTGATATAACTCATAAAACATTGTTCTGTCAACTGTCCACCATAACAAGGCATGCAGATATGCACTCGTGTGGTACGCAAATAATCAATGTTTACTTGAATATTGTTCTGATTTGTTTGCACAGGATCAGTTGGGGGTACAGTGGTAGGCACTGCGTCGGCTTTGGTTTCAGACATGGGTTCTCCGTTAAAAATGTGCTAGTATTTAAAGATTATAACAGCGTGTGTTATTTTTTACGACCGACGTTCTTCCACATAGTCTTCTGTAGTGGGTTGATTGTATCGATCTTGGTATGTGGCATGCATGCCACCTGTGACACCGGTTCCGGCAGTGAGTCCGTCTGCTTCATATGTGGCAGCCCAGCCTTGATTTTCGTTGGTATAACCACGTTGTATTTCAATGGTGTATCCTTGTATGCCTTGTTTGTCTAGAAAATTGGCAACAAAATCTTCTGCTTGTTTTGAAGTATCAAATTTAGTACCAAGGTTGAATTGTTTTGTCTGATCGCCAATTCGTACAATGGCTATGATTGTTGGCCGGGCAAGTTCTTTTGCACCCACAGCGCCTGCGGCAGCCATGCCAGCGGCAGCACCTGCACCACGTAAAAATCCTCTGCGGCTGATGTCTTCGTCCACTGTGCCCATGGCATTGTCCAGCATTTGCACAACATTGGCGGCTAACTTGGGGTTGGCTTGTGTCTTTGGATACAAGCTCATTATCAGCGCAGTTTTACGTTTTTCATTTAATTTTGGCCATGCTGTGCGTATTTCGGACCCTGATGTCATACCAGGGCCAAATTCCACAGTGGGCAAATAAGCAAGATAAGAGTGTTGACTCATGGGCGCCATTGGCTGACCTGGTTGATAATATTGTAATCGATCACTCACAGGCAAGCCTTTTCTGGCTCCTCTAGTGACCAAGGGCAATTGGCCTGTTGCAGGATCAGGCTCTGCTGGAAAAGGACCTTCGGGGCTGGGACCTGATCGGCTGTTTTTTTCACTCTTGACAAAGATCAACTGTGTGGTTTCTGGATCGTATCGGCTGGTTATTTCTTCTGCACCAAACGGTGACTTGACTTGTACAAATCGGCCTGCAGGGATTCCGGCCAACTGTGCCAGTTTTTCTTTCAGTGCAAAGGGGAAAGGTCTGTTGCTGGTGTCGTTGGTAGCAGCCACATACACGTCAGCGCCAGGAAAGGCTTTTTTCGCTGATTGATATAACTCAGCGTGTCCTGCGTGAAAAGGGTGAAAGCCACCGGGCATAATAACAACTTGTTTCATACCCTGTATTTATGGTTACATGTTTTCCAACAACCACAGGTAAATGGGAGTGGTAAATTCAAACACAATAGTGCCATTACAACCTGCAACACTGTGAAATGTGTCAGCAATTTTGGGTTGTGTGCCGTTGAAATCATGTGTGTAAACACACCTGTCTAAAAACAACTGATTTACGTCAATGCCGTCAATGGTCACAGCAGACAGTTGCAAAGTGGCATCTTTGATAATATTGCCGTTGTCGTCAACTTTGGTATGATCTGGTGTTTTGCCTGAAATCACAATGCGCAATTGATGTTTGCCATCATCATCGCTCATGTCGTGAACAAATGCAATCTTTTCTTTTACATGGGCGTTGTCCAGCAACAAAGAATCATTCAGCCAAATTTGAACACTCAGTGGACACTCGGCGTCAGACGTTTCCACATCAAATGAAATTTGCACAGTTTCCAATTTTTATCCTAAAATGTCAGTAGGTGATTGTCACAGAATTGATAATACCGCCGCTGAATCCGGCTATACGTAAACGCATCCAGGTAAAGTTACCTGTTACGGATGCAGGGTGATAGTCTGTGAGTGGAATAGTACTGCCATCACCATAGACGTATGTGGTAAACCAATTGGCCTCAGCAGGATCTTGATCCAAGCAGGCTTCCAGGTACATGTCACCTTCAAATGCGTCCACAGAGAAAAACACAGTTTGCACACTGCCGCGCCCGCGATAGTAGTTGGCCGCAGTCACAGGATCACTGGACCAGTCTTGACTAGAACCGTCATAGTTGCCCGAAGGCACACCATATTCAGTGGTATCAAGAATGGTTTGCGTGGTCATTAAGCCTTGTCCGCTTCCACAACAACACCTGCACCAGCAAGCTCTTCAGCCACTGATTGCAAGGCGGCAACGATGTCTGTGGTAGCAATTTCGCTGCCAGCATCGGTATCTCGGATCAATTTTGAGAGTTTGATCACAACTACTTCTTCCTGAATTTTTGCCATAGTCAATTATTTAGTCGTTTCTATGGGCATGGTCTTTCTTACAATGCCCGGCATCACCAGGCTCAGCATGGTGCCTTCGTTGGGGTGATCATGATCCACAAAATAATGGGCTCGAGAGTAGTTGAGATTTAACACATAACCAGGAAACTGACCGGTCAACCACGACATCAATGATTCACAAGGATGCAGTGTGTCTTTTCTTGAGTTCAAAAAATTGGCCAGCATGAGCCGTTGTTCTCGACTGTATTTGCGTTCTTTGAAATAAGTTCTATACGCATATTTTGATTCACGCAGTTGAACCACATTAGCAGGTCGAGTAAGTACTGCTTGTCGCACCAGGCGCACTCGAACTCCATCGTTGTCTAGATCAATCAGTCGATCAGCCATGCGTCTATTGTTGGTGTATATGCACACAGTGTTGAAACTGACCACAGTTTTGAATGGCGCAGTTTCGTTCAACAGCAAATCTCGAGTTTCGCGCAGGGCAGTTTCTTTGGTCATGCTCCATGCTCGGTCTGTCCACCGATCATTTTCGGCCCAGTACTTGGCATTGCGAACAGCCGCTTCAAATCTCACAGTTTCCAAGTATCGCAAGCAACTGGCCTCAGAAATGTTGATGGTTATGCACCACTCATACTGATTGTAGTATAGACTGCTACGATCGTCTGTTTCGACTTTATACAACAATGATTCCGTCGGCATTTACCGTGCTCACTTTGTCTAGTTCAATTTCAAATTCCACAACATCCGTTGCCATCACTGCTGTGATCACGCAGTTTTCTAGTCGATCAAACAAGATCTTTTTGCTGAGTGGAACACGGATCAACTCGTCGATCTTGCGTGATAAAGGACGTGCGCCCATTTTGCTGTCGTAGCCTTTGTCAGCCAAGTGGTCAATCACAGGCTCAGTCAATACTAGACGAATGTTCTTGTCAGTCATGCTGGCTTTGAGTTCATCCACAAACTTCACCACAATTTTCTTGATGGCCAATGTGTCTAGTTTGTTGAACTTGCAGATACGATCAATACGATTGCGCAGTTCTGGACGGAAGAACTCTTTCATGGCACGATCTTCTTCACCGGTCTTTTCCAGGCTACCAAAGCCAATGTTGTTGGCATCATTGGCTTGAGCCCCCAAGTTGGACGTCATGATAATGATGCAGTTCTTGACGTCTACTCGTTTGCCATTGGCTGACGTAATGTGTCCTTCGTCCAGCATTTGCAACAGGATGTTGGTGACATCACTGTGTGCTTTTTCAATCTCGTCAAACAAGATGATAGCATAGGGATTCTTGCTGATGTCACTGATCAGTTTACCACCGCCTATGTTGCCATCTTCAAAGCCCACATAACCAGGAGGCGCACCAATCAGGCTTGATACTGTGTGCTTTTCCTGATACTCACTCATGTCATATCGCAACAGTTTCATTTCCAAGTTGTCACTCAACAGTTTGGCCAGTTCAGTTTTACCTGTACCTGTTGGGCCTAAGAACAAGAAACTTGAGATAGGACGTCGGGCATTGCCAATGCCGGCAAAGTTGATGTACACACGTTCTAACACCGCATCCACAGCACTATCCTGTCCGTATAACTTCTGTTTGATATTGCTTTCCAAATCCACAATCTTTGCCGATCGTTCATTTTGCAAGCGATCCACAGGCACACCTGCCACACGTGACACCTGTGCTTGAATCATTTCTTTGGTGACTGTGATGGTACCTTGATCTTTCACACGTTCACGTGCGCAACTTGCATCCAACAAGTCAATGGCTTTGTCAGGATTTTTACGATCGTGTATGTAGCGATTGGCCAGTTCCACAGCAGCCATCATTGCTTCTGTGTCAATTAGCACATCATGGAACTTTTCCAGTCTTGGGCTTAGGCCAATGAGAATCTTTTCTGTGGTTTCTGTATCTGGCTCATCAATTGAAATACGATAGAACCTGCGCATCAACGCACGATCCTTTTCGAATGATTCGTAATACTCTTCCCATGTTGTTGACGCAATCACTTTCAAGTTGCCTTTGGTGATTGCAGGCTTTAGCATGTTGGCAAAGTCTAATGAACTTTGGCTTCCGGCACCGGCACCTTTCATGGTGTGTGCTTCGTCAATGAACAGGATACAGTTTTTTTTGGTTTCCAAGGCAGCAATCACAGCCTTGAATTTTTCTTCAAACTCCCCGCGGTACTTTGATCCTGCCAGCAAACTTCCAACTTCTAGTCCCCATACTTCATGATTTTGTATGAACTTGGGCACACGTCCAGCCACAATTTCCTGTGCCAAGCCGTCCACAATGCAGGTCTTGCCTACGCCAGGATCGCCTACCATGAGCACATTGGCCTTGAAGCGTCGAGCCATCACAGTGATCATTTCGTGCAGTTCTGTTTGACGCCCGATCAAGGGTTCCAGTTTGTCTGCTTGTGCCAAGGCTGTCAAGTTGGTGCAGTACTCAGTGAGTATTTCGTTGGCCTGCACTGGATTCATTTTGGTTTCACCGGCATGATAATTTTTGCCGTAGAATTCTGAAAACTCAGTTTTCTTCACGCCATATTTCAGCAAGAAGTAGTGTGCATGGCTGTTGGTTTCGGCCATGATGCTCAAGTACAAATCCAAGGTGGTCAGTGTTCTGCGTCCTGTGAACATGACCTGCACATTGGCACGATTGAACAGGCGTTCCAAGGTTTGTGTTTTGCGTGGTTGCACTTCTTCACCGGGCTTGACCAAGTTTTTCAAACTGTCAAGATACACATCAACCTCTTGATCCATTTGATCAACTTCCACACCAAAATTGTCCAAGGTTTTACGGAACGGTGCATGCCTGATCAGACTCAACAACAAGTGTTCAGTTATGACATATTCGTGATGTTTGTCTCGAGCAATTTTCACTGCTTGATCTACAATGTGTTCAATTTCGGGATTGTTTTGCATGTGGGTCCTTGAGTTGTCCTATGGTTTATTATATGCTATTTTGTTATTGGGTGCAACCTTGACTGTGCCAAAATATTTATTTGTGGTGTGCTTGAATAGCTGCCAGCAATTCGGGTGCGACGGAATCTGGCACAAAGGCCTGCACTCGCACCATGATGTCACCAGTGTTGCCATTTCGGTTGGTCAATCCTCTTCCTCGCAGTCTCAAGGTCACACCGGGTTGACTTCTGGGAGGTATATTGGCACTCAAAACACTGCCGGTAATTGTGGTAATGTGCAATTCGGTTCCCAATATTATATCCCAAATGCTCACTCGTGTTTCAGTAATTAAATTGAGATCCTGACGTTGCCAAACTCGGTCTGGTTGAACTCGATACTGTACCACAAGATCTGAGCCACCGGGACCGATGCCTTCATAATGCACATTGTCTCCGTCATTGATGCCTATGGGTATTTCAATTTCCACAGCACTTATGCCTTGTGCTGTGCCCAGGCTCACAGTGCGTTTGCCACCTGTGGCCACGTCATTCAATGTAATGGTCAAGGTCATTCTCACATGACTGCGTGGCCGTGGCTGTTGAGCAAACCCGTGTCCATGCCCAAACATGTTGAATATGTCATTGATGTTGACACTGCCATTGAATCCTGAAAACTGTGGCCTGGGATTGTTGTATTCGGCACGTTTTTGTTCGTCGCCCAGTGTGGCATAGGCTTCTTGAATGGCCTGAAACTTTTGAGTATCGCCGCCTTTGTCCGGATGATGCTGGCTGGCCAATCGACGAAATGCCCGTTTGATTTCGTCAGCAGTGGCAGTTCGGGGCACACCTAGTGTGGCGTAGTAGTCGGTCATAAGAAAGGTCCTGTATGTTTAATTATACAGGACCCAGGGTTGCTTGTCAATTATTTCTTTTCAGGAACTTTGGTGCCTTCGAGTTTCTTATGTACTTTGATCTTTTTACATTCTTGTTTGGCCTTGCCTGCTTTGTCTACGACTACTTTGCCTGCTTTGTCTTTTTTGTCTTTGCAAACTTCTTTGACTTCGGCTTCTGCATACACCGACATGCTCATTGCTGAAATTAATACGAGTGTGATTAGTTTTTTCATTTTGATCCTTTTAGATTTCTGGGAACGCAGGCTCAGGTGGTGCTTTCTTACCGCCAAAGCCTGTGGTAACTGCTGTGGACGCAGCTGGTGCAGATGCCGCCACAGGGACTGGGGCCGGTGCTGGCAACGGTGTACCTGATGCTGTGGGTGCAGGGTTTTGTGCGGCCCCTGCAATCTTTTCTTGTGTGCGACCAAATGCGGCAATACCCAACACAGCACCCATGGCCACGTGGAATAGGCCAGCGCCTTGCAGTGTGAGTGGTTGCCATTGAGTGATCGTGGTGTGTTGAATCACTTGCAACACTGACCACAGCACTGGGAACACTGCCATGTCCAAGGTACAGATGCCCATGTACATCCATCCCATGGCTGGACGCCATTTCTTCTGCATCCAATCTTCGTCTTTCTTTTCTGGTTGTTGTTGTTCTGCCATAGTGGGCTCCTTTTGAATATTTATGTAGTTCGGGCCAAGATAACTGCTGTGTAATATTTAAGCCGCACTTCTTTAAATAATAACATGGCCCAATCTACCATTGATCAATTGTACGAATATCTTTCCACGGTAAAACGTCCTTGGTTGTTTCTTGTGTCAGTGTTCGGCATGTTCCTGGTTATCTCTGCCATAGTATTGAGTGCTGTGTGGTTTTATGTTCGTCGTTAATGTTTTCTAGGATGGTCAATCAACCACTGTTTTAACTCGTCTAAATTTAAATCCCCGTCGAAGTGTTTTTTGAATCCACGGTAGAATTTTATTTTTTCAGGATCACCTGCAAACCTATGCATGATTTGCTCTTCTTCCAGCTGTGCCTGTTGAAACTCTGGCAGAAACTCTTGATAGGTGTAATAGGCAAACAGCACAAAACAAGTCAGCACCAGCACAATGGCAAAAAATGCATTCAAGTACACATGGAATATGATCAGCACCGCAGGTACTGCAACCATGGCAAGTATTGTGCCCATGGTCAACAACAAGGTCTTAGTTACTGGATTCATCTTGCTTGTCCCGGCGTCGACGTTGTTCCAAGAAATCTTGGTATTCTTGCAGTCTTTGTTGGCGCTCAAACCACTCTTGTTTTTGCACTGCCGCTAGTGTGTCTCTGTATCTGGTGTCAGTTACACCGCCCCAACGGCGTTGTGCATCGTAGGCAATGTACATGAACATGCCCATCATCACAAATATTACCACAATGGCACCAATGCCCAGGGCAATTTCAAATTGATATTTCTGCATGCGTTGGCGTTTGCGATGGGCTCGTTCAAGTTCACGAGCCATGAGCACTTTTTGTTCTTTGCCCAGCTCTTTGGTCATGCTTTCAACTTCGGTGAACAACGCACCCAGTTCGGGCGGTGATTGGTAGATCATGAGCTCGCGCAGTTCCTTGCCCATTTGTTCCAGTTGCTTTTGCATCAACACACGTTTCAACGCACGTTTGGCCAGACTGTCACCACCTGAATACACTTCAGTTTTTGATCGTTTCTCTTCGTCTTCCAGCACTGCTAGGCACTTGAAATAGTTGTCGTAGTAGGCTCCCAGGGCATCGCCAATCTCTGTGTAGATATTGGTGCTGTCTTCACTGCGTTTGTTGAGTTCAGTTACCCGAGCTTTTTCTTCGTTGAGTTGTTTCACAGCCGCTGGTGGCGGTGGTTTGCCATCGTACTTTTTGTGAAACTGATCGTCAAGATCTTTAAGTACGCCTTTTACATCGCCCGCGGCACTTTTGATGTCCTTGTACAGTTGACATCCTTTTTTCACAGCCGCAACAGCCGTGTTGGCCAAGGCAAATAGTGTTAGTGGATCCATTGTTATTGCTCATGCCCCTACGCTGGGGGCTAGAGTATTTAACGGATCTTGGCGTTAGATTAACCAGTGGTTAATTAGAATGGATTTAGTGCGGCACTTGTCACACTGCCATTGTTTGTGACAGTAAATGCGTTAGCTGAAGTGTCTGTCAAGAAGCTTCCATCATTTATAGTGTTCAACAACAGTTGAGTTTGTGTACCTGTAATGGCCGAGATGTTTGTGCCTGCACTCTGTGTGGTTGCAAGCGGTGCTGTGGGCACAGTAAATGGGCCTGTGTAAACTGCCACTCCCTTGACCACACGGAAGTTTGACAAGTTGCCCAAGGGTGTTGGTTGACCTTGACCTTGGTATTGTCCAATAAGGAATGGATTGCCGCCTGCTACAGTTGCGCCCGCACCAGAAAATTGAGACTCTTGGCCGCCGTTGATCCACAAACATCCTATAGCGCCGTCCCATGTTAGTGCTATGTGATACCAGTTGTTGATTGGGTATGTAGTGTCTAGCGTAGAGTAACCTGGTGGAAGACCAACATAACTCATGTCAATCTGAAATTTACCACTGCTTCTATAGGCCACAGTCAAAAAGTTAGGCTGTAGCATTGCCCAAATATAACCACCAGTGATATCGGTTGGGTAGAACCATGTTTCAATAGTGAACGGTTGATTTTGTGTAAATGCCGCATTGTTAGGTACTGAAAGATATTGCGAAGGTGTGGAGTTAAACAACACACTGCCTGTAGTGGGCGGTGTTGGCGGTGTGCCAGTGCCCATAAAAATACCGCCGCCAATGCTGATTCCGCCTTCAATTTTTATTCCTGGTAATGCCATATTATACTCCTGGTATCCATAACCAGATGCCCTGGCTCAACAACACTGTGCCAATCACAGCCACCACTTCACTGATACGGTACATGGTGTTGTTCACACTCAAAATGCTGGCACTCAACAGCACAATGGCCAGTTGAAATGCCAATGACGCAAACGTCAACCATGGACTATGACGGGTAGCCTCATCACGTGCGGCTTCGTAGGCCTGTGCCTTGGCCAACAATTCTTTCTTGCCTTCGCCTTTGGCAGGGTCACTTTCGTAGCGAGCAATCTTGGCTTCAAGTTCTGCTCGGCGTTGAGGGTTTTGAGTTTGTTCCAGTTGTCCTTCAGCAATGCTTTGCTTGATACTTTTGCTTTGATAAAAAGCATAGGTGTCTGTGGCTTTGAGCATGTTTTTCAGCACAGCACCTGAGTAACTGTTTGAAAAGTAAGTTGTCACAGCCATGAACAGGGCCATGATCACAATCACTAAGCCTGCTTTGTCTTTGATTGCTGCTTCACGTTCTGAACGTGATAAGGGTTTTGTTTCTGCTTGTGCCATGTTAGGCTCCCATAATGTGTAATGCGTGTTCGTAGTGCTTGATACGATCCTCTAATCCAATAAAACCGCCATTGATTTTCTTGGTCATTTTCTTGATGTCGCCAGCATCGGCTTCTGCATTTAGATTGTTGCTTTCCCAGAACCAGCAGGCGCTTTGTGCGGCACCTTCAAATGTGGCCAAGTATTCGGCAGCTTCTTCTGGTGAGATTTCCAAACTGGCAGCAAAGTTTTCATAGTTGCTCCGGCCAGTTAACTGGATAAGTCCACGTCCACAGTAGCGATATCCATCGCCAGAGTGTTCGTCGCCATTGCCCATGCGGTTGGCATAGATTCTGTTGGCAATCATTTCAGGTTTTTTGGCATAGGCCTGTGCTAATTCGTCTGTGGGAAAATACTTGCCAAATATTTTGCGCAGACTTTCTGCTTTGTAGTTCAAGTTCTCTTTGATGAATTTAAAACCGCCTGATTCATGTGCGCACTGTGCTATGAAGGCAGCAATGCGATGGGGTGTGTTGATTTCATAGTCAGGCAACAGTTGGTCCAAGGCTTCATACCAATGCTCAGCATGGGGTATGCCAGGTACCATTTGTTTTAATTGACTGATTGTTAATTCCATAGGTGGCTCCTTATTTTATGTTGTTGAATATTTGTTGTTGTTTTTGATACCATTCAATCCAGGCATCTGTTTTCACAGCACACTCATAATAGGTGCCATAGTTTACAGTTATGGTTTTTGAGATGTCACTGAGTTGGGCATCTTCAGCAACCTTTTGCAGTTGTGGGCAAGCGGTCATTGCCGTGTTGCCCGGTGCTTCAGGAAACCGCTGTGTGACAGGTACCACAGTTGAACACCCAACAAGTAGCAATGATAACAGTGCAATTCTCATCAGCAGTTCCAACGACGTCGTGCTTTGCATATGGCTTTGTCAGGAGTTTTAGCGCAACTGATGCTGTGCATTTTCATCTGTCCACGACTGCGACTGCAATAACTTTTTCTACGCTTTGACGCCTTTGAGCCCTTCTTTAACTTGCTGGGCTTGGTGGTCACAGCAGTTTGCAATTTGCTGCCAGGATGTTCTCTGCGATAGGTGTTGACTGCTTTGCGGCTCATGCCATCTGTTTTGTCACGCTTGTTGGCCTTTTGCCAATCTTCCGCCATACCTTGATTGGTAACTCTTTTAATAGCACCACTTATTCCGGCCATTCTTTTTTCTGTTCTGTCTCTGGCTTGTTTTGCAGCATCGTAATGCGTTTTAGCAGTTTTGTCGTCCTTTGTTGATGCTGCTTTTCCTGCCTCAATTTCTGACCTTTTTTGACTTGTTTGCATATCAGGAACTGCTTTTTTAGCATAAGATTTTAAAGTATCTTTACTGAGTTCGTTTAGTGAGCCTTCCGCCATGTCTTGTGATTCCATAATGGGCTCTGATGTCACAGCAAAAGCATACAGTTCATCTTCTGTGAGTGTTTCTAAATCCGCCCAGATTACTTCAGCATCAACGCCATTGTGTTTGGCCAGGCGTTCAATGATTGATTCAATGAGATCAAACTCTTCTGCTAACTCCGAACTTTCGTCTACATGCTTGGGCTTCTTGTGATGCTTCTTCATGTTGATGGCAATGGCAGCCTGTTGTGCGGCATTGGCAGCTTCAAACATTTTGGGATCAATGCCCTGTGCTTCTTGACTCTGCAAGTAATTCCATGCAGTGACCATCATGCCTTCTACTTTGGCAATCTTTTCTTGCACCCACTCAGGCAAGTTGTCATGATCATCAATGGTGTCCAGCAAGCCTTGTGCTGCCTTGGCAATGGTGTACAAGTTGCCTTGTACCATGCCGGCTTCGTCATCATACTCGCCGTTGTAGTTTTCTGTGATAATGTCGTTTATTTTCATTTGGGTACCTCTGCTGCATCGTTGATGGCTTTGATAAATTCTCGGGGAATTTCGCACTGTCCGCCGGGTGCAAACTTTGTGTCATATCGGACAATTTCTCGGTCAATGTACTTGGTAATGGTCTCACCACGAGTCTTGACTACTTGTGTTTTTGTCACTACCTTTGTGACAATCTTTGTGTTGGTTTCTTTACTCTTTGCTTCAGCAGCCGCAACTCGGGCTTCTACTTCAGCCACACGCTCACGCCATTCCATTTCAATGCTGTATCCGCCTCGAAAGTACACACCTGCAACCAACAGTGCGATGCCCAGGACTTGTGTGGGAATTCGATATTGGGCCAACGCCGGTAAAAAAGAAACTGTGGTGGTGGCTATGCCAGCCAGCAACAACGAAGTAGTCACAAACAAGATTAAAGATTCAGGTAAGAAGTGCAAGATCCACATACTGATATTTAGCTATTGACGTGGTGTGCAGTGATTAGGTATTTTTTAATAGCATCAGCCCACGTTTCACAATCCTGTTCTGTAACACGAAAATCACAGTGATCTGGTGCTTGAAACATGGCGTTGGTATCAGCAAAGCGTCCTTGTTCTATGGTATCAACCCAGATGGTACAATCAGCATCAAAATTTTCACGCATTTCCGTTAAAGGTGCCACAAAATCAGCTATGACATAGTCAGTTGCAAACTTATCTGCTAGTTCTCGCATGCGCCGACTTTGGCGAATACGGCCAGATTCACTGAAATCCCAGTCATTGTAAGTTGTTCTAACTTCATCGGCATTCAACCATTCAACTGTTCGGCCAGCTTGTTGCAGTTGTTTTTTTAGTTCTTGTGCCAGTGTTGTTTTACCTGAGCCTGGCAGGCCCATGATCAAGATGCGTTTGATTGACTTAGATAAGCCCAGCGGCTGATTGTAATTCACGTATGTCTGATTTGGTTTCATGAATCTTTTTAATAGGCAAACCAGCGGCTGTGCGCCATTCATTCAAATCTGTTTCGTGCGTTCGACGATAGTCATCAGGAGTCAACGGCACAGTTTGAGCAAATGCTTCTTCTGAGAAAGGCTGAGTTCGGCCATCATAGCGCATGGTCCAGTCTTCACTCTCATGTTCTGTGAGTGTTTCCAAGTCATCAATCAGTTCTGCCACATACTGTGGTGCGGCACTGCGACGACGCATTTCCACATACACTAAATAACGACTGGGTTTGATCTCACCTGGGCTGCGGTCAGCATCCAACACAAAGTCATAGCCTTTTTCAAACCAGGCCACTAGATCTTTGGCTGCTTGTTTGTCACGCACAAAAAAGCTCAGCACAATGATGTCTTCGTCATCGCCCATTTTACCACTAAATTCATCCACGTGAATGGTGGGTTTCATCATGCCTTCTAGGTCACGATACTGTAGCCCTTCAAGCAGCGGGAACGGGCTGGAGGTCTTGTTCGAGGTTTTGTTGTGCATCTTGTGCCTTTGCATCACTTTGTGTGTCTTCTTTGTCTAGATCCTGCTCGTAGGCTGCATCTAGTTCACTCAGGTCAATGTCCTGATCTTCCATTTCTACTGCACCTGTGCGGATCTCACTCATGAGTCGCTTGGGCATGACAATTTCAACCAGCCACACAGGTTTCTCAACAATCTTGGCTTTTTTGGTGCCAGGAATGTAATCACTGGGATCATCAATTTTGATGGGGATTTTGATCTTTTGTTTTTTGTATGTGATTTTGCAATCAAATGGCAGAAGACGTTTGCCGCCACGTGGGTCAGGCATCATTTTTTCCGGCCACATGAATGTCACGCCCACTGTGTATTTGCCAATGTCTGGACCGGCAACTAGTTCGCCGATTTCCCAGTTTTTAAATGCGTAGACGTCCATTTCGTCCAGCACACGCTCAAAGTCCAACAGCGTGGTCAAGCTGCCATCGCTCATGTAAATGTCACGAATGTTGTCAGAGACCTGCCAATAATCTTCGTGATTTTTGAACAGTTCTTTGTCGTTGGTGCCGTGTATGTTCTTGGTTTGCATAATGCATTATTTACCAAAGTTGTTGAGCACACACAACAGACTTGAGTCATGGTACTTTTATCTAGCCTGGTCAGTATTTAGTGACCAAGTATTTGAAAATACCACTCCGTTATTGTCAAATCTACCACCGTAAATACCTGGCCCTACAGGGCTTAGGAGAATCACACTTGAGTAGACAAAGAGCACAAAAAGCACAAAAACGTATGAACCTGGAAATAGCAAACACCATAGCCTTTAACTCAGCGCCGCGAGCACAGCCTCGTCGCATTGACTTGATCCCTCGCACACGAAATCAAGAACGCTTGGTCATGGCTTTGCAAGATCCGGATCAACACATTGTCGTCACAGCAGGACCCGCTGGAACAGGTAAAACGTACCTGGCGATGCTGGCTGCTGTTAAGAATTTAAGAGAAGGAGTATGCGATCGAATAGTGCTGACAAGACCCGCAGTGGGTGTAGAGGGAGAGAGTCATGGCTTTCTTCCCGGCAATTTAGTTGCCAAAATGGAACCTTGGACTCGTCCGCTTTTGGACGTCATGCGTGAATACTATAGGCCACAGGATATCTTGGCCATGATTGAAGATCAGATTCTGGAAATATCTCCTCTGGCATACATGAGAGGCCGGACCTTCAAAAATTCGTGGATCATCGCAGACGAAATGCAGAATGCAACACCAGCACAGGTAAAAATGCTGATGACTCGCATTGGACAGAACTCTAAGATTGTGATCACAGGAGATGTGGAACAAGCAGATCGTGCCCAGGACAGCAATGGCCTGTACGATCTATGTGCGAAACTGCAACAAACCGCAGTCGCAGGAATTGCTGTGTGCGAAATGCAAACTCGTGACGTGCAACGCCACAGCATTATTGGGTCAGTGTTGAAACTCTACGCGGTTTAGGAGGTGATTATTGCGTAGATTTCCCGCCAATTTGTAATGCAATTAAAACATTGTGGTACGCTAAGTACCACAATGTTTGATATCAATAGAAGATTTATTGTACTAAGTCACGGACGCTCTGCATCGACAATGCTGGCGCAACGTATTGGTATTCATTTAAATTCTTTTGAGACTAAATTTGTAAAAACTCCCGATGAGTTATTACCTTTATACCCAATACAACATACACACTGGTTGCACAAGCCAAGTGACCTTTTGCCATTTTGTCGAGTATATAGTTTACGGAAAGATCCGGTGCAGACCATATTATCTAATTTATTTGTCAATCAATTTAAAGTGTATCACAAAAAAACCGATGTAGATAACCATATCGTATATCATTACAACGGTAGACTAACAACTGATCTACAGTTAGATCCTTTTGTATTTGATCAATGGTATAATTTAAAATTATTATGCAATCAGTATTGTGCCTGGCATCGACACTACAGCAGTCAATTATTTCCTAGTGATTATGTAGTATTTTACGAAGATATTTTACAACATGTGGAAAATGCAAGTACAAATCATCTATTGGTGTACGGTAATAAAGAAAAAATATTGCTCAATTACAACGAAGTAGTTGAGTACATTGAACTAAACTTTAAAGAAATTATGCTTGCCAGTCATCGCACTTATGCCAATCACTGCAATGACACCGACATCTACGAATTTTTGTCTAAACCTATATAGCAGTGTTTATTCTGTAAGGTAACCAGTTATGATTGCGTAAATTTCTCGCCAATTTTTAACCACCGGGTACGGGCACTCATGATGCATGTTGTGCCCGTGTTCCATTAATATGCTCCGCAAACCCAGGCGGTGGCCTAGGTCAGCATTTTCGGGTTTGTCTTCCACCCACCACAGGCCTGATCCTGCATAGGGTTCCAAGGCTGAGTCTTTGTTGGCACCGGTGGCCAAACAAGTCACTCCTTCGAACGCAGTTTTGCCAAACAGTTTGCGCAAATTCATTTCACGCAGACGACCAGCATTGACGTCTGTGCTCAAACTGGTGATGCAGTGAAACACATAGCCATGTTCTTCGTGCAGTCGCTTTACATAGTACATGGCATCACGCAGTGGGGGCAAGAAACCAATTGCGGCCGATTCATTGAACATGGTGATTAATTTCTTGCCTTGATCCCAGTCAATGCCATAGCGTGTGCCAATGTCGTATTCAAATTGGTGACCTTCGCGCTTGACAAATCCGTGTTCTTCCATCCAGATTGAAAATGCGTATTCCCAATCCAGTAACACGCCATCAGCGTCGACCAAAATTAAATTCTTTTTCATATCATCCTTGTTATTGATGTTGAATTATAACACATCGTTGTTTGTTTGTCAATGTGGTTGTGGTTCTGTAAATACTAATGTATAATCCAGTTCAGGATACATAATTTATTCCCACCAAAAATATGACCTTTGATCTCTGTGTAGTTTCCATACCCTACATTCCCACCAACCTGCCGCCGGCAGCGCCAGCGGTGCTCAAAGGGCATTTGCAAAGTCAAGGATATCGGGTCACTACCAAAGAATACAATTTAGAAACCAAATTGGCCATCAACGATGCTGAATTGATGTCTAGACTGATCAACTACTGGTTGGAAGATGCTGTGGTATTGTCCCAACAAGACCAAGCAGTGTACAACAATGTGCTGGAATACCTGTCCAGAGATTTGGTCAACACCAACAGTCGATGGTATGGCATAAGTGTTTTTACCAAAGACAGTAGGAAATTTTGTCGTGATTTGTTGCCATATGTGGTCAAAAAGAAATTGCCAGAATCCCGAATACTGTTGGGCGGCCATGGTGTAACTGAAAAATTCTTTGAACAAGTCAAACACCTTGCTGATGTGGCCATCTACGGCGAAGGCGAATTGGCCTTGGAAAATTTACTATCTGGAAACATGTCCTACCCGGGCATTAATTGTGCTGGGGAGCAAATTCAAGACTTGGACGCATTGGGTCCACCTGACTACAGCGATTATCACAGATTGAAAGATTATGACAATTTTTATGATGGCATCACTGTGCAAATCACAGGCAGTCGCGGCTGTGTAAGAAGTTGTTCGTTCTGTGACGTTGCACATTTTTGGCCAAAATTCAAGTCTCGATCAGGGGCAAAGATTGCACAAGACATCATTGACATGCATGCTCAGACTGGCATAAAGAATTACTTTTTCACTGACAGTTTGATCAATGGCAATGTCAAAGAACTCATGATCATGATGCAGACTCTAGCTGATTACAAACAGGCCACTGGCGCTGACTTTACCTGGGGCGGCCAATGGATATCTAGAAAACAACAAGGACTGCCTAAAAATTACTATCAACTGATCAAGGCCAGTGGCGCACACAATCTCACCATTGGAGTGGAAACCGGCAGTGATGCAGTGAGAGCTCACATGAAAAAAGGCTTTACCAACCACGACCTTGACTTGGAAATGGAACAATTCAGTCAACATGGTATAACTTGCAGTTTTTACATCATCATTGGCTATCCCACAGAAACTGAACAGGACTTTGTGGACACCTTGGACATGTTCAAACGATACATCAAGTACGTGGCTGATGGCACCCTGGTGGGATTGATCCTGGGCGGTGGATTTCAAATTCTTCCCAACACGCCGTTGGCCAAAGAAAAAAACAAAATATGGAAAATAGAACAAGACAATGCCACTCAATGGACCAGCCTTGTGACCACAGTTGATTATGTGGAAAGTATCAGAAGACGTATCATGGCACAGCAGGTTATTGAAAGTTTGAAATGGCCGGCAAACAATGTGCTGTATGAATTGTCTAGTTTGCTGATTTCGTTGAAATCTGTTTCACCGCAAAACCGTGACAGTGTTGAATGGCAAAATGACATGTTCAACACTGTGTCAAAAAATTATCAACTGCCAGTTGATCCTGAGCCGATGACAATATCTATTTCATTAACTGGTACTTGTAGCACCGACTGGCCTGAAATTGACATCATGATAAATTCACAAATTGTTGCACAATCTGTTGTGGTTGAAAACAATCAAGTTATAAAAATCACAGTACCGGGCTTGAAAAAGCGCAACATGCTGTCAATTCACTTGAAGAATAAAACACAGCATGACACTGTTGTGGAAAATGGCGTGATTGTTCGAGACAAAACTGTGGTAATAAATGAAATTGTGTTTGGAGACGTGCGTGTGCGACACAGTGACTTGTATCAACAGGGCTTTGTGATCAATGACGCAGTCAAGACAAAGTCAGCAGGATTGTATCATGCTGACAGTGTGTTTAAATTTTATTTTGAAAACCCTGCTATTGCTTTTTTCTTGAAACCAAGAAAAGGATTCTTTTCAAATCATACCGAACAAAATCAACAAAGTATTGAGCAGTTGGTTGATTTCTTTAGAAAATTAACTTATCCCTGAACTTCGGGATTTACTTCAACTTCGTAGCCATTTTCTTTGAACAAACGTTCAATGGTAGAAGCATAGTGTTGATGATAATAACCCGCAATTCGGTCAAAATCTTTTAGTACGTCTGTGCCTGACATGTTGGCTTTGATCACTTGTAATTTCTTAAAGTCCAAAATCACATTGCAAGTTTGATGATCACGCATTTTCAAGTTCTTGGCCACGGCCATGACTTCGTCAATTTTGCCATCAGGCTTTTTGTAGTAAGTTAAAAGTAAATATCTCATTCGATGTTACACAATTCCACAATGGTTGCACTCAAGTTGATCTCTGCGTCAGCAACCGAGTTGTGATTTACTAGGCCTTGCCGTATGATCATGATTGCTTGATCTTGGCGTTCGGGAGTTTTACCCCACAGTTCTAAATTATCATACATCCAACGAAATACGTCTTCAGATTCCTCCGGCGCACTGCTTTGACAAATCAGTGCTCGAGCCTGTCTAGTTTGACCACGTTTGAACAAATCCACACAGTCCAGCTTCCAGTCACCTGCGCTTTTGTCTGTGGCACCAGGAGCAATCAACGTGCCATTGGTGCTGTTTTGTTGCAACAAATTCAAACATTTTCTCAAGTCGGGATAGGTGGCTTTGACATAGGTATCTAACACATCCAGATCAAATTGTATATTTTCTGTGACCAACACCGTGGCTGCCCGGGCTGTGAATTCAGTGTGATCTGTTTTGGTAATATGAAAACCTTGCAATCTACTGTGCAATGGTGCAATGATCTTGTGCGGGTAGTTACAAGTCATTATGAATCGCACAGTTCGTGAATAATCTTCCATCAAGTTGCGCAAGGCTGGTTGCACCGAATGATTGTTCATGTAATCAGCTTCGTCAATCAGCACCACTTTGAAATCACCAAATGGCATGGTTTGACAAAAACTAATCAGCTTGTCGACCCATTCAATTTTGCGGCCTTCCTTGGACCCATTCACGTACATGACATCATATTCATCCACGCCCAGCTCATTGATCAACATCTTGGCCAAGGTGGTCTTACCTGTTCCGGCGGCACCACTCAACAACAAATGCGGAATTGATCTGGCTTGAATCCAACTGTCTACTTGTTCACGTTGTGCTTGATCAACAAACACATAACCATCCACTGTTCGGGGACGATATTTTTCTACCCATAGCTCTTGCATTTTGTTACCTTGATTTTAAAACTTTCCACATCTGTTGTTGCTCTTGCTCCAACAGCCATTCATCTTCTCCGGAGAACCGGCTGGTTTTTGCCAACATTTCGTCTACAGCAAATTTTACACGATATAAGTCTTGTTTACAAGGCCAATTGACAAAGCCCGTCATGTGTGGATCAGTGGCACCAAAATACATCTGTTGGCATTGGCCAATGACCTGATTCACATTCCAATTTTTGATCATCGTTCTTTCTTTTCCACGTGAATGGCATCAGAGAATGTGACATCAGCTGGGCGTTCATCTGCACTCATCAATATGTCTTTGGGATCAATTTTACGAATGGTACGTTTGCCTGCATCATCTTCAATGTCCAGTCCTCGTGTCCAACGTCCGTGTGCCACCAGTATCCACTCGCCTACACGCACATCTTGCTGAGCAGGTCCGATGGCATATACCCGACCCCACCGTGGACGGATACCTGAGCTCTTGCCATTGTCGTTCAACAACACAATACCGCCATTGGATAAGCGTTCGTCAAATGTCATGTCTTCTACCAAGACTGAATCACTCAGTGCTTGTAATTTGCTGACTCGGTGTGCTGAATATGCTGCCTTCATTAGTCTAGATCCCATTTGTGTGATGTTGTTTTTGCCTGAACCTGCTGTTGATACTGTTTGTGTGCCTGTTGTGGCTTGCTTTGAATTGCAACATTTTTATCATCTACAGCATCTCCACGAGCATTGACTTTCATGTTGCCTACTGCACGTTCATTTTCGTTTTTTAAACGCAGTGCGCCCATGTCCACGGCTTTGCCTCTAGAACTTTTGTATACATCTTTGGTCATTTCTTTCTCCTAAAATATTATTTAACGCAAGAACTCAGTGGGTTCTAAATCGTAGTAAATTGAATCAATTCTGTGTACTCCCAATAGATACAACACATAGCTGGCCACTGAACTGCCACGCCCTACACCCCAAATCATGTTGTGACTGCGCATGGTATCCACAAGATATTTGAGATAACGCAACAGGTCAAACAAGTTGCGTTCTTGAAACAACAACAGTTCTTGACCACATCGTTGCAGTTTGGCGTCTGAATCACACAGGCTCAAAATATATTCAGCAATGTCTAGTTGTCGGTATTCTTCGGGCATGTGCCAGATGTTTTGTTTGAACTGATCAAATTCCTCCACTGGCATCACAGTGAATGCATATTCTACCAGTTCGGGAACCTGTTGCAAGTATGCACTGGCACGTTCCAAGCTCACTCCAGGTTCCACAATGACCGCGGACAAATGATCCAAAGTGATACCACGCATGATCATGTCCACAAGATCGTCTTCGTTGTAGATCATTTGTCCGTATTGATCAGTTCTCATTTTTTGTGAAGTTGGCAAACACCACAGTGTTGGCAGTGGGTTCAGTTTCCTCTTCGGGCCAAATCAATCCCAGCTCGTGCCAGGCATTGGGTATCACACGCACTACATTGTCGGCTGTGACAGATTCTAAAATACTGTCATGTTGTACCGTGGGCGCATGCCACCATCCATCCTCACGGAAAGGCCCCCAGGCATCATCTTCGTCGTGTTGATACCAAACTGAATCACCTAGTATACTGCTTAAATCCAATCTGGTCACAGTCATGCGCCCTTCCATGATGGCATTGAGCTTGTAGTATAACATCATGCCCACAATTTGGTCTACTGGTTCTTCAGGCAAGGTCGTGACATTGATACCCATTATCTGCATCATTTCAGCACGTTCTTGTGAATCTTGATTCACAAACACAGTGTTGGCTAGTTCGCCATGCACAAAGTACTTGAGTCGGTCCATGGCAATGTTGGTGCTGGCAGCGTCTGTAGTCTTGGTCAACAAGCCCAGATTAACTGAATAACTGTTTAGTTGCAGTCGGTCATCGTAGTAGATGCCAGCCATGAATTCTAAGTCGTATTGTAGTCTAACGTTCATTGGATGTTGATCTTGTCATCAAAGTTGTTGTCGTCCTGAGCCTTTTTGTAGCTCTCTTGCAATTTGGTTTGATACATGTTTTGATAGTTTTCCATGGCCATGCGTATTTGATTACACAAATGTCCATTTCCTGTTCGGGCCGCAATGCCCAATTTTTTGCCCAGTTCGTTGACTTTGGCGCCAAGTTCTTCCAGCGTTAATTCTTCAAGTGAGCCTATCAGCGGATGTTCCATAGTGTATTATATGGCATGTTGCCGACAAAGTCAAGGCATTTGATTAGCCAAACGTACAGCCGTTGTTGCCAATACAATACCATTTGGAATTGATGTATTGTAATGTACAACCGACTCCGCGAGAAGCAAAGGTAATAGTTCCTGTGCCCGAACTTTGCCATCCAGCGTTGGCCACGGTTATGACCATGTTGCCGGCAGTGACACTGGACGCACTGAACACTTTGATTTGGCCTTCTGTGCCTGCGGCCAGGGTGGCAGTTTCAGCACTGTCTGTGGTAAAGTAACTGTTGTAAGTGGTCAAGCTCGCAGCAGCACTGGGTGCCAGGTCTTCACTGCTTGCAATGAACAGTGGGTTGACCCAACGATTTCTTGGGCGTGTTAGTTCGCTGATGAATATAGATGATCCACCATCAATGGTATGAAACAAAAATTCATAAGTTCCAGATTCTTTGAATGTGATCACATTGCTTGCAATGCCTTGAATGCCCAGAACACTGGCTGCACTGACACCTGCACCTACGGCCGCCGGCAACGTCATGGTCTGACCTGCGGTGGCTGTAACTCGTAGAATCACCCAGCCTTGATAGCCGCTGGCGGGAAAATTGGTAAATGCCACAGTTATCGCAGATCCAATGGTCACTGTTTGATAGTGTCCCGATGCGTAGTTAACTGTGCAAGTAGTTCCACTCAATGATATTGCTACCACTGTGGCTGCAAAATCCTGGATGGTAGCATCATACAACAATGCACCGCCCATGTTGTTGTCTAGTGTGCCGCCTGTGAGCGCTGATTTTAACACTGCGTTGTTTTGCAGGTCAGTGATTTCTGACGCGGCATATTGAAAGTTAACTTTGGTCTGCGTGAAGTTGTCACGGAAACCTTGTGAATTGTTGTCTTGTCCGGCAATTGGATACGTGCCGTCGATGTTGTTGGGGTTAATATTACTTGACATTTGTCATCCTTGTTATACCAAAATATTTGCTTTGGGAAATACCAGATATTTATCCAGTGCAGTACTTGTAGTGTACATATCAACTGGAGCAATAAACTGCATGCTGTCCTGATCAAATGTGGTCTGATCTCCCACCACAGTGATGGTGGTAATCAGTGGCAACCAACTGATCAATGTGAATCCTGGTCCAGGAGCAGTGGGTCTATACAACTGAGCAGTGTTGTAGTACGCACCCTGAGTCACTGTCACATAGTCGTTAGGGGCAATTTGTTGCAATGGGCTCAGTGTGATGTATGCAGGATCTGACTCAGTCAATCCTGCGTTAACTGTGACTTCATAAATGTCCATGCGATAATTGCCCCAATTGGCAGTCATTGATCCTGTGTCTGTATTCAACGTTACCTCAGTGGTTCCATCTACAGTATCTGTGATGGTAAATTGTGTACCATTGACCACGGCCAAAATATAGTAAATTTGATTGTTGTTAGCAAATGCAGTCACATCACCAAATGTGTCACCAGTGAACCAAATCATATCGCCTGCTGTCATGCCTGTGGTACTTGTGCAAGTAATGCGATTGTTGGATGATGAAGTAGCAGTACATGTCACTGTGTATCCGCCAGGAATGGTATAAGATTCGTCAAACAGTGTGCCAGTTTCATCATAAGACCCAGGATCGTCAAATCTTTGTATATAATTCTGCCAGGCCTGAGTTACTGTATAGTTCTGATAGTTTTCTTGTTGAACAAAAATAATTTTGGTACCAGTTGTGAGCACAACCTTGGTTCCCACAGGAGGTGCTTGTCCTTCTACTTCAAACCAAGTTGCGCCGTCGATACCCCCAAGAGCATTTATTTCTTCTTGAGTTCTAAAATTAATATCAACATAGGCCAAATTTGTGGCGCAGTTTACCTGACCAATGTTTACATAACCAGCGGTGTTGTAAAAATCAAATGTGGTCAGGCTGCCTTTGGGAGTCCATTTTTGGTCTATGGTGTCCCAATTTTTACTCAAAGTGCGATCCAGCACATATCTGTCCACCTTGAAATCCACACTGTTCAATTGCTTTGCAAAATATTGCTGTATGTAATAGGCAATTTGAGCAGACCTGCCAGGCTGGGTATAACAAATTACCCAGCTTGGTGTAAAGCCCAACACACGACCATTGGTTTGTTTTGATGTCATCCAAATTGGCAACTTGGTTGAAATTTGACCCACAACATCTATCACTTGATCTCGCATGTTGATCAAACTGTTGGGATACACTTGTGTGTCTATGGTGCTGCCGTCAGGGTCAGTTATGGCATATGGCAAGTTTACAATTTTTGCAACACTTTGTCCTGCATCGTTGACCAAGTTGTCAATGATCTTGCTGTACACAACTTCATAAATTATGTTTCCGGCAGCATCCAAGGCCTGTGCTGTGTTGATTTCTCCCAGCACAAGATTTTTCCAATAATGATTTTCGTACAAACTGCTGACATACTGATCCAAGGTATCAGGAGCAAGTCCGTATGCATGTTCGTATTTGACTTGAGTGCTTTTTCCAAAGTTGGCGTCATCAGGTCTGTAGATGTAACTGGGCACAAAAATTTCTTGGTTGTCCAACAACTCGTTGATCAACAGTCGATCATTGGCCGGTGGCATGGCCAAACAAAACAAATTTTGATAAGGATAGTTGTATGCCCTATAAACTTTGACTGTGAATGTTTTGAACACACTGATGGCATCACGTTGTCCGGTGACCTGCATGATGGGAGTTAGTACCGCACCTGATCCGCCAAAACCTTGAGTGACAGTTATGGTAGGTGCTGATGTATAGCCTGCACCTTGCTCGGTCAAAGTCACAGCGGTGATTGCTGATCCTGTGACCACAGCTTCACCAACCGCAGTCACAGCAGCGGCTCCAACAGGACTGCTGAATTGCAGAGTAGGCAAGTTAATGCTGCTGTAACCTGATCCGCCATCGGTGATGTCCACACTGGCCACATTGTACAACAGTTGCCCTGTGTCTTCAGCATAGGCATTGACAGTAAATGTAAACTCAGTGTCAAAATTGGTTTCAGAGATTCCAGTTATGTTGCTTTGTGTGGCATCAAATGTGGTAAATCCTAGATCTACCGCAAATGTATTGAATGTGGTTCGTCCGGCAATCTCTCCTGTGGGCAACAGGGTCAATCCTTGTGGTAGTTGATTGTAAGCGCCGCTGGCCAGTCGATATTTCATTGTGGCACCACCGCGATTCACAGCTTCTACATTTAGTATGCTGGTACTGCCATTTTCTATGACACCAAGATTGCTGGGAGTGATCCAGGTCACTTCTGAATCTGTGACTCCAGTGATGGTCAGTGTGAATGGATACAACTGGCTGGCAATCAATGGGTTGTCAGTCTGACTTACCTGTATGTTGAAACTGTAGGTGATTTCTGTGAGCCCTTGGTCTGGAATGAATCCATAGTACCAACCAGATTTGGGATCCAGTACAAGTCCAGGTGGCAATCCCACCCCTTCGTTGACTGAAATAGCGTATGTAATATCCACTGTGTCATAGTCGTCGCCGCGGAATTGATAAGCAAAATAATTGTCACTGCGTACTGTACCAAGGCTGGTGGGATATGCATTCAGCAAGAATGGAGAACGTTCAGTGTTTTCATCAGCAGTGACAAATGTGTTGTCACTGGTGATTGTGGTAGTGTCGGCTGTGAGGTCTGCACGATTGTAAACAAAGATTGAAAATTGTCTCAATGTGCCCAGCTTGCCATCAGTGACTTCCAAGGTAAATTGATAGCTTTTGCTGATGGCCGAGGTTAAAAAATCATAAGGTGGACCACTCAATGGAGTTTCATCATATCCCACTGGAACATCAACATTGGCAGCAGGTTCAATGTAACCATACAGCCGTCCTTTGGGACTCAGTGTCAGCCCAGCAGGAAAAGCACCAGCGGCCAATCTCACTATTACATTTTCACTGGGGTCAACATCAGTGTATGCAAATTGTAAATCCACTAGGTCGCCATCATAATAAACTCCCACCCAGCCTGTGATGGCAGCGCCGGTGTTTTGTTGACTGATGTTCACAGTGTAGGTACCAATGCCTCCACTGGCTGTTCCTGTGCTGACAATGGTAGTACCAGGAACTATGTTGGTACCGCGTATGACCATGCCGTTTTGCACTGTGCCCGATTGTATTTCAGACACTATCAACTGTGTGCCATTTATAGCACCAGTAAATGTGGCTGAGTTGTTGCTGGCAAAAGATCCTGTAGGGGCAAGAAATACTGGAACATTGTTGCCCGTGACAGTGAGTTCAAATGTGCGATCTCTGATTCGATCCAACACCAATGCATTGTTGACCAAATTTTGTGTGTACGCCCTGATTGTAAATTTGCTGGTAACATTTCGATTCACCGGAAAAGGCACACCTTGCAAACTGGCCACAGCTTTGGGCACACCTATGATCAATCCGTTGTCACTGCATTGAATGCCCAGTGGCAATGTGCCAGATATCAATTTATAATAGATATGTTGTTTGATCACACCGGTCATGTTGCCAGTGGCTGTGGTCAATTCAACCGGTGTGGTACTGAATTCAGTTTGTGTAATAGTGAACTCAGTGTCGCTGACAACATCTAATACAAAATATCTTATTTGGTCACTGACTCCGCCAAATATATTGCCAGTAAACATGATGTTCAAGTCAGTGTACATGCCTGCTGTGCTTGCACAAGTGATACGGTTGGTCACTGCTGATGTTGCTGTGCATTCAATATTAAACAACGGGTCAGAGTCTGCCAACATTGTTTGTCGGTAGAATATGCCTTCAGGAATTACTCCTAGCGGGCCAGCGGGGGTGATCCATACAGGTTGTGACATATTAAATTATGCATTTCTCCAGATACCACCGCTGTAAATCCTGAACACATTGGTAAGAGTATTATAATAAAATGCTCCTACAGTTGTCACCGCAGGATCTGTAGTGCCAGTTGGAACCACCATGTAGGTGCCGTTGAATGTGCCCACACCACCAGTTGTGATATTTCCACCAGTGATATTACCAGTTACGCTGACTGTAGTACCGGTCAAACTTGTGGCATTAACGTTGGCGCCACCTAGTACATTGCCGCCTGTGATATTGCCTGAAGTACTAATAATGCCCGAACCTGCTAGTACATTACCACCAGTGATGTTGCCTGAAGTACTGACAATGCCCGAACCTGCTAGTACATTACCACCAGTGATGTTGCCGCTTACACTGACTGCGGTACCTGTGTGATTGGTAGCTGAAATGTTACCACCGGTGATATTACCTGACACACTAACTGTGGTTCCTGTATGTGTAGTAGCATTGACGTTGGCACCACCTAAAATGTTGCCGCCGGTGATATTGCCAGTAGCACTTACAGATCCGCTGGTGTTGATATTTCCACCGGCAATGTTTGACGTTACATTCAGTGCTGATACAACATTTGAACTCAAGCTCAATCCAGCAGCATTCAAATTGCCACCGGTGATGTTGCCAGTGACACTAACTGTGGCGCCTGTATGGTTGGCAGCATCAACATTTGCGCCTTGGATATTTCCCGACACAGACAATGACACACCGTTTAATGCATTAACTGAAATAAAATTATTTGCATTGATATTTCCAGTTACACTGACCGTAGTACCTATCAAACTAGTAGCATTGGCGGTTGTGACATTGGCGGTTGTGACATTGATATTGGCACCTTCGATGTTTCCTGACACAGACAATGACACACCTTTGAATGCATTTACTGAAATAAAATTATTTGCATCAACATTTCCAGTTACGCTCACTGTGGTACCTGTGTGATTGGTAGCTGAAATGTTACCACCGGTGATATTGCCTGTTACTGAAACAGTTGTTCCTGTGTGAGTTGTGGCATTGACATTGGCTCCACCTAACACATTGCCACCGGTGATATTGCCTGAAACTGATACTGTGGTACCTGTGTGAGTTGTGGCATTGACGTTGGCGCCGCCCAAGATGTTGCCACCTGTGATATTGCCACTGGCACTAATTGAGCTGGCAGAAACAGCCGCAGACGTAATTAAGTTGCCACCAATCACATTGCCTGTGGCGCTTACGGTTGTTCCCAAGATCAATGTGGCATTGACGTTGGCCCCACCATTGACATTACCTCCGGTTACATTGCCTGACACTGACACCGTGGTACCTGTGAACAAGGTAGCATTGACATTGGCACCACCTAACACATTGCCACCGGTGATATTGCCACTTGCACTGACTGTGGTGCCAGTTAAACTGGTGGCATTGACATTGCCACCCGTGATATTGCCTGACGCACTAACTATGGTACCAGTCAAACTGATGGCATCAACATTGCCGCCAGTGATATTTCCAGCAGCTGAGATCAATCCTGCTGTGCGCAAGTTACCACCATCAATGTTGGCCGTGACTGCCAAACTGCCCAATGTTCCCACTGTGGTAATACTTGATGTGACCACATTGGAACTCAACACACTGCCTGTGAGCAGTGCGGCATTTGCACTGGGTGCGATACCAGTTAATTGGCTGCCATTGCCCAGGAAATAATTTCCAGTTATGTTGCCTGTGGCTGAAATCAGTCCACCAGTTGATATATTAGCACCACTGATATTGCCTGCGGCACTGATGGCAGTGGTTGCATTGAAATTAGAAGCATTGACATTGCCGGCAGTAGAAACTTGGCCGCTGGTGCGTAAATTTCCAGCTTGTACGTTGGCAGTGACATCCAAACTGCCCAAGGTGCCCAAGGTGGTCAAACTGCTGGTGACCACATTACTGCTTAACGTAGTACCTGTCAGCAACGAAGCCGCTGGAGAAGAAACAACACCAGTTAACTGTGATCCGTTGCCAATAAAAAAGTTGCCGGCTGTGATATTTCCTGTGGCCGAAATTGCTGAATTTCCAATCAGTGTGCCAGTCACTGTCATACCCCCAGCAGTGATCGCAACCACATTGGCTGTGCCTGTTGCGCCCATTAATATGGATCCGTTGTAAACTATGCTGATGTTGCTGGTACCGTTGGAAATACCCGATATACCACCTGTTGCAAACAACTGACTGAAGTTGTTGTTGGTTTTGGTAAATGCTGTTCGTAAAGGATCCCCTGCGCCATCATTGGGTGCGGTTCCAACGTTGATAATTTCTTGTGCCATGTTTAGTGTTCCAGTTGAGTATTTACCAAAACGTTGTGTACCGCTAAATAGTAGCAATCGGAGTGATCAATGTCATACATCATCAATAACAGTCGCGGCAATATTGTTGCAGTAGTCGACGACGGCACAGTGAACACCACTGCAACAGATCTTGCATTGGTTGGCCGCGCGGTGGTCAATTACGGAGAATATCAAAACGAAAACTACGTATATTTGTTGGAGAATTTTGCCAATGGTTCTGCACCAGTACAACCTATTTTAGGACAACTTTGGTACAATTCCTCAACTGACACCATCAGCGCATACAGCACAGCCAACACTTGGACAGCATTGGCCAGCCAAACTTATGTAGATGCACAGACCATTTCGCCTGCATTATCTGGCACTCCCACGGCACCCACAGCATCTGACCTAACAAACACCACACAAATTGCTACCACTGCATTTGTGCAAAACAACAAAGTCAGTCCTGCATTTACCGGCACCCCCACAGCACCCACTGCCACAGTAACAACCAACACTGGACAGCTGGCCACCACTGCATTTGTGCAAAACAACAAGGTCAGTCCTGAATTCACTGGCGCACCTACTGCCCCCACTGCTTCGCCAGGTACCAACACCACACAAATTGCCACCACAGAATTTGTGACCAGCAGTGTTATATTAAGTGGTATTCCTACTGCCCCCACCGCTTCTGCGTCAACAAACACCACGCAAATTGCCACCACAGCATTTGTGCAAAACAACATGGTCAGTCCAGTGTTCACTGGTGTGCCGCAGGCTCCCACTGCCGCACCAGGAACAAGCACTGCACAAATTGCCACCACAGAATTTGTGCTCACCAGTCCGCAATTTTCTGGCACACCCACTGCACCCACTGCTGCATTTGGATCAAACACTGAACGAATTGCTACCACAGCATTTGTGCAAGGAGAAAAAAATAGCCCAACATTTACTGGTATTCCAGAAGCTCCTACTGCTGATACATCAACAAACAGCGCACAACTGGCTACCACAGCGTTTGTGCAAAACAGCAAGATCAGTCCGGTGTTTTCAGGCATACCCAGAGCCCCTACAGCATCCACTGGCACAGCAAACACACAAATTGCCACCACAGAATTTGTGACCAACAGCCCCCAATTTGCCGGTGTTCCCACAGCCCCCACAGCCAGCGTTGGCACAGCTACCTTGCAAATTGCCACCACAGAATTTGTGACCAACAGTCCGGCGTTTTCTGGCAATGCCACAGCCCCCACAGCCAGTGTTGGCACAGCGACCACACAACTTGCTACCACAGCATTTGTTACCAACAGCCCTGCATTTGCTGGCACACCCACAGCGCCCACTGCATCTGTTACAACAAATACCACACAAGTTGCTAGTACAGAATTTGTACAAAACAACAAAGTCAGCCCTGAATTCTCTGGCACACCCACAGCCCCCACTGCCCCAGCAGGCACTAACACCACGCAAATTGCTACCACAGAATTTGTAAGAGGTTCAATCACCAACCTGGGCACAATCTCCACACAAAATGCCAACTCGGTGTCTATAATTGGTGGCAACATCAGTGGCCTGACCACTGCCATACCCATTGCCAGTGGTGGTACCAATGCAAATACCATAGCTGGTGCTCAATTTGAACTTGGAGTTCCGCCAAACGCTCGAACCATTACAGCATCAGGTGGACTGACTGGTGGTGGTGATCTCAGTGAAGATCGAACTATCACAATCGCCAGTAATTCCAACGGGTATGGCACACGTTATGTAAGCACATCGGCCCCCAATTTACCCGGGGTCACTGGAGATATTTGGTATCAAATTATATAAAGCGCAATGACAACATTAACTAGACCGTTGGGCAATACCCAAACACGTCAACTTTTAACTTTTCCGTCCATTGGTTACGCACCCACTGTGACTGCTTACTTGTGGGGCGCTGGCGGCGGCGCTGGCGGCAGTGACGGACAGAATCGCGGAGGCACAGGATCTGGTGGGGGCTATGTTCGAGCAGAGTTTACCGCAGTTCCTGGGGACACCATTGAAGTCACAGTGGGGTCTGCTGGCAGCAGTGGGGTCAACAGCACACCAGCAAATGCTTATCTAACACCCATTTTTAACACTCGCACTGCTGTGCCAAACAGCCCAGGTAGTACCACACTGCCTCGAGCCAGCAATACCTATGTTGCCAAATGGTCAAAATTTTTAAATGACACTGGTGTATGGAATACTGGCACATCGTTTAATGGCAGCGTGACCAGTCAGGCCAACACTTTGACCTTTGATCAATCATATACAGTGTGGTTTCAGTATTCTATCAACTATGTGTTTACATTGGCTGCCTATTATCAGGCCACAGTGTATCTTGATGGCGAAGTATTCATTGAATCTGGTCTGGACAGTTGGAACAATCAAGTTAGCACAGGCGTGGACTTTGTACGTACCATAACACCCGGACAGCATACCATACGCATCACTGCCACAGCCAATCCTGGAGCAACTTATGGAACTTTTGGGGTAGGGCTCACCATAGCTGCTGCTGGTAACGCAGGATTGGGTGGTAGTGGACTGGTAAGACAAATATTTGACAGTAGGACCACCACAGCCAGTCCACCTTTGTATACGCCAGTTGCTCCAGCAGCCGCTTCTTTTCAAACCTACAGTAATTTGATAGTGGATCATGGGGTATGGGAACAAGACATCAAAGCGGCATCGTGTTCTCGTACCTATAACAATATCTATTTTCCCTATTATGGAATATACCAAATACAACTGGCCGCTGCCAACTCAGCCACTGTCAGCATTGACGGCACCGTGGTGGCCACCACTCCTGGCACTGATTCATACGCCACTGCTTATGTCACAGACGTCTATGTGAACCAAGGGTATCATACTTTGTCATTTACAGCCAGTTTTACTGACACCACACTGCCTGCGGCAGGTATTGCTCTGGTAATCAGCAAAAGCTGGTCAGGTGCCACAGGTGGTCTGGCTGGGCCACAAGGTAGTTCTGGTGGCGGTGGCGGTTCTGGAGGTTGCACCACACTGGTGCTGAATCCCAAAACCACAAATGAAACATTGTTGGCCGTGGCCGTGGGCGGAGCAGGTGGTGGTGGTGCTGGCAACAGCACCACTGGTCGATCAGAATCAAATGCCCCCGGGCCGCGTGGACAAACCGCGGGAGGTATTAGCAGTGGCCAAGTTGGTCAAAATCAAGGTGACTTCTACAAAGACGGTGGCGGAGGTGGTGCTGGTGGACCTGGTGGACCTGGTGGTGCCGGCAATAATGGTTACAGCAGTGTGGGCGACAGTTATGCACAAGCTGGCTCGGTAGGCATTAGCTACAGAAATGAACCTGCTACCATTGGTGGCATGGTAATTGATTCCACTGGCATTGCTTCTGCTGGAGCAAATTCTCAATATTATTCTTTGGTGGGATCGGCAGGCACCGGAGCATCAGCAGGTCAATTGCAAGCACGGCATGGTGCGGCTGTAATAGTTTTTGATGCGTATGGTACTCAAATTAGAGATGATGCAGTTGACAGTGCCTGGCACGATGTCAAGAATGCGTTTGTCTATGTAAATGGTACCTGGAAACAAACCACAGCTACCTATGTATATTACAATAATTCATGGCAAATGTTGATTGGTGGTGCAGCATTAAACTTCACCGGACAAACTGATGATTTTGGAAGATTATCAAGACCGTCGGACCGTAGAGCAGCGCCACCACCACCGCCCAAGGTATATGACAGTGTGCGTATTAGCTGTTTTGTAGCCGGCACACAAATAACCATGGCCGATGGATCATGCAAAGCAATTGAAAATGTCAGCATTGGAGAAACAGTACTAGGCAAAGACAGCGTTTCAAACACAGTTGTTGCGTATATTAGACCTGTACTGGGCAATAGAACTCTTGTTTCCATCAATGGAAGCAGTGCTTTTATGACCAATGATCATCCTGTGTATTGCAAAGATGGTGAGTGGAAATCAGCCAACCCAGATGCAACTCGAGCAAAATATGAACTATTTCAAGATTGGAATATTGGTAAATTGTCAGTTGGCGACATAATTGAAACTGCCGACGGAATAGGAATTGCAATAAACACCATGTCTGAACATGCCGAAGATCCTGACACTCAGCTTTACAATTTTGTTCTTGACGGCAATCACACGTATGTTGCAAACAACATGATTGTGCATAACAAAAACAGCGGCGGTGTAGGATCAGCTGGCAGTTCTGCTGGCAATGGTAGTGGCGCATCAAGTGCCGGCGGAAGCTCAGCAGGTTCTGCTTATTCAGATCGTAGACTGAAATATCATATTGAATTGATTCAAACACGAGATGACGGATTAAAGATCTACAACTTTAATTACGTCTGGAGTGATATTACATGGACAGGAGTCATGGCGCAAGACTTGTTGCAACAGCCACAATTTGCTCACGCAGTCACATTGGAAGCCAATGGATTCTACTCAGTGGATTACAACAAGATCAACTTTGAAATGACCATGGCTGATCAGTGTGTTTGTTTAGACTGAAAAACTTGAACCACATCCACAGGTGCTGACTGCTTGTGGATTGTTGATCACAAAGCTGGCGCCCATGGCATCTTCTCGGTAATCAATTGCAGAGTCTTGTAAGTATTGCATGCTCATGGCATCCACTACAACTTTCACTGAGTCGTAAACAAAGTCAAAGTCATCTTCGTTTTGTGCTTCGTCAAATGTAAAGCCATATTGAAATCCCGAACATCCGCCGCCCTGCACAAACACACGCAACATCAAGTTGGGATTGCCTTCTTCAGCAACAAGTTCTTGCAGTTTACTAATGGCCGCTGGTTGTAAATTCATCATAATCTTTCGTTGCAAACGTCCCAGTCAATAATTTTCCAAATATTGTCTAGGTAACGTTCTTTGTCACTTTGGTAGTCCAATGCCCAGGCATGTTCCCACCAGTCAATCAACACGCATATATCTGTGCGCACAGCATGGTTGGCAATGGTCTTGATGTCGCCACCAGTGCTCAAATAAACCCAACCCGAGCCCTGTATCTTCATGGCAGTTTCTTTCACTGCCGCTTTGAAATCTTCGTAAGTCTTGAACTTTTCTTCAATCAAGGCCAGCACAGCACCACGCGGCCTGTTGGCACCTTTGACCGGCCTCAGTTGTGGGAAAAATTTGTTGTGTAAAAAACTGCCAGCACGATTGAAATCTGCATTGCCTTCTCCAGCATTGTAACGCCGGGCATAACCTTTGGCCAAGTGTTCGTAGTGATAATCAATGGTTTCAGCACTCATAACAGGTGCTAGATCCTTGGGACCATAAGGCAAAGGGGTAGTTTCTAACTTGGCCGGTCTTGTGCTGGCTTCTACTAGGTCGATATGTTCACGCATAACAATATTTATCTGCGTCGGGTAATGCGGCCACGAGTTAAATCGTAGGGGCTGAACTCCATGGCAACTCTATCGCCCAACAACACTTTGATGTTGTGGGTGCGCATTTTGCCTGATAGATATGCAATTACTTCTGTGTTGACATCGTCCAGCAATACCCTAAACATGGCGTTGGGCAGGATTTCTTGTACCTTGCCCTCCATGCTGATTGTTTCTTCTTTGGCCATGCGTTACTTATTCAAAACTCACGGTGGCTGTGACCTTTTTGAGTCTGTCGTAACGGAAACTGCGCCAGGCACCTGCATCCAGGTCAAACACTTTTTGGGTGTGCGATTCTTCAGGTTTGGAGACTTCTTTGGCCTCTCCCAAGAAGCCATGTTGCCTAAGTCCATCCACTGGTGCTTCCTTGGCAGGCTTTTCTGCACGTGGTGGCTGGGGCGGAATTCGATCACCATCTAATGTGCATCGCATGTCACGTATGCTGCCATCTGCTTTGACAAAGGTCACTGTGACTTCGCTCACATTCAATAAACTGCGCATCCAGTCTCTAAAAATAATGCGACCTGTCTCGTCTGATTCTTGATAGGCGGTGCCTGGTTGTGCTTTCAACAAGCGAAATACTTCTTGCTGTTCCCAAGTCAATGTTTGTTCCATGATTTCTCCTCTGCTGGTTAATAAACGTTTCTTTCTCATTTCTTTTTGTTCACAATGTCCGGGGTGATGGCGTCAATGGTATTGACCACAGTTTTTCCTGCATACACCACAGTGGCACCAGCCACGTCGGCCACTGCAAATGCTGTGGCACAACCCTGCAAACATAACACTACAATCAATGCTAATTTCATTCTAACTCCATCTCAATACAAACCAAGTTCTATCTGCTTCCGACTGAAACCAAAACTTGCTGTTGTTTTGATACCAACGTTCATTAGGTGCCTGTATATTGGCCTTGAACCAAATACTGCCAGTGCTGGCACCAAAAGTTTCCGTACACCATTCTTCCATATCACTCCATGGCATCAACCCCATGGGCAGAGCCACAGTATAATACTGTTCACCAAACACTGTGCCATGCCCAAGTAGCATCATGATTGCTTCAACGCCCGTGCTTGAAGTTTGATCCAGGCGAACTGTTTCATCGCTTCAGAATCCCGGCGCAGATACGGTGCTGAGTGGTCTATGTGATTGGCATACTTGCCGTTCTTGATCATTCTCACACCACCACGTGGGCCTTGATACCATACCTGTTCACTTTCACGCATGAGCCAGGGTTCATTGTACCACTCCAGATAATTTGGGCGATTCCATTTGAGTTTCCATGCATAGTCGCCCTTGACGCCGTAGTACATGTTAGCCACGGCGCATGCGACTGATTTCCACGGCCTCTTCATCTGAGAACACAGGCACGGCGTTTGACTTGTGCATGGTGGCAATGCCCTTGACCTTGGTACCTGTGTACACTTTGGGCGCGGCCAATGTGGCATTGCCACCTGTGTTGCGTGACGGAATGTGTGTGCTGGTTGTGCGACCTGGAGGGGTACTCAATTTGTAATCCAAGGCAGGTGCCTTCATGGCTCTAGCACGTTTCTTAGCCTCGTCTTCAACGCCTTGGCGCTTGAGTAATTCTTTCCACGACTGTTCTAGTTCTCTGGCACGCCGTGCCTCTTCGGCGTTGCGAAACTTTACTTTGCCGCGCTTTTTGCCGCCCATGCTGAGCCAAGGGCCTTCAAGATGCATAGTCATGATTGCAGTTTCTCCCACATGTATTCTCGTTCAGGAATGTTTGCTACCAGTTTGATGTGCCCTTCGTTGAATGCACGGCGGATTGCCGATTTCAAGTAGTCAGGGCATCTGTCAGATACTTCAATAGCCGCACGACTAACCAACATGATCCCATCTATGAATGCAAAATCAGGCTCGTCTGCGCAAATCGTTCGATAGTTTTTGGGTGGTGTTTTGTGCTGGATCATGCTGTTATTATAGCACAATCCAGTTTATTGGTCAATTAGCGAAAAAGTATTAAGGCCATGAGCCCGGCTTGTACTATAAAGCCCACGCCAATTGTGATGATGTTTAGGGTGTCTTTGAGCACAATGGCTCGCAAGAACAGCAATACAAGCCCTGACCAAAGAAACGCCACCACATCCAGGCTGGGCACCCGATCACTCAGTCCAGTCATCAAGGCCAGCAGGGTGGGAAAGGTAGCACAGTGCAACACAATGGCTGCCAACCAACCCAAGGTATCTGCCGAAATTCTACTCAGATGATTGGTCAAGAAGTCACGGATTGTTTGCAGGTTAAAGGGCCAGTTGTTCATGAATGTTCTCCATAAAAGATGTGACGACCGATTTTTTCAATTCGGGGTTTGCGCCAGTTGGGGTTTACATAATCAGCATGATAATATAACGCATTTTTCATGCCGGGTAATCGGAAGTTTTCCAATAATACTTTTTTGGCCACTAGTTCGCTTTCTTGCCACATGGGCTGATACACAGCTCGTATCTTGTGGTTGCCTTCGCACAACCATGAGAATTGGCAAACTACCTTTTCGTAGAACACGTTCTTTTGATAAACCACACCGCATACTGTGTCAGCAAAGCGGCCCGATTCTACACGGTTTATAGTGACCTGGGCCACTGCTACTTTGCCTTCAAACGGCTCTGAGGCGGCTTCCCAGTAGATATTGCGTGTTAAGCAATCCAGTTGTTTCAACTTGTCTTCTGCTGACACATAGCCCACCATGCCGGCTGCTCGGTCTTGTTTTAACACATTCAAACGTGCTTGACACACGTTCCACACAATTGAGACCACCAAAAACAGTCCCAATAACTTGATAACTTTTGAAGACCATGATGCCAGGGCATTGGGTCGTTTCGCACTTAATTTCATTCAATTTCCTTTAAAAAGCCAATACGTGGCTATACGCGGAGTCCCGAGTAGATCACATTGACAGAAGATGGGTTGAGATGAGCATAGATAGACCTCGGGCCTCCTTGGCATACTCGTTTAAGACAAGCTCGCGTCCTGAGAAATGAGCCTGTCCAATTCTAGTTGTCAACGAAGAGACTTTCCGAGAGTCTCTTTCGAACACCAGCGCCTGCTTGGACAAACATCGGTCGGTGTCACGGGTACTTGTTTTTTTGGATTGGACAAGGTACCAATTAGCAGTAGAAGATCCTATTTGATTGCAATGTGTTGTTCTACCACCACTTTTACTTATTTGATTTTGCTGTGTACCTGTCAAAAAACTGTCAAAAAGGTGTGTTTTTGTCATTAACTATGCCGTTAATATCATGGTTGTTTAGGTTGTACTTTTTTCAAGGCTTCCCACATTTTTGCTTTTTCTCGGCACTTCTTTTCCAAGGCTCGGTAGCGTTGGCCCAGTCTGCGCAGGTCATCCCAATCTTTTTCCAGTTCAGGATTGGGTGTGAGTATGTTCAGTCGTTCCTCTACCGCTTCCATCCAGGCTTTCATGCTTTTACCGTTCATCTTGATGTCAGCATTTTCACCTTGGATTTCTATGCTGCCACTTTGTTCAACACTTAAAGTACCAGTACCAGTACCAGTACTGATCCAAGGCACTGTGTTGGGTGAGGTATAAGTGTATCCAGTTCCGCCACCAATGGCTGATATAGTGGTTCCTGTTGTGGTCCAACCGGCCGAAGTGCCCCAGTTGATGGTGTCAGTTCCTGTACCACTGGTTATGTGAGTGGTCAACTCATTGACTTCATCTAATGTTAGCGTGGGTATCGGTGTTGCTGATATTGACATGGGAATTTGCGATTTTTGGCACTGCGGATTTTTTCTGCGCCTCCCAGTAATTTTGGGCTCGACGCAGTTTGTCATCCAACAGTTTCTGCCGTAGGTCGGCAGTGAGGTGCAAGGGCCACGAATGTAGTTCTTGCATCTCAGGCTGGGTGTTACTTGGCTGCCGCAAGAGCTTCCTTCTCTGCTGTGATTTCTTTTCTGCGTTCTTTGATGCCTTTGCTCATTTCTTGCAAGGCTTTTCTAGCACGAGCCGCGGCGGCTTTGACGCCTTTGGCTGTGAATTTTTCATTTTCCGCAATGTATGTGTCGTAAGCGGCTACGATTTGTTCATGATTGGTCATGTAGACTCCTTTGTTGTGAATAGTAATTATACATGCCTTTCAACAGCATGTCAAGAAAAAAGCATGAATTTGGCACTCTTGCCTAGTCCACGTAGATGTGTCTGCGGTTCCAAGTATCCCACACAGTGATGGCAGTCCACTCATGTGTCCAAGTCACAAGAAATCGATCAAATGCTTGTTGGTGATGAAGCATCATCCGGTTGCCTGAGACTGTGGCATGTTCAATTTGATGTCGGCGTATCCAAGTTTTGAACATGGGTTCTGCTTGGTTGTTGTTACGCAACATCACAATGTACAGTGGTTCAACTGCACGGTACGTGGGAATAGACATTAATGGATTGTGGTTCCTTGGGGGACTTGAGCAGATACAAGCTCATTCATATTTAATTCAGCTGCCATCCGAGCAAAATTTTCATCCAGTTCGATTCTCTCATCGTCGTGCAATCGGGCATGGTCTTCATCTACACCTAACAGTCGCATAATGGCACCCACGTGCGCTTCTGTGCGGCCGTTTATGTATAACACTGTCATGATTTGAAACATGACATTTTTAGCGTAGTTGTAGATGGGATCATTTTCGAATTCGTGCATACAGTAATTATCTCTTTTGCGCCGTCAATAAAAAACGCCGTCAATGACGGCGTTGTTGGGAGCCTATTTGTATTAGGCGTTGGTGCTTTCAACTGCATCTGACTTGACAGTTGCAGGAGCAGACTTGGCCTTGGCACTCTTTGCAGAGACCTTGACTTCGCCTTTCTTGGCCACTTTGCTCTTCTCAGCCAGCTTGTTTGCTACTGCAAAGCCTTCATCACCAGTGGTGATGCCTTGCGCCTGCAGGTATTGCAGGGCTTCTAACTTGGTCATTGCCTGGGGCAGTTCAACCAAGTTGATGTTGTTGCAACCTGCCTTGTTCAAGATCTTGATACGAGCCACAAGATCGTTTGCAAAGCGGACCTTGACGGTGCCATCTTTGTTGGTTGCGGTGCCTGCTACGGTAAAAGTTTTGTCGTTTGACATGATGTTGCCTTTCAAAAGTTGCCTAAAGTTAAGTTACGAAACATGCTGTTTGTCAGCATATCCAAATTATACACAAAAACGATATTGGTGTCAACCATTTTTTGCACAATCTAGATTTGATTTGCCCGAATTACTGGGCCAATTCTTTGCTTTGGGTTTGGATGGTTTGGACGCCTCGGTCAGCAATTCGAGCAATGCCCGAAAAGCCCACTGACGCAACAACCAAGCCTAATACAAAACCAATAAAGATATTTTTCATTGCGATTCCCTTATAAAACGCTCACACGGTTGAGTTGGGTTTGTCCGTCACGGTGAGCTTTGACGGTACCACGGATTGACAATGTTGTGCCTGTGTTCAAGGGTTCACGGATGGAAAAGAACACTGTTTCATTGTTGGCTGTGATGCCAGTGGCATAATAGGTGTTCCACTTCTGACTGAAGTTGCAACGAACAATGTCCACTGTGACTGTGACCTTGTCGCCCACTGTGCCTATGTAGCCAACAGTTTGATTGATCCGGTCCTGTTCCGCAATGCGTTGCAAAGCACGTTGATAGCTGTTGGGCAAACAAGCCACAGTGGCTAATTCTAATTTATGCGCCTGCGGAAAGAATCTATCTGTCACAGCAGTGATCTTCATTACACTACGGTCAAAGTCTGTGAGCTGATTTTTCAGTGCTCGGAAGGTCATGTCATTTTGAATGAATTTCAGGCACTCCCCACCTGCCACACGATCTTCGTCAGTGATCATGAAAGGATTTTCCAAGGCTTCCATCATGATGTTGCGATTGCTCTTGCGTTTGAGTTGCACAGCAGTTGCCGACTCTGAAGGCAGTTCCCACTCATCTTGTTTGATGTAGGCACCATTGATGCGTTGTGCATGGCATGCCGCACCCCACACATCACTGATACTGTAGCCACGATGTCCACCACCGGCACTGCGGCGTGATGTCCACTGGCGTTGCACAGGACCCTCATCGTCCTCGTGACCCAGACGTTGCACGTCACGGGCTGTCATGTTGGTTACGTCTACAAACATATCAGTCTTTCCGAACAAAACTGCCACGGAACATACCGCCTACCAACATCACAGCCAACCATGTTTCAAAGGTGTAAGGGATTGCCAACACAGGGAACAAAGTGTTCAAGGCCCAGATGCTCAACAGCGGGCCAACAATGATGATGGCCACAATCAACACAAGCCACAAATATTCGTTACGTATTGTCATCTCCGACTCCTTAAACGTAAAAATCAGAATTGAAACCTAATGCGTCATAAACAATCTCACGCACCATGGTGTCAGTGGCTTCACCAAATGCCTTGACTTCAGCCAAGCGGCACAGTTCTTGATACACTTCCAACCAAGTCAGACTGCTGGCTTGAGCGTGTTCAACAATGGCATGCACAGCCTGGTTGCCTGCATCTGTAAACATGCCGTAATAGATCTCTTTTGTGTCTTGCATTGTGGGCTCCTTTTGTTACAATATGTTCATATTATAGCATTTTGGCAATTATTGGTCAACCTCTTCAGCGTCTGCAAACTGTTCCAAAGCTTCAGTCAAAACTGTTAACTTTTTGCTTAACGGGGTAGAGCTGTAAGTGTCGCCCATGTACCACACACCATCTTTCATGATGTAGTAGTACTCGGCGCCACAGAGCTCGCATTGTTCCAAGAACTCGTCAAACGTGTGAGCCACTTTGTGCTCCACGTCCTTTTCACCGCGATCACGTCCGTAAAAGGTACACCATTCTTCGTTGTGCTCACGGTGCTCAATGCCAAGAACGTCATGCTTGCTGAAGGCGTGCTTCTCACCAATGTCAGGTTGCAGGCTTGACATATCGCCCAGGGCCACCAGGTGGTTGGCTCGGGCACTGTCATAGTGATTTTGCAAGATACGACCGTTGTGTTCTATGTAGCCATCCCAATGGCAGTAAATGCTTTTGACCTTGTCACCGTGCATGACACCAATTCGACTGCGTGTTCCCATTTACAACTCCTTTTGTTACAATATGTTCATATTATAGCATTTCGGCTATTTCTGGTCAACCAGAAAAGTAGTACTAAAAAAGTATTACTTTTCCATGCTGTTGATAAAGGCATTCATCATGCGTTGTGCCTGTGCTAGGCTTTGTTCAGGTGTGGGGTGTTGCACACAACCTGCTACCACACCGGGCTTTTGGAACTGTGCCAGGACACGTTCACATTCTGACTGATTTGTGAACTGCCCTATGTTCTGCACAGAGCTGGCAAAGATTACAGCAATGGTCCACATGTTATTCTCCAAACTCGTACATGAACTGAGCCATTGTGGGGTCCAGTCGGACAAGATCTTGTGCGGCACTGGTCAGTGCGCGATAGCGAGCTTGTACTTGAGCACGGGGCAGTTCGCCGTCACAGCTCAAATTCTCAGGACTGAGCTTGGCGTCAATCATTTTTGCCACACGCTCACGACCCGGTGCTGTGGCAACTTCGTAGGCCACAAAACTGCCGTTGAACATGCTGGACCAAGCGTTCTCTTGTTTGATCAGTGCGTTGAGTGCTTTCATTACTGGCTCCTTTTTGTTACAATATGTCTATATTATAGCATTTTGGGAATATTCGGTCAAGAGAAACCCTACAAATTATAGGGGCAAAAAAGTAATACTTGAGTATTACTGTGTTGACTTGCCGTATAACAGTGGACCAGCAGGCATTGGGAAAGCGGATTCTATTGCACTTGCTATTTGTAATGTCAATGTATCGCCATGCATGGGTCCAATAATTTGCACAGCCTCAGGCATTGAATTACTGTTTAATCCTGTTGGCACTGTGACTGTGGGTTGTTTTGTAATGCAGGCCAAAACAGAAAATTGTGAAAGAAATAAATCTTTTTTATGAGATACCATATTATCAACCAAAAATTCGTCAGCAGACATTGCAGTGACTGGACAAATTATTGCGTCATAGTGTTGCATGAATTCACGAAATTTAACTATTAATTTTTTGCGTCGATCAATCCAATGATACAAATCAATTTTGGAATGGGACAGTATGGCCCATCTTTGTATGTTGTTGCTGGTCAGTGGTCGACGATCTTCAGGTATACTTTGCCATTTTTGAAATAGTTCTGGAATATTGATGTTTTTCATAATTTGCATTGCGTCATCAATGTCAACGTCAAAGTCTACGGGGCCAATCATTGCTCCTTGATCTGACAACCTTTGTGCTATTTTAGACGTGGTCACTGAGTCTTGACAATATGCCACTCGTAATTGGTTTGTTGAAAAATTATGATCTACCCGACCATCAGGCAGTGATGCCCAATCTCGAACATCAGGACCTGAAATTACTTCAAGTGCAGTGGTCAAATCCTGCACCGATCTGGCCATTGGTCCTATGGTGGTCAAATCAACTGTGTCACTGGGATATCTTGCAACATGTCCAAAACTGGGTTTCATACCATACACGCCACAGAATGCCGCGGGCACAGCAATGCTTCCTCCAAAATCACTGCCCAAGGCCACTGGTACCATGCCGGCAGCCACCGCCACCGCCGATCCGCCGGAGCTGCCTCCAGGTGTGTGTTTGGTATTCCAAGGATTTCGGGTGATGCCATACAACTGCGAATTTGAACTGTGGTTGTCAACTCCAAATTCAGGCATGGTGGTTTTGCCAATTAAAATTGCACCGGCTGCTCGTAATCGAGCAGTCACTGGTGCGTCCTCCGGCCAGTCTTGTACAGGATCAACAGTTAGACTTCCTTGCAAAGTAGGCCAACCTTGAGTTAATATTGAATCTTTGACAGCAAATGGCACTCCATCCAATTTACTCAATGGACTGTGCTGTTGCCAGCGTTGTTCACTGTTCCGGGCCTGTTGCAGTGTAGTATCAGGATCTAAATAACAAAATGCATTTAACACAGGATTGAGTTGGTCAATCTTGTTTAATAGTTGTTCAGTCACTGTCACAGGACTGGCTGACCCTTTTTGATAGAGATCAACCAGCTCTGCGGCTGTGCAAACAGTAAAGTCAGGCATTGACTTTTTTCCTGCCAGGTTTGCCTTTAGAATCAAACTCGTTCATCACATACCAATCAATTAAACTGCGACGGATCATGGAGATCAAATCGCCTTGACGATCCGGCACCACGAACCTCACAGGACAGCGGCCCCAGGTATTTGTTTTGATAAACTCATAGTAGTAGCGTCTGTGGTCTGCGTTGTTTGGGTCAAACACAGTCCAAGTTCTTGAATTGAGATATAGTGAGCTCATTGTGTGTCCTCAACTTTGGTAATGCCAATATAGCTGTTTTCAACTTCCCATGTGACCCAGTTGACCACTGAGTGATGATCAACATTTTCGTCAATCCATTCATATCTAAAATTGCCAGTGCCCACAAACAAGTAGTCGTAGAACTCGCGTTTGATTTTGTCTTCAAGGTCACGGATCAATCTTTCAGGACCAGTCCACAGTGTTGTAAATTTTACTGTGTGTCCCACATGACCTTCATATCCCTGAATCCTTGATGTGGGATTGCTGGTGATGCCAAGGCATGTGCGTGTGACTGGCTGGTCGGTTGCATCATCAATGTAACGATGCCGCCACAGATAGAAGTAGTATTGTTTGGCTTCTTCCATTTTAGATACCTGCGTAAGTTGTCATGTGTGGCACTTGCGGCAAAGCACACTGCCCGCCCCAGTTTATATAGTCCATGACCAAGATGGGAGTCAAGCAACCGTCGCTCCAAGATTCAGGCATGTTGTTGGCAGCAGTGAATGTACCCCAGCGTTGTTTGCAGTCATTGTGGAAGCTCTTGGGACTGCCGTATTTGTGTTGGAACAATTTGTACAGGTCCAGTTCCACAGCATGATCCAATTTGATCTCAGGCTTGTTGGTACGTGCCGCGGCGTGCAGTCGACCAAATGCAAGAATAAAACCACCATCCACGCCCTTTTCATTGGGGAAGTAGGTGTTGTGCCACTTCAGTGCCCACTCTAGGTCTTTGATGGTTTCGTTGAATTTCTTCATGTCAGTGCCATGTCCAGCAATCAAATTCAAACCATGAATGTAAGTGACCATGCCTGGAGTGGCTTGGTTGTACTTGGCCGCACTGGACTTGGCTGGAAACATGTTGTTGCGTTCCAGCACACACTGAATCATTTCACTTTGTACGTCTTCGTCAAACACAGAATTGTATAAACGAGCGCCGTTGACACGACTGCGGTGCAAGTGGAATGCATCAATGGGTTTGCGCATGCCGCCATTGATTTGACGGAAACCATAATTGCCATCTGCTTCGCCTACCAGTGCAGAACCCGGTACTGTGAGTGTTTCGTCAAAGCATTTGACTTGGACCAAGAAATCATCTTCTAACAGTCCAGCTTGATACAAGTGATACAAGGTACAAGCAGTTTGCTGACCCTCCCACGCTGAGTATCTACCATTGGCTAACTTGGTAGCCATCACAGGCATGTAAATGCGTGGATCAAAACGCACAATGATTTTGGCCTGATGTTCAGGTTCAGCATCGCGTTGAATTTCAATATTGATGTCCAACAAGTGGAATGGTACTAATACCAGTTCTCCACAATGAGCATTGGAAAATTTCTGCCCGGCCATGTTGGCGGCAAGGATTTTTAGTGCTTGTTGTATTGCAGGATTGTTGTGTATGGCGCCAGCACGTTGTGTGATGGGCTGATATACACTGTTGTTGTGAGTGGGAGTCAAACGTTGATTTTGTTGTTTGACAATGGGTGCAAAGGGATTTGCTCCGCGATTTACTGTGCGAGTTGCTACTGTTGTTGCCATGATTTGTTTCCTTTAAAAAAATGAGTTTGTCCTATAACTTAAACAAGACGCTCATAATATAACACAAAAATTCATTTGTGTCAACCAAAATGCTCTGCAACCCCCGGCGGTAATTTAGTGTGTCAGCTCGCACCGTTGTTACTTTGGCTCCCCGTTTGGTTCAATGCCTTGTAACACACACCTTCCACCCGCTTCCCGACAGGGTCCGTTCTCGCATTGCCAGCGCACTTTCGGTTCGAAGTGTACCACCCGTACATGTCATTGTACTTCTCATCCTGTGGGTCACAGTATCCGGAGACACCCGGAACGTCCAGTTAGGTGATCAACACCTTGTTTGTGGCCCGGTCACTGTGAATGCGGTGACCCAGGCGTCGAATCGTGTCAGCCGCAGTCTGCGGACTGGCTTCAAACATTTCCTTGATATCCTCAGCAGTGATGCCATCTGTGGCTTCACAAGTGTAGATCTCATAGTGGCGTTGACTGTTGTATCTAGCACGTAGCAGGAGATGATTGTAGTTGGGAATCGCACTCTCACTCACCGGCTCGCCCTTTAACTGTTGCCACATGCGCCGTTGCTCATCCTCAGTGAGATCTATGCAACACTCAAGGCCTTCATTGCACCACATGATCAAAAACTGATGACTCATAGTTGAAATTGCTTTAACATGGTGGCAGCATCTGACACATCATCTGCTGTGGCATTGGTCAAGATTTCGTCCAAGATGTCGGCTTCTTGTATCAGTAATTCTGTTTTGGCTTGCCGCACAAGACTCAAGGCATAGGTCAAGTCATCTTCTGTGGCCCAACTATAAAAGTCCTCTAGCGTGGCCTCATCTGAATCCAAGATGAAATGCAGGTTGTTACGGTCCCAGTCATTCATGTCAATCCTTTGCAATACAATACCCGTAGTATAGCAGATCAGGAATATCTAGTCAAGTAGTAAAAAGTATTAGTTTTTTATGCCCAGAACAGTGCAAACGCGGCAGCGTCACGGTCTGAGTCAAAGTAGAAAATGTAGCGTCCCGGAGCACGGTCTGAGCTGGTGGCCACTACCTGCCAACGCCAGTCGCCCACAAGTTCGGTTTTGCACCACTCTATGATTCGATCAATTTGCCCAAAAGGTCTAGCAATTTCCCGTGCGTGATTGAAACTTTCGCCGAGACGTATGGAGCCGATGGGTTGTTGCAGTTGCATCAACATTAGTTATTGATGTACCGGGTGTCCTGCAAATTTTGATCCAGCACATGATTGTACATGATGTCCTGTACTGTGTCTATTCTGCGTGTTTTGTTTTTCTCACCCAACACAACTATCACTCTGCGTTGCTTTTGATGTTCTACCACCAGGGCAACACAGTAACCTGCTGGATTGGTAAATCCTGTTTTTGAAGTGATGATGTTGTCAAACTCTATCAAGATGGGACGGTTGGTATTGTTGAGTTGAATTTTACGCAGTTTCTTTTTGAATTTGGTTTCAAATGCCACTGTTTTTTTCACACTGGCATCACGTATGACCCAGTATCCCGCGGCGTAACTAGCCATGGTTCCTATGTCACCAGCAGTGGCCATGTTGCCGCGATCCAAGCCTGTGGGATCACGAAACACAGCATTGATGCCCCACTCTCGGGCCTGTTGATTCATCTTCCAAATAAACTCTTTACGTCCGCCTGGGTAATCATTGGCCAGTGTTTCCGCGGCAGCATTGTCACTACGTACCAGCATGGCATTGAACAGTTCTTGGCGTGTGTATGTGCCACGTGGCAAGTTGCTTTTGACAGTGGTGTTGAGTGGCAGTTGACGGAATAGGTCCTTGCTGTGGTCCAAGGCCACCATGGCAGTCATTAACTTGGTGATACTGGCTATGGGACGATACTCCGTTGAGTTGCGTTGGTATTCCACACGGTCCGCGGTTTCGTTGTAAACGTAAACACTGGGCTCACGACCATGCACAGTTCCGATATAAAAAAATAAAATGATTACAATAAGACCGCGAATCATTTTGTATATACCCAATAAGGTAACTGTTTATCTATTAATAAATCATTGCTGAATCTCAAGCTGGCATTGATTCTTAATTTATCATGCATGACCACTGGGCGATGTGGTACATTGACATTGATCCAATGTGGGACATTTGCATCACAACGACCAATTTCTTTCATGTCCTCAGTTTGGCATGATACAACATTTAACTTAAAATTAAGTTGATATCCTGTGCTGACATTTTTTCCAACTGGTTCACTGTCATACCATACAGTATAACTATCATGACAATTTAATATTGGAATATTGAGTCCAAAATCAAAAAAAGTGTCAACATGCACCTCCGAATTCTGATCAGCGACTTCGATGATAAAACAAAAATGTTGAAAAAAATCTCGTATCTTTAGTTGTGCCAACATAGACATAACAGTTGGACAGGTGCTATTATGAAATTCTTCGGTTTCATTAGAAACCAAAAAACCGGGTAAATTTAACACTCCATCAGAATTTGCAACATGGTGATAAAGTGCAAGTAATTCTTTGCTTAAGGCTGGAACAAGGTCGGGAGAAATATTAGCTGGATGGCACAACCAGTCTGGTGTAGTGAGTTGGTGTTTGTACATTAAATTATTTACTCCACTTTAACTGATAGAATGTGGCCAGTGCGGGATTTCGGAATGTGAATGTGACGTGGCTGACTTCTGATTCGGTCCAGGCAAATTCATCATACACCGGCTTTTGATAGCGCCAGACATAGTCTTGATTCACTACAAGTCCGTCTGCATCCAGTTGATGCTTGTAGGCCAAGGCCTGTTGAGAACCACAATCAAGCCGTACGTAGTTCACTGTGTCCATGGCATAGTCGAAATAGCAAGGCATCGCGGTGATCACGGAACCAAAAGGTCATGTAATCTTGGGTGATTTCTGTGATGTATCTGTCACCGGGCAGGCCAAACAGTTCTACTATGTTGGCCATGCGCATGTTCCACAGTTCCATGTAGTCGTCCCGAGCCCAGTGCAGGGTCAGGCCATGTGTGTGTTCAGGGCTGTACAAGATACACTGTCCTTATGTGTTGATCAGCACTTTCCCAGTCCATTTTGTAAAACAGCACGTAATCTGTTATGTCGAAATGATTGCAAAAACTCTGTCCGTATCTAAGACCTCGAATGCCATCAAACGTGAATTCCAGTCGCCAAGCCTCGTAGGCTGCTTCAGTAATGCTGTGCTGACGTTCTACTCCTTCGGCCATGTTCATCAAGTCTGCTGTCATGTTTTCAAACGCATCATTACCCATATGGTCCTTTTAATACCCAAATCAAATGTTCATGGCGATCATGCCAACGATAATCAGGTGTGGCCCAGCCATCAGACCACCTAACACAACCACGGTAAGCATGTTGCAACCAAATAATTTTTCTAGTGATTTCACAGCGGTGTGGCCACCATGCAAACTCCACGGCCCACTTAGCTCGAGAATGAAATGCCTGATCCGCTTCTTTTAGACTTTTAATTGAATAGCCTAAACTGGCTCTGTGATCGTTGTAGTTGTGACCGAGCATCAGTCCCAGAGCGAAGAAAAATATTTTCCAAACAAGCGGAAGCCGTTTTGGATGCGAGTTTCTACCACTTTCATTCCTTCGTAATCGCACTGGTAGGTATCTTTGGGACCTTTGCCCATTTGATAGTATTTGTGTTCACCTTTGGGCACTTCATTGCCTTCTTTGTCTACTGGTATCCAAAGCAGGTCATGTTCGCCTGAACGAAACGCTTCTTCCCAGGAGTCATCTACCTTGCACTCAAACGCAAAGATCATTTCATCCATGACCCAGTCCCAACGAGCAAAGTGATTGGCATCAGTGTCCCAGTCATTTTCTTTGGGCGGTGCAGATGTTGACTTCAGTTCTTCAGGCACATCCTCGTCATCCACAAACGGTGCGCCATGCTTTTTTTCTTTGAGTTGTTTCAGCATGGGCAAGATAATTGGACTCAATGTATGGTCCATGCTCCAGGTATCGTAGCGGTCAATCTTGATGTAGTTGATGGGCGGATGCACACGATCCAGTACCCACATGATGCCCCGGCTGATGGGTGTAAGACGGTCACTCCACTTTTCACACCAGTCTGGACGTTCCACAAACTGAGATTTTTCTCTACGATGATCTTCAAGACTTTGTTCCACAGTCCAACGAGCACACTTGGACCAGTCAGTCCAGAAGAACACATAGTCCAGCATGGTGTAAGGTGAGATCCAATGATCTCTATATCCGCTGATGTAAATTTTCATTGTTCAACTCCAAAATGTTTTTTAATCGCAAAAGCAAACATTTCTGCTTGATACTGACCAGCAGATTTTATTTCATAGTCATTGCCCATATTGATACAGGCTTTGGCACATTCCCGCACAATCAATTCGCAAAGTTTCTGCATCCGATCTGGTGTGGCCACATAGTAACTGCCTACATCAAAGTCCGCAGTCGCCATCTTGGCCTCGAGGGCCAACTGTTTAAACTTTTCGTTCATATTCTTCTCTTATTTGATTTAGTCTTGGACTCAACTTGCCAATGCTGATCAGTGTGCTGTGTGCTGAGGCAGGATTGAATCCATATTTCAAGGCTTGCATCAATTCCAAATGTGCGGCACCGGCCAAGCCCAGTGCATAGTCACGATCAGCCTCAGCGGCCTCTACTCGCAGTCGGCACCATTCTTCATGTACTCGGATCTGTTGCTCTGGGCTCATTGTGTACCTTCATGTAATCGCAAGCTCTGCAATGATGCTCGCTAAAGTATTCACCGTGCTTGTTATGCCAAGTAAATCCCTTATTGGTCAACCAATGGTCACCAATACTGCATAGTTCTCGGCGGCGTTCCAGCCATGTGAAATGATTTCCAAACACCAGCCACCCCCATCCTATTAAGGCAACGACAAATAATACTGCACTAATCATCATTCAACTCCTCTTGGATTGCTGGAATACATTTTGTATGCCACTGAGTCAAACACATATTCGCCAACTGACTTGAATCCCACTTTTTCCATTATTTGCATACTGGCACCATTGTTGATGTTGTGTTTGGTCAGCATTTCGATGTCAGGATTGTGTTGTTTCATCCAGTCAAACAATGCAATCATTGACTCATACATCAAGCCACAACGTTGCAGCGATGTTCGGGTCCAAAACCCCAGTTCCCACATGTTCAACTCTGTGTGTAGAGTGTGAAATTCTAAATTGCCAACCACCTGTTTAGTGAGTCGATCAAACACAAACAGGCTCCATTGTTGTTCACGTTCAAAATTCTCACGTGCTCGTTCACAATATGCTGTAGAAACTGCCAGGCTTTGTGCCTGCTTGGCCCAAGGCCATGATTCTGGCCATGTGCGAAGTTGTTTAATTACATCTGCCACAGCCGCATACACTGCCACACCATCAGTGGATCTTGGCACTCTCAAAACAAATCGATCAGTGTCAATGGATTCTGTAAACATCAAAGAATGGTGCCGGCTTTGATCAGTTGTTCAAATGTTTCAAACAAAGTTTCAAAACGAATTTGATACAGTCGGACTACTGCGTCCCAGTCTTCCTTTTCGGTGCCTTCACGGGCGCTCAACATTTTGATATCATCCAGCACTTGCCATGCCTGCATGATCTCTTGTTCCATGTCAAAACGAGTTTTTGTTTTACCAGCTTCCATCATCAATCCATATTCTCAAGGTTAAAAAGATCCAACCCACACTCCACGTGCGTTCGTTGGGACTGGGCCATCCGTCATTGGGTTCTCGGCGTGCCCAGGGCAACAAACTCCAATGACAAGGATTTCCCTTTATTATAACACAAAATCCCGAATAACGCAACCAGTTTTTTATACTTCCACTGTGACCAGGCGCCATGTATCTGCCCTTTCTTCATAGTTGACATAACCTCTTGGGTTGCACAAGATTCGACATGACCCAATTCGGTAGTCAAAGTCCTCGTGCGTGTGCCCGTGTGTCCATAACTTGATCTGTGGGTGATCCAAAATAAAGTCATCCAGTTCACTACTGTACCCACCATTCATTATGGCCTCATGGGCATATTTTGGATGGGTGCTGAGCCTGCTGGGTGCATGATGCCCTACCACAACATAGCGTCCGGCAGGATTGGACTCCACAGTGGTTCGAACAAATGCCAACATGGCATCATGGTCATTGGCAGCATCTGTGGTGGTAAACCGACTGCCCCATTGATCATTGTCTTTGGCCGTATTGTCTACACAACGAAAATCATTCATCATGCGTGAAATCTCATGCAAGGTACGAACACTACGCTTATTCATGTCAGTCCATAATGTGCCACCAATGAATGTGATGTCATCCAGCACAAAAGTTTCTTTTTCAAGTATGTGCAAGTTGGGCAAATATCTCAGGACATCTTTGAAGTGCGGCACAGTCTTGGCAAAGTCACCATGATAGTGTTCGTGATTGCCCACAATGAAAATCACATGCGGAAATCTCTCACTGCATCGTTGGAAGAACGCATGAAATCGGTTACTGCGATATTCTTCACCCATGGTGTTGTAAAGATCACGTTGCGTCATATCGTTGGCAATGCAAATGTCACCACCCAGGATTAGGACGTCAGCGCCGCTGTCGTTGTCAAAGTCTAGGTCACCAAACTCTAGGTGTACGTCAGATACCAATGCTATTTTCATTTTGTTTCTTTAATTCTTTGAGTTGCGATTTCAGCGTGGCCACTGCTGTCTTGTCACCATCATAAATGGCCGCATCCTTGTTGGGATACCTCTCACGAAACCGTTCACGTATTTCCTTCAAATCACGCCCTTGACAAACAAAGTCGTTGGTGACACTATTATAACAGAAATATTGATCATGCTCGTGTTCCACTGTGAGTGCAATCAGCCGTTCTTCATCCAAGGCCTGCCCCACTGAAGACAATTCTTCAGTGAGTTCTTGAGAAAACCGGTGTATCAACCAGGCTTCCAGCAGGCCAAATGCTATGGTAACTGCAAAGTATATCAGTCCAAACCAAATTAAAAAGTCACCGAATTCCATGAGAAACTGTCCTATGTCTGTCATATATTTACTTTCAGGTTGATTGACTTCGGCGCATGGTCAAGTATTCTTGCCACTGCACCCACTTGTTCTTGACCAGGAAGCCCCAGTCGCGTTGTTTGATGCCGGGCATGAACAGTGTCCAACATGTCACTGCTGGATCCAATTCAATTCTGTGATAGGTGTTGGCACTGGCCCATCTAAAACTGCCGGGCTTGCGCCACACACAATACTCGTGTATCTTTTGACCACGTGTGTTAAACACCGGAATCCATTCCCAGTAACCACCCTTCAATATAATAGTAAAGTAAGGCCAGGGATGATCATGCACATCGTCTGGATCCGACTTCAAAAATTTATGCACAAAGATGTTGAATGGGAATCGTTTTCTATCCTTAAGAAACACGTAGTAGCGTTCCAAATAAGGTTCGCCATTCACACGGTCCATGATCACACGGTGCCGATCCCAACGTTGGAAGAGTTCTTTAATCATAGTGTATTATACACGATACAGAATTATCGGTCAAGAAAAAGCCCTACCAGTTGTAGGGCTTTTGTCATGTGTGTCCAGTGTGAATTGGACAGCGAGTTGGTTTAGACCAAACCAAGTGCCATTGCTTTGTAACCAGCGGCAACCAATTTGCGGCTGGGTTTGCCAATCACATACTCTGTGACTTTAACGCCATTGCCAGCTTTGCGGCTGTTGGCATAAACTGCATAACCAGCTTGGCGAACACGGCTGACTTCAGCGCTGATGTTCTTGATGCCAAAACGCTTTTCAGCTTGGCTGGCAGTCACTGTTTCGCCATTGTACAAGGCATGGAACAGTTTGTAGGTCTTGGTTTCGGGATTGAAATGCATCATAAAATACTCCTTTAAATAAAAAATTAGCTGTTGCATCACAGCATTCCACAAGTATACACGGGTTTGTATTACAATGCAACAAATTTTGAGTATCAGTTTTGCCAGACTAAATATTATTGTGATGAAAGTCACAGCTCGTGTTAGACACACATACACACAAAGGAGAAAAATATGAGCAAAACACCTTACGAGATCCGTCTCGAACTTCTGAACCTGGCCAAAGAAATTCTTCAAACGCCAATTTACCAAACCCGCGAAGCCAAGTTACAGGAATACCATTCCAAGTTAACTGATGCCAACCGGGAAAGTCATCCGTTCCCAACCTTGCCTGATTTTCCGTCCAGCACGGATATTGTGGCCAAGGCCGAAGAACTTAAAAAGTTCGTAGACGCGGCGTAACCAAAGAAAAACCACCCTAGGGTGGTTTTTTATGAGTCCGGCAAGAAATTTATTTCTTGTTGAAGGCCCAATAGATCACTGCAATTGAAACCAAGCCAACCAAACCTTGGCTGCCTAGTGCAGTTACCAATTTGACTATGCTGGAAACAACATCAATTGCCAAGAAAGGCACTGCGGCACCAAACAAGATTTGGAGCACAACACCAACTGCAATCAACTTAATACCAAGGTCAACTACGTGACCCAACAGGCCTGAGGCCATTTCAAACGCTTTGTCCATTTAAGACTCCTTTAAAAACAAACTTCTTAGTTTGTGGACAAATATTTAAGGAGTACTATACAAACCCAGTATATTTCCCGGGTTTTTTGGTTGTTTTAGGCAACTGTGCTTAATTTGCGCCAAATTGCTGCCTGCTCAATTTTGCGTATATAATCCGTTCTGCAATAGCCAACATCATCACGCCACATGCCAACAGCCTCATAACTGCCGTGGCACTGTGGTGGTGCCGATTCCGAAATCCAACGCTGTAATGCCCAGATGGTCTGTCGATTGGCAGTGTCTGCACAGGCAAACGCACGTTCATAATCGTGTGCCAGCATACTTTCCAAATAGCCGCCAGGAGCCCATCCCCGAAGCAAATAGTTCTCAATGGCTTCTTGCGTTTCCAAGGACAATTCCATACCCATGTTTCGCAGGTCTTTGGTTCGCCAATCTATCATTGTACACCTTTGACATGTTTACAATCACCACGGAACTTGAAGCCTGAGCAAGTGCATGAGTATTCACCACGTAGTTCGGTTACTCGATAAACGTCACCCTTGCTGCCTTGCACTTCAATCACACGCCCTTCTGGCACTTCGGCCTCAACGTCAATTTTGAACTGCTCGGGATTGAGTTTGAACTTGCGTCCACGAATGTCAATGCGAATGGGTTTGCTGAACTTTTGGGGCAGGCCGCGACCATGTCGGACATACGCATACATCTTGCTCTTGCTGTCGTCCAACAAGTAGATGTGGTTGTCACTTTTGGCATCAGCCCATTCTGTAGTTTCAGCAAACCATTTCATTTGGCCATGATCCTTGCTAGTACGGCACGAGCCTCAACAAGATCTTCGGTTTCAAGTGCTTGCTCAATTGTCTCATTGTGTGTGTGAGCATAATTGGCCATGGGCTGCCAGGCAGTGTATGGTTGTGTCCATTCCCAACGGATTGAATTGTTTTCCATAATTAGTCCTTGAGTAAATCAACTTGAACATTGTGTTGCTTGCCGGCAAAAATGCTGTTGGTGCCCCAGCCAGTGGGCTGTTGTCGGCACATGGCAAACGCCAGCTCACGTTGAGCCTGCAGATTTTGCAGAGCTGTGATCACTGCCTGCTGGGCAGAGTAGGTAGCAAAATTCTCAACGTCTGAGATTCGGCAGTACATGCCAACATTGTCCACAATAAAACGGATTTTTTGGCTGTTGTTCAAGCCTTGTATCAGTCGCTGTTTACGCATCTCAACTCCTTTTGTTACAATATGTCCATATTATAGCATTTGGGCAATTTCTGGTCAATCCTTTTTTGCCAATTTTTCAATTTCTTTGTTGCGTTCCAAAGTTGCTAATACCATAGTATACATTTGATAGATCAAAAACAAAAGTATACCGCCTACAAAAGTATTAACAACTGCCTGACCCCCGTATGTTTCTGCGGCCACTGCAATCACACCTTGTGCAACAATAGTAAATGCAAGAATACCTGCTACGATTGCGGCTGCTTTGACTTTGAGATTCATAAATTACCTTTCTTTGTTTGTATGCCACAATTATAGCATTTGGCGAATTATTGGTCAACCACCCCAAAAGTAGTACCAAAGTAGTACTCAGTAGAAACCATGAGATAAATATCAGTGCAAATCAAGGAAAAACCATGTTAGAAAAACTACTAGAACGCCTGGCCGAAATGTTCCCGGACAGCGATTACCAAAGCAGACTGGAACGTTACATTGCCAGTCGCAATCCGCAAAATGCCGCTGATGTGGAACACTGGGAACGTCAGTACTTTCAAGACCAACAAAGAGGTCTAGTGTGAAATATCTTCGAGCCATTTATGAGGCAATGATCAAAAATCGCGAACGTCAAGCACAGGCATATCGCAGTGGTTATCGCTACTATTACTGATTTACACTGACTCAGGCATGTAGCAATAAATATTATTAATGCCAAATCCCAAAATATTCTGTAATGTGCCTTGGTTCCACATGCAACTTTACCATGACGGTAGTTATGGACTGTGTTGCAGTGAGCGAGCGCCGGTGTTTGATGGCTACGCAAAACAACCCGAATCAATCAAACCCAATATCAAAACCACCAGCATTCGTGACTGGTACCGTGGTGAAAAGATGAAACGATACCGTGAGTCCATGCTGGCCGATCAACCCTTGGCCGAATGTGCCGGTTGCTATCAAGACGAGCAGTATGGCAACGACAGTTATCGCAACACACAAAATTGGCGCAGTGTGATATTCACACAGCAAAACTTCCAGCAAAGTTTTGAACAAAGTCCACACCATGATGTGTTTGTCAGCGAGCAATCTGGCCAGGCCCTGGATGAACACTATGATGGCATGCCTGTGGACCTGCACATTGACATGGGCAACGAATGCAATCTCTACTGCAAACATTGCAATCCCAGTTACAGCACACAGATTGCAACCAAATACAAAATCTGGGGCATACTCAGCAAAGAAGATTACCATACCAGAATGAACTGGATGGACGACGAAGAAGTTTGGCAACGGTTCCTGAATGAACTGCTGGGCATGAAGAACCTACGCAGTGTTCACTTCATGGGCGGCGAGCCTTTTATGAGTCCAAAACTGGAAGAGTTCTTGGATTTCTTTATTCAAAACAACCGCACTGACTTTGCTGTGAGCCTGATCACCAATGGCACCATATACAGCCGGGAGATTGCTGAAAAGTTTGCCAAATTCTTCCGTGCAGACATCGACATCAGCATTGAGTCTGTGTCTGACAACAACTTCTACATTCGCCAAGGACTAGACAAAGAACTGTATTGGAACAACATTCGTTCGTTCTTGTCGCACCAAAGTGAAACATTCTGCGTGTGTTTGAAACCTACCATCACAGCACTCACAGTGCCTACATTCCCTGCCCTGACTGAATGGATGTTTGACAACAACATTGTGACAGAAAACAATACTTGTTGGAATCCTGCATACTTACGTGCGGCTGCATTGCCCTTGACGATCAGACAAAGTTACTTTGCTGAATACGAGCGTGTGTTGAGCAAGTTGGCTGAATATATCAAACAAGACCAACATCCAGACATGCCGCAGTCAAGAGAGCACGGAAAGAATGCACTGAATCTCTACAATGAACTCAACAGTGTGTACAAAATGATTCAGATTCCCGAATTGCCCAATGCCGAAGCACTCAAAGTAGAACTGGTTGGTTGGTTAAACAAATGGGATAAATTGTGCAATCTCAATGCCAAAGATTACTATCCTGAATGGGGCAACTTTTTAGATCAATATGGATATGAAAAAATATCAAACTGACATTGAAATAGATGTTGTTCCCACGTATCATCAGGATGCTCCACGTATTGCATATGGTCATGACAACACAGTGATCAATCACATTACCTTGAGTCAACTGTGTACCTTGAGATTTGCATTTGATCTAACACCTGGGACACATTCAGTGTTTGTGGATCTGCTGAACAAAACTGATGCTGACTGTGTGCCTGATCAGGGCTTGGACAAATACATCACCATTGGTGCTGTGCGAATCAATGGCATACACTTGCCGCGTTTTAACTGGCTGGCCACGTATGAGCCTGTGTTTCCTGAACCCTGGTACAGTCAGCAAAATCCCCGACCGAATCCTGTTCAAGCCGGGGAAACACATCTGGGGTGGAATGGCAGATGGCAGTTGAAGTTTGATGCTCCTGTGTTTTCCTGGATACATCAACTGGAAAACATGGGCTGGATCTGGCCCATAGATTAACGTTTGTCTATGACCTTGTCGGCTAGGCCATAGTCAACTGCTTCCTGTGCAGTCATGAAGTTGTCACGTTCCATGTCAGTGCGCAGGGTTTCAAAGTCCCGGCCGGTATGCTGTACATAGATATCAGTCAATACCTTTTTCCAACGCAACAGTTCTCGGGCTTGAATTTCCACATCAGTGGCCTGTCCTGATGCTCCGCCCAAGGGTTGGTGAATCATGTGTCGGGCATTGGGCAGTATGTAACGATGCCCCTTGGTACCTGCTGTGGCCAATAGGCTACCCATCGAAGCAGCCTGTCCCATCACAATGGTGTGAATGTCTGGTTTGATAAAGTTCATGGTGTCGTAAATGGCCATGCCTGCTGTGACACTGCCGCCCGGACTGTTGATGTACAAGCTGATGGCTTTGTCCGGATTGTCTGCCTCTAAAAACAACAACTGTGCAGTGATCAAACTGCTGGTAGCTGAGTTGACTTCGCCGTCCATGATGATCACTCTATCTCGTAATAATCTGCTGTAGATATCGTAACTGCGTTCACCTTTCATGGTGTGTTCTAAAACTATGGGTACTAAATTTGGCACAGGGTCTCCTTGTTGATTGCATAAGTATAGCATAATTCTTGGAAAACACCAATGCGCGATTTACTCAATTTACTCGATAATGTACTGGCTGAAGCGTCTCTTCAACCATCTAAATTACGCCCGCAATATTTGCAAAATTTAATAGATTTGATTTCAAATGACAAACCTGTCCCTCTTGTGGGAAGTGCCCATGCAAAATATGGCGAGGCTGCAATATTTAAAAAATCTGTAGCCCGTGAATTAAAACAGTTGTTGGCGCAGTACAAAGATACCAAAAATAAAAGTGGTTACATGGATATCCAGGACTTTCCTAAATTAATAACCAAAGATGGTACTGCAATTCCGTTGACCTTGATTGACAAAGGCAAAGAAGTCAAAGGGGTTGAACAAGATTATAACATTGGAGACATTGGAGAAATTGCATTGGGAGTTGCTGCTGGTGCAAGATTTTTTGTTGGTGGTGATGTTGCTGATTTCAATGATTTTGTATTATTGTCCAATCAGATGACAGTTGACCAATCATTTAATAAAAAAGGCGAAGTGGGAAATAGTTTAGAAATGTCATGGTCTAGTCCATTTGTTCATGGCAACGGCAAAGCGGATGAAGTAACAATTACTGTTTTGGCACCAGGTCGCAGTGTTAGAGAATTTATGAATTTCATGTCTGACGCAAATGCATTGCCCGATGACATTAAAGGAACAATTTTATCAGCTTTGGAATATGCCAACAATGCACAAAAAATTGATGCTGGTATTGAAAAAACAGCCAATGATCCAAATACCAACATGATTGAAGTTGTTTGTGATGGTATTAGTGATCAAAAAGGCACAAAGGCCGATTTGGTCATGAGCATAGATGGCGAACGTGTCAATCTTATTAGTGCTAAAACTGGGCCAAGTCAACTTGGACAAGCTAGTGGGCATGATTGGCAAAAACAAGTCAATTTTTTCAAAACCGTATTTGGCGTAGATGTATCTAAATATCAAACAATGTGGGGTACTGATAATGAATCCCATATGAAAGCATTACAAGGAATTTGGTCCACATTAGTTATTCCCAAGATACTGAAATTAACTGGCGGTGCTAGTGTACAAAAAGAAAAAGAATTAGTAACAAGTATTTCCAATGGACTGATTAGATATTCTAATAACTTCAATCCTGAAACCGGCCAGAGCGAAACCATCGACGTTGTTAAATTACTCACCAGTCCCGGAAGTCCCGGTTACGAATTGCTTAGAATTGATTCTAAACTTACCGATGCGTTACAGAAGGTTGATCTTTTTGGTGAGCCTACTGCTAATGGTCTTGGTATCCAAGTCACTGGTAGCATAAATGGTCAACCTATCAAAAATGTCAAAGACAATTTGCTATTCAAAGCAAGAAGTTATTTTAGTCCAGCTGGTAATGTAGTTAGAACAATTATCGAGGGCGGCACTTTTTTAGATAAACTAGCAACAACTACAGTAAAACCTCCTGCTCCATTGGGTGTAGTGCAAACTCCTGTTGCCGCGGCGCCTGCCCCGGCATCCCCTGTTACTCCGGCTGAAGCGCCTGCTGGTAGATTAACTGGTCCAGGTGTGAAGGCAGCTAGAAAACCCACACAGCCACAGATGACTGCCGAAGTACTGGGCAGAGAACGCCGCGGCAGTTAACGTACAAGTTCTGAAATGTGGTCACACACTTTGAGACCCATGGCTTCTATTGCCGATAGCCAAATGTCATGTGGTGGCAACAAGTTCTTCCTAATTTCATCTTCCGATAATCCTGTACACAGTTGATAGTGCGCCAACATGCGTTGTTGGGTGAGTTCAAACTCTCGCATGGTGGCAAACAGTTCATGTGCCTTGCCTTCATTGCTCCAGGAGAATTGATGGCTCAGTATTGACGTATTGGGTGTGAGCACCCTGCGTCCTGGAGTGCCAGAAATAAAGATCAACAGGCCTGCGCTGGCTATCATGCCTAGCCCCACTGTTTTGACAGGTATGAGACTGCTACGCATGACATCTATCAGGGCAAAGGCAGCACCCATGTCACCACCTTCCGAGCAAATCATCAACAGCAATTCTTTGCGTTTCTTTTTGACCACAAAGTTTTCGTGCAAGATCCATTCCACAATGGGTGCGATGTTTTCGTTGTTGACTTCGCCCATGAAAACATACATGCCATTTTCTTGCAGAGCCTGGCTGTGAGTTTGGATTGTTTCGTTTTCTGTGTTCATATAAGGTGAGAAAAGCGGCCCGAAAGCCGCTTTTATTTATACGCCGTTTATTAGTTCAGCGTTTCCTTGATCACAACACGTTCTCCTGGGGAGGAAATTGTGTCAGGATACAACTGCACACTTGGTGTGGTTTTTACCGGCGCTGGCTCAGCATTCTTGTCCATTTCTTTGAACACCTCTACACTGCGTTGATCAGCACGATCTTTCAGCTTGAGCACATCTTTGCGGCGTTGCAGTACATTGGCGTCGCCTGTGGGCAATACAACCAATGCATAACTGCGGAATCTACCGCCCTCAGCAATGCGTTTGATCTCTTTGATTTCCACACCTGTGATGTCTACACTTGGACACATTGACTTGATGGCCAATTCAGAAATTTCCATGCTGGCTTCTGTGGTGTCTTGCATGAACACTTTGGCCTGCTGACTGACCTTACCACCGGCTGCCATACAGATCTTGCCAAATGCAAATAACTTGGCCTTGTAGTCAGCCATGCTCATGTCTGAGCTCACTGCCGAGCCATTGGCGTAGACTGCTGAATTGCTTTCTGGCAATTTGGTCATCCACGCAGGAGCCTGTGTGATAGATTGATTGACCTGTGCTTCCCGATTGACCTGTGCCACTGCCACACGATTGTCGTATTGCTCTGTGGGCAATACCACCGGAGCACTGACTACTGGGGCCTGGCCAATAGGTGCAGGCTTGATTGAACTACACGCCACAAGCGCTACCAAGGGCAAAATCGCAAATACTTTTTTCATGATGTTCCTTTGAACAGTTTACAATAACACAAGTTTAACACAAAGTGAATAATTGGTCAACTACCATTTATCCACCACAACCCATTTTGAGTCGTGTACTTTGCAAATCACTCCTTGAAAGGTACGCACATCCGTCCGAATGTATGCACTGTCCAAAAAATATCTACAAGGTGCACCATTGTGCCAAAATTCTCGAGGGAAGTCTGGATGCGGTCTGAACTGATGCAGTTCAGCAATGGTTCCTGGATTGGTGCTACGCAATGCATCCAAGTCTGGACGATCACTGCATATCATGGTCTTTTCACTCACAGTTTGAGTTCGACCCACTCGAGCACGTACTTCATCTTCGGCACGACTCACCGCCACAGCACAGGCTTCTTCTCGGGGACGGTCACCTGCCCACTCATATTCGCCATGCGCACTGTGCCAGTCTGAGCCAATGCGCACACGGAATGACACCATGCATGTCTTGCCGTTGTTGATGCTGGGCACAACCTCAGGTGTGATCTTGCTACGTTCTGAGATGGTCACAGCTGAACGACTCACTGTGCGATCTTGTAGCACACATTCACCGGCCAGCACAGTGGCAGGAATAAGTGCAAGGGCTAGTAATCTTTTCATGGGCAGTACCTCAGGTGAAACAAATAGAAGTTGACTTTTGAATTAACGTCTCCGTATTTTTCTTCAAAAACATTCATCCGGTTAAAAAACACATCCTCTCGAGTGAGTCGCATGCTTTCTAAAAAAGCTCGTTGTTGATCTTTGATTCGACAATCGACTTGAAAATGATTGAGATCCTCAGCCAGCATAGGCCGCGCCGCTGGTGTACCTGTGGCACATCCGCTACACAGGCTGACAAGTATAACGCAGACTCCAAATACGCGAGCGAATTTGTCCACGACTTCTTGTGTAGTCTTCATTGGATTCCATGGGTTGTGGTGGGATGGCGGCCTGACGTTCCAGCCAGGCCGTGATAGAATTTCTGTTGCCGCAGTCATTGGGTATTGTACTGATGTCCAGGGGTGGACGATATGGTTGACTTGCACAGCCAACCACAGTCACAGTCAATAACACTGCTAAAAGTTTATTCATCACGGTTCCGATGTTTGGCTTTGCGGTTGTACACTGTCTTTGACCGTTCAACTTTTGGCTTGAACGGAGTGTCACGGCTGTACAACTCCACCGCACGACGGCGCTGGCGAGGAAGTTGTAGAGTGAAGCTGAGTGTTTTCATGATGTAATTATAGCAGATTGGCGATTACTAGTCAACCAATCAATAACTTTGGTGGCTGTGACCAATGCGATACACCACGGTGCCACGGGGAATGTCATCCTCGTCTCCGTCCATGGTGTAAGCTTCGGGCAAGCATAAACGGGACAACTCACCATAACTGTAATAACCGCTTTCGGTCACTACTAATTGTGCGTCTGGGGGCAATGCACTCAATGCCGCTATCATGTCTGCTACTGTTACGAATGCTTCCACTTTGTTCTCCTTTTTTGTTTTCATGTCCAAATTATAGCAGATCGGCAAATTCTGGTCAAGAAAAACCCTGCACTCAGCAGGGTTATCAAAAGTAGTACTTGAGTATTACTTTTTGGCAGTGGCAGTTGCTGGCTTGAATGTGTCAGCAAATTTGGTGAAGTCGAACTTCATTGCTTCCTGCACTTTTTCAGTGGTGGCCGATGCCATGGTGGTGGTGATGTCCAAAATGGCCTTGGCAGTCAATTTGGCAGTTTCGCTTTGTGCATCGATCATGCGGATCATGGGCTTGGCGATTTCTTCGTTGGTGACAACGGTATTGATGAAAGTTTTTTGTGCAGTTTGCACAGTGTCGATTACAGAATTAAACATGTTTTTTCTCCTTGTTTGTTTCGGCTATGCTTTGTTGAACCAGTGCTTCCCAGCCAGCATCGAACCAGTCAATGTTGAATGGGTTTACCAATTTGCGTACTTTGGTGTCCATCAGCGTTTTGCTGACTTCAGAAACCATTTCCAATTGAGTTTCCAGTGCGGCTTGACAAAAAGCCGTTTGTTTGGCCACAAAATTGTGCCAGGCTTTGTTCAAGATTGGATTGTCAATGTACTTGTCGATAAACTGTTTTTTACCATTTTGTATTGTGTCTATGGTTAGACTTGCTTGCTTGATCACCGTGTTCTCCTTGACAGCGAGTTACTAGATACAAGACCCGCCCCATGCGGCATCTTGTTGATCTATTGTAGCATTATTTACCTGGCAGTGCAACATTTTTTTTATTCTTTTTTAGTAAATGACTACTAAATATTTCATAGGAGATTTACAATGGAAATTATCATCATTATTGCAGTTTTGGGCGTTGCAGGATATTGGGCATACCAAACCATGAACAAAGAAAAGTCTGATGGGTCACATCCTTTGGACGCCGCAACCAAGCCAAAAACTTCTTGGCCATTTCCCGGCGGTGAAGTCGGTGAGGGCAAAATTCACGTCAAAGTTGCCGATGTTGCACCAGTGGCACCCGCAGAGCCTACAGGCAGTGAAAATCGTGTAGAAGCACCTGCACCAGTTGTGGAACAAGCACCTGCTAAAAAGCCAGCTGCCAAGAAAACGGCAGCCAAACCAGCTGCCGCTAAAAAAGCACCTGCCAAAAAGAAATCAGTTTAACAGCATCCGGGCTAGGCCAACTGAATCTATTGTTGTCAACAAGATATAGTTGGCCAGCATGCCAAAACTCTTTCGAGAGTAGGCAGCCCAAGCATACATGGCACAACCACTGATCCACACAGGATACATGTACAAAAGAGGAGGGGTTGGTACGGTGAGTGCCATGGTAATTGAGCAGCCAATACTGATAGACCAAGCCAAGAGCTCAACAACAAACCTAAAGCGATTAGTGCGATAATCATCTTGTATCCATTTAAAAATTCCAGTTAAAATATCAGGCATTGGCTTTCCATTGGTTGTATAACATTTCGCTGGCAAGATTTTTGCCTTTGGCTTCGACCTGTATGTCCCACTGACCAGCAAATTGCAAAGCCCAGTCATTCACAGCAGTGTTCCACATAAAATCAGAATGTGCTCTTAGCTTTTGTTTCTTGTAACCTTGACTGAGTAGTGCTGATAAGTCGGGTCTAACAAAGGTACTGTGTCCCATAACAACATCTTCACGGCTAACACTGTAGTGACAAACAGGGCGCACACCACGCCAAGACTCAACAACCCGTTGAGCACGTGGATCCATGGGTTGAATATATTCTCCGGTGTTGATCCAATGGTGATGAATATCCAGAGTAAGAGCCACACTATCAGCCACAGCAAGAGTAACGTCCAAACCATTGCTTATCTCATCATTCTCAATAGCGATTAAGTTCCTTGCTTCTGGGGTAAGTTTGCCCAGAGTGCGTAGGAACTTGGCAGGCCCGCCTTTGCCTGACAAATGCACATTAATTTTAAAACCATGATCATGCCAGCCAGCACCAAAGCCCATCCAACGAGCCATGTCCACATGATATTCAAATTCTAAAATACTGCGTTGAACAATTTCATCTGACTCACTGGCCAGTACACAGAACTGTCCGGGATGGAAAGATATACGCACACCCAGTCGTCTTGCGGCTTCACCTACAGGAGCAAAGATCTTTGCACAGTGTTCTTGGATCTCTGGTCGTTGCCACCAGTCAATCCAGCTTGGTTCAGTGTAGCCTTGTAGCATTTCGCTACCCAGACGTACCATGCGCCGTTCAGGTGGCAGTGTGCCCACACGTTCAATCAGTCGTACAGCCGCGGCAGCATTGTGGTTCATAATGTCCCACTGACGTTGCTCGGCTTCATCTGCGTGTTCTCGCAGCCATCGCATGGTGGTTGATCTGCCGTTTAAGTCACGGTCCTTTGCATTGACCTTCATGCCGCCAGTTTCACTGGGGTCATTGAGCCATTTGCAACAAAAGCCAATTCGAGGTGTGTTCATGTGTGTAGTATACATGAATTGTGTTTATTGGTCAACTAATTTGATCGCACCAAATCCAAGGTAACACAGTGAAAACCTCCACCCAAGGTGCGACTGTGGCGCAATTCCAACGGAATCACTGTGAAGTTTCGTTGTTCTAGCTGGGCAATTAGGTTGGTTTGGTTCCGATCCATGATCACAGTATCGGGACTCACAGCCAGCATGTTCATGCCCACCCATTTTGATGCATATGGATAATTGTGGAATCCTTGTGCCACAACATCATCCACATAGATCTTGTCCCAGTTCTCAAATACTTTGGGACAGTTGGATTCATTTACTCTAGTACCATTTAACAGCACAAGCCCTTCACGTATGGGTACAATGGTTGAATCAATATGTACGCCAGCATAGAAATTGCAAGATTCTATCTTGACATCTGGAAACTGCACACGTAGCCAGGCCAAGGCAGCGGCGTTGCATCCTGAGCTCTCCAGCACCAACCATGAGTCATTGAGTCTGCACACATTGGCTGCTTCCAGCACCATGCCTTCGTGTCTGGGCATGTGCAAATAGTGTTCAGCTTCATCAATGATGTCATAGTAGCACTGTGCTTCCATGTCCCGGCAAGGGTACATCATCACAGGGTTCACAATGGTTGAACCATACACCAACAAGCGGTCTCGGGGGCAGTAGGCACTGAGTCCGTCATGTGTTTGAAAGTTTAGACAAGGATCTGGACGTTCGACTACTACACCTAGACCTTGCAAAGTTTGAGTCAATATTTCAAGGTCTTCGTTGGCTTCGTCAATGATCCATTGGTCTACAGGTCCTGACGGCACAGGTGTTTCTTTCCAAGTGGTTTTATCGCCCTCGTTCTTGAACACAGGATCGTTGATGGGCCAATTGGCCGTGTCTGCTCGACCTACCACAATTCGTTTCAGTGGATCCCACTCGTTGTATGTTGAAATCATACCCATCCTGTTATTTGTAGTGTGTATCTTGGAGTTGGTCCCAGGTTGGCTGCCATATGCGGGGTGTCATAAGGCCACTCCACTACATTGCCTGCTTGCCAAGCTGTGTAGGGCCGATTCATGTATTCTGCATAATGCCCCGGTTGCCAATCTTCCAAGAATACCACAGCTCTGCGTATGCGTTGTTCTTGTCCGTGTAACTTGAACACATCAATATAACGCAGATACAAGTCCTGATGTGTGGGGAGGATTGTTCCAGTGCTCATTCTATAATAGCTAGTACCCACGTCTTGCCAGCCTTGCTGTTCAAATATTTTCACAAACAAATGATTCCAACTAGGCTGTGGATACCGCATGTCACACATGGATCCAGTGAACTTGTTGGCATAGCCTTGCGCCAACCAACGTTCAACGTTGACATTGTCATTGAATGATTCGTTGACATATACCAGGTCCTTGAATTCATCATCCCAGAACTTGGGGATATGTGACTTAACAACCGCGTGTGTCACCATAATGAATTACATCAATGCCTTCGATTGGCTCAAGTGTGCGCCATGGATCAACAATCACACTGCCCGGCAGTATGTGACAATAGGCTGTGGTTTCTTCTTGATCACCGGTGTAGTCATAAGTGATCTTGCGATTGTGCGCCCACAAATAAACTGCTGGCACGCCTACTAAGTCAACCACATCAGTTCTGTCATCAGCCAATGGATCCACATACATGAGATGATAACCCATTTCTTTGATGGTATGGCCTACCAATGTGCTGTAGGATCCAATGCAGTATTCAACGTCAGGTTTGTACGCTTTGCCGTGAATCACAATGGGCAAAACTTTTCCCACTGCATGATTGTTTGCATGATATATCAAAAACAGTGCCATGTTCTTGGCTTGTGCTTCTCTAGCAGTCATCACAGTGTCAAACAAGTCGTAACCAATTTTGTATTCCTTGGCCAACCAGCGCAGGGCAATGTTGTCTCGGGGATGACAAGCACCTGCATCGCCCATGCCTGCTGTCATGTATTTTGGTCCCATGATGCGCATGGTACTCTTGCTGAGAGCGTCAGTGACCACATCAACATTGATGTTGCCAATTTTGAGTGCAAAGTCTTGAACCATGTTAACAAGACCAATCTTGGCTGAAATGAATGTGTTGTAGAAGATCTTGATGGCTTCACACTCATCCCAGGTGCCAATTTCATAACGTGGATCGTTTTGCATCATGGTTTTGTACAAGTCAATCAACTCGCCAGCCAATGCATTGGGATTGCCGTCTTCGGTACCAATCATGACCATTTCAGGATTGACCATGTCCCACTTCACTGACCCCATGGCAATCAAATAAGGGTTGTACAAGAACTGATGTTTTTTATCTAGCAGTGGAACAAACTTTTTGCGTGTGGTGCCTGGCAGCACAGTACTGATCAACACAACTTTTTTAGAAGTTTTGGCGTATTTGTTCACGTTGTTGATGGCATCGATCACAGCATCATATTCGAAGTCTCTGGGTTCTAAATGACTGCTGGGCGCACTGCCATCGTAACCTTTGGCATGTGGTGTGGGCACAGCAATAAAGATCCATTCACTTTTGTTTACAAGTTCATCAATGTCGCAAACTTTTACTGAGCTACTGACTCGTGGGTAAATATCGTAACCGCGCACTTCGTGTTTTTCGGCCATGACTTCAGCACAATCAAGGCCCAATTTACCAATTCCAATAAACCCAATTTTTTTCTTCATATGAGCGTTCCCTTAGACAGATTATATCATTACTTGGCGGACATTGTCAACCACGATCTAATAATTTATCGCTGGGCGCCACACGGCTCAAGAAAACTTGAAGATTTAAATCAACTGACCATTTATTTTGGGCGGCAAACGGTGACTGATGCACCAATGATCTGCCATGATCAAGAACCCTTGATTTGGAACTACTACACCAGAGAACAAATCAAAACTCAAACCAAAAACAACTATTTGAATCAAAATAGTGCCACCAGAATAGAAGGCTACAATCCTGATTGGTTAACTGATGATGCAGTGCTTGAATACACTGCCGATCAATATTTGCGATCACTCACAGCTTGTATCAATCAATACGATCTCACATTGTTGTTGCACTCAGAACAAAACAGCGCCAATGTTGAGGTATTTGCCAAACATGGATTTGTACCTGTTTACTACTGGAGCCATGCTGTGATCTCTCAAGATTGGTTTAGATATGCTGAGCATGATCCAAGTCTTGGTTTCAGCTGGCATAAAATAAAAAAAGATTTTTTAATTTATAATCGAGCATGGAGTGGCACTAGAGAATATCGTTTGTTTTTTACTGAACTGTTGTGCAATCATGGACTGCAAACCTGTGCAAATACCAGCTTTAGTATCACTGACAATCAAGTAGACTATCGTAATCATGCCTTTGTCAACAACAATTTACGCATAACCAGTGTTGACTTACACACCTATTTGCCAAGCAACACCACTGACAGTTCATACAGTGCGGATTACAACTCAACGGACTACAGCGAGTCAGCCATTGAAATAGTATTAGAAACTGTGTTTGATGATCAACGGTGGCATCTCACAGAAAAAACTTTAAGGCCCATTGCCTGTGGCAAACCTTTTATATTGGCAGCCACTCCAGGCAGTTTGCAATATCTTAGAAACTATGGTTTTGAAACATTCTCAGACTATATCAATGAGTCATATGATTCAATAACTGAGCCGCACTTGAGATTACAGGCCATAGTTAAAGAAATGCAAAGAATCAGCCAACTTGACACATCAACAAAACAACAACTCATGATTGATCTTGACAGAATTTGCCAACACAATCGACAACATTTTTTTAACAAGTTTTTTGATCAAGTAATACAAGAATACAAAACAAATTTAGATCATGCCATGACTATTATGGATCAAAATCGAACTGGGAAACATCTAAGAAAAATTCATGAGATACTGCTCAAAAAATAATCTATTGTTATATAAATTTCTTTCATTCCATAAGTATTTTAACCTGCAAAGGAAGCACATATGAGTTGGTTTAAACGAGCACCGCGACGAAACGAACCCCAAAAACCCCACGTATATCATCCTCCCCAAAATACCCCAGCTACAGAACGCATGCTGGAAGAAGCCAAAGCCTCTGGCCCAGACAAAAAGAAGAAAAAAGTCAAATCACTGTAATACTACTGTAACATCTTTGTGTTTAAATAATTTGTGCATCGCACATTCACAAAGGAACAAACACATGAAAAAAATCTTGGTAATAATTGCGGCATCATTGTACTTGATGAGTCCACAAGCAAATGCAGAAACAATCACAGGGGCAGGTTCAACATTTGCCTTTCCCATGTTCTCTAAATGGTCAGAAGCTTACAGAGAAAAATCTGATGTGCAACTAAACTATCAAAGCATTGGTAGTTCCGGCGGCATCAAGCAAATCAAAGCAGGTACAGTGGATTTTGGTGCCAGTGATGCACCCATGAAAGGTGATGAATTAACAGCCGCTGGCTTGATCCAGTTTCCTGCTGTGCTGGGCGGCGTGGTGCCAATCATCAATGTAGAAGGCATCAAACCTGGCGAGTTGCAGTTGACCGGTGAAGTACTGGCCAAGATCTTTGTGGGACACATTGTGACGTGGAACGACAAGCGTATCCAAGACTTGAACCCCAAGGTTAAATTGCCTGCCGAACCCATCACAGTGGTGCATCGTGCGGATGGGTCAGGTACAACATTTATTTTCACAGACTACTTGACTGAAGTCAGCCCACTGTGGAAAGACGAAGTTGGCAAAGGCGCCGCTGTGAAATGGCCTGCCACCAGCAGTGTGGGCGGCAAAGGCAATGAAGGTGTTGCTGCCAATGTAACACGTATCAAAAATTCCATTGGCTACGTAGAATATGCTTATGCCAAGAAAAACAAAATCAGCTATGCACGTTTGCAAAATCGCGACGGCAAATGGGTCGAGCCCGATGATCTGACATTTGCGGCAGCGGCTGCCGGTGCTGATTGGTTCAGTGTTCCGGGCATGGGCATCAGTTTGGTAAATCAAAAGGGTGCGCAATCATGGCCCATCACAGGTGCTGTGTTTGTGCTGATGTATCGTGAACCCAAAAATGCAAAGACTGGTCAAGAAGTCATCAAATTCTTTGACTGGAGTTTTGTAAACGGTGGTAAAATGGCTGCAGATCTTGACTATGTGCCATTGCCAAAAGCTGTTACGGATCGCATTCGTAGCGAAGTTTGGACACAGGTCAAGAAATAGTTGTATTGTTAGTAGAAATACTATATAATAAACCCATAGTAATTTACAAAGGAGAAACTATGAAATTTAAGAATATTTTAATTGCGGCATTGGTTGCTGTCGGCGTTGCTGGCACTGCTCAAGCACAAAACAACACACAAGTGTATGGTGTGGTTGGCGCTGGCATTGTCAGTGGCAGTGGCTTTACCAGCAGTAACAGTGATTTCACTGGTGTTGCAGACCAAGCTCACAACAGCAATCGCTTTGGTATCAAAGGTTCAGAAGACCTTGGTGATGGTTTGAAAGCCAATTTCCAATTGGAAGGCAACATGAGTTTGCGCACTGGCGCTGCTGGCAAAGACTCAGCAGGCACAGGCACCAATGGTACTGTGTTGTTTGACCGCGAAGCCAATGTGGGCCTCAGCGGCAGCTTTGGTGAAGTCAAATTGGGTCGTGGCAAAAACTTTTTGTACAACGTGCTAGATGAATTTGATAGCCGTGGCAACTGGAACTTTGGTGGTATGAAACCCATTGCTCGTTATGCTGGTTTCTACTCAGGTTCAGGTGTGAGCCGCTTTGACAACATGGTTCGCTGGTCCAGCAAAGACTACAGCGGTTTCAAGTTTGACTACGCCAAAGCATTTGGCAACCAGCCCGATGACACTGCTTATAAATCTGGTACCAACGTAGGTGTTCGTTACACCGCAGGCCCGTTGGACTTGGCATACACACACGAAGAAGTGCGTTTGAGCAGTTCAGTTATCAGTGAAAAGATTGATTTGTATGCTGTGAAATATGATGTTACGCCTGCATTAACTGTAAATGCAGGCTATGCTAAGACTGACAATCCCACAGCACAAACCAACTACTATGCCAGCTCAACCAAGGCCGATGGCAAGACTGATGCTGAAACAACATTTGTTGGCGCCAAGTACAAAGTCAATGCCAATCTTGGCGTAAATGGCGGTTACTACATGGTCAAAGACAAAGTCACTGCTGGCATTAACAATGTCAAAATGACTGCTGTTGGCGTGACTTATGATTTCAGCAAGCGCACACAAGTGTTTGCCGACTATGTGGTTGCAACTCGTGCATCAGGTGCTACTGCTCCGTTTACTGTGTATGATCGTTGGGTTCCCAGCCAGGACACATCAACTTTCAGCGACAGCAAATACAAGCAGAATGCTGTGGCAGTTGGTATCCAACATCGCTTCTAATAGAAAAATCGACCGCAACGATAGAGCGGCACTGGAACTCGTAACCAGTACTAAAGGCCCAGAAGGGCCTTTTTTTTATGACCGCATGATTTGGTCGGTAAACTCTACCAGTTCTGCATGACGATTACCGGTCCAATGTCGGCGCATCCAGGAATAGCCATCATACCAAAATTTATCTGCTTCAGGATGACATCCTATCAAACCAATTCTGTTTTGTATGATGGCCATGGCATCACCGTTGACATAAGTTGACACAGTTTCAAACTTGGTGTTGTCTCCTACTAGAGCACATCCATCATACCAGAACATGTGATCAGGTCGGCCGCGCCAGGTAATAGACATGTTTTTGGCATGCGGTCTGCGTGTGTCTGCACCTGGACGTTTCAAGTATTGCACAGCATCTACATCTTGTAATACATTGAGATAGTGGCTTCCTGCCCAGTACGCACCCATGCAAATGCCCAGGTACCTGCCCCCGTCAGCAATAAATTTACGCACACGGTCGCCATTATTTTTGAACAGTTGTTTAAAGACATCTGCGTCACCTATGCCCCCGGGCACAGCAACCATGTCCACATCATCAAAGAACACATTCTCCACACGATTCTTTGAGAACAGTTTGAAGTTGTAGTAGGGACTCAATGCCTGTATCATGCCATTTCCGCATTGGACTGAGCATTTGGGATCGTATATGAACAGGGCTATGGTGGGTTTCACTGGGTATTTATGTGCCAACATATTACACATTTATGTGATGGCAGTTTGTAATGTTACTGTAACACATATAGATTTAAATAATACATGCAAAAAACTTATCGCAGTATTTTTATCAGCGATGTTCATCTTGGCACCAAAGACTGCCAGGCTGACAAACTCAACAACTTTCTCAAACACAACACCTGCGAAACACTATATCTTGTAGGAGACATAATAGATGCCTGGAAAATCAAACAAAACAAGTGGCGATGGAAACAAAGTCACACCAATGTCATCCGCCGCGTTCTGGGCCATAGCAAGCGTGGTACTAGGGTTGTATATGTGGCTGGTAATCATGACGAGTTTTTAAGACCTTTCATGCACTATGGCATTGGGTTTGGCATAATTGAATTGGTAAATCAAACAGAGCATATAGGTGCAGACGGCCGACACTATCTAGTAGTGCATGGAGATTTATTTGACGGTATTACTAGACTGGCGCCGTGGTTGGCAATGTTAGGAGACAAAGCATATGATTTCATTCTTGGCCTCAATACTCGGATCAATTGGATTCGTCATCGTTTCGGTTTTGGGTACTTTAGCCTTAGCCTGTTCCTTAAACATCGGGTCAAAAAAGCAGTAGACTTTATATTTCACTTTGAACACAATCTTGCTCAATACTGCAAGAAACGTGGATTTGACGGTGTGATCTGTGGACACATACATCACGCAGAAATCAAAGATATAGATGGCATTGTGTACATGAATGACGGTGACTGGGTAGAGTCATGCACAGCCTTGGTAGAGCGGCATGATGGCACATGGGAAATTGTAACTTGGACACAGGAGAGCGACAATGTGGTTGATGATATTGATAGCAGTACACACAACGAACCCGCAAGATCAACCCGGAAGAATAGAATTAGTTTTCCCAAATCAAATCAGTTGCGAGCAGGTGCTGGCGACTATGAAATATGATTTAAAGTTTAAAACATTCAAGGTAACAGGGCAATGTCAAAAACAATCTTGATCGTTACAGACAACTTACCGGATCAAATCAATGGCGTGGTTACAACCTATAAAAATATTGAGGCGCATGCGATTCTGGACAACTATCGTGTTGTATATCTTGATCCCGGGCGGTTCCGCTACTTTGATTGCCCTGGCTACCACCAAGTCAAGATTGCCATTCCCCGGAATGTGGGCGCGATACTTGAGGAGATCCGTCCGGATCATATCCACATCGCCACAGAAGGTCCTGTTGGTCTGCGTGTTAGACAATATCTTGACAAACATCATTATCGCTACAACACTGCTTATCATACTAAATTTCCAGAAGGACTTAGAAAACTGTTTGGCATACCTGAAGCCATTACTTGGCCTCTAGTGCGTTGGTTTCATAAGCATAGCGGTAAGGTGTTGACTACAACCGAAACTATGGTGCAAGAGTTACGTGAGCATGGATTTGACGGCGACATTGTGCCATGGACTCGCGGTGTAGACCGTGAAATATTTTATCCCAGAGAACGCTTGCCCAATGATAAGACTGTCTTGGTGTGTGTCAGCAGAGTCAGCAAAGAAAAGAACTTGGATGATTTCTGCGGCATGAGCTATCCCAACTCACGCAAGATTTTGGTAGGCGATGGACCGTATCGTGCAGAATTGCAATCACGTTATCCAGACGTAGAGTATGTGGGATTCAAAACTGGTGCTGATCTAGCCTACTACTACAACCTAGCAGATGTATTTGTGTTTCCCAGTCAGTGGGAAACATTTGGCATTGTGATGATTGAAGCCATGGCCTGCGGAACTCCAGTGGCTGCTTATCCTGCTACAGGACCACTGGATGTCATAGACGAAGGCATCACAGGATGCATGAATCCTTACTTGAAACAAGCTGTCACCGATTGCTTGTTCTTGCCCAGACATCGTGTGTGGGACGGCAGTCAACGCTGGTCATGGCAAACAGCATGGGAAATTTTTAGAGACAATCTGGTACCTGTTGTGTAATAAATATCACACAGGAGAAGCCACTATGAAAAACACAGCAGTGGCGTTGTTATTCTGCCTAATCAGCTCTATAGCCCACGCCCAACAAATTGTCGACATGCAAAAGCAGATCAAATGTTCTGACGCACAAAGCGTGATGAGTTATTTTTCAATTAACTTTCAAGAAACACCATTATGGGTGGGCAAAACCAACACAGGCACACATATCACACTGTTGGTCAACCGGGAAAAACGATCATGGACCATGATTGAATATGACGCCAGCATGGCCTGCGTGTTGGGTGCCGGCGAAACTTCAAGCAAACCTGAAATTTAAACCGTCTTGTCGATGTAGCCAGTCCAGTAGTCACCTGGTGGATTGGCTTGATATTTTTCCACACGTTGCAACAAGTTAGAATAAAAACTGTCTAACTCTCCATTCCAATGTCCTATCAGCCCTTTGATGGCATGCAGACAATACTCCCAATTTTGATCTCTATAGGCCTGCATCATGTCAGTGTGAACTTTGATGTATGCCTCCATCAAAGGGAAGTCAGTAAGCGGAACTTTTTCAATCACACAATAACTGGTGCGTTTGTCGCTGTTGGGAGGAAATACAAATGTATCTAATTCCAACACTGTATAGTTGTCTGGCAGTTTATCTAATGCGTCTCCAAATATAATGTTCATACATTTTCCTTTTAAATATGTATCATGAGTTTTGCGTTTGATTTAATTTCTGATTTACACACTGAAACCTGGCCCGGATTTGATTGGTCAGGCCTGGCCACCAGTCCTTATTGCGTTGTAGCTGGTGATATTGCACGTGACCGCACAGTGGTTGTTGATTCGTTAAGGCATCTTGGACAATGTTATCAGGCGGTGTTTTACGTAGACGGCAATGACGAACACAGATATTATCTTAACGATTTAAACAGCAGTTATGCAGATCTTGCTAAAAAAATAAGAAGAATACCCAATGTGGTATACTTGCAAGACAATGTTGCAGTGGTTGACGGGGTAGCAATCATAGGCACAAATGGTTGGTGGACTTATGATTTCGATCTCAGTATTGATGCAGAGCAGTCATCGCTTTGGTTTCAAGATTATGCCAAGGTCAACGGCACCGTGGCCAAAACTGTGGGACGCATGGCCCGAACCGACAGTACTTACATGATTGGCAGTGTGAAACGTCTGCAAACTCACAATGACGTCAACAAGATTGTGTGTGTCACGCACACGGTGCCCAATGCAAGTTTGGTTGCACACGACATCGGATTGGCAGAAACTCTAAGATTCAATACCATGGGCAACAGTTTTATGATGCAGGCCTTGAGTGCAGACACAGAGAAGAAATTGCACACCTGGTGTTTTGGTCACTATCATGGATCAGTGGATCAAATACGTCAAGGTGTGCGGTTTGTCAACAACTGCAGAGGTCGAGGTGATACTGAGTGGAAACAACATGTATACCATCCCTTGCGCATTGTTGTAGACGATTAATTTACAGTTTCAGGTTCCAGCTTGATTTGCAGTGGAAAACTTTGTGATCTTGCGCTGATTGTGACTTCGATGCCTTTTTGTTCGGCAACTTCGTAAGGCAACACTGCCACTGTGGCTTGTCCTGCTTGATGAATGTCTATGGTGATTTGTTCGGCAGTGGCCGGTGTGTAGTCAAAATATTCGACCAGGCTGTCCACAACAAATTCCATTGTGGTTTGGTTATCGTTCAAGTAGATAACTTTAAACATAGGCGGCTCTATTACGGCCTCTGATGGTTTGATTCGTGTGCGGGTATCGCTGTGTGCCATTTCTATTCCTTGCTTTGCTACTCAATTAGTGACAGCAGGATTGCTGTCACTGTATTTACATTATATTACTCTTTGTAGGTAATTGCAATGGTCTTTGGCTTGTCTTGTTCGGGTACTTCGCGTTTTAAATGTACGCTGAGTATGCCCAGTTCAAGATGAGCATTGCTGATCTCTACATAGTCGGCTAATGTAAACTCTCTACGGAAACTGCGTTCGCTTATGCCTTTGTGCAAATATTTTGCAGTGGCGTCTTCGTTGTCCACCGTCTCACGGCTGTGCTTGCCTTCAATGATCAAGGTTTTCTTGTCCTTGGTCACTGTGAGGTCATCTGCTCCAAAGCCGGCCACAGCCACTGAGATCATGTACTCATCATCGTTGATTTGCACAATGTCATAAGGTGGATAGTTGCTGTTGCTTTGTTGAGCGTTGACACGCATGATCTCATCAAACATGTTATCAAAACCAATACCAAATTTGTGAAGTGCGGGAAGATCGAAACTGCGAAGGGTTAGAGTTTTTGTCATTTGTTTTCTCCTTTATTAAGCAAGATGACATTTTGAATTGTAGCCCCACCATGGGCACTACATCAGTATTTATTATAACACAACCCAGAATTATATTTTGTTATTTAGGTCAGACACAATGCGATATTGGAAATTATAGTGTGGATTCCAAGTTATTGCCCAAAAAGAATAATTTTCGTCTTGGTCAAAAGTCACACGATGTGTGCGTTTGATAGTTTTTTCACGATATTCGATGCTGTATCGTTTGCCCCACTCCAGTAATTCTTTGCGTAACAATAAAAATTCACCACTGGTTTTAATTCCCGACAAATCAAACTCAATGTACATCAGTGTGTGCGGGGAGGGAGTTGTTGACTTTCAAGTTTTTTGCGCCAACGATTTTTTGCGGCACTGTGTTTGAGTTTACGAGCTGTGGTGGGTTTGATGTAAAATTCACGTGCCCTGAGATCTTCTAATACCCCAGAATTCTGAACTTTTTTCTTGAATTTGCGAAGAGCTTTTTCTATGTTGTTGTCTTGTACCAACACTGATCTAGCATGCGACTTATTCATTTATTTCTTTGAGCTCCTTGGGAATATTTACCTGTTGGGTGTCAATAGAAACCGTTTTGATTCCGTGATTGCGGTAACGAGCTAGGTTATACATATGGGGCAACAACACACGTTCCAATTCTGAATGCAGACCACGTGCGCCAGTTTTACTGGCAATGGTGCGTTCTGCAATCAATTCCAGACTGTCGGTGCTGAACTTGAGTTCAACTTGATCTCGTTGAAACAGCCATTTGTACTGGCTCACATAACTGTGTTTGACTTCTTGCAAGATGCGTATCAAATCTTCTTTGGTGAGTTCTTCCAATGCAACCCAGCTGGGGAAACGTCCCACAAACTCAGGTATCATACCAAACTTGATCAAGTCTTCGGGAGTGGTTTGATCTAAGTGCGCGGTCTTGTCATTGCCCACCTTGGCGTTGAATCCTATGCTGGTGCCTTTTATCCGGCTTTTGACAATGTTGTCTAGGCCCACAAATGCACCACCGGCAATGAACAGTATGTTGGCTGTGTCAATTTCCACTGTCTCACCTGAAGGATGCTTGCGGCCACCTTGTGGAGTGATTCTGCACTTGGTTCCTTCGACCAACTTGAGTAAGGCCTGTTGCACACCTTCTCCCGACACATCTCGGGTGATACTGGCACTCTCACTGCGTCGGCTGATCTTGTCAATTTCATCCACAAACACAATACCACGTTGTGTCTTGGCCACATCACTGCCTGCGGCTGTGTACAGTCTGGTGATCAGGCTCTCCACATCATCGCCCACATACCCTGCTTCGGTCAAACTGGTGGCATCAGCTATGACAAATGGTACATCCAAATAACGTGCCACAGTACGTGCCAACAATGTTTTGCCCGAGCCTGTTGGGCCAAGCATGAGGATGTTGGCTTTTTCAATTTCTATGTTGGCATCAGCATTGGCTATGCGTTTGTAATGATTGGCAATGGCCACACTCAGCACCATTTTGGCATGATCCTGTCCAATCACATACTGATCTAGGTGATCTTTGATGGCTCTGGGATCCAGGGTGTCGTCTGTGACTTCTTTTGATTTTTCGGGAAGTTCTTCTACTAGCAAGGTCTGACACAGGTCCACACACTCGTTGCAAATTGAGACTTCATTGCCCACAATAAGTTTGGCCACTGAATCTTTGTGTTTGCCGCAGAAACTACAGTTGTCTAGGGTTTCAGGTGATTTCATATTTAAATTGGTTTTACACGACGAGCAATAGCATCAGCTTCAGCATCACTCAACATGTCTGGATCGTATTCTCCAGATGTCAGTTGTGTGATCAAATGCTCGATATACGCATCATCGTATGTGTAGTTATCTGTTAAAGTTTTGTCCACAATAATCCAGTTCTGACCATTGTACTTGTACAGCACACTGGGCATGCGATCCACACGCATGAATGTGTCTCCCTTGACAGCTTGTTCCGGGAAAGCAATGCCAAATCCTGTCAATGGTTCTCTGCCCAGATCGTCATTGTCTGCTAACAAACGCATCCAAGGTAGTTCATCAATTTTTCCACGAGCAAGTTTATATCGTTCTTCCTTGAGGGTTCCGTCGGGGTTCTCATCTTTCCATTGTTTAATTGCGGCTTTTAATGGATCGTTGTCGTCGAGGTCTTCATCGACATCTTCGAGTATTTGGTATTCAACTGTGGGCTTGTCGAGCTCTTTCAGATAATCATTGTTAAACACAGTGGGTTCGGTGTGTCGTACTTGATCAAATTCAGCAATGACTTGTTCCACGTCCTCTTCGCTGAGTGCGTTTGTTTGTAGTTCATCATACATCCAGCCTGGCGGATGCGGATCCTTGGGAGGGTCTTTGTCAAACAATGAACTGGTTTCAATGGCCTCACCTGTGGGTAGTTCTGCTGTTGCACGTAGTTGTTCAAGTTGTTGCTCTGTCAATGCCCCATCATCGGGCTCATAGGCCAGTTGACGACGTGCATCACGTTCCCACTTCATGCTCTCTGTGGCGGCCAGCACCATCATGATGGCCAGTGGATCAAACACCACCACAAGTATGATGATGACCCAACGTACAGCACGTTCTAGTAGATTGGCGTCTGGGTTGTCTCCGTAGATGAACGCCGCGATATACTTAATTGGCCCAACTTCTGCTTCGACTTTACGTACCTCGGCGGCAATAGGCGCACGGGCTTCGTTAAGTTCCGCAATGGACTTCTGCGACTGTAGTATTTCATTTTGAAGTCTAACACGCTCTTTCTGCTGGGCTTTTCGCAGAGCCACAGCTTTGTCGGCACCTTTTTCATCTGTTGAGCGGCCCAATACAGAGTCCACGCCCTCATCCATCTGTTTAAGTGCCTTACGGTTTGCTTCAATATTATCCTTTTGGGTTTTGATTTTTTCATCATATATTGCAATCTTGCTTTGTGCGTCACCGCTGATTAAATTTTGATCACTGTGTGCTTTGCTTAAAAAACCAAAAATGCCCATTGATGTGATCACCATAAGCATGCCCACTGCTGGCACCAGGTATATTTTCATCAACAGTCTACAACGGTGCCAGTATTCGTGCAACCATACTGTGACGGTGACTTTGGCCACTTCCAAGATGGATCCCATAATAATAATAGGTATCACTGCTGAGGCAAAAATAGCAGTAAGGCCTAGTATACTGTACCAGGCCGCAACCACGCTCAATGAAAGAGCGGTTAACAATGTAAAATAACTGAGGAACATAGATTTATTTATTGGGTGTTATACGGACAGTGACGGCTAGTTTAACTGCCAACCATGTGGCAATCTTCTCATCAGGCACATCAAACCAAACCCATATGGTCTTGCTATCGTCCCAGATCAGATTTTCCAATCGGCGTTTGACATGATGTTGGCCCTTCCAATTGTTGACGCCAACAATTTGATTGAGTTCACGTATTACTGCATACCAGTCTTTGACAGTACGCAACTCGATCTGAATACGGTGCATGACCAAGGGCGTTGATCTAAGAGAGTCAAGGGATTCAAACGTGCTCAACGCAGAGGTTTCAATTTCAACAGACATTGCTATCCTTCTCACTGTTTTTATCTACAAGGCATACTCCACTGGGTACCAGCCAGTGTTTTGATCTGTTGCCAGATCTAGCCAGTGTCTCATCCTACGGGATTTCTGCTTCTGATGCCACGGCACACAGCAGGACCGGTTAAAGATCTCTTCCTACCATGCCCATTAAGCCACCCAATCTCCCTGGTCATGCACAGTAATTATACTGTAAAAGTCAGGCGTTGTCAACTTGTTTTTTAGTTAATTCGCACACCAGGAGAAACTGCTCGTAGGCCAGCCGCACAGCGGGATTGGTTAGCAGTTTGTCCGCTTCCGCTTGCATGGCCTGTACGCCGGCTTCGGCATGATCTCTGGCACAGCCCAGACTCAGTGTGGCCAAATCATCGCCAAACTCTTTGGCTAACTTTTTCCAGGCCCGTTGTTGTCCTAGAGTGAGAGGAGTTCGTTGCGGACGCATTTCGCTAGATTTGGATATGGCTCGACAGATAGCATCTTCAGCAACACGCCCTGCGGCAATCATTGCGGCGTAGTTGGGATCGATGTTGTATCGGCGGCTTTGACCGCCTGGGTAGCACATCACAATGTGTGTGCCCTTAGAGAAACTGTCCAGGTATTCACTATCGTATTCTGACACAGGCACATACCTACGTCCACGTTTTTCGTAATAGATTTTCTTGGTCATAGATACACCATTAGTGTTTATAATCGATCTTTGGGAATATTAGGTTTAAAATTAATTTTTTCGCCTTGATTTAATTTTTGATCAAGATCTTTTACCCACTGAATTGTGGTGTCTGGTATTTCTAAATCTTTGAAATAATCTGAACTTTTTAAAAGTTCAAGGAATCCCAATGGGCCGGGGTGAAGGTCATGCTTGAACTTTAAAGAATTTACATTTTTATCGTCTTCTAAAATTTTTAAAAATTCATCTATTTCAATTTGAATAGCAGTAGTAGCACTGTAAGAATTATTCAGTATATCTTCTAAAGGTGGCCAAGATGGGCCGGCAAGCCTGTTGTATAATTTTTTTTGTAAGTTATTGACATCATCTTTGAACATCGCAAACATCGATTCTTTTAAATTTTTTGGAGTATTCTGTATTGAATGTTTGGTAATGAATTTGATTTCTTCTAAATTATCAATGCCTGACGAATAAAATTTTGTAATTTCCGTTTCGGAGCCCGCTGGTCTCCACATGTTAAATTCAACTTTTTTTGATTTTAGGAAAACATCAATTGCTCGGATGTATGCATAGTTTATAATTTCATAGCCCTTGATGCAAGATGCTGGATAATCTGGTTGATTTTTTGTTGGAAATTTATTAATCACCGTGCCCCAATCGTTGTATTGATAATAATCAATACGTGCTATCGGTGCCCAATGAATTATAATTGTGTCGTTTTCATTGAAATTGTTTCTAGCATCGCACTCAATTATAGAGTTAAAAATATATAGATTACCTACGCCTATTTTTCCCCAATTTTCAAAGGTATTCCAACAGGTCCCAATGATGTCGGCCCACGTTGGCCAATAATACCGAGTATCACTGCTTCCAAATGTGAACAATCTTCCTGCTGTATTAAATTTCTTAGTCATATTTCTCCCAGGTGCTGGTTTTGTAATCCCAGTGTCGAGTGTCGTATATCATAAAGGACAAACTACGACCCAACACGGCCAGTTCCACAGTCAGACCAGCATGGCTTTGACGTCGAGTGTAACTGAATTCAAATCCTATCAATTGGCTGGTTTGCAGTAGTTCTGCTTCCCAGGCCGTGTAGCGGGCAATTGGTCCTGATCTATTCCACAGGTTCTCAAAGGGCCGACCCCAAGGATTGCTCAATCCAAATCTAATATGAATCATACTTTTTCGCCGGCTTCAAAATCTCTGAAACGTAAAAATCTTGGGAATCTCAGGCTGTATGATCCGTCTTGGTTTTGCGTAACTGCATCAGCTTGCACTTCCACCAAGTGACCAAGAAGAGTGTCCCTGCTGTGCCAATACTCATCACGATCGCTATCAGACAAACCACTACCAACATTGACTCGTATATGTCGTCCATTGTCATCTCCTTCACAGATTATAGCACCCAGTCGGTTTAGATTGCGACCAGTACCTTCTTCAAATCCCACAATGCTCAGGTCAACTGTGATTGTGGGTTTCCATTTCATCCAGTAATCAGTGCGTTTGCACAAATAGGGTGCGTCCATGCTCTTGATCATGATGCCTTCAAAGCCACCTTCCACAGCGGCTTCGGCATAGCGTTGCATGATGTCATGTCCTTGGGCTGTGTCCAGGTCCACTTCAAGTCCGTTCATGATTTGGATGGGACCATCCGCAGGCAATTTGGCACGTACACGTTCCAACATTTCAATGCGTTTGTGTTGTTGTGCGTTGTAGTGACCTTCGATAAAACTGTCAAACGGTATGATATCAAACACGTGATACACCATGCCGTCTGTGACAGCATCCGATTTGCGGTGTGCTTGTTTCATCAGCTTCTGGAAACTCTCGCCCACAATCTCGCCATCTAGCACAAAACTATAGCTGGTGTGGTTTGGTACGCCCAATGCCTTGCGATTGTCTTCAATGGCTTGCACAATCTGCGGAAAGTTTTCAAACTGTTTGCCATTGCGACTGTACAGCGTGACATCTGTGCCTTGCACCACTGCCAACACACGCACACCATCCAGTTTGCACTCTAGGCGTTTAATGCCTTTGAGTTTCTTTGGTTGGTCTGTAGAATCTTGTGCCAGTTGGCAAGTAAACACAGGAATCTTCCACTCTGTGTTACCTAGTACTTTGTTCAGTGTTTTCTCACTGATGCCGCATCTCAGGTCTTTGGTGATAACACGTCTGCAGAGATTGTTCCACTCTAAACTGTCAAACTGCTTCATGCATTCCACAATAGCATCTCTGGCACGATGTCCAGTGAATGTTCTTGTGCGCAGGCCTTCCAGCAAGCCCCAAAACACAGGCCAAGGATTGGGTGCGTGTTCAATGCCACTGCTCTCAGGCACTTGTTTGACATGGAATGTGTAGAAAGGATTGTATGCTTGGTAGCAGTTGAACAAGAAACACTGTGCATTGGCACTGCCCAACTTTGAGGCCATCAAGGCTTTTTCAATCACCTTTTCCTTGTGCAGGCGGCTGTCAGAACTTTCAAGATCTCTTATCCAATCAGCCGCCACAGGAATACCGTTGAATTGTTTGTGTGTGAAATCGATGTCATGCATATATTTACAGTGTTACCATGAACTGTTGTAGAATACTTTTAGTCCCAAGAACATTTCTGCTCGGGCTTCTTGAATAAATTTTAGATCACTGGGCTTGTAGTAATCATCCGCACCGTCGCCAAAAAAGAATCCTGACGTTGCGGGCAGTTGATCGTTTTGTACTGCATACTCCAAGTCATCTAAGTCCTCGGCAGTGAGTTCTAGTTCAACACCATTGAACTTGTCAACATCGCCTTCGCCACCAGTTTCACGCACCATCCACAGTTCAGCCATCCAGCCGTGTAGGTTGGGATGTTTGCGCCAATATGCAATTTCTCTTGGCCGGTTGACATTGGGATTGCGGTGCTCTTTATGATCTGGATCCCACTCAGAGCCTTCGTAAAATTCTTCTTGTTGGCCTGCTCGGGCGGCCACGTATGCGTACATGTCAAGTCCCATGTTTCTCTCCTGTTAGTAATGCAAAGGATTGCGTCTGCGCAGATGTGCTAGAGCAGATTCTTTGCTGTCAAATCTGCCACTGATGGGTGTTTGATGTGCGCCACGCACAATGTACCAACCACCTAAGACGTTGTTGTATACCACTTTCATTATGCGGCCTCCAACATGTTAGCAGGAACTTTCCACAGCATAACACCGTCTTTGACTGTGACATACTTGATGGCAACCTTGGTTACTGTGCCTGTGACAGTGACACCACGTTTGGTGCTGTGGAATTTGACTGTGTCACCTTTGGTGAATGTGCGGATCTTTTGCTTGCCTAACTGGGCACGAGCATACTGCACCGCATTCACAATGCTGGTGAGTTGATCGTTTGTAAAATTGCCAAACATGATGGCAGTGTTAATTTCTTGGATTGTTGCGTATGTCATCTCAGGCTCCTTTTGTTACAATATGTCCATATTATAGCATTTTGGTAATTATTGGTCAACCACCAAAACGGTAATACTCAAGTATTACATGCTCCAAAAAGTTTCGCTGGCTGGCGAGCAACAGTTGGGGGTGTTGACATCTTCCAGGAATTCTTTGCCAGTCATGAGATTGGTACGCACAACCATCTTGGGTGTGTAATACCTGGTGGCAATGATGCTGAGTTGGTCCACGCTCCACCCTGCTTTGTTGCACAGGCGAGTCCGTGTTGCACGGGCCGCACCAAAAGTTTTGTAAGCACGGGTTCTGTTGGGACCATCTGTGACAATCATCCCAGTACCTCTAGAAACAATGTAATACATCTTTGGCTCCTTTTTTACTACAATAACTCTATTATATACAAAATGGAATTTTTGGTCAACCAAAATATCAGCATTGCAATCACCAGCAATTCCACCACCGTGAACTTAGTACGATAGTATGCTAGTAATACTTTTTGTTTAAATTGGTTTACCCGGTTCATGCTGTTATTATAGCATTTTGGGAATTATTGGTCAAGTACTACAAAAGTACTACTTTTTTACACTTGTGCCCGGGCTTCGGCCACTGTGTATTCTGAGTTGCTGAGTGTGGCCTGCGGTGGCACTGCATTGGGTTGGCTAGGCACATCGTTGTCAGGTATTAGTCCGGCAGCGTTGAGTCCTGCGGTGTTGCGTCCTTCACGTAACGCACCTACCATGGCCTGACCATATTCATTGGCGGTGTTGGCAATGCTTTCTAAAAACTGTGCTGCCATGCCAGTTTGTGTTTCTTGGCCGTACCCACCCAGTGCAGGGATAAATGCAGTGATAGGCAACTGTGCACCAGCTGTGAGCGTGGCGTAGTCAATACTGGCCTGAGTTTGAAAAGTACTTTCGTTCACACTGTGCTGAACCATTTCAGTCCAGGCAGTGTTCAGTGTTGTGGTAGCAGTGCCCATGGCGGTGATGGCTGTGCCAATGGCCGCGTCAGCCGCAGTGACCAAGGCTGCAATGGCTGCATCATATGTGGCATAGGTACCGGCCGCAGGACCTGATGGTATTACAACTGTGGGTGGTGCGCCATAGGCTGATGTTACTACACTTTTCATTTGTGAGTATATGGTATTGAGTGCTGTGAGTGTGCCAGCAGTGAGTTGAGCATTGATAGTGCTGATCACTGTGGTCAAATCTGTGTTGTAAGGAATGCCAGCGGCTGATCCAAAAAAGTCTGTGGTCAAGTATGTGCCATTGGGCCCTGATCCTTTGGCTATGTTGGTGGCATAGTATGTGGCCACTGCGGCAGGTATAGGTGTGGTAGTATTGGCCGCTAGGTCTAGACCTTTTAGTGTGCCCATTTTTTGTGAATAGGCTGCGGTTTCTGCGGCTGTTTGTGTGATGGTGGTCATTGTAATATAGCTGCCAATTTTGGTACTGTGGTATTACTGATACCTTTGACCTGTTGGAATGCAATTTGCAAAGCACGATTGGCCGCGGCGTTGGCCGCAGGTATGATTTTTGCCAATTGGTCACATCCAACTGGGGTCAATGCACCTGAATTTAATATGGGTTCAACTGCACTGTTGACACTGCCATCTACGTTGTAGATCAGCACAGGCCCGTCGGGCGTGGGCAATGTGAGACTGGAATAACTGGTGGGGAAAATCATCACAGGATCCAACAAGTCAGCCATGGTTTCAATGTTGGGCAAAGTACAATCCAAAATGTCCAACACATTTTGCAAACAATCACCTCTAACATTGGTCAATGCTGGATAAGCGGCTTTTTGTAAAGTGTCGAATTGATTTGGAGTCAATCCGTTGGGTTTGTACAAACTTTGAACATCGTTGTTGACCAAGGCTGCAATGGCCGCATCAGTTAGGCCTTGAGCTTTCAGTGCCGTGGTCACACACGGTGTGGTACCATTCAACATGTTGCCTTTGATTGCAAGTTGTTGTAGCAATGCGGCCGGAGTTCCAAATTGTTCAATGTTGTCCAAGGCAAATAAATCTCCACACAGTGCAAGGTCAGCACCAAGAGCACCCAATGCCAAATTAACCTGTGCAAGATCCCCAGTGATCAAATTGTCCATGTTGGTAAATGTTGGACCAAGATAATCAGTGCTGTTGGCATTGACTGCACTGTTGATAATTCCGTTGGTAAAACTGATGTAACCTTGTGCGGCACCAAATGCCTGTGCAAATTTGCTAAAGTCTCCTGAGCCCAAATACGTGCTGGCCGATGTGGTAATGGTAGAGGCATAACCAGCGTTGCCCACGGTCCATGATATATTGCTAGGAACTGAATCGCCCAGGGCAGGACAATAGTTGCCTGACACATTGGCACCCAGTGTTTTCAAGTTGGCCAACGTGCCAGCACCAATGCTGAGACTGACATTGCTGGCAGCCGCATTGATTGTGTACAACAAATTGGCAATAGGAGCCAATGCATTGTAACTGGAAATGTTATTGGACAAGTCGGTGTTGGCCGTGATAGCATTGCCTGCGTAGAATCCTAGACCTGCTGTGAGTTGCAGTGGTGTTGCTATGGATTCGGCCATTATGCTACCCTCACCGTGGTGCTGCCAGCTACCCTAGGATGTCCACAAGTGTCCGAATCGCCGTCTCGTATGACAGGGCGACCACCAGCACGTACTGATCCTGAACCGCCTGAGGTCACTGCTGAACAATGTACGCCGCAGCCGTCGCCACCACAACAAGGATGTGGCGAGACTGAGATCCCAGGCACGACCACAGGACGCCCATTTACTCGCACAGATGCTATGCCCGAAGAGTTAACTCCTCCTGATGAGTTTGGATCTCCTTGTCGTTGTACTGCTGGCATGTTATCCCATTAAAATTTTACTGCGCACAGGCTTGATACCTGTTGTGGCTTCCAAATAACTGTCCCCAACGTCTTCACGCACAGGGGCGATCATGGCCACGCTAGATATATTTACCGTGACATCCGACTCGGGATCTGCGGTAAACAATGAGTTCATCAACTGTATACCCTGTTGCCCGGGCACCACTGCTACAGGCTTGCTCAGCGTGTAAGTACTGCTGTCAAATGATGTAATTTTTGCCACAATCTCTTCACCATAGCCCATGCGCAAGGTGTATGTTTTTCCTGCTTCAATCATTATATTTCCTTTTTAACTATTGCCAACTGATAATTTACCAGGCCCAACTTGAGCCTGTGATAGAACATGTTTACAAAGGCATCTATGCTTTGTTTGGGACGCCCTAAGTAAACCTGAACACCATCTTCCCATAGATAATCATCAAACAACATCACACCTCCGGGACGCAACATGCCAAAACACATCACTGCATCTGCCAACACATCGTCAGCACTGTGACTGCCATCTACATAGATGAAATCATATTGTCGTTTTTGCACAATCAATTCTGCCAAGGCAAAAAAACTCAAGTTGGCATGCACTTCCAAAGTTTGGTTGGGCTTTTTGAATTCTGCTGTGTTGGATCTAAAACGTTGTTCTATACTGCGATCTTCTGGGATGGTGTCGTAACTGAATGCGGTGACAGGACGGTCAGCAAATGGATCTACGCAAGTAATTGTGCCTGTATCAGTCAGCATGTTTTCCAACATCCAACAAGTACTGCGTCCTTCGTGACTGCCAATTTCAAGAATATCATTGATTGGTTGTGTGTCTCTGAGATAATTTTTAATGTATTCAAAATTTACCAGTGCATTGGTGAACCAGTCAGATGTGAACTGTGTCATTATTGCAACCTTTGGCGCAGTTCTTGAAATCCACCCACGTATTCTTCATCCAAGAAGATCTGCGGTACTGATCTTGCAGTGGGCACTGCTTCTAATAATTGTTCACGTGTCCAGTCATGCATGATGTTGCGGACTTCGTATTCAATGCCCCGACTTTCCAACAAGGCCTTGGCTTGTTCGCAAAAGGCACATTGGTCTTTGCTCCATACTATGGCTTTCATTTTTGTTTTCCTTTGGGTTCAATTTTAATAATACATGGTGAATCGATACGATCCGACATGGCTTTGACACCATCTGCCCAGGTGTGCATTTTCACTGACAACCAGTCTAAAAATTGCACTCGCAAGCAGCGATTCTTTTCTTTAATGCGTTCAAACTTTTGCATCACAGTGCGAATGTTCTGAAAGTCTTCAGAATCTCTTATTGCAGGATTGGGTTTATACATATTTTTCCTTTTATATAAATATAGGTGTAGTTCGCGGAACGGAAATTCCCAACTACTCTAATGCCGTGGAGGGCATCAGCCATGTATTTAACAACAAACTTTTACGTCTATGCATATTTGCGCAAAGATGGAACTCCGTATTATATTGGTAAAGGCAAAGGATATCGTGCCTGGACAAATCAAAAAATCATTTCTGTCCCCAAAGATAGATCTCGCATTGTTTTAGTTGAACAAAATTTAAGTGATATTGGTGCGTTAGCACTTGAAAGAAGACTGATACGCTGGTATGGCCGTAAAGATAATGGTACTGGCATATTGAGAAATTTAACTGATGGTGGCGAAGGTTCTGCTGGAATAATTAGAACCCAAACTCAGAAAGAAGCACAACGATCTAAAATGAAAGGACGAGTGAGTAAAACTAAAGGAGAACAGAATGGACAATATGATCATACTATACATGGCTTTCAACATGCCACTGGTGCTGTTGAATATTGCACCAAATGTGAATTATATACAAAATATAATCTTTGTAAAGTCAATGTTCATTCATTATTTGGTGTTAATCCTCGTCAAAAATCAGTTAAAGGATGGTCATTGATCAAAGATCAGGTAAATCATCGTAATCTAACTCTTCCGACATAACTCCCAAAACATAATTGGTACTCTCTGTTTCCTGAAGAGCCGACTGTTTCTTGCTTGTGTCCACATGCTTCATGAACCAAGGTATGGGTGTGCTACGTGGTGCAGGTTCTTGATACTTGATACCAATTTCTTTGAGTGCGCCCACTGCTGTGTAATCCACAAAGTCTTTGAGAATCTGTGCATTGAGTCCAATCACAGGACCTTTCTGGAACAAGTAGTCTGCCCAGGCCTTTTCTTCACGTATCACATCCAGGTACATTTGATACACTTCAGCTTCACATTCTGCTTTGGCTGCGGCAAAGCGTGGATCTTCTTTCACAACTTGATTGATGATCCAAGCAGTCCAGTCCTTGTGCAAGATTTCATCTTGCAGGATCAGACTAATGATGTTGCCATTGCCAATAAAGATGCGATTCTCAACCATGGCCAATGACGTGGCAAAACTCACCATGAAGCGGAATGCTTCCAGTGCATATGACGCATTCAGTGCCAACCAAATTGCTTTGATGTGTGCTGATTCTTTAACAGGAACTTCTAGTTCCTTTTCACAGTTGACCATGTGCAAGTGATCATAGTAGTTGCCCACACTTGATGCCATGTCCACAATCTCTTTGGTGTCATGGATAGTGTTGAACACATCCTTGGGCACGTTGTAGATGTTGCGAATGATGTGACTGTAACTGCGGCTGTGGATGTTGGTTTCAAAGAAACTCCAGTTGTACATCAAGGCTTCCAGTTCAGGAATGCCCACCACAGGAGTAAACACCTGTGCAGGACCACGTCCTTGCAAACTGTCCAAGGCTGTTTGACGCAACAAGTTTGATGTAAAGATATGCTTCACAGTGTCGCTTGCTTCCTTGAAGTCGTTGGCATCTTTGGTCAAAGACACTTCTTCAGGAATCCAAAAAAAGCCACGTGCCTCTTGTTCGAACTTGACAAGTTTGTTGTACTTGACTTCTTCAAATCGTTGAATTGTGACTGGACCTGCTGGGTCAAGAAACATTTTGCGATGTAAGTAATCTGTTTTGGTGGCTAGGTTGTATTGTGCTTGGCTCATTTTAACTCCTCTATTTTATATGTTATTTTTCCAGTGCGGAAATCATGTTCCACTATTACTCGGCTATTGGGTGCATTTATCACAGCAGGATTTGCTGATGGTTTCCAATGCCCGGTATCCAAGTAAAGACGTTCACTACCGTGTTGCATGCCTGCTCTGGGTACAATCAACACTGGCTGCTTGACTGTGTCAACTTGCAGTTGACGAATAGGTTGATCCACAAAAGATGCGTTGGCATCAACCATATATCGACCGGCATAAGTGTTGTTGTTGGTCCAGTCTATGTAGGTCGACATAGGTGTTAGTTCTGTCACACCCTTGGGCAACCCTACCTTTGATTTGACGGGTTTGTTGTATTTTTTTGACAGCAACAAGTTGACATATGACACAAACCCGGGATCAACATCTACTCCTGGAGAGAAATAATTTTCTTCATGTGCTTGAATCAAACCATTGGCAATGGCTGCGGATATTGGTACAGCATATATTTCTAAAAAATACTGCCCTGGCAAAAATCTTTTACCTGGCTGTCTAGGCAAACTGTTGTATAAACCTTCGCCCCAGATGTTGTCATCCACAGTTTCAGTGAACACTACCTCTTGCTCATGTTCACAGGTATGATCATAGCGTTGATTGATCAAGGTGACGCGATCTTGTAGTTTTAGTACTTTGATTACTTCGCAACCCAGGCGATAACGATCAGGATCCGACTCGTAGGCCACAATGCTACGGGCACCATGCTTCAAGGCCAACATGCTCAGCAACCCAGTACCAAATCCGATTTCCACACAATCATGATCTCGAACTTCAGTTAACATTTGATCATAAAAATGATTTCGTGAGACATCATTTAACATGGAGAGATATACCCCATCGTGATTTTCAAAATCAACGCGATCTAAAAAGTCCATGATTACAGTTTACAAGATTCGCAGTCTTCCGCATCATCAAAGTCTATGACTTCCAATGGTGCAGTTTCTTTGTCTGCTCGGGCACCTTGTTTGTTGATTAGGCTGTAGTAAAATGTCTTGATGCCCCAGTGATGTGCTTGCATCAAGTTCTTGGCAATCAAGGTGGTAGGTACTTTGCGATCTGGCCAGTGTGCAGGATTGTAGAAAGTGTTTGTAGAAATTGACTGATCAATGTAGGCTGCCAACACAGCGGCTGTTTTCAAATATCCCACGCAATCTTTTTGTTGCCACATCATTTGATACTTGTTTTTGAGTCTGTGATACTCGGGTACAACTTGTGTAAGGCTACCTGCCTTGCTTTCTTTGACTGAGATCAAGCTCATGGGCATTTCAATGCCATTGGTTGAGTTGATAACAACGCTACTAGACTCTACAGGTGCCACCGCCATCAGTGTGGCATTGCGTACACCATACTGTTTCATATTTGTACGCAGAGTTTCCCAGTCAAGTTCTGGAGCAAAGTCTGTGAGTTCATTTACACCTTGAGCACGTAGTTCCCAAGGAAAAACACCTTGTCCATAACGTGTCTTTGCACTGTCCAAACATGGACCACGTTCACAGGCCAGTTCTACTGTGGCTTCGGTTAAGTAGTAGGCTTGATGTTCCATCCACGCCTTGACTTCAGCCAAGGCGTCTTGTTCTCCGTACCGGAGGCTGCGTTTGGCGTGCCAGTAGGCGAGGTTTGTGATTCCAATGCCCAAGGGCTGGATCTCGTCGTTTGAGAGTTGAGACTGGATGGAGAGAAAGTCTTGATAGTCAAGAATGTTACACAGGCTACGCTGAAGTATGCGGCAAGCACGACGCATGTCTTCTGGATTACGGAACGCACCCCAGTTGATTGAGCCCAGTGTGCAAAGAGCGATACGACCATCACGGTCATCCAGACGTTTAAAGGGTTTAGTAGGAAGAAGTATTTCACAGCAAAGGTTACTCTGGTAAATGGTATGATATTCAGGATTGAATGGGCCTTGGTTCATTACATTGTCAATGAACACAAGATAAATGCGTCCAGTGTCAGTGCGTTCTTTCAAGATGCCTGACTTGAACACATCTTCTGCGTTCATGGTTTTCTTACGCAAGGTAGGATCTTTTTCGTATTTTACATACAGTTCCTCAAACAGCGCAGTGTTGCTATAAAAGGCTTCATACAGATCAGGTACTTGGTTGGGATCAAAGAATGTTATGTTCTCTTTGTTCTTGAAACGTCTCCAGAAGAACGCCGAAAGGACCACACCGTAGTCCATGTGTCTGACTCGAGTCTCTTCTGTGCCTTGGTTATTTTTAAGCACAATAAGATCATCAAACTGAAGGTGCCAAATAGGATAGAAAACAGTAGCACTTGCATTGCGAATACCTCCTTGACTACAACTACGTAAATCACCAAACCACTTTTTCAAAAAAGGAATCATGCCGGTGTGCATGATTTCGCCACCACGAATAGGACTGCCTAGTGGACGCAGTCGTCCTATCTCTAAACCAATGCCAGCACGTTTGCTCGCATACTTGGCCATCATCTCACCGCTGGCAAATATACTATCCAGGTCATCGTCTGATCTAATAAGAACACAACTGCTAAACTGCTTAGTAGGAGTACCAAGCCCAGCCAACACAGGTGTTGCCAGAGTGAAAAGTCCGTCGCTGGCTGCTGTGTAGTATTCTTTGATATAGCGCATGCGAGCTGTGTTAGGTTCTTCTTTGTGGAATACAGTGGCCGCTGCCACCATGTATCTAACTTGCGGAGTTTCATATGTTTGTCCTGTGCTACGATTCTTTACTAGGTATTTTTCAATCAACTGTTCTACTGCGGCATAACTGTATGACTCATCCTTGGCATGATCAATCATGTCGTTCATCTTGTTCCAGTCGTCCTCTGAGTACCACTCCAGGAGTTCAGGAGTGTACAAGCCAGTGGCCACATTGGTCTTTACGATCTCGTACAAGTGGGGAGGATCATAACTGCCATAGACATCTTTGCGTAGCATTGATAGTCGCTGTTTGCCTGCCACGTACTGATAGTTGGTGTGCCCAACATCAGGGTTGGACTCTACGTCAATCAAGTCCACAATGGCACGTAGGGTAATACCATCAATTTCTTTAGTGGTAATACCATCATAAAAGTGCAACTGTGCTTTGATCTCTACCATGCTCTGGCTAACATCTGCTATGCCTGCGCATACTTTGGCAATTTGGGTTTGCCATTTCTCCAATGCCAGCGGCTCACGAAGGCCACTGCGCTTTACAACTGTAATGCTTTTCATCTCTTCCTAACGAATTTTTTGTTTTATTTCTTCTTGACTGACACGCCGCCTGGGTTTTGATCGCCCCAGGCTGATATTTAACACTTGATCTGGATCCCAATTCAGTATATATTTCTCTTTGTTGACCAGGACTAAATTGTCGCTTTGATACTCGATCATGCAGGCATCCTGCAAGTCTTCACGGTCTAGCATAGCAATAGTATACAGTATTCCCAGCCCTCTTGCAACCGGACAATATTGGTCGTCTCCCAATAATTGCCAAGGATCAGGCCAATCTGCCTGGTCGTCCCAGTGCAAATGATAGGCAGTCCAAGGAGTCTGGAACCACCAGGCGTTGATTTTGATTAAAGCAGGCTCTGAGTCCAGTGTCTGACATTGCTGTCTTAACTGTGCCCAACTCTCCAGCCGCTCACTGAAGTTTCTAGGCCACATTGATTGTTAAGTGCTACGTCCTAGATGTGTCAAACTGTAATAAATTAAACCAGCACGACCAGCGGCATAAGATACTGTGATGGTACCATCAACGTCTGTGACTGACAGTGTGACATCTGTTGTAGAATTTTCTACGTAATCGTCCACGGACTGCAACGTGTCTCCTGCTGAGTCGTCTGGATCGTTGACAATGGTCATGGTGCCTGTGCGCACTGATGTATCTACCACAATGGTATACTCCATCTTGAATGCTTTGATAAACACAGTATTCACTGTGAATAATGTGGTGTTGGTAGCACCGGCAGTGATGGTGGCTTGTTGACCAGTTTCTCTAATGAAACTTCCCATTTGTATTTGAGCAGAATTGTCAATGGCAATGGCAGCAGGAATGGTACTGGTAGCTATGTTGTATAATTTTATTCTGGGATATACAGCGGCCTGTGCTAGGCTGCGTTGGAACATGTCTCCCATGCTGACATTGCTGGCCGAATCAATGGTCATCACTGCGGATGCTGGATTACCTGCACCATTGAAGTGATTGCCCACGTCATAAAAAATATTATATCCTGTGGCGTTCATGCCCACACCATAAAAATAAACACCTTCTTCGTAGATGTTGTCGAATATGTTGTTGGTAATGCGAACACCTTGTGCCCCGCCGTTGCTGAGACTGGCGCCACCCAACAATATGCCTTGATACAATGTGTCAAATGAACCACCGGTAAAGAGTGCGCTTTTAATTTGTTGGGCAGTATTCACGCCATATGTAAATCCAGAAAATGCAAAACCGTTGAATTCAATTTGAGTGCATGGTAAACTTGCTGTGCTACTGAATTCCACTGCAACTGTGGCGTTGGCAGTGGTGGTAAGATCAGCAGTGGTCAACGTACCAGCAATGTTTACATTGAAATAACATTGATTGGCTTTCTCTACCAGCATGCCATGATTTGATTTGTTGGTAACAATGCTGATCTCTGACACATCAATGTTTTGTGGTGGTGTGGCACCATTGGTGGCAATGTTGGCACCAGTTTGTTGCATGCTGTCTGCCGTGCGCATGACATAAGTGGGCAAAGTGGTCGCTGTCCAATATAGAGTGTCGGTTACAGAAATTCCAGTGGCTGGAACTGTGGCGATGCTTCGATAATATGTGGTGTTGGATGTGTTGTATACCAATACTCCAGATGCGTATGCAGTGTTGGCTGCCCAATTCTGTACATTAAAACTAATAATAGACCCTTCAAGTCCTTCACCGTATAACTTGGCAAAACTTGGAACGTTGATAGTATCAGTTACAATGTAAGTACCTGCTGGAAAAAACAATCCACGGCGTGTTTGTGTGTTGTTTTGCACACAGTACAATTGATACAATGCACGATTGATGGCAGCAGTGTCGTCTGTGACACCATCGCCAGTGGCCCCAAAGTCTGTGACCACAACAAAACTGTCCAATCTGTTTTGAAGGCTTTGTGTGACAGGAGATCCTGGTGTTGGGCCAGTTTGCACAATGTACCCTGCTGCTGTGCCTTGGTAGGTGTACTGGTCAGCGAAACTCAAAATATCTGAAAATTCAGTGAGAACTTCTGTGTTGCCTACAACAGGAGCACCTTCTTCCAGTGTGCCGTTGCCAATGAACAATCTGCGCTCGTCGACAACCCATCCCAGTTCAGCGCCGGCTAAAGGTTGCGGTAGGTCTACTGCTAGACCTTTGCGGTTGGTGATTCTTGATATTTGTACGATTGCCACAGTGTGATTCCTTAGGGTATCACATATTTAGCAAGTAATACTGTTCGACCTTTTTCCACCACAAGTTGCGATACTTTTCAAACTCCCGACCTTCTAGCACAAATTCCTGATATTCTGGCTGCGTGACCATGTTCATTTGCGCATCTAGTGTGGGCTTGACACACATCAAAACTACGCCTTTTTTGATCTTTGTACCATGCAGTTCGTTGTGTGCTTCTGCATAGGCGCACAACTGCACAAAGTAGTCATCAATCCACTCACGTTTTTTGGGCTTGTTGGTTTGCTTGTAGTCCAAGATGGCTTGATCATTCAAATGTATGCCTGCACCATCTGTGGTGCCTGCGTATACCTTGGGGAAATACAACGGAACTTCGATACCCCAGAATTCTGACACGTTCTTTAAGCCATGCTCCACAACCTTGTGTGCCATGGCATGACTGGCCCATGAGAACGGATTTGTACCACGTTCTTTAATAGCGCCTTCTCGAACATACTGTTCAAGATACGTGTGCATACGTGTGCCACGGTTGGCTGCTTCTGTTGTGATGGCCTGTGCTTTTTCAGCACCAATGCTGTTGCGCCAGTTCTGCAAGGCCTTTTTGCTTTCCTCGCTTTTGGTAGCTTCTAAGATTGTAGTAACTGATGGCAACCGGTTGCCATCTGGAGTGGCATACAGTCTGCGGCCATTGACGTTTTCCCGGGGAATGGGTTGATAGTTGAATTTTGGATTATACAATGTTAAACTCTAAAACTTTCTCCGCATCCACAGCGGTCACGTTCATTGGGGTTGGTGAATTCAAAGCCTTCGTTGAGGCCTTGGCGCACATAGTCTACTTGTGTGCCTTTCAAATACACATCATGTTTTTTGTCTACTAACACACAAAATTCATTTTGGGCATAATTTATAGTGCTGTCATCGGGCTCATACTTTTTAACATATTCTAACACATAAGCAAGCCCTGAGCAACCTGTGGTTTTTACGCCAAGTCGTATGCCAGCATAGCCTTTGGTAGTGACTAGTTTTTGAATTTTGGTTCGAGCCTGATCAGTTATGGTTATCATGTTAATATTTACTAATCAATTTCGCTGGACAAGTTGGCCACAATATCTTTAAGATTATCTTGCAGTGTTAATTGCATGAGTTTTTTTGATACATCGTGTGGCAGCAATTTTGCAATGTACGCAATGAAATTATTGTCAACAACTAACGCACTACCATATGACATAGGATCACAAGATAACATAACAGGATTACCCGAAAAATTTCTTGTAAAATAGAATTTTTGTTTAGTAGACCAGTTGGTGTAAAGATTTTCACAAGAATCGTGATATTGAGAACTGATTAAAAAATTATCAACTATTGGTTCGATGTTTATATGTAACTCTGCCTGTCGAATCATTAAAAACTTTATTGTACTCAAGGCATAGTAGACTCCAGATAACACTGTCATTTCTACCAATTGTCGTTGATCAAAAGATATACATTTTTTTGGAATTTCACTAATATAAAAATCAGTATCATACGTAATACGTGTGGACTTTACGTACTCAAATTGAAATTGACGTTGGTATTCGGGATCGTACATGGCAGGGCTGGCCGGCAATGGTTCATTTAAAAACACAATAGGCAGTATGTTTTCCTCAGTGACCTGGCGCAGTGTGTGCCGCCAGGTCGACGGCGTTTGTCCAGGCAAGCCATAAATCAATTGTGCTTTTACAGTCAATTGCGGATGCTTGGTCACAAGCTCGTTGGCCATGGCAGCGTGAGTCTCCCATCCAACATCTGGCCGATCGATATTTTTTAATATCTGTTCGTTGGTATCTTGTATGGAAAAATTCAATGTTTTTTTCACCAATCCACTTTCGGCCATGATGTTGAAGATTTTTAAATTCACATCTTTGCGCAGTTTGCTATAGTTGCCGCTGATTTTGAATCCAGCATTGTGTTGCAGATTTTTTTGTGCAAAATATTCTATCATAGCAACATCTTCATCATACTGTCCAACATTGGCGTCAGACAAATAAATTTGTTTGATACCTAATTCGTGAAACAAATCAATTTCTTCTTGATAGGTATTTTTTCGTCTTGACAGTTTGTTTCCTAACCCACTGTTCCAATCACAAAAGGTACACGAGTACGGACACCCCCTGGTCAACGTATAAGGCAAGTGCAATGATCCATTGCGTTCCAGCAAAGTACGAGTCATTTCGGCAAATAATTCTCGATTGTGAGTAAAGGGACTGGTGCTGATCATTTTTACAAATTTGTACTCTGCCACAATAGGAAAGCCAGTTTTGTGATTGATCCAACCACAATTGGATGTATTAAATGCAACCAATGGTGTTTTATTAACTAAACTTTTGATAATGTCTGCAAATGCATGTTCACCTGCGCCGTATACAGCGTAATCAATATAAGAATGTTTGCTGAAGAAGTCTGGGTCAAGATTGACGTCGATGCTAGGGCCACCAGCAATGACTTTGATGTGTTCAGGCAACTGTGATCTAATTTGACTAAGTTGATTGATTAGATATTCATGATTCCATATGTAATGACTGGTGCAAAGCGCATCTGGTTCATGTTGATGGATATAGTCCAACAATTCTGAGTTGGTCATTGTTTGTTGAATAGGAATTAACCATTCAAGTTGATCGGCCAGCTCAGGATAAGTTACATCAATATATGTTTTTAAATGCAATACTGCCGGATATAACCAAGAGTTTGCACCGCCAGCATGATAGATCAATATGCGAAATCGGTGATCCACCATGAATTAGTGTTTCTTTCGATAATCTTCCACTGCGGCTTTTATAGCATCTTCAGCAAGAATAGAACAATGAATCTTGACTGGTGGCAATGCGAGTTCTTGAGCAATCTCTGAATTTTTAAGAGCTGCGGCCTCGTCAAGCGTTCGTCCTTTAACCCACTCGGTAACAAGAGAGGATGAGGCAATGGCACTTCCGCATCCGTATGTTTTGAACCTGGCATCGGTTATAACTCCGTTTTCGACTTTGATTTGCAATTTCATCACATCACCACAGGCTGGTGCTCCTACCATGCCTGTACCAATGGTGTCATCGATTTCAAATTTGCCCACGTTGCGTGGATTTTCATAGTGATCAATTACTTTTTCTGAATAGGCCATGTGATATTCCTTCGCTGATTATAGCGTATTTACTGATAGATGTCAATGAGAATGGTTATACGCCGCGGTCTTTGCCGGCAGCTTGTTTGGCCGAGGCGGCCACAATGTCTTGCGCCTTGTTTACAGGCATTTGGGTCGCACCAGTGTTGGCGCCTTTGTACATGATCACACCAGGGTTGTTTGGGTCAATTGGCTCTAATACTGAATCCAGTGGAGACTGGCTTACCACACTCACTACGTTTCGTTGGTTGACCGGGAATCCTAGACTTTGAGCAGTTGATATGAATGCGTCGGTGCTGATTTGTTTTTGTGCGTTTTCGTCATCGGCTCTGCCAGAAAGAAAATTCACCAGACCCATTAACTTATTTGGATCTAGTGAATTTGAGTTTTCGACTTCGTCGATTCTCATTATCTACGTGCTCGGCCCAACGCGGCTCCTGCTGGTGCAGGTTCTTCGGCACCTATTTCAGCACCAATGTCTGCGCCAACGTCAGCACCAACTTCGGCGCCCATTTCAGCACCAGCTTCAGCACCAGGTACTGGAGCAGGGGCAGCACCTGGCATGCCACTGGCCGCCATGCTGGCGTCAAGTGGTGCAGGTTGGCCTGTTACAACACCCAGTGCTGTTTCCAGTTGTTGTTTGGAACCTTGCAAATTTTGCACAAGACCTTGCAATGCCGCAGTGACATCACTGTTGAATTGTGTGGCTTGTTCAATACCAATTTGATTGCGAATTGAATCTACTAATGCAGGCAGTTCTTTGAATTGCATCTCTGTGGTGTCTTCCAACATTGATTGCATTTTGTCTACCATGTCTTGCGCAGCCAAAACAACTTGAGCTTGTTGTACTTCTGATTCTCTCAACACACGGTATGCATTGCGCAAACGTGCTTCAGTCTTCATCAAGGCAGCACCAGCAACAAGTTTTTGTTCATCAGGATTCAATGACTGACCTTTGGCAGATTTTTGTAATGCTGCTTTGAGTTCAGGATCTTTTGTTGTTGCAATCACTGAGGCTGCATTGGCAGCAGTGTTTTGTTGAGCGCCAGGGGCGGGAGTGGTAGATGGAACCATGTCTTCACTCACGCGGTGAGCAAGTGCTTGTTCCATCATGACCAATTTGAGATACGCAGGATTGCGCTCACTGGTATGACGGCTGGGGCTACGCTGATGTTCAGCAATCACACCACGCACACGTTTCAGCATGGCCTGTGCTTCGCGCACTGTGAGCTTGTTCACAGGCATCTTAGTACCAAAGTAACTTTCAAATACTTGGGTTACTTGGCGGCTCTTTTTTGGTGTGGCCAGTTCGGTTAATTTCATTTGGCAAATCCTCTTAGTTGTAGATATTTAGCCGAATTTAAACATTTTTCAAGTTCTTGATTCAGCAGTGTAAGGTTCTCAATTTTGGGTGCAAGTTTTGTACGCACCATTTCTCGGAATTCAGGTTTTGTGCTACGATCTGCTTGTCCACGACGGCAATGGATGTCAGCAGTGAGTGTTTGTTTTTTGTTATCTAATATGCGAATGTTTTGTGCTAATTTATGCTGTTGCAAATGATCTGCTACACACCAGCTCATTGCAGTTTTTTTACTGCTGAATGTGCTCACAAGATCGTCACTGTGATAATACACAGCAAATCCTGCAGGCTGTGGTTTTACATGATAACGTCCAAACGCAACGTACCCACCTTGCTCGTCATCGATGATGAGTTCGGTGTACACACGTTTGAGTTCACGCTCGGCAAATCGTTCTAATTTTTGATCACGGGTCATAATGTCTTGATGTAGTGGGCTGTGAGCCAACCAACCACGGCCAGCAATGTACCTATGATGCCTATACCCCAGGCAATCAGTTGGTCGTTGCGTTTTTCGCCCATGTTGCGCACAATACCATGTACGTCTGAGACCATGCTTTTGACTTCTGAAATTTCTTTTTCTACTGTTTCTACTTTGAGTTCCAGCATGCGGTAACGTTCTGCACACAGTTCAACGTGAGCTTCAAGGCTTTTCTTTTCGATGTCAGTGGTATCAACCATTGTGGGGCTCCAATGGCTTATTTATGGCAGTAAACCAAATGTTTTGATCTGTGCCTTGAGCATGCAGTGTGGCAGTATCAAGGGTGAGTTCGCCCAGGCCCGTGACCATGGGCACACCTTCGCAGTCGGCCACAAGTCCTGCTAGGTCGTCACTGTCAATGTTACTGCTGAGTACGCCTTCGGCTTCTACTTCAAATTCAAAGTGCCAGCCGTCTGGTTGTTTTTTGGGCAATACCACATTCATGGGTTGTGTTCGCAAACTGATGATTTGCAATATGCTCTCCCAGTTGCGTTGTTGGTTTCTAGCTAGATTCCAGTGTTCAGGAGTTTCAAGTCTCACACCCGACTTGGTGGTGTAAGGTAGTTGTTGGGGACGAAAATGTCCTGTGACACCAGTATGGGTACAATCAAAAAGGGTGCGGCACATGACTTTCATTATGTGCATATTTAATGCCAAAAAGAAACCCTGGATTTTTTACGTCCAGGGTTGAGTTCAACTATCTAGTTATTAGCTGACCAAGCTGGTGAATGTGGCAGCATTGCTGACGTTACCAGTTGGGATACCAATGTTCAAACCACCTGTGGCATTGGCTGTTTGAGCAGCAGCAACCAAAGTAGCTGTGGTGTAAGCACCACTTGGATAGATAGCCAAGTTGATTGTGCCGGCTGTTGCGCCTGCTTGATAGAAAGCAACTGTACCGCCTGCACCGCCACCTGTAATGCCTGCACCAGACTGAACAGCCTGGATCACATTGTTCAAGTAACCGTTGACGTTACCAGCATTGGTAAGAGCGCCGTTGGCTGTCAATAAGAAGAAGTCCAGTTTTGGACCAGACAGCATCACTGGGCCTTGGGCCGCAACGTTAGCTGTACCTGCGATTGAACCGTTTGCAACATCCAGTGCAAATACTGGTTGTGTAGTTCCATTTACTTTTGTAAACTGTGCCATGATTTTTTCCTTTAAAGTTAAGTGGTCTCGGTGGACCTGCTTTTATTTATACAATCGGTAAAAATTACGCCTGTTGCGGATTGTTTTGGGCTGCATTTCTTGCTGTAAAATCAAATCTATTCACAGCTTTGGCATAGCCCGAATCAGTGGCCATGACCCAGCCTTCGTGCCCTGGATCCTTCAAATCCAACTGGCGCAGTATGTCCAGCTTTAAATCGTGCAACAGCAAGAACAGGGTAAATGCCGCTGACAGCGCACCTGTGTTGCTGGCTGGACTGTTCAAGTATTCTACAATGTTGCCAAATTTCTTGGGAGTGACTTTGGTTTGCAACCAGTCGCCAAACCCTGGCAACAAGTTGTCAAAGTTGCCACTGGTTTTGATTCTGTAGTTGATGTAGTCCACACACAGTTTTGCTAGATCTGTGATTTGTTGTGCTCGCAGTTCTGCAGGGTTGAACAGTGTGGCCATGGCACGACCATCTGGGCTATTGGCCACAGATTTGATTTGCTTGATCAAGTTGGCATCAGGTACAATTTCCTTGCCGCCAATGGGTTCAATCAACAACAAACCAGGTACGTCATTGAAGCGCACACCACTCAGTGGCTGGCGTGAATCACCTGCATCTGCGTACATGGAATGCATGGCAATACCTGTGTCACTGGCACCTATACGTTGACCCAAGGAAGTCTTGGCCGGGATTCTGTACTGCACTGTGTTGGGTTTGAACACATAGTTGCCAGCTTCCAGTGGCGGTGTTGACATGTACAGCAAGTCGCCTTTGACGTAGCCACGAAAGTTTTGTGGGGTGGCTGCTTCCAGCTTGGGCCACAGATCAGCATACAATTGAATTAGCTCGTCTCTAGCGCCTGAACGTGTACGCTGTATGTCAGCCATCATGCGTGGACTTGTTGCCAAGCCGTCATAGCCCTTGGCTTCAAATCCAGATCCGTCTGTGAGCACAAACTCACCGGTGTCAGGCTTGCGTCCAAATATCACAGCAGGTTTGCCGTCCCATTTTACTGTGGTGGTCTTGGCAGGAGCATCAGCTGCCGCTGCCACAATTTGCAAGGCTTTGGTAACACCTGGCAAGCCATTGCGAAAAACATAATCTTCCAGGTGTTCAATGCCCTTGGCCTTGCCACCCACTCCAGCTTCTTCAGCTTCGTAGATTTGATACGGATTGGCCGTTTCACGTTCTACCAGCGGTTGCATGCCTTGGTTCACAATTCTATCACGCAGTCGTGCCAAGAAATAAGTGTCTGTATCTTCTTTCACAGCGTCTGGTTGTTGCAGGCCTTCTTTGTTCAAGTAGTCACGAAAGTCCTTGACCTTGGCTTCTTTGTCTTTGTCTTTGGCCAAGGCAGCAAAAATGCTTTCTACGTTTTTGAGATCTTTTCTTGTGCGTTCACGACCCAATAACACCTGTGCCACATAGTCTGGATCCATGCCACCATCCACTAACTGATTTGTGGCACGACTGAACATGCCATTGGCCCCCACTTTGAGTCCCAGTTGTTTGGCAATACTGCTCATCAACACATTGCGGTTCATGCCTTTGTATGCTGAACCTTCGCCACCTGAGTAGAAGAATGTGCCCCAATCTAAGTTAGGGAAGAACATGAAGTCTGTTTGCACATAGCCCAGTTCAGGACGTCCCTGTATGGGTGTGCGCAGGTGTACTTCGCCGCCCTTTTTGATCCACTCTGCAGGAGGCAGTTTGTGACTGGCAATCCATGACATGAGTTTTGCGGCCAATTGGTCCTTGGTCATCTCACTGGTGTCCACAGCAAGATCCATGTCGCCTGATGTGGGTGCTTTGCCTGTGCTACCCAGCCAACGTTCACGTGGGAATTGCAAGCCTGTGAGTTGTTCAATCCAGGCCACAGTGGCAGGCACATCGCTTTGATTGATACGACCTGTGAGTGGTTGGCCTTCGGCATCTTTGAATACATTGCCGCCTTCTAAGAGTGTGCGTAGACTTTTCATTTGGCGCCTGCTTGCATTGGAACAAGGCCAACTGCCTGAAGCAAAGCATTTATATTGGGATCATTGGTCAACGCCACTTTGCCTGATGGCAAGCCCAATGCTTGTGCTGTGAGCTTGGCGCTGGCGGCTTTTTGTGCCAGCGCTGCCACATTGATTCCAGTACCAACCGCTTCAGCTGTGACTGGTGCTGGGACAGCAACTGGTGCTGTCTTTGGCGCAGGTGCAGGTGTGACTGCTTTGGGAATCAATCCCAGAGCTGACAAAAAGTTGTTAACTCGCGGATCGCCGGTGGGGCGAACCACTCCAGATGGCAAGCGTAATTTGCCAGCCGTCAGCCCAGCAGCGTCAAGCCTCTGGGCTAATCCATCCACAACTTCAGGTGCAGCAAGGTCATGACCTGAAGCATAACTTTTCTCTCTAAATTGAGCCTGTTGACCGGCTGCGTAAATTTCTTTGGATAAATTGATCCAGTTGTTTCTTGCTTGAGCACCGGTTTGTTGTTTTGGATCTGGACTCAGGATTGCCGCAATGGCAGCGTCAATGGCTTCGACTGTGTTCATGGCTTCTTCTTTGCCTGCACCGCCAAAACTTTCTGGGTCAACTGCATTGGGTAGATTTTTATAGTTGCTGAGTCCATAAGGTTTGCCCATGGTCTCAATTTGTTTCATCAATGGTTCGCGCAGTTGAGCAGGATCTAGCTCGGTCATCGTGGTCACGCCGGCTTTTTTCATCATGTTAGCTACACTGGCTGCCCACATCTTTTGTTGTTGATCAGCCTGTTGAGTGATTACCGGCATGGCAGCCTTGGTTGCTGCATCCATTCTGGCAGCAACGGATGCGCGGCTTTTGCCCGCATCGGGATCAGGCACTAAATCAGCGCCAGTTTTTGCTCCCAGTGCTTTGAGTGGTGCATTAGTTATGGCCTTGCCCAGTGCTGAAGCAAATCCTCCAGCCGCAGCAACACCCCGGGCCGCAGGTGCTTTGACAGCACCAAAGTCTATCTCATCTAATTTTTTTCTAGGTTGTGTGATTTCAAAGATCTGCATGAGTTCTCCTTACAGACCTTGAGAATTTGCCGGTGTCACGATGTTTGATAGCATTCAGCAGTTTGCGTTGCAGATTTTCTGCTTGCTCAGGGCTGTACTCAGCGTCGATTTGTTCCATCAAACGAATGGCTGTTTCAATCAAATTACTGGCACGAGTTTCGATCACCGACTGGCGATCGCGTTCTATGTACAAACTGTCCAGTTCTTCTAATATACTTTTAGTCTTCTTTTGCATTTGCTCAAGGGCCTTTGGATTATTTAGCGGAAACGCAGTTACAATAAATATCTAATACAAGGAACCAGTATGACCAGCCAGATTAACCCCAACGACATTGACGGAAACTACCCTATTGCAGGCGTGAGCAATAACACCCAAGGCATGCGTGATAATTTTACCAATACAAAAACAAATTTTCAATACGCAGCCGATGAAATAACTGACCTACAAAGCAAAGCCCTGTTAAAGGCTGCATTGACCGGTACTACATTGGACAACAACTTGGCCAACAATGTAATTTACAATGCACAAATCCGCGGATTTTCTGGCACCACAGTGGCCATTGCCAACACTTCGGGCACCATCAACATAGATTGCAATGCAGGGCATTATCAAAGCATTTACATGGCCGGCAACATCAGCCTGGGATTTGATTCCAACACTTGGCCTACAGCGGGCACAGCAGGCATGGTACGCACTCAAATCACTGTGGACCAAGCTGGACGCACCATGGCCTTGCCCTTGGCAGTCAGCAACGGCATCACTGGCATTCAAGGTTTTTCCAGCAATGTGATCACATTTGCTCAAGCTGGCACATATGAATTTGGGTTTTTGACCACCACTGGCGGCAGTAATATCACCATGTTTGATTTGAATCGTCCTCTGAGTTATTACACCAATGATGTGACCATGTTGGGCAATTTGTCTGTGGCCGGAAATGTTTCTACTTCTGGCAACCTCAGCTATACTGGTAATATCACAGCAGGTAACTTAAACGCAGCTGGACTGAGTTTGAGTTCCAATGTTGTTTCGGCTCTCAACGTCACCGGCAATGTCACCGGCGGTAATTTACATACACCAGGGTTGATCAGTGCCACGGGCAACATCACTGGCGGTAATATCATTGGTACATTGATTGCCTCTTCATTCTCTACAACAGGCAACATCACTGGTGGTAATGTTCTAGGTGGAGCCAATGTCAATGCCACCACACACACAGGTACCACAGTATCGGTATCGGGCAACATCACTGGTGGTAACGTATTGTCTGCAGGCACTGCCGCAATATTAAGCGGAACTGCTGTGCCTGCTGGCGGAACTGCTGGTGCTGGTTACAAATTTTCTAGTACTACCAATCTTGGCGTGTTCTTTGGATCTGGTGCGCCAACATTGAGTGCAGCACAAGGAAGTTTGTATTTGCGTACAGATGGAACCACAACAAACAATCGCATGTACGTCAATACCAATGGATCAACTACCTGGACTGCTGTGACCACTGCGTCTTAATCTGCGTAAAAATCTTGTCTCATAACTTTGCCAACTTGCAAATTTTGTATAAAGTACCAGTAAGAGTTAATAGATGATCGTAACGGTTCAGGCCAAGTATCTACAACATTATAAACATGTTTGGTCAAAATATGTTCGTACAACAGATCTCGATTTTTTAACAATCGGTTTAAATGTGTCTCTCTCAAATTTTTAGCCAATTGCAAATCAGTTAAAATGTGCAAATTATCCTTGAAGGCGTAAAAGCATTGTTCTATCAAAGTTGTACGATATTGATAACTGTGATCAATCACATCATCAAATACATCTAATCCTGCTTGTTTGAGACAATTTGCATGTCCGTATCCCCCTACAAAAATAGGAAAAGTCAGCCCCATTATTGCAAGTATAGTTTTTTCACTAAAAACTGACGCCAATTGCCATCCATACCAAAACTCACTGACCAAAGATACTGCACTATTATTAAAAATTAATTCGACATCATCTTTCCATATATGACTTTTATACGATGACAATTCGTCAAATGGATCATGAGAAAAGTTTTTGTTGTGTTTTGTGGCCAGCGTTGCTGGTGCTAACAATTTATTCCTAAAGTCAGCTGAAAATTTATCATTGGCAATGGCATTTAATTCATTGATTACATACTGCATGTCATGATACTTTGCAGTATCATTTAAAATGTAGTCAAAGCATTCAAGTTTAAAATATTCAACTAATTTAAGCAACACATGCCTGTTTGTTCGTCCCATGCTGTTGTTGATAAAAAAATTAAAACAAAATTTTGTGTTTACTTCTCTTGGCAAATCTACTTGGTTAAATTTTTCAAATTTTTCAAATGCGTATGCTAACCCCCTCAACGGCGCTGAATAAATTTTTAAACCATCTATATTGACTTCGCCTGCATGATCACAAACAATAAAATCTGGGGTACCATACACTTGTATCCAATGTTTTAGCACCAACGGCGGAACATAGCCGGGAACAAAAAAAATATCGCCGGGCTGAAATTGATCAATATGTTCAAGTTTGGTATTTTTTGTATTGATTCGCCAATTTGAAACAATTCTAGTCATGATCTATCCAAGTTAATTCTGGAAAAGTTGTACGCCAGTCTGTGCCGCGACGTAGGTCGCAGGCATCTAAAAATCGTTTGATTTGTTTTGTTTTTTGTTTAGCACCAGCCAATGCAAATGTTCCTTGTGTCAACTGTTGTCTATGTTCTATAGGATCAGTAAATCTAGACACATAGAAATTTTGTGTTAACCACTTATTTAAATTGTCTAAGTTTGCATGATTTAAAATTCCCACCGATGTATTAACTGCAAACATACAGTTGTGTGGGGCTTGATCGATGTACCATTGCAAATTATTTGTTACTTGATTCCAATTGGCTGGGTATCGTTGATATTCAAATCGATGTTCAACATCGTCGATACTAAAATCCAGTTGTACCAATTTAAACTGCTGCCACAGATCTAACAATGTTTGATCTGGCAGTATGGTTGCATTGGTATTGTAATTGATGTGTATCTGATGTTTGCTGGGCAGAGCTTGTAAAAATTCCACATGCGTTTTACTCAACAACGGTTCGCCACCATTGAAATGCACCCATTTTAATGTTGATAAATCCATTGTTTCCCAAAAATGATTTACAACAGATTTCTTAAGTTTAGGCGAAACACCTAATTCTTGTTTCCAAGCACTGCTGAATTCAGGCAAACATATTGTGCAACGTAAATTACATGTGTCACCAACCCAATAATCAAATCGCACTAATTCAACATCGTTATTGTCATATCCGTTGTCTTGATACCATTGGTTGGCACCTAATCGACGACTGCTGATCCCTGTGGACTCGGCCGATTTACAGGCACTGCATGGTTCAGGAGAAATTCCCTCGCTCCATGAATCTCTAATGTTTTTTAAATATTGAACATTTTTAAAATCTATCGTTTTTTTAAATTCAACTGGCGGAGATATACAACAAGGTGATACAAGAATAGAACCGTTGTAGTCTACAACATTTAAACTTTTAAAAGCATCAATACAATTATTCATTATCCAGTTTTGATCTTGCCCAGCAGTTGTTTTAGTTTGGCGCTTTGAACATCTGCTGTGACTTTGGCAGGTTCCGCACTGTCCCATGGAGGGCTGTTTGCGTCATCACTAGCCGGGCTAACTTGGCTGCGGGCTTTGATTGAGTCCATGATTGATGCAGATGGTTTCTTTGAATAAGTGTCTCCATCTTCTCCGCCTTCGTCAGTAATGCGCATGGTTTCAATGTTGTACTCCAAATCAATTTTTTGACCAACGCCGGTCGAGCTTCGAGACTTCATACACTGTATCTGATACTTGCCACGCTCTTTCATGGCACGGCTTGTAAAGATACCAAACACGTTATCTGCTGTGTTGATTTTAGATATGCCACCTGAAATATGACTGTGATCAAATTCAATTTCTTCCACAGCACTTCGGTTCAACTGTGATGCTGTGACCATCAAGAATCCCAGTTCTTTGGCCAAGTTGCGAAGTTCTTCACTCACATACTTGTCTTTGACAAACAAATCATTGGGTGAAACTTTTGCACTGACCGGCATCAACAAGTCCAAATAATCAATCATCACAAAATCCACACGCTTGCCTGTTTGTATTTGATACTCTTTCAAGTATGCACGTATGTCGTTGATGTTGCTTTGTGCTGGCAAGCCTTTGACTTGATAGTTGCCGCTCTTCTTGGCCACCAATTTGACTTTGAGTTCTGTGGTGTCAATGTCCTTGCGAATATCTTTTGTGCTCATGTTTGTGAGCATGGCATCTGTACGCAAACTTGTGAGTTCTTCACTCAACTCCAGCGTAATGTATACACCGCTCAAGCCCTGTTGCAGCCAGTTCAAGGCAATGTTCATCATAACCAGTGACTTACCCGACCCTGATCCACCAGCAAAGATGTTGAGTTCACCGCGACTGAATCCACCATACAACAATCTGTCCAGCTGTGGCCAGCCTGTTGATACTTGTCCACCTGAGTTAAAGTATTTTTCAATACGTGCCTTGGGATCAGCAAAGTAATCTGTGCCCATGTCTTTGGTCAATGATATTTGCACAGCATCTTTAATTAACTTTTCTACGGGTTCAAAGTCACCCTTTTCCAGCATGTCTGCGGCTTTTAAAATAGCACGTTCAAGTTCTTGTCGTTTGGTAAACTGTTCAAACTCGCCCATGAACCAGTCAAAGTGACCTTCGTTCAAGTCGGGCACCGCTTGTAATTTTATGCCTGTGGTGGCACTAATTTGCATACGGTCAGGCAAGGTCTTGTGCTTGTCAGAATGTTCTTTGATGAACTCAGCCGCTGATCGCAAACTCTTGTCAAAGTTCTGCGGGTTGTAGATGTTCTGCACACGCACGTAGCTTTGTGCGTCTTCCAACATCATTTCTAAAAATAATCGTTGAACGTCAAGTCCGTATTCTTTTAACAAGTGCTTTCTTCCTTAACTCTATTTTGATTTTACTGGTCTCTCTTGATTGCATTATAGTTAGCAAGGTGGCCAATCGTCCCAACTTTATCACAGCATCGTTGACATCTTTGCAGCCTTCAGGCCAGTCTGGTATGCTCACTGCCCAGCCCAGTTCCACCGCTCGGTCAATTAATTCAACGCCTGCCCGATCTTGGTCTGGTACTACAGTTATTTCTCGACCAAGACTGCGTATCAATCTAGCTTGTGCATCGCTGACAGTGTTGTGCATCACAGCCACACCACCAATACTGAGAGCATCGAATATGCCTTCCACAACTATCATGTGCTGCCAGTCTGAGTGTTGCAAGTCTATGCCAAACACATATCCTGGTTGACTGTCGCTGATGAACTTGGGCTGCCGGTTATCTAAAAATCTACAGGTATATCCCACAATCTTGTCATTGTGTGTGAATGGTATTACCACGTGCGGTCTAATCCAATGTACCCCGTCATTTTCTATCTGCACCATGGCAGGAAAGTCTTCGGGTATATGTCTTCTACGCACGTATTCCCAATATGTTTCATGCTCGGGCATCAACAACTCAGCATATGGTGGCAAGTCTCGTTCTTCAAAAGAAATATCATTTAGTATATTCCATGTTTGTTGTCGATCTTCCAAGATGCCATGTATGCTACGATGCCGCAGGCTTTCTAGATTCAACATTTCTATTTCGGCTTCTGGAACACCCATCCAACCTAATAGTTTTCGAGCTTTGTAACTTACAGTACGACCTAGGATAAAACTGGCTGTGTAACTGCAATTGAAACAGTGATAACTCCAACCAGCTTCACTGGCTTTGAGTCCACCACGGCCACGTGTGTCTCGTGTGCTGCCATTGTGTTGACAGCATACCGCATTGAAACTCAACCAACCCGAAGGTGTGGGTTTCTTTTTTGCAGGTAGGTAAGCAAGGATGTCAAGCATCTGTACAGTGTAACAGATTTGTCACGCAAATGCAATGCTTAACGATAAAAGATATTGGTAACGTAACCAGTTGTGATCAACACTGTGACTGCTTGGTTCTCTGTGCCACCAAAGTTTAGTGGCAAGTATCCAGATCCACCATTGGTCACAGTAATAGCACCAATACCACTGGGACCGACAAATGGTTCACCAACGGCTGTGGCACCAGCACCATTGCCCAATAATTGCACACAAGGTGCAGCCATGTAACCTGTGCCTGCATTGGTAATTGACACACTGGTGACCACACCATCAACCACAGTGGCAGTTGCTGATGCACCATAGCCTTGGCTGTTATTCAGTCCCAATCTCAGCAGGGGATGGAATCCCACAACATTGATATACTGAGTGCTGGTTTCGTCAAAGTATTCGCGACTTTCTGTGACATCCACCCAAAGTGCTTCGTAGTCTTGTGCAGCCTGCACTTTGACTGTGCCTGTATAGTGTACCAGGTCATACTTGATGGTGGTCAGGCTTGATCCAGTGGTGTTGATGTGGCTGGAATAGTACTCAGTCAAATAGTTGCGTGACTGTGGTTGTGGTTGCAGTGCCCAGTCTGGCCATGATTGTGGGCCTGGCTGTGGCCAAGAATTTTTGCCATTTATTGTGGGAATTGTCACAGGTTGGCTGGCCATGAATTCGGGCAATATGCTGTCCACAATGTTGCAGTCAGCTCTGGCACCTGAGTTGGCATCTGTAAATGCTGCCTGCACATAGTTGCCGGCTGTGCGTTGTATGCTGTAGCTGCCGGGTTGTGCAAGAATATTGATGGTATCAGCTGTGTCCAGCACAACTTTGACTCGGCCCAAAGCGGCGCTAAGTACAATCATGTCTTTTTCGATCAACAATCTGTCACCTGCTTGGTTTAGCAGTCTAAATTTAAAGTTGCTGCCTGTAATATTCACAGGTTTTTCATCTTGGTTGATGAACTCAAACAACAGCACGTTGTCCACGCCTTTGTTAACAGTTAAAGTTTTTGCATACACTGGGTCATACCTCGCAGTAAAGTATCCACCACTGGTGTCAATCAATAATACCCGAATGATTTGTTGATATAAGTAAATGGTGGTTGAATACATAGGATCCTCAAAACGTATTTATGGGTAATAACATCTTTGAAAAATTGGCGGAAAAATATCCCTTTATAACTCTGTGCGTGTACGCCAGTCAAGAGTATGTGGGTGTGGTGCAAAATAGAGACGATGCTGTTACAACCATCTACGACTTTGGTGCTGTGCTTGCACAACAAGATAAACTGGAATTTTTAGAGCTTGCCAACACCTGGTGGTGGGAAAGCAATCGCAGCATACCCATCAACATATTCTTGCGTGGAGAATGGGATCAATTCAAATTTACACTACGCACATTCAGCAACAAAGATTTAGAAATTTTGCATGGGCCTGTGTGCAGCCTAATAGATATTGCCCGCAAAAAGAGCAAGCGCAAATCAATTACACTTGTACGCCGGCTTGATTAAGCAAGTTCATGTGCAGGGCCACCAAGGCCGCATAACTCACAGCGTGTGACTTTTTAAATGTATATCCACGCGATTCATCCCCATCCCATACACTAGCAAACACTTCTGACCAGGGCTTCCTTTGCAAGTGTGCTTTGCCCGGTCTAATAATTGATATAAAAGCAGCCATCCTGGGTATCGAGTCGGGCTGCA